>JAEAMF010000129.1_pt1 | contig 137500 bp, 135 predicted proteins | sample 8958721 | NCBI WGS metagenome assembly JAEAMF01 (sample SAMN16933255, study PRJNA681124) | bioreactor sludge metagenome | isolation source: anaerobic bioreactor treating anionic surfactant - SDBS | place: India: Bengaluru | collected 2019-02-28
AAAAAAAATCAAAAAAAAATCAAAAAAAAATCAAAAAAAAATCAAAAAAAAATCAAAAAAAAATCAAAAAAAAATCATCAAACATTAAACATCTGGCATCAAACACCCAACACCCCCGCAATAGGGATGGAGCGATTGTTGGAGCTCTTTTGTTGGTCCCTGAGCCTGTCGAAGGGCAACAAAAAGCGACTCGCGAGAGCCCGACCTGTAACGTTAGTGGAAGGGATTGCCTTGAAAAAACTATACAATAATCTTTTAAAATTCTGTTTGAGGTTTATTTTATACTTGTATTTTTGTAATAAAATATTGATCAATGAAATACGCACGCTTAACTAAGGAACAATTAGAGGAACTACATATAGAATTTGCTAATTTTTTGGCATCGCAACAAATTGATAAAAAAGAGTGGGAGCAATTAAAGGTTACTAAACCCGAAATAGCGGAACAAGAAATTGATATTTTCTCGGATTTAGTTTGGGAAGGCGTTTTAAAATCGGCACAATATATTGAGCATTTTTCTAAAAATTATATTTTTCTGTTTCAGTTTAATGAGGTGGAAATTGATACTATTGTTATAAAAACGACCAATAATCAGGTTGACTTTTTAACTAAAGAGGGTTTGCAGTGGTTGGGTGATCATTTGTTTGCAAATGATGTGGAGATTCGTTTTGGTGCAAAATCTTTTGGGGGTGATCGCAACGGGGAAATCTTCGAGATTATTCAACAAGGCGGTATTTTAAGTCAGGGTGAATTGTATCAACAGATAAAATCAATCTTAAAAAAATAATTTCAAAACCGCAGTTCAATGGATATTTCAACAGAAATTGTTTCGCTTCGAAATGAATTAAATCAGCATAATTACAATTATTATGTTTTAGATAATCCTACGATTTCAGATTTTGAATTCGATCAAAAATTAAAGAAATTACAGGATTTAGAAGAGAAATACCCCGAATTTTTCGATGAAAATTCTCCAACCCAACGAGTAGGAGGCAGTGTGACCAAGAATTTTACTACGGTTGAACATGAAAACCGTATGTTTTCTTTAGAAAACTCTTATTCGCAGGAAGATTTATTTGATTGGGAAAAGCGTATCCAAAAAGTTTTGGGAAATGTTGCTGTTGAATATGTGTGTGAACTAAAGTACGATGGTGCGTCAATATCGATTACTTATGAAAACGGAAAATTGGTTCGAGCGGTAACTCGTGGCGATGGTTTTCAGGGCGATGATGTTACCAACAATATAAAAACCATTAAATCGGTTCCGTTGCAGTTGAAAGGAGATTATCCACCAAAGTTTGATATTCGAGGCGAGATTATTCTTACACTTGCCGGTTTTGAAAAAATGAATATGGAACTGATTGATATTGGCGAAACGCCTTATTCAAACCCAAGAAATACGGCATCGGGCAGTTTAAAATTGCAGAACAGTGCCGAAGTTGCCAAGCGTCCGTTAGAATGTTTGTTGTACAATATTGTGGGTGCAAACAATTATTTTAATACGCATGCAAATTCCTTAGAAGCAGCACGTTCGTTCGGATTCAAGGTTCCGAATCAATCAAAATTGGTGAAAAATTTAGACGAAGTTTTTCAGTTTATAAATTACTGGGATACGCATCGCCATGATTTACCTTATGAAACTGATGGTGTTGTGATTAAGGTTAACGATTTGTTTCAGCAAGAAGAATTAGGAAATACAGCCAAAAATCCGCGTTGGGCAATTGCCTACAAGTTTAAGGCAGAACAAGTTAGTACGGTTTTAGAAAGTATTTCGTATCAGGTTGGTCGCACGGGTGCCATAACGCCGGTTGCAAATTTAACGCCGGTGCAATTGGCAGGAACGGTTGTTAAAAGAGCGTCGTTGCACAATGCCGATCAAATTGAAAAGTTGGATGTTCGTGTTGGCGACCATGTTTTTGTTGAAAAAGGCGGCGAAATTATTCCAAAAATTGTTGGAGTTGATTTTACAGCTAGATCTGTTGATAGCGTTCCAACAGAATATATTACCGATTGTCCGGAATGTGGAACTGAATTGGTTAGAAAACCGGGTGAAGCACAGCATTATTGTCCGAATTTTTACGATTGTCCGCCCCAGATTATTGGTAGAATAGAACATTTTATCAGCCGTAAAGCTATGGATATTGACGGATTGGGTGGCGAAACGGTTACTTTGCTTTACAAAAATGGATTGGTTACTAATTATGCCGATTTGTATGAATTGAAAAAGGAACAAGTACTTCCGTTGGAACGTATGGCTGAAAAATCGGCAGATAATCTAATGAAAAGTATCGAACAATCAAAAAACATTGCTTTTGAACGAGTGCTTTTTGCCTTAGGAATTAGATTTGTGGGCGAAACCGTTGCTAAAAAACTGGCGAAACATTATAAAAACATCGATGCTTTAATGCAGGCAGATTATAATGAACTGATAAATGTAGATGAAATAGGAGATAAAATAGCTTTGAGTATTCGATCTTTTTTTAAAGACGAAGGAAATTTGCAATTGATTAATCGATTAAAAGCTTACGGATTACAATTTGAAGTAGAAGCGAAAGAAAGTACGCAGGTTTCGAATAAATTTGAAGGAATGACAATGGTTGTTTCAGGTAAATTTGAAACTTTTTCTCGTGATGAAATCAAGCAAAAAATTGAAGACTACGGCGGAAAAAATGGAAGTTCTATTACTGGGAAAACGTCGGTTGTGGTGGCAGGTGCCGATATGGGACCCGCAAAACTTGAAAAAGCAACTAAACTTGGGATTCCTATCTGGAGTGAAGATGATTTTATAAATCAGCTTAATAATTAAGAATTCTTTAAAAATAGAAATAATAATTACTTAAAGATTGCTAAATATTTAAATAACTAAGCAGTGGTAATTTTGTATTGTAATAAAAAAATGCAATATGAAATCAATTGAAATGAAATCTGTTTTAAAAGGAGTTATGAGTTTGTTTGTCTATGTGGCTTTAATGCTGTTGGTGTTTTCGAACTTATAAAAGCAGTTAAAAAGTGCAAAAAGTAGTATTTGAATTAGTTAAAAAACGCAAAACGTTCGAAAAATCGAACGTTTTTTTGTTTTATGAATCACACCTTTATAACCCTTGCGGTGGTTGACTTGCTTTTAAATTCATCAAAATAAAAATCAATTTGTCCAACGCGAACGCCGTAACAGCCAACCTGGTTTACAACTACTTCTTTTTGTTCGGCATTAAGAACTACTGTAGGTTTTTCTAGAAAAGTGTGCGTGTGTCCGCCAATAATCAAATCGATGTTTTTTGTTTTTGCGGCTAGATCTAAATCTGAAATCATTTGCGAATTGTTGCCATAATGGTATCCTAAATGCGACAAACAAATAATTAAATCGCACTTTAACTCATCTTTTAAAATTCGCGTAACATCTTGTGCAATTTCTATGGGGTTGTTCCAAAGCGTTTCGCCATATTCGCTTTTGTTCACTAAACCTTCCAATTTAATTCCCAAACCAAACACACCAATCTTAATTCCGTCCTTAACAAAAACTTTATATGGCTTGGTTAAACCGTTCATCAACGTATTTTTAAAATCGTAATTGGCGTTAATAATATCAAAATTAGCTTTTTGAATTTGCTCTGCCAAACTATTGATGCCATTGTCAAACTCATGATTTCCAATAGTTCCGGCATCATATTGCAACATATTCATGACTTTAATTTCCAATTCGCCACCGTAATAATTAAAGTAAGGTGTGCCTTGAAACATATCTCCAGCATCCAAAATCAATGTGTGGGGATTTTCATTTTTTATTTTATTGAAAATTGTCGCACGTTTTGCAGCACCGCCCTGATTTGGAAATTTAGCATCGGTTTGTGGAAACGTATCCAAATGACTGTGAGTATCGTTGGTGTGCAAAATGGTGATACGTTTGGTTTTTGCCGATGAAAAACTACTTAAACCAAAGCCTGACAAAGTGATTACGGTGGCTGCCGATGTTTGTATGATAAAATCGCGACGTTTCATTATTCGAAAATTATTCTTGGTTTAACAGATGGATTCAATGTATCAATCTTTGTGAAATAGGCAATAAACATGTTGCGCAATTTATAATCTAACGAATAGTTTTCGGTTGCTTTTAAAAGAAAATCCATTTTATCGCCGCCTTTTGCCAAATAATCGTTTGTTACCACGTAATATAACTTATTTTTATCAACTGATTTATTGTTGATCTTTATATCTGTAATCATCTGGTTTTTATCAACAAAAATTTCAATTCCGCTTAACGGATGTGCCAATTTATTTGTAATAACAAAATTTGCCAGTTCGTACACCGTTTCGCCTTTTAAACCCAAAACAATAGCGCTGTTTTCAAACGGCATAATATCATAAGCAGTTCGGGTGGTGATGTTTCCTTTGGCAATAGTTGCTCTAATTCCGCCATAATTCAGTAGGCAAAAATCAATTTTTTTACCGGTTTGCTGTTCAAAAACCGGAGCTGCAATTTCAAAAATAGCATCGGCATAAAAATTGGTCATGGGGTTTTGCCAGCGTTCCGCAGCTTTGTCTAAATCTTGCATATTGTAAGCCAAAACTTTCGATAAATCGTTGCTAATATGGTTGCGGTACGGCTTTAAAAAAGCATCAATATCGTTATTGGTTTCAACAGTATTTGCAACTTCAATATATGTTGTATCAATTTTTGTATTGGTGTATTTTTTAGGTGCGCAATTGGTGACTAAAAGTAATAGAACACAAAAAATAAGCGTATAGAAATATTGTTTGTGCAAGTTTTTATATTTCATATTTTTTTTAATGAAAATGGTTAACTTTGTTACAAACAAAATTACAACGAATAATTTGTATCTTAATGAAGAGAAGATTATTTTTAACTTACTAATTTATTAAAATGAAATCATTTATAGGTACCGGTGTGGCGTTGATCACCCCTTTTAAAAAAGATTTGTCTGTTGATGTTGAAGCATTAAAAAATATTGTTAAATATAATATTGATGGCGGTGTTGAATACTTGGTTGTTTTAGGGACCACCGCAGAAACGGCGACATTGACTAAAGAAGAGCAAGCTTTGGTAAAACAAACCATTATTGATGCCAATAACGGTAAACTGCCTTTGGTTTTAGGAGTTGGCGGAAATAATACTACAGAAGTTGTAAGCCAGTTAAACGCCGATAATTTAAAAGGGTTTGATGCCATTTTATCGGTTTCGCCTTATTACAACAAACCAACACAAGAAGGTATTTACCAGCATTTTAAAATGATTGCCGAAAATTCGCCTTTACCTATAATAATCTATAATGTTCCAGGGCGTACTGCAAGTAACATGTTGCCAAGTACCGTGGCTCGTTTAGCAACCGATTTTAAAAACATTATTGGAATTAAAGAAGCAGCCGGCGATATGGTTCAGGCAATGGAATTGATCCGCAACACACCAAACGACTTTTTAGTGATTTCGGGCGATGATATTATTACCTTGCCAATGGTTTTAGCAGGTGGAGCAGGAGTGATTTCGGTAATTGGAGAAGCGTTTCCAAAAGAATTTTCAGAAATGGTTCGTTTGGGATTAAAAAGAGATGTTGATGCAGCCTATAAAATTCATTATAAATTAACTGATGCCATCAATATGATTTTTGAACAAGGAAATCCGGGTGGTGTAAAAGAAGTTTTTAAACATTTAGGTTTGTGCGAAAATTATGTAAGACTACCTTTGGTAAATGTTAATGAGGATTTATCAAACCGTTTGGCTAATTTTGTTAAGAAATTCTAACCATAAAAGAAAATAAAACTATGTTATCACAAGATTTACAAAAAGCTTTAAACAAGCAAGTAAAAATAGAAGGCGATTCATCGCAAATTTATTTAGCAATGGCATCTTGGGCAGAAAACCAAGGTTTTGAAGGTATCGCAACCTTTATGTATGCTCAGTCTGACGAAGAACGTATGCACATGCTAAAGTTAATAAAATACATTAATCAACGTGGAGGCGAAGCATTAATTCCAAATGTAGAACAACCGCAGTTAGATCACACATCATTCAAAACATTATTTAAACAGTTGTTTGAACACGAACTTTTTGTGTCGCAAAGCATTAATGAATTGGTTCATATTTCACTACAAGAACGCGATTATGCCACACACAATTTCCTACAATGGTATGTTGCAGAACAAATTGAAGAAGAAGCAACCGCACGCACCATTTTAGACAAGATTAATTTAATTGGCGACGATAAAGGTGGTTTGTATTTGTTTGATAACGATATAAAAAACTATCCGCAACAACAAGCCAATCAAACAATATAATAATTTAACGAATCATTAAGTTTAATTGTCAAGAAAGATGTCTTATTTTAGGGCATCTTTTTTTGTTTAAAAAGATATTGTTCTGTAACAAGATAAATATTAACTTTGCGTTTGCTATTAAGTACATAGCTTTTGTATAAACAACAACAATTTATGAAACAAATTTCGTATATTCTTTTAACCGCATTACTGTTTGCAAGCTGTTCGCCACTTCAAAAAGCCTTAAAGGTAGATGACAGTGCTTATAAAAACGAAGTAGCTGACCAACTATATGAAAAAGGAAAATACAAACAAGCCATTCGTTTATACGAACAAATAGAAAAGAAAGAAGGTTGGGCTGCCAATTACCAGTCAATGTATTACAAATACAGCAAGTCGTATTACAATGCAAGAAAGTGGGAAGCTGCTAAACCAATGTTTCAAAAATTCAATTTGTTGTATCTGGCAAGTCCAAATCGTGAAGAAACTATGTATTTAGAAGCGATGTCGGCTTACGAAATGTCCGAAGTTTTTACGTTGGATCAGCATGTAACCTACGAAGGAATTCAAAAGTTTGATACGTTTTTATCTGCTTACCCAGAATCGCAATATAAAGAAGAAGCAAATGCAAAAAAGCGTGAGCTTACCGAAAAAATTGAACGCAAAGCATACGAGTCTGCCAAATTATTCAACAAAATTGGCGAATACACCAGAGATTATAACGCGGCAATTGTAGCGTTAGACAACTTTTTGTTAGATTATCCAGGAACCGTTTATAAAACAGATGCTTTGTTTTATAAGTTCGATTCAGCTTACAAACTGGCATTGAACAGTGTGTATTCTAAAATGGAAGAGCGTTTAAAGAATGCTATAAGTTTGCACGACGATTTGATTACCTACGATGCAAACACAAAATACAAAGAAGAAGCAGACAAAATGCTTGAAAGATTAAAAAAAGAATTACAACAATTTTCAACAAAATAAGAAAATGGATTTAAAGAAAACCCAAGCTGCGGTAAACACAATTACCTACAACAAAGCCGAAATTGAAAAACCAACAGGTAATATTTACGAAGCTATTACAATTATTGCAAAAAGAGCCAACCAAATTAACAGCGAAATTAAAAAAGAGCTGATTGATAAGTTAGACGAGTTTGCAACTTACAACGATAGTTTAGACGAGGTTTTTGAAAACAAAGAACAAATCGAAGTTTCTAAATACTACGAAAAATTACCTAAACCACACGCACTAGCAGTAGAAGAGTGGTTAAAAGGCGATATAACATTTAAAGAGTAGATACATGTCTGTCTTAAGCGGTAAAAAAATTATTCTGGGAGTTTCCGGTGGTATTGCCGCTTATAAAACGGCAAGTTTTGTACGATTATTAATAAAAGCAGGTGCGCAGGTTCAAGTAATCATGTCACCTGCTTCTTGTGCTTTTATAACGCCGCTAACCCTGGCAACCTTATCTAAACGTCCGGTTTATTCACAATTTGAAAAAGATTTTGGCGAATGGACCAATCATGTGGAATTAGGTCTTTGGGCAGATGCAATGATTATGGCACCCGCCACAGCAAACACACTTGCTAAAATGGCGAATGGTTTGTGCGATAATTTGTTACTTGCAACCTATTTATCTGCAAAATGTCCTGTGTTTTTTGCTCCGGCTATGGATTTGGATATGTTTGCACATCCATCTACCAAAGAAAATATTAGCAAGCTAAAAAGCTATGGAAACATAGAAATCGCGTCTGTTTATGGTGAATTGGCTTCAGGATTAGTTGGTCAGGGAAGAATGGCAGAACCAGAAGACGTGCTTCAAATTCTTACCGATTTTTTTAATAATGATGCAACTTTAGATCTGAAAGGAAAAAAAGTTGTAATTACTGCCGGACCAACATACGAACCAATAGATCCTGTACGTTTTATAGGAAATCATTCCACAGGAAAAATGGGGTTCGATATTGCCAATGAAGCGGCTAAACGCGGTGCCAATGTAGTTTTAATTACTGGGCCAACATCGTTAAAAGCAGTAAATTCAGCAGTTAATGTTGTAAATGTCACAACGGCGAACCAAATGTATCAGCAATGTCACGAATTATTTTCTTCGGCAGATATTGTAATTGGTGCAGCTGCAGTTGCAGATTATCGACCAAAAGTTGTTGCCGATCAAAAAATCAAAAAAAACGATGAAGAATTTACCATTGTTTTAGAGAAAAATCCGGATATACTGGCATCGTTGGGTGCCATTAAAACCAATCAGTTTTTGGTAGGTTTCGCTTTAGAAACCGAAAATGAAATAGAATACGCAAAATCAAAGTTAAAAAAGAAAAATTTAGACTTAATTGTATTAAATTCACTAAACGATCAAGGCGCAGGTTTTGGTAAACCAACAAATAAAGTTACCTTTATAGATAAAGATTTTACTGTTTTTCCACAAGAATTAAAATCAAAAGAAGCGGTGGCTAAAGATATTATTGACCAAATTGTAAAAAGTTATGCTGAATAAATTTGTATTGTTTTTTGTTTTATTAAGTAGCTTTTCTGGCTTTTCGCAGGAATTGAATGCCAACGTTATGGTAAATTCCGAAAGAATTCAACAGTCAAACAAGCAAGTTTTTACAACGTTGCAAAATAGTATGCGCGATTTTTTAAACAATACAAAATTTACCAATTTAAACGTGAAACGCAGCGAATTGATCGATTGCAATGTAATGTTGGTAGTTTCAGATTACGATCCAAATGCGAATACTTTTTCGGGAACGCTTCAAATACAGTCAACGCGTCCTATTTACAATTCAAGCTACGGAACATCTATTTTAAACTTTAGCGATAAAAACATCAATTTTAATTATATCGAATTTGAACCACTGGTTTACTCAGAAAATTCAATTGGATCTAATTTAGTTGGAATATTAAGCTTTTATGCCAATATAATCATTGGGTTAGATGCCGATTCTTTTGCCTTATACGGTGGAACGGCAAACTATCAGAAAGCAACAAATGTGGTTTCAATGATGCAACAAAACGGCGATAAAGGTTGGATTATGGGCGATCAAAACAACAGATACGCATTGGTTAACGATTTATTGTCGAACATGTATTCGCCGTATCGCGAAGCTTTGTATGAATACCATATAAAAGGATTAGATGTTATGGCAACCGACGCCAATCAAGGAAAAGCAGGTGTTGCAAATGCAATAAATTTACTGTCGAATATTCATAAATCAAGACCAAATGCGTTGCCTACACGTATTTTCTTTGATGCAAAAGCCGATGAAATTGTAAAGGTTTTTGGTGCAGGTCCAACGTATGACACCACAAAATTAGTAGAAACATTAACACGTATTAATTCTATTAACGGAACCAAATGGAACCGAATGTAATTCAACTACAATGTTAACACACTTATCAATTACCAATTATGCCTTAATTGCGCATACCGCTATTGATTTTACAAATAACCTAACCATAATTACGGGAGAAACCGGCGCAGGAAAATCTATTTTGTTAGATGCGCTTGGATTGGTTTTGGGCAAACGTGCCGATTTAAATACGTTGAGAAATCCCGAAGAAAAGTGTGTTATTGAAGCACATTTCAATATCGCATCATACAACTTGCACAGCTTGTTTTCAGAATTAGATTTAGATTATGAAAATGATACTATTGTAAGACGTGAAATTCTTCCGTCGGGTAAATCGCGTGCCTTTGTAAACGATGTTCCTACAACATTACAAAACTTACAACAATTAGGAAATTTCCTGATTGATATTCATACACAACACCAAACGCAAGATCTTTTCAGTGAAAAATATCAGTTGAATTTAATTGATGTTTATGCCGATAATGGAAATTTATTGAGAGATTATCAGCAGCAATTACAAAGTTTTAAAAAACATCAACAGCAGTTACATCTTTTAAAAGAGCAACAATCGCAAGCCGCAAAAGAGCAAGATTACAACGCATTTTTGTTAGATGAATTAACGCAAGCCAATTTAAAAAGCGGCGAACAAGAAGAATTGGAAAGTCAGTTTGAAGTGTTGGCGAATGTTGAAAAAGTGGGCGGATTTTTAGAACAAGGCTACGCTATTTTATCAAACGAAGAATTCGGAATTAACAAACAGTTGTACGAAGTAAAATCGCAAATACAAAAGTTGGCACAAATCAGTACCAAATACGAAAATCTGTATCAGCGTTTAGAAAGCAGTTTTATTGAACTAGAAGACGTTGCCGATGAATTGCAAGCCGAATTACAACAATTGGTTGCCGATCCACAACAATTAGAATTGATTAATCAAAAATTACAATCAATTTATCAATTGCAGAAAAAGCACAATGTTGCATCAATTGACGAATTATTGGAAATTCAAAACGAATTATCACAAAAAGTTGCCGGAGTTGAATCTATTGAAGAAGAGATAAACGCAGTTGAAAAAGTACTGCAAAAAACCGAAGCCGATCTAAATACTTTGGCAGATGAATTACATGCGAAAAGAACATCGGTTTTAAAAGCGTTGAGTTCAGAAATTGAAAATCTGATAAAGCCTTTAGGAATGCCAAATGCACAATTTGATATTCAGCTCACGTACAGCGATGCGTTTTTAAGCAACGGAAAAGACGAGGTAAACTGGTTGTTTTCTGGAAATAAAGGCATGCAGTTTGGTTTGCTGAAGAAAACAGCATCGGGCGGAGAATTGTCTAGAATTATGCTTGCCGTAAAATCTGTTTTAGCTGAAAAAAGCAAATTACCAACGATTATTTTTGATGAAATAGATACCGGAGTTTCGGGCGATGTTGCCGATAAAATGGGAACTATTATGCAGGAAATGGGCAAATACATGCAAATTTTTGCCATAACACATTTACCACAGGTTGCATCAAAAGGAAATAAGCATTTTAAAGTAACCAAGTTTGATGACGACAAAGTAACTACATCGACCATAAAATTGCTGAATACCGAAGAACGTATTCAAGAAATTGCACAGATGCTTTCGGGCAACACCATTACTGAAGCTGCTTTGCAACACGCAAAGCAATTGTTGAATTAGTTGGTGATTATGAAGTTTTGTATTTTCGTTTTAAGCTTTTTGTTGCTTATAAGTTGCAAGAAAACTACTACTGTTACAGCAGAAACAAGTGTTTTAGTGAAGCAGTATAAAGCGTTTCCAAAAAATGAGATTGATACTGTTGTATCTATTCTGCAAAAAGTTTACGGCGTTAAAACCGTAATAGCAAAAGATCAAGAATTGTATCCAGAAGCTTATATTGATTTGAAATCACCCCGATACAGAGCCGACAGTATTATTAAATTTCAACAGAAAGAAATTAATAATTCCATTGATTATGTTTTAGGATTGACTTCAAAAGATATTTCAGTTACTAAAAAAGATGCATCAGGAAACATCAAAAAACCTGAATATAAATATCAAGATTGGGGAATTATGGGATTGGCATATTGTCCCGGAGAAAGCTGTGTTGTTTCTACCTTTCGAATAAAGAGCAAGAACAAAACTGTTTATTTTGACAGATTGAAAAAAGTTACAGTTCACGAATTTGGTCATAATCTTGGTTTACCACATTGTCCCAACAAAAAATGTGTGATGACAGATGCTGTGGAAAGTGTAAAAACCATTGATAATGCCAAACTAAAGTTATGTGATGATTGCGCTGGAAGAATAAGTTTAAACTAATACCCTGCAAGGTTTCTTACAATTTTAATAAAACATTATTGGACAATATTTAATTTTATCACTTCAATAGTTTGCAGATCTTCTAATAAAAGAAATAACTCATTAGTATCAGTATTAATGCTATAATAAATAGCATTTAATTTAAATCCGTCACTCTTCAGTTCATTAATTATATCAGTACTTATCCTAGGATATTTTTCCTTAAAAGCTTGTATTAAAAATCTATCAGCATTAAAATTGTATAAACTTTTATTTTTTGTATCAAAAACAAAAACAGAATCTCTTTTTGTGTGAAATGGGGAAGCAAGATTATTTCTTTTTTCCATCAGAGTTATAAAGAAATAACGCTCCTTAAATCCTTCATACAAATAATCCTTGAGAGCATCATTTCCTTCAAAAAAAATGTCTCCTTTATATTTTAGTACAAATGTTTCTTCTTTTAAAAACTCTTTAAAAATGGAATATTTATCTTCGACAGATTTTCCATCTTTAGTAAAAAATAACATATCTACATTTGGTTCAATCTCTGGTTTCATATCTCTATTTATCCGAGATTTACAATTAGAGAATAGCACTATACTAATGAATATCAAGATAAATCCGAAAATAAAACGTTTATGTTGCATATTTTTAATATGTAGAATAAAACCTACAAGGTCAGTAAAGACCTTGCAGGATAGATCTTAATAATTCCCTTTTAACAAACTTCCGCCAATAGTAGATTTGGCTTCAATTCCTAATTTTTTCATCATTTCGTAAGTTGTACAAACGGCAGCCGATGTTACCGGAATACCAATTTCTTGTTCAATTTTATCAATTGCTTCCAACGACGGCATTTGTACGCAGGCAGATGCTACCAAAACATCAACTCCTGTTAAATCCAACTGTTTGTAAATATCCAATAAATTCAATGGGTTCTGAGCCGCAACTTCTAAATTATCAGGAATTTCCAAAGCAATACTTTCTTTTACTTTAAACCCTTGATGTTCAATGTAATCAACCACCATGTCGGTCAACGGTCGCATATACGGTGTAATTATCGAAACCGTTTTGGCACCCAAAACATTCAATCCGTTAATCAATGCTCCGGCAGATGTAACAATAGGCGTAGGAAAACCATTTGCAATGGTTTCCTGATACAGATTCACTTCAGACACGCAATGATACCCGCGACCCATACTCATTATGGCTACCAAACACGCATAACCCATCACATCAACTTGAGCATCAGACAATTCCAACGCACATTTTAAACTCATGGCATCCATGGCTTCTAACTCTTCTTTGGTTACTTTTTTCATGCGCATGCGGCTACTGTGAAACGTAAAACGTTCTGGTAAAATGGTTTCCCTTGCTCTGAAAATTGCCGGAATTTCGGTTTCCATGGTAACGTTAGATGATGGAACTATCTGACCAATTCTATATTTTTTCATTTTTGCTTTCTATATTTTGGGCGTTCCCCGCTGAGGCGGGTCGGGCTTTTCGTTTCAATCTTTTTGGTTTTTATGCTTCGACAGGCTCAGCATTACAAACAAAAAAGGATTTTCACTTCAATCCCTAACGCAGTTAATTGTTTATTTAGAAATCTCTTTTACCGTATTCACAATCGTTCCAATACCTTCTACAGTAGCTTCAACCACATCGCCATCGTACATCCATTCTTGTGGATCACGACCTGCACCAACACCAGCTGGAGTTCCCGTGGCAATAATATCGCCCGCTTCTAAAGTGAAAACGGTACTTAAATCTTCAATCAAATCGTTGATGTTGAATAACATGAATTTCGTGTTCGAATTTTGTTTTTCAATGCCGTTTACTTTCAACGATAAATTCAAATTGTGTGGATTTTCGATTTCGTCTTTTGTAACCAAAAATGGGCCCATGGGTGCAAACGTATCTTGTCCTTTTGAAACAATCCATTGACCTTCTCGGCGGCAATCACGTGCCGAAATATCATTAATTACGGTATATCCAAAAACATAATCTAATGCTTCCGATTTAGGTACGTATTTCCCTTTTTTTGAGATGATTACAGCTAATTCACATTCCCAATCTAATTGCGAAGTTAACTTGGTATTTTTAATGATTTCGGTATTTGGACCTGTAACCGAAGTTGGTGGTTTAGAGAAGATAATTGGTTTGGTTGGAAGTTTGCCTGTAGTATCTAACGTACGAGCACTTTCCGCCACGTGTTCTGTGTAATTCAATCCAATACCGATAATGTTTTTTCGAGGTTTTTCAATTGGAGCCAAAATTTGAACATCGTTCAATGCGTAAGAAATATTTTCAAAATCAACATCGCGAGTGTCATTTATTAGATTGCTAATTTCTTCGATCACTTCGTATCCCATATCAATTAATTCCAACATATCATTTGGTAGCGGAAAATTCGAAATTCCACCAAAATCTTCCATATCAACAACCCTATTGTTGTGAATAAATCCTAATCGCGATTCGCTGTCTTGTGTTTTGTATGTAAGTAATTTCATTGTTTGTTTTTATATTATTTTTTTAAGTTTTACAACTATATATGTTATTTAATTTGATGATAAAATATCTTTTAATTTTTACTCATTAATTCTGTATTTGCTACCCAAAAGCCAAAATAATGAATGTTGAAAAATCATTAGTTAAGTTTTTTTCTATGATCTATAACTTTTCTTAAATCGATTAAAGGTTGAAGGTTTTGAATATTTTCTTCTTCTAACTTTTTCCATTCAATCCAACTTATATTAACAGTTACATCATATTCACCAATAAGTGCATCTAACAAAATGTATATAGCATTTTTCATTTCTCCTGAATCATCAAAATTTCTGGTGAATAGTTCTATGCCTAATTCGTCATTGTCGGTTGAATATCTGAAATAAATGTCATCATATCCTATCTCATAATCTCCAAAATTTAAAATAATACTATCTCCAGGAATTCTTTGTCTGAAAGCATTAAATTGCCAATTTTTTAGTTTTGGACTTTTACTAATAATTTTATTAACAGCAGGAAAACTTTCTTTTATACCATCGGCAGAAATAGAAAATTCCCTAATACCATTATCATGTATTGGACTAAATTCAAATGTTAGATTTTCATCAATTTCCTGAAAATGTTCAGTAATATCTTCGAAAATAGCATCTCTAAATTCGAGATTATCTACATTTTTATAAATGTATTCTTCGTTTTTAATAAACCAATTCCAAAATTGATCTTCTTTATTTTCTTTTTTGAAACTAAAAAACGCCATAAGTATTAAACTTGATAATATTAAACCTGAAAATAAAATGCTTTTTTTATTGATTAATCTGATTCCCACCATTTTCTTCAAAAACTTTTTCCTGATACAAACCTAAACTTTCTATAACAGGCAAATCGTTAAATGAAAACAAGCAAGCGTCTTCGGTATCCGATAAATTGTGATGTTCGTGCCAAGCCCAACTTGGAACACAGAAAATATCGCGTTCTTTCCAATCGAAACGTTTTCCATCGATAATAGTGTAACCTTTTCCTTTGGCGCATTGATACACAAATGAACCAGTATGTTTGTGTGCTTTTCCGCTGAAACTTGCGGGTAACAATTGCATCGCAGCTCCCATAGTTTGCATGACGTGTCCACCAGTTAATGGATTCGAATATTGCATAAAAATGCCATCAAACAGATTGACTTCATTGACTTTTTCCGCTTCTAATAACGCAGGATAAACGTTTTTCCAAGAATATTTGAATAAAGGAGAATACGGTTTATCCCAAGTTTTGTCGGCTGGAATTAATCCCGCACAACCGTAAGTAATAGGCGAGAAGTTTAATGGTTTTATCAATTCTTGCTTGCCATCATACACCGCATAATCATTCGCTTCCAAAGCATTTACTAACGGAATATCCAGACCATCTTGCCAAATGCAGGTTTTTCCGCCTTCTTCTACACCATGTTCGTGCCAAGTGGAATTGGGAGTAATCACAAAATCGTTTACTTCTAACATGATTTTGTTTCCGTCAACAACGGTATATCCTTTTTCGCCTTCCATAATAAAACGCAATGCAGAAGCTTTGTGACGGTGTGCCGAAGTAAATTCGCCAGGACGCGTAACTTGAATTCCCGTATACAACCAACCCACCGCTGCTGAAACGTCTTTGCGTTTGTCGTTTACCAAATAAACAACGCGTCTTCCGGCTTGTTCTGGTGTTACTAACTCGGATGATTTTAGCACTAATTCGCGTAAATTATCGTATTTCCATAACATAGGAACCGAAGAAGAACGTGGTTCCCAAGGTTCAATGTCATTAGCGACTGTCCATAAAGCACCAGCGCCAAGGGTTTCTAATTCTTTATAATAGGCTTTTAGTTCGTCGGAATCTTGAACTCGTGCTCTTCCGTATTGGTCGTCTGAATAGTTATTTGTTTCCATAATTTTTATTTTTAAACTCCGACAGAGTTCGAAACTCTGTCGGAGTTATAGTTACTTTACTCTTTAGATTTATCTACAAATGTAATCTTCCTAGTAGGAGCAACATTCACTCGTAAATCAAAAATATCAAAACGGTTGTAATGCCCTAAAATATCATGCATTTGTTTTGGTTGGATACATTTAGAAAGATCGATATCGGCATAAATAATTCCTTCTTCATCAATTAAAGGATTCCCGATTACTGCTCCGTTGGGTCCAATAAAACCAGAAAAAGCCGAACTTTTTCTATCTAACAATTCATCAACATTTGGAACATCTGTTCGCAATGCGTCTTTAATTTCCTGTGAAATTGTTGAACACGAAACAATGGTAAACAATTTTCCTTCAAACGAATGCGCTGCAGCTCGAATTTTAATAGCTTCCGCCATATCGTAATCAGGTGGGGCAACAGGCAAAGAAATATAATTGGCAATGTGGATTAATTCGCCTTGAGAAAGCAATGTAAATCGAGCCAAAGTGTTGGTGTTTTCGCCACAAGCCAATGTGCCAATTGGACCTACTTCGGTAGGATATACTTTTAGCGAAGAACCGTCGCCCGATGTCCATGTTAGTTTTTCTGCCCATGTTGGAACCAGTTTTCTGTGCTTACCAATTACATTTCCGTGGTTATCAATAATTAAATTGGTGTTGTAAATTTCGCCAAAACTATCTCCGCGTTCGTTAATTCCAATCACAATATTCATATCGAAATCTTTTGCTGCTTTGTACAGTTTTTGCATAGCTGCATCGTTCACAGCAACCGAATTTTTATACAATTCTTCGTACCATTTACTTCCTTGAACAGGCGTCATGATCCAGTTCCAATAAGGATATCCGGCAATAAAAACTTCGGGGAAAGCAATTAATTGCGCTCCGTTTTCATGTGCTTCTTTTATAAACGATATAGCTTTGTCTATTGTTTTTTCTACGTTTAAAAAAACAGGTGCGGTTTGAACCGTTGCTGCTTTAAATTTTTTGAATTCCATAATTATTGGGTTAAGTTTTTTGAAAAAGTACAGCAATCAGCGCTAAAATAGCAGGTAATGCTTGTACAAAAAATATTCTTTTTGATGCGGTGATTGCTCCGTAAATCCCAGCAATAATAACGCAAACTAAAAAGAAAATACTAATATTAACAGACCATTCTTTGTTGTAAATAAGCAAAGACCAAATTAAACCAGCTGCTAAAAAACCGTTGTATAAACCTTGGTTTGCAGCTAAACTTTTCGTAGGCTTAAAAAGATTTTCGGGTATTGATTTAAAGGTGCGTTTACCAATTGTTTCCCAAGCAAACATTTCAAAATACATAATGTATAAATGTTCTAAAGCCACAAAAGCAATGAGTATTTTTGAAATAATTTCCATAATAATATTGTATGAAGATTGGAGTATTAAGTATTAAGACATGTGTAAACTTATGTGTTTTGTGACAGCATTTTCTTGATAAGGACAATTTGTCCTAAATGATAATAACTGTGTTCAATCATGGCTTCGATGTTTCTTCGATAGCTTCCGTATTTTTCATCAACAAAAACCGAATCTAATTTTTCATCGCTCATTGCTTCAACTTTAAGAGCAAATTCTTCAGCATCATTCCAAAATTTATTTAAAACCAAATTCCATTGTTCTTGAGCATTTATTTCAGGAAAATCAAAACTAAATTGATCTTTTATATCTAATGTTCCGCCATTAAAAACATTCAAAATTCCTGAAATATAATAATGAATATGCTGCGCCAAAGCGGCAATGGTGTTTAAGGAATCTACTTTTTTGGTTGCTATTTGCCAGTCTGAATCAACCAACTGATCTTTAAAATTGGTATTGGCAATCCAAGTTCCGTTAAGAATTACTTCACGAAAACGATTGGCTATTTGGAATGATTGATTCATGTTTAATTAATAAATTTTAAATTTTTCTATGATTTTCTCTTAAGGTTTGAATCCAATTATTTGTTTCAGATATTAATTCAGATTTGTTCTTTTCTGTTTTGAGTGAAATTGGATATACAGACATATTTAGTGGTCGAGATGCTGAACAAGAAGAATAAGAATATTTTTTATTTTTAATTTCATTAAGATAAAAAATATATCTTCCTTTTTCTCTTGGGATTGTGAAACAACTGTTTGTATAGCCTTTCTCGTCTGTAATTGTGCCTTTAATTATTGTACCTTTTTTTTCACCTTTAAGAACTTCAACAATTTTAATTTTATAATTTTCACCTGTTTTTATAACATCTCCAATAATTACAAGATCACTATATTTATAACTACGTTCATCAAGGCTTCTTAAATCCAAATCTCCGCAGTCACAGGCAAAAAGTCTTGAAGTAAACATGAATAGAATCAATGTAATAAAAATAGAAATTCTTTTCATGATTTATAATTGATATTTCTCAATTTTCGCTTTCACTTCTTCATTAAAAGCTTCGGCTTTAATCGTTTTTCTGTCTTCGGCAATAGCAACGTTTACCAAAGTTACTTCGCCTTCTAAAACCGTTTTATCTTGCTGATTGATAAATTGAAAACCGCAAACTACCGATGAACTTTTTAATTCTTTCACCCATAATTTTTTGGTGAGTGTTTCACCAATTCGGGCTGCATTTTTAAACTGAATCTTTAAATCAACCGTCGGAATTCCATTGGTTTCGTGAATTTTAGAGAAAGGTCGGTCTAAAGCTTCCTCAAACCAATCTTCCACTAAATCGTTCAACATTTCCAGAAATCGTGGATAAAAAACAATTCCTGCAAAATCGGTGTGTCTAAAACGTATCTGTTCTTTCTTTATAAAATAGCTCATTATATATGTCTTAATACTTTAATCTAAAATCTTAATTCTTACTTCAACTTAAAACGCTGAATTTTACCTGTTTCGGTTTTTGGCAAATATTCCATGAAATTAATTACCCGCGGATATTTATACGGCGCTGCATTTTCTTTGAACCAGTTTTGAATGTTTTTTGCTAATTCGGTTGATGCATTTGCTTGATTTTTTAAAACGATATTCGCACAAACCAACATACCGCGTTCTTCGTCGGGCAAACCAACCACGGCGCATTCTAAAATTTCGTCATGTGTAAGCAGCACACTTTCCACTTCAATCGCAGCAATGTTATAGCCCGATGAAATAATCATATCGTCGCCACGAGCCACAAACCAAAAATAACCATCTTCGTCTTGCTTAAAAATATCGCCGGTAATATTCCAACCGTTTTCAACATATTCCTGTTGCTTTTCAGGTCGGTTTAAATATTTACAGCCAGTTATTCCACGAACAGCCAATCTTCCGGGTGTATTGTGTGGAACGTTGTTTCCGTTTTCATCGATAATTTTTGCTTCGTATCCCGTAATTGCAATTCCGGTTGCTCCGGGTTTCATATTTTCTTGATTCGATGAGATAAAGATATGAAGCATTTCGGTAGCACCAATTCCATCAATAATTTTTAAACCGGTTGTATTGTACCAATCTTCCCAAATTTTTAAAGGAAGCGTTTCACCAGCAGACACACATCTGCGCAAACTTGACAAATCGTAATCTTTTGATTTTTCTGTAAGAATACGCCAAGCAGTTGGTGCCGTAAAACAAATAGTGACTTTTTCGTTTTGAATGACCTGTAAAAGTACATCAGGACTTGGTTTTTCGATCAAAAAAGAACTCGCTCCAAAATACATAGGAAACAAAACCAAACCGCCCAAGCCAAAGGTAAAACCAATGGGCGGACTGCCTGTAAAAATATCTTTTTCGGTTGGTTGCAGTGAGTAATTTGGGAAAGCTTCGCAAATATTCAGAATATCTTTATGATAGTGCGCCGTCATTTTTGGATTTCCGGTTGTTCCCGATGTAAATCCTATGATGGCAACATCTTCTGCTTTGGTATTATAGTTTTGAAATGTTTTTGGTTTCGATTGCATCAATTTATCGATAGAGCCATTTCTGTAAAAAGCAACCGATTTTAGAAAATCTGATTTTACCAGATTTATTTCATCTGCCAACGAACTGTCGCAAATTACATGTGAAATTTCTGCACAATCAATCAAGGTTTTTAGTTCTTTTGATCGCAACAAAGGCATGGTTGCAACTACAATTCCGCCCGCTTTTAAAACGGCAAACCAGCAAGCAACCATCATTGGGTTGTTACAAGATCGTAATAAAACGCGGTTACCAGGCTGCAAACCTAAATCATCAACCAAAATATGCGCAATTTGATTTGCTTTTTCAAACAAATCATTATACGTCCATGTTTCGCCAAATGTTTTCAAACAGATATTTGAACCTTTTCCGTTTGCAATGTGATGGTCTAAAAGACGTTCCACACAATTAAGATTTTCCGGATGGTTAAACTGCGGCAAATCCAAAAACAAATAATCGGGTTGAGCATTTGGTTCAGGTAAATTATTTTGAGCAAAATTGTCTTTCATGTTTTATAATTTCTTAACTCTAACTTTGACAGAGTTTTAAACTCTGTCAAAGTTAATTATGAAATATTATTTTTTATTACTCTTAGGTTTCAACGCCTTTTTCATACGTTCGGTTTGTTTTCTTTCGGAAACTATTGAACTGTATAAATTTTCGATTCCTTTTTGATATGGATTTGGAATATCTGTAATAGTAATTTGTTCATAAGCTTGTGCTTTTCTAACAAAGTAAGGGTCTAATAGCAACGGTTTTCCAAGCGCAACCAAATCAGCTTTTCCGCTTAAAATAATTGTGTTGATCTGATCGATATCGGTAATACTTCCAGCTGTAATTGTAGCAACTTCTGCTTCGTTTCGAACCATATCAGAGAACGGAACCTGCCACATTCTGCCGGTTTTCGGATTTTGATTTTCAACGGTATTTCCTGTGGATACATTTATGATATCTGCGCCTGCTTTTTTAAATTCCGAGGCGATGAAAAGAACATCTTCTTGCGAAATGCCACTTTCTGCCCAATCAGTTGCTGAAATGCGTACTGAAATAGGTTTTTCTGAAGGGAAATTTTCTCGAATGGCATTAAAAACCTGTAATGGAAATTTTAATCGATTTTCAACAGATCCGCCAAATTCATCGGTTCTGTTATTGGTTAAAGGCGATAAAAAGGATGCCAGTAAAAAGCCGTGATGTGCTTGTAATTCAATCATATCAAAACCTGCTTTTTCTGCATTTTTAGCAGCATTGGCAAACTGATTGATTACGTTTTGTATATCATTCGCATTCATTTCTTTTGGAATTGCCATTTTATCATTAAACGCAATTGCCGATGCCGAAAGTAATTCCCAAGCATTGTCAATTGGTTCATTTGTGCCTTCCCAAGGTTTTTTCACAGCACCTTTTCTACCTGAATGCCCTAATTGAATTCCGATTTTTGTTGCCGTATGTTCATGAACAAAATCAGTGATTTTTTTCCATTCTACAACTTGTTCTTCATTGTAAATTCCGGCACAACCTAGTGTAATTCTTCCATTTGAGTCAACAGCTGTCATTTCGGTTATAATCAAACCTAAACCGCCAATTGCTCGAGAAGTGTAGTGTTGAAAATGCCAATTGTTTACTAAACCGTCAATAGCAGCATACTGCCCCATAGAACTCATAACAATTCTGTTTGAAAGTTCTAAACCACGCAATTTAAAAGTAGAAAAAGCGGCAGCATTGGTGTTGTTTTTGTTGATTTGATTAAATTCTTCTAAGACTTTATCGGTGTACGATTGATCTCTTAAGCGAAGGTTTTCGTAGGTTACTTTTTTAGATCGAGTCATGCATCCGAAGGAGAATTGATAGAACGGATATTTTTCGTATCGATTCATATTTTCAAACCATTCCAACGAAACCGATGCAGCGTACTGAATCATTTCCACAGGGTTTCTGCGTGTTTTCTCGTATTGCAGAAACGTATTTTGAACATTATCCGGATTTGCCATCAAGGCATCAAACAAACCAATTGCGCAATCCATTGCCAGTTTTGTACCTGAACCAATCGAGAAATGTGCCGTTGCTTTGGCATCGCCCAATAAAACAATGTTGTTGTGGTGCCAGTTTTTGTTGGTTACGTGCGGAAATTGTCGCCAATGCGATTTGTTGGTAATCAATGGATGTCCGTCTAATTCCTCCTTAAATATTTCGGAAAGTTTGGAAACGGTATTCGCTTCATTTTCCACCTCGAACTGAAGTTTTTCCCAAGTTTCATTTGTACATTCAAAAATCCAAGTGCTCATTCCTTCTTCGTATTGATAGGTATGGGCAACGATCATTCCAAAAGGCGTTGATCTAAAAAAGTAGGTAAAAGCATCAAGCGGTTTGGTAGAACCCATCCATACAAATCGGTTTGATTTTAATTGGATTTTAGTTCCAAATTCGTTTTGAAACTGCGAACGAATTCCGCTCCCAATTCCATCACAAGCCACAATGATATCTGAATCTTTAAATTGCGAAAGATCATCAACGTTTTGTTGAAAATGTAGTTTCACGCCTTCTTCTTTACAGCGTTGATGCAATAATTTAAGCAACGTTTTGCGCGAACAACCGCAAAATCCGTTGCCGGCAATGCTAACTTCTTGTCCGTCACGCGCCACAATAATATCGTCCCAATACGCAAATTTGCTGCGAATTAGTTCGTACGATTGCATATCACGTTTTAAAAATTCGCCCAAAGTTTCATCGGAAAATACCACGCCAAAACCAAAACTGTCATCGGGTTTGTAGCGTTCGTACACGTTAATTTCCCAATGGGGCATTGCTTTTTTGGTTAAGATTGAAAAATATAGTCCGCCCGGACCACCGCCTATAACCGTTATTTTCATAGATTTCGTTTTATTGAGAAAGTTTCGCCCAGTTTGCTGTAATTAGATCCAGCTAAACGGGCAACAGGTTGGTATTTGTCTAAATTAATTCGGTAATTTTCTAGAAGAATTTCATCGGCAATATGCATCATCAGCACTTTACCGATAACGATACATGCACCGCCATTTTTATGATCTTCCAGAAAATAATGATGCACCATTTCGCATTCAAAATGGGCTTTTGCTTCGGCAACTCGTTTAGGTTTAATCAATTCGCATGGAATAGGTGTGAGGTGTGCCAGCTGAAATTCATCAACAGTATTTTCTACCGCATTAGATGTAGTGTTCATTTGCTCCACCACATCTTCGGTAACTAAATTTACAACAAACTGCTTGTTTGCCAGTACATTGTTTAAGGTATCTTTGTTTTTGTTGCCAGTACGAACAGTTGAAAACATTACGTGTGGCGGATCTTCGCCAACAACATTAAAGAACGAGAAAGGCGCAAGATTGTTGATTCCGTTTTCATCAACAGTAGAAATCCAGCCAATGGGGCGTGGAATTACCAAACCAGTCAATAATTTATATAAAATACCAGAATCGGTATCTTTTACAGAAATTTGCATAAAAAAATGTAGTTTACACAAATAACGTAAAAAATATTTATAATGCTGATTTTTTTTAGATATTAATGAGTTATTTTACGGTGTAAGTATAGTGATTTCTTTTGATTATTTATAGAAGTTTTACAAGATCAGCCGGGTTTTGACGATTATCCCAAAATGCAGTAATGAAAATTTTAGAATCGGTTATTTTATAGTAAATGCTAAAATTTCCCATAGCTGCTTCTCTTGTGTCTAAATGGTTTGTAAGTTTTTCTGCATAAGGATTTTTTAAGATCAGATCAATACGTTTCTTAATAAGCTCTATGAGTTTTTTGGCATAAAGAGTCGATTGATTTCGAATGGTCCAATATTTTAAGATTTCACGACGTTGTTTAATCGCCGTTTCTGTCCAAACTACAGATCTTTTAGCCATTCTAAATCTATTTCATCTAATTTTTCTTGAGAAACTACGCGGTTATTCTTTATATCGTCTTCACTTAAATTCAACATGAATAATTGATCTTCCGAAAGTTTTATGGCATTATTATTAACGGAACTTGTGCTAATTAATTTATAAAGCGCCGTTAGATACTCTTTATTAGATATCGTAAGTAATTTATCTATGATATTATTTCTGATGTTATCGGCTGTGTCCATAATCAAATTAATTTATAACAAAGATTGTGAATTAATTTTAAACTTCAAAATTGAGTAGAATCAATTACTTAACAGTGTAAGTATATTGATTTCTTTTAGCGATATGAAAATATCCCAAGGCAAAATTTGATTGATTTGTCTGGTTTACGATGTTGCCTTTTATGGTTCCCATTGGACTTGCAAACGGATTGCCGCTATTTTCAGAAATAGACAATAATTTTGACAGATACTGATGATATTGCTTACTAATCGAAGTTATAGAATGATTTAACGTATCACCGGGTTTTAAATCTTCTTTATCAAAAATATACAGATCGTTTAAGATGTTTCCGTTTGTTAACTGGTCGTCTGCTACACCAAGCAAATTATCAGCAGGTGAGATCACTTGTAAAAAATAATAATTTTCTTCATTGGCATCATCCTGAAAGTTAAAAGTGATTTCATACGAATCTCCACCGAAACCACCATCATCTTTTTGATTAACGGTTAAAATTTCAGGCGATGATAATAGTGTAGAAGTTGCTGTGTAGGTTTCGTTATTGTAAACAACCGTTAATTGGTAATTTCCGCCAAATTCGGGCTGAAAAAGTTCGTTGGTAAAATCTCCGTTTCCAACATTTGCAAACTGATAAACCGTATTACTATCGGTATCTTTAATAGAAACTTCGGCATTATTAACCGTTGGGAAAACGCCCGAATAAAAATCGGTTGTGGTAGAAAGATGAATTTTATTGTAATGGGTTTCGCCAACAAAAAGGTTTGCATCAATAACCAAACGGGGTATGTTTTTATCAAAATCAAGCGTAATATCTTCTTCGCAGCTCACAAAAAACAAACTGCAAATACTAGCGAATATGTAAAGTAACTTTTTCATATTAAAATTTAAAATTATAGGTAACACTTGGTACAATTCCAAAAATAGAAAGTTTGGTAGTTTCGGTCATGTTGTTAGAATCTTCAACCGATCTAAAACTAATCGACGCAGCATTTTTGCGGTTATATACATTGTAAATTCCAAAAACCCATTCGCTTTGCCATTTTCGGTTTTCGTTTTTGGTTGGTGTATAGGTTGCCGATATATCTAAATGATGAAAAGCCGGCATGCTGTAATTGTTTCGTTTGTTGTAGTTTGGTACCTGCACACCTAAAAATTCATATTTTCCGTCGGGATACGTTACCGGTCTTCCCGATTGCAGCGTGAAACTTGCATTGAAATTCCATTTTTTACTGAAATCATACGTAGCAACAATTGACAAATCATGCAAACGATCGTGCGGTGTTCTATACCATTCGCCATTGTTTATACCGCTTTCTTGAGGCGTTCTGCCAGGTGTTTGCTGCATGCTTTTCGCAATGGTGTAGGCAACCCAACCGGTTAATTTTCCTTCATTTTTTCTAAACAAAAATTCCAAACCATACGCCTCGGTTTTTCCGTTTAAAAGCACTTGTTCAATGGCACGGTTTGCAATTAAATCGGCACCATCGATATAATCTAACCTGTTTTTTCCTAATTTAAAATACGATTCAATTTCTAACGAATATTTATTGTCGTTTAAGTTTTGAAAATATCCAACAGCATACTGATCCACAATTTGCGGTTTAATGTATGGTCCACTTGGTTCCCAAATATCTAATGGAGTGGCAGCAGTGGTGTTTGAAATTAAATGAACATATTGCGCCATGCGGTTATAACTCATTTTTACCGATTGGTCTTCGGTTAATTTTACCGAAACAGCCACACGTGGTTCAAAATAATCAAACTTGCTTATGCTTTTGTTTTTACCGTAATATTTTGTTCCAATTGGTACTGCTTTTTCATACGTATCAGTCTGCTGATTGTAAATTACCGGATTATTGTTTTCGTACAAATTAATGTTTTCTTCGCCCAAACGATTAAACATGCTGTAGCGCAATCCGTAATTTACCGATAAAAACGAATTGATATCTTGTTCGGCTTCTATAAACACCGCATTTTCCCACGCATATTTGTTGGGAATTTGGAACGAATTTATTTGTGAATCTGTTCTGTTAGGCTCTATTCTTCCTGGATTGAAATTATAATACAAGCTGCTGATTCCATATTTTAAAGAAAATTCATCGTTGATTTGATGGTTGATTTTATAATTAAAATCGTAATTCTTAATGCCTGAATCCCAATTAAACCCAACAAAATTCAACGTTAAACCATAGTAATAATCAGAATATCGAACCGATGCTTCACTATTAACTTTACTAGAAAGCACACTATTCCAAGTTATATTAGCAACGGTATTTCCGAATTTATTATCGAAATTATCGTTGAACTTAAAAATATCTCTACCAAAATATCCTGTAAAATAAAATCTGTTTTTATCGTTCAATAAATAACTCCATTTGGTGTTTAAATCGTAAAAATAAGCAGCACTTTCAATATCGGTCAATTTCAAAAATAAATGTGCATACGAAGCTCTTCCAGCAACTAAATACGATAATTTATCTTTAATCACAGGACCTTCAACCATTAATCTACTCGATAAAATTCCAATTCCGCCTGTTGCCTTAAAATCTTTATAATCGCCTTCTTTTTGGTTGATTTCTAAAACCGATGACGCACGACCGCCATAACGGGCAGGAATTCCGCCTTTGTACAATTTAATATTGCTCACGGCATCGTTGTTGAAAATAGAGAAAAAACCGTATAAATGCGATGAGCCGTAAACCGAAGTTTGATCTAACAACAATAAATTTTGATCAGATCCACCTCCACGAACATTAAAACCAGATGTTCCTTCACCCGAATTTACAACACCTGGCAATAACAAAATGGTTTTTAAAATATCGGTTTCGCCTAAAACTACCGGTGCTTTTTTAATTTCGGCAGCAGTGAGTTTGTTAACGCTCATTTCGGGTTTACGAATGTTGATTTTGTTTGATGTTGTAATTACGATTTCGTCTAAAACGTCTGCTTCTGAATATATTGGTGTTAAATAAAACGTTCTGGTAGCTGCTTCTGTGTGGTTTATTTCTTCTGTATAAGTTTCGTACCCCGTTTTTTCAATGGTAATAGTGAAAGTTGCGAAGGAAGTAGATGAAAAGAAATATCCATTTTCATCTGATTTTTGCGACACCACAGAGTTACTTTTTTTGATAGATGCGCCAGAAATTGCAGTTCCAGTTTGTGCATCATAAATATAACCCGCAAATAAATGTTGGTCTTCTGCATGGCTTTGCGAAAAAGCTATTGTAGATACTAGGCATGACATCAATATAAAGGTCTTTTTCATAAAGGCTTTTGATTCGTGTGACTTGTTTGTTGGTTTAAATGTTTTGAAACAAATTTACTAAAGAAAGAACTGCTTAAATCCCAAAGATTTTGTTAATTTTTTTTATTTTAAAAATTTAGAAATAAAAAAAGTTACAAAGCCAACCATTTTGGCTGCACCAATTCTTTAGCTAAATGTGCCCAGCTGTATTCTTGATAATTATTTTTATTCATCCACACAAATTCATCAATTTCGTTTGCTATCGCCGGTTCAAAAAAATAAGGTAAATGCAACCAATAAACAGTTCCATGAACCATTGTATTGTGTTCGTTTACGGCTTTTGTTTGGTGCGATCCTAAGAATGTTAGTTGCTGAGGTTGAATTTCCAAACCAATTTCTTCTTTAGCTTCGCGAATGATGGTTTCTATATCATTCTCGCCATTTTGCATTTTACCACCAGTTAACTGATAAAATTCGGAATTTTTTTTACGAACCAAAAGCAGTTCTTTGTTTGGATTGATAATGGCAACCGATGCTATGTGTAAGGTTTTCATGTTGACTTCTAAATTTCGATTAAGGTAAATGATGTAATAAGCTTATTATTTCTTACAGTATCAATAACTTTATATTTTCTTTTACTAAACCTATTCTCAAATTCAATGTAAATACTTTTTTGTTCTTTGAATAGCTTATATTTAAATCTTTTGTACTCTGTTGGAACATAAGAATAAGTAGGTTCTTCACAAGTCTGTGTATCTGTCAAAATAACTTCTTTTATATTAATAAAATCAAATTCAACTTCCCTACATATATAATCTTGAGTTTTCTCTCCTCGGTTTACATAAATTGTAAACTTATTTGTTTAAAAAAAAACTGTCTTTATTATCTGCGAATAAACGTAAATCAGAATATGATACAGCATCGGCATTTACAACCTTAATACGCTCCTTTATTAGCTTTTTAAATTCACCTTTAGACATATCTTGAGAGAAAGAAGTTAGAGGAAATAGTATGAGAAAATAAATTAATACTTTCATTGTTACAATTTTTATGAAATGATAAAGTATAAAAAAACCGTCGAATTTACGACGGTTTAAGTATCTATTAAATTTAAATTATCCTAATTTTTCTACAATTGCATTTAACGTTGCAGATGGACGCATAGCTTTTGATGTTAATTCAAAATTTGGTTGGTAATAACCTTTAATTTCTTGTGGTTTACCTTGCGATGCAATCAATTCTTCGTTGATTTTAGCTTCGTTTGCAATCATTTCTTGAGCAATTGGTGCGAATAAAGCTGCTAAATCTGCATCTTTTGTTTGCGCTGCCAAAGCTTCTGCCCAATACATTGCCAAATAGAAATGAGAACCGCGGTTATCGATGGTTCCTAATTTTCTTCCTGGCGATTTATCTGTAGCTAAGAATTTTTCTGTTGCAACATCTAAAGCATCTGCTAAAACTAATGCTTTTGGGTTGTTTTGTGTTTGCGATAAATGTTCTAACGAAGCACCTAATGCTAAAAATTCACCTAACGAATCCCAACGTAAATAGCCTTCTTCAATGAATTGTTCGATGTGTTTTGGAGCCGATCCACCTGCACCAGTTTCAAACAAGCCACCACCGTTCATCAATGGAACAATTGACAACATTTTTGCCGATGTACCCACTTCTAAAATAGGGAATAAATCGGTTAAATAATCACGCAAAACGTTTCCTGAAACCGAAATAGTGTCTTCGCCTTTACGAATTCTGTCTAAAGAAAATTTACAAGCATCAACCGGAGCTAAAATGCGGATGTCTAATCCTGCAGTGTCAAAATCGGCTAAATATTTGTTTACTTTTTTAATGATTTCACGGTCATGTGCACGGTTTTCATCTAACCAAAAAACAGCAGGAGTTGCCGATAAACGCGCACGGTTTACAGCTAATTTAACCCAGTCTTGAATAGGTGCATCTTTTGTTTGGCACATACGGAAAATATCGCCAGCTTCCACTTTTTGCTCCATAAACACGTTTCCTTCTGCATCAACCACGCGGATTGTTCCTTCTGCATCAGCTTGGAATGTTTTGTCGTGCGATCCGTATTCTTCTGCTTTTTGAGCCATTAAACCAACGTTTGGAACAGAACCCATTGTTTTAGGATCTAAAGCGCCGTTTGCTTTACAGTCTTCTATTACAGCAGTGTAAATTCCGGCATAACATCTGTCTGGAATCAAAGCAAAGGTATCTTGTGGTTTGCCGTCTTTGTTCCACATTTGCCCTGAAGTACGAATCATTGCCGGCATTGAAGCGTCAACAATCACATCCGAAGGTACGTGTAGGTTGGTGATTCCTTTGTCGGAATTTACCATTGCCAAAGCCGGACCATTTGCAATAGCCGCATCAATAGCCGCTTTCACTTCTGCTTCTTGTGCATTTCCAGCAATTCTGTTATATAATTCACCTAATCCGTTGTTTGGATTAATGTTTAATTCTTTAAATAAATCGGCAAATTTTGTAAAAACATCTTTAAAATATACTTCAACAATAGCTCCGAAAATAATAGGATCCGAAACTTTCATCATCGTCGCTTTTAGGTGTGCAGACAATAAAACGCCTGCAGCTTTAGCCTCTGCAATTACATCGGCTACAAACCCTTTTAATGCGTTAATGCTTAAAACAGAAGAATCGATTACTTCGCCTGCTTTTAAAGGTGCTAAAGCTTTTAATTCTTTTACAGAACCGTCTGTTCCAACAAATTCTATTTTAAACTGAGAAGCGTTTTCAACAGTAACCGATTTTTCGGTACCGTAGAAATCTCCGCTTTCCATGTGCGCTACTTTTGTTTTAGAATCGGCAGACCAAGCTCCCATTGAATGCGGATTTGCTTTTGCGTAATTCTTAACAGCTTTTGGTGCACGACGGTCAGAGTTTCCTTCGCGAAGCACCGGATTCACAGCCGAACCCAATACTTTTGAATAAGCTGCTTTTATTGCTTTTTCTTCATCGTTAGTTGGATCTGAAGGATAATTTGGAACGGCATAACCATGAGCTTGTAGTTCTGCAATAGCAGCTGCTAACTGCGGAATTGAAGCAGAAATATTTGGTAATTTAATGATGTTTGCTTCTGGGGTTGTTGCTAATGCACCCAATTCTGCCAAAGCATCACCAATTTTTTGGTCTTCTTTTAAAAATTCAGGAAAATTTGCTAAAATTCTACCTGCTAAAGAAATATCTCTTGTTTCCATTTCTATTCCTGCTGGTGCAGTGAACGCTTTAACAATAGGTAAAAAAGAATAAGTTGCCAACATTGGCGCCTCATCTGTTAATGTGTAGATAATCTTAGATTTTGACATTATGATAAGATTTGTTTAAAGTCTGTTTTTGATTACAAATATACTAATTAAGCTTTTATTTTTAAGTAATAATTTGGGAATGATTTAATAATTAGTAATTTGATAATTTGGCAGTAACCGGATTGCAGAACTGATAAAATAATTGCTTAAAATTTTGTTTTTGATCCGTTATTGATCCATCGCTTTTTAAAATGAGTAGTGTTAAAAAATATAGATCATAAAAAAAGCAACTCATTTGAGTTGCTTTTGTGACGATGGCAGGATTCAAACCTGCAACCTTCTGAGCCGTAATCAGATGCGCTATTCAGTTGCGCCACATCGCCATGATGTTCTTAATTATTTATTTTGTGACGATGGCAGGATTCAAACCTGCAACCTCTTGAGCCGTAATCAAGTGCGCTATTCAGTTGCGCCACATCGCCATGTTCTGTTTTTGAACGGTGCAAATATAGGGGGTTTTTAATACACAAACCAAACATTTTAATGCTTTTTTTTAATAAAAACCAAACACTAGGTATAAGTTATTTGTTTTTAACGCCTTGTGATTATTAAAAATTATGTTTGTTTGCTTTTAAAACTTAAAATATCTTTGAACTTTAATTGTTATAACAAAATATTGTGTTTTCGTATCTGCAGTTTTTAGTAAAATCTACCAATCAGCATGGTGTTCATTCGCCCTTTGTGTATAATTATATTACTAAAGGGTTGTATGCCGCTAAAAAAGATCCTTACATAACACATAAAACCAATCAATGGTTAGTTCAATCAATACTATACTTTAAACCAACGAAAATTTGTTTTTTAGACGAAGGTTTATCGGTTGTTGCTTGGAAAGTATATACAAACGAAACTGTTGAATTAGCTGAGGCAGATTTAATTATAGAACGCTACGCACCCGAAAATCACACGCGTATATTGCAAACAATAAACAGCATGAGCAATTCGCAATTATTACTCATTGCTTCGTATACTTACTCAAAATGTTTTTTCGATGAATTAAGAAACAATCCTGAAATTACTTTGGTTGTTGATTTTTACTATGGTTGTTTAATATCAAAACGTATCGAACAACCAAAACAAAACTTTTTTATACGCTATTAATAATAATACGTTCGTTTATTCATACGAGCATCAATACTGTTATCGCCTGGCCCCACAATAAACAAGAACACAAAACCAAGTAAATATAAAAAGCCCATTTCGGCTTCGCCAAAAATCTGCCATCCGTGCGTTCCTACCGCTACTAACATGGTTATGATTAACGGAATTAAAACAACACGGGTATATATTCCAAATATTAGTAATATCGAACATAAAATTTCGGCAGTAATTGCCAAAATCAAAGATATTTGCGAACCTAAACCTAAAAAATTCAAAAACTGGGTTTTTAAAACTTCAAAATTAACAATCTTAATCCATCCGTGGTTAGCAATCATTAATCCGCCCAAACATAAACGAAACAACAACAGCCCAACACTTAAAAGCTTAGGTGATATTTTTGTAGTGCTTAATTTCATTACTTTTTTTGTACTTTTTTATTTATTACAATATAGTTAATTATAGTTAAACGCACAACTTATTTTTTTAGTGTATATTTACGCAAACATTATTTATGAAGGTTTATACAAAAACAGGCGACAAAGGTACCACTGCGTTATTTGGTGGATCACGCGTTCCGAAATATCATATTAGAATTGAAAGTTATGGAACGGTAGACGAGTTAAACTCATACATTGGTTTAATTCGCGATCAGGAAATCAACACGATATATAAAGACCAATTAATCCGCATTCAGGACAGATTGTTCACTTTAGGCGCTATTTTAGCTACCGATCCGGAGAAAGCAATCTTAAAAAACGGAAAAGAACGACTGAATATTCCAAAGATTACCGAAGAAGATGTTGTTTATTTGGAACAAGCGATAGACGAAATGGAAACTCATTTGCCGCAAATGACTCATTTTGTGTTACCAGGCGGTCATACAACCGTGTCATATTGTCATATAGCACGCTGTGTTTGTCGCAGAGCCGAGCGTTTGTCTACGCATTTAAATGACATAGAACCTACCGATGAAATGGTTTTAAAGTATTTAAACCGACTTTCTGACTATTTGTTTGTGTTGGCACGAAAGTTGACTTTTGATTTAAACGCCCAAGAGGTAAAATGGATACCCGAAAAACAATAAAAGGTATCTACAAATAACAAACGTTCTTTAATTTTAGAAATATTTAATGAAAAAAAAATTGCTTTTTTCATTATAAAATTTATTTTTGCACATAATTACTAAAAATATACAAAGATGTATTGGACATTAGAATTAGCATCGTATTTAAGTGATGCCCCATGGCCAGCTACGAAAGATGAGCTTATTGATTACGCTATTAGAACTGGTGCACCTTTAGAAGTGGTTGAAAATCTTCAATCTATTGAAGACGAAGGCGAGATCTATGAATCAATGGAAGAAATTTGGCCAGATTATCCTTCAGATGAAGACTATCTTTGGAACGAGGATGAATATTAGAAATACATAGCAAAAAAAGTCTCGGTTAACAAGAGGCTTTTTTTTGTAAACACATATCACGGAATATTAATTTAAATCAAACTTATTTATGAGTATCATAAATAGTATCTTAAAAGCATTTGTGGGCGATAAATCACAGAAGGACGTTAAGTCTATCCGCCCTATTGTAGATAAGATCAACCAGTATTACAACTCTTTCGAAAACTTATCAAACGATGAGTTAAGAGAAAAAACCATTTATTTTAAAGAAAAAATAAAGCAAGCTCGTCTTGATCAGGATTCAAAAATTGCTTCGTACCGCGAAGAATTAGAGAAAACCACAGATATAGACAAGCGCGAAACAATTTATGCTTCTATTGATACTTTAGAAAAAGAAGCTTACACGCTTTCAGAAAAAGCATTGTTTGATATTTTACCAGAAGCTTTTGCTGTGGTTAAAGAAACGGCTCGCCGTTTTACAAACAATAATGAATTGGTTGTTACCGCTACAGAGCAAGATAAATTGTTTGCACAATCTAAAAGTCATGTTCGTATTGAAGGCGATAAAGCAATTTGGTCTAACACATGGGAAGTTGCAGGAAAAATGTTAACTTGGAACATGGTTCATTACGATGTGCAAATGATTGGTGGAACAGTAATTCATCAAGGTAAAATTGCCGAAATGCAAACAGGTGAAGGTAAAACATTGGTATCAACTTCTCCTATTTACCTAAACGCATTGGCAGGAAACGGAGTACACGTGGTAACGGTGAACGATTACCTTGCAAAACGTGACTGCCAATGGAATGCGCCTTTGTTTGAATTCCACGGATTAACAGTTGATTGTATCGATAACCACCAACCAAACTCAAGCGGTCGTCGTGATGCATATCAGGCAGATATTACTTACGGAACAAACAACGAATTTGGTTTTGATTATTTGCGTGATAACATGGCACATACGCCAGAAGAATTGGTTCAGCGCAAGCACAATTTTGCTATTGTAGATGAGGTGGATTCTGTTTTGGTTGATGATGCACGTACACCATTAATTATTTCAGGTCCGGTTCCAATGGGTGATCGCCATGAATTTTTAGAATTAAAACCTAAAGTAGATTCATTGGTAGCACAACAACGCCAGTTATCGAACCAATTTTTAACCGAAGCGAAACGCTTAATAAAAGCAGGTGACACCAAACAAGGTGGTTTCAATTTATTGAGATCATACCGTGCGTTACCTAAAAACAAAGCGTTAATTAAATTTTTGTCTGAAGAAGGTGTGAAACAAATTCTTCAAAAAACCGAAAATCATTTTATGCAAGACAACAACCGCGAAATGAAAAAGGTAGACGAAGGTTTATTGTTCGTTATCAACGAAAAAAACAATCAGGTAGAATTAACAGATAACGGTATCAAAGCATTATCTCAAGGTATGGATGAAAATTTCTTTATCTTGCCAGATATTGGAACCGAAATTGCAAAAATTGAAAAAATGAACATTTCTGCCGAAGAAATGTCAGAGAAAAAAGAAATTTTATTTCAAGATTTCGGTATAAAATCAGAACGTATTCACACATTAACGCAATTGTTAAAAGCATACGCATTGTTCGAAAAAGATTCGGAATATGTTGTTGTTGATAACAAAGTAATGATTGTTGACGAGCAAACAGGTCGTATTATGGATGGTCGTCGTTATTCAGACGGATTACACCAAGCGATCGAGGCAAAAGAAAACGTAAAAATTGAAGCTGCAACTCAAACTTTTGCAACGGTTACCTTACAGAATTATTTCCGTATGTACAGCAAATTGGCGGGTATGACAGGTACTGCCATTACAGAAGCAGGTGAACTTTGGGAAATCTACAAATTAGATGTTGTTGAAATTCCAACCAACCGCCCAATGGCACGTGAAGACCGTGAAGATAAAATCTACCGTTCCATCCGTGAAAAATTCAATGCGGTGATTGATGATGTTGTGGAATTATCACAAGCAGGTCGTCCGGTATTGATTGGAACAACTTCTGTAGAAAATTCAGAATTATTAAGCCGTATGTTAAAAATGCGCGGTATTAAACACAACGTTTTAAATGCAAAATTACATAAGCAAGAAGCGCAAATTGTAGAAGAAGCAGGAAATCCGGGTGTTGTTACCATCGCAACAAATATGGCAGGTCGTGGTACCGATATTAAATTAACCCAAGAAGTGAAAGATGCTGGTGGTTTGGCAATTATTGGTACAGAACGCCACGATTCTCGTCGTGTAGACCGTCAGTTACGTGGTCGTGCTGGTCGTCAGGGCGATGTTGGTTCATCTCAATTCTATGTTTCTTTGGAAGATAATTTAATGCGTTTGTTCGGATCAGAGCGTGTTGCAAAAATCATGGACGGAATGGGCTTAAAAGAAGGCGAAGTAATTCAACATTCTTGGATGACCAAATCTATCGAACGTGCACAAAAACGCGTAGAAGAAAACAACTTTGGTGTTCGTAAACGTTTGTTAGAATATGATGATGTGATGAACGCGCAGCGTGAGGTTGTTTACAAACGCCGCCGTCATGCCTTACATGGAGATCGTTTAAAAGTTGATATCGCCAACATGATGTTCGATTTATGTGATTATTTGGTGGAAGGAAACAAAGTAGGAAACGATTTTAAAAATTTCGAATACGATTTAATTAAAATCTTCGGAATGGAATCTCCTGTTACAGCAGATGAATTCAACAAATTAAGCGATGCGGAATTAACAGATAAGCTGTACGAAGTTGCTTATAAAAAATACATTGCCAAATGTGATGAAAGTGCCGTTGAAGCTTTTAAAGTAATTGAAAACGTATATAAAAATGGTGGTTACGAGCGTATGGTGGTTCCGTTTACCGATGGAATTAAAACAATAAACGTTGTTACCGATTTAACGAAAGCTTACGAAACACAAGGAAAAACGTTGATTAACGATTTCGAGAAAAATATTGTTCTTTCTATTGTTGACGAAGCTTGGAAAAAGCACTTACGCAAAATGGACGAATTAAAACAATCTGTTCAGTTAGCCGTACACGAACAAAAAGACCCTTTATTGGTTTATAAGTTCGAAGCTTTTAACTTGTTTAAAGATACTATGCAAAGTATCAACAAAGACGTAATTTCGTTCTTAATGAAAGGTGATTTACCAAAACAACCTGAACAAGAACAAAACAATGAACCAGAAATTAGAACAAACGGTTCGTTTACGATTTAATATAAAACGACAAAAAACGTTTAATACATACTATTTTTCAAGATATCTAATTAAAATATATTGTATTTTTGAACTGCTCATTCACAAAAATGAGCAGTTTTTTTATGGATTCTTTTACCCAAATAGTTTTAGGAGTAAGTGTTGCGCATGTAGCTTTAAACAAAAGTGTTAGCACCAAAAAGATTTTTTTATTAGGTGCAATTGTTGCTACTTTGCCCGATTTGGATATTTATATTGCTAAGATTTTTAATGATCCGCTTACCGAAATCGAAATCCATCGGGGATTTTCGCATTCCATTGTTTTTTTTATGCTACTTAGTTTTTTATTCACTTTTTTTGTGCGAAAATGGTTTGCCGAGGAAACATTTAAAAATAGTTACAAAACCATATTTTTGATTTTGCTCACACATTCCTTGTTAGACATTTTTACCACTTGGGGAACACAGCTTTTTTGGCCATTTCCCGAAAAAATGGCATTAAAATCAATATTTGTAGTCGATTTATTTTACACCGTTCCGCTTTTAATGGGTGTAGTTTTAGGTTTAAAAAATAAACGAAAATCGTTTACCTATGCCGGATTGTTTTTAAGTACTGTATATTTAGTTTGGGGATTGGTTGTTCAACAAATCGTAAAAAATAGGGTAGAAGATCAATTTTATACACAATATCCTTCAAAAAATATCAAAACGACAGTAAAACCTACTTTTTCAAACAGTTTTCTGTGGAATGTAATTGTTCAAGATGTTGATGGATTTTATATTTCAGATTATTCCATTTTTGATTCAAAACAAATGAATTTTCAATATTTCCCACAAAACAAAGATTTAATCACTCATTTGAATGATAAGAACATCAATCGATTAAAAGAAATATCCGAAAATCAATACATTATAACAGAAAACAAAAACGGATTGGTTTTTAATGATTTGCGTTTTGGATTGTTGAAAAATACCGATAATGAAACACAATTTGCTTTTTCATATCAGTTAATTCCTACAAAAAAGGGATATGCTGTGAAAGAACTTCCAAAAGATAAACGTGACGGAATGCAACTTTTAAAAAATATTTGGTATCGAATTTTTAATATATAACGTGTTGCTTTTTTAAGAGCAGATAAGAAGTGTTACTTTTAAAAGTTTAATCTGTAGTACATTATAGAGTTTCCACAGATGCACAGATTATTATGGATTACTTTAAGCAAATCATAAAAAAATACATCATTTTTATTGAATGCAACGCATTCAAAATCTGTGAAGATTAATTTTATTAGTATTGATCTGTAAAATATATCCGTGCATCTGTGGTAATAAAAACAAATCTTTGAATATCATAGTGTTAAATTTATTAGATTGTGCACTGTAGATAAAGTTTAATCTGTGTAAATTTGTGAAATCTGTGGTTTATCATCATAAGCTATAAAAAAATAAAACTGAAAATGAAAATAATTATATCGCCAGCAAAATCTTTAGATTTTGAAACCGAATTACCAACACCAACCTTTACAAAGCCTACATTTATTAAGCAAAGTAAAGAAGTGCACAAAGTTTTAAAAACACTAAAACCCGAAGATTTAAGTAATTTAATGGATATTTCTGCTAACCTAGCAGATTTAAACTGGCAACGAAATAAAGAAAGAACATACAAGTTAACCGAACTAAACCATACAGTTCGCCAAGCGGTTTTTGCTTTCAACGGCGATGTTTATACGGGTTTGGATGCTTATACGTTAACTGAAAAAGAAATTGACTACCTGCAAAATAATTTAAACATACTTTCTGGGCTATACGGTTTACTGAAACCTTTAGACGCTATTGAACCTTATCGATTAGAAATGGGTATAAAATTACCAATTGCCGATAAAAAAGACTTACACGATTTTTGGAAAGATACCGTTACTACGGCTTTAAACAAAGGCTTTAAAAAAGGCGATGTGTTGGTAAATTTAGCAAGCAACGAATATTTTAGTGTGGTGGATAAAAAAACATTAAAAGCTAAAGTTATCACTCCCGAATTTAAAGATTACAAAGACGGAAAGCTGAAAATGATTAGTTTTTTTGCAAAAAAAGCTCGCGGGTTAATGGTTCGCTACATGGCAGAAAATAATATTACTAATGTAGAAGATATCAAACAGTTTAATGTAGAAGGTTATGGTTTCGATGCGAATTTATCTACCGATACCAAATGGGTTTTTACGAGGTAGTTGTTTATGAAAATATACTATACTTTAAAAAATGATTTAGATGACAAAATTGTAGGTAAAGATTATCCACAAGTAGATTGCTTAACAATGCATCAAGCTCATCTAATTACCTCTTGGCATCTTTTTGACCCTAAACCTAATTTAAAATTTAAATTAAAAAAAAGAGCTGTATTAACAGACACTTTAAAAGACATAACAATAGGTGGCGGAACAGGTTTTTTAATAAACACCAAAACTAAAGGTGTCTTTGATAAATTCAATATAATGAGACATCAATATTTTGATGCTTCTGTAGAAACACAAAAAGGTGAAGTTTTAAATTATTTTTGGTTGCATCTTACAGAACCGCAATTAACAGAAAAATTAGATTTTCATAGAACACTTTTTTACAGAACAGAATGGACTTTTAGAAAAGAACCAATCATACTAAATTCCTATAATCACTATAAAGAGTTAAAGGCAAAAGATACAGAAGCTTCTTTTGGAGTGGAAATAGACAAGGTAGCTTTGTCGGATAATTTTGACAGCGATTTAGATATGTTTACGTTCTTACCTTTTGACAATAAAGTTTATATATCTGAAAGATTGAAGAATGCTATAGAAGAAAATGGAATCATAGGTTTTAAAATAGAAAAAGTGGATGTTAAATAATTTTCAAAGATCTATAATTCCCTTAAAACATTTTGATTTATAGATTAGTTTTAGGAATTTTGGCAAACTAAGAAAAAAGATCATGTTCGCAACACATTATATTAGCAACAACACGTTGAGTTTAGAAGAGCTAAACACCATTATCGAAGAAAATCATACCTTGGCTTTATCAGAAGAAGCCATTGCAAACATTAATAAATGCCGTGAATATTTAGATAATAAAATGCAAACCCAAACCAATCCTATTTATGGAATCAATACCGGTTTTGGATCATTATACAACATTAAAATTTCAAACGAAGATCTAACAACTTTACAAGAAAATCTAATGAAATCGCATGCTTGTGGTACAGGCGATGAGGTTCCACACAGCATTGTAAAAATCATGTTGTTGTTAAAGATAAAATCGTTGTGCTACGGTAATTCGGGTGTGCAATTGGTTACGGTTGAACGTTTAATCGATTTTTACAACCACAATATTTTGCCGGTTGTTTACACACAAGGTTCATTAGGTGCATCGGGCGATTTGTCTCCGCTGGCGCATTTGTGTTTGCCTTTAATTGGCGAAGGCGAAGTTTTTGTTGATGGTAAACGCATCACTGCAAAACAAATGCTTGCCGAAAAAGGCTGGGAAACCATTACCTTGAAATCTAAAGAAGGTTTGGCGTTGCTAAACGGTACGCAGTTTATGAGTTCATACGGAGCGTATATCTTATTGAAAACCAAAAAACTATCGAAGTTAGCAGATGTTGTTGGAGCGGTTTCTTTAGAAGGTTTCGATGGAAGAATCGATCCGTTTAACAATTTAATTCACATGGTTCGTCCACACAAAGGTCAGGTGAATACGGCTGTTTTTATTTCTGAAATTTTGGAAGGATCAGAATTAATCAAACAACCTAAAAAACACGTTCAGGATCCGTATTCGTTCCGTTGTATTCCACAAGTTCACGGTGCTTCAAAAGATGCCATTGAATATGTAGAAAAAGTTTTCAAAACCGAAATTAATTCTGTAACCGATAATCCGAATATTTTTGTTGATGAAGATTTAATTGTTTCGGGCGGAAATTTCCACGGGCAACCATTGGCATTGGCATTAGATTTCTTGGGAATTGCCTTGGCAGAATTAGGAAGCATTTCAGAACGCAGAACGTATCAGTTAATATCGGGCTTGCGCAATTTACCTCCGTTTTTGGTAAACAATCCAGGGTTGAATTCAGGTTTTATGATTCCGCAATACACTGCAGCAAGTATCGCTAGCCAAAACAAACAATTGACAACTCCGGCAAGTATTGATAGCATTGTTTCAAGCAACGGACAAGAAGATCATGTAAGTATGGGTGCCAATGCTGCTACAAAAACTCTGAAAATCGTTGAAAATTTAGAACGAATTCTGGCAATTGAACTTTTTAATGCTGCACAAGCACTGGAATTCCGTCGACCAGGAAAATCGAGTAATTTCATAGAAAACTTCGTAACAGATTACCGAAAAGTGGTTTCAACAGTAGAAGAAGACCGTATTTTACACTACGATATTCAAAACAGTATTCAGTTTTTAAGCAATTACAAATTCAGTTAATTATACAAAATGCACTTTTAGTTATACAAAAGTGCATTTTTCTTTTGTGAAAATAGTTATATTTGCCTGATATTTCAGCAACAAATTCATTTTGACATCAGCAAATAAACTAAAAATTTTAAACGATCCTATTTATGGTTTCATAACCATACCCACCACATTGTTGTACGATTTAATGCAACATCCGTATTTTCAGCGTTTGCGCAGAATCAAACAAATGGGATTGTCGTCTTTAGTTTATCCAGGTGCCGAACATACGCGTTTTCATCACGCTTTGGGCTGTATGCACATGATGCAGAAAGCCGTTCAAGTGTTGCGTTTTAAGAATGTAGAAATATCAAAAGAAGAAGAAGAAGCGCTTTACATTGCCATTTTATTGCACGATATTGGTCACGGACCTTTCTCGCATGCAATGGAACACAGCATTGTAGAAAATATTCATCACGAAGAAATTTCGTTGCTTTTTATGGAAGCGTTGAATGATGAGTTTGAAGGAAAACTTTCATTGGCAATAGAAATTTTTAAAGGAAATTATCCGCGTAAATTTTTAATTCAACTCATATCTTCACAAATGGATATGGACAGAATGGATTATTTAAAGCGCGATAGTTTTTACAGCGGTGTTGCCGAAGGAAACATAAATTCCGAACGATTGATCCAAATGATTAATGTTCATAACGATGTTTTGGTAGTTGAAGAAAAAGGAATATATTCGGTAGAGAAATTTTTGGTAGCACGCCGTTTAATGTACTGGCAGTGCTATTTGCATAAAACAAGTGTTGGTGCAGAGTTGTTGTTGTCTAAAATATTAAAACGCGCCAAGCAGTTAACCTTGCAAGGTGTAGATTTACCAGCAAGCAATGCGTTAAAGTTTTTCTTGGAACATTCTGTTTTAAAAGCCGATTTTAATAAAGAAGTTTTAAACAATTTTGCTTTGTTAGACGATGCTGATATTTATACGGCATTAAAAAACTGGCAGTTTCATACCGATAAGGTTTTGTCTTATTTAAGCAATGCCATTGTAAACCGAAAATTGTTTCATGTGCAGTTGGTTTCAAAAGAAGATATGCCTTCAAAATTAAAACATTATCAAAATTTATGTAAAGATAAATTTGAGGTAAATGAAGAATTAGATTATTTTGTTTTTGGCGACAAGCTTAAAAATCAGGCGTATGATTTAAAAGCAGATCCCATTCGGATTTTTACAAAAAACAAAGAAATTATTGATGTGTTGGAAGCATCAGATCAATACAATTTAAGGGCTTTATCAGAGCCTGTTTATAAATACTTTATATGCTATCCAAAAAGCATATATAAAGTTGGTTAAAAATTAATATTTTTGTATTCAATGAAGATTACAGCAGAGCAAATTGCCGAAGTTTTAAATGGAAATATTGTGGGCGATTCTACGGTTGAGGTTTTTAAGTTAGCCAAAATCGAAGAAGGCGAAGAAGGTGCTATTACCTTTTTGTCAAACTCAAAATACAACCATTTTTTATACACAACCAAGGCATCAATTGTAATTGTCAATAAAGATTTTCAACCGTTGCACGATGTAAAAGCAACAATGATTCAGGTTGACGATTCGTATCAGGCATTTACAAAAATATTAGAATATGCCAACCAAATCAAGTTGATGAAATCGGGTATTGAACAACCATCAGTGATTTCTGAAGGTGCAGAATACGGTCCCGATTTGTATTTGGGAAGCTTTTGTTACATTGGTAAAAACACAAAAATTGGGAATAATGTAAAAATTTATCCTAATTCTTTCGTGGGCGATAACGTAACAATTGGCGATAACACGATACTTTTTGCAGGTGCTCGAATTTATTCGGAAACGGTAATTGGTAAAAACTGCGTAATTCATTCAGGAACAATCGTTGGGTCAGACGGATTTGGATTTGCACCGAATTCAGATGGCACATACTCAAAAATTCCGCAGATTGGAAACGTGATTATTGAAGACGATGTAGAAATAGGTTCATGTACAACCATTGACCGTGCCACATTAGGATCAACCATTATAAGAAAAGGTGTAAAGTTGGATAATCAAATTCAAATTGCACACAATGTAGAAGTAGGCGAAAATACCGTAATTGCTTCGCAAACAGGTATCGCAGGTTCTTCCAAAATAGGCAAAAACTGTGTTATTGGTGGGCAAGTTGGTATTGTTGGTCATATTGTAATTGGCGATAATGTGCGTATTCAGGCGCAATCTGGTGTTGGTAAAAGCGTTAAAGACGGTGAAATTATTCAAGGTTCGCCGGCAATGGCATACAACGATTTTTCAAAATCGTATGTGTATTTTAAAAAATTGCCTAATATTGTTAAAGATATCGATCAGTTAAAAAAATCAAATAACGAAATATAAGTTAAAAATAGTTATGGTTAAACAGAAAACCATCGTTCAAGAAGTAACAATTAACGGGGTAGGTTTACATACAGGTCAACAAGTTGTTATGACTTTAAAACCTGCACCTGTAAATAATGGCTTTACTTTTGTACGAGTAGATTTACCGGGAAATCCTGTTATTGAAGCAGATGCAAACTATGTTGTTTCTACAGAGCGTGGAACAAATTTAGAGCATAAAGGTGTGCAGTTACATACAACAGAGCATGTTTTGGCAGCTTTGGTTGGTTGTGATTTAGATAATGTTATTATCGAATTAAACGCTTCAGAACCACCAATTATGGATGGTTCATCTAAATTTTTTGTTCAAGCTGTTGAAGAAGCCGGAATTGTAGCGCAAGATGCAGAACGTAACGAGTATATCGTTAAAGAAGTAATCTCTTATGTTGATGAAAGAACAGGTAGTGAAATCATCGTAATGCCTGCAGATGAATATCAAGTTACAACAATGGTAGATTTTGGTACAAAGGTTTTAGGTACACAAAACGCTACGTTGAAAAACATGAGCGATTTTAAAAAGGAAATTTCTGAAGCCAGAACTTTTAGCTTTTTACACGAAATAGAAACTTTATTGGCGCACGGCTTAATTAAAGGTGGCGATTTAAACAACGCAATTGTTTATGTTGATAAAGAAATATCAGACGAAACATTAAAGCGTTTAAAAGTTGCTTTTGGTAAAGATGATATTGCTGTTAAACCAAACGGAGTGCTTGATAATTTAACGTTGCATTATCCTAACGAAGCAGCACGACACAAGTTGTTGGATGTTGTTGGCGACTTGGCATTGATCGGAACCCGAATCCGTGGAAAAGTAATCGCAAACAAACCTGGACATTTTGTAAACACGCAGTTTGCTAAAAAAATGTCGAAAATCATTAAGGCAGAACGCAGAAATCAAGTACCAGTCTTCGATTTGAATAAAGAGCCTTTAATGGACATCAACAAAATAATGGCAGTTTTGCCACATAGATTTCCTATGCTTTTGGTTGATCGTATTTTGGAATTATCAGATTCTCACGTGGTAGGTATGAAAAACGTTACCATGAACGAAGAGTTTTTTCAAGGACACTTCCCTGGTGCCCCTGTAATGCCTGGTGTTTTGATTATTGAAGCAATGGCACAAACGGGTGGTATCTTGGCATTAAGTACCGTTCCTGATCCTGAAAACTATTTAACGTATTTCATGAAGATCGATAATGTGCGTTTTAAACAACAGGTTTTACCTGGCGATACGTTGTTCTTTAAATTAGATTTAATAAGTCCAATTCGTAGAGGAATTTGTCACATGCAGGCTGTTGCATATGCAAACGGTAAAGTTGCTACCGAAGCAGAATTAATGGCACAGATAGTAAAAACAAAATAGTAAATTAATAATTTAGTTAGAATGAATCAACCATTAGCATACGTTCATCCAGGAGCAAAAATTGCTAAAAACGTGGTAATAGAACCTTTTACAACCATTCACAACAATGTTGAGATAGGTGAGGGCACTTGGATAGGGTCAAACGTTACCATTATGGAAGGAGCACGAATCGGAAAAAATTGTCGTATTTTTCCCGGCGCAGTTATTTCTGCCGAACCACAAGATTTAAAGTTCGAGGGCGAGGAAACTACTGTTGAAATTGGCGATAATACTACAATTAGAGAATGTGTTACCATTAACAGAGGTACAAAAGACAGATACCGAACGGCTATTGGTAAAAATTGTTTAATACAGGCATACAGCCACATTGCACACGATTGTATTGTGGGCGATAACTGTATCTTTTCAAACTCTAGCACATTGGCAGGTCACGTAACTGTTGGTGATTATGTTGTTTTGGCAGGTATGGTAGCAGTGCATCAGTTTTGTACAATAGGCTCACATTCGTTTGTAACGGGTGGTACGCTTGTTCGTAAAGATGTTCCTCCGTACATTAAAGCAGCTCGCGAGCCAATTTCTTACGTAGGAATTAATTCTGTAGGTTTAAGAAGAAGAGGCATCGATTCGGAAAAAATTAAAGAAATACAGAATATTTACCGCGTATTGTATCAAAAGAATTACAATAATTCACAAGCAATCGAAATTTTAGAAACCGAAATGGAAGCAACTCCAGAACGTGACGAAATTATTCAGTTTGTGCGTAATTCAACCCGTGGTATCATGAAAGGTTATACCGGAATTTATTAATAAAAAAAATAAAAGCATATTTATGGCAAGTACATCAGACATTAGAAACGGTTTATGTATTAAATTTAACAACGATATTTATAAAATTGTAGAATTCCTACACGTAAAACCAGGTAAAGGTCCTGCGTTTGTAAGAACCAAAATGAAAAGTGTAACTTCTGGTAAAACATTAGATAACACTTTTTCTGCGGGTCACAAAATCGATGTAGTTCGTGTAGAAACACATACTTTTCAGTATTTATATAACGAAGGAAACGATTATCATTTTATGAATAACGAAACATTTGAACAAATTACGTTAGATAAAAATATTTTAGATGCACCTGAATTATTAAAAGAAGGAACAAACGTAATGGTTCAGATTAATACAGAAACAGAATCTCCATTATCTGTAGATATGCCTGCGTCTATCGTTTTAGAAGTAACTTATACAGAACCTGGTGTAAAAGGTAATACAGCAACAAACGCTACAAAACCTGCTACCGTAGAAACAGGTGCACAAGTAAACGTACCTTTGTTTATTAATGAAGGCGATAAAATTAAAATTGATACCGCTTCGGGAAATTACATCGAACGTATTAAAGAATAATTAGTAAATGAGATTTCCTAAAACATATCGTTTAGAAAATATTGCAGAAATAATTGGGTGCACCTTTGTTGGAGCTCCTGATTTTCCTGTTTTAGGAATGAACGAAATTCATGTGGTGCAAGCCGGTGAAATCGTTTTTGTAGATCACCCGAAATATTACGATAAAGCATTAAATTCAAACGCAACAATTATTTTAATTAATAAAGATGTTGAATGCCCTGAAGGTAAAGCGCTGCTGATTTCTGACGATCCTTTTCGCGATTTCAATAAACTGTCGGTTTATTTTCGTCCGTTTCAAGCATCATCAAATGCAATAGCAGCAACAGCTCAAATAGGCGAGGGAACCATCATTCAACCGAATGCTTTTGTTGGAAATAACGTAAAAATTGGTAAAAACTGTATCATTCATGCCAATGTTGTTGTGAACGATCATACCATAATTGGCAACAATGTAGTTATTCACGCAGGAACCGTTTTAGGTGCCGATGCTTTCTATTTTAAGAAAAGAACCGATTTTTTTGATCCGTTAATTTCTTGTGGCTCTGTTGTTATAGAAGACAATGTAACCCTTGGTGCCTTATGTACGATAGACCGTGGAGTAACCGGCGACACTCGTATAAAAAAAGGAACAAAAATAGACAATCAGGTGCACATTGGGCACGATACCGTTATTGGCGAAATGTGCTTAATTGCCGCACAATGTGGTATTGCAGGTTGCGTAGTTATAGAAGATAACGTAACTTTATGGGGACAAGTTGGTACTACCAGCGGAATTACTATAGAAGCAGGTGCAGTAATCTCTGCAAAAGCAGGAGTTTCAAAAAGCTTAAAAGGCAATAAGGTGTATTTTGGCACACCGGCAGAAGATGCCCGTGAATATTATAAGCACGTTGCAAAAGTTAAAAATTTAGTAAAATAAGTAAGCAATGAAAAGTGCATTAGAAGTAGTCAGAAAATTTTACGAATCGGCAGGTATCTTAAATAAAACGTATTGTTTAGAGGTTTTTCATGAAGATATTCAGCTAGAATGGCACAGTTCTAAAGGACATTTGTTTTTAGAACACACCGATCTTTTAGCACTTTCTAAAGATTTAAAACATTCGTATTTTGATTTACGTGCACAAATTCACGATATAATGAGTGAGGACGATAAAGTTATGATTCGTTATACGCATTATGTTAGAACATTTGAAAACCCCGAAGAAGAACTGATTCTTGCTACCTTTTTCACCGTTTGGGAAGTTAAAGACGGCAAGCTTTTTAAAGGTGTTCAAATGAGCCAACTATCAAATTAATAAAAATTTAAAGCAAAAAATTTTAATATTATTCATTAACCCTTATTTTTGTAAAATAATTCAAAAAACGATAATTATAAAAAATCATGAGTGTATTAGTAAATAAAGATTCTAAGATAATAGTTCAAGGATTTACAGGAAGCGAAGGAACGTTCCACGCCTCTCAAATGATTGAATACGGTACAAACGTTGTAGGTGGTGTTACTCCTGGTAAAGGCGGAACTATGCATTTAGATCGTCCTGTGTTTAATACAGTAAAAGATGCTGTTGAAAAAGCAGGTGCAGATACATCGATCATTTTTGTACCACCAGCATTTGCTGCCGATGCGATTATGGAAGCTGCTGAAGCAGGTATTAAAGTAATTATCTGTATTACAGAAGGTATTCCTGTTGCAGAAATGGTTACGGCATACAACTATGTAAAAAACAAAGGAAATTGTCGTTTGGTTGGTCCTAACTGTCCAGGTGTAATTACTCCGGGTGAAGCTAAAGTTGGTATCATGCCAGGTTTCGTTTTCAAAAAAGGAACAGTAGGTATCGTTTCTAAATCGGGAACTTTAACATACGAAGCGGCAGACCAAGTTGTAAAACAAGGTTTAGGTATTACAACAGCTATTGGTATTGGTGGAGATCCAATCATTGGAACAACAACTAAAGAGGCGGTTGAATTATTAATGAACGATCCAGAAACAGAAGCAATCATTATGATTGGTGAAATTGGTGGACAATTAGAGGCAGACGCTGCACGTTGGATTAAAGAAAACGGAAATAAAAAACCAGTTATAGGATTCATCGCAGGGGAAACAGCTCCTAAAGGCCGTACAATGGGTCACGCTGGTGCAATTGTTGGTGGTGCTGATGATACAGCAGAAGCTAAAAAACGCATCATGAGCGAATGTGGTATCCACGTTGTTGATTCTCCGGCGGAAATCGGTAAAAAAGTAAAAGAAGTTTTAGGATAATTTCTTTGATAAAAATAGTATATTTAGAAAGATGAGTATTTTGCTCATCTTTTTTTATGTAACTATATCAATTACGCATGGGTTATGCGGTAAGCGCTATTTTTAAGAAAAAATCGGTCAATAAGTAAAAGAATGTGTTATTTTTAATGAAAAGAATTGTACAATGAAATTTCATACGCGAAAATGGGTTAAACCCGAAGATTTAAATCCGAACAAAACACTTTTTGGAGGAAAACTATTGGCTTGGATTGATGAAGAGGCTGCTTTGTACAGCATTATTCAGTTAGAAAACGCACATGTTGTTACAAAATTTATGTCGGAAATTAATTTTATGGCATCGGCTAAAGAAGGCGATATTATTGAAATTGGTTTGGATGTGGTAAAATTTGGAACTACTTCACTGGTTTTAAACTGTGAGGTTCGAAATAAAATGACACATGAAACCATTATTACTGTCGATAAAATTACCATGGTTAATTTAGATGCCGATGGAAATCCTAAACCGCACGGAAAAACAAAAATTGAATATGTTACCGAACGTTTATCAAAAAAACAACAAGACTAATGAACATTCAAATAAAAAAACAATCAGGCGAAATAGTACCGTTTGATAAAAACAGCTTGCATAAATCATTAATAAATTCTGGTGCAAACTTGGAAGATGCAAACCAAATATGCGATAAAATCACAAACGAAATATACAATGGAATATCTACAAAAGAATTGTATGAAAAAGCGTTTGGTTTGTTGAAAAATCTAAAATCTTCGGTTGCAGCGCGTTATAGTTTAAAACGAGCTTTGCAGGATTTAGGACCAGAAGGATTTTTCTTTGAAAAATGGGTTGCAAAAATTTTTGAAGTTCAAGGGTATGATACCATTACAAGCCAGACTTTAACCGGGAAATCAACTATTAATCACGAGGTAGATGTTATTATTTCCAATAAAACCGAAGATATAGTTTGTGAGTGCAAGTTTAGAAATGATATAGACGCCAAAATAAGTGTAACAACGCCTATGTATTTTTTATCGCGATTTATCGATTTGAAAGATAATAGTTTTACGTTTTTTAATCGCCCGTTTAAACCTCAAAAAGGCTATTTAATTACCAATGCATTTTTTACAACAGATAGTATTGCTTTTGCAGAATGTTATGATATTAGTTTAATTAGTTGGAACTATCCTGAAGATAAAAGCATAAAAAGACTAACAGATTATCACGGTTTATACCCAATAACTTGTTTAACTACTTTAACCAAAAAAGAAGAACAAATACTATTATCAAAGAATTGTATTTTGGTAAGAGAATTGGTTAAAAACCCTGTTTTGTTGGATCATTTTAAATTTTCTGCAGAACGAAAAGAATTGATTTTAAAAGAAGCTGAAGAGTTGTTAGGTTAATTTGCAGGTTTACATTTAATTTTCGTGTAGCGTGAAAAATCCCTCTTCATGAAAGCCGTAATACATTGCATCGGTAAGGGTTTTTGTAATATCTAATCCTGTGAATTTACTAAAAGCTGGGAGAATGATTTGGTTAGATTGTACTACAAAACAAGGCAGTTTTTTGCGACTGTTTTTTAAAAGCAGAATTTGAATTCCCGGATGAATATGTCCTGAAATTGTAGGTAAATTGTTGTGTAAACTTGGTTCATGAACAAACTGAATAGTATCTAAAATTAATTTTTCTGTTACCGAAGCAATTCCTAAATCTTTGATTAATTTTTCTGAAATCCGGTCGTGATTTCCTTTTACCAAATGAAAATTGATGTTTGAAAAAGCTGATGTGATTCTTTGTAAATCAATTACTTCTTTGTTGCAGGCAGCGTGTATTAAATCGCCAACAATAATAATCTGTTTGGGTTGATAATGCTGTATTAACAACTGCAATCGCTCTAAATCGTTGTAATGTAAATAAGACGGAATTGCCATGCCATGCTTTCTAAAATGGGCACTTTTACCCGAATGCAGATCCGAAAAAATCAAGGCGTTTTGTGCCTGCCAATAAATACTTCGCTGGTTGTTCAACAACAAATAGTTACCGGCAAAACAAACAGGTTGTTCAATCAAATTCATTTTTTATGTTTCTTTAAATTTCGTTCAATCATTCGGTTAATGCGCGTTGTAAGGTCTTCACTGGAAAGCGATTGCCTTAAACTATCTACTTTTATGGGGAAGCTTAACGGCGTGTATCGATCTGTAAATTTAAGTACAATTTTGTTCGATGCAATGCGTTTAAAGGAATCAACCAACCGGATTTCTTGCAATTGCTGATTAAAAACTTCGTTATAAGCTTGTCGAATCAAAAGGTGCGATGGTTCAAATTCTTCCAACACTTTAAAAATAATGCTCGATGACGCCTGAAGCGATTTATTGTTTCGCTGTTTACCCGGAAAAGTTTGTATCACCATGCCTGCGATAACCGCAATATCTCGAAATTTATGCAACGCCATTTCGGCTGCATTGATACTCGCAACCACATCGTCCATTAAATGATCTAGCTGAAATAATTCGGTAAGAAATTCCGAATCTACAGGAATTGGTTGATCTGAAAACAATTCAAAACCATAATCGTTCATGGCAATTGAAAAACTAATCGGAAAGCGTTTGCTGATACGGTATGCAATCACGGTTGCCATAACTTCGTGCACCAATCTGCCTTCTAACGGATACATAAACAAATGATAACCTTCGCGGGTGTGAATCTGTTCCACCAAAAGCTCATTCTGTAAAGGCAATGCAGAATGTGTTTTCTGATAATCTAAAAGCGGATTTAAAAACTGAATTTCTTTACTTTTTGATTGATTTGATGAAGCTTCGGCTAATTTCTGACGCAAAAACATACTTAAATTGGCACTTAAAGGCAATCTGCCGCCTAACCAGCTTGGCGTAATTGCCTTGCCCGAACTGTTGCGCACGTAAACGGTTAATTCTTTCATTCGCACAAATTCCAACACTCTGCCTGCCAAAATAAATTTATCGCCCGGTTTAAGTTTTGTTAAAAAATATTCTTCAACCATACCAATGTAGCCGCCCGAAGTATATTTTACCCGCAACATGGCATCGCTAACAATAACGCCGATGTTTAAACGATGAAGCATACCAACGCGTGGTTTTTTTACTTCGTAAACGCCGTTTTCATTGACATCAACCCGATGAAATTCTTCGTAATTTTCGCCCAATTTTCCGCCTTTGGTAATAAATGCCAAACACCAGTTCCAATCTTCCTCTTGAAGATAGTTGAAAGCATGTGTCTGTTGAATGATTGGAAGAAGTTCGCTAGATTTAAAACCACCACCCAAAGCAATGGTCACCATAAATTGTACCAAAACATCATAACAAAGCACCATTGGCTCTCGTTTTTCCACGACTTTATTTTTATAAGCATCTTTAAGTGCAGCAACTTCTAACAATTCCAACGTATGGGTAGGCACAAAATATATTTTAGATGTTTCGTATGGCGAATGACCACTTCTGCCGGCACGCTGCAAAAAACGAGCAATTCCTTTGCTAGATCCTATCTGAACAACGGTATCAACAGGTTTAAAATCTACGCCCAAATCTAAAGACGAAGTACAAACAACCGCTTTTAACTGACCGCTGCTCAAGGCATTTTCGATCCATTGTCGCAGTGCATGATCTATAGAACCGTGATGCAGTGCCAACTGACCAGCCAAATCGGGATCGGCATTTAAAAGCAACTGATACCACATTTCACTCTGACTTCGGGTATTTGTAAAAACCAAAGTAGATCGGCTTTGTGAAATAATTTCGGCAACTTTATCAGCCAAACTTCCGCCCAAATGACCTGCCCACGGCAACACATCAACCTTGTCGGGATAAACAGGAATAATTTCGATCTGCTTTTTTTCTTTTGATTCAATTTTGATTTTTTTTGAAACATTCGGCAGCAAAACTTCCATCGCCTCATCAATATTACCAATAGTAGCGGTAATTCCCCAGATTTTAAGGTTTGATATGTTGTTTTGCAAATAACCTAATGCCAGTTCAACCAAAACACCGCGTTTGCTTCCCATTAATTCGTGCCATTCGTCAACAGCGATGCATTGCAGATTTTTAAAGAATTTATCACGACTTTTTTGTGCCAACAGCAAATGCAGACTTTCGGGCGTTACAATAAGCACATCGGGCATTTGCTTTGTTTGTTTTGCTTTTTGTTTGGGATCGGTATCGCCGTTTCGCACTTCAACAACCCAATCGATTCCTATACTATCAACGGCTTCCTGCATGGCTCGAGCCAAATCTTTTGCAAGCGACCGAATAGGGGTAACCCACAACAATTTTAAACCCGACTGCATTTTTTGGTATTGATTGATGTAGTTGATGACAACGCCCAGAAAAACCGAAAAAGTTTTGCCAAAACCCGTTGGTGCAACCACCATGCCGCTGTAACCTTTGTGATAGTAATTCCAGGTTCGCTCTTGAAATTCAAAAGGAACTTTTTGCTCAGCGGTCATCCAATTATTTATGATTTGATAACCTTCAGATGTTTTTAGATTTTCCATAAATCAGGTAATCAGTTTTTTAACTTCGTCAATCGTGTCAATATCAGCAACGGTTTTGTCTTTTCGCCAACGCAAAATCCTTGGAAAACGCAATGCAACACCCGATTTGTGCCGACTGCTGTAACCAATTCCTTCAAAAGCAATTTCAAAAACCAATTCGGGTTTTACCGTTCGCACTGGACCAAATTTCTCAATCGCGTTTTTGTTTACAAATTTGCTAACCTCTTGAATTTCTTTATCTGTTAAGCCCGAATAAGCCTTGGCAATGGTCACAAGAGCATCGCCACTTTTAACGGCAAACGTATAATCGGTATAATAACCGCTGCGACGACCACTGCCTTTTTGAGCGTAAATCAGCACTGCATCAATGGTTAAAGGATCGATTTTCCATTTCCACCAATCGCCTCGTTTTCTTCCGGTATGGTAAGGCGAATCAACGTTTTTCAACATTAAACCTTCACTGTTTATTAAACGTGCATTGGCGCGGATTTCGGGCAGTTTAGTCCAATCGATTTCTTTGATAACAGGCGATAAATGTAGTGATGGATTTGTATCGATATTTAAATGATCCTCTAAAATTGATCTTCGGTACGAAAGTGGTTTTGTGCGGATATCTTCCCCTTTCCATTCTAAAACATCGTAAATATAAAGCGATACCGGAAGCTCTTCGAGCATTTTTTTAGGCAGATTTTTTCTGTTCAGCCGTTTTTGAAGTTCGCTGAAATTATATACTTCGTTATCTTTAACGACCAACAATTCGCCATCGATCACAAAATCATCAGGAAAATTAATCAACGCTTTTTCGATTTCAGGAAATTGAGCCGTAATCAGTTCTTCGCCACGTGACCAAATAAAAAATTCGCCTTCCCGCTTGATAACTTGTGCCCGAATTCCATCCCATTTATATTCGATCTGCCATTCATCGATCGATCCTAAATCAATTAAATCTTTATCTAACGCATACGCCAAACAAAAAGGGTAGGGCTTGCTTTTATTGATTTCGGTGTAATTTCCTTTTACCAAACCTTCAAAATCTACCGAATTTCGATCCCAATCGCCCATGATGCTATGCGTTACGGCAGCAGCTTCCAAATTAAAATGTTTTGCAAAAGCATTAATGACCGTTTTTGCCGATACACCCAAACGAAAACTTCCGCCCAAGAGTTTGTTGAAAATGAAGCGTTCGGTAATGCTCAAAGCTTTCCAGCTGTTTACAACATACGTTCTTTTTTCGTCTTCGGTTTTATCTTTTAAGGCAATAATTTCGTTCATCCATTCAGAAAGCGGTTTTTCCGAAGGCTGTTCGTTATCGGGTAACAGCAACGCAATGGTTTCGCCCAAATCGCCAACCGCTGCATAACTTTCTGCAAACAACCATTCGGGCAGTTGCGTTTCCTCTAAAACCCATTGCTTTAAAAGTTTAGTGGTAACACTGCGTTTGGGGCGTTTACCCGTGAAAAGTGACAAAAACCACAATTTATCGTCGTTACTCGCAGTTTCAATAAACCGTTCAATTGCTGCGATTTTCTGTAAGTTTTTATTGGTGCTGTCTAACGAATTTATGAGTTGTGCAAATGCTTTCATAGGCTTTCGGGTGTGGTTTCATCGTCATCTTCATTTCCAAAAGCAGTGTGCAGTTCAACAGCTTCAATTCCGTTTTCATTCAAATATTTAGCAAATACGGCAGTTTGTCCGTGGGTAACATACACTTTTTCGGCATTTGTTTCTTTCACGGCTTTTAAAAGATCGTCCCAATCGGCGTGATCGCTTACGGCAAAACCAGCATCGGCACTTCGCCATCTTCTGGCACCGCGAACCTGCATCCAACCTGAACAAATTGCGTAAACCATATTTGGAATTTTCTTTAAAATAGCGGTATCAACAAGTGATGGAGGAACAATTACAATGCCTTTATTTACATGTTGAACTGATTCTCTGAAATCAAGCGTTTCATAATTGGGCAATTGAATACCAGCACTTTCATAAGCTTGATTCAGTTTTGCAATGGAATAATGTGTATAAATTGGAGCGATGCCATTGACCGAATTCAAAATACGTTGCGCCTTGCCTAAGGAATATCCTACAAAAACCGACGTTTTTCCAATTTCCTGATTCTGAAGCACCCAGTTTTGCATGGATTCATTCAATTTTTCTGTTGATGCCCATTTGTAAATTGGAAGACCAAAAGTACTTTCGGTAACAAATTCATGACATTTAACAGGTTCAAAAACAGTAGAAAGTCCGTCGTTTTGTAACTTATAATCGCCCGAAACAACTACAACTTTTCCTTTGTATTCCATTCTAATTTGTGCCGAACCAATAATATGACCCGCAGGGTGAAACGACACTTTTACGCCATTTATGTTTATTGGTTCATTATAACCAATGCCTTGAACTTGAATATCTTTTCCAATGCGGATATGAAGAATAGGCACGGTAAGATGGTGACACAAGTATTTTGTCATTCCCCAACGGGCATGATCTGCGTGACCGTGCGTAATTAGCGCATAGTCTACGGGTTTCCAAGGATCGATATAAAACTTACCCGGAATACAATAAATGCCTTTGTCGGTAAAATTTAATATGTGCATTTTTTGATGTGCTTTGTATCAAATTAAAACTAAAAAAATGGCGTTCTGAATGTTTTTATAAGGAAAAAAAAGATGCGGTTTTCTGTATAAAAAATTCCGCATCTTGGTAATGTAATATTATTAATTTTTATTTCTTATTTTAGAAAAAATCCAAAGGATTAATCCAATTCCTAGAAATATCAAAATAAATGCCCACCACATACCAGCTTTAAAAATGGTTTCAACCGCACTACAACTTACTAAAAGTAATGATGTTAAAGTGATACAACTGAATAAAAAATACTTTTTCATAGTCTTAATTTTTTATAATCTGTATTAAAGTTAACGAAAATAAAATTAAAAAGAGTTATGATTAGTAACATTTTCATGCTATTGATTCTTGTACTTAAAGTAATAAATCAGTAACGTTGTATTGACTAAAACCGAAAAACCGTTCGAAAGGATAATGGGTAATTCCTCTTTCATAATTCCATAAACCACCCACAACGAAACACCAGTAAGTAATACGGCGATCATTCCCCACGAAAGATTTTCAACATCTTTTTCTTTTAATACTTTTAAAAGCTGTGGCAGCATCGAGATAGATGTTAATATACCTGCAATTGTTCCTATAACTGTTTCCATTCGTACAATTTTTGGTTGATGTTATATAAATTTACAGCTATTTATGAAAAAACCGTCATTTAGGTTAATGAAAACTTGATAAGACCATTTAATTTATGCTTTAATTCTGGTTAAAGAAATTTAAATAAGATACGATATAGCCTACTTTATGCGCTGAATTGAATCTATATTTTCTGTTAAAAGTGCTTTGTAACGTTCGGATTTTTATTTTTAAAAATATGATTTTTTGAATGATGGGGATTCAATTTCATAATTATAAATATTTATGCTAAATTTATATAAAATTATAATCTTATGAAAAACAAGTGCTTACTTTTATTGTCTGTATTGTCTTTTGTTTCTTGTACTGTTGATGAACAGGAAGAAGACAAACCTGTTGAGATAAAATTCCCTTTTGAAGAATTAGATAAAACCTATTTTAATCAAGCTTCAAATAATTTGCAAGCTCCAACAGAAAATTTAAGGTTAGATTCTATTGTAGAATTCGTTTATTTTAGATATAATCCCGAAACAGGGGTTTCTAATTATTATGGCAATAAAACAAATTCTTCTTTAGCGGCTCCACCACCTCCGCAACCAACAGGTAGATTTACGCAAGTGTTTACTTACAATGCAAATAATAAAATTGAACGAATTGATTCTTTTGATAACAGTGATTCTGATGAATTAACAAAGAAAGGAATTTTTATTGGATCAAATCATTTTCTTTATGATACCAATAATAATCTTATTAAAAGAAGTAATTCTTCTTCTGGCAGTATTGAAGATGCAATATATAATTATGAGTATATCTATTCTAATAACAAACTAACAACTGAAAAGTATAAAGAAGGAAGTTACAATGGTACAAAAGATTTTGTTTATAAAGAATCAATAATTGAGATAACTAACAAAGTAGATGATAATTTGTCATCTACTGAAATTATTAATTTAGATAATTTTAAAAATATTACAACTTTGACAAGGAAGCATGTTGATAGTGCAAATCCTTATGTTATTACTTATAAATATCCTAAAAACATTATTAATCCATTGTGTAATTTATTTCCGAATAATTTTCATCCATTTTTAGCACTTGGATCTTTTAGTGGTGGTTTTTCTCATTTTTCATCAGGAATATCAGACAATTTTCATTCTAAAATTCAGTTGAATAGTAATTTTTATCCTGAAATAGTTGAATCGGGAAGCTATGATGAAGGATACAGAACTAAATATTATTACTCAAAAATAAATTAAGAAAAGCGGATTTAAATAATCCGCTTTTTATTTAAAAAACCTTTTTCGCCACTCTTTTAACGGTATCCGATTTTCCCATAGAATAGTAATGCACAATAGGAATTCCCGCAGCAATGATTTCTTTACTTTGATGTATGCACCATTCAATGCCAATTTGTTTCACTGCTTCGTTGTCTTTTGCTTTTAAAATTTCAATAACCAAAGCATCAGGTAAATCCACTTTAAAACGATGCGGAATCATATTTAGCTGACCTTTAGTTGTCAACGGTTTCAAACCTGGAATAATCGGAACATTGATCCCCGCTTTTCTGCATCGGTCCACAAAATCAAAAAACTTGGCATTATCAAAAAACATCTGTGTAACAATATAATCGGCACCTTTATCAATTTTTTGCTTTAAGAACTGTAAATCGGTATCAAAATTCGGAGCTTCCATGTGTTTTTCTGGATACGCGCCAACACCAATGCAGAAATTAGTCGTGTGCGAATTTTCCAATTCATCATCTAAATAAATACCATTGTTCAGTTCCGAAATCTGCGTTACCAATTCCGATGCATATCTGTGTCCGTTTTTTTCAGCCTTAAAATAAATCTCGCTTTTAACCGCATCGCCACGCAAAGCAACCACGTTATCAATTCCTAAAAAATCCAAATCAATCAAAAAATTCTCGGTATCTTCTTTCGTAAACCCGCCACACAAAATATGCGGTACAGCATCAACCTTGTATTTGTTCTGAATAGCAGCACAAATTCCAACCGTTCCCGGACGTTTTTTTACCACTTTTTTCTCCAACAAACCATTGCCAACATCTTTGTAGGTGTACTCTTCACGGTGATAGGTAACATCAATAAACGGCGGATTAAACTCCATTAACGGATCAATCGTATCAAAAATACATTGAATATTCTGCCCTTTCAAAGGCGGTAAAATCTCAAACGAAAACAATGCTTTTCCGTTAGCGTTTTCTATATGTTCGGTAACTTTCATTTTATAATTATTTGGGCGTTACCCGCCTTATCAGGACGGATCGGGCTTTTCATTACAAGCTTTTGTTCATTCTTCACAAAAGGCTTTTCACTGCACCCAAGGCTTCAGCCGAACTGACCGAAGGTAATGCCTAACGCACATGGTTGTTAGTACTTAAATTTGTTATTCATTTATATTTGGTCCGAGCCATTTGACAGCTTCCTCAAAACTGATGTTTCGTCTGCGGGCATAATCTTCAACCTGATCATTTTTAATTTTCCCCACACCAAAATATTTAGCTTCTTTATTTCCAAAATAATATCCCGAAACAGACGATGCCGGCCACATTGCCAAACTTTCGGTTAGTGTTACGCCAATTTCATCGGCAACATTTAAAACATCCCAAATGGTATTTTTCTCCAAATGATCGGGACATGCCGGATAACCTGGTGCCGGACGAATACCTTCGTACGATTCCTTGATTAAATCTTCGTTTGATAATTTTTCGGAAACCGAATAGCCCCAAATTTCTTTACGGACTTTTTCGTGTAGATATTCCGCAAAAGCTTCTGCCAATCGGTCTCCCAATGCTTTAACCATAATGGAATTGTAATCGTCTTGAGCGTTTTCATAATCTTTCGCTTTTTCTTCAACGCCAAAACCGGTACTCACGCAAAACAAACCAACATAATCGCTGATTCCTGTTGATTTTGGAGCGATAAAGTCTGCTAAGGCAATATTGGGTACACTGCCTGATTTATGTGCTTGCTGGCGAAGAGTAAGCAACGTTGCAATGGTTTTATCATTTTCATCAAGTAATTCAATATCATCATCATTCACTTGATTGGCTTTATAAATCCCAATAATTCCTTTGGCTTTAAACCATTTTTCTGAAACAATCTTTTGCAACATTTGCTGTGCTTCGGTAAACAAAATGGTTGCTTGTTCACCCACAATATCATCGGTTAAAATCTCTGGATACTTGCCAAATAACTGCCACGATCTAAAAAACGGCGTCCAATCTATATAAGGAACTAATTCTAATAATTCTACGGTAACCTGTTTTTTACCAAGAAAATTAGGTTTTGCAATTTGCTGGGAATGCCAATCTATCTTGTATTTGTTCTTACGGGCATCGGCAATTGACAAGTATTTTTTATCTCGCGCACGATGTAAAAAATCATATCGTAATTTTTCATATTCCGCTCGAATATCTTCCTTATAAATTTTGTTTTTATCGGGTTGCAATAAATTGTTAATTACCGTTACCGCACGCGATGCATCGTTTACATGAACAACTGTTTGTGCGTATTCAGGTGCAATTTTTACGGCGGTGTGTGCACGTGATGTTGTTGCACCACCAATCATTATAGGAATATTCGCGCCTGTTTTTTCTAATTCTTTGGCTAAATAAACCATTTCGTCTAACGATGGAGTAATTAATCCACTTAAACCAATTACATCAACTTGTTCTTTAATGGCTGTTTCAATAATTTTTTCGGGTGGAACCATCACACCTAAATCTATAATCTCGAAATTGTTACAGGCTAAAACCACCGCAACAATGTTTTTACCAATATCGTGTACATCGCCACGAACGGTTGCCATTAGCACTTTTCCGGCAGATGAATTATTTGTTACGCCTTTTTTCAACTTCTCTTCTTCGATAAAAGGCAATAAATAAGCAACTGCTTTTTTCATTACCCGCGCCGATTTTACAACTTGCGGCAAAAACATTTTTCCCGAACCAAACAAATCGCCCACAATGTTCATTCCGTTCATTAAATGTTGCTCAATCACCTGAATAGGTCGGTCAACTGTTTGTCGGGCTTCTTCCACATCGGTATTAATAAATTCTTCGATACCTTTTACCAAAGCATGTGTAATACGTTCTTGCAAAGCGTGTGATCGCCATTCTAAAACCTTTTCTTCTTTAAATTTGGTTTCGCCTTTTAAATGTTCGGCAAAATCAAGCAATCGTTCGGTAGCATCATTCCTTCTGTTCAATAAAACATCTTCAACAAAAACAAGCAGTTCGGGGTTCACTTCATCGTAAATTTCCAACAATTCTGGATTAACAATTCCCATGTTCATACCATGCTGAACCGCGTGATACAGAAAAGCAGCATGCATGGCTTCGCGCACGCGATCGTTCCCACGAAACGAAAATGAAACATTGCTTACACCGCCTGAAACATTTGCATAGGGCAGGTTTTCACGAATCCATTTTGTAGCAAGAAAAAAATCGAGTGCGTTGTTGTTGTGCTCTTCCATTCCTGTTGCAACGGGAAATATGTTCGGATCGAAAATGATGTCTTGCGGCGGAAAACCAACTTGATGAACCAAAATATCATACGATCTTTTACAGATATCGATTCTTCTTTGATAGGTATCCGCCTGACCAGCTTCGTCAAACGCCATTACCACAACCGCGGCTCCGTAACGTTTAACTAAATTTGCATGATGAATGAAAAGTTTTTCGCCTTCTTTTAAACTGATGGAATTTACAATGCCTTTACCTTGAGTGGTTTGCAAGCCGGCTTCAATGATTTCCCATTTAGAACTGTCGATCATTATTGGAACTCGAGCAATATCCGGTTCCGAAGCAATCAGGTTTAAAAAATTCACCATTGCTTCTTTGCCGTCTAACATACCTTCGTCCATGTTGATGTCGATGATTTGTGCACCGTTTTCAACTTGTAATCGGGCAATATCTAAAGCTTCATTAAACTTTTCTTCTTTAATCAATCGAAGGAATTTTCGCGAACCTGTTACGTTGGTACGTTCTCCAATATTGATAAAATTCGATTCTTTTGTAACAAAAAGTGGTTCTAAACCTGAAAGCGATAAAATAGGATGAGGTTTTATTTCATCAACCTCCACATTGTTTTTTAGAGTATTGTACTGCGAAACAGCATCGGCAATTAAACGGATGTGATCTGGATTTGTTCCACAACAACCACCAATAATCTGTACCAGATCTTCCTTTAAAAAATCGGCAATTAACTGTTGCATTTCTTCGGGCGACTGATCGTATTCGCCAAAAGCATTTGGTAAACCGGCATTTGGATGCGCCGAAATATTTACCGATGTATGTTGCGCCAACTGCTTTAAATAAGGTTTTAACTGTTCGGCACCCAAGGCACAATTGAAACCGATGCTTAACAACGGAATATGCGAAATGGAAATTAAAAAAGCATCAACCGTTTGCCCAGATAACGTTCTGCCCGAAGCATCGGTAATCGTTCCTGAAACCATGATTGGAATATCGATATTTCGTTCGATTTTGACTTCTTCAATCGCAAATAAAGCCGCTTTTGCATTCAACGTATCAAAAATAGTTTCCACCAAAAGCAAATCGCAACCGCCATCAATCAATGCTTCAACCTGTTGTTTGTAAGCTACACGCAAATCTTCAAACCTAATGGCACGATAGCCAGGATTGTTCACATCGGGACTCATAGATGCAGTACGATTCGTAGGACCAATAGATCCTGCAACAAATCGAGGTTTATCGGGTGTGATGATATCAAACTCATCGCAAACTTCCCGAGCAATTTTAGCCGACTGATAATTTAACTGATACACATAATCTTCCAGATAATAATCAGCCATACCAATGGTTGTAGAAGAAAACGTGTTGGTTTCTATAATATCGGCACCTGCTTGCAAATATTTTCTGTGGATTTCTTTAACAGCTTCAGGTTGGGTGATCGACAGCAAATCGTTATTACCTTTTAACGGATGCTGAAAATCATGAAACTGCGTGCCGCGAAAATCTTCTTCGGTAAACTGATACGCCTGTAACATGGTTCCCATAGCGCCGTCGAGCACCAACGTTCGATGCTTGATGATTTCTGAAATTGTTGATTTTTTACAGAGCGTTTCCATTATAAAAAGGCGGTGTTTAGTTCGGTAATAATATCATCGATATGCTCTAAACCAACCGAAATGCGTATCAAACCTTCGGTTAAATTGGCTTCGGCAAGTTCGGTTGCGTTTAATTTACTGTGTGTTGAGGTTGCAGGATGTGTAACAATAGTTCGCGTATCGCCCAAGTTTGCCGAAATGGAAAACAGTTTTATGGAATCGATAAACTTTTTGCCGGCATCTTTTCCTCCGTTTAATTCGAAAGCAATAATATTTCCGCCCAATTTCATTTGTTTTTTTGCGATTTGATACTGCGGATGCGATGGTAAAAATGGATATTTCACGCTGGAAACCGCAGGATGACTTTCTAAAAACTGAGCCACTTTCAAGGCGTTTTCACTGTGTTTTTCTACTCTAATTGATAATGTTTCTAAGCTTTTAGAGAAAATCCAAGCATTGAAAGGCGCTAATGACGGACCTGTATTTCGTGAAAAAAGATAAATCTCGCGGATCAGTTCTTTTGACCCAACCGTTACGCCGCCTAACGCTCTGCCTTGACCATCGATTAATTTTGTAGTCGAATGAATAACCAAATGCGCACCGAAATCAATCGGGTTTTGAATGATTGGCGTAGCAAACGTATTATCAACAATTAATAAAAGATTGTGCTTTTTAGCTAAATTGCCCAAAAGCTCCAGATCAATTATTTCAACTCCAGGATTTGTAGGAGTTTCCACAAACAATATTTTGGTGGTCGGTTGTATTTTAGATTCGATCGTTTCAGGTTCGCTGATGTTGAAATACGTTGTTTCAATGTTCCATTTTGGCAGATATTTGGTAAACAACGTATGTGTTGAACCAAAAACGCTGCTTGCCGAAACAATGTGATCGCCGCTGTTTAAAAAGGTTACCAACGTGTTGTAAACCGCAGCCATTCCGGTTGCAAAGCCAACACCGTCTTCGGCATTTTCCAGCAAAACCATTTTTTCTATGAATTCTGATACATTCGGGTTGCTAAAACGAGAATAAATGTTTCGATCTTTTTCTTCTGCAAACGATGCACGCATATCTTCTGCATCTTCAAAAACAAAGCTCGATGTTAAAAACAACGGTGTGCTGTGTTCTAAATATTGGGTGCGTTCGGTTTGATTTCTTATTGCTAATGTTTCTTTTTTCATGACTATTTTTTTTCTGCTAAACGTAAAATATCTCCAAAAACCCCGCGTGCTGTTACATGTGCTCCAGCTCCGGCTCCTTGAATAATAATTGGTCTGTCGCCGTAAGATTCGGTATAAATCTCGAAAATACTATCAGATCCAGACAATTGTCCTAAGGCTGAATTTTTATCTACTTTTATCAATTTTGTTTCTAAAACTCCTTTTTGCTGTTGTAAATCGCCCGATAATTCGCCAACGTAACGCAAAACTTCATTTGTTTTTAGTTGTTGTTTTAAATCATCGTAATGATTGTTTAAACCGCCTAACTGAGCTAAAAATTCTTGAACGGTTAAGGATTGAAATTCAGTAGGAATCAAGTTTTGAATGGAAATATCCTGTAATTCATTTTCCAAATCTAATTCTCGGGCAAGAATCAGTAATTTACGAGCGACATCGGTTCCCGATAAATCATCACGCGGATCGGGTTCGGTAAATCCCTTTTCAATCGCAGCTCTTAAAACTTCAGAAAACGGTTTGTTTTCCACCGAAAAAAGATTAAAAATGTAACTCAACGTTCCTGAAAAAACGCCTTTGATCTTGGTAATGTTTTCGCCCGATAAATGCAAAAGTTTAATATTATCGATCAAAGGCAAACCCGCGCCCACATTGGTTTCATACAAATATTGCTTTTGGTTTTTCTTCAAATTCGTACGCAAATTTTTATAAAATTCAAACGAAAGTGTATTTGCAATCTTGTTCGATGAAACGATATCAAATCCATTATCAATAAAATCATTGTAGCGTTTTGGAAGTGATTCTGCCGCCGTATTATCAATTAAAATTAAATTTTCTAAATGATGTTCTTTTGCATATTCAATGATAGACGAAAGGGAATTTGGTTGCGGTGTGTTGAACTGATCTTGCCAATCTGCATTGAAACCATTTGTGCTGAAGTAAACCGAATGTGAATTGGCAATTGCAAAAATGTTTAAATCGATATTTTTACGTTCGGCAATCTGATTTTTTGAAGCAATAATTTGATCGATCAACACACTGCCCACAGTTCCTTTGCCAACAACGGCAATATTCACCGTTTTATTCACTCCGAAAATTTGTCCGTGAATTACGTGTAATGCTTTTTTAAATTGTTCTTTTTCGATTACCAAACTGATGTTTTTTCCCGAAACCGAATTGTTGAAAAGAATAGGAACAATACCGTTTTTTACCAACGCGCTGTAAGGTTTGTGAAACGATTTTAAATCTTGCCCAATGATAGAAACTACGGCGATATTGTTGTTAATGGTGATGTTTTCGACATCTTTTGTGTAAAAATCTTGTTGAAATTCATGTTCTAAAATTTCTTTTGCCAAAATTGCTTCGGCATCATTTACTACAAATCCCAATCCGCGTTCAGACGAACCTTGAGAAATAACGCTCACACTGATATTGTTTTTTGCCAATGCATTGAAAATTCGAGCATCAACACCTACTTTTCCGAACAAGCCTTTTCCGTGAAAATTAATTAAAGCAACATTCTGCAAAACAGTTAATGATTTTACACCGTTTGGCGTTGGCTCGGCAGAAATTAATGTTCCGGTACTTTCTGGGTTTAAAGTGTTTAAAATTCGTAACGGAATTTTATTTTCAATCAATGGAACAATGGTTTTTGCATGTAAGATCGATGCTCCGAAAGTCGCTAATTCATTAGCTTCGCTGTAATTAAGCTGTTCAATTCGCTTGGCAGAAGCAACCCATTCTGGATTCGCGGTGTAAATACCATCAACATGCGTAAAGTTTAAAAATTCTTCAGACTGAGTGTATTTTGCAATTAATGCCGCCGTTAAATTGCTACCATTTCTTCCTAAAGTTGTAATTTCATTTTCAGTTGTACTGCCAATAAATCCGCCTAAAACAATCAGTTTTTTATCCGCTAATTTTTTAAATTCTTTTTGAACGGCTAATTCTGTCAAAGTTTCGTTTACATTCGCTGCAGTGAAATAGGCATCGGTTTTAATTAGTTGGGTACTGTTTACAAAAGTTGCCTGTAAACCTTGATTTATCAAAAGTTGTGTTATTACTTTTGAGCTGATTAACTCGCCTTGAGCCAACAATAAATCCTGAACTTTTAGGCTGTAATCTTGAATTAACGAAACGCCTTGCAAAATGTTTTCGATCAACTTAAAATGCTCTTCAGTATTTATTTGTGGATAAAAATTTAATGCTTTCAGTTCCTGTAATTCGTCGCTGTATGGCTTGCCGTCTTTAGCTTTCTCCAATAATTCTAACAGTAAATTTGTGGTATTTCCTATTGCCGAAACAACGATGATTAACGATGATGTTTCTAAATAATTTTTTATAATGTTCAGCAAGTTGTTGTTTGTGTGTAAACTTGCCAGTGATTTTCCTCCAAATTTTAATACTTTGCTCATAAATAAGGTGCTAATATTTCTTCTAATTTTTTAAATTCTATTAAAAAGGCATCGTGTCCGTGGGTTGATTCTAACGAATGATGCGTTACGTTTTTGTATGTTTTTTTTAGTTCAGTTGCCCATTCTATCTGATGTTGCGGATGAAACAACCAATCTGATGAAATGCTTACAACAACAATTTGTGTGTTACTTTTTTGTGTTGCTTTCAGATATTCGTCTTTATTTGATCCTTTTCCTATTGATCCCAACAAATGATTCATAATTTGATATGATTTTTTCGGAAAGCGATTTTTTAATGAATCTCCATGATAAATAAGCCAATTTTCGATTGTTTGATTATTATTTTTAAACTTATAATCAATCCCCAAAGCATTTCTGTAAAAAAGCATCGACCACATTCGCGCTTGTTCGTATCCATTATCATTTTGTAAAAGATTGTTTTGCAAAAAAGTAATTGCTTTAATCCAATGATCTTCGAATGGATTTGCGCCAATACTTATCAACTTATCAAACAATTGTGGATTTTCTTTCCACATTTCCCATGCAATTGCGCCCCCCAAACTTCCGCCGATTATTGAAATGTTTGATTTTAACTGCAATTCGTCCAACAACCAAAGATTAATTTTAGCAATATCGTTCACGCCTATTTTTTCAACGGAATGAATGTTTTCGTGCGTATTTGTGGCGTATCCGTTCCCTAAAGTATCAATCGATAAAATGTTGTATTTAGTGGTATCGATCACTTTTGATCTTCCAACCAATTCTTTCCACCAACCGTTTTCTCCAGTAACCGTGCTGTTTCCCGTTAAGGCATGCAGAATAACAAGTGTTGGTTTTGGCTCATTATCGATACAAATCCACTGATAACTGATTTCGCAATCGGCATCGGTAAAATGGCTGGTAAACTGTTTTGGTATTATTTTTTTGTTCATGATATATTCCATAAAAAAATCCTTCAGGGCTATACCTAAAGGATTAAACAAATTTGAGTTTAAGGTATAGTTTATTGCGACGCTTTACGCATCATCATAAACATATCCATTTTATAAAGGTTAGTTGTTCTCATTGTTATTTTTTAACGGAGCAAATGTATTTATATTTTTTCTAAAAACAAGTATTTATTTAGAAAAAAAATCTACAAAAATAGTTTTAAAAGGGTTTTTTAATGATATATTTTCTTTTAAATTGAATTTATTTGGAATGTTTTTTTATATCCGATTTGAATTGATGAAAACTTTTTTGTTTTTGATTTAAAAATTAGAATAAAAAAAAACAGAATTAAATAGGAGAGGAGTGTCAAAAAAATAGATCCAAATAAAAAAGACACCAACTAAAAAGCCGGTGTCTTTCGAAAAATATTAAAAATAAAGACCTAATAATTACCAAATTTAATAAGGTGTTGTTGTTAATAGCTTAATCTAGGTTAATAAACACAACTTTAAATCTTAAAATTAAAATTGGCAAACTGACATTTATCATATTTTATTCAAGCAGTCAATTATAATTTTGGACAAAGATTTAAGGTATTAAGGTATGGGTGTAATTTACATTTTAATATGCATTAGCATATTTGTAGCAGCCGTTTTTCTGACTCTCTTCATAAAATCAGTTAAAAGCGGACAATTCGATGATCAGTACACACCTTCGGTGAGAATGCTGTTTGACGACGAAATTAAAGGAAAAAAAGAAAAAAATAACAAAAACAAAAACAATCAAATTAATTAGTATTTATGGAAATGCAGCAATTTTATTACGATAACAAAATTGTAAAGAAGTTCTTGTATGCCGCTATACTTTTCGGAGTTGTGGGTATGCTGGTAGGGTTGCTTTTAGCAATTATGTTTATATTTCCGAACATCACAGACAATATTCCGTGGTTAAGTTTCGGTAGGCTTCGTCCTTTACACACCAATGCGGTGATTTTTGCATTTGTGGGTAATACCATTTTTGCAGGGGTTTATTACTCATTACAACGCTTGCTAAAAGCCAGAATGTATAGTGATTTTTTAAGTAACATAAATTTCTGGGGATGGCAACTTATTATTGTGGCAGCAGCAATTACACTGCCTTTGGGTTATACATCATCTAAAGAATATGCCGAATTAGAATGGCCTATTGATATTGCTATTGCAGTTGTTTGGGTTGTTTTTGGTCTTAATATGATTATGACCATTATTAAACGTAGAGAGCGCCACTTATATGTTGCTATTTGGTTTTATTTGGCAACGTTCGTTACCGTAGCGGTTCTACATATTTTTAATAATATCGAATTGCCTGTAAACATGTGGAAATCGTATTCGGTTTACGCAGGTGTGCAAGATGCATTGGTGCAGTGGTGGTATGGTCATAACGCAGTAGCATTTTTCTTAACAACTCCGTTTTTAGGATTAATGTATTACTTTTTGCCAAAAATTGCCAATCGTCCGGTTTATTCGTACCGTTTGTCAATCATTCACTTTTGGTCGTTAATCTTTTTATATATCTGGGCGGGTCCTCACCACTTGTTGTACACGGCACTTCCAGAATGGGCACAAAATTTAGGTGTTGTATTTTCTGTAATGCTTATTGCACCTTCTTGGGGTGGTATGATCAACGGATTGTTAACACTTCGTGGAGCTTGGGATAAAGTTAGAACAGAACCTGTATTAAAATTCTTCGTGGTTGCAATTACCGGTTATGGTATGGCTACTTTTGAAGGACCGATGCTTTCCTTGAAAAACGTTAACGCAATTGCACATTATACAGACTGGATCGTAGCGCACGTACACGTTGGTGCATTGGCTTGGAACGGATTTATGGCATTTGCAATTATGTATTGGTTATTGCCAAGAATTGCTAAAACAGAATTATATTCTAAAAAACTGGCAAATTTCCATTTCTGGATCGGTACTTTAGGTATCATACTTTATACCATTCCTTTGTATGTTGCAGGTTTCAGTCAGCACATGATGTGGAAACAATTCAACCCAGACGGAACATTAAAATATGGTAACTTCTTAGAAACCGTAACAGCTATTATGCCAATGTATGCAATGCGTGCAGTAGGTGGATCGCTTTACTTAATAGGTATCTTGGTTCTTGTTTACAACATTTATAGAACAATGACTGCTGCACCTAAAGTAGAAGACGAATTGGCTGAAGCTCCGGCGTTGGCTCAAATCTCTCCAAAACGAGTTCGCGGCGAAAGATTCCACGCATGGTTAGAACGTAAACCAATTCAATTAACCATTTTAGCAACAATAGCTATTCTTATTGGTGGAATTATTCAGATTGTACCAACATTGGTGGTTGATTCTAACATTCAAACCATATCTAGCGTAAAACCATATACTCCGTTAGAGTTAGAAGGTAGAGATCTTTATATTCGTGAAGGTTGTGTAAACTGCCACTCGCAAATGGTTCGCCCTTTCAGAAGTGAAGTAGAACGCTATGGTGAATACTCAAAATCTGGAGAGTATGTGTACGATTATCCGTTCTTATGGGGATCAAAACGAACTGGACCTGATCTACACCGTTTAGGAGCTAAATATTCAGACAACTGGCACTTCAACCACATGTACGATCCGCAAAGTACCTCACCGGGATCAATCATGCCGGGCTACAAATGGCTGTTTGATAACGAAGCAATGAATCTTTCTGAAGTAGAAACCAAAATGCGCGTAATGCAGAAATTGGGAGTTCCTTATACAGATGAAGAAATTGCGAACGCTAAGAAAACAATTCAAATTCAGGCACAAAAAATCGAGGAAAACTTAAAAAGCGATCCTGATTTTGTAAAATCATACGAAGCAAGTAAAAAAGCTGCCGAAGCAAACGGAGAAAAATTTGTTCCGATGAGCGAAAGAGAAATCACTGCTTTGATTGCGTACTTACAGCGTTTGGGAACCGACATTAAGGTTAAAGATAAAAAAGAATAGGTTATGTTGAAGTTTATAAAACACAATATGGATACCATTTCGGGAATTGAAATTTATCCGATTATCGCTTTACTTATCTTCTTTTTGTTCTTCACGGGCTTAATTATCTGGGTGTTTACCTATAAAAAAAGTTCTTTGAACGAATTAAGTAAGTTGCCGTTGCAAAACGCCGATGAAAACGAAGGTCAAACCAATATGAATTTATAGTTATGAAAAGATTTTTCCCTGTATATGTCCGCGTTCCGTTAATATTCTTTACATGTTACGGTTTGTTGGAATATTTCATAGATTCAGGCGATAAGCCTGCAATGATAGCATATCCGTCTGTAATGTTGCTTTTAGGGTTGATTTTGTTGGTGATTATTGCCCTTGAAATTGTTGCAAGTGCATCAAACAACATCATTAACCAACTGATGTCGCCAGAAGAGCGTGCGCAAAAAGAAGCATTAGACAGTATGCCTTTATCAGAACTGCCTTTTGTTAAGAATATCTTACAGAAGCTAACAAAATCACGTCCGTTAGGTGCTGAAAAAGAAATTGAAATGGATCATGATTACGACGGTATTAAAGAATTAGATAATGATTTACCGCCATGGTGGGTGTATCTTTTCTATGCAACCATAATTTTCGGAGTTATTTATATTGGTAAATATCATTTGTTCGGAGGAGATAACCAGATTCAAGAACTTGAAAAAGATATGATGATCGCTCAAAAAGAAATCGAAGAGTACAAGAAAACCGCTCCCGATTTACTTACAGCAGACAAAGTGGTTTTATTGACTGATGCTGGAGATATTGCTGCCGGAAAAGCCATTTTCGATGCTAACTGTGTGGCGTGTCACCGTGCCGATGGTGGTGGTGGTATCGGACCAAATTTAACCGACGAATATTGGATTTTAGGCGGCGATGTTAAAGAGATTTTCAATACCATTATGGAAGGTGGTCGTGACGGTAAAGGAATGGTTGCTTGGAAACAACAAATAAAACCAAGCGATATTCAAAAAGTAGCAAGTTATATTTTATCGTTACAAGGTACAAATCCAGCCGATGGTAAAGCACCAGAAGGCGATAAGGTTGCAGCAGCAGGTGCAGCACCCGTTAAAAATGATAGTTTGGTAGCACCGCAAGCAAGTACACCAGACGCATAGTAATTTCCATAATCATTTGGAGAGTTTTAGTTTTATTTTTCTTCCACAGCTCTTCACACACAAGAGCTGTGGTTATTTAAAACTAAATCTAAACTTAATTAGATAATAATGAATGATGAAAACAACAGCTTTAGAGACAGATTAGGTACTGTTGACGAAGCAGGAAAAAGAATTTGGGTGTATCCTAAAAAACCGTCGGGTAAATTTTACGATCTACGCAAAATAGTAAGTTATTTACTGCTGGTTATACTTTTGGCATCGCCATTTATAAAAATTAACGGTAACCAGCTGTTTTTATTTAATGTTTTAGAACGTAAATTCTCCATATTCAGTTTTACGTTCTGGCCACAAGATTTTTACATAGTGGTAATAGCCATTATTATTTGTGTGGTTTTCGTGGCACTTTTTACGGTTGTTTTTGGTAGAATTTTTTGCGGATGGATTTGCCCCCAAACAATTTTTCTGGAAATGGTTTTTAGAAGGATTGAATATTGGATCGAAGGCGACAGAGGCGCACAAATAAGATTAGACAAACAACAGTGGAATGCCGAAAAAATAAGAAAGAAAGCCTTAAAATGGTTCGTCTTCTTTATTGTATCGTTTATAATTGCAAACGTTTTTTTGGCATATTTAATAGGATCAGATCAGGTTTTAGGAATGATTAAAAACGGACCTTTCACCAATGTATCCACATTAATTTCGCTAATTATATTTACAGCCGTTTTCTATTTTGTATTTGCATGGTTTCGTGAACAGGTTTGCATCATCGCATGTCCGTACGGAAGGTTGCAAGGGGTTTTGCTTGATGAAAAATCTATCGTTGTAGCGTATGATTATAAGCGCGGCGAAGCAGAAAATGGTAGAGCCAAATTCAGAAAAAACGAAGACCGCAAAGAAAAAGGCGTTGGAGATTGTATCGATTGTTCGCAATGCGTTCAGGTTTGTCCAACGGGAATTGATATTCGTAACGGCACGCAGTTAGAATGTGTAAACTGCACCGCTTGTATCGATGCGTGTGATTTTATGATGGAATCGGTAAATCTTCCAAAAGGTTTAATCAGATATGCATCAGAAGATGAAATCGCCAAAAAAGAAAAATTCGTATTCACAGCTCGTATGAAAGGTTATTCTGCCGTATTGTTAATATTGGTGGGCATTTTAACAGGATTGTTGTTCTTACGAAGCGAAGTGGAAGCAAAAGTATTACGCTTACCGGGACAGTTGTTTGAACATAAGGGCGAAAACATTAGTAACGTTTACACCTATAAAATCGTAAACAAAACCGCTCGAGATTACGATAATGTAACCATTAAATTGGTAGATCCATCTGGAAAATTGGAACTGGTTGGTAAAAAATCGATCAAAATTCCAAAAGAAGAAGTGGTGCAAGGAACGTTGTTTATCGAGATTCCGCAGGCATTATTAAAAAGTGATAAAACTGAAGTTCAGTTAGAAGTTTACAATAACGATGAATTGATCGATCACACAAAAACCAACTTTTTAGGACCGCGAAGTTTTAATTAGAAGGAAAAAGAAAAAAAGAAAAACTAAAACTAAAACAAATGAAATTTAATTGGGGAACAGGAATTGTAATTGGTATTGCGGCGTTTATGATATTTATACTGCAATATGTGATTCGTGTGCAATTAGATGCACGCTATGATAATGAACTGGTAACAGAACAATATTATCAAAAAGAAACAGAAATTAACGGAAACAGATTAAAACAAGAAAATGCAAATACATTAGAAGAAAATTTGCGTATAGAAATTTCTGATAAAGGAATTGATATTTATTTTCCTGAAGATTTTAATGCTGCCGATATAAAAGGAACAGTATCCCTATACAGACCGTCTAACCAAGCTTTTGATCAAACAATTCCTTTGGAATTGTCTTCAAATCACATGCTTATACCTAAATCTCGCTTGGTAGACGGTCGTTGGGATATTACGTTGGATTTTACACACAATAACACTGCGTATTTAAAACAGCAAACCTTGGTTTTATAATGATTATACCGTTGTTGTTGGGGTTATTTGGAAGCATGCACTGTGTAGCAATGTGCGGACCAATTGCTTTGGCGTTACCCGTGCATCAATTTAACACCACAAAAAAAACAGCAGCTATTTTACTATATCATTTAGGCAGAATAAGCGTTTACGTTTTATTGGGAATCATTTTTGGAACATTAGGCAAAGGCTTGTTTATTGCAGGGTTACAACAAAATGTTTCCATTGTATTGGGAGTTCTTTTAATAATTAGCGTTTTGTTTTTTAATGAAAAAAGACTTCAAAAAGTGGCTTTAAGTTCCAATTCTAAATGGTATTTAAAATTTAAAAATAGCTTTGGCACATACATCCGCAAAAAAACACTAACATCGTTTGTTGTTATGGGAATGTTGAATGGTTTATTGCCATGCGCCATGATTTATATGGCGTTGTTTGGCGCAACCGCAACACAAGGCAGTTTATACGGTGGTTTGTTTATGCTTTGGTACGGTTTAGGAACCATTCCCTTGCTTACGCTTTTAGTTTGGATGGGAAACTGGGTGAACAAAAACTTTAAAAACAAATTACAAAAAGCGGTGCCTGTTTTCTTAATCTTTACAGGATGTTTATTGATTGTAAGAGGCTTAGATTTAGATATTCCGTATGTATCGCCATCGAGCTTACAACTTTTTATTTCGGGAAATCCACAGTGTTTTTGATAAAAAAAGAGATTCATTACGAATCTCTTTTTGTTTTATTTTATTAACGATAATCTGTATTCAACTTTACTCCAGTCTACTAACTGCCAAAAGTTTTCAATATATTTTGGTCGTTCGTTTTTATACTTTAAGTAATAAGCATGTTCCCAAACATCAATGTTCATTAAAGGATATCCTTTCACTTCAGCATTTGGCATTAACGGATTATCTTGATTGATTGATGTGGTAATTTTCAATGTACCATCGTTTTGATAAACCAACCAAACCCAGCCCGAACCAAATAATCCTTTGGCAGCATCAGTAAATTGCGTTTTAAACTGATCGAAACTTCCAAAATCTTTGTTGATCAATTCGGCTATTTTTCCTGTTGGACGACCGCCTGCTTTAGGTGCTAAAATTTCCCAGAAGATATTGTGGTTGTAGTATCCGCCGGCATTGTTTCTCAACGCACTATTTTTAAGATCCATTCCTTTTAAAATCTCTTCAATAGACATGGTTTCTAAAGGTGTTCCTTTTACAGCATCGTTCAATTTGTTGCAATAACCTAAATGGTGTTTGCCGTAATGTGTTTCAACGGTTTGTCCGTCCATATAGGGTTCTAAATCGTTGTAACCGTAGTTTAAACCTTTCATTTGAAAAGCTCCTTGGTTTGCAACAACCGATTTTGGATCTCCTTTTGCAGGTATTGAATCTTTTGCAGTTGCACTTGGCACTTGCACTTCGGTCATTTCCTCTTTATTTTTACAACTGAAAAGTAAAAATGAAGTTACTGCTGTTAGTAATAAAATGTTTCTTTTCATACAATTTATAGCTTTAATGATTTTACAAGTTCAATATACAAAATTTTAGCTTCTTCTTGTGTTAAATGTGCTACTTGTTTCCAAGCATTAAATTTAAATCCACGAATTAGATCCACTTCATGGTAAGCAAAGTTATGCGAATAATCTAAAGTAGCTTGTTTGTAATAGGCATACAAACGCAAACGCACATCGGGCGGCAAAACAATAGAGGTAGAAGATGCTTTTTCAAAAGCTTCTTTAAATAACTGATCGGTTTGGTTCATTTATTTATTAGCGATTACCGTTTTGTTTCCGCGTGCTTTTTGGTTCAACACCACATTTACGTTGGTTCCAAGTGGAAGATACAAATCTACACGCGAACCAAATTTAATAAATCCGGCGTCTTCACCTTGATTTACTCTGTGACCAACTTTTGCGTAATTTACTATTCGTTTTGCCAATGCACCAGCAATTTGTCTGTACATTACTTCTCCATAAACAGGGTTGTCTATCACAACGGTTGTGCGTTCGTTTTCTTCACTTGCCTTTGGATGCCAAGCTACCAAATATTTTCCCGGATGGTATTTGCTGTATTTTACTATTCCGTTTAAGGCGTATCGGGTTACATGCACATTTATTGGCGACATAAAGATTGATACCATTAAACGTTTGTCTTTGAAATATTCTGGTTCGTAAACTTCTTCAATAACTACTACTTTTCCATCAACAGGTGCCAATATCAAATGATCGGCAATATCGTTTAATGTTCTGTTTGGATTTCTGAAAAACTGCAATACAATTACCAAAAATAATAAGGTAACTATTTGTATAACTTTTACCAACCAAGGAATCGAAATTAAATATTCAACCCCAAGAATAATTGAAACAGCAATTAAAAGTGAGAATAAAATAATTTTAGCGCCTTCTTTATGAAACATTATATAACAATTTTATAAATTAAAAATAAAAACGGTGCAGCAAACAAAATACTGTCTAACCGGTCTAAAATTCCGCCGTGCCCTGGCATTATTGATCCGCTGTCTTTAATACCTGCTTGGCGTTTGTATTTAGATTCAACCAAATCGCCAATGGTTCCAATAACACTTATGCCCAAACCAATCAACATCCAAAACGGCAACGATGCCTGTATATTGGTGTATTTAAAAATGATAAAGGCGGCAATTTGTGTGAAAAGTAATCCGCCTATAAAACCTTCAATAGTCTTTTTAGGTGATATTTTTTCGTAAAGCTTGTGTTTTCCCAAAAGCTTGCCACAAATATAAGCAAAAGTGTCGTTACACCATATCATTATAAAAATACTTAATAACAATAAGGGCGTGTATGTTTGGTTTGAATAAGGTAATTGAGTAATGATTAAAAACGGAAGCACCACATAACCGGTTAAGTGCAGATATTTTAAAAAATTTGTTGGTTTTAAAGATGTTTTGTTCTGCAAAAGATCAATAATTAGAAAGATACTAAATGGCAGAACAATTAGATAAACGCTGTTAATGGGCAGATTATCAACAAAAATAAAGGAAGATGCTAAAATAATAGACCAAATATACCCCGATGTTTTATTGATTTGATACAGCTGACAAAATTCGTAAACTGCCACAATAAAAAAGAACGCAAAAAGCGCAAGGAATGTATCTTTTGAAAACAAAATTGCACCAACTAATAGTGCAATGTATAAAATTCCCGACAGGGTGCGCTTTACAACTTCATTCATAGTTTAAAAATCTTCTAATAACAGCAGGTAAAAGTTTTTAGCCTGAATGCCATATTGTAAAAAATCGTCGTTTTTACTTTCTTTAAAATGCTGCATTGTTGTAATGTTTGTAGGTATTTCGTTGGCATACCTAATTTTTATATTGCGTAAACCATCGCTTTTAGAACGTGTAATCTGGCTTGCTTTTGCTACAACAATGATGTTTTTTGGCAGTTCGTTTGGTTTATAATGAAATAACTGTTTAGACGAAAATAAAATAGATCCATCTTGTGCAATTAAACTTTCGCAGCTTGTTAGTAAAAATATAGGATTAGCGGGGTTTTTATAATTCAGTTTATTATCAGACAAAAAATGTTGAAGTCCTTTTTCAAACGTTAAAGCTTCAGTTTCAAACCAATCGTTTTCCTGTAAAATACTTATAAAGTTTTCGTCTAATTCTTCTTCATTTTCACAATATAGAAACTTTCCGCCATTGGTCTTAAAGTTATGCGTAAACTGTTCGTCGACAGGTGTTTCTTTTTCAGGCAGATATTTACCTTCCTCCTCATTTTTATCTTGACGAGGTGAAGAAAAACTGCTTAAAAATTTTTTAAATATGTTCATTGGCAATTTTTAAGTATATTTTGGCATTATACATATTCAAAGATAAAAAAAATCTTGGTTTAACTTACTGTTAAACCAAGATTTTGTGTATTAGGTTAAAGTGTTAATTTTAAATAACTTCCGATCCATTTTCGGTAGTAATATCAATAACTTCTTTGTTATCGAAAGCACGTTTTCCAAAAATATCTTCTAAATCTTCTCTAAAAATCACTTCTTTTTCACAAAGTAAGTCAGCCAATTGCGTTAATTTATCTTTATTTTCTGTCAATAACGTAATTGCTCTTTGGTACTGACCTTCAATTAAACTTGAAATTTCTTTGTCGATCAATTTTGCAGTTTCTTCTGAATAAGGTTTAGAAAAATTGTATTCGCTTTGACCCGATGAATCGTAATAAGTAATGTTTCCTAACGAATCGTTCAAACCGTAAATGGTAACCATGGCACGTGCTTGTTTGTTCACTTTTTCAAGATCGCTTAAGGCACCAGTTGAAATTTTATCGAAAATAACTTTCTCTGCAGCTCTACCGCCCATTGTAGCACACATTTCATCAAGCATTTGTTCTGTACGCACAATTTGGCGTTCTTCTGGCAAATACCAAGCAGCCCCCAAACTCATACCTCGTGGAACAATTGTTACCTTAACCAATGGTGCAGCGTGTTCTGTTAACCAAGAAACGGTTGCATGACCCGCTTCGTGTATTGCAATGGCATATTTTTCTTCTGGCGTAATAATTTTGTTCTTTTTTTCTAATCCGCCAACAATACGGTCAACAGCGTCTAAAAAGTCTTGTTTGTCAACCTCAGTTTTGCCTTTACGTGCAGCGGTTAAAGCTGCTTCGTTACAAACGTTGGCAATATCGGCACCAGAGAATCCGGGTGTTTGCTTTGCAAGAAAATCAACATCAAGATTGTCAACTTTTTTAATTTTCTTTAAGTGAACTTCAAAAATTTGTTTGCGCTCGTTAACGTCTGGTAAATCGACATAAATTTGTCTGTCAAAACGTCCGGCGCGCATTAAAGCTTTATCCAAAATTTCGGCGCGGTTTGTTGCTGCCAAAACAATAACATTGGTGTTTGTTCCAAAACCATCCATTTCGGTAAGTAATTGGTTCAGTGTGTTTTCGCGCTCGTCGTTAGATCCAGAGAAATTCGATTTTCCACGAGCTCTACCAATGGCATCAATCTCATCGATAAAGATAATGGCAGGCGATTTTTCTTTTGCTTGTTTAAACAAATCACGTACACGAGATGCACCAACACCTACGAACATTTCCACGAAATCGGATCCTGATAAAGAGAAAAACGGTACTTGCGCTTCACCTGCAACAGCTTTTGCCAATAAGGTTTTACCTGTTCCAGGAGGACCAACTAACAAAGCGCCTTTTGGTATTTTTCCTCCAATAGAGGTATATTTTTCTGGATTTTTTAAAAATTCAACAATTTCCTGAATTTCTTCTTTAGCGCCTTCTAAACCAGCAACATCGCTAAATGTGGTGCGTGTATCGTTCTTTTCATCAAATAAACGGGCTCTAGATTTTCCTATCGAAAAAATCTGTCCACCACCGCCACCGCTAGCGCCGCCACCCATTCGTCTCATCATAAAAATCCAAACTACCGGAATTAAAATAATTGGTAGTAAAGAGAAAAGGATGCCACTCCAATTGCTTTCTTTTTCGTTTGAAAATTCTTTAAGTTTACCTTCGTTAGATGCTTGAATTAATTTTTCTTCAAACAAATCTTTATTGGCAATTTCAACAACATAATCAGGTCCAGAAGCCATAGAACTTAGCAAAGTTGGCTTGTTGTCTTTTTTATGTTCGGTAGTGTTTTTTGCTGTTTCGTTTAAGAAAACTTGTGCGGATGAGTTGTTAAAAACTACTTTTTCTACTTGATTGGTATCTAAATACTGATAAAATTTAGAAAGACCTATGGTTTTACTACCCCCAAAACTACCTCCACCAGTTGTAAGCGAAATAGCAAAGAGTATAAATATAATGCCACCATAAAGCATCCAAGGATTATACTTGGGTTTATTATTTACGGGATTCTTCATAAAATGGTTACTGTGTTTGTTGGTTTGAAGTTACTTGGGTAATTTTAGCATCGCCCCAAAGATCTTCAATGTTATAATATTCGCGGGTTTCTTTTTGGAAGATATGAACCACTATGTTAATGTAGTCCATTAAAACCCAGTTTGCCTGTTCGGTTCCCTCAACATGCCAAGGTTTGTCTTTAAGTTCTTTTGAAACAGTGCGCTGAACTGCTCCAGAAATGGCATTAACCTGTGTGTTTGAATTTCCGTCGCATATTACAAAATAATCGCAAGCAGTATTTTCAATGGCTCTTAAGTCTAAAATGGTGATATTTTCTCCTTTAACGTTTTCTATTCCTTCAATAATTAAGGCTAATAAAGCCTCGTTATTCTTTTTGTTTTCGTTCATGTATATATTTTGTACTTATTTAATTGCAAATTTATTAAATTGTATTGTCTTATAAAGTAATTTTGTTCTAAAGATACTATATATTATGCATTTAATCAAACTCAGTGCCACAACCTCCACAAACGATTTTTTAAAAAACCTGTCTGCTACGTCAAATTTAGACAATTTTACTGTTGTTTGGGCAGATAAGCAATTGCACGGAAAAGGGCAAATGGGAAGTGTTTGGGTGACCGAAGATGCTAAAAATCTTACCTTTAGTATTTATTTGAAAGAAAATATTTTAACGGCAGATTATTTATTTACATTGAATATAGTCATTGCTAATGCGGTTTTAAAGGCTTTGATTTCTTTAAATTTAACGAATATTTATATAAAATGGCCTAACGACATTTTGTCATACAACAAGAAGATTGCAGGCATTTTAATAGAAAATAACCTTCATGCCAATGGCAGTATAAGTTCGATAATTGGAATAGGGATTAATTGCGAACAAACGAATTTTTATGCATTTCCGCAAGCATCATCTATTCTAAAGCAGTATAATTTTGCGCCAGATCGATTGCAATTACTAACAGCAATTGTTGGTAATATTAAGAGTAATTTGAATAATATTGAAAATAAAATAGATGATGAATGGAATTTTTACCACAATCATTTATTCAGAAAAGATATTGTTAGCACTTTTGAAAGTAACGATGCAACATTATTCAATGGCATTATAAAAGAAGTAAATCGCCATGGTCAGTTGGTTTTACAGCTAGAAAATGACGATTTAAAATGTTATAATTTAAAAGAGATTAAGTTGATGTATTAACTATTTTGCTGGAATAAATTTTATAGAAATAGAATTCATGCAATAACGCGTTCCAGTGGTATCTTTTGGTCCGTCATCAAAAACATGACCTAAATGTCCGTCGCAATTTGCACAAGTAACTTCGGTTCTAATCATTCCGTGCGATGTGTCTTTTGTGTAAATAACCGATCCTTCAATAGCTTGGTCAAACGATGGCCAACCGCACGAAGAATCAAATTTTGCATCCGAATTAAAAAGTTTGTTTCCGCAAGCAGCACAAACGTATGATCCTTCTTCAAAAAAATCGTTGTATTTACCACTAAAAGGTCGTTCTGTACCTTTTTCGCGTAATATATAATATTCTTCGGGCGTTAGTTTTTCTTTCCAATCTTTCTCTGTCATCGTTTTTGTTGTTTGGGTTTTTGTTGTTTGGGTTTGTGCGTTGGCGTTGTGTTCTTTACAGCTTATAAATTGTACACATAAAAATATCCAAAATAGTTTAATTGGTAACAAAGTGCACGATTTTTTCAATAACTTTCTCATCTCCTAAAATTTTTCGGTGTCCTAATCCTGTTGTTATTAATAATTCGTTGTTTTTTAGATTTTTAGAAATTCCTTCGGCAGCCGTAAAAGGCACGTCTTTATCATTTTTATCATGAATGATTAAAACCGGAACATTTACTTTTAACGCTTGATCGGCAACATCGTAATTGGTCATTTTGTCGTTGTATTTTCTTTCGAACAAATTAATCAATGTGGGCGTTAATTTTTGTTTCATTCCAATGGTTGTTAAAAAATCTTCGGTAATGGCTTTGGTGGTGTTTCCGCTGCCTATAATTACTGCTTTTTTTGTTTGTAAACCTCTTCCCAAAGCGTTTATCACACTCATGCCGCCTAACGAATGACCAATCAACACATCGAAACCATTGTGTTTTTTGTCTAATTCAAAAATAGCCTCAATAAAATGTTTCATATTGGCATTGGTTTTCGAGCTTTTTCCGTGTCCGGGCGCATCAAAACTTACAATGGTATAATTTAATTCCTTAAAAGCTTTTGCAATAGATACCAATTGAGTTCCGCGACCATTCCAACCGTGAACAAGCAATACTTTTTTTGAACCGAATTTATTCTCGTAAACCACAATCTCTTTTTGGCTTTCCGGTAAGATTAATTTCGATTTATGTGAAACTTCGTACATTTTCTGTTCGCGTTTCGGCATTTTATATTTTATAGGTGTTTCAAACAATTTCAAAGCAAATGCAGCGGCCATATTTTTGTTCAATGCTTGCAAAACCTTCGATGTGTTTTTTATATAACGTGGAACTTCTAAAACTTTTGTTTGTTTTTGAGCCATATTTTTTACTTTTGTAAACAAAGTTAAAAGGTATTCTTGGGAATATTTTATAATTTTAGAAAAATTTAATGATTAAAAATTTAAAACTATGAAAAAAGTATTTGTATTATGTAGCGTTGCAGCTTTAATGCTGGCGTGTGCTACCAATCCATTTACAGGAAAAAAAACAATGGCATTTGTGCCAGACAGTTCATTGTTTGCATCTTCGTTTCAGCAATATTCTTCTTTTTTGAAAGAGAATAAAGTGATAACAGGAACTAGCGACGCACAAATGGTTCAGCGAGTGGGCGAAAAAATTAAAAATGCATCAGAGCAATGGTTAAAAGCTAATGGATATTCTAATTATTTGAAAGATTATAAGTGGGAATATAAATTAGTACAAGACAATGCTGTGAACGCATGGTGTATGCCTGGTGGAAAAATTGTAGTTTATTCAGGTTTAATGAAAGTGGCACAAAGTGAGGCTGGTTTGGCAACCGTTATGGGACACGAGGTAGCGCATGCTTTGGCGAATCATGGGCAACAACGTATGAGTGCAGGACTTTTGCAACAGTTATTAGGTGCAGGAGTTGCCGTTGGAACTAGTGAAATGAGTAATGAAACACAGCAAATGGCAATGGCAGCTTATGGCGCTGGTAGCAACGTGCTTGGAATGATGCCTTTTAGCCGCAAACACGAATCGGAAGCCGACAAAATAGGCTTAATTTTAATGGCAATTGCAGGTTATAATCCCGATAATGCTATTTCGTTCTGGCAAAGAATGTCTGCCCAAGGCGGCAGTAAAACACCTGAATTGTTAAGCACACACCCAAGTGATGCAACACGTATTGCAAACATTAAAAAATTAATCCCAGAAGCAAAGGTAGAAGCTGCTAAATTTGGCAAAAAATATTAACTTCATTTAAAAGGCGGTTGTAAAACTGCCTTTTTATTTCTTCTTTATGAAAACACATATAAAAGGCGACAAAAAAGTGCTTAACGCATGGGCTTTCTACGATTGGGCAAACTCAGTATATGCTTTGGTCATCTCATCATCGATTTTTCCATTGTTTTATGGTGCCTTGTTTAGGTTAGAAGATAAAGAATCGGCTTCGTTTTTTGGTGTTGATACCCCAAGCGAATCTATTATAAGTTATGTAACCGCCATTGGATTTTTAATAATAGCTTTTATTTCGCCACTTTTATCAGGTGTTGCCGATTATTTAGGAAACAAAAAGTTTTTCTTAAAATTGTTTTGTTTCGTAGGATCTATCTCTTGTATGATGCTTTATTTTTTCGATTTAAACAACCTATATATAAGTCTGTTCTTTTATATGATGGCGTTGATTGGTTTCTGGGGAAGTTTGGTTTTCTACAATTCTTATCTGCCCGATATTGCATATCCTGAACAACAAGATGCCATTTCTGCCAAAGGCTATTCGTTAGGATACATTGGTTCGGTAATTTTGCTGATTATTAATTTGGCAATGGTCATGAAAAGTGAATTGTTTGGATTTGATGGACCTATGCAGGCAATGAAATTCTCGTTTGTTTTGGTTGGTATTTGGTGGTTGGGTTTCAGTCAGATTTCTTACAGATTATTGCCAAATTTCAGAAATTCAAATAAAATCAGTACGCAAGCATTCTTTTCGGGTTTTAAAGAATTAAAACTAATTTTTAAAGAATTAAAGCAATATCCCGTTTTAAAAGGATATTTAGGTGCTTTCTTTGTTTACAGTATGGCAGTACAAACCGTAATGATTATTGCTGCTTATTTTGGGGAGAAAGAAGTTCAATGGGAAGACGACGATCAAAGACAAATGGGGTTAATCGTTAGTATTCTTCTTATTCAACTAATTGCAGTTGTTGGAGCGATTCTTACATCGAAACTGTCAAAAAGAATAGGAAACATTAATGCCTTAATTGTAATTAACACCGCTTGGATTTTTATCTGTATATGTGCTTATTTTGTTGTAAAACCAGTAGAATTTTATATAGTTGCAGCAATGGTTGGGTTGGTAATGGGCGGAATTCAGTCTTTGTCAAGATCAACCTATTCAAAATTGCTACCCGAAACGAAAGATACTACTTCGTTTTTTAGTTTTTACGATGTAACAGAAAAGATAGGAATCGTAATAGGAATGCTTGTTTATGGAGTTGTAGCTCAAATAACCGGTAAAATGCAAAATGCTATTTTATTTTTAGTCGTTTTTTTTGCAATTGGAATAATTTTGTTGATTCGAACAGCAAAAAAAGAAGTTATTCGTTAAAATGAATAATATTTTTACAAATACTTTCGTATGTAAAAAAAATAATTTTATATTTGGATAAATTTAACATTCTTACTAAATCTTATGAGAAAATTAAAATATATTTTGGCATCGGTAGTTTTGGCAGCTGGATTTGCATCATGTGAAACAGAACCTATTGATGAAAAAGTAAAGGATGATGCTTTAACAGGAAAACCAATACTTAGTTTCGACTTAAATTCTAAAGAAACAGTTGTAACTGATAAGGTTACTGTGAGTTTTAATGGAAATAGTGTTTTAATTAACACACGTTTATCATTGGTTGATGAAGAAAATTCTTCAAATCCCGAATTGCGTTATAAACCAGCTAATTTAACAATTCAATTTAGTTCTTTAGTTGTAGGTAACTTTCCTACTGTTTTAAGTATTGAAAACCCAACTAACTCTACAAGTCTTGCGATATTAGATGTTCAAGAAATGGTACCAGATTTAGATCAAGAAGGTGAATTTAATAGAGTTTGGGTACAATATTCTACAGTAAATGCAGAAGCAAATCAAAACGCAGGTTATGGTAATATTACACGCGTGAATGGTGTAGCAAGATATATGAATGGAAATTTTGATTACCTTCTTATTCCTAGCGAACTTGATGAAGATGTTGATTTGGTATTAGAACCACAAAGAATTACAAAAGGAAATTTTAATTATATCACTTATTAATAGCATAACGCCTTATTGAACAATAAGGCGTTTTTTTATTGGCATAAATATTGAAACATTATGTATGCAGTTAGAAATACATACGAACTTAATGTTTTAAAATGTTATTTATCATTAAAAATGACATTTTGACTTATAAAATATTTATGGCACACGAAAAAATCATATCATTAGACAATTTGTCACTTCAAGATTTAGATTCTAATGCAGAATTTATTCCGTTGTTTTCTCAGGAAGACGAAGAGGCAATGAACAAAGAAGAAATTCCTACAGAACTTAGCATATTACCTTTACGCAACATGGTTTTGTTTCCGGGTGTTGTAATTCCTATTACGGCAGGTCGTGACAAATCTATCAAATTAATCAATGAAGCTTTAGAGGGCAACAAAACAATCGGTGTTGTTGCACAACTTAAAGAAGGAGTTGAAGTTCCTGGAGGAAATGACGTGTACCGATTTGGTACTGTTGCAAAAATTTTAAAAACCTTGAAGTTGCCCGATGGTAACATTACCGTAATCTTACAAGGTAAAAAGCGTTTTGCAATTGATGAAATTATTCAGGAAGAACCGTATTTAAAAGCAAAAGTTGTTGAGGCAGAAGACGCAAAGCCCGATGCAAACGATTTAGAGTTTAAAACCATTATTGAAACCATTAAAGAAACAGCACAAGAAATTATTCGCGAAAATCCGAATATTCCTTCAGAAGCTGCTTTTGCCATAAAAAACATCGAAAGCGATTCGTTTTTGGTAAACTTTGTTTCGTCTAACCTAAATCTTGATGTTGCAGACAAGCAAGCGCTTTTAGAGAAAAACGATTTGAAAGAACGCGCGTTGGAAACCCTTCGCAGAATGAATACCGAACTACAAAAACTGAATTTAAAAAACGATATTCAAACCAAAGTTCGTATCGATTTAGATCAGCAACAAAAAGAATATTTCCTACATCAACAGATAAAAACCATTCAGGAAGAATTGGGTGGCGTTTCGCATGAGCAGGAATTCGAAGAAATGCGTAAAAAAGCGAAATCTAAAAAATGGGATACCAAAATTCAAGAGCATTTTGATAAAGAATTAAGCAAAATGCAGCGCATGAATCCGCAGGTTGCAGAATTTTCGATCCAAAGAAATTATCTGGAACTTTTGTTGGAATTGCCTTGGAACGAATACACCGTTGATAAATTTGATCTTAAAAACGCAAAAAAGATTTTAGATAAAGATCATTACGGATTAGAAGATGTGAAACGTCGGGTGATTGAACACATGGCAGTTTTAAAGCTTCGAAACGATATGAAATCGCCTATTTTATGCTTGTACGGTCCGCCAGGCGTTGGTAAAACATCAATCGGAAAATCGGTTGCAACAGCATTGGGTCGAGAATATGTGCGTATTTCTTTGGGTGGATTGCGCGATGAAGCCGAAATTCGCGGACACCGTAAAACCTATATTGGTGCTATGCCGGGTCGAATCATTCAATCGATCAAAAAAGCAAAAACATCAAATCCGGTGTTTGTTTTAGATGAAATTGATAAATTGTCTAGTAGCCATCAAGGCGATCCGTCAAGTGCCATGTTAGAAGTTTTAGATCCAGAACAAAACAAAGAATTTTACGACAATTTCTTAGAATTAGGTTTCGACCTTTCAAAAGTAATGTTCATTGCTACATCAAACAGCTTAAATACCATTCAGCCTGCGTTGTTGGATCGTATGGAAGTGATTGAAATGAACGGTTACACCATTGAAGAAAAAATAGAAATTTTAAGACAACATTTGTTGCCAAAACAATTGAAAGAGCATGGCTTGGATTCAAAAGCTATAAGTATTCCTAAAAAAGTAATGGAATTTATCGTTACCAAATACACGCGTGAATCGGGTGTGCGTAGGTTAGATAAAGAAGTTGCAACAATTGTACGTAATATTGCAAAATCGATTGTTTTAGAAGAAGAATTCAACGAAAAATTGACCGAAGAAGATATCATTAAAATTTTAGGTGCACCTAAATACGATTACGATAAATATGAAAGCAACGATGTTGCCGGTGTAGTTACAGGTTTGGCTTGGACACGCGTTGGTGGGGATATTTTGTTTATAGAATCGATACTTTCTGAAGGAAAAGGAACACTTACAATGACCGGAAATCTGGGTAATGTAATGAAAGAATCGGCAACGATTGCTTTGGAATACATTAAATCGAACAGTAATTTGTTTGGAATTGATGTAAAGGTTTTCGATAAATACAAAATTCACGTGCACGTACCCGAAGGTGCTACACCAAAAGATGGTCCGTCGGCAGGTATTGCCATGCTAACATCAATGGTTTCGAGTTTTACCCAACGTAAAATCAAGAAAAATGTAGCAATGACGGGTGAAATCACCTTACGTGGAAAAGTGCTTCCGGTTGGTGGTATCAAAGAAAAAATATTGGCTGCAAAACGCGCAAACATTAAAGAAATTATTTTGTGTAAAGAAAATAAACGTGATATCGATCAAATAAAACCGGAATATTTAACAGGTTTAACGTTTCATTACGTTGATAAAATGACCGAAGTTATTGATTTAGCATTGACAAATCAAAAGGTTAAAAACGCAAAAGAGCTTACGGTTAAAGAAGCTTAATGGATATATAAATTGATTCCTAAAGTCAGTACAGAAATGTATTGGCTTTTTTTGTTATATTAGTATCATGAAAAATATAAGTTTAATTTTTTTAGTTTTTTCACTGCAAATTTCATTTGCACAAAATGTTTTTTCTGAAAATATTCAGGAGGCAAATAAAAAAATGAAAAATGGTTTAGATCGTTCGAATAAATCTTATAGAGGTCTTTTAGAATATTTAGAAACGATAAATGATTCAATTTATAATGGATTAGAAGATTCCTTGCAATCAAAATCCGAATTGGTATACTATATTAATAGATTTTCATCTCCAACATATAGTTATACGCCTCCAAGATATTTTGGTTTTATAAAAGATGTAGAAACAAATAAAGTTTTGACGTTTGAATATATTTATTCTAAGAAAAAAAACGACTATGAATTATCTGTAAGTGAAATCAATACAGATAATCCAGATTATGAATATTATTCTTTTTTACTATCAAATTATAGTTCAAATGCTGAAGGAATATTCTCTAAAATAAATCATTATAAAAAACAATATAAAGACTTCTCAGTTAAAAAACTGTTGGGAGGAACAGAAAACTATGAATTTTTATATGTTTTAAATTCTAAAAAGAAGCAATACAAAGGTTACAGTTTTGTATTATCACACTTTACTCTTTTAGAGGAAGAAAATGAAAAGTTTGAGAAATTTGAATCAAATTAAATAAAAAGCTTTTTTAAGAAATTTCCACACGAAAACATACCAATTTTTTTATTCTGTCGTTATAAAGTTATATATTCGTTTTCATGTAATTCAACTAAACATGCGTAAACTATTAACCTTAGTTTCTTTAATAACACTAACAACCGCAACTGCACAAGTAGGTGGCAAAGATGCTTATCAGTTTTTACAAATGCCCACATCGCCAAAACAAGCGGCGTTAGGTGGCAGTAATGCAACCATAACGGGCAACGAAGTAAATCAGGTACTATACAATCCGGCGTCGTTAAACGACGAAATGAACAACATGCTGGCGGTAAATTTTGGTAGATATTACGGCGATACAAGTTTGGGATCGGCAGCTTATGCACACAAATTTAAAAACGGACGTAACTTTCATGTAGGCGTTACCTTTTTAAATTACGGATCCATGGATGGTTACGATGAAAACGGAACGGCAACTGGATCTTTTTCGGGTAACGACATCGCAGTTTCAGTGGGTTATGCGCATCCTTTTCAAGATACCAATTTTTCTGTTGGGGCAAACATCAAGGCTATTTCATCAACTTTAGAAAGCTATAACTCGTTTGCTGTTGCAGCAGATATCGGTGGTTTGTACAATGACACTGAAACAGGTTGGGCAGTAGGTTTAACTGCTAAAAACTTGGGCGGACAATTGTCTAGCTACGAAGATACGCGCGAAAGTTTACCTTTCGAAGTTGTTTTAGGTTTCAGTAAATTATTGGAAAATGTACCCATTCGTTGGCATTTAACCTTAGATAATCTTCAGAAATGGGATATTTCGTTTTCAAACCCAAACCGTTCACAAGTTGATCTAGAAAATAACGTAACCGAAGAAAAAGTTGGTTTTGGTAACAATCTTATGCGACACGTTGTGGTTGGTATTGAATTGTTTCCCGAGAAAAATTTCAATATTCGTTTAGGATACAACTTTAAAAACGGCGAAGAAATGAAGTTGGTAGAACAACGCAGTTTTGCAGGTTTCACCGCAGGTTTTGGCTTAAAAGTTAAACGTTTTAGAATAGAATATGCATACAACCGCTTTACATTGGCAGGAAACACCAATTTGTTTGGCTTATCGGTTAAACTGTAATATTTTTACAGATAAAATAAATGGTCTTGAAAAAAATAACCATAGCTATTGATGGGCATTCATCAACCGGAAAAAGCACACTGGCAAAACAGCTGGCAAAAGCCTTAAATTATATTTATATTGATACTGGTGCCATGTACCGTGCGGTAACCTTGTATGCTATGCAGCAAGGTTTTATTACTTCTGATTTTTTTGATGCCGATAAATTGGTAGCAAATTTAAATCACGTTTTTTTATCGTTTAAGTTTAATGAAGATTTGGGGTTTGCCGAAATTTATCTGAACGATGAAAATGTGGAAGATGAAATTAGATCCATCGAAGTATCGAATTTTGTAAGTAAAATTGCCGAAGTTTCTGCCATTCGAACAAAATTGGTTCAACAGCAAAAAAAATACGGCATCGATAAAGGTGTGGTAATGGACGGTCGTGATATTGGAACCGTTGTTTTTCCTGATGCCGAATTAAAAATCTTTATGACGGCTTCGGCTGAAATAAGAGCTAAACGCAGATTTTTAGAGCTGCAAGAAAAATCGGCTACTATTACTTTTGATGAGGTTCTGAAAAATGTAGTTGAACGCGACAAAATTGATTCTACCCGAGAAGATTCTCCTTTAATTGTGGCAGAAAACGCTGTGATTATTGATAATTCAAACCTAAACAAAGAACAACAATTCACCATGATTTTAGATTTGGCACACAAAGCCATACATGCTGATTAAGCTTTTTCTTACCGTTTAAAATGAATACTTTTACACACTTTATTTCAATAGAATACAAATGGGCATAAAATTACGATTAACAATAATGAGCTTTTTGCAGTTTGCTGTTTGGGGAGCTTACTTAACATCAATGGGAAGTTATCTTTTTTCTATAGGAATGAGAGAGCAAATTGGTTTTTTTTATGCAATGCAAGGAATTGTATCAATTATAATGCCTGCCATTATGGGAATCGTTGCCGATCGATGGATTCCTGTTCAAAGGTTATTAGGTTATTGTCATGCGTTGGCGGCTGCATTTATCATTTTAGCCGGATATTACGGAATGACAACGGGTGCAGAAGCTGAATTTTCAACGTTATTTTTCTTATATTCTTGCAGTGTAGCTTTTTATATGCCCACAATTGCCTTGTCTAACTCCACTTCGTACACTATTCTCACAAATAACAATTTAGATACCATAAAAGCATTTCCGCCAATTCGTACATTAGGAACGGTAGGCTTTATTTTTGCTATGTTGTTAGTTAATTTCATGGGAACAGAAAACGGTACTATTACCTTTAGTTTTTCAGGTAAAAGCGCCAATTTTGTAAGTTTTCAAAACACATACAGTCAGTTTTTTATCTCGGGTATTTTAGGAATTATCTTGTTTTTATACAGTTTTACGCTTCCTAATTGCCTAATTAGTAAAGATGAAGAGAAAAAAACACTTGCAGACACCTTAGGATTAAAAGCTTTTGCTTTGTTCAAAGAACGAAAAATGGCAATTTTCTTTATATTTTCGATGCTTTTAGGGGTTTCACTTCAAATTACCAATGGATACGCTAATCCGTTTATCGAAAGTTTTCAGAAAATTCCTGAATTTGCGCAAACATGGGGTGCACAAAATGCAAATGCCTTAATCTCTCTTTCTCAAGTATCCGAAACACTTTGTATCTTGCTAATTCCTTTCTTTTTAAAGAAATTCGGAATAAAAAAAGTAATGCTCATGGCAATGGTTGCTTGGGTTTTACGTTTTGGACTTTTTGCAATAGGAAATCCTGGTGATGGAGTTTGGATGTTTGTTTTATCGATGATTGTTTACGGAATTGCTTTTGATTTCTTTAACGTATCTGGTTCTTTGTTTGTTGATAAAGAAACCAATAAAAATATTCGTTCATCGGCTCAAGGAGTTTTTATGATGATGACCAACGGATTTGGAGCTACTATTGGAATGTTAGGGGCACAAGCTGTTGTTAATCATTTTGTGTTTTCAAACGAAAGTCCCGAAGCCCAAATTGCCGGTTGGCAAACTTCATGGTATATTTTTGCAGGATATGCGTTGGTTGTAACGGTTTTGTTTGCCATACTATTTAAGTATAAGCATGATAAAAATATCGAATAAAAAAACGGAAATTTAATTTCCGTTTTTTTATAAAAATAAATGCGTCAAAGTATAAATAACCAACCCAACAAGCCCACCAACCAGCGTTCCGTTTATGCGAATGTATTGCAAATCTTTACCAACTTCCAACTCCATTTTTTCGCTTAATTCATTTCCGTCCCATTTCTGAACCGTATTGGTAATGATTTTGCCTACTTCGTTGCTGTTTTTCAATACCATTTTATATACATATTGGCGGGCATATTTATCAATATTTTCCTGCATGGTTTCATCTTCTTGAAAACTCACAATCATTTGCTGGATATTTTGTTTTATATACTGATTAAAAGTCGCGTTTTGGTCATTTAACTTTTCTAGCATATCTTCTTTTAATCGCAACCAAATGTCTTTTGTGTATTCGTATAGTTTTTCTTTTGTAATGAATTCTTCTTTTATTTGATCGAATTTATCATGCCAATCGTCTTTTTCGTTTAAATCTTCCACAACCTGATACAATTTTAAAGTAACCGATTTTCTAATATCGTGATTTGGATTCTTTTCAATTTCTTCTAAAAATGTCGTAATACCAGAAATCAACTGATTTGTAACCGATTTTCCGCCAATCAAACCTAAAATTGGTTGTTTTTCAACGACTTTTTTGTAAATCAATTCTCGATTGTTTTCAACGTAATGTTGTGCTTGTGGCAAAATGATATTTAGTAAGCGGTCGTGTTCGTTCTGTTCTAAAAGATAGAGTAGGGAAGTAGCAGCTAATTTTTCTAGCCTAATTTCGCTTGTAAGTTCAAAACCTTTAGTGGCTAAAAATTCAGCAATAGATTCATCATCCAAATTACTTATAATACGCTGAATAATTTTACTACATTCGGTATGAATAAGCTGTTGGTTTTTATCTTTAGAAAGCCAATCGTTTAAATATTCACTTATGGAAAGTTTGTCAATGTACGGGCGAATAGTATCTGCAGTTAAGAAATTAGTGCTTACAAAGTTTCCTAAATTTCTGCCCAGCGAATCTTTGTTGTTGGTAATAAGATTTGTATGAGGAATTTTTATTCCCAACGGATATTTAAACAAAGCGGTAACGGCAAACCAATCTGCCAACGCACCAACCATTCCAGCTTCGGAAAATGCGCGAACATATTCCATCCACTTTTGCGGATTGTTTTTTAAAAGATACATCATTAAAACATAAACAACAGCCATAAGTATAAACAAGCCTGTTGCTAACATTTTATGTTTTTTTAGTTGACTTTTTTTTAGTTGATCGTTCATGAAATATATTTTATTGAAGTTATGATTTTTAAATCAATTTTCAAATTTAATTTTTTGTAAAAAAATCTGATTACAGGTTATGTTTTAAAATTCAGTTATTGAAATAATTAGTAACCAAAATATTTACAAAGTATCTTTTTTAAAGAATTTTTGTTAATTCATAAACTTTTTAAGTTTAAAATTTTATGATACTTTAAAAATAATTTTTATTAAACTATAATTTTAAATAATGTTGTTTAAATTATTGATAATTAGTTTTTTATAATTTAATATAGATTTTATTTATATGTTAATTTTTGATAACATTTCTAAAAAAGATGCTTTAGGGTTTAAAGAAAAATGCTGTTCTGTTTTTTTTGAAATAAAAAAATCGCACTAAATATTTAGTGCGATTTTAAAATAAGTTTACTATTTTTTTAAATACTTGGAACGTTTACTTGTTCGTCAACTTCAGCATCGTAATCAATAGAATCAAAATTAAATCCAAATAAATTAAAGAAGTCATTTCTGTATCCTTCAATATCCGAAATCTGTTCTAAATTTTCAGTAGTTGCTTCTTTCCATAATTTGTCAACTTCTTGCTGAACATCTTCGCGCATTTCCCAATCATCAATTCTAATTCTTCCTTCACTATCTAACGGAATAGTTCCATCGGCAGTATATAATCGGTCATTGAATAAACGGTACATTTGCTCTATTGTTCCTTCGTGAATACCTTTTTCTTTCATTACTTTGTACAAAAGTGAAATGTAAAGCGGCACAACCGGAATTGCAGAACTTGATTGTGTAACTAATGCTTTGTTAACAGAAACGTAAGCCTCGCCTTTTAAATCTTTTAAAATGTTGTTTATTGTTGATGCTGTAGCTTCTAAATCGTTTTTCGCCTGACCAATTGTTCCGTTTCTATAAATTGGGAACGTTAATTCTGGTCCAATGTACGAGTAAGCAACCGTTTTAACTCCATCAGCCAAAACACCAGCTTTTTGTAGATCTTCCATCCAGAATTTCCAATCTTCACCACCCATTACAGCAATGGTATTGTCAATATCTTCTTGACTTTCAATAGGATTTATAGTGATGTCCGAAACAACGCCTGTGTGAAAATCAACCGTTTTGTTAGAAAATGTTTGTCCAATTGGTTTTAAGACCGATGCATACGCAACGCCCGTTTTTGGATGTGTTCTGCGAGGCGATGCCAAACTGTACACAATTAAATCAACGGTTCCTAAATCTTTCTTGATTAAATCTATTGTTTGCTGTTTAATTTCGTCTGAAAAAGCATCACCGTTAATCGATTTTGCATACAAACCAGCAGCTTGCGCTTCCTTTTCAAAAGCAGCAGAATTGTACCAACCTGCAGTTCCTGGTTTGCCTTCGGCTGCAGGTTTTTCAAAGAAAACACCAATGGTTGCCGCACCCGAACCAAAGGCGGCTGCTATGCGAGAAGAAATTCCAAAACCGGTAGAAGCACCAATTACCAACACTTTTTTAGGTCCGTTTTTAATTTCGCCTTTTGATTTAACATAATCAATTTGATTTTTAATGTTAAACGCCGTTCCGCCTGGGTGCGATGTTAAACAAATAAAACCTCTCGTTCTTGGTTTAATAATCATTTTGCTATATTTTAATTTATTTTGAATCTTGTTTTAAACATCAAATTTAACTATTTATATCTTATTTAAAAATTATATTTTCTAACTTAAAACAATTGATTTTTTAAAAGATTTTATTGCACATTTTAATGGATAATGCATTTTTAATAACAGATTTATTTTATAAATAATTATTTTGTTGCATTTTTTGTAACTTTAGGTTTAATTAATGATAAATAGTTGCGCTATGAAAAGAAATTTTAGTTTTGTACCCGTTTTTATGATGTTGGGAATTTTTTCTTGTAATGATGACAACAGTACTACGCCCGAAGAAACAATTTCATTAGGCGATCCGGTTGAAACACAGCAGCCAAACACGAATTATAAACCAGCTTTTGAAGGGCAAACCCGTATTGGAAGTGTAAAAACAACAACCAATTTTAAAGTTGAAGTTATTGCAACAAGTATTGGTCGTCCGTGGGCTATTGTTGCAATGCCCAATAGTAATTTGTTGGTTACAGACAAAGCAGGATCTATGAAGATTTTTTCGGAAACCGGAACATTTCTTACTGAAGTTCTTGGATTTCCAGCGGTTGATCATGGCGGACAAGGTGGAATGCTTGACGTTGCGTTGGATCCTGATTTTGCATCGAACAGAATGATTTATTGGTCGTTTTCTGAATCATTTGGAAATGGAAACCTAACATCAATTGCAAAAGGAAAATTATCTGCCGACGAAAAATCAATTGAAAACCCTACGGTAATTTACAGAGCCGAACCTTCGTACAACGGAAGTTTGCATTACGGCAGCCGTTTGGCTTTTGATGATGCCGGAAATTTATATGCAACCACAGGCGAAAGATCTGACTTGGCAACGCGTCCGCAAGCACAGCAATTAGATAAAGCTTTGGGTAAGATTGTACGAATTACTAAGAATGGTAAGCCGGCTTCGGGTAATCCTTTTACATCAACTGCTAATGCAAAACCTGAAATATATTCATACGGACACAGAAATCCGCAAGGTTTGGCGTTTCATCCTGTTACAAAACAACTATGGGAATCGGAATTTGGTGCCAAAGGTGGCGATGAAATCAATTTCATTGAGCCTGGTAAAAATTACGGTTGGCCAATTATTACCTATGGTTTAGAATATAACGGCAACAAAATTGGAGATGGAATTACGCAGAAAGAAGGCATGGAACAACCAATTTATTATTGGGATCCGTCGGTTTCGCCAAGCGGAATGGATTTTTATACTGGAAATGCAATTCCAGAATGGCAGCATAATTTATTTATAGGAGCATTAAGCGGTCAGCATATTATTCGTTTGGTGATTAAAAACAATAAAGTGGCTGGCGAAGAGCGTTTGTTGTCAGATAAGGGTGAACGTTTCCGCGATGTGTTGGCATCGCACCAAAATCAATCATTATACGCAGTTACCGATAGCGGAAAAATTTACAGAATCAGTAAAAATTAACCATAAAAAAAACCGCCTCTAGTTGTGAGGCGGTTTTTTTGTGTTATTTCTTGTTTGTATCGCACCATTTGCGTGCATTCACAAAAGCTTCAACCCACGGAGAAACTTCGTCTTTTCTTCCTGGTGGGTAATTTGCCCAGTTCCAAGGGAATACAGAACGCTCGATGTGGTGCGCATGCAAAAAGATACCTTTTTAGCAGTCAAAAATTGATAAACAAGTGAGTAGGCAGGTGCTACATGAAAAATAATTTGTACTTTAAAATAGTATTCATTTTTTTTATCGTAATATTGCAATGTAATAATACAATAAATGGGACTTACTAAATCAGATATATTTTCGGACAAACAAAACAAGTTGGCTTCATTGTTTAAAGTTTTAGGACATCCAGCAAGAATTGCCATATTACAATACATTATTGACCAAAAAACGTGTATTTGTAATGATCTTGTTGAAGAATTGGGCTTGGCACAGGCAACTATTTCTCAACATTTAAAAGAATTGAAAAGTATAGGCATTATACAAGGCTCTATTGAAGGGAAATCGGTTTGTTACTGTATTGATGAAAATATATGGAAAACAGTACAGAACGAATTTAACGTATTCTTTAATCAGCATATACAAGTAGATCTTTGCTGTTAAAATTTTTTTTCGCTACAATTATTATCGTAATATTGCAATATATGGTTTAGTTGTTTTACAATTCAGAAGATAGAATTTACAAAAATTACATTATCACATTATAAAATCATATTATTATGAAACTATCAGAAATCAAAGAAATTTTACCAACATTAGAGAATGTTGCATTTCAATTAGAAAACGGAACTTTTGTGCCAGAACATTTTCATGTTACAGAATTGGGACAAATCACTAAAAATTTTATTGATTGTGGCGGTGTAATCCGTACCGAAAAAGTAGTAAACTTTCAATTATGGAATGCTAATGACTTTGAACACCAATTAAAGCCTACCAAATTATTAAACATCATCAAATTATCTGAAGAAAAAATAGGAATTGAGGATGCTGAAATTGAAGTAGAATACCAAAACGAAACCATTGGTAAATATGATTTGGATTTTAACGGAACAACCTTTGTGCTGAAAAACAAGACTACGGCTTGTTTGGCTGAAGACGCTTGCGGTATTCCATCAGAAAAGCAAAAGAAAAATTTGGCTGAATTAAAGGTACATAATGCGAACACTTGTACACCAGGTGGCGGATGTTGCTAAGAATGAAAAATCAATTATTTATGTATAAAGATTTAATCGAAACAATTAGCACCATTACTTCTTTTCAAAATATCAATGAAGAACGTAAAGCAACCTTACAACTGTTGATAGATTTTGTACAGCAGAAAATAAACAGCAAAGAGCCAATAAATATCAATTTCATTTGTACACATAATTCACGTAGAAGTCATTTATCGCAGATTTGGGCACAGGTTGCAGCTGCACATTTCCAAATACCGAATGTACATTGCTACTCGGGTGGCACAGAAGAAACGGCACTATTTCCTAAAGTAGCAGAAACATTGACCAATCAAGGATTTAGTATCTTCAAAATTGCAGACACTCTAAATCCTATATATGCGATTAAATACAGCGATAACGCCGTGCCGGTAATTGGATTTTCTAAAAAATATGATAGTCCTTTTAATCCTATCTCAGCATTTGCAGCTGTTATGACCTGTTCACAGGCAGATGGCGGATGTCCTTTTATTGCAGGAGCAGAAAAAAGAATACCAATCACTTTTGAAGACCCTAAAATTTCAGACAATACAGCAGAACAATCCAAGGTTTATGCCGAAAGAAGTTTGCAGATAGCAACAGAAATGTTTTATGTTTTTTCACAAATCAACCCATAGCCAATGCAACCACAATTAAAATTTCTTGACCGTTACCTTACATTATGGATCTTTCTTGCCATGGCATTGGGCGTAGGCTTAGGTCATTTCTTTCCAAACATTTCTAATGTTACAAACAGCTTGTCGGTAGGTACTACCAATATTCCTTTGGCAATAGGTTTAATATTGATGATGTATCCGCCATTGGCAAAAGTTGATTATACCTTATTACCTAAAGCCTTTAAGGATAAAAAAGTAATCGGCGTTTCTTTGTTGTTGAATTGGGTTATCGGCACGTTATTAATGTTCGGATTGGCTGTTTTGTTTTTACGCAATGAGCCCGATTATATGACAGGCTTAATACTGATTGGCTTGGCACGATGTATCGCTATGGTAATTGTTTGGAGTGATTTAGCCAAAGCAAACAGAGAATACACTGCTATGTTGGTTGCCTTAAACAGCATTTTCCAGATATTATCTTATAGCTTCTTGGTTTGGTTATTCATTAATGTATTGCCTACAAAATTGGGTTTAGCCAATTTCAATGTAAGTGTATCAATGAGCGATGTTACCGAAAGTGTATTGATTTATTTAGGTATTCCTTTTTTGGCAGGTTTTTTAAGTCGTTACGCTCTTGTGAAATCAAAAGGTATCGAATGGTACAACAGAAAATTTGCACCTGCCATATCGCCCATTACCTTATATGCTTTACTGTTTACCATTGTATTAATGTTCAGCTTAAAAGGTGATAAAATAGTAGAATTACCAATGGATGTATTAAAGGTAGCACTACCGCTGGTTATCTATTTTGTATTGATGTTTTTTGTGAGTTTCTTTATCAACAAATCCTTAAAAATCTCTTACGATAAAAATGTATCCATCGCATTCACAGCCACAGGTAACAATTTTGAATTAGCCATAGCCGTAGCCATTTCTATATTTGGTATTCATTCGCCACAAGCTTTTGTAGGTGTTATTGGTCCTTTGGTAGAAGTTCCGGTACTGATATTATTGGTAAGAGCAAGTTTGTGGTTAAAGAAAAGGTATTACCCGTAAGCCCATCTATTATAATATCAAAAAACAACATTTATAAAGATTGTTTTTTTTAACAAAACCAATCTCTTAATGGTTCATGGAACTAGGTAACTACACAAAAACAGAACGGTTTTAGCTTATGTTAATATTTACATTACTTTAATAGAAAATCCGTTAGCATATTCATAAAAATTTGTAACTTTGTTTTAATGAAGAAGTTTTTGATATTATTTATAATTGCAACCTATTTTTTCTCAACAACAGAGTTGGTTCAGTTGTTGAAAATACCTGTGTTGATCAATCACTTCGTTGAACATGCAGAAGAAGACAACAGTATAACCTTTATGGATTATATGGTTCATCACTACGGCGGACATGAAAAAGATGCCGATTGGGAAACCGATATGAAACTTCCGTTTATGCAGCATTCCGATTTGCTGAATATTTTGGTTATTCCTGCCTCTTCAAACATTAACTTACCCGATAAAATAACCGTTGAAACACACTTTAAAACAATTGTTTTTTATCGTCAGGCTATAATTCCTAATTCCTATTTATCTTCTATTTGGCAACCGCCAAAGATTTGTTAATCAATTTTATTTAAAAGTACTTGTCCTAATATCTGAAATTAGGATACCATACTTTGTTTTTTATTGATTAATAACATTTTAAAGAAGATTTTAATGCTTAATAAAATAATTGAGTTTTCCGTTAGGAACAAACTCATCATAGGGCTGTTTACCTTAGCCTTAGTGTTTTTTGGTACTTACGAAACCACAAAACTGCCCATTGATGCCCAGCCCGATATTACCAATAATCAGGTTCAGGTTATTACGGTAGCGCCCTCTTTTGGTGCTTTGGATATAGAACGATTGGTAACTTTTCCTGTAGAACAAGCCAACAGCAATATAAGCGGTATTGAAGAAATACGCAGTTTTTCACGTTTCGGTTTATCGCTTGTAACCATTGTTTTTAGCGATGATACGGATTTATATTGGGCACGTCAACAAGTAGCCGAGCGGTTGCAACAGGTAAAAGATCAGATACCCGAAGGAATTGGAACACCCGAAATGGGACCGATATCTACCGGATTAGGAGAAATTTATCAGTATGTGGTTCGGGCTAAAGAAGGTTACGAGCACAAATACAATGAAACAGAATTACGCACCATACAAGATTGGGTTGTAAGACGACAGTTATTGGGTGTAAAAGGTGTTGCCGATGTGAACAGTTTTGGCGGAAAATTAAAACAATACGAAATATCGATAAATCCGCAACAATTACAGGCACATAACCTTACCATAAACGATGTTTTTTCTGCCTTAGAAAAAAACAACCAAAATACGGGTGGGGCTTATATAGAAAAAGGTCCGGCAGTACTGTTTATTCGTAGCGAAGGTTTAATTGGATCTATCCAAGACATCGAAAATATAAAGGTGAAACAGTCAAGTTCTGGAACCCCTGTTTTTGTTCGCGATGTTGCCAAAGTAAATACGGGTTTTGCCATCCGTTATGGCGCTATGACCTATAACGATCAAGGTGAAGTTTCTGGTGCTATCGTTATGATGCTTAAAGGTGCTAATAGTAACGATGTTGTTCAGAATATAAAAGAGCGCTTAGCCGAAATTCAAAAAACATTACCTGAAGGTGTTGTGATAGAGCCGTTTTTAGATCGTGCAAAAATGGTAGATAATACCATAAGTACCGTTAAAACAAATTTGGCAGAAGGGGCGTTGATTGTAGTTTTTGTCTTGGTTGTGTTTTTGGGTAATTTCCGTGCGGGATTTTTGGTAGCATCGGTAATTCCGTTATCAATGCTTTTTGCCATAATCATGATGAATATATTTGGCGTAGGCGGTAACCTTATGAGTTTGGGTGCATTAGATTTCGGCTTGATTGTAGACGGCGCCGTTATTATTGTTGAAGCCGTTATGCATCAGCTGGCGCATCGCAAAAAATTCGGACTCAACAATCGTATCAGCAATGACGAGATGGACAATCAGGTGGTGTCATCTGCAACTAAAATGGTTAATAGTGCGGTGTTTGGTCAAATCATTATTTTAATAGTGTATCTGCCAATATTCACATTAAGTGGTATTGAAGGTAAAATGTTCAAACCCATGGCACAGACGGTTGCATTTGCTTTAATTGGAGCTTTTATTTTATCGCTTACCTATGTTCCCATGATGAGTTCGCTTATTTTAAGTAAGAAGAAAAAAGAACGACCAAACCTTTCAGACAAAGTCATGAGCAAGGTAGAAAACCTCCATCAAAAATATCTTATAAAAGCACTTCGTATTCCAAAATTGATATTGGGTGTAGTAGCGGCATTGTTTGTTGGTGCAGTTGCGGTATTGGCTGGAATGGGAGGCGAGTTTATACCTTCTTTAGAAGAAGGCGATTTTGCGGTAGAAGTTCGTATTTTGCCCGGAAGCAATATTAATACTACTATTGAATATACAACCAAAGCAGCAAAAATATTAAAAGAACAGTTTCCCGAAGTTGAAAAAATAGTAACAAAAATTGGAAGTGCCGAAATACCTACCGAGCCAATGCCTATGGATGCCGGCGATATGATTATTGTATTGAAACCCAAGAAAGAATGGACATCGGCTAAAACATTTCCTGAACTATCAGAGAAAATGAGCAAGGCAATCCATACCATTCCAGGATTAACAGCGGGATTTCAATTTCCGGTGCAGATGCGTTTTAACGAATTAATGACGGGTGCACGCCAAGATGTTGTGTGTAAGATATTTGGCGAAGATTTAGATTCACTGGCATTAAATGCTCAAAAACTGGGTGCGATTATTCAAACCGTTCAAGGGGCGCAAGATCTGTATATAGAACCTGTGAGCGGTATGCCGCAAGTTGTTATAGAGATGGATCGCAATGCAATTGCCCGATATAATTTAGATATTGCCGATGTTAACCGCATTGTGAATACCGCATTGGCAGGTCAAAGTACGGGAATGGTGTTTGAAGGCGAACGCAGGTTTAATTTGGTAGTTCGATTAGATGAAAACAAACGGAAAAACATCGATGACATTAGAAATATTTTAATTCCCACAAGCAATGGAACACAAATACCGTTGGCGCAACTTGCCAAAGTTGAATTAAAAAACAGTCCCAACCAAATACAAAGAGAAGATACCAAACGAAGAATAGTGGTAGGCTTTAACGTAAGAAACCGCGATGTGCAAAGTATTGTGGAAGAACTGCAAAATAAAGTAGATGCCCAAATTAAATTGCCAACAGGTTATACCATTTCATACGGTGGTGCTTTTGAAAATTTAAATCAGGCAAAATCGCGTTTGGGAATTGCTGTGCCGGTATCGTTGGCTTTAATTTTTCTGTTGTTGTATTTTGCTTTCAGGTCGGTAAAATACAGTTTGTTAATCTACACGGCTATTCCGTTATCGGCAATTGGCGGGGTATATTTCTTAGCGTTGCGCGGCATGCCGTTTAGTATAAGCGCAGGTGTTGGTTTTATTGCACTATTTGGTGTAGCAGTACTAAATGGTATTGTATTGATAGCCGAATTTAATCGTTTAAAAGAAGCTGGTATTGTAAATACATCCCGAATTGTTTTGTTAGGAACAAAAGTACGGTTGCGTCCGGTATTAATGACGGCTTTTGTAGCATCGTTAGGCTTTTTACCAATGGCAATAAGCAATGGTTCAGGTGCCGAAGTGCAGCGTCCGCTGGCTACTGTGGTAATTGGCGGCTTAATGCTGGCTACTTTTTTAACCTTATTTGTACTACCTATACTTTATATTTTATTCGAGAAAATATCCATATCTAAAAAACATAGAAAAATGACCAAGTCTTTAGCTGTAATCATTTTGTTATTAGGCAGTGTGTCAAGTTCTGCACAACAAAAAATTACATTACAACAAGCTTTAACCATTGCAAATGAAAATAGTTTAGTTGTGAAAAATAGCGCTTTACAAACGCAGTATAAGCAAAAATTAAAAGAAAGTTATTTAGATATTCCTCAAACTGCCGTTTCGGGCGAATTTGGCAGGATCAACAGTTTGTCAAACGATTATAAAGTTGGTATAAATCAGGAAATTTCTTTTCCTACGGTTTACAGCCGCAAAAAAGATTTTTTAAATCAACAATGGAAAGAAGCATCGATCAATGAAAAAATTACAACAGCTAATTTGGAAAAAGATGTTGCCGAAGTTTTTTACCGTTTACTGATTCTTACCGAAAAACAGCATTTATTAGAACGAGTTGACAGTCTTTTTGTTGATTTTTTAGAAAAAACATCTAACCGATTAAAATATGGAGAGGCAAATGTAATGGAAAAAGCATCGGCAGATTTGCAGCGTTCACAGATAAAAATTCAATTGAAAGAATTAAAAACGGTGTACAACATCTCGCTTTTAAAATTTCAGCTATTATTAAATTCTAATGAATCGTATCAGCCCAATGGCGAAATTATCAGCGAAATAAACCGTGAGCAATTACTTGTAAACAATAATTTAGATCATCCTGAATTGCAGTTGCTTAAACAGCAGATTGTAAGTAACCAAGTTGCTGTTAAATTAGAAAAAGCTAAGTTTTTACCGAACTTAAATATTGGCTATTACACCCAAACCATGCAGGATATTAACAAAGGAATGTTTAATTCTGTTCAGTTAGGCGTAGGTATTCCGGTTTTTACAAAAGCACAGAAAGCAGTTGTAAATGCAAGCAAACAAAAAGTGGAACTTGCAGAAAACGAATACGCTTACCAAGCATTGCTTTTTAAAAATAAATTACAAGAATCTTTAGCTAATTATTACACACAAAAAGAAATTGTGAACGATTATAAAGAAAAACAGCTTCCTAATGCCGAGTTGATTTTTAAAACGGCTAAAGCACAGTTTGCAGCCGGCGAAATAGATTATTTACAATGGATTATGCTGAATAATCAGGCAATTTCCATTAAAAGCAATTACTTAGAAGCTTTAAATCAATACAACCAATCGGTTGCCCAGTTAAACTATATTTTATACGCTAAATAACAATAAAATGAAATATTTATTTATAATATTAAGTGCCTTTTTGGTGCTGTCTTGTAAAAACGAAGCTGTTAAAAACGAAACTGAAAAACCAGTATCAAAAACTATTCAGAATGAATTGATGTTGACAAAAGAACAATTGAAAACAATTGAACTTAATACGGTTAAAATGGAGAAAAAACAGATTTCGGGTACGTTGCAGTTAAACGGTAAGGTTGATGTAGATCCCGATTCTAAAGTATCCATATCAAGTGCTTTGGGCGGACATGTAAAATCGGTGCGTGTTTTGCCAGGAAAGTTTGTTAAAAAAGGCGAAATAATTGTTACTATAGAAGACAATCAGTTTATACAGATCCAGCAAGATTATTTAACCACACAAGCGCAATTGTTAAGCGCGGCACCAAATTATAATCGACAAAAAGAATTGAACACAAGCAAATCTACAAGCGATAAATTAATGCAGCAGGCCGAAACAGAGTATAAATCTTTATTGGCTGTAAAAAACGGATTAGAAGAAAAGTTGAGGTTGTTAAACATCAATCCATCAAAAGTAGCAGCCGGTAAAATTCAAAGAAGCATAAACATTGTTGCTCCGTTTAGTGGTGTTGTAAGCCAGGTTAATGTTAATAAAGGTAAGTATGTAGCACCTTCTGATGAATTGGTAGAATTAATAAACCCACAAGGATTAATCTTAAAAATAAAGGTTTTTGAAAAAGATCTTCCAAAAATTTCAGTAAATCAAAACGTAACTGTTTTTACAAACGGCAATGCCAATAACAAACTAAAAGCAAAAATTATAACCAAAGGTAACAGTATTTTAGAAGACGGCAGTACAGAAGTTATAGCTAAATTGCTAAATACAAATACACATGAATTAGTAAATGGTTTGTATATCAATGCGTTAATTGATTTGGATAATATTGATGCTTTCACTTTGCCTGCGGATGCTGTTGTATCTTTTGAAGGAAAGAATTATGTTTTTGAACAAAAATCTCAAGAGAAATTCCTTCTTGTTGAAGTTGAAACAGGCAACACTTTCCAAGAGAGCATTGCTATAATAAATGCTGAAGTGCTTTTGAATAAAAAAATTGTAAATAAAGGTGCTTATGCGCTTTTAATGGCACTAAAAAATAAAGTAGAGGAATAATCATGTAACCATTTTCAGAACCAAAAACAATCAAGAGCATTTTTGAATACTATGAATTCATTTAAATTTTTGTGGTAGTAAAATGCCTAAAAAAATTAGTAAAGCATATAGAAACATAGTTTTTGATGCCTAATTTATACAGAAAACTTAAGGTACGCATCGTTTTTAAGCATTGCTTAAAAACGATGCTTTTTTTAGGTATCCCAAAAAAAACTATATTTTCTATGAATTGGTGTTTTTAAGTAGTTTATTTTCATTTGGTTACAGTTTGTTTTTTGTGCTATAAAAAGTATGTGTAATTGGTAATTATCAACTAAAATTTAGATTAAATTCAAACTATTTCTTTTGTAACATTTGTTACAATATCAATCACTAATTTTCGTTTACTTTACTATAAAATTATAAACAGATGAAAAAAATTATAGCCCTATTTCTTTTGATATCCAGTGTAGGATGGGCTCAACAAACAAAGGTATTTAATCAACAATTAAACAAAGCCAAAAGTGAACATAAAAAAGTACTTTTATATTTTTCTGGTTCCGATTGGTGTGCACCGTGTATCAAGTTTAAAAAATTCATGGTGAATACAGAGGAGTTTCAGAATTTCGCTGCTTCAAATCTAGTGCTTTACAATGCTGATTTTCCAAGACTTTCAAAAAATAAATTAGCAAAAGAAGTTGAAAAAGAAAATGATGCTTTAGCAGAAAAATATAATCCGAAAGGATTGTTTCCGTTAATTTTACTTTTAAATTCAGATGGGAAAATTTTGAAAAAATGGGAAGGCTATCCTACCGAAACAGTACCAAAATTCATTGAAAAATTAAAGGTTCAATGATCTTTAAAAAAAGTTTAAAATTGATGGGAAATCGTTTCGAGATTTCTGTGATAAGCAATAACGAAACCCCAGCTTTTAATAACATTGACAAGGCTGTTGCCGAAATTCAACGAATTGAAAAATTACTCACCACTTTTTCCAATGAAAGTATTACTTACCATATTAATGAAAACGCGGGTATTAAACCTGTAGTTGTTCCAAAGGAAGTTTTTGACCTTATCTCACGCTGTCAAATAATTTCAAGAATAAGTCAAGGTGCGTTTGATATATCTTACGGCAGCATTGATAAACGCTTTTGGAATTTTGATTTGGAAATGTTGAAATTACCCGATGAGGAACAAGCAAAAAAGGCGGTTCACTTAATTAATTACCAAAATATACTATTGGATACAGACAAACTAAGCGTATTTCTAAAAGAAAAAGGAATGCGCATTGGTTTTGGTGGTATCGGCAAAGGTTATGCTGCCGAAAGAGCAAAAAAAATATTAATTGAAAACGGTATTCAAAGCGGTATTGTAAACGCGGCCGGCGATTTAACCACATGGGGTTATCAGGAAAACGGGCAGCCTTGGACTGTGGGTATTGCAGACCCAAATAAAAAAGAAGCACTTTTTTCAACATTTGAAATTACAAATCGTTCAGTGGCAACCTCTGGAAGTTATGAAAAATTTGTAGTGATTAATGGTAAAAAGTATTCACATACAATAGATCCAAAAACAGGTTACCCAATTTCAGGAATAAAAAGTGTTACTGTTATTGCAGATAATGCAGAAATTGCCGACGCTTTGGCAACACCTGTAAGTGTTTTAGGAATAGAAATAGGGCTCGATTTTATAAACCAACTGCCTAATATCGATTGTATCATAATAGACGATTATAACAACATTTACCATTCAAAAAATATTAAACTTTCATAAATCATGAGAAAAATAGTGGCGGTATTCGCTTTAATTGCTTTTGCTAGTTGCGCAGAAGTAAAAGAATACCAAAAGTCGAAAATTAACGACTCGGATATGGAGCTCGCTGCTCGTAAATCTGAAAAATTTGAAAATACTTTTATGTTGTACCGCGAAGGTAGTTCTGGTGCAAATGGCGGTAAAACAGGCGGTGGTTGCGGTTGCAATTAAATTTAAACCAGCAAAAAAATGAAAAATAAATTAATGTTGGCTGCCTTTATAGCCTTATTTACGGCTGGTGGAACAAAAGCTCAAGAAGCTGATAGTACTGCGTACAAAAAAACAAAACTTAAAATAGAAGAGGTAAATTTTATTTCGAGTTATTATACACAAGATGGAAATAATTCTGCAGTTACAGGTGGTGTAGGTACAGAAAAGTTGACAGATTTTGCAACTACAATCGATGTAAAACTTTCTAGAAGAGATAAAAAAAATAGAAAGCAATTGTATGGTTTTGAATTGGGAGTGGATACATACACTTCAGCTTCATCAGATAAAATTGATCCTAATACGGTTACCTCTGCTTCTTATCAAGATGTTAGGGTGTATCCATCATTGAATTTTAGTTCTGAAAATGAAGATAAACGACAAATATTTTCGGCAGGCATTTCAGCATCTACAGAGTATGATTATTTTTCGGTTGGGGGTAATCTTGGATACACGAAATATTCACAAAATAAGAATACCGAATTTAATGTAAAGGCTATGGCTTTCTTTGATACCTGGAAGGTAATATTGCCAGTAGAATTAAGAGAAAATCCAGATCCTAATTACAAGCAGGGAGATATGAAACCAAGAACGTCGTATAATTTAGGATTTACGTTATCCCAAGTTGTAAACCGAAATTTTCAGGTAGCATTTCTTTTGGATCTAGGATATCAAGAAGGTTTGCTGGCAACTAAGTTTAATAGGGTATATTTTAATGATGCGGCTACGGTAAAATCAGAAAACTTACCAAATACGCGTTTTAAAATACCTTTGGGAATACGAGCCAATTACTTTATGGGCGACCATTTGATATTTAGAGGTTATTACAGATACTATACAGATAATTGGGACATAAACTCGCATACCTTTAGTTTGGAACCAACTTTTAAATTATCAGCATTTTCTTCCATATCAATACCATACCGCTATTATACACAGACTGCGGCTAAATATTTTCAACCTATTTTTACTCATGATATAAGTGAGCAATATTTTAGTAGCGATTATGATTTGTCTTCGTTTTCAAGTAATATGATTGGTTTGGGCTATAAAGTGGTAGATTCCAATAAAGGAATTTTCAATATTAAAAAAGTAAATAGTTTAGAAATAAGATATGGTTACTACACACGTAATAATGGATTAAATTCTCATATTGTAACGTTGGCGGTAAAATTTAAATAATAGTAAACATAAGAAGCCCAATAAGGTTTTAAATCTTATTGGGTTCTTTGATATTATCTTACAGGTTTTAATTCTAGGTGTTTGTTTATCAATTAATTACTAAATGTTATAATGTATCATTGATAATTTTTTGTAAATATTAATTTATAAAAAAGTACAAAAAAAAAATCAACCAAAGTAGGTTGATAAAAAAAAGGCAAGCGACCTACATCGCACCGCTACAACCACATACCTTTGCTGTGTTCCCACCCTGGAGGAGTCTGTAGGAGCTGGTCGTGTAGGACTTGCCGTTGCAAATATACAAACAAATTATATTTTAGCAAGCCTTTTGTTAAATAAAAAAAGGGTTGTATCATTGTATATCTAATTGTTTAAACCATGAAAAAATATAAATACTTAACAGTCTTTACTTTATCATTACTATTCATTGCTTGTAACGATAATAAAAAAAATGAAAATAATTCATTAACGATCGATTTAAGTAAATTAAAACAAACATATACCTTAAAAGAAGACGTTACTTTACAGTTAAAAAGCGATGCTGGTAACGAAATTGACTCTGTTCAATACTTCATTAACGATAAAAAAATAGGTTCGGTAAAAGCAAATGCGGTATTAACATATAATTTGTCAAGCGCAAAACACGGTGTTCAAAATATAAAGGCAATTGCTTATACTAAAGGAAAAACAAACGAAACTACAACCAAAATTGATGTGTTATCGCACGTTCAGCCTGCAATATATTCGTATACAATTGTTAACACCTATCCGCACGATATAAAAGCGTATACACAAGGACTGGAATTTCATGGAGATTTGTTAATTGAAAGTACCGGAAACGGCGAAGGAATTGGAACACGTACCAAAGGAAAATCAAGTATTCGCAAGGTACATGCTAAAACCGGCGAGGTTATAAAAATAAATGAGTTAGATGATACTATTTTTGGAGAAGGTGCTACCGTTTTAAACAATAAAATTTATCAGTTAACCTACAAAAACAACGAAGCTTATGTGTATAATTTAGAATCGTTGCAGAAAGAAAAAACATTGCCCTATTTTAAAAATACCGAAGGTTGGGGCTTAACAAACGATGGCACTAATTTATATATGACCGATGGAAGTGACCGAGTTTACAAGATAAATCCTGCCGATTTTAGTTTAATTGATTATTTTGTGGTTTCTACAAATCGAGTTACAGTTCCTTCTGTAAATGAATTAGAATGGGTAAACGGTGAAATTTACGCCAATTTTTATGGTCAAGATGCAATAGGTATTTTTAGTCCGATTGATGGAACTGTGAATGCAGTAATCGATTTAAGTGATTTAAAAAATAAAGTTACTCAACATCCAGATTTAGATGTTTTGAACGGAATTGCCTATAATAAAAAAACGGGAACGTTTTTTGTTACCGGAAAGAATTGGGATAAAATGTTCGAAATTAGAATCAATAAATAATACAAAAATAAGTCATTAAAAATTTTAATGGCTTTTTTTATATCATATCTTTTTTAAAATGTTCAATATTCAGCTAAAAATTCAATTAAGCTATTCATTTTGATTTCTAATCAACTCGGTTAACAATTTTTTAGCCCGCAAAATTTTAATTTTTACGTTGTTCAATGGTTCGTTGATTATTTCGGCAATTTCGTTATAACTGCGTTCCTGAAAATAGCGCAATTGAATAATTTGTTGATAATGAGGTTTTAATTGTTTAATGCAGTGTTTTAAAGTTGCCAGATTTTGTTCGTAAATCAACTGATCCTCCAAGGTGTCTTCATCTGCAAGGGTATCAAACAAATAGTCCTCGTTTTCGTTTAAATTAACAATATCGTTATTTTTTCGCTTTCTAATTAAATCAATATGAACATTTTTTGCAATGGCAATCAACCACGTATTAAACGCGAATTCGGTTTTGTATTGTGTAAGTTTATCAAACGCTTTGGCAAAAGTTTCAATGGTAATATCTTCCGCATCAGTTTCGTTTTCGGTTCTTTTCAATATAAAATGATACACCTCTGTCCAATAAATATCCAACAGTGCAGTAAAAGCAGTCTGACTTCCTGTTTTTGCATTTTCAATTAAAACTGCGATTTCACTTATCGGTTTTTGTGCCACGTTACGATTTAGATTTGTTGAAAAGATTTCCTAAAAATAGTTGAATTTGCATAAAGATATAAAACAAATCGAACAAAGGAAAGTAAAAAGCAAGATCGTTGTAACGGAATTTTTTTGCCGCTTTCGCAAACAATATCCAAATAATTAGGTAGCGTAAAAGCACAATAGCAAGCGTTACATACCAATATTCAAGGGTTACGAATGATGCAATGGCTGCTACAATGAACAAAAACTGCAACAAATTGAAGAGTTTTATTTTAAATGTTGCCGATCCTTTAAGGTTTGATAAAAGTTTAATTTGTTGATTCTTAAAGATTTTGAAATCTTTACGGTTCAAAGCTTCGGTTTCAATCATAGCATCGGGATGTTCGCAAATAGTGGTGTTTTTTGATGTTGATGCATCGTTTACCAGATATTCGTTCATAAACAAAGGCTTTTGCATGTGGTTGATAAAACCGTTTACGCTGTAAAAATCTTCTTTTTTAAAGGCGATTTGCTGCAAATTTAAACTATAAGGCGCACTGATTTTTGTCCACGCAACCGACTGAATTTGCTGCATGGTATGAAAAAAACGCAAGTATTTGTTGAAGAATCCTTTTTGTTTGCTGTAAAAAAACGATCCTAAAATAATGGTTTTATTTAAAGTAAAATGCGATGTTAACTGAACCAGCCAGTTGTTTGAATGTATTTTTTTATCGGCATCAATACAAACCAGATATTCATATTTACTGGCTTTTATTCCTAAAGTAACGGCATATTTTTTATTTCCCCAAAATGTTTCGTTGTTCACTACGTCTACAACTCTAATGTTCGGATACATTAAGGCGTATTCTTTAATTAAATGCAATGTATCGTCGGTAGAAGCATTGTTTATCAACACCAATTCAAACTGATGGTAATTCTGATTTAGTAAAACAGGCAATAAATTGCGCAATTCTTCAGCATTGTTTTTAGCATATACAATAACCGAAATAGGTATGCGTTTGGCATTGGTTTCGTGCGGTTTGCTGAATATCGATCCTGCAAAAATGCCCAAATAATATACCAGTAAAACAATAAATAATCCTGCTAAAATATAAAGTAGTGTTAATGCCATGTGGTGTTTTTAATAACAGCAAAAATACTTTAAATGTTAACGAACTACAAGTTTAAAAATTAAATAAATTGTTTATTTTGATAATCTGAATTTAATATTGATTTAACCAATTATCTAACATAAGTCGTCGCTTCGAGTAACGTAACGAAGTGAAGTGTATCGAGAAGTTTAAAGAATTAGTTCTCGACAAGCTGGAACTGACGGAGGCTAAAAACTAATATTATTTAAATAATATTCACTTCAGGGTTAATTTCAATTCCGAATTTTTCTAAAACAGTTGCTTGCACGTATTTAGCCAAATTAATCAGTTCCTCGCCGGTTGCGTTGCCATAATTAACCAACACCAATGCTTGTTTGGTGTGTACACCTGCATCGCCTTTGCGATAGCCTTTTAAACCAACTTGTTCAATAAGCCAACCTGCCGGAACTTTTACTTGAAAATCGTTCACAGGATAATGAGGAATATCTGGATTTTTTTCTAATAAAGATTGATACAAACTTTTGTCAATAATCGGATTTTTAAAGAAACTGCCGCTGTTGCCTATTTCTTTTGGATCGGGTAATTTTGACTGACGAATCGCGATTACGGCATTGCTCACATCTTTAATCGTTGGGTTTGAAATATTCATTAGATCCAATTCTTGCTGAATGGCTCCGTAAGATGTATGCAGAATATGTGGTGCTTTTTTCAGTTTAAAAGTAACCGATGTAATAATGTATTGGTCTTTCAGCTTGTTTTTAAAAACACTTTCACGGTAACCAAATTCGCAATCGGTAGCAGAAAAAGTTTCTGTTTCCAAAGTTTCCAGATTCAAAGCAGTTAAGCTATGAAAAGTATCTTTAATTTCCACGCCATACGCACCAATGTTTTGAATAGGAGAGGAGCCTACTTTTCCTGGAATGAGCGATAAATTTTCCAATCCGCCTAAATTTCTGTCAATGGTGTTCAACACAAAGTCGTGCCAAATTTCGCCTGCTTGTGCTTGTATCCAAACAAAATCATCGTCTTGGTTCACAACTTCAATACCTTTGGTATTTAAATGTAAAACCAGCGCATCAACATCTTTTGTAAGCAACATATTGCTTCCGCCGCTTAAAATAAACAAAGGTAATTTGTTGTTATTTTGTTGAATAGTCTGTTTTAGTTGATCTATCGAAGTAATGTCAACAAAAGCCGTTGCGTTTACATTGATGCCAAACGTATTGAAATTTTTTAAAGACTGATTGAATTGCATAACTGAAAATTTGTACAAATAAACGAAAAACCCTTTTTGTTTAGTTAGATATTTTAAAAATTTCGTAATCTAAATTGGTCGATTTTACAATAAGTTCCGTTCGATCTTCATGCGTATCGGTAATAAACAACTGACCAAAAGTAGCGTTGTTAACCATTTCAATGATTTGTTGCACACGATCGGCATCGAGCTTGTCAAAAATATCATCGAACAATAAAATAGGCAATACACCGCTTTGTTTTTTGATAAAATCGAACTGCGCTAGTTTTAAAGCGATTAATAACGATTTTTGCTGACCTTGCGAGCCGTATTTTTTAATGGAATGTCCGTTGATTTCAAACAGTAAATCGTCTTTATGAATACCTACCGATGTATATTGCAACACGCGGTCTTTCTGTAAAAAATCAGTAAAAAGATCCAATAATGGTTTTTCATGTAACTGACTTTCGTACTTTATTACTACCGATTCGCTATTGCCTGTAATTTGTTGGTGGTATTTTTGAAAGATCGGATTAAATTCCTCAATAAATTCGCTTCGTTTCTTGTGAATTTCCGTTCCTAAATCATGCAATTGTTCGTTGTAAATCGTCAAGGTGTCGGTTTCGAAAACTCGGTTCAAAGCAAAATACTTCAACAAAGCGTTGCGTTGCATCAACACTTTTTGATATTGAATTAATTGCTGCAAATAGGTGCTGTTTTGTTGCGAAATCACTAAATCGATAAATTTTCTGCGTGTTTCACTTCCTTCCGAAATTAAATCCTGATCGCTTGGTGAAATCATCACCAACGGAATCAAACCCACATGATCGGCAAACTTGTCGTAAATTTTTCCGTTGCGTTTTAAAACCTTTTTTTGTCCTTTTTTTAAACTGCACACAATTTGTTCGCGCTTGTCGGTTTTATTAAAAATACCTTCAACCACAAAAAAATCTTCGTTGTGCTTAATATTCTGCAAAGCCACCGGATTAAAATAACTTTTGCCAAATGCCAAATAGTAAATAGCATCGAGCAGGTTGGTTTTTCCCTGACCGTTTTTTCCCACAAAACAGTTGATTTTTTTAGTGAAATGAAGTGTTTTTTCGGGAATATTTTTAAAATTAAGGATATGTATTTGCTCTAAATTCACAAAAGCAGTTTTATTAATTGAATTAAAAAACAAATTTCTGAAAAATATCTCACAAATAGACTTTTAAATTTAGATAAAAATCCTATTTTTGCCCAGATTAAAATTATTACATCGTTATGGCAACATATAATAAAAGAGGTTATAAACCAGAAAAACCAGAGGTAGAAAAAGAAGAAAATACACATCAGGCTGTGTTGAACGATCATAGTGAAACCAAAGAGGTGTTCAGTTCTTTAGATTCGTCTGCAAATAAAATAGGCAATTGGTTTACATTAAACCAGTCAAAAGTATTTTATGCAATTGGCGCATTGGCTGTTGTTGCAGTTGGTTATTTGGGTTATAAGAATTTTGTTATGGAACCAAATGAAGATCTAGCAGCTAATGATATATTTCAGTCAAGATTATATTATGGAGAAGCTGTTAATAATACAACAGGGTCTAGTGATTCTCTATTTAATTTAGTATTAAAGGGAGGTGAAGGAAAAATGGGCGTTTTAAGTATAATTGAAGAGTATCCAGGTACCGATGTTGAAAACGAAGCTCACTATTTAGCAGGAGTCACATATTTGAATACAGGAAAATTTAAAGAAGCAATTCAGCATTTAGAGCAGTTCAACTCTAAAGACTTGTTCTTAAAAGCAATGTCGTTAGGTGCTATTGGTGATGCTTTTGCAGAATTAAACCAACAACAAGAAGCTTTTGAATTTTACAAAAAAGCAGCAGAACATACAACAAACGATTTTACTACGCCACGTTATGCTTACAAAGCAGGTTTAATGGCTCTAGAATTAGGCAAGAAAGACGAAGCGTTGAAATTGTTTACCAATATTAAAGACAATTACAAAGGTTCTGTAGAAGCTGCAAATATTGATGTTTATTTAGGAATGGCTCAATAATTATGGCTACAGCTAATAAAAATTTATCAGAATACAACAAAGCCGATTTAATTGATGCAACAGATTTAAAAATTGGTTTGGTTGTTTCGGAATGGAACGATAAAATTACCAACGGTTTATTTCAAGGGGCGTATGATGTTTTGATTGATTGCGGAGCAAAACCTGAAAATATTGTACGTTGGAATGTTCCAGGAAGTTTTGAATTGATTTTTGGAAGCAAAAAAATGCACCAGTTAGAACAGTTTGATGCTGTTATTGCTATTGGTTGCGTAATACAAGGCGAAACCAAACATTTTGATTTTGTTTGCGAAGGCGTTACACAAGGCATTAAAGATTTAAATTTAATTTACGATGTGCCAACCATTTTCTGTGTACTCACCGATAACAACGAACAACAATCGATCGATAGAAGTGGAGGTATCCACGGAAACAAAGGTACCGAAGCTGCGGTTGCCGCATTAAAAATGATCGCATTAAATAAATAAAACAAAAGCTCTGAAATTTTTCAGGGCTTTTTTTTATGCAAGTTTTTATTGATTTTTCGATTTGTTAAAAACAATATTTATATTAGTAAAATTATAGTTGTTGAATTATCATGAAAAAACTAATAACAATCATTTTTATATTTTTCACTGTTTTGGGATTTTCTCAAGACAGTGAAATTTATAAAGCTGTATTTGAGAACAAAGAAAATTTTAGATTTTTATGACAAACAAAATCGAAGAAAAATAACTCATTAAAATGTTTTAGATATTCCGTATAGTATTCATGCAAAAACATTTAAGTATGATTATAATGTCTATTATTCAAAAAGTTTAGTAGATAGCCTAACTTATTTAAGTAATGATGATTATCATTCTGAAGCTCGTGTTAATGATGCTAAAAAAAGTAGTGAACTCTTTACTTTTGATGAACAAGATTATTTATACAAAGAAGCATTAAAATCAAAAATTACAAGAGTTGATATTAAAAGTTCGAAAGTAAAAATGATTTCTGAAGTAGGAAATGAAAATCTTTATTTCCGTGTTTCAAATATTATTTATTCAAAAGATAAACAAAAAGCATATTTAAAAGTAGAAGCTTGCAATGATAATGATTTATTTGGATACTCTTTTTTCATTTTTGCTCTCAAAAATAATAAATGGTTACAGATTTATGAAGATGAAAAAATTTTTTTATAAATGAAAAATCTCATTCTATTACTACTTTCAAGTATACTGTTTTATTCGTGCAATAAACAATTTGTCTATATAGAAAAGCCAAGTAGTAAGCATTATAATAAGTTTTTTAATCATTTTAACAATCAATCGTATGTTTCGGTGGAACAGTTAAAAGGTCAGTTTTACAATTATGTTCCATGCGATTTTATGTACCAAAAAAGTGTCATGTTTCAAGAAAATAAAGTAACGATAAGTTTAGGCGAAACACAAACTTATGAGATAACTAAAATTTCTTTTGATAAAAACATCATGGAGCATTTACTGACTGATGGATATAACAATGGTAAATTATTAAAGAAAAAAGTTGGCGATAAATTCTTGTTTCGATTTCAAATGAATGATGTTGACTGTTTATTTTTAACTATTTCTACAAATGATTTGAATAAATATCCTTTAATAATCCATAATTGTAATGAAAAAACGCAAGAAAAGGAATTTGATGTTTTGGATTTAGAAGAAATGTGGAATAATAATTAAACCAAAAGCTTTAATACAAAGAAAACAAGCTGTATTTCTATCAAATTAGAAAGAATGTTATTTTTAAACTTTAAATTATTTTAAAATAACGCATAAAATAAATAAGTTAAAAAACTAACAAAACGAAGCTTTTACAAATTCCAGTTTTTACAATTAAATACCATCAATTTTCATTAACTTTGCTCATTAGATTAAAAAAATATGGAATCGGTTTTAGACACAAACAAACCGGCTACTGGTAAACCTAAATGGTTACGTGTAAAATTACCAACCGGCAAAAAATATACAGAATTAAGAGGTTTAGTAGATAAATATAAACTTCACACCATTTGCACCTCTGGAAGTTGCCCAAACATGGGCGAATGCTGGGGCGAAGGTACGGCTACGTTTATGATTTTAGGAAACATTTGTACGCGTTCTTGTGGATTTTGCGGTGTAAAAACCGGTCGTCCAGAAACGGTAGATTGGGACGAACCTGAAAAAGTAGCTCGATCTATTAAGCTAATGAATATTAAACATGCCGTATTAACTTCTGTTGATCGTGATGATTTAAAAGATGGCGGTTCCATTATTTGGGCTGAAACCATTAAAGCGGTTCGCAGAATGAGTCCGGGAACTACCATGGAAACATTGATTCCTGATTTTCAAGGTATCGAAAGAAATATCGACCGTATTTTGGAAGTGGCTCCTGAAGTGATTTCGCATAATATGGAAACCGTTCGCCGATTGACGCGCGAAGTGCGTATTCAGGCGAAATACGACCGTAGTTTGGAAGTTTTACGTTACTTGAAAGCAAACGGAGCTAAAAGAACGAAGTCGGGTATCATGCTTGGTTTGGGTGAAACCGAAGAAGAGGTTATACAAACTATGCACGATTTACGTAATGTTGGGTTAGATGTTTTAACAATTGGACAGTATTTACAGCCAAGTAAAAAACATTTGCCTGTGAAAGAATTCATCACGCCAGATCAGTTTAAAAAATACGAAGAAATAGGTTTAAATCTTGGTTTCCGTCACGTAGAAAGCGGTGCTTTGGTTAGATCTTCTTATAAAGCACAAAAGCATATTTTATAAGTTAGTTTTAAGTTTAAGGATACTGATAGAAACCTTAAACTTTAAACCTATCAATAATGAAAACAAAACACACCTTAATTATTCTAGCAATAGGCTTTTTTATTGTTTTATTTGGAGCTCTTTTAAAAATTACCCACATGGAAATTGGTCCTTTAAACGGTAATAATGTTTTAATACTAGGTATGTTTGTTGAAGTGATTGGTGGAATTTTGCTCATATATAAACTGATTACTGCTAAAAAATCAAATGATTTTTTAAATTCATAAAACTCCAGGAAATTTGAAACCTGAACAAAAAATAAAAATCGCTATTAATGGATTTGGTCGCATTGGTCGAAACCTTTTCCGTTTACTGATTCATCATTCGCAGATAGAAGTTGTTGCTATTAACGATTTAGCCGATACCGCAACAATGGCGCATTTGTTAAAATACGACAGTGTGCATGGAAAATTATCTGAAAAAATATCGCACAATGAAAATAATTTAATTGTAAATGATACCAAAATTGCGTTTCTGCACGAAAAAGACATTACAAAACTAAACTGGAAACCTTTTAATGTTGATTTTGTAATTGAAGCTACCGGAAAACACAAAACAGCAGATTTATTGCAGCATCATATAAAAAACGGAGCAAAAAGAGTTATTCTTTCAGTTCCGCCTGATGATAACGAGATTAAAACTGTGGTTTTAGGAGTGAATGAATCTATATTAAATGGTTCAGAATTAATTGTTTCAAACGCAAGTTGTACCACCAACAACGCAGCGCCGATGATTAAAATCATCGATGAATTATGTGGATTGGAAAAAGCTTTTATCACAACAGTTCACTCATATACCACCGATCAAAGTCTGCACGATCAACCTCATAAAGATTTACGCCGAGCTCGTGGCGCGGCACAGTCGATCATTCCAACATCAACCGGAGCAGCAAAAGCTTTAACCAAAATTTTTCCAGAGTTTAAAGGAAAAATAGGTGGCGGTGGTATTCGTGTCCCTGTTCCCGATGGATCGTTAACCGATATTACCTGTTATGTAAACCGCGATGTTTCGGTAGAAGAAATTAACAAAGCATTTAAAAAGGCAGCTGAAAATCAATTAAAAGGAATTATTGAATATACCGAAGATCCAATAGTTTCTGTTGATGTCATTGGAAATACGCATTCTTGTTTGTTTGATGCCCAACTTACTGCCGTTTTAGGAAAAATGGTGAAAGTGGTTGGTTGGTATGATAATGAAATTGGATACTCTTCCCGATTGATTGATTTAATTCAGTATCTATCAAATAACAAACAGAATTAATATATTTGCCAAAATTTATAACATATACTCCATGAAAACATTAGACAAATTAAAAGAACGCAGCGGCAATCAATGTGAATTATGTTCTGCAACAGAACATTTATCAATTTACGATGTTCCCCCAACAGCAAGTAATTTATCAGACAGAGAAATTTTAGCTTGCGAAACCTGTTTAAATCAAATTGAAAAAAAAGAAGAATTAAATGCGAATCACTGGCAATGTTTGTCCACTTCTATGTGGAACGAAAACATTCCGGTACAGGTTGTTAGCTGGCGCATGTTGAACCGTTTTAGAAACGAAAGTTGGGCTGCCGATTTGCTTGATATGATGTATTTAGACGACGAAACACTAGATTGGGCAAAACAAACCGGAGATCATGAAGGCGACGGAAGCATTTATTTGCACAAAGACTGCAATGGAAATATTTTAGTTGGTGGTGATACCGTTACCCTTATTAAAGATTTAGATGTAAAAGGTTCAACTTTAAATGCAAAAATTGGTACTGCGGTACGAAATATTCGTTTGGTTCATGATAATACCGAACAAATCGAAGGAAAAATTGATGGTCAGCAGATTGTTATTCTTACGAAATATGTAAAAAAACAAAGCTAATCTAGCTTAAAAATAAACATTTAAAGGTTCTATTGTTAAAGTAGAACCTTTTTTATTTATTAACATTTTTTGGCACACACTTTGAAAATTACATCATAACAAAACAATTATCAATCTTTTTAAACAAACCTTGTTATGAAAACGTTATTCACTTTAGCACTTTTAGCAGTTACAACAATTGCAAGTGCACAGCCAGGACACCACAGAGGTCACGACAAACATAAAAAACACCACAAAAAGCATTATACACATAAACATCACCGGGATGATGACCGCTATTACCGCCACAACCAAAGAAGAGTTGCCAGATACGATGATCGCAGAGATTACCATTACCATGTGGATCGTGAAATGAGTCGATACGATTTTTTAAGATTATCACGTGCCCAAAGATCTCAATTACAAGTATCGCTAAACTTTATGGTAGCCAACAATTATGGTCCACGTGATTACGAACGCAGATTACGCCGAGATTTAGCAACCATTTTAACACGCGATCAGTTTGGAATGTGGGAACGCAGAGCTTACACCGGCGGTGGAAATACGTTTGTATTTAATTTCAACAGATAATTTCAATAAATCTAATCCAATAAATCTAATCCAATAAATGAGAAAACCTCCGAATTGATTATTCAAAACGGAGGTTTTTCTGTATAAATAAAGATAATTTCAGATAATTAATATAAAAAAAAATCAAATTTACGTCAGTTCGAGCTTGTCGAGAACTTATAATTTAGAAACCTTCTCGATAAGCTTCATTTCGCTACTCAAAGTGACGATAAAATTATCTTGTAAACAATAATTCGCGGTATTTAGTCAACGTCCATAATTCGTTATCAACCATTAACTCTAATTTATCTGCGTGGTAGCGAATTTCGTCAAAATATGGTTTCACGTTATCACAATAAGCGTGTGCCATTTTTTCAACAGAATCTAATGAATTTGCTTCTTTACGGGCATCCATCATTGCGTGCAATTTGGCATTCATTTCGTTAATATGCATCGAAATTTTCTTTAAAATTAAAATTTGTTCTGCTGCATATTCTTCATAATCTTTTCCAAAAATATCTTTTAAACCTTTAATATTTTCAATTAGTAAGTTTTGATATTTAAACGCTGTAGGAATAATGTGGTTACGAACGATATCACCTAAAACACGACCTTCGATTTGAACTTTCTTGATATAATCTTCCAATTCAATCTCGTAACGCGATTCTACTTCTGAATGATTCATTACGTTTAATTCAGCAAATAAATCGAATGCTTTTTGCGAAACTTTCGCTTTTAATGCAGCCGGAGTTGTTTTGTGGTTCGATAATCCACGGCGAGCCGCTTCTTCTTCCCATTCTTTGCTGTATCCGTCGCCTTCAAACAAAATAGCTTTGGTTTCTTTAATATATTCACGTAACACGTTGAAAATTGCTTCGTCTTTTTTCAATCCGTCTTTTTCAACCAAAGCTTCCACTTCTTTTCTAAAATCGATCAATTGTTTTGCAACGATCGAATTTAAAGTAGTCATTGAAGTAGCGCAGTTAGCTGTTGATCCAACCGCACGGAATTCAAATTTATTTCCTGTAAACGCGAATGGCGATGTACGGTTACGATCGGTATTATCCAATAAAACGTCTGGAATTTTACCAACAACGTTCAATTTTAAATCGGTTTTTTCTGCAGGTGATAATTTTCCTGTTGATACACCTTCTAGTTCTTCCAACACTTTTGTTAATTGTTGTCCGATAAAGATTGATATAATTGCTGGCGGTGCTTCGTTTGCTCCTAAACGGTGGTCGTTCGATGCCGATGCAATAGATGCGCGCAATAATTCTTCGTAGTTTGAAACCGCTTTAATGGTGTTGATAAAGAACGTTAAAAACTGTAGGTTGCTGTTTGGTGTTTTGCCAGGTGCCAATAAATTTACGCCTGTGTCGGTAGCTAACGACCAGTTGTTGTGTTTACCTGAACCGTTTACGCCTTTAAATGGTTTTTCGTGGAATAACACTTTAAAGTGGTGACGTTCGCCAACTTTTTGCATCACATCCATTAATAAGGAGTTGTGATCTACTGCTAAATTGGTTTCTTCAAAAATCGGAGCTAATTCAAACTGATTTGGAGCAACTTCGTTATGGCGCGTTTTTACTGGAATTCCCAACAACATACATTCGTTTTCTAAATCGCGCATGTAGTTTAAAACTCTTGTAGGAATCGATCCAAAATAATGATCTTCTAATTGCTGACCTTTAGCCGAAACGTGGCCTAATAATGTTCTACCTGTTTGCAAAATATCAGGACGCGATGCTGCCAAAGCATCATCAATTAAGAAATATTCTTGCTCCCAACCTAAAGTCGGAGTTACTTTTTTTACGTTTTTGTCGAAGAATTTAGCTACTTCAGTTGCAGCTTCATCAATTGCAGACAACGCTCTTAATAAAGGAGCTTTGTTATCTAATGCTTCACCAGTGTACGATACAAATACGGTTGGAATACACAAAGTTGTTCCAAAAATAAATGCAGGCGATGTTGGATCCCAAGCAGTATAACCACGTGCTTCGAATGTATTTCTGATTCCTCCGTTTGGAAAAGAAGATGCATCAGGCTCTTGCTGAACCAATTGCGACCCACCAAATTTTTCTACCGGATCTGAACCATCAAAAGAAGTTTCAAAAAAGGCATCGTGTTTCTCTGCAGTAGTTCCTGTTAAAGGCTGAAACCAGTGTGTATAGTGAGTTACACCTTTAGTCATTGCCCATTCTTTCATACCTAAAGCGATATAATCTGCCATTTTACGATCAATTTTTATACCTTGATCCATTGCAGAACGTACTGCTTTGTATGCTTCTGGAGTTAAATGCTGGCGCATTGCTTTGTCATTGAAAACATTGCTACCAAAAATTTCTGATTTTTTACCAATTTCAGAAACCGCTACCGGCGGACGGTTGCTTGCTGCTTTTAAAGCTTCGAAACGAAAAGTTGCCATATTTTTTTGTATTGTGTAGTTATACCATGCAAAATTAAATAAAAAAATGAATAAAAATAAAAACACCCCCTAAAATTTAGGGGGTGTTTAAAAAAAAACATTTAATTATTTTTTTAATTGCAGCGTTTTTACTGGGGCGTTTTCTAAACCTAATGCTGAAATGGTAGCATTGTAATCGCTGAAATTTATTTTTTGCTGGAAACCTCCTGGTACTACAACCACTCTGAAAGTTTGTCGGTACACAAATTCGTTATATTCTGCGTTGGTTAACTCATTTATTGGAAAGCTTGTAGAGACATATACTTTTACATCATATCTTGTAAAATCGTAATCGTATTTTATCATGTCACCGCCACCTAAATTATAAGATACAGGAACCAATGTCCAAGAATTACCTTGCCATCTGTAAACCAACACATTGTCGCTATCGTAAATTGGTGTGGTGAAGTTCCATGTTCCTGAATAAGTAAAAGCATCTTCTGGTGTGCTTAACGTTTCATTTGGTAATTCGAAAACTTGTGAATATCCTTCATAATAGTTTTCATCATAATATTCTTCAATAGTACAGCTTTGTAATGCTGTTAAACCTATAAATACTGTTAAAAGTAGTGCTATCTTTTTCATGATGTATTGTTGTTAAATGTTTAAATATCTTTTATATTAATCTTCATTTCATTAATCGTGCCAAAAAAAACGGGTTGCTTATTTTTTTTGTAATTTTGTTTGAAACTTTTGTAAAATTATGAAAAATATTTTCTTTAAAGGTCAAGTATTATGGAGTATGATTGATGCAAATCGACATTTACGTCATTCTGCTTATAGCGATTTATGTACACAAGCGCGTAACAACTTAATGATTCACATAGGTTTATCGGTAAACGAATGTGCGAAATATGGTGTTGCACCAATTCTTTTTAGAGAAGAAACTATTTTTCATAGAGAGATTAAAATGGATGAAGAAATTTCTGTAGCCGTTGAAATGACCAAGCATACCATTGCCAACAATCGTTTTTCGATCACTCATTTTGTTTATAAAGCCGATGGTACTAAAAGCGCAACGGTAAATGTTGACGGAGCTTGGTTTGATCTACAAACAAGAAAACTAACCACACTGCCAGAAAATATTGTTGAACTGGTAAAGCTAATCCCTAAGAATAAAAATTATATTGAGGAATAAAAAAAATCGAACATTACGTTCGATTTTTTTATGTTATTTATTCTGCTAAATGCTTCATGAAAACTTCTATAACTTCATCTTCTGTTCCGTCGCCGTTTACATCAATCATTCGTTTTAATTTTAACTGATCTGCAGATTTCTCAATAATTTCTCCACCTTGAAAAAAGTTAGATCCGTGAAACTTTAATTCATTGTTGATAACGGTATACGAACCATAAAACTTTTCTGACGGACATGGTGGTGGCGGTGTTGTTTTTACTTCAACATCACTTTGTACATAATCTACAATTTCAAACGAATTAAATTCGTTTAGCTGTAAATAATCATTTCCGCAACTTGAATTTCCTTCGTAAGGTTTGTTTTCGCCATTAATGATTACTCCTTGCGGATACCATTTCCCAACCAAAGCATCAACTTGTTTGTCGTCATCGTTACAGCCTACAAATGCCAATGCCAAAGATAAAGTAACAATAATTTTTTTCATTTTTTTCTAAATTGAAACTCCTAAATAATTACTCGGAGTTATTTGTTTTAATTCATTTTTAACCTCAGTCGTCACATTTAATGTATCAATAAATGCATGAATTGATTTTTGATTGATTACATCGTTTGTACGCGTTAAATCTTTCAACGCTTCATAAGGATTTGGATAAGCTTCGCGACGCAAAATGGTTTGAATTGCTTCTGCAACAACCGCCCAATTGTTTTCTAAATCGTCTGCAAACTTGGCTTTGTTCAACAATAATTTGTTCAATCCTTTTAAGGTAGCTTCAAACGCAATAATTGTATGACCAAATGGAACACCAATATTTCTTAAAACGGTACTATCGGTTAAATCGCGCTGTAAACGAGAAATGGGTAATTTTGCTGAAAGATGTTCAAAAATAGCGTTTGCGATACCTAAGTTTCCTTCAGAATTTTCAAAATCGATCGGATTTACTTTATGCGGCATAGCAGATGATCCTACTTCGCCAGCTTTAATCTTTTGTTTGAAATATTCCATTGAAACATACGTCCAAACATCGCGGTCTAAATCAATAATAATATTATTGATACGTTTTAAAGCATCAAAAAAAGCTGCAAAATGATCGTAATGTTCAATTTGTGTAGTTGGGAAAGAATGTTTCAATCCTAAAATATTTTCTACGAAATTTTCTCCAAAAGCCTGCCAATCGTTTTGTGGATAAGCTACTTTGTGTGCATTGAAATTTCCGGTTGCACCACCAAATTTAGCAGCAAACGGAATGTTGTTCAACAAACGCAACTGCTCTTCTAAACGAACCACAAAAACCAGAATTTCTTTTCCTAAACGCGTTGGCGATGCTGGTTGCCCGTGCGTACGCGCCAACATTGGAATATCTTTCCATTCAACACTTAATTCTTTTAGCTTGTTAACCAATTGAATAAAAGTTGGCATGTACACTTTTTCAAACGCATGTTTTGTTGATAAAGGTATTGCCGTATTGTTGATGTCTTGTGAAGTTAATCCAAAATGGATAAACTCTTTGTATTCCTGTAAACCTAACTGGTCAAATTTATGTTTAATGAAATATTCAACAGCTTTCACATCGTGATTGGTTGTTTTTTCGGTGTTTTTAATCCAAAGTGCATCTTCTGTAGAAAAATCGTTGTAAATTTTTCGCAATTCAGAAAACAAATCTTTAGATACGTTTGCAACCTGTGGCAATGGTAATTCGCACAAAGCAATAAAATATTCAATTTCTACTAAAACGCGATATTTTATTAGGGCTTCTTCCGAAAAAAAATCTGCTAATGGAGCTGTTTTTGATCTATAACGACCATCGATCGGTGAAATAGCATTTAATTCTGTTAACATAAATATTTCCATTTTTTAAAGCAACAAATATACTGAGGTTTTACAGTTTAAAAAAACTTATTTTATTTTGAAGGCATAAAAAAAGAAGCATTGCTGCTTCTCTTTTTCTTTATGATCTACTCCATTCTAAAATTGAGTTTCTGTTCATTTTTACGTAATCTTCGTTTCCTGCTTTTTCTGAAGCTTCTAACGATTTTTTAGCTGTTTCTACCGCACCTTTTTTATCGCCGTTTGCTGCCTGAATCAAAGACTTTTGACGCAACATGTAAAAAGGAGCTTCGCCGTTTTGCATGGCAATTGATTTGTTTACATAATCTAAAGCCTTCTTAAGATCGGTATTTGATGTGAACAAATAAACACCCGCTGCATAATAATCTGAAGCTTTAGAATTTTCGTTAATGTTCGCATTAATGCTTTCCATTGCAATTTTGTGGGTTGGCACTTTAAACGGAATGTGGACGATTGTTTTTTCCCATGAAATATCAATTGTTCCTTGCTCGTTGTTTTGTGGCGTAACATGAATGGTAAAATATTCCACATCTTTATTTAATGTTTCTGGTTTTACCGATGTTTTTAATACTACGTTACTATCGTTCCATTCTTGTGGTAATCCCCAGTTGTCTGTGGTTTTATAGAAAATCACATCCCAAGATTCTGCTTTTGGTAAGGTGTATAAAGCATATTTACCAGCCGGTAAAGCATTTCCATTTATTTCAATATCTGTATCAATTTCAACAGTCGTATTTTGGTTGGCACCTGTTCTCCACATTTTACCGTAAGGAACTAAATCTCCAAAAACCAAACGCCCTTTTTTAGCCGGACGAAAATAGTTAATATCAATATCTGTTAAACCTACCATTTGTTCCACTTCTGCTTTTAAACTTGCTTGTGGCGTTTTAATTTGTGCATTTAATTGTGTTGCCACAAATAACGTTGCTGCTATTAATAACTTTCTCATTTTTAATTTATTTTTTATAATTTGTTACTCCTTCTTTTAGCCAATTTTCGTATTCTGATACTTCTGGTGTATATCCAACCGGCGTGTTTAGAGAATTTCCTTCGTTATCTAAAACAATATAATAAGGTTGTGCATTTGCCTGATATTTTTCAATTTGGAAATCACTCCATTTATTACCTACCGTTTTAATTTTTTTGCCTGTTGTTTTAGAAACGTATTGTTCTGCTTCTGGCAATTCTTTCTTTTCATCAACGTATAAAGATATTAAAACCACATCGTTATTTAAAATATTTAACACATTGGTTTCAGACCAAACATTCTCTTCCATCTTACGACAGTTAACACACGCATGTCCTGTAAAGTCTAATAAAACTGGCTTGTTGACCTCTTTTGCATAAGCCATTCCTTTATCGTAATCTGTAAAAGTGATGATTCCCTGTGGACCTTCTTTTGCACCATCTGGAATTTCACTTAAAGAAGATGTTCCTCCTTTTGAATTTCCTACACCATACGGACTTTCAGAATAGGTCATTGGTGGTGGAAAGCCTGAAATCAATTTCAAAGGTGCACCCCATAAGCCAGGAACTAAATAAATTGTAAATGTTGATACCAACAATGCCATGAATAATCTGCCTACTGATATTTTATCTAACTTAGAATCGTGCGGTAACTGAATTTTTCCGAACAAATAAATTGCCCAAGCTGCAAAAATAGCAATCCATATTGCCAAGAATACTTCGCGTTCTAGCCAATGAGCTTGCAAAACCAAATCGGCATTCGATAAAAATTTGAAAGCCAAGGCTAATTCTAAAAATCCTAAAGAAACCTTTACGGTGTTCATCCATCCGCCAGAACGTGGCATAGAATTTAACCAACCTGGAAACATAGCAAACAACATAAATGGTAAGGCTAATGCCAATGAAAAACCGAACATACCAACCAATGGAGCTAAACCTCCTTTAGAAGCTGCTTCAACTAACAGTGTTCCTACAATTGGGCCTGTGCACGAAAATGATACAATTGCCAATGCCAATGCCATAAAAAAGATACCAATCATACCTCCACGATCAGCTTGTTTATCTACTTTATTTGCCCAAGAATTGGGTAGCATAATTTCAAATGCTCCTAAAAACGAAGAAGCAAAAACAACCAAAATAACAAAGAAAACAATGTTAAACCATATATTTGTTGACAAGGCATTTAATGCATCGGCACCAAAAATCTTGGTTACGATTAATCCTAATAATACATATATAATGATGATCGACAAACCGTAAATAACCGCATTTTTGATTCCTTTTGCACGAGATTTACTTTGTTTTGTAAAGAAACTCACAGTCATTGGAATCATTGGAAATACACACGGTGTTAACAGTGCTGCAAAACCCGAGAAAAATGCAATGATAAAAATGGTAAATAATCCTTTTTTTGCTGATTTATCTGTTGATGGATTTTCTACAACCGGCTTTGCTTTTGATGTGTCGTTTGAAGTAGTAGATTCAACTGCTGCAAGATCTTCAAAATTTTGAACTTCCTTTGACGAAACCGTTGCTAAATCGAACACAAAAAACTTGTTTTGCTGAATACACATTTCAATACAAGCCTGATAAGAAAGTTCTACTTGAATGTTTTTTACATCAGGATTTGTAATTTTTATGTTGTGTGTAAAATGCGCTTCTTTGGCAAAATAATACTCATCTACACCAAAAATGTCATTGAATTTTTTAGTATATTCACTCTCTTTTGCTTTGCCTTGTGGTTCGTAATTTCCTTGGGCATTGTTGTAGATAAATTCTAAAGGAAGTGGTCCGCCTTCTGGTGTAAACTGCGAATACATGTGCCATTCGCCTTCAATTGTAGCATCAAATTTAAGTTGATACTCTGTATCTGAAATTTTTTCGATACTCGATTTCCATTTTACAGGATCTTGCACCTGCGAAAACCCCAAACTGGTTACAAATAAAACCAGCGCTGTGAGTAAATTTCTCATTGATTTAAAGTTATTTTATAGTTTTGTTGATTGTTACTTGTTATTTTAAATCGATCATCGGCTCGTAAACCAACAATCCAAATTATTTTTCCATCTCCATTTTCTAAAATCCAAGTGTTATCTTTTTGAATTTTAGACAGTTTTTCGTCTTTAAAAAATTTCGACACTTTTTTAATTCCATTCATTCCAAAAGGCTGAAAACAATCGCCTGTTTGTTTACGTCTTAAAACCAAAGGCCATTTTAAAAGATTCGAATTTACAAAAATAGTCCTTTTATCTGTGTTAAATTCTTCTGTTTCTACTTCTGAGATATTCATAAAAAGCGGAAGGTTTAAAACATCATCTTTGCTTTTAATGTAAAAAATATTATTTGATATAGATTTTTCTTCAAAAATAATGAGTTTTTTCCGATCTTTCAAAATCGTATATTGATCGTTTTTTAACACTTTACCGGCTTCAGATGAACATATCTTTTTTATTTCATCTGCAGAAGTGAAACCATATCTCTTCAAAACCTGTAACAAATAGATCTTATTATTGTTGAAATTCTGTGCTTTTTCTAAATCTATTTCCAGCTGATCATCAATCATCTTCACACAATCTTTTTCGAAAAAAGCAACTGCATCGTTTGCTAAAAGCTGTGTTTGTTTTAAATGATTCAGTGTGTTTTGAAACGATTTTAAAAATTCTGCATTCTCTTCTTTTAAAACCGGAAGCACCAAATGGCGCATTTTATTTCTTAAATATTTTGTTGAAGCGTTCGATTGATCTTCTCTCCAGGCTATTTCATTTTCAATTGCGTATTTTAAAATATCCTCTCTAGAAAAACTCAATAATGGTCGAATGATATTTTCGTTTTTTTCAGGGATTCCAACCAAACCATCAATTCCGGTTCCGCGTGTAAAATTGATTAAAAACGTTTCTGCCTGATCGTCTAAATGATGAGCCGTTGCAATAAACTGATAATTTTGATCGATACAAATCTGTTTAAACCAATTGTAACGTAATTCGCGTGCAGCAATTTGAATGGAAAGTTTTCTGGCTTCAACAATCTGCATCGTATCAAATCGTTCTACAAAAAATGGAATATTATTTTTTATGCAAAAATCGGCAACCAACTTTTCGTCTAAATCACTTTCTGTACCGCGTAATTGAAAATTGCAATGGGCAACAGCAAAATCTAATTTTAAAGCAAAGTACAAATGCAACAACACCATGCTGTCTACACCGCCGCTCACAGCCAATAAGGTTTTTCCGTTAAATATTTCGGGGAATTTTTGGGCGATATGTTGTTTGAATTGATCTAACATTGCTGTAAAACTTTTTGCATTGCCTGCGCTTTTAACAAACATTCGTTGTATTCGTCAGTCGCATTTGCGTTGATGGTGATGGCGCTGCCCACACTAAAGGATGCGTATTTATGTTCTTGATTATACAAAATTGTGCGAATAACCACGTTAAAATCAAAATCGTTATCAGGTGTGAAATAACCAATGGCACCGCTGTACAAGCCGCGTTTTGATTGTTCAACTTCTTCAATAATCTTCATTGCCGATAATTTTGGTGCACCGGTCATGCTGCCCATTGGAAAGGTAGATTTAATAATATCGACCGGATTTTTATCTGCCGAAACCTCAGAAACAACGGTGGAAATCATTTGATGCACCTGTTTAAAGGTGTAAATCCCGAATAATTCTTCTACTTGAACCGATGCTTTTGTGGCGGTTTTAGATAAATCGTTCCGAACCAAATCTACAATCATCACGTTTTCTGACTGTTCTTTTTTGTTTGATGCCAAATTTTCTTTTAAAAGTAAATCTTCTTCAGCAGAACTTCCGCGCTTCGCTGTTCCTTTAATAGGTTGCGAAATGATTTTTAAACCGTCTTTTTTAATGTAACGTTCGGGCGAAGCACTCATTACAAAATGTTTGTTGAATTTAGCAAAAAACGCAAAAGGCGGTTCTGAAATTTCGTTTAATTTCCAAAACAAATCATTGGAATTTAACTGAACGTTTTCTGCAAAAAATTCCATGCAATAATTGGCTTCGTAAATATTGCCTCGTTGAATGTGACTGATTACTTTGTTAAATCCGGTTTCGTATTCGTTAAAGGTTAATTTGCTTTCTACGTTGATTTTTTCTTGTTGATGTGTTTTTGTAATTTGAGTAGAAATAATCTCTTGAAAATCATCATCCATTTCATCATCACACATTCCTAAATATTCCAATCGAACCAAATTGTCTTCGAAAAAAATAAGTTTCTTTGGTTGAAAAAACAACAAATCGGGAAAGTGCAATCCATCGGGATTATTTGATTCCAAACGTTCTACATCATTTTTTAAATCGTACGTTAAATAACCAAAAAGCCAGTCATTTGTATTATTCTGATACTCTTTTAGCTTGTCGAATGCATTAAAATAATCGGTTTGCAGCAGCGTAAAAGCATCAAAAGCCAAAACAGCTTGGTATGAGCTGTATTTGGCTTTGTAATTGTTCGATTCTAAAAAAACTACCTCACGAAACTGTTGCGCCCACTGAAGCATTTGTCTTTTAAAACCGGAAATATTTTCTACTTTATACGTTTTTGAAAACCGTTGCATTAACTTTTTAAAATTCTGTTTAGTTTATCGTCGATTTCCTGTAAGAAATCTTTATTTGTAATTTGTTGTGTTTCTTTGTTGAAGTTTTCTGAAAAAGATGAAAAAGCATAACTTTGGTAAACTTCGCAACCAAAACGTTCGATCATTTTTTGTAAACTTTCGTTGGCACCCAAACCACCACGTTTTCCGTTTGATGTACTTAAGATGAAAATCTTTTTTCCTTGCAAAAAACTTTTATCTGCACGCGACAACCAATCCAATATATTTTTGAAAAACGCCGACAAATTGCCGTTGTGCTCGTTTGTAGTAATGAAAATACGTTCAAAGGCATTTATTTGTTCAAACAAAGAAACAATTCCTTTGGGCGATTTAATCTCTCGCTCTAAATCTTCACTAAATAAAGGAATATCTAATGTTTTAAGGTCAACAAACGTGTGGGTAACATTCAGTTGTTTTAAAACCGCTTTGGTTAACTGTTCGTTGATCGATTGTGATGAATTGCTTCCTACAAATACCAGCATTTTTCTAATATTTAATTTCTACGTTTAATTGCCTGTTTTCTTTGGCTGCGGTTTTATCCATTGTTGTACCAACGGTTACGCCAATTGCCACACCAATAGGTAAACCTAATGCAAACAAACCGGGCTTTTTTAAAAGTACACCTGTGAGAACGCCCAACGGTATGCCAAAAACAGTCATTCCAAGCGCTAGCCAAAGTGTTCTGTAATAATTTTTAGGAACTAACTTTAATTCTTTCTCTATTAACCTTAAAATTGCGGTTTGCTTTTTCTTGATTACCTTTCTTAAATCGGCAGTTGTTAAAGAATTAGACGTATTAATTTCTTCAACCTCATTATTGATTGTCTCAATAATAGAATCAGGTAATTGTTTTTTTCTTAATTCGCTTAAAAGAACATCAAACTGATTGTAAAGCTGACTTAATCTAATATCGCTTTCTAAATTTTTTACTCCTCTTAATTTAATTATGGTCATAATTAATCTTCTTCTTCAATAACTTCGTGGTTGTTTGAATAATTGCGCCAACGTTCAATCGCTTGAACCATATCGTTTGGTAAATCGGTTTCAAAACGCATAAACTCTTTCTTAATTGGATGCATAAAACCAAGCGTTTTAGCATGCAATGCTTGTCGTGGTAATACTTTAAAAGTGTTTTCTACAAACTGTTTGTATTTTGTAAAAGTGGTTCCTTTTAAAATTTTCTCGCCACCGTAACGTTCATCGTTAAACAATGTATGTCCGATTGCTTTCATGTGCACGCGAATTTGATGTGTTCTACCCGTTTCTAATCTGCATGAAACCAACGTTACATATCCCAAACGTTCGATAACCTTATAATGCGTAACCGCATATTTTGCTCCAGTTGAATCATCTGGGAACGAAGCCATTTGCATACGATCTACCTTATGGCGACCAATATAACTTTCTATTGTTCCTTCGTTTTCTTCTACATTTCCCCAAACAATGGCAATATATTCGCGTTCGGTTGTTTTTTCGGCAAACTGTTTTTGCAGTTCGCTCATGGTCCAATCGGTCTTTGCAATAACCAATAATCCTGTGGTGTCTTTATCAATTCTGTGCACCAAACCAGGGCGTTCGGAACTATTTAAAGGCAAATTTTCGAAATGATACGCCAAAGCGTTTACCAAAGTTCCGGTGTAATTTCCGTGACCAGGATGCACCACCAAACCTGCGGGTTTGTTAATTACCAGCAAATCATCGTCTTCATAAACAATATCCAACGGAATGTTTTCGGGAACAATAATGTTTTCAAACGGAGGCTGTTCCATTAAAACACGTACCACATCGTTTGCTTTTACTTTATGATTTGATTTTACCGGAACATCGTTCACAAAAATATTTCCGTTGTCGGCTGCTTTCTGAATTTTGTTTCGAGTTGCATTTTCAACTAGATTCATTAAGAATTTATCAACACGCAAGGGCGCTTGACCTTTGCCGGCTTCAAAACGGTGGTGTTCGTATAATTCGTCTTCTAAAATTGTGTTATCTTCTGTCATTCATTAAAATATTGAATCGATTTCTGGTGCAATATCTTCATACATTTCACCTAATGAATCTGGTTCTGGTTTGTATCCTAACATACCATCGCCCAAAATTAAATCGATTTTTGAATTTTTAAGTACTTTATCGCCTGTTCGTAAAATTCTACCATCTTGTTCAATACGCAAAACAACATCTTTGGCAAAATCTGGTTCGTATTTAACTTGTCCTTTAACCAAACCTAACGATTCTAAAATAGCGGTAGAATGGCGCAGAGTTCGTCCGTCTAAATTTGGTAAACGTATAGACGAGTATCCTTTAGCATTGATTTTTACATAAATTTTACGACCTTGCTTAACTAAATCGTCTGCTTTTGGATCTTGTTCAGAAATCGTCAACGGAGGATACTTTGGGTTGTAATCAATAGTATCGATAATAATAATTTCAAAACCATTATCGGCAACGGCATTCATTGCTTTTTCAACCTTCATTTTGGTTAAATTAGGTACTGTGATTTCTTTTCCATGTCTTGTATAGATATTTAAAAATTGTAAACTTCCAAAAATCAGCAAGCCAATAATTACTACTGCCCCAATTAATGAAAAAATAAATTGTTTACTTTTTATAAATGATGTAAAACCCATAGCGTTATTTATTTTAGCAAAGTTATCAATTATGTTACGTGTATTTTTATAAATTTGTTTTAAAGTAAAACAAATACAGCTTACAAAAATAAAATATAAAAATACATTATTAAATGAAAAACGTAGCAATTATTATGGGAGGATATTCTAGCGAATATAAAATATCCTTAAAAAGCGGCGAAGTTGTTTATAATCATTTAGATAGCACTAAATATAACTTATATAAAATACACATTTTAACAGAAGGTTGGTTTTATGTTGATGAGCAAAATAACCGTTTTGTTGTTGATAAAAACGATTTTTCGGTAACAGTAAACAACCAAAAGATTACGTTTGACGTGGTTTTTAACGCCATTCACGGAACTCCGGGCGAAGACGGATTGATTCAAGCCTATTTAAAACTGTTAAATATTCCGCAAACATCGTGTAATTACTATCAGTCTGCACTTACGTTTAACAAGCGCGATATGCTTTCTGTATTAAAACCTTACGGAATTAAGACGGCAATTTCGTACTACCTGAATAAGGGCGATGTTATTACAGAAGAGCAAATCATTCAGCGTGTTGGATTGCCTTGTTTTGTAAAACCAAACAAATCGGGGTCTAGTTTTGGCATTTCGATGGTAAAAGAAAGCGAACAATTGTTGCCTGCAATTGAAAAAGCATACGCCGAAGACGATGAAATTATTATTGAAAGCTATTTAAAAGGAACAGAAGTTTCGGTTGGTGTAATTAAATATAAAGACGAAACAATTGTGCTGCCAATGACCGAAATTGTTTCGGAAAACGACTTTTTTGATTACGAAGCCAAATATGAAGGAAAATCGAGCGAAATTACCCCTGCAAGAATATCCGAAGAAGAAAAAGCAAAAGTAGAGAATGTTGCCAAACGTATTTATACAATTTTAAAGATGGATGGTTTTTCTCGATCGGAATTTATCTTGGTAAGTGGCGAACCTTTTTTGTTAGAAATGAATACCGTACCCGGTTTAACAACAGAAAGTATTTTACCACAACAAGCGCGTGAAGCGGGTATTTCTTTAAACGAATTGTTTGACAACGCTATTGAATTGGCTTTAACCAGAACACATTTTTAATGAAAAAAGCTGTTTTTCCAGGTTCGTTTGATCCCATAACCAACGGACACGTAGATGTTATTACCCGAGCTTTACCTTTGTTCGATGAAATTATCATTGCCATTGGTACCAATGCCGAGAAAAAATACATGTTTAGTTTAGAGGAGCGTAAACGTTTTATTGAAGAAACTTTTGCCAACGAACCTAAAGTGAAAGTTGATTTGTACCAAGGATTGACGATTGATTATTGCAAAGAACAAAAAGCCGATTTTTTATTGCGCGGTTTACGCAACCCTGCCGATTTTGAATTTGAAAAAGCCATTGCACATGCCAACCGATTAGTTTCGGGTATTGAAACAGTTTTCTTACTTACGGCTGTGGATACCTCGTTTATCAGCTCTAGCATTGTACGTGATTTCATCCGCAATAATGGTGATTATAGTTTGTTGGTTCCAAAGGCGGTTAGGAAATAAATTTTTAATCAAAAAAACACATTTACAAACATGAAAAAAGATGTTTTCGAACATTTATCAACTGCTCAACTAATTAAAAGAAGAGATTTACTTAAAGGAGTATCAATTGGTTTAGGAATTGTAGCAATAGCGGCAATTGGTGTTTTACTGTATATTTTTATAACAAATGGGTTTGAAGATATGCCATCTACATCAACAATTCCAGCTTTTATGCTACCAGTATTCTTTTTACCGATGTTTGTTCATTTAGGTCAATTAAACACTGAGATAAAAAGAAGAAATCAACAATAAACAAGATTTTTTAAAAAACAAACAATATTTTTTTATTTCAAATCTGTTAAAAAAACACATGAAATATTCATTATTTGCAAATATTTTTCCTGTCTATAATTCACATAAATAATTTTTTAAATGATTATAATGTGGGGTTTGTAAATAAAAAGATATATTTTGTTGCAGTTTGCTTTGAAGAAAAATAAAATTAATAATGAGGTTTAATAATCTAGTTTAACTAATTTTTTTAATTTTAGATATTATAAAAACAAATTGCAATGTTTTATCTTTTTAGGCTAACCTTCTTTTCGATTTTTATATTAGTGTTTTTCTCATGCTCGAAAAAATCAGAAATTATCAAAGGTAAAAACGAAATTAATGTTGAAGATCAGGAAATTTATAATGTGGTTTTTAACGAAATTATTGGTCATGATTCAATTTCTCGACAAATTTTAAACTTTTACAACGATATTCAAATTGAAGCAGAAAATAATCTTTATCCATCTAACAGAAAAGAATATGAGGAAAGTGGTGTAAATAAATTAAGCAAAACTGATATTGATTCTGCTCAATTACATGTTATCGTTAATAATGAGATAGTAAATTTAAAAGAAGCACATAATATTTCTAATATTATATCAAATGATAACTTTAAATATAATTTTTCCGAAGTTGATACCACTTACATTCCATTATTAAGAGAATTAAATAATTTTACAAATATATCTGCTTTTAATGTTTCGCAATTAAGCACTGGTTTCAACTATAAGATAATATCAAATATATCTGATTTTAAAGAAGATAAAAATAATTTAAGTGTTGGACGAATTTCATTCTCAAGAATAATATATAATAAATCTAAAAGTAAAGCTTGTGTGTATGCTCAGCATATATGCGGTGGAGAATGTGGAGGTGGTCATATAACATTTCTAAAAAAAATAAATAATAAATGGGTAATATCTGGTAGAAAAAATTTATGGGTTGCTTAATTTTTTTCAATTAATAATTTCAAAGCTAACAAACCGTTAGCTTTTTTTTATCACATCTTATTTTATCTTTGCACAACTTATTTTTATAAAATGATTACAGTAAACGATATTGCCGTAGAATTTGGCGGAACAACACTTTTCAGCGAAGTAACTTTCGCCATTAACGAAACCGATAAAATTGCCCTTATGGGTAAAAATGGTGCGGGAAAATCTACCTTACTTAAAATTGTGGCGGGTGTAAACAAGCCAACACGCGGAAATATTTCCGCTCCAAGCGATGCCGTTATTGCCTATCTTCCGCAACATTTATTAACCGAAGACAATTGCACGGTTCTTGAAGAAACTTCAAAAGCGTTTTCATCGGTTTTAAATATGAAGAAAGAAATCGATGATATTAACGAGCAGTTAACCGTTCGTACCGATTACGAAAGCGACGAATACATGAAATTGATTGAAAAAGTTTCAGAATTATCAGAAAAATATTATTCAATCGAAGAAGTGAATTACGAAGCCGAAGTAGAAAAAATATTAAAAGGTCTTGGTTTTGAAAGAGAAGATTTCAATCGCCCAACCAAAGAATTTTCTGGTGGATGGAGAATGCGTATCGAATTGGCAAAAATTCTATTAACCAAACCCGATTTAATTTTGCTTGATGAGCCAACCAATCACTTGGATATGGATAGTATCGAATGGTTGGAAGATTTCTTAATAAATCAGGCAAAAGCCGTAATGGTCATTTCGCACGATAGAGCCTTTGTTGATAACATCACAAATCGCACAATCGAAGTTACCATGGGAAGAATTTACGATTATAAAGCGAAATATTCTCATTATTTAGAATTGCGAAAAGAACGTAGAGTTCATCAGCAAAAAGCATATGACGAGCAACAGAAATTTATTGCAGACAATCAAGCGTTTATCGATCGTTTTCGTGGAACTTTTTCTAAAACCGATGCCGTTCAATCGCGCGTGCGTATGTTAGAAAAAATTGTTCCTATCGAAGTTGATGAAATAGATACTTCGGCTTTAAAATTAAAGTTCCCTCCATCGGTTCGTTCGGGTCAATATCCAGTGATTGTGAAAGATTTAGAAAAATCATACGGTGACAAGTTAATTTTTAAAGATGCCAATTTAGTGATCGAACGTGGTCAAAAAGTAGCTTTCGTAGGTAAAAACGGTGAAGGAAAATCAACCATGATTAAAGCTATTATGAAAGAAATCGAGATTAATGGCGGTTCGGTAGAAATTGGTCACAATGCACAAATTGGCTATTTTGCTCAAAACCAAGCGGCACAATTAGATGAAAATGCAACTATTTTCGAAACCATCGATCGTATTGCCGTTGGCGATGTTCGCACACAAATTAAAAACATATTAGGCGCATTTATGTTCCATGGAGATGATATTCAAAAGAAGGTAAAAGTACTTTCGGGTGGCGAAAAAACACGTTTGGCAATGATAAAATTGTTGTTAGAACCTGTGAATCTGCTAATTCTGGATGAGCCATCTAACCATTTAGACATGAAAACCAAAGACATTATTAAAGATGCCTTGCGCGATTTCGACGGAACTCTAATTCTAGTTTCGCACGATCGTGATTTCTTGGACGGATTAGCCGAAAAAGTTTTCGAGTTTGGTAACAAGCGCGTAAAAGAACATTTTGAAGATATTAAAGGATTCCTTGCAAACAAAAAAATGGATTCGTTGAAAGAAATTGAGAAATAAAAAAAAGAAGTGGTTCGTTTAGAATCACTTTTTTTTGCTTATCACTTTGGGCGTTCCCCCTTTCATTGCGTTTCATAAGCACAACCAGAAAATAGACAGTAAAGTAAAACGCACAAAATTTTTGGTAAAATAGC
>JAEAMF010000131.1_pt1 | contig 135674 bp, 122 predicted proteins | sample 8958721 | NCBI WGS metagenome assembly JAEAMF01 (sample SAMN16933255, study PRJNA681124) | bioreactor sludge metagenome | isolation source: anaerobic bioreactor treating anionic surfactant - SDBS | place: India: Bengaluru | collected 2019-02-28
ATGAACATCCTGGTGCCCAGCATCACCATCGCCTACCGCTTCGACTGAGCGCGATCGACGATCGTTCCCCGGAGGGGGCGCCGCCCGGCGCCTCTCTTTTTTTCCGGCCGGGGTGCGGCCCCCGTATTGAAAAGCCGGGCAAAACAGTGTAAAATAGTCCGTCAGCGAACTTACTGCCATCGAGGAGACCAACATGACAGACGAAAAGAAGAAGAGCAAGGAGCGCCCGGCCGACAAGCCCGAGAAGAAGAAGCCGGAAGCCGCCCATGCCGATAAGCACGCCCGCGAGGCGCGCAGCGAGACGCCCGAGATCCGCCCCGGCGACGAGTTGAAGGTGTTCTACCGCGTCATCGAGGCCGGCAAGGAGAGGATCCAGACCTACGAGGGCACCGCCATCGCCATCAAGAACAGCGGCGCCTCGCGGACCGTCACCGTGCGCAAGAATTCCTTCGGCGTCGCCGTGGAAAGGATCTTCCCCCTGAACTCCAAGCTGGTGCAGAAGATCGAGGTCAAGAAGCACACCCGCGTGCGCCGGGCCAAGCTGTTTTACCTGCGCAGCCTGAAGGGAAAGGCGTCGCGCCTGAAAGAACTCAGGTAATGGCCGACTTCGCCATCGAAGCGGCCCTGCTGCGCAACGATCGGCGGCTGATCTGCGGACTGGACGAGGTGGGACGGGGCTGTCTGTTCGGCCCCGTGGTCGCCGGCGCGGTCATCCTCGACCCGCACCGGCCCAATCCCCGCTACGACGACTCGAAGAAGCTCTCCCCGCGGCAGCGTCAGCTCCTGGCACGCGACATCTACCGCACGGCGCTGGCCTATTCCATCGGCTGGAGCTGGAACGACGAGATCGACCGCTGCAACATCCTCGAGGCGACCCGGCGCGCCATGGGCCAGGCGTTCCGGCGCCTGCAGCTCCGGCCCGACTTCGTCCTGATCGACGCCATCGACCCCGGCTTCCTGCCCGTCCCCGGCCGGGCCGTCATCGGTGGCGACGGCAAGAGCCTGTCCATCGCCGCCGCCTCGATCATCGCCAAGGTCTTCCGCGACCGCCTGCTGGAGGAGTTCGCCCCCTTTTTCCCCGAGTTTGACTTGGGGCGAAATAAGGGGTACCCTACCCCGGGGCACCAAAATGTGCTATCATGCCGGGGGGAAACGATTTTCCACCGGAGGAGCTTCCGGCTGAAACATGGCGGTTGAGAATCGAATCAAGATCCTGCAGCAGGCCGACAAGCTGTTCAAGCAGGGCAAGATCGACGCGGCGATCAAGGAATACCAGAAGATCGTCGAGGTGAAGCCCGACGACCTGGAGGTGCGCCGCATCATCGGCGATCTCTATCTCAAGCTCAACAAGCTTCCCGAGGCCTTCAAGCAATTCGAGTGGATCTCCGACTTCTACCTGAAAGAGGGCTTCTTCACCAAGGCCATCGCCATGTACAAGCGCATCACGCGCCTTGACCCCCAGAACGAGTCGGTCTCCTTCAAGCTGGCCGACCTCTACTCCAAGCAGGGGCTGACCATCGAGGCCAAGCAGATCTACCTGGAGCTGGCCGAGGAGTACAAGCGCCAGAACAACCAGAAGAAGGCCCTGGGCATCTACAAGAAGATCCTGGAGCTCGATCGCGGCAACATCAAGATGCGCATCCTGCTGGCCGACAACTACCTGCGCGAGGGCATGAAGGAGGAGGCGGTCGCCGAGTACCTCACCGCCAGCGACATCCTGATCAAGAAGCGCGAGTTCCCGCAGGCCGAGGAGCTGCTGATGCAGGCCTACGGCAAGGTCAAGCACTTGAAGATCTTCGAGAAGCTGATCTCCTGCTCCATCGCCCAGGGCAACAACAACAAGGCCATCCAGATGCTGCGCAACCTGGGCGAGGAGATCTACAAGCACCTGAACCTGCTGAAGATCCTCGGCGAGCTGTACTTCAAGAACAACCTCATCGAGGAGGCCGAGCACGTCTACCGGCGCATCGCCGAGATCGACTCCAACGAGACCGAAGTGATCATGAAGCTCGGCAAGGTCTACCTGCAGCGGGAGGAGATCGACAAGGCCTACCAGCTGTTCCTGCCGACCATCGACCGCTTCATCGAGAAGGAGAAATACGACGAAGCCAACTCGCTGCTGCGCTTCATCATCACCTCGAACAACACCTACCTGCCGGCGCTGAACAAGCTGGCGACGATTTTCAAGGCCAGCAAGAAGACCAGCAGCCTGATCGCCCTGTACGAATCGCTGCTGCCGATCTACGAGCAGCGCGACATGAAGACGGAGCTGATCGCCGTCCTCAACGAGCTGATCGAGCTGACGGACTCGCCCTTCGCCTACCAGGAGCAGCTGGCGCGACTGACCGGGGAGCAGGCCGGCGCCGAAGAGGAGGAGAACAAGCAGGAGCGCGAGTTCATCGCCTTCCAGCTCAACAACGCCGACCAGGCCCTGAAGGGCAACAACTTCCGCAGGGCCGCCGACCTGCTGAAAACGGCGCAGAACGCCTTCCCCAACAACATCGAGATCCGCACCAAGCTGTTCGACGTGTACCAGATGAGCAACGACATCGAGTCGCTGCTCAACGAGGGCATCGAGCTGATGAAGCTCTACAAGCGCGACAACCGCGACGAGGAGTACAAGCAGCTACTGGACAAGCTCACGCGGCTCAAGCCCAACGACGAGCGCCTGCTCGACCTCAGCGGCCACGAGCGCACCAACATCGAGATCGACTTCGACCACGCCGAGATGATCGAGCAGATCAAGGAGCTGCAGCAGCCGGGCATGGGCGAGCTGGACCTGGAGAGCTCGCGCCCGGGGGAGGAGGACGTCTTCCTGCTCAAGGGCGAGGACAGCCTGCAGCGGAAGACCGAGGTCGAGAGCAAGAAGGGGCTGTCGTCGCACCTGGCCGAGCTCGACTTCTACATCAGCGAGGGGTACTTCAACGATGCCGAGAAGGCGCTGCAGCGCCTGCGCGCCGAGTACCCCGAGAGCCGCGAGATCCAGACGCGGCTGGAGCGGGTGCACAAGGCCAAGGAGACGCGCCCCGACCGGACCGACTCCATCCGCGTCAAGCCCGGCGCGACCGAAAAGATCGAGATCGAGCCGTCGATCGTCCAGGAGAGCGACCTGCTGCAGAAGTTCGAGGACTCCAAGGTCGAGCTCCGGCTCGATGGCCTGCTGAACCCTGCCGAGGAGAAGATCGCCTCCAGCGACTTCGCCGAGATCGATAACCTCCAGTTCGAGATCGAGATGGAGGAGCCCGAGAGCAAGGAACTCCCGCCGCTAATCGAGATCGACCAGGAGGAGATCATCCAGGCCCCCTCCCCCAGTCCCAACGCCAAGGCCGCCGCCATGGAGCGTTCCGGCTCCGGCGCCGACTTCCTGGACATCGACAACATTTTCACCAGCGACGAGGCCGCCCCGGCCAGTGAGTCCCCTTTTCGCGACATCGACGAAAGCGACCTGGCAGAGAGCGAGGTCGACATCCTCAAGGGCGAGGGGCTCTTCCTCGAGGAGGAAGAGCTCTACGAGACCGAGAAGCTGGTCGCCGCCGAGCTCGGCGCCATCAAGTACTGGATCGACGAGCTGCAGAAGCAGCGCACCTCGACGGTCGAAAAGAACATGATGGAGATCTTCAAGGAGTTCAAGAAGGGCGTGGACGAGAAGATCGGTCAGGAGGACTACGACACGCGCTACAACCTCGGCATCGCCTACAAGGAGATGGGCCTGGTCGAGGAGGCCATCCACGAGTTCCTGATCTCCTCCAAGCACCCGCTGAAGTTCTTCGACTCGGCCGGGCTGCTGGGAATCTGTTTCCGCGAGAAGGGCATGATGGACGAGGCGATCGGCTGGTTCGAGAAGGCGCTGGCCATGCCCGGCCGCAAGGACGACGAGTACAACGCCGTTAAATACGAGATCGTGCAGACCGCCCGCCTGAAGGAGGACTTCGCCTCCGCCCGCCGCTACGCCGCCGACATCCTCAAGAAGGACCCCAACTACCGCGACATCAAGGCCGTCGCCGAGGAGCTGCGGGAAAAATAGGCGGCCGGCCGCCTTTCCCGTCCCCCCGCCCACCGGCCGGCAATCCCGGCACCGCTCCCGGCAACCCCTCGGCCAGCAGCAGGAATCCCGCCACCAGCAGGACCAGGCAGGCGCCGGGCAGCAGGACCAGCAGCGGCCGGTCGAACAAGTGGCCACGGCCGGCGTCAATCATGCCGCCCAGCGTCGGCAGCCGCGGATCGAGCCCCAGGCCAAGAAAGCTCAGGCTGGACTCGGCCAGGACGACGGCCGCGATCCCCGACGTCGCCTGGGTCAGCAGCAGGGGGAGCAGCGGCGGCAGGACATGTCGGCGGGCGATATGCCCGGCCGAAGCGCCGAAGCCCCGGGCGGCCAGGATGAAGTCCTGTTCGCGGATGCGCCGGACCTCGCCGCGCGCCAGCCGCGCGTATCCCGCCCAGCCGCCCAGGGCCAGCGCCACAACCAGGTGGGCCGCGCCCGGTCCCCAGAGGGCGAGCAGGACCAGGGCCAGCAGGATGCCCGGAAAGGCCAGGGTGAAGTCGGCGGCGAGCATGATGGCGGCGCCTAGGCGGCCGCCGCGCCAGCCGGCCGTGAAACCCAGTCCGGCGCCAAGGCCGGCGGCCAGCGCCACGGCGGCCAGTGCCACCGCCGCGGAGGCCAGGGTGGCGAACGCCAGCGCCGGCAGGAGATCCCGTCCCAGGTCATCGGTGCCGAGGGGGTGAAGGGCCGACGGACGCAATAGTCGCTGCCGCAAGCCGGGCTCCAGGCCCGATCCACCGGCCACGGTGCCGGCCAGGAGCGCCGCGGCCAGCCCGGCCAGGACCAGGACGCCGAGGCGCAAGCGGCCCTTAGCCGATCCGTTCACGGCCGATGCGCGGGTCGAGCCGCTCGCAGCTCAGGTCGACCAGCTGGTTCGCCAGGTAGTAGGCCGCGGCCATCAGCAGCGCGGTTCCCTGGATGACGGGAAAATCGCGCTGGCGCACGGCCGTGACGAGCAATGTGCCGATCCCCGGCCAGGAAAAGACGTTTTCGACAACCATGGCTCCTCCCAGCAGTGCCCCCATCTGCAGCCCGGCTACGGTGGCGATGGGCGGCAGGGCGTTCTTCAGGACGTGGCGGCGGAGCACCTGCCCCGGCGTCAACCCCTTGGCCCGGGCCAGAAGCACGTACGGCCGGCGCGCCTCCTGGCACAGCGTCACCCGCACCACGCGCATGAGCAAGGCGCTGAGCGGGACCGCCAGCGTGACGGCGGGCAGCACGAGGAACTCGATGCCGCCGCTTCCCGAGACGGGCAGGAGCCCCAGTCCCAGCGAGAAGGTTAGGATCAGCAGCAAGCCAAGCAGGAAGACCGGGAACGCCAGGCCGAAGGCGGTGAACGCCGTTTCCAGCCTTCTCCACAGGCGGCTCCGCCCCCAGGCGGAGAGGCCCCCCAGCAGCAGCGAGAAAGGCAGGGTAAGGGTCATCGCCGCCGCGCCCAGCAGGAGCGTGTGCTTCAGGCGGCGGCGCAAGAGCCCGGCCACCGGCCGGCGGTCGATCAGCGACTCGCCGAGGTCCAGCACGGCCAGGCGGGCCACGAAGCGGAGGTACTGCACGGGCAGCGGCCGCTCAAGCCCCAGCCGCTGCCGAAGGCGCTGGATGTCCCCGGCGCGGGGATGGGGACCGAGCGCGGCCAGGACTGGATCGCCGGGAACCAGCCGTGCCAGCAGGAAGGTGAAGCTGCCGCAGGCCCAGAGAAAGAGGAGAAACCGCGCCGCCGCCCGCAGCAGCCGTCCCGTCATGCGTCGATGCCGTGCTTCTTCAGCAGGTTGAACAGCGCCATGCGGCTGATGCCCAGGCGCTCCGCGGCCCGGCTCCGGCGGCCCTGCTGCTCGGCCAGCACCCGCAGCAGCAGCCCACGCTCGAACTCCGCCCGCGCGCTTCTCCAGCTGAAGGGCGGCGGCTCCGGCGCCGGCGCCAGCTCAAGCACGGGAGCGAAGGTGATCCAGTTCTTCACCCGCGATTCCAGCTCGCGTACGTTGCCCGGGAAGTCATCGCCGCGGAAGCGGGAGGCCAGCCCCTCGAGCCGGACGGCATCGAGACCGGGGTGGCCGTGCTTGCGCAGGAAATGGCCGATGAGCAGAGGGATGTCCTCGCGCCGTTCGCGCAGGGACGGGACGCGGATCACCAGGTCCTGCAGGCGGTAGAGCAGGTCGGCGCGGAAGAGCTTGTCGCGCACCAGATCCTCCAGATCGCGGTTGCTGGCGGAGAGCACGCGCACGTCGATGGGCAGCGGGCGATTCTCGCCCAGGCGGCGGATCTCCCTCTCCTGCAGCGCCCGCAGCAGCTTGGCCTGCAGCCCCAGGGGCAGGTCGGCGATCTCGTCCAGGAACAGGGTGCCGCCGTCGGCCGCTTCCAGCAGGCCGATGCGGGTCTCGTGGGCGCCGCTGAACGCCCCCCTGCGGTAGCCGAAGAGCTCCGCCTCCAGCAGGGTGTCGGGGATGGCGGCGGCGTTGACCGACACGAAGGGGCGCTGCGCCCGCGGGCCGAGCTGGTGGACGGCCCGGGCCACCAGTTCCTTGCCGCTGCCGCTCTCGCCGGCGATCAGCAGCGAGAAATCGACCCGGGCCACGCGGGCGATCTGCCGCTTGAGCTCCAGCACGGCTTCCGAAGCGCCGACGATGAAGTCCAGCTTATCGCCGACGCGAAGCTCGTTCTCCAGATAGTCGCGGAACAGCAGGGCGAAAAAACGGAAGGCCTCGCGGCAGCGCTCGCGCACGTCCTGGTAGCGCAGGGCGCCGTCGCGGGAGCCGATGGCCAGGCAGGCCAGGATGCCGTCGGCCAGCGGCCAGCGCAGCAGCCGGGTGGCGGCAAAGGGATAGAAGAGCCGCTCCGGGCTGCGGTAGAGGCGGCGCACCTCCGCCAGGTCGTGGTCCTGCTCCAGCGGCTCGGCCATGGCCCGGCGCAGCATCTCCGCGCCCAGCTCGCGGAAGGAATCGCCGCTGACGAAGTGGAAGAGCTCGCGCCCCTGTTCGTGCACGGAAAGGGCCAGCCAGTCGGCCGGGACGGCCCGGGCCAGTTCGCGGAACAGGCCGCGGAAAAAATCGTCAGGCCGCCGCCAGTGCCGCCGCTGCTCGGCCAGGCGCGCCTCGTCGAAGCGGCCCGTCCCGCCGGCGCCCGCCGCGCAGCGCTGGCGCAGTTCTTCCAGCCGGGCCGGAATCAGGCGCCGGTTGCGGGCGAAAAAATCGTGCATGGCCTGGAATTCCTCCCGGCGCGCCAGGGCTTCCCCCTCGGGGGCCAGCTCAAAGAACATGTACCAGTACTCGTAGAAATAGTAGTTCTTCTCCCGCGGCGAGAGCTCCCAGGCCAGCTCGCGGAGCGCCTCGAGCCATTCGCGGCGGCGATGCCGGCTCAGCAGCAGGCGCAGCGCCTCGAAGCGCAGCCGCCGCGAGGAGATGGACTGCAGCAGTCGCCGCAGTTCCCCGCCGTTGTCCTCGTGCGCCGGCGCCGGCCGGCGCAGCAGCGCCAGGACGGCGCGCGGGTCGGCGCCGAGGCCGGAGCGGCAGGCTCCGGGATCGCCGCCGGCGCGGAGGCGCAGGAACGCGCATTCGCCGAGTCCCTTGCGGTTGCGGGCGATGCGGAAAGCGGCCTCGGCGCGTTTCGCCAGCTGCAGCGCCCGCTCGGGGCGCAGGCGCAGGACCTCAAGGCCGGCCCGGTTCAGGAGGTCGACGCCGCTGGCGGCGGGCAGGTTCTTCTCTCCGTCCCAGGCCAGGGACTCCTCCAGCAGCCGCTCGGCCTGAAGCCAGTCACCCTTGGCCAGCAGGACATGGGCCAGGTTGGCGCTGACCAGCATCCGCCCGTCGGCATCGCCCGCACGGGCATACAGCTGTTCCGCCTTGCGATACCAGCATTCGGCCTGGAAGTCGTCGTCGGCTTCGACGTACAGGTTGCCCAAGTCCACGGCGGCAGCGGCCGCGCACGGTTCGGGACCCTCCTCGCCGCTTTGCACGAAGATGGCCTTATACAAGGCCTCCGCCTCGGCGAGACGGCCTTCCTCGCGCAGCAGCTTGGCCTGCTGACTGAGGGCGGCGAACCCGGCCCGGCCGCCGCCGGCGCCGAGGCAGGCGCGGGCTTCCTGCAGCTGCGCCCGGGCGACGGCAAACTTCCGGCTGTAGATGGCGCGATCACTTTGCTGGACCAGGGCCAGGCCGCGGTAGTACGGCGAAACGATCCTGGCGGCGTAGCCGGCGGCCGCGAGCGGCCGGGCCAATTTTTCCTGGCGCATGAAATTCAGGTACAGCCACTCGTCGCGCCACTCCTCCTCCGGCTTGGGCAGCCCGGCCAGCAGCCGCCCCAGTTCTTGGTACTCGCGGCGGAGCAGGGCGAGATGGGCCTTCCTCAACCGCGCCCAGGGCGGAAGCGGCGCCGCCATGGCGTCCAGGAGCCGTGCCGCCTGCTCCAGGCAGCCTCCCTGGATCAATACCTCGATGCCCGGAGCCAGTTCCGCTTCGTCCGCTCCGCAGCGCGCCAGCCGGTCGCCGAGCAGGTCGGCGGCAGGCCCGGGGACGATCTTCCCCGGCTGGTCGCGGGCCAGGAGGCGGAAATGCGCCGCCAGTTCCCCGGGCCGCTCCCCGGCGATCCAGCAGCGGAGCCGGGCATACGGCCAGTCACAGCGCTCGGCGATGCGCGCCAGCGCCGCGGACGCCCTGCCGGTCGCCGGAGCGCTGCTGCCGTCGGCGAGGCAGGCCACCAGGCCGCTGCGGTCGCGGCTCTCGCGGAGCAGCCGCCGCCGTCTCAGGCCCGCCAACGGGTCTCCCTCCGCTCCCGGCGGGAGCAGCAGGCGGACCGCCGCCTCGGGCACCGGGACGCCGATGGCGGCCAGGCTCTCCAGCAGCTCCCGCTCCCCGGCATCGAGCTCGGCCTGGCCGTCGGCGGCGGCGCGCGCCGGCGCCCGGGCCAGCTTATTGGGCGGGTCCTCGTTGAACTCCAAGTCGCATTCGCAGGCGACGGCGCCGCCGAAGAGGACTGCGGTCAGGCCCGCGAGCTCCTCCGCCTCGAGCAGGAACCGGAGCAGGACCGCGTCCTCCCGTCTTGCCGCGCCGCGGACGAGGAGGACGATCCCGCGGAACACCGAGCGCTTCATGAACAGGCGCAGGTCACGGGCCAGGGCAGAGACGTCGTCCGGCTCGGGACAGCGGCACACGGCCGCCAGTTTCCGGCCCAGCGGCTCGGCTCCCAGGTCGGCGTGCAGCAGCAGGGTCTCGGCATCGCCCAGGTTGTGGTACAGGCTGTCGCAGGCGACTTCTTCCTGCCAGGGGAAGCGGGTGTGAATGCGGATCTTGGCGCGGGCGCCGCTTCCCAGGCCGACGGCGGCAGGCGCCAGCAGCCGGTGCGAGGCCAGGTCCTCGCGGCGGCACAGATGGTCGGACACTTCACGCCCGGCGGCATCCTCCGCGTCGAAAGGGTCCCCCTGCGGCTGGAACCGCGAGCGCAGCTCAGACGGGGAAGGGACGGGCTGGGGCGCAAGGCTCCAGGCGAAGCGCGGCGTCCCGTCGGCCATGACCTGGACGCGTGTGAAGTCGATGAAGTCCAGGCGCTGCTCGCCGGCGGAGCGCAGAAGGACCAAGGCGCGCCGCAGGGCGGCGGCGGCGACCGCAGCCGGGAACCGGCGGAGGGCTTCGCCGCCATCCGCCGCAATGGGCTGGGTCAGGACGCGAATGTGGAAGTTTCCCGGCATGACCGCCACGATGTTCTGCAGCAGGTTGGAATGCCAGGCGAACGCGGCGCGCAGGCGCTCCAGGTTCGCGGACGAGCTGGGTACGTCGACGACCGCCAGCTGCCGCCCCAGCCAGCGGTCCTGGGCGCGGCCGTCGCGGATGGCGAAGCGCCGGACCACGTCCGCTTCTCCCCTCATGCCGGCCGCCGGCCGGCCGACTTCTCCGTCCACGACCCTGCTTCGTTCCGCACGATGGCCTCCCCTCGTTTCCATGGTCTGCCGCCGCTCCACCGCTCAAGGGAGCGGCGGGCGCAGGCTGAAATTGTAGGTAAGCTCGGCGGCGCTTTGCAACGGCTGGCGCCATGCGGTCACGAAATTCCCCATCCCCTCCAGTCCCGCACCCGGACAAAGGGCGGCAAGGCATTCACCGGCACATTACCCCCCCCGCTTCCCCCTCCCCTGCCGGCCGCCTTTGAAAAATCGCTTGACAGTCGCTATAATGGCGGCAGCCGATTCCCGGCCGCGGGAAGCGGGGAGGTGGCCATGGAGAAGAGAAAGGAGATGCGCGTGAAGAAACGGGTCCTCTCCAGCCTGGAGGACAAGCCGGCGATCATCGTCGACATGTCGGAGAGCGGCATCCAGATCTCCATGAACCGCCCGCCGCGCGACCAGAACGTCGACATCAAGCTGCAGATCGACGGCCAGGTCATCACCCTGAAGGGGGACATCCGCTGGATCGGGCGCGTGCCCACCAGCCATTCGGCCAACAACATCGGCATCGCCATCCGCGAGGCGCCGCCCGAGTACTACCGCTTCCTCTCCAGCGGCCGCTGAGCCGCGCCCGCGCCGGAGGCAGCCGGGTCCAGATCGAGCCGATCTCCAGGGAAGAAAAGGGAAGGCAGAGACAAGACAGAGCGGGAAAGCACTGCGACCCAAAATGAGTCGCTTATTAGACAGACCGCAAGTTATGCAAAATGTTTAGGGCCAGATATTACGGGATTTAAACAAGTTCAAATGCTCGTAAGACTAAAATTCCAAGCTCCAAGCACCAAATCCCAAATAAATTCCAAGTTCCAAATTCCAATGCCCAAAACGAAAGCCCTTTCAAGCGTCTTTATCTTCGTTTGGGTCATTTGGCAATTGGAATTTGGTGCTTGGAAATTGGTGCTTCAGTCTTACCCGCTTGCTTTTACTCGTCACTCGTCACGAGTATTTCAGGCAGATCTGGTGATAGCGTGAGGGCCTTCACTAACACTAACACTATCACTATCACTTTCTTCGGCTATTCTTCCCTGGCTCCCGCCAGCAGCCGCTCGGCGGAGACGGCGGCCGCGGCCGCCTCGGTGCTGACCTCGACCTCGTCCCCGCGCAGGCGGCAGACCAGGTAGCGCGCCTCGCCCCACTCCTTCTCCAGCGACAGGTGGGCGATCTTCTCCAACAGCTCCTTCTTCAGCACGCGGTTGAGGTTGCGCGCCCCGTACTCCAGCGAATAGCCGCGGGCGGCGATGAACGCCAGCACGTCCTCGCCCACGACCAGTTCCTTGCCCTGCTTTTCCAGGTCGCGGCGCACCTCCTGCAGGCGGATGTCGATAAGCGAGCGGATGTCGGCGCCGCGCAGGTGGTGGAAGACGATGATCTCGTCGATGCGGTTGAGGAACTCGGGGGAGAAGTACTTCTTCAGCGCCTTGATCAGCGTGGCCCGCGACACCTGCGTCCCCTCCGGGCTGCTCTTGTACCCCAGGTTGGCCCTGGCGAACAGCGAGGTGCCGATGTTGGAGGTCATGACGATGGTGGTCTTGGAGAAGTCGATCACGTTGCCGCGGGCGTCGGTCAGCCGGCCGGCGTCGAAGACCTGCAGGAAGATGTTCAGCAGCTGGGCGTCGGCCTTCTCGACCTCGTCGAGCAGGATGACCGAGTAGGGGTTGAGCCGCACCTTGTCGGTGAGCTGGTTGGCGTCGTAATAGCCGACGTAGCCCGGCGCCGCCCCGACGAAGCGCGAGTAGGTGAACTTCTCCATGTATTCCGACATGTCGATGCGGATCAGGTAGTCCTGGCTGCCGTAGAGCGCTTCGCTCAGGGCGATGGCCGTCTCGGTCTTGCCCACGCCGGTGGGCCCGATGAACAGGAACACCCCGTCGGGGCGGTTCTTCTTGACGTCGTAGCCCAGCTTGGAGGCGATGACCGAGGAGACCATCTTGGCCACCGCCTCGTCCTGGCCGACGATGCGCCTGAGCAGGTTCTCGCGCAGCGAGGCCAGCCGGGACTTCAGCGAGATGGAGACGGTTGTCTCCGGCAGGTTGCCGATGTCGGCCAACACCTCGAGCACGTCGGCCTCCTCGACGGTCAGCGGGGCGCCGGCGGCGATGTTCTTCAGCTTGACCTTGGCGATGCAGCGCTCGAGCAGCATGATGGCCGAGTCGGGGAGCTTGCGGTCGCGGATGTCGCGCTTGGCGCTCTCGACGATGTCCTCGATGATCGCATGGGAGACGTGCAGGCTGTCGGCGGCGATCCCCTGGGCGACGATGTCCTTCAGCACCCGCCGCGTCCCCTCCGGCGAGAGCTCGTTGACCACGATCTTCTGGAAATGGCCGAGCAGCGAGTTGTCCTTCTCGATGGTGTTCTTGTATTCCTCGTAGTCGGTGGTGGCGATGACCTGGATGGAGTTGTCGCGCAGGAAGTTCTTGAGGATATTGACCAGGTCCAGCGAGGTGCCGCGCGCGGCCCCGGTGGACATCATCAGGTGCATGTCCTCCAGCACCAGGATGGCGTTCTGGGTGCGGAACTCCTGCAGCAGCTTCAGCACCTTTTCCTCGAACTGGCCGCGGTACTTCGAGCCGGTGAGCAGGGCGACAAAGTTGATCTCCTTGATGCGCTTCTCCTTCAGCGCCGGGGGCACCTCGCCGAAGATGATCTTCTGCGCCAGCAGGCGCACCAGCGCCGTCTTGCCCACGCCGCGCTCGCCGATCAGCAGCAGGTTGCGCTTGGAGCCGGAGATGAGGATCTCGATCATCTGCCGCAGCTCCTTGTGGCGGCCGATGATGCGCTGCTCGCTCTGGATCACGGTGTCGGTGATATCGAAGAAGGCGTCGTTCTTCTGCGCCTCGGGCCGGCCGCGCCCCTTGTCCAGCTGGTCGCGGGCCTTCTTGATCTTCTCGCCCAGGCCCCGGCTCTGGGCGATCAGCAGCGCCTTCTCGTAGAAGTTCAGCGCCAGCTCCGGGTTGTCCTCGCGGGCATAGACATCGCCCATCCATTCGTGGCCGGCGGCGTAGAAGGGGTAGAACAGCAGGAACTTCTGCAGCAGGCGCTTCATTTCCGGGCCGCGCCCCAGCTCGGCCAGGTTGCGCACCTGCAGCAGGTAGGCCAGGGGCATGTTGAGGTCCTCGAAGGCCAGCTCGTCGAGAAGCTGCTGGCTCTCGGCATAGTGCTGCAGCTGCTGCTCGCGCTGCGCCGCCTCCACCTGCGGCCACTTGCCCAGCACCCCCTCCTCGCCGGCGGGCAGCAGGCGTTCGACCCGCTCCAGCTCGGCGAAGCAGAAGTTGGCCAGCAGGAACTCGGCCACCTTCGGCCACAGGCCGTCCTGAGCCAGGCGCACGCCGTCGCCGCCGGCCGGGCCGCGGTAGAGCGCCCCGTCGGCATCGAGCCGCGCCAGGAACAGGACGCCGCCCTCCTGCACGACGGCGAAGGGGAAGAGGCTGAAGTTCACGGCGGCGTTGCCGTAGATGAGCTCGTCGTGCAGCGCCTCCTGCGGCCCGAACAGGTTCTTGGGCGACACGCGCTTGCTGGCCACCACGGCGCCGCCGATCTTCTGGTCGCAGAGCTTGAACAGGTTCTCGATCCAGAAGCGGTAGTCGGCGAAGAGGGCGCGCCGGTCCTTCTCCTCCAGCTTCTGGCCGTTGCGCAGGTATTCGCCGATATTCTCCAGGATGAAGACCAGCGTCTGGCGCTCGGTCTTGCTCACGCTCAGGACCTGGGTGTTGAACTCCTGCAGGTAGGCGACCAGGTTGTCCAGCAGCAGGGGCAGGGAATCGGGGAAATAGGTCCGGCCCGGCGCCAGGCGCAGGTTCTTGCGCCGCGCCAGGTTCTCCGCCTTGAACAGGGCGTCCAGGACGAGAAGCAGGCAGGCGATCAGGCGGTCGGCGTTCTCGCAGTTGAACTCGCGCCGTTCCGGCCGGGCATCGGGCGGGAACGCGCCCAGGAACGCCCCCAGTCGGGGATACTGGCCGAATAATGGTTCCATGTCGCGCTCCGCGGTTCGCCTCTGCTTCGGCTCCATTATAGAAAGAACCAGGGCGGATGTCAATTTGAAATTGCTTTTTCAGCCCTGTTTTGCTATACTTTTTTCTATTCCACCATGGAAGAAATGCTGAGTAATCCTCTGGTGAAGCTGGCCTTCATCCTGGCCATCCTGCTCCTGATCCTCAAGATCGTCTACCAGATCTTGAAGACGGCCAAGATCTCGGCTTTCCAGAACCGCTCCTTCTTCGAGGCCTTCTTTTACCTGCTGGCCAAGAAGGCCTACATGGACCGCGACGCCCGGCGCCTACGCGCGCTGCACCAGTTCCTCAAGTCGGGGAAGGTTTACGAGGAGATCGGCGAGTACCGCAAGGCGTTGCAGGTCTACGAGGAGGGCCAGGAGTACGACGTGATGGGCGAGCTCCTGGAGAAGCTGGGCCGGGAGAGCGAGGCCATCGAGGCCTACAAGAAGAGCGGCAACAGCGACAACCTGGTCAAGCTGCTGCTCAAGCGCAGAAATATCGAGGCCGCCGGCACCGTGCTGGAGAACAACAACCGCTTCCAGGAGGCCGCCGAGCTGTACTACAACTATGAGCGCTACGACAAGGCCGCCCAAATCTACGAGAAGAAGGGCTTCTACAAGAAGGCGGCCTATATCTACGAGAAGGGCGGCAACATCAAGAAGGCGGCCGCCAACTTCGAGAAATGGTTCGTCACCAGCTTCGACACCGCCATCGGCTACCAGGGCTCCAAGCAGCTGGAGCAGGAGCTGCTCAAGGCGGTCGACCTCTACACCCAGCTGAACGAGCTGGAGAAGGCCTACGACCTGCTGATCAAGTACGGCAAGTTCGAGAAGGCCGCCGACGTGGCGGTGAAGATGAACCGCGTCTCCGACGCCGCCAAGAACTACGAGCGCGCCCAGCTGCCGCTGAAGGCCGCCGAGATGTACGAGAAACTGGACCAGCCCAAGATCGCCTGCCTGCTGCGCGGCGAACACGCCTTCGCCAAGGGCAGTACCCTGGAGGCCGCCGAGTGGTTCCTCAAGGGCGAGGATTACACCCGCGCCGCCGAGCTATTCGAGTGGGACAAGAAGTTCGCCAAGGCCGCCCACTGCTACTTCATGAACCAGAACTTCCTCGGCGCCGCCGAGAACTACCTCAAGGACGGCAACGAGGAGGAGGCCGCCAAGATGTTCGAGATGGGCCGCGAGTGGAAGATGGCGGCCAACATCTCGCTAAAGTACGGCAAGTTCCAGAAGGCCGGCGAGCTCTACGAGAACGCCCAGGAGCATTTCAAGGCCGGCGCCTCCTTCATCAAGGTCGACGACGACCGCCGCGCCCTGGCCAACTTCCAGCTCGTTCCCGTGGACTCGCCCGACTTCAACGCCGCCATCACCCACATGGCCAACATCTTCCTCAAGAACCGCAAGCCGCAGCTGGTCATCGAGAAGATCGAGAAGCTGCTCGGCGACAACCCCATCGACAAGTCGAACATCGAGTGGTTCTACGTCCTGGGCCAGGCCTACGAGAACGCCGGCAACTTCAAGAAGGCCTTCGAGATCTACCAGATGATCCTGACCGAGGACTACTCCTTCAAGGACGTGCACCAGAAGATCAAGGACGTGGAGGGCCTGATCCAGAAATACAAGGAAATGGAGTTGATCAGCGAGGACTCCAGCGAGCGCTACCGCGTCGTCGAGAAGATCGGCGAGGGCGGCATGGGCGTGGTATTCAAGGCCGAGGACACGGTGCTCAAGCGCGTCGTGGCCCTGAAGATCCTCAACAAGACGCTGGTGGCCGACCGGCGCAACCTGGAGCGCTTCTTCTCCGAGGCGCGCTCCACCGCCTCGCTCACCCAGGCCAACATCGTCACCGTGTACGACGTCGGCCAGATCAAGGACGACTACTTCATCTCCATGGAGTTCGTCGAGGGCGAGAACTTCATGAACCTGATCCGCCGCAAGAAGGTCTTCTCCCCCTCGCAGGTCGTCTTCATCGCCATCAAGCTCTTCAAGGCCCTGGACTACTCCCACCGCAAGGGGATCATCCACCGCGACATCAAGCCGCACAACATCATGATCACCAAGCAGAAGGAGATCAAGATCATGGACTTCGGCCTGGCGGTGATCCTCGGCGACCAGAAGAAGGGCGAGAGCGGCGTCATCACCGGCACCCCCTACTACATGTCGCCCGAGCAGATCCAGGGCATCCCCGTCGACCACCGCACCGACATCTACTCCTCCGGCGCCACGCTGTTTCACCTGACCACCGGCCACGTCCCCTTCAAGGGCGAAAACATCTTCTACCAGCACCTATTCGACCCGGTGCCGCCCATCAAGAAGTTCCGCAACGACGTTCCCGAGAAGCTCTGCTATATCATCGAGAAGTGCATGGAGAAGAAACGCGAGCAGCGCTTCCAGAGCGCCATGGAAGTGCTGAACGAGATGAAGACCATCAAAATCTGACCCATAAGGAGCGACAGTATGGATTTTTCCCTGAGCGAAGAACACCTGGCCTTTAAAGAGGAAACGCATAAGTTCGCCGAGAAGGAGATGCGCCCCAAGGCCCACGAATACGACGAGAAGAACGAGTTCCCCATGGAGATCATGCAGAAAGCCTTCCGCGCGGGATTCCTCACCTCGGGCATCCCCGCCGAGTACGGCGGCGCCGGCTTCTCGACGCTGATCAACACCATCGTCTGCGAGGAGCTGGCCTGGGGCTGCGCCGGCATGTACACATCGATCATGGCCAACACCCTGGCCACCACGCCCATCGTCCTCTTCGGCAGCGACGAGCAGAAGAGGACGTTCCTGGGGCCGCTGAGCGAAAAAATGTCCTTCGCCTGCTTCGGGCTCACCGAGAAGGAGGCGGGTTCCGACAACTCGGCCATTCAGACCACGGCGGTGAAGAGGGGCGACCACTACGTGATCAACGGCTCGAAGACCTTCATCACCAACGCCGGCGTCTCGCAGCTGGGCGTCATCTTCGCCTCCACCGACCGCAGCCGCGGCGCCCGCGGCCTGACCGCCTTCATCGTGCCCATGGATACCCCCGGCGTCACCATCGGCAAGCACGAGAACAAGATGGGCCACCGCGCCTCCAACACCGCCGAGATCTACTTCGACGAGGTGAAGGTGCCGGCGGCCAACGTCCTCAAGCGCGAGGGCATGGGCTTCATCATCGCCCTGAAGACGCTGGACTACGCCCGGCCCGCCGTCGGCGCCGGCGGCGTGGGCGTAGCCCGCGCCGCCTTCGAGGAGGCGCTGAAATATTCCCAGTCCCGCGTGCAGTTCGGCAAGCCCATCGCCTCCTTCCAGCACAACGCGTTCAAGCTGGCCGAGATGGCCACGGCCATCGACGCCGCCCGGCTCATGGTCTACCGCTCGGCCTGGATGCTGGACAGCGGCCTGAAGGCCTCCAAGGAATCCGCCATGGCCAAGGTCATGGCCACCGACGTGGCCATGCAGGTCACCGTGGACGCCGTGCAGATGTTCGGCGGCTACGGCTACATGAAGGAATACCCGGTGGAGAAGATGATGCGCGATGCCAAGCTGCTGCAGATCTACGAGGGCACCAACGAGATCCAGAAGCACGTCATCTCCCTCGAGCTCCTGGGTTCGCAGAAAAGTTCGCTCTGACGGCGGCGGACCCGCAAACCATGGCCATCCAGATCGACGGCGACTCCCTGACCTTGGAGGATTTCGACCGCATCGCCCGCCTCGGGCGGCGCGTCGAGCTTTCGGGCGCGGCGCGGGACAAGGTGCGCCGCTGCCGCCGCGTCCTGGAGGGGTTCCTCCACGACGACCGCTCCCATTACGGCATCAACACCGGCTTCGGCGCCCTGGCCCAGCGCCGCATCGAGCGCAAGGACCTCAAGCGCCTGCAGCGCAACCTGATCCGCAGCCACACCGCCGGCGTGGGCGACTGGCTGCCGGAAGACGTCAGCCGCGGCGTCATGCTGCTGCGCGCCAACGTCCTGGCCAAGGGCTACAGCGGCGTCCGCGTCGAGGTGGTGCAGCTGCTGCTCGACCTGCTGAACAGGGGCATCGTGCCGCGCATCCCCGCCAAGGGATCGGTGGGCGCCTCCGGCGACCTGGCCCCCCTTTCCCACCTGGCCCTGGCGCTCATCGGCGAGGGCGAGGTCTTGGTTCGCGGCCGGGCCATGAGCGCGGCCGCGGCGCTGCGCCGGGCCGGCCTCAAGCCGCTTACGCTCCTGGAAAAGGAGGGGCTGGCGCTCATCAACGGCACCCAGGTGATGACCGCCATCGGCGTCTTCAACCTGCTCGCCGCCGAGGGCCTGGCCAAGGCCGCCGACATCGCCGGGGCCATGACCTTCGAGGCCCAGCTGGGCAACCCCTCGCCCTTCCGCGACGAGATCCAGGAGGTGCGCCGCCACCCGGGGCAGCTGGAGAGCGCCCGCAACCTGCAGCGCCTGATCCAGGGCTCGCCGCTCTGGGCCTCGCACCAGGGGCGCAAGAAGGTGCAGGACGCCTATTCGCTGCGCTGCATCCCCCAGGTGCACGGCGCCGTGCGCGACACGCTGAAGCACGTGCGCCGCGTGCTCGAGATCGAGGTGAACTCGGCCACCGAGAACCCGCTGATCTTTCCCGGCCGCAAGGCCATTCTTTCGGGCGGCAACTTCCACGGCGAGCCGGTGGCCTTCGCCATGGACTTCCTGTCCATCGCCATGGCCGAGCTGGGCAACATCTCCGAGCGACGCATCGACCGCCTGATCAACCCCGCCTCCAACATGGGGCTGCCTAATTTCCTGGTCGCCGACAACGGCCTGAACTCGGGGTTCATGATCGCCCACGTCACCGCCACGGCCTTGGCCTCGGAGAACAAGTCGCTGGCCCACCCGGCGTCGGTGGACAACATCCCCACCTCGGCCAACCAGGAGGACCACGTCAGCATGGGCACCATCGGCGCCCGCCAGGCGCGCGAGGTCATCGGCAACCTGCGGCACATCCTGGCCATCGAGCTGATGGCCGCCGCCCAGGCGCTCGACTTTTACGAGCTGAAGAGCTCGCCGCCCCTGGAGAGCGTTAAATCGCTCATCCGCCGCCGGGTGCCCTTCCTGCGCGAGGACGCGCGGATGGACGTTCCCATCCGCCACGTCGCCGAGCTGATCGAGAGCGGCAAGCTGCTGGCCGCCGCCGAGAAGCCGGGCCCGCGCCTCCACTGATGTTCCAGCTCCTTGTCCTGGCGGCGGTCATCATCATCCTGTCCCGCTGGCTGCGCCGCGCCGGCGGCCCGCCGCGCCGCGGCCGCCCCGAGGCCCGGCCTCCCGCTCCCGGCCCGGTCGAAGAGATGGTCCAGGACCCGGCCTGCGGCACCTGGGTGCCGTTCAGCCAGGCGCTGACAGCCCGCCGCAACGGCGAGACGCTTCACTTCTGCTCGGCCGAATGCCGGGACAAGTATCTTAAAGAAACGAACCTTCGTGACGCGTAACGCGTGACGCGTGACGAGTCCCCGCAAGGGGCGAACTAATTCCGGTGATTCCCAATCAGTGATCCATGATTGGAACAGCAACAGGTCGATCTTTTCTTCACTTGTGCCTTTTTCCTTTTGCCTTGCGCGCGAAGCGCGCACCTCGTCACACGTCACTGGTGCTCGTTTCATTGCTGCTGCCGTGTAAGGAATCGCTGCACGAACCATCGTGACGCGTGACGCGTGACACGTGACGAGTAAAAGCAATGGATCGACCATTGCTTTCTCTCTTCACTTTTTCCTTTTTACTTATGCCTTTTGCCTTGCGCGCGAAGCGCGCGCCTCGTCACTTGTCATTCGCCACTGTTGCCCGTTTCGTTGCTGCTACCGTGCACCGTATGCCGAATGCCTTGCACCGAGCGCCACTTCTAGCCCAGCGCCACGTCCAGAAGCATCATGGCCGCGAAGCCGAGCATGGCACCCACGGTCGACAGGTCGGTTTCGTCGCCGCGCTGCGCCTCGGGGATGAGTTCCTCGACCACCACGTAGATCATGGCACCGGCGGCGAAGGCCAGGGCATAGGGCAGCAGCGGCCGGGCCCGCACCACCAGCGCCGCGCCGGCCAAGCCGGCCAGGGGCTCGACTACTCCCGAGAGCTGCCCGTAAGCGAAGGCCTTACGCCGCGAGAAGCCCTCGCGCCGCAGCGGCACCGCCACCGCCGCCCCCTCGGGAAAGTTCTGCAGGCCGATGCCGAAAGCCAGGGCCAGGGCGCCACCCAGCGCCTCGGGCGTCCATTGCCCGGCCAGCGAGCCGAAGGCGACTCCGACAGCCAGCCCCTCGGGGATGTTGTGCAGGGTGATGGCCAGCACCAGGAGCGTGCTGCGCTGCCAGGAGGTCTTGAGCCCCTCGGCGCGGCCGCGTTCGAGCCCCATGTGCAGGTGGGGCAGGAGATGGTCGATCAGCAGCAGGAAGGCGCCGCCGGCGAGGAAGCCCGCGACCGCGGGGAGCCAGGCCGGCCCGTCATGCTGGCGGGCCATCTCGATGGCCGGCGCCAGCAGCGACCAGTAGCTGGCGGCGACCATCACTCCGGCGGCAAAGCCCAGCATGGTGTTCAGCAGCCGGCGGTTCAGCTCCTTGAACAGGAAGACCATGGCGGCGCCGAGGGCGGTGACCCCCCAGGTGAAGAGGGTCGCCAACAACGCCAGCAGGATCGGGCTCGTTCCCCTCATCCATTCCCAGTCCATGCCGCCTCCCGCATCGCGTCGCTCCGCCCGCCAGGGACGAAGCGCTTCGAAGCGATTTCATAGCACGCTGCCCGGCGGTTTGCAAGCCCCGCCAGCGAACGCGCTCAGACGTTGCGCGCCGACGGCGCGGACGCTTCGGCCGGAGAGCGGCCGGATCAGCCCCTTTCCCGGTGATAGCCCCGCCCGCCGAAGAGACTCTGCTTCTCCAGCCAGAGTTCCTCGAGGGCCTTCCGCTTGGACCCTGGATGGGCCGTTCCCTCCGCGGGCTCCAGGCGGTCGAGCACCTGGGATACGAACGCCTTTCCCCACCGCTCGTTGAAGTCCGGCTGCAGCTCGCAGTCGGAGTGCATGCCGTTCCTCAGCCGGAACCTCTCGCTGTTCAGTCCGCCGTTCAGGTCCAGGGCCCGGCTGATGAATCATTCACCGCAGACAAGGTTCCGGATCTGGCAGACCCCCTGGTCCGGCGGCCGCGGCGTAACCGCCCTCTTGATCGCCTTCATGTCCGGCTTGGTCGCCTTCCTCCTCATCCGCCCCCGGCTCCTCGTCGCGCTCGACCGGGCGCCACTGCCGCGCCCAGCGGCTGAAGGGCTCGCCGTAGGCGGCGGCGAAGGCCGGCTCGATCCCCTTGCCCGCGCCCAGCCCGGCCAGCAGGCGGCGCAGCGGCGGCATGCCGCGCTCGTCGACCAGGTCGCTCACCGCCTGCAGGCTCACCATGTAGGCGGCGGAAGCCAGACGGGCGTCGACGGGGAATCCGTTCGCCAGCACGGGCAGCGGGATCACCTGGGCGACGTTCACCGCCCGGTCGCCGCTGAGGTACTGCGCCAGCCCCTCGTGCAGCCACAAGGGCGCCGTGGGCGCCAGCGCATGGACGAGGGCATGGACGTACTCGTGGGTGACGACGCGGCGCAGCGCCTGCTCCTGGCCCTCAGCACCGCGAACCGGCAGGCGGATCTTGCCGTCCGCCTTGCCGAACATGCCGCCCGCCCAGCCCGGCGCACGGGTGACGTCGGAGAAGTCCTTGCCCGTGTACAGGATGACCGTGAGCGGCTCCTCGGGGAAGCAGTCCAGCTCCTTGCCGATGTCGGCGTAGGCCGACTTGAGGATGTCCAGCACCAGCACCTTGATTTCCTCGTGCTCGTAGCCGTCATAGAGCACGGTGAAGTGGGCCGTGCGCGCGTCGTCGTAGTCGCGCTGCACGGTGATCTCGCGCCGCAGCCTCAGCAGCAGCTCGACCAGCTCCTCGTCGCGGCGCAGCGCCAGGGCCGCCTGCGCCTGCTCGCGCGCTCCCTGCAGGTCGTTCTGGCGATAGAGGGAGAGGGCCCTTGCCTTGAGCGCGGCGAAGGTCCCGGGGCCTGCGGCTTCCCCGGCGGCCGGGGGGTGCGCCGCGCCGTCGCCGGGATCGGCGACGGGAACGGCCTCCGTGCCGGAGAACGAGGGCTCCTCGGGGGACCGACCCCGGTCGCCGGCTGGAGCGGAGGCGGCCGCTGGGGGCGCGGCACTCTCCGGTCCGGCCGCGGGCGGCGCCGCAATCTGTCTTTCCCGCCGCAGCAGGATAAACGCCGCCGTCCCGGCCGCGGCCAGGACGAGGATCGCCAGGGCGGCGAGCGAGCGCCGCCGCTTCAGTTCACGCTCGTAATGGGGATTGCGCCAGTCGGGCGTCATCCTCCCCACCTCATGGATGGAGGGTATCCGCGCCCATCAGAAGATGACGTAGCGGCCGTCGGCGATGATGGTTTCCTCGCGGCCGCCGGGATAGCCGAGCACGACGGAGAGAACGGCCACGCGCGGCATCACCTGCGGGATGTAGATGCGGTCGAGGTGGATCACCGCCTCCGGAGCCGAGAAATCCTTCGGCCCCACCGCGCCGCCGAAATGGTCGCTGCGGCCGAAGGCGACGTGCAGCCCCAGCTTCTCGTCGAGCAGGATCTCGCCGATGGGCTCCAGCCCGAAGTCGCCGAGCACGCCGAAGCCCAGCTCGGCCATGTTGCCGTAGGCCGGTTCCCGGGCCAGGCGCGCACGCTCGGCCCGCGCCGCGCGGCCCCGGCCCTTGGCCTTCACGGCGCGGTTGCCGCGGACGTCGAACAGCACGACCTCGCCGTCGATCTCGACCGGCAGCATCCCCCGCGTCCGGGTCGCCTCCCCCGCCTCGCCCTCGTAGGGGACGATGTAGGCCTCGCCGCTGGGCAGGTTGCCGGCGGTGCCGGGCTCCGGGAAACGCCCCGAGCTGGCATGGGCCGTGCGGTGCCGGAGATCGAAGAACATCGAGTGCTCGACCTTGCCGTCGACCCGAAAACCTACCTCGGCGCGCTCGGCCTCGTCGAGCCTCTTCGTCAAGGCGGCGACGCGCCGCGCCACATCGCCGTAGTCGATGCGCAGCGCCGGCACCATGGCGGCGGCGAAGCCGGGCATGGTCGCCGCCCGGAAGCCGAAGCGCCGCGCCGCGTTCTTTAAGGGCGCGGTGGTGGAATACTCGGTCGGCGCCAGGTAGAGCTGAGTGGAGGCGAAGACGTCTTCGAAGCTCGCGCGCTCGCCGGCGCGCTCGAGCTCGTCGGCGGTCCCGGGCATCGCGCCGGCGACGAGGAAGCCGTCGGCCGGAAGGTCGGCGTTGTTCGAGCCGACGTCGGCGTAGGCGACCAGCTTCACTTCGTCCAGCGGGATCTCCCCCTTGCGCGCGTCAAGCAGGGCGTGCCACTCGTGCGCCAGGCGCCGGCGCTCCCTCCAGGCGGGATGGTCGCTCCCGGGGTCGCGCGGCACGTCGACCAGGATGGCGAGGGCCTTGTCGCCTTCGCGGCGGGGAAAGACCGAGCGGACGAGGGAAACCAGTTCGTCGGGGGCGAGAGTCGGCATGGGCCACCTCCGCCGCCATTATACCCGACCCGGCTGGCGCCGTACAGGCCCGCAGGACAAGCGAACGAAACGGCCCGCCGGACGTATAACTCCAGCAGGAGGGGACATGGCGATCGGGCTGCAGGCGGAGTCAAGCTGGATTCTCGTCGCCATCAAGGCGGCGGCGGGGGTGTTGGCCGTATATCTGCTCGCATTCGGCCATCGCCGGCCGCGCTTCAGCGGCGGGCTTTTCTGGCTGGCCACCGCGCTGGGCCCGGCCTTCGCCCTCCTCGCCGGCAGGAGCTATCTTCTCGCCCTGCTGGCGGCCCTGGGCTCGCTGTTCGCCCTGCTGTGGCTGCAGGAGCGGATTCCCCGCCTGGCCATGGCCGTCGCCGGCCTGCTGCCGCTTCCCCTGCTGTGGTTCGGCTTCATCCTGCATGCGGGCAGCTTCCATTTCCGTCCCCAGGTCGCGCTGCTGGGCGCCCTGGCCGGCGCCGCCTGTGGCGCCGTCTGGCCGTGGGCGATGGCCGCCCCGCTGGCCGTCATGCTGGCCGCGGCACTGCTGGCGCTGGCCGCCCCTTTCGCCATCCCCTTCCCCTGGCTCGCTGCCATCTCCCTGCTCGTCTGCGCGCTCCAGATCATCGACCTGGTCCGCCGCCGGCAGCGGACCGCGGCCGAAAAGCGGCCGTGGGCGACGATCGCCCGCGCATGGAAACGCTGGGCCGCGGCGGTTGCCGCTTCGTGGCTGCTGCTGGTGCTGCTCGCGCCGGCCGCCTCCGCCGGCGACCCGCTCCATCGCCGGCGCCTGGCGACGCTGAACGCTCCCATGCTCGGGCTCTCGCCGGCGCGGAATTATTACCTGACCGGCAGGGCCCGGCCCCTGGCCCTGCTGATCCCGAAGCCTTCGTTCCTCAGCCGCATCCTCTTCCTGGCCGCCGGGCGGGCCCAGGAACGCGTGGTCGACGAGACCCGCATGGTGAAGGAGCCGGGGGAGGTCTCCCGCATCCGCCGCGCCTGCCGGGCCGTCGCCCTGGCCATGGAGGAGGTGCCGGCGCTGGCCCGGCCGGGGATCAGCGAGCGGGAGATCGAGTCAAGGATCCTCAAGGCGTTCCACGATCACGGCGCCCCGCGCCCCTCGTTCGCGCCGATCGTCGCCTCGGGGGCGAACGCCGTCCGCCCCCATTACGACCGCAACGGCTCCGTGCTGGCGCAGGGATTCCTGGTGGTCGACATCGGCTGCATGGCCGACGGCTACGCCTCCGACATGACCCGCACCTTTCCCATCGGCGGCGCCTGCACTCCGGCACAGGCGAAGGTCCTGGCGGCAGTCCACGCCGCCCAGGCGGCCGCCGAGCGGCTGCTGCGACCCGGCGTCACCGTGCTCCGGCTGAACCAGGCCGCCCGGCGGGAGATCGAGCGGGCGGGCTTCGGAAAATACTGGCTCCACGGCATCAGCCACGGCGTGGGCATCGACGTCCACGACCCGACGCCCACGACGCTGCGGCCGAACATGGTGATCACCATCGAGCCCGGGGTCTACATCCCCGCCGGGGCGAAGATCGACCGTGCCTACTGGGACCTGGGCGCGCGCGTCGAGGACACCTACCTCGTCACCGCCGGCGGCTTCGAGGTCCTGACGCGCCCTCCGGCCGGCGTCAATTGCCCCCTGCCTGCCCGCGAACTCCCATCCATCACGATGAAGGATTCCCCCTGAAGACCGCCTCGCGATCATCCCGCTGATCAAAGACTTCAACGGCGCCGCGGCGGCACGCGCTCCCTGGCAAGGAAAATCTCCCGCTGAACGCGGCAAAGACGCGGCCGCAGGCCGCACGGCACTCCCCGGATTTCCTTTTGATCGCGAATCGCGATCTGCGGGACGAAACGGGCGCTCAGCCCCTCGCGCGGGCCATTCCGTCACGCGGAAACCCTACTGAATCTTGAAGGCCTTACGGCCGGCGCTCCGGGCCAGGAAGGCGAGGAACCAGACCGGGAAGAACGCCACAGGAAAAACAGCGGACACCATCAGGCAGGCCAGGAAAAGTATGGTTCCTCTCCTGGAAAAATCCAGAAGCCTGCGGATCTCGGCCGCCGGCATAGAGGTGCCGACGAGCCGGTGGTTCACATAGGCATGCCGGGTCAGCGCATAGGAGAGGAAACCCAGCGGCAGGACGTTCAGCGAATACACGGCGAAGGCCGTCCGCGACATGGGGAAGAGGCCGATGAGCCGGGTGGAGAAGGGGAGCAGGGCGATGAAAAAAAGGAACATCAGGGAAAGCCAGCCCAGGCGGTCATCGTAGCGGCGGATCGGGCGGAAAAGGCGGCGATGGGAGCGCCAGTAATTGCCGATGACGATGAAACTGAGCAGATAGCCCAGGTAGCTCGGCCAGAGCCTGAGAAGCGCCCTTGCCAGACCCGCTTCCTGCACGTTCTCGGGCAGACGAAGATCGATCACCAGCAGGGTGATGGCGATGGCCATCACCGCGTCGCTGAAGAACTGGATCCGCTCCAGCCCGGTCTTGTCCTCGAAAACGCCGTCGCGCTCGCTCATTCCCTGCCTGGCTCCTTCTCCGGGGCAAACGAACCGCAAAGATTATATCACAAACGCCGCCAGCGCTTTTTTGCGGCCTTAGCGAAGCTCCCGCTCGTTTGCTCCCGTGACGGGCCATGGCCCCGCGATGAAACGAGGAATGGCTCAGGTCCCGGCCAGTATTTTCAGGACGGTGTTCCAGCTCCGGGTTGTCAGGCCGGGACCGAATCCCTTATCCAGGGTGGCCATGGCCCCGGGGGTTCCCATCCCTTTGGAGAGGTCAACCATGCTGAAAACCTCGGTCGCGGTCGCCTTCAGGATGCGGAATCCGCTTTCCGGATCCGAATACGACGAGGACAGGAAGGCCCTTGCGGCGCCGGAAGGCAGGAACGAAACAAGGAAGCGCGTCGACGGGGCGGCGGCAACGCCCGGGAACGGCGACTCGGCGTGAAGGTCCTCGATATGTCCCCATGTGCGCGCGATCACGCCGATGCTGCGCTTCAAAAGCGGCGCGAGCGCCGCTTGGATCCGAGCCTCCAGCGCCTGGCCGTCATCCGTTCCGGCGCTGAAGACGACGTTGCCGCTGGCCAGGACGGTCCGCGCGTCAGCGAAACCCAGGCGGCGGAAGGCATCCCGGAGAACGGCCATGCTCACGACGGCATGGCCACCCACGTTGATCCCGCGCAGGAAGGCGACGAAGCGCACGAGGTCCTCCCCCGCGGATCAGCGGAACGGCTGGCGGATGACGGTCTTCCACTTGGCCGGGTCGGCCCGGCGGATGTCGGAAAGGTAGATCTCGTGGTGCCTGCCGTGGAGCCTGCCGCCGAGCGAGGCGATGAAGGCGTGGACCCTGGCGACGGCCGGCCCCTCGGCCGAGAACGGGCCGATATGGAGGATCTGGGCGCACTTGCCCTCGGCGAACTTCCCGAAGCGCATGCGGGAGAGCGCGGGCAGGGCCTTTTTCCCCCCAACCTCGGCGACGGTGTCGCGGACCATGGCGGCGTGGACGAACTCGGGCTGCATGATCATCATCGTCCATTTCCATTTCGCCTTGTCGCCGGCCGTGAACGCGGCCATGTCGTCGGCCCACCACAGCCCCTCCAGCGGCGGCACGCCGTAGTCGATGGCCAGCGTCTTCTTCACCTTGAACTTGACGGCATAAGCGGCGGAAAAGAGGGCCTCGACCGCCTCGGGGTAGGAGCGCTCGCGGTTGGGATCGCCGGCGCCGTCGACCATCAGGAAGTTCATCGGCGGCACGTCCACCAGCTCGGCCTCCTTGGCCGAGGGCAGGTACAGGCGCTTCAGCTCTCTCTTGAAGTCGATCTTTTTCATGGCTCCTCCCTGCCCCGGCGGCGGATGGCGCAGGCGTTGCTCAGCGGCAGCAGCTCGCCGTCGAGCCGGCCGCAGAGGGCGGCCAGGGCGCCGGCGCTGCCGATGATGACCAGCCGGTCGCCGGCGGCCAGCCGCTCGCCCGCCCCCGGCGTGGCGATGCGCTCGCTGCCGCGGCGGATGCCGATCACCGTCACCCCGTAATTCCGGCGGAAATCCAGTTCGGCCAGGGTGCGGCCCGCCACCCGCTCGCCGGCGATGACCGACAGCTCGGCGACGACGAAGCGCTCGCTCTCGGGCGCCGCCATCTCCTCGGGGCGCAGGGTGAGCAGGTTCTCGGCCCGCTGCAGCTGTCCCTCGTCGCCGATGATGACCAGGCGGTCGTTGGGGAAGACCTGGAAGTCGGGGCCGGGGTCGTAGTGGACGCGGCCGGCGCGGCTCACCGCCAGGATGGTCGCCCCGCTGCGCGCCGGCAGCCCGATGTCGCGCACGGCGCGGCCGGCGGCCATCGCCGCAACCGGCACGCGCACCTCGCGGAAGGCGACCGGCCAGTCGCGGATCTCGGGCAGCATCTCCATGGCGTCGCTCAGGTCGTCGACCGCCTGCTCGGCGGCGTCGGCATAGGGGCGGAAGACGATGTCGGCCCCGGCCTTCTCGAATTCGCCCGCCTCCTCCTGGCTGGCGGCCGTCAGCGCCACCCGGCCGGCGAAGCCGCATTCCTTCAGCTTGCGCAGCAGCAGAAGGTTGAGCTCGCGCACGCGGGCGGTGCACACCACCCAGCGCGCCCGGGCCAGGGGCAGCTGGGCGCAGAGCTCGGGGTCGGTGATGTCGCCGAACAGCACCGCCAGGCCGCGACCGCGCCAGGCCTGCAGCGCGTCGGGATCGAAGTCGACGCCCAGCACCGTGCGCCCGCGCTGCAGCAGGTTCTCGGCCAGTCCGCCGCCGTAGCGCCCCAGCCCCATCAGCATGACGTCGATGATGCCGGCGGCGCCCGGCGCGTCGCTCTCTGACTCGCGGTGCGGGACGCGGCGCTCGAAAAAGCCCAGGTAGGGAGAGAGACGGGCGTAGAGCGGGCCGGAATAGAGGATCATGTAGGTGGAGACGAAGATCGTCGCCACCCCCACCAGGGTGATCAGCCCCATGGCGCCGGCGCCGATGTGCCCCAGGCTCAGGCCCATGGCGGCCACGATCAGCGAGAACTCGCTGATCTGGGCCACGGTCAGCCCGGCCAGGAAGCCGGTGCGCCGGCGGTAGCCCATGCGGCCCATGACGGCCATGACGATCAGCGGGTTGCCGACCAGCACGAAGACGGAGAAGACCGCCGCCGGCAGCGCCTGCGCGCCGATGAGCGACAGGTCGAGGCGGGCGCCGAGGTCGATGAAGAAGAACAGCAGCAGGAAGTCGCGCAGTCCCACCAGCCGCGAGCTCAGTGAATCGCGGTAGGCGGTCGAGGCCAGCGAGACGCCGGCCAGGAACGCTCCGATCTCCTTGCTGAACCCCAGCAGCTCGGAGCCGGCGCCCAGGACCACCGCCCAGGCCACGGCGAACAGCGTGAGCATCTCCGGCGAGGAGGCCAGGCGCCGCGCCAGCGGCGGGATCGCCTTCCAGGCCAGCAGCACGACCAGGGCCACGAAGGCCACAAACTTGCCGGCGACGGCCAGCACCGAGAGCAGCGGCGCGCCGCCGGACCCGCTCCTGGCGCCGAGGGTGGTCAGCACGACCAGGGCGATGATGGCGGCGATGTCCTGGACGATGAGGAAGCCGATGGCGATCTGGCCGTGGAGCGAATCCAGCTCGTTCTTGTCCGACAGCAGCTTGACGATGATGATCGTGCTGGAGAAGGTGAGCGCCACCGCCACGTAGAGGGCGCTGAGCGCGGGCATGGCGAAGGCCAGGGCGATCAGGAAGCCGAAAAGGCTGGTGAAGACGATCTGCCCCAGCCCGGTGGCCAGGGCCACCGGGCCGATGGTGCGCACCAGCTGGATGTCGAGGTTGAGGCCGACGATGAACAGCAGCAGGGCGATGCCGATGTGGGCCAGCAACTCGATGCTGCCGTGGCTGCGGATGACGCCCAGCCCGGCCGGCCCGGCCATGATGCCGGCGGCCATGAACATGATGATCAGCGGCTGGCGCAGCTTCTGCCCCAGGGCCCCGAGCAGGGCCGCCAAGGCCAGGATGGCGGCGATCTCGACGAACGTGCTGGGCAACGGCATGGCTCCTCGCTTGCGCCGCCCCGCCCTCCTCAGAGGGGGGCGCGCCGGCTTACGGGCTTACGCGGACGGTCAGTACGTCTTCAGCTCGCCGATCTCGGTCTCGACCGCCTTCAGGATGTCGCGCTTCCTGACCGTCTCCAGGATGGCGTTGTGGTCGGGGAACAGCGGCCGGTCGACGTCGAGGTGCTGCACCACCCGGCGCACGGCGGCCTTGGCGGCCAGCGTCCCCTTGCCGGGCTTGAACTCGCGGAAGTCGAGCGCCTGGGCGGCGGCGATGAACTCGATGCCCAGCACGCCGTAGGCGTTGTCGATGATCTGCCGCGTCTTCAGCGCCGTGTTCATGCCCATGGAGACGAAGTCCTCCTGGTCGGCGGCGGCCGGGATCGACTGGATCGAGGCCGGCATCGACAGGATGCGCTGCTCGACGATCATCATGTCGGCGGTATACTGGCTGAGCATGAGGCCGGAGAACATGCCGGCGCCCTTGGTCAGGAAGGAGGGCAGCCCCACGCTCAGCGCCGGGTTGAGCAGGCGGTTGAGGCGCCGCTCGGAGATGACGCAGGCCATGGTCACGCTGGCGCCCAGCATGTCCAGCGGCACCGAGATCGGCGAGCCCTGGAAGTTGGCGCCGGTGAGCACCACGCCGTCGTCGTGCAGGAACAGCGGGTTGTCTGCCACGCCGTTCAGCTCGATTTCCAGCTGCGAGCGCGTCCAGCGCAGCTGGTCGCGGGCGGCGCCCAGCACCTGCGGCGTCGAGCGCATGCTGTAGGCGTCCTGTACCTTGACCTTGACCTTGCCCAGCAGGTCCGAGCCCTCGATGACGCGCTTGATGTTCTCCGCCGAGGTGACCGCGCCCTGGAAGCCGCGCAGCTTGTGCAGGCGGGCGTCGTAGGGCTTCATGTTGGCCATCAGCGCCTCCAGGGTCATGGCGGCGGCGATCTCGGCCTGCTTCAGCAGGCGCTCGATCTCGTAGATCTGCAGGCAGGCCATGCCGGTGATCAGGTTGCTGCCGTTGATCGCGCCCAGGCCGTCGCGGGCCTTGAGCCCGGGCACGGGGATGCCGGCCTTCTTCATGGCCGCGGCGCCGCTCATCCTCTCGCCGCCGACGAAGGCCTCGCCCTCGCCCATCAGCAGCAGGGCGATCTGGCTCATCGGCGCCAGGTCGCCGCAGGCGCCGACGCTGCCCTTGTTGCAGACCACCGGCGTCAGGCCCTTGTTGAGCATGGCCACGTAGGTCTCGGTGATCTCGGGGCGGATGCCCGAGCAGCCGTTGGCGTGGACATTCACGCGGCTGAGGATGGCCGCGCGCACCTCGGGGATGGGCACGGGGGTGCCGATGCCCGCGGCATGGTTGTAGATCAGGTATCTCTGGAACTGGCCGACCTGCTCGTCGGTCAGCACGACCTCGGAGAACTCGCCGATGCCGGTGTTGACCCCGTACATGATCTCGCGCGCCTCGATGCGCTTCTCGATGAAGGCGCGGCTGGCTTTGATGCGCGCCAGCGCCTCGGGGTGCAATTCGACCTTCTCGTTCTCGTAGGCCACCCGGTACACGTCCTCGATCTTCAGGTTCTTGCCCGTTACGACGACTGCCATTCGTCCTCCTTGTTGTCGCGCCAGCCGATCTTTTGCGAAGGCTCATTGTAGCCAACGCGCGGCTTTTTTGCAAACTCGGCATCGCGGCCCGCCTTGACAGCAATGGTATAATTTTTCTGAAAACACACAAGGAGAATCGCCATGGCTGAGGAAAAGGGAGAAAAATACGAGTTCCAGTCCGAGGTCAAGCAGCTGCTCGACATCCTGGTCTACTCGCTGTACAAGAACAAGGAGGTATTCCTGCGCGAGCTGGTCTCCAACGCCGCCGACGCGCTGAACAAGATGCAGTTCGAGTTCCTGACCGTCCCCGACCTGGAGGGCAAGGACCAGGAGCTGAAGGTCACCATCGAGATCGACAAGAAGCGCGGCCTGCTGGCGGTCGAGGACAACGGCGTGGGCATGACCCGGGAGGAGCTGGTGGAGAACATCGGCACCATCGCCCATTCGGGCACGCTCGACTACCTGAAGCGGCTCCAGGAGGGCGAGAAGGGCGGCTCGGTCGACCTGATCGGCAAGTTCGGCGTCGGCTTCTACTCCAGCTTCATGGTCGCCAGGGAGATCCGCATCCTCACCCGCTCGTGGCAAAAGGGCGCCGGCGCCTGGCGCTGGACGTCGACCGGCGAGAACAGCTACACCATCGAGGAGGCCGCGAAGGAGGGGCGCGGCACGCGCATCGAACTGCTGCTCAAGAAGGAGGAGAAAGAGTACCTGGAACCCTTCCGCCTCAGGAGCGTCATCCTCCAGCACTCCAAGTTCGTCCCCTTCCCCATCTACCTGGACAAGGAGAGGATCGAGCGCCGCGACGCGGTCTGGGCCCAGCCCAAGTCGAAGCTGGCCGACAAGGACTACGTCGACTTCTACCAGTTCCTGGAAAACACCCAGGAGGAGCCCGAGACCTGGCTGCACCTGGCCTCCGACGCGCCGGTGCAGTTCCAGGCCCTGCTCTACGTGCCCAAGACCTCGTTCGAACTGCTGGGGCTGATGAAGGAGGAGCCCGGCGTCGACCTCTACTCGCGCAAGGTCCTCATCCAGAAGGGATCCAAGGAGGTCATGCCCGAGTACCTGCGCTTCGTCAAGGGGGTTATCGACTCGGAGGAGATCCCGCTGAACATCTCGCGCGAGACGTTCCAGAGCAACGTCCGCGTGGAGAAGATCCGCAAGCACGTGGTGCGCAAGCTGCTGGAGCATCTGGAGGCGCTGAAGGAGAAGGAGCGCGACAAGTACCTCGCCATCTGGAAGAACTTCGCCCGCAACCTGAAAGAGGGGGCGGTCAACGACTTCGAGAACCGCGAGAAGCTGGCTTCGCTCCTCCTGTTCCCGAGCTCCAAGACCGCCGGCGACGAGCGGATCGACCTGAAGCAGTACTCCGGCCGCATGGCCGAGGGGCAGAAGGAGATTTACTACCTGGGCGGCAGCGACCGCGGCGCGATCGAGAGGAATCCGGCCCTGGAAATCTTCCGCAAAAAGGAGCAGGAGGTCCTCTTCCTCACCGATCCCCTCGACGAGTTCGTCATCGACCACCTGCGCGAGTTCGAGAAGAAGCCCTTCAAGATGGCCGAGAGCGCCGACATCCCGCTGGAGGAGAAGGTGGGCGACGAGGAGGCGCGCAAGGCGGCCGGCGACCTGGCGACCTACCTGAAGGCGACCTATGGCGACCAGGTCGAGGACGTGAGGATCTCGAAGCGGCTCGTCGACAGCCCCTGTATCCTGCTCAACCCGGCCGACGGCCCGTCCGTGCAGATGGAGAAGATCATCCGCATGGTCAACAAGGACTACCCGCTCGCCAAGCGCGTCCTGGAGATCCATCCCGGCCACCCGCTGATCCGCCGCATGACCGCCCTGCACAAGGCCGACCCGGCGGCGCCGCTGCTGAAGACCCTGGCCCTGCAGCTGCTGGACAACATGAAGCTGCGCGAGGGGATCCTCGGCGACACCGAGGCCACCATCGCCCGCATCCAGGAGATCATGCTGCAGGCGGGGCAAAAGGGGACGGAGTAGCCGGCTTCCCCCCTAAAAAGCAGTGACCAGGCCGACGCCGAAGCGGGGATACTCGCCCTTGTCGGACTTGAAAGCGTAGGTGGCCTCGGCGACCAGCCGGAAATTGCGCCGCAGCATCCAGCCGCCGTGCAGGCTGGCGGCGGCATAGCGCAGGTCCTCCTGGTCGGAATCGATCCAGTTGAAAATGCCGGCGCCATACCAGGGACTGTCGTCGCCGCGCGGCAGGTAGACCAGCTCGGCGAAGGCTCCGCGGGTGGCGACCTCTGCGGCCTGGAAAAGGAACGACGGATTGTCGTCGCGGCGCTCGACGTACTGCAGGTTCAGCTCCAGCTTGCCCAGCGCCACGGTGGCGTCGGCCCCGGCCAGCCACAGCTCGTTGACCTGGCCGGTCGGCCCCCGCTCCTTGCCGAGATATCCGAAGGCGCCGACGCGCAGGCTCGCGCCGAGGTCCTGGCTGACCCGCGCCATGACGTTCTTGTACTTGTCGGCGTCGAAGTTGCCGTGGGGATTGGCCTCGCTGTCGCCGATGCCGCTGCCGTTGACCACCTCCAGCGTCAGGTCGGTGCCGCCCTTCAGCCCGTATGTGAGCATGATGCCGCGGTCGTAGGTCAGGTCGATGCCCGACAGGCCGGGCTTGGCCTTGTAAATGGCATAGGATTCATAGGTCAGGCGCAGCTCGCCCTTGAACAGGGGGTCGGAAACCTGGAACTGGCCGACGATGACGTCGAGGTCGCCCAGCACGCCGTTGAACATGAGGAAGGCGTCTTCCAGGCCGGCCACCTTGCCGCGCTCGCTGAAGAAGAAATAGAAATAATAGGAGACGTTGCGCAGGATCTCCCCTCCGGACAGCAGCTTGATCAGGTAGGGGGTGGAAATATCGAGCATGCGGCCGTGCTCGTGGTTGAGCGAGGCGAACGCCTCGACGCGCAGGGCGACGGGCAGGTTGCGGATGAGCGACACCTTCTCGTCGCCGGTATCGGCGTAATAACGCGGCGCCTCCTTGTCCTTCAGCACGAAGCCGTTGGCGGCGAACTCCTCGCCGTAGGGCTTCAGCCGGGGGAAGGGGGCGTGGCAGACCTTGCACGACATCTGGTACTTGCGGGCGAAGGCCGGCATGGCCTGCAGGGTCGCGGCCGCCCCGACGCCCAGCGCCAGCAGCAGGAGAACGGCGGTTGTGCGTTTCATGTCTCCCTCCTCAGTCGACGACCTCGATGGAGGTCGTGTGGGCGTTCACGCGGACGATTTCGGACTCGTCGGCCGGCACGCCCAGGAAATCGGCCACCGGCTTGACCAGCTTCTGGTAGTTCAGCACGGCGGTGACCTGCAGGGGACCGATGGCCACGTCCTGGGGCAGGGTGAAGGTGCAGGTCTCGAGCTGGGTCTCGCGCGGGCCGATGCGGTAGTCGACCCCCTGGGACTTGGTGTTCCACTGCTGGATGGTCATGCGCCCCTGGGGATCAAAGTAGGGCATGCGGAAGATGCGGTCGCCCAGGGGGATGCCGTCGCGCTGCACCCCCTTGAACCCCGGGTCGTTGAGGGCGATGCCCATGTCCTGGTAGGCCAGCACGTCGCTGCCGATGGTGAACTCCTCGCCGGCGAAGCCCTTGCGGTCCACCGGGAGGTGATAGACCCTGCCGGCGGCGTCGACCGCCTCCACGTGCATCCAGACGATGCGGTCCTCGACCGATCCCGAAGGGAACTTGTGCCCGGTCTTCTGGTTGAAGAGGGCGATGGTGAACTTGACGCGGTCGCCCGGCTCGGCCTCGCGGATGTCGGGATGGACGCGCAGCTCGATCACCCCCGCCACCTTGCCGTTGTCATGGGCGCCATGGAAGAGGTGCTGGCGCACGTCGGGGTAGCGGTTGCCCATGGCCGCCGAGAAGCCGTCGGCATAGGTCATGTGGCAGTCGTGGCAGCGCACGCCCTCTCTGCTGTACGGCCCATCCTTCCACTCCAGCTGCGTCGACTTCACCCAGACGCCGTAGGGGCTCATCTCGTTGTGGCAGGTGCCGCAGAACTCGGCCTTGTTCAGGAAATCCGACCGGGCCAGGTCATGCTCGGGCGAGTTCCTGCCCGCGCGCGGGCCGTACTTGGTCCGGCCCGGGCTGGAGATGAAGTTGAAGTTGTGGGGCACGTCGCCGCCGAAGCCGACCGCCGTGTGGCAGACCTCGCAGGAAACCGACTCGTTGGCCCGGCTGTTCTTCTCCGGCAGCGGCGGCGGCACGTCGCCGGCCAGGAAGGCGATGGGCGCGTGGCAGCCGTTGCAGCCCGCCTTGACGCCCGCCACCACGCTGTCCTTCTCGGCGTGGGGCACGGCCAGCTTGAAATACTCGATCTCGTCCCAGTGGTGAGTGTAGGCCTGCGACATTATCGCCTGGCGCCACTGCTGGTAGATGTCGCCGTGGCACGACGTGCCGCAGAACTGCGGTGTCTGGTACTCGGAGTATTTCCGTGTGCCCAGCGCCTGCTCGCCGCTCTTGACCAGGGCCTGGGCGGCCAGCCCCGCCAGCAGGAGGCCCAGCGCCGCCGCGGCCATGATGACGGTTTTCTTTCTCATGCGCGCTCCCCGGCCGCGATGCCCGTTCGCCCCATCGGCAGCCCCCTTTGGTCGGCCCCATGCTACCCAGGCGGGAATGTGAAGTCAATACCCGGGAACTTTATCCGGGCGGCCTCCTGAACTTGAGCCGGGCCAGGACCAGCGCCACGAAGAGAAGCTCGCCCATGACGAAGGCGGCCAGGGCGCGGCCGACGCCGTGGGTGAAGCCGTAGGCGTGCAGGCCCTTGCCCAGCAGGTTGACGCCGAACCAGGTGAGCGCCACGGCGACGATGACGCCGACGGCGCCGGCGGCCAGCCCGGCCCGGCCGAGCCAGCCGGCGCGGCGGGCGTGGAGCAGGATGGCGCACCACAGGATGATCAGCAGCGCCCCGTTCTCCTTGGGGTCCCAGCCCCAGAACCGGCCCCAGGACTGGTCGGCCCAGATGCCGCCCATGGCCGTGCCGACGGCGGTGAAGGCCAGGCCGAACCCCAGGGCGGCCAGCAGCATCCGCTCCCTCCGGGCGCCGGCCTCCTCGTCCCGGCGCGGCGACAGTTCCCGGACCAGCGACCAGTGGCCGATGATTCCGGCGACCACGCAGCCGGCATAGCCCAGGCTGATGGTCGCGACATGGGTCGAGAGCCACAGGTTGGAATCGAGGACGGCCGCCAGCATGCCCATGGTGTCGCCCTCGAGGGCATAGCGGCCGGCGACGGCCAGCGAAACCAGTCCCGCCAGCGCGCCGCTGAGCAGGCCGAGCCCGCGCTTCTCGAAGGCCTCGAGGCCCAGTCCCAGGACCGCCCCGGCCCAGCCGACGAAGACGAAGGTCTCATAGAGATTGGTCACCGGCGGGCGGCCCATGATCAGCACGCGGGCGACCAATCCTCCCGAATGCACCGCCCATCCCGCCAGCAGGAGAACCGTTGCCAATTGTTTCAGCCGGCGCCGGCGAAGGAGCCATGAGGCGACGAGGAGCAGCGCGGCCAGTCCGTAGGCCAGCAGGGCCTTGAAAAAAGGATCGAAGCGGTTGGTGGCGACCTCCAGGGCCATCCGTTTCCGGCCCTGGCGGACAGTGGGCGAGCGCCGGTCCAGCGAACGGTTGAAATCGTCAAGGGCGGCCGCGCAGCCTTTCCAATCCCTTTGGCCATAAGCCCTGACCGCACCGATCAGCAGATCCAGTTCCCGGGCGACGTCCCCGGGAAACCGATCGCGCATTGACCAGGCCAGGGCGGGGCCGAGCCACTCCCCTGCGCCGCCCGCTGCCGGCGGCACGATGGCCGGAGCCTGCGGCCCCTGGCCCGCCGCGGCTCCCTCGCCGCGCCCCGACCAGGCGAAATGGAAGGCGCGGGCCAGGTGATAATATTCCGAGACGTTGTCATACAGCCGCAGGATCTCGCTCTCGGCCGCGCCGGCCGGCGCGGCGCCGCTCCGGGCGGCCTGGCCGGCCCGCCGCGGCAGTTCCGCCCGGTGCGGCTGCAGCTGGCGGAAGCTGACTCGGGCGCGCCCGAGAGCGGTGAAGCCGATGGCCGGCAGGACGTCGGGATGGTTGACGAGGAAGACCGCGTCGTCATGCGCCTCCCACGGGGAGAAGAAAACCCGGGCCAGCCAGCTGGCGGCGTCCATGCCGTTCAACGACGAACGCCCGGAGAACTGCTTGAGCAGGTTGCGGGCGAAGGTGTCCATGGGCTTGACCCGGCCCTGGTCGAGGACGGCCAGCCGCGGGAACGGTTGGATCACCGGCGGCGAGGCAGCGGCCAGGAAGGCGGAGCCTGGCAGCGTGCATGCCAGGAGCAGCAGCAGGAGCCTCGCCCCCTTGGCCGGCGCCTCTGCTGGCTTCGGACTTCGCGGCCGGCCCACGACCATGGCCGACAGGTGCAGGAGCAGCCCCAGGAACATCAGGGCGCTCGCCGCGTACGGCAGCCAGGCGCCGGCGCTGCGCACGACCGCCAGGGTCGAGCTTTCATTCCCCGCCGGGTCCACGGCGTAGGAGGATTGGTAGAACGTGTAGCCACGGAAGCGCAGCGGCTTGTTCATGGAGATCAGCGCCCGGCGGCGCTCGCCGCCCGCGTCGAGCTCGACCCAGCTCTCGAAGCTCTTGGGGACATCGGTCCCCTCGTGCCGGGCCGCCTTGAAATCGAGGAGCTTGAGTCGCAGGGGCAGGGGGATGCGCTGCGGCCGCAGCGACAGGTCCCAGGTTTTTCCTCCCAGCTTCAGGGAAATTGGCCGCTCCTCTCCGCCGAACAAGGAGACGGGGCGGCTCTCGTTGCCAGCACCGACCCCCAGGACCAGCCCCGGGGTGTTTTCTTCGGGGTCATCTGCCGGCGGCAGCGGCTCCAGCAGGGCAGGCCCGGCCTGGCGGCAGTTCGCCAGACGCCTTTCCACGTGCAGGATCAGGCCGGTGTTCCCGGCCTTCCTTTCACGGCCCGGCTCCAGCAGCGCCATGGCCTCGGCCCATTCCCGCTCCTTCGCGGCGGAACGGGAGCGGACGGCCAGCTGCCATTCGCCCGCGGCCAAGGAATGGCCAGCACTCTCGCCCTCGCGCAGGGTAAGATAGGACTCCTGAGCTGTGGCGGCGATGAAGAAGCCTCCTCCGATCATGAGCAGCAGCCCGCCGTGGAGCAGCGCCAGACCCCACTGTCGCCAGCGCCGCAGCGGGCGCCGGGCAAAGGCGGCCAGCAGGTTGGCGATGAACAGGACACCGGCCAGCCGCATGCCCGGCAGGGGTATGACGCCGAAAAGCCGGTAGATCCAGGCAGCGAACACCTTCCGCTGGGCGGCATAAACGCCCGCCTGCGCCTGGCAGACGGTGCCGGCGATCACCAGGAAGGCGATGAGCGACAGGATGAGAACGGTGAGCTTCAAGGAACCCATCCTCCCCAGGACCAGCGAAAGCCAGCGCGGTTTCTCGTCCATTGTCCCCTCCGGACACGTCCTGTTGTAGCATGCCCGGCTGCACGCGGCAAGGCCGGCAGCGGGCAGGCCGGTCATATGGGGCGGCTCGTGCCCACCTCCGCCGGCAAATGCATGGGAACCATCCCGGGGTCGGCCTATTCCCTGGCGACTTGCGTCACGCACAGGAGCATGGCGCCATCCTGCGCCCCCTCTAGCCGTCTGACTGGGGCGGGGCCTTGCGCCCCAGCCGGGTGAGGACGATGCCGGCGAAGATGACCGCTGCGCCGAGGAGCAGGGAGGCGCCCACGCGTTCGCCGAGGATCAGGGCGGCGGCCAGTACGGCGAACACCGGCTGCAGGTTGTAGATCGCGGCCGTTCGGCTGTTGCCCACCCGGCGCACCGAGTAGAACCACAGCACCATGGCCAGCGAGAGGGCGACCGTGCCCGAGAACAGCAGGCAGAGCCAGGCCTTGAGGGAAACGCCGCCCCAGGCGAAGCGGAGCAGCGGCCGGACGGCGAGCGGCAGGAACATCAGCGTGCCCAGGCCCATGGTCACGGCCGTGAATTTCAGCGGCGAGTATGTCCTCAGCAGCGGCCGCGCCGAGACCGTGTAATGGGACCACAGGAACACGGCGGCGAACAGGATCAGGTCCCCCTTCCAGGTGCGGGCTGATAGGGAGAGGCCGCCGACGCGGCCGCTGACGACGAGGTAAATCCCGGCGAAGCCCAGGGCGATGCCCAGCCAGCCCAGGGGGCGGATCCGGTCCTGCTTGAAGAACGAGCTGAGCAGGGAGATCATGATCGGCCCGCTGCCGAAGATGACGGCCGTGTTCGCGGCGGTCGTGCGGTCGATGCCGAAGATGAACAGGTATTGGTACAGGGCGTAGCCCGAGAAGGACAGCAGGAGGATCTTGGGCAGGTCCCGCCGCCGCAGCCGCAGGCTCTCTTCGCTCGCCAGCAGCCAGCCGAGCAGGAGGACGGAGGCGAACAGCAGACGGATGCCGTTGAAGGGCAGGGGCGGGATCTCGGCCAGGGCGATCTTGACCAGCGAGATGTTCACCGCCCAGAACGCCACCACCAGCAGGACCAGCAGATCGTTCGCCGAAGGCTTCCAGCGCGCCATGAGGCGTCATGGTAGCATGGTGCACCCGGCCCGGCAAGGCCTTGTAGAACTGCCGGATTTCAGTGACGAGTGACGAGTAAAAGCAATAAGCCGAACTGCAGCGAGAAGCAGACCGACACGCAGGGTTCGTTTCGTTGCGGTCCCACGTCACGCGTTACGCGTTACGCGTCACGATCTCTCTTGTCATACCGTGCACCGATTTCTCGAAATTCCCAACCGGACACCGCGGGTGAACCAACTGCCCCGCCGGAAAGGGGAACTAAAGACAACGGGGCAAGGGCACGGCCTTTGCCCCGATCGCTTGCGCCTTCTGCTGCACAGCCCTACTCCAGCCAGATCCTGACCGTCTCCCCGTCCTCCGATTCGATCTCGACCAGCGACATGGAACCGGCCTTTTTCAGGTCGTTCCAGACCCGCTTGAGGTCGATTCCGCAGTTACCGTCGACGTGGAACTCCTTGTCCGGGGTGGCGTTCATCACGGCCTCCACCAGGGCGACGGGCAGGGTGATCTTCACATTGCCCGCCTTGCCGCTCTTGCCGGCGACCACGATCCTGAACCACTGCGCGTCCCGGCCGGTCCCCGGGTTGCGGACCGCGTTCCTGACGACCTTGTAGTCGTCGGCCGCCGAGGCGAAGAGCCCCGGGGCCGTCGCAGCCGCGAGCAGGGCAACCAGCAGCACACAGATTCCTTTCTTCATTTTTCTTCCTCCTCGATTCCGTTTATTCGATCCAGATGCGGACAATGACGTCCTCGGCCTGGATGTCGATCTTCTTCCCCTCGTCCAGCAGCTGCTGCAGGAGCCGGTCCAGGTTGTAGCCCTCCTTCTTCAATGCCTGCTTCTCCTGGGCGCCCAGCGACCTCAGGGCCACGTCGGCCAGGGCCAGGGGGATGGCGATGGAGATGTTGCCCTTCGGGTCGCCCTTGTCGGCGACGTAGATCTTCAGCAGCTTTCCCGACGCCTGCCGGCCCCGGCCGTCCATCCCCTTCAGGCGGGTCGGGTCGATGCGCATGACGGCGATCCTGGCCCGGTCGCGAAGCTCCTCGTCCTGTTCTCTTTCCAGAATGCGCAGGAGCACCGGCAGCGCCCGGGCGGCGCTGGCGCGGTCCGGGATGTAGCTCAGCTTGAGGGCGGCGTAATAGGAAACGACCTTGTTCCCGTTCCCCAGCAGGCCCACGATCTTTTTCAGGTATTCCTTCTCGCCCGACTGATAGAGCCCGGCGGAGAGGTCGATGACCGAGACCAGGGCCTCCTCAGCCAGGTTGCTCGCCGGAGCCGCGGCGACGAACGTCTCATAGCTCTCCAGGGCCGGCTTACGGGAGCCCAGCTCCTCCTGGCACTTGCCGCGGTAAAAAAGGGCCGTCGCGTAATAGCGGCTGCCCGCATGGCGGGCGATCATCTCGTCCAGGTTCTTCAGGGCGCCCGACCACTGCTTGTCGAAGATCAGGGTCTTGGCCCTCTCGAAGAGCTCGTCGCCGGGATCGGCGGCCTGCACCGCGGCTCCCAGGCAGCCGGCCATCAGGATGAATACGATCCATTTCGTTTTCATTTATGCCTCGATGTAGGGTTTGGAGGAAAGTTCCCTTTCCAGCAGCCGGATCTTCAGCAGCAGCCTCTCGTTCTCCAGCAGACGCTGTAGGCGCAGGATCTGGCGGCATAGCCCCTGCTCCTCGAGCTGCAGGATCTCGTAGTTCAGCCAGTCGATCCGCTCCGAGACCTGCCGCATCTTCAGCCACTCCATGGGCGGCAGGTTCTGCTCGACGTATTTCTTCCGCAGCAACAGTTCCTTGGCCTTCCGGGAGTACAGCCGGAGTTCCATGGCCGCCATCTCCCCGCTGGGGCAGTCCTGGAGCAGGCCGGCGAACATCAGCTGGCTCTGCTGCAGGTAGGAGAGGGCCTCCTCGCGGGCCAGCCCCGACTGCAGGTGCATCACGGCGGAGGCAAAGCCCTCCCGCCCGGGCGGCGCCGAAACGACGGGCGCCGTGGACCGCCCCAGGAAGAACAATCCCAGGCCGACGGCCAACGCCAATGCCGCGGCCGCCGCCAGCCAGGCCGGGGAAAGGGCCGGCCGCCGGGCCGAGGCCGAGAAGCGCCGCTGTTCCGCCGCGGCGAGGATCCGGCCGCTGACCACGGGCCAGTCGACGGCGGCCACGGCCGCCTCGGCCTCGGCGGCGGGGATGGCGGCGTCGGCTAGCAGCGAGCGCCATGCCTCCAGCTCCCTCCGGCAGGCCGGGCAGGAGCCCAGGTGTTTCGCGAGGGCCTGCCGCCGCTCTCCGGCGAGCTCGTCCGCCGCCAGCCACTCCAGGTCACGCCGGAATTCACGACATGCGTTCATGCTCCCCTCCCGTCCCCGGCGCCAGCTCGCGGCGGATGCGGCGCAGGGCCCGATGATGCAAGGACTTGACGGTGCCGAGCGAGACCGACAATGCCTGGGCGACCTGGGGCAGCTTCAGCCCCTGGCGGTATTTCAGGACGAAGACCGAGCGCTGCCGCGGCGACAGCCGGTCCAGGGCCTGCTCGATCGCCTCCTGGCGCCGGCTGCGGCCCCACTCCTGGGCGGGGCCGTCGAGCACCGCGAAATGCCGCTCCGGCACCTCTTCCAGACCGCATTCCCGCCCTCGCCGCCGCGCCAGGCGCCGGTAGCGGTCGACGCACAGATTGTGCGTCAGGCGGCGGATCCAGCCCGGCAGCGACTGCTCCGGCCGAAGCGCGCCGACCTTGTCGTAGATCCTCATGAATGCCTCCTGCACGATCTCCAGGGCGTCGTCGCGGTCACGGAAGAACCCGTAGGCCAGGGCGAACACGGATTTCTGGTAGCGTTCCACCAGTTCGGCGAAGGCAACGCGGTCGCCGGCGGCCAACCGCTCCAGTAGGGCGTTTTCCGCCGCATCGCGCTCGCCGGCCAGGGGAAGGGCTTCGCCCGTCCCGGACGGGTTCGCTGCCGGGCCGCTCACGCGCCTTCAGCCCCGGGCGGCCCCGCGGGCCGCCTGCGCCGCCGGCCGGCGGCCTGATCGTCCATTTCGTTGCCTGGCATCCGTTCCTTCCGCCTATAAGACGAAACGGCGGGGAAAAAGGTTGACACGGCGGTCGCTCCAGGCGGACGGCGTTTCCTTGACATCGGCGGCACGGTCGGCTAAACTTTTTTCATGGACAACATCAAGCAAGCGATCGCGGAGGGAGGGAACATGACCAAGAAGATCGGCAAGTACATCCTGGCGGCGCTCATCGTCATTTTCGTGCTGATCTTCCTGTTCAAGATCTATATCGTCGTCGACCCAGGCGAGAAGGCGGTGATCTTCAACAAGGCCACCGGCAACCTGCGCGTCACCCCCAACGAGGGATTCTATTTCCTGGTGCCGCTGATCGAGGAGCCGACGGTGTACGACATGAAGGCCCGCACCTACACCATGAGCATCGCCCAGCTGGAGGGAGAAATCAAGGGCGACGACTCGCTGCAGGCCCTCACCGCCGACGGCCAGACCGTGCTGCTCGACATCTCGGTGCGCTACCACCCCGACCCGGAGAACCTCGACAAGCTGCACCGCCGCATCGGCGTCGACTTCGTCAACAAGGTCATCCGCCCCCAGGTGCGCTCGACGGTGCGCATGATCGTGGCCGAGTACCCGGTGCTCGACGTCTACTCCGGGAAACGCTCGCTGATCCAGGCCGAGATGGAGACCAAGCTGCGCGCCTCCTTCGTGCGCAATTACATCGCCCTCGAGGAGGCGTTGCTGCGCAACGTGCAGTTCTCGCGCGAATTCCAGCAGGCCATCGAAAACAAGCAGATCGCCCAGCAGGAGGCGCAGCGCATGAAGTACATCCTGGAGCGCCAGGAGCAGGAGAAGAAGCGCAAGATCATCGAGGCCGAGGGCGAGGCCGAGTCGCTGCGCCTGAAGGGGCGGGCCCTGGCCGAGAACCCGGCGCTGATCCAGTACGAGTACGTCAAGATGCTGGCGCCCAACATCCAGGCCATCGTCGCCGACCAGAGCGCCATCTTCAACTTCTCCGAATTCCTCAAGGGGCAGAAGAAATAGGCCGCCGGCCATGCACCGGATCGGGCTCACCGGCGGCTTCTGCTCCGGCAAGTCGTTCGTCCTGCGGGTGCTGGAGGAGCAGGGCTGCCGCACGCTGCGCGCAGACGACCTGGCCAAGACGATCGTCTTCGCCCCGGGCTCGCCCCTGCTGCAGGAGGTCATCGGCATCTTCGGCCCGGGCGTCCTCGACGAGGGCGGCAGCCTGGACAGGGAAAAGTTCAGCCAGGCCCTGTTCGAGGACCACGGGAAGCGCCAGGCGCTCAACGCCATCGTCCACCCCCTGGTCGGCGAGGAGCGCCGGCGGCTGATCCGCGAGGCCGAATCCACCGGCATCTACGACTTCCTGGTCTACGAGTCGGCCCTGCTGCTGGAATCGGGCATCCAGGGCGATTTCGAGCGCATCATCGTCGTCTACTCGTCGCCGGCCGTGCAGCTGCACCGCGCCATGGAGCGCGACGGCCTGACGCGGGCCGAGGCGCAGAAGCGCATCCGCTCGCAGTTCCCGCTGCGCGAGAAGCTCAAGGCGGCTCATTACGCCATCGACACCAGCCTCGGCACCGAGAGCACCCGCGCCAGGACACTGGAGGTCTTCCACCTCTTGCAAAAGGATTTCCATTTGTCCTAGCTTGTGCTACAATCGCCGCAAGGAGAGACGGGATGGGGAATACGGAATACCTAGAGGAACTGCTGCGGCAGTTCAACCTGGGCAAGGGGGCGCCGATCGCCGAGGTCTTGGAGAGGTACCTGGAGCGGAGCCTGCAGATCAAGTTCCAGCGCATCCTGATATCCCAGGACATCCTGAAGGAGGAGTTCGTCCGCCTGCATGAGTCCTTCCTGAAGATCCTCAAGATCTACCAGGCCTCGGACCTGAAGCTGGACATGGGCATGTTCACCCAGGACCAGCTGGGCAAGTACTTCTTCAACCAGGGCGTCTACGCCATGTGCAAGGACAACTTCCTGCAGGCTAGCGAGAAGTTCCAGGAGGCCTACAAGATCAACAAGCGCAATGTCTTCCTGCTCCTGTACATGGGGATCATCCTGATGGTGCGCAAGAACCACTACGCGGCCGAGAAGTACTTCAGCGAGGCCACCAAGCGCGACCCCAACTACGACGACGCCTGGTTCTACTCGGCCGAGAACTACTTCAAGGCCGGGAACTTCAACCTGGCCTGGGAGTGCTACGAGAAGACGCGCAAGTTGAACCCGGCCTACAACGACATCAACCAGCGGTTGAAGGAGACCAAGGAGGCGATCCTGCGCAAGCGCCGCGGCGGCAAGAAGGATTCGCTGCTGCGCCGCCTGGTGCAGTACGTGCGCAGCGCCTTCGAGCGCTAGGATCTTGAATCCCTAGAACAAGGTTCTGTTGTGATTCGTGATTCGTAATTCGAAAAAGCCAACGACGAACTCTCCAGGGCCTTTCATTTTTGCCTTTTGCCTTCAGAATTCGTTGCTTCAAGCGCAAAGTGATTTTTAGCGCTTTTTCTACTACTTTTACCTTTTACCTTTTTCCTTCATATCTCTTCTTCTTACTCTACCCAGCTGCCACTTTATCCCACTTCCACTGAACTTGGTTTCGCAGCTACTCCCTCTTCCACTTCACGCCGGACGGCGTGTCGATGAGCGCGATCCCCTGCCGGCGCAGCTCGGCGCGGATCTCGTCGGCGCGGGCGTAGTCCTTCTCGCGGCGCGCCTTCTCGCGCAGGGCGATGCGCGCCTCGATCTCGGCATCCAGTGCCGGGCGCTCGTCGGGCTCCAGCACGCCCAGCACCGAGTTGATCCGCTCCAGCCAGGCCAGGACCGCGGCGGCGTCGGCGCGCGTCAGGGCGCTGAGCCGCGGATTGACCTCGGCGATGAGGTCGAACATCGCTCCCAGCGCCCCCGAGACGTTGAAGTCATCGGCCATGTGGTCGCGGAACGCGGCCAGGGCCTTTTCCAGGGTGGCGGCCAGCCCGGGATCGGCCTCGCCCTCGCCCTCCACGTTGCGCAGGGAAAAGGCGAAGTTCCGGACCCGCGCCAGCGCCTGGCCGGCCATCTCCAGCCCCTCCAGGGTGAAGTTGAGCAGCTTGCGGTAGTGGCTGGAAATCAGCAGGTAGCGCACGGCCATGGGGGCGCAGCCCCTGGCCAGCAGGTCGCCCAGGGTATAAAAGTTGCCCAGCGACTTGGACATCTTCTGGCCGTCGACGATCAGGTGCTGGCAGTGCAGCCAGTAGTTGACGAAGGTCACGCCGTTGGCGCACTGCGACTGGGCGATCTCGTTCTCGTGGTGCGGGAATATGTTGTCCACGCCCCCCATGTGGATGTCGAAGTGCGGCCCCAGGTACTTCATGCTCATGGCCGAGCACTCGATGTGCCAGCCGGGGCGGCCTTCGCCGAAGGGCGCCGGCCAGGAGGGCTCGCCCGGCTTCTTCCCCTTCCAGAGGACAAAATCCTGGACCGACTCCTTTTCGTACTCGTCGGCGTCGACGGCGGCGCCGACCTTCAGGCTGCCCTTGTCGAGATTGGCCAGGCGGCCGTACTCGGGGAAGCGCTCGATGCGGAAGTAAACCGAGCCGTCCTTCTCGTAGGCGAACCCGTTCTCGAGCAGGCGGACGATCAGCGCCTGCATCTCGGCGACGTGCTCGGTGGCGCGCGGGTAATGGTCGGCCGGCAGGGCGTTCAGCGCCCACAGGTCGGCGTGGAAGGCATCGATGTATTTCCGCGTCACCTCCGCCAGGGGCATCTGCAGCTCGTTGGCCTTGCGGATGGTCTTGTCGTCGATGTCGGTGATGTTCATCACGTGGGTGACGCGAAAGCCGAGGAAGACCAGGAAGCGCTTGACCAGGTCCTCGAAGAGGTAGGAGCGGTAGTTGCCGATGTGCGGGAAGTCGTAGACGGTAGGGCCGCAGGTGTAGAGCCCCACCCGCCCCTCGGCGATGGGGCGGAACTCCTCCAGGCGGCGGGTCAGCGTGTTGTAGAACCTCATGGCGTCTCCTCTTCCTGGCGGCCCTGGCAGCGGGACTCCTTGTACCAGCGTACCTGCTTGCAGAAGCGGTCGAAGACGGCCACGTCGGCCGCGGTCCAGCGCGTGCGGCTGACGGCGCGCTTCAGCGAGCGGTGGAACAGGCCGTTCTCGGGCTCGCGCACCTCCAGCCCCTTCATCAGGTCCCAGATATTGTCGATGATGCGCTCGAAGGCGCGCTTGTCGGCCATGCGCGGCAGTTCGGGGCGGCCGCCCCCCGCCTGCGCCGCCTTGAAGAGTTCGTAGGTCACCACCATCACCGCCTGCGAGAGGTTCAGCGAGGGGTAGGTGCCGGCCATGGGGATGCGGATGAAGAAGTTGGCCAGCTGGCTTTCGTCGGTGTTCACCCCCTTGTCCTCGCGGCCGAAGACCAGGGCGATCTTCTCGCCGGGGGCGGAGGAAACGGCCTGCGCCGCCGCCTGCTCCGGGGAAAGGAAGTCGCGCTTCCACTTGCCCGCCTTGGCGGTGGCGAGGTAGACCTGCGAGATGCCCTGCAGGGCGGCGGACAGGCTGGGAAACTCCTGGGCGGCCTCGACGATCTCCTGCGAGCGGTAGCCCATCTTCTTCTGGTCGGCGTGGTCGCGGAAGGGGACGGGGTTGACCAGGCGCAGGCGCGCCAGTCCCATGTTCTTCATGGCCCGGACCACCGAGCCGATGTTCCCCGGCCCCTTGGGCTCGACCAGCACGACGTACACCCGCTCCAGGAGATCTTTCGTTTTTTCCATTTATTCCCAGTGAAAGCGGAGAAATTATAGTATAAATGAGCGCCATGGGCAAATCGACGAAGTGAAAAGTGAAATGTGTGGCCGCTAATGAGCGCTCGGTCCATTGCTTTTGCTTTTCACTTTTCACGATTCACTTTTCACTTGCTTTGCTTTGCCGTCTGCCGCGTCCTTGACGGTCAGCCCGAAACCCGCTACAATCGCAGCATGGAACTCGTTCAACTCAAGTCCCTGTTCGCCGAGCTGAAGCAGAAAGCCTCCGACCTACGGGGGTTTCTTTGAGATAGCCGAAAAGACCGAACGCATCAAGGAGATCGACGCCCGGCTCACCGACCCCGACCTGTGGGGCAAGCCACAGGAGGCGGCGCGGCTGCAGAAGGAGAAGAAGCTGCTCAACGGCTTCCTGCTGATCGACTCCAAGCTGGGCTTCACCACCGAGGAGCTGGAGACCTATTTCCAGCTGATCGACGAGGATCCCTCCCTCCTCCCCGAGCTGGAGGAGAAGATCGTGCAGTTCCGCGAATACGTCGAGGAGACCGAGGTCAAGCATTACCTCGACGGCGAGAGCGACGCCAGCAACGCCTTCCTGAGCATCCATCCCGGCGCCGGCGGCACCGAGAGCCAGGACTGGGCCGAGATCCTGCTGCGCATGTACCTGCGCTTCTGCGAGCGCCTGGGCTTCAAGGCCGAGATCACCGACATCCTGGCCGGCGAGGAGGCGGGGGTCAAGAGCGTCAGCGTGCGCGTCGAGGGCGAGTACGCCTTCGGCTACCTGAAGGAGGAGATCGGCGTCCACCGCCTGGTGCGCATCTCCCCTTTCGACGCCAACAAGCGCCGCCACACCTCGTTCGCCGCCGTCTTCGTCATCCCCGAGGTCGACGACTCGATCACCATCGACATCGACCCCAAGGACCTGCGCATCGACACCTACCGCTCGTCGGGCAAGGGCGGCCAGCACGTCAACCGTACCGACTCGGCCGTGCGCATCGTCCACCTGCCGACCAACACGGTGGTGCAGTGCCAGAGCGAGCGCTCGCAGCATCAGAACAAGGACCGGGCCATGAAGATGCTGCGCTCCAAGCTGTACGACCTGGAGCTGAAGGCCCAGCAGAAGGTGAAGGACAAGATCGAGGACGGCAAGGGCGGCATCGCCTGGGGCAACCAGATCCGCTCGTACGTCATGCAGCCGTACCAGAGCGCCAAGGACCACCGCACCGGGCTGGAGCGCGGCGACGTCCAGCGCGTGCTCGACGGCGACATCCTGGGCTTCATAAAGGAATCGCTGAAACTTCCCAGATAAAGCTTGGCGCTCGGCTGACGGCACTCGGCGGACGGCGGTAGCAAAAAAGCGAGCTGCCATGACGGGCGCACGATGGCCCGGTCTTCACAGGCCATACGTTCCGGGCTATGATGGACGGGGAAGAAATGGCCGCCGTGTCCGTCCAAACGGTCATGCGCGGGCTGGAGGCCGAGTGAAACGAAGCATCCAGGCTAGCGGGATCCTGGCTGCGGCGCTTTTCTTCGCGGGATGCTCCTCGAGGACCGAACTCGTGGGGTACGGCCCCCTCATTCCCCTTCAGCATGGGCTGGAAACGCGCCTGCTCGGCGACGGCAGGGGCGGCGCCCGGCTGCGGGTCACCAACCGGACCGACGGCTTCCTGTCCGTCAATCAATCTCCCCTGGCCATGACCGTCCGTGTCCTGCGCGCCGGCAAGGCCGTCGCGCCCTCCTATCGGATCATGCCGCACATGAACATGAATCCGGATGCCGACAGCTTCGTGGTGATGTCGCCTGGTCAGACCCGGGAGATGGCCGTCCCCTTGTCTTTCCGACGCGGAGAACTCCGAACGCTGGACGGCGGCTACCGGCTCAAAAAAAACAGGCTGTACGACGTGGAGTTGCGGCTCAATCCGTATTTCGGGACTTTCACCAAGGAAACATCCGCAAGGATCCTGGCCGAGCTCAAGATCCCCGGCTACCTGCGCGAGACCCTGAGCGCCAACACCATGACGATCCGCGCCAGGCGCGCCTTCGCCTGGACACGCTAGGTCATCCCCTGCGCGCGGCAATGACGAAGAAATGCGCGATCGTGTCGAATGACCCAACGCGCGCTTCGCGCGCAAGGGAAAAGGGAACAGCGAAGGAAGATGCCGCTCATTGCTTGCTGCGGCCATCGCCGCTGCCAATCAGCAGATCGAGCTGAAGTGAAAGGTGAAACGTGAAAGGGCCGGCACAACGCGCGAACCATTGCATCTTCTCGCCGCCCGTCACGTGCCATTTGTCGCCGCAGTTCTTTGAGCTTCTTGCTGGCACGGTCCCGGACGCCTAATTCGCGATCTCGCTCCTGCCTTTCTTGCCGATGCAGGCCTTTTTCCCCGAAGCGCCAACGAGGCAGATCTCCTTTTTCACCAGCGAGGCGACGTCGACGGCCGGTTGAATCCCATTCGTGACCGTGAAGCGGTCGTTGCCCCGGGCGACGGTGAGCGTGAACTTCTGGCCCCCGGCGGGGATCAGGTAGCGGTCGAACTCCTCCTGCAGGCCGAGGCGGCCGGAGAGGATGGCTTCGCCGACGACCCCGGCCGCGCCGGCGTAAAAAAGGGCGCCGCGGCCGTTGCCGGCTCGGTCCGACCACTCGAAGACGTTCATGTCAGCCAGGTTCTTGGCGACGATTTCCTCCAGATACTCGTCGGCCTCCTTGCGAAAGCCATGTTGATACAAGGCGCTGACCAGGCGGCCGCCGATCCAGTCCCACTCGCCGCCGTTCTGGTAGCTCCAGGGGACGCGCAGCAGCGGATGGGGAAAGAAGCCCTCGGGATAGGGAGGCAGCAGGGTGAAGGAGACGGTGCGCAGCCCGAGCTCGCGCCGCCGTTTTTCCAGCACCCGGAGGAAGCGGGCGATCTCGCCGTGCGTCATCAACCCGGCGCGCATGGCCTCGGCATTGCCGCCTACGGCCAGAATGCCCTTTTCCCGGAGGAACAGCTCCTCGCCGTCCTCGACGCGATGAACGACGAAGTAGCCCTCGTTTGCGAGGAAAAGCTGCCGCCGGCACTCGGCGGCCACTGCCTTTTCCCGCGCTTGCCATTTTCCGGCCATGGCCTCGTCGCCCAGCCGCCCGGCCATGCGGGACAGCTTCCGCGCCGCCTGGACGAACAGGGACTGCGCGTAGACGGAGAAGGTCCGCCGCGAGCGGTCGGAGAGCTTTACGGCGCGCGGGTCGGCGTACGAGCGCTCCACGTCGCCCCAGTCGGCGGTCAGGCCGCTCCAGATCAGCCCGCGCCCCGGGTCGCGGCGCTCGCGCCACAGCCATTCCAGGGCCTCGTCCAAGCGTTGCAGCCGGCTCGTACCAGCGACGCTTCCGTTCAGCCAGGCCGGGTCGCCGAGGGCCACCTGCCAGGCGGCCAGCACCAGCGAGCTTTCCTGGTCGCTCTCCACCGTGTTCTTGTCGCAGCGGCCGATGGCGTCCACCCAGTCCTGCACTTCCCCGGACGGTGTCTGCGCCAGGAAGAAGCGGTCGACGACCGCGCCCATCTCTCCCGGGGGATAGAAAAAGCGGGCGTAGGGCAGCATGGTCGCGAAGTCGCGCACCCACAGCTGTGGATAGTCGCTGCCGGCGGCGAAGCCGAAGAGCTTCCCGCCGCGCCGGATCTCGTTGTTGCGGAAGGTCTGGCGCAGCAGGTACTGCTCGCGGTCGACCGCGGAGCTGCCGCTCTCCCAGAAGGTGGGCAGCCAGGCGCGGCGGAACTCCGGCGAGACGAGCGGCCGCAGGTCCAGCTGGACGGCGCCGGTCTCCCAGCCCTTGTCCCGGCCCCAGAAATCCCCCTCGCGCACCAGGTCCCACTCCAGGCGGTAGCGCCCGGGCTCCAGGCTGAAATAGACCGGGATCTCGAAGCGGGCGGTGGCGCCGGGGCGGACCGGCGCCGGCAGGTCGAAGCGCCGGTTGTCGAAGCGCACCATCCTGCCGCCCAGGTCGCGGGCGTGGTACGAGACGAAGAAGCGGTCGCCAGGGGCGATGCGCGCGGCGGAGCGGTTGCGCACGACCAGCTGCAGCAGGACCTTCTCGCCCTGGCGCGCCGCCAGCTCCCGCGGCGTGCATTCGAGGCCGCTCCGCTCTTTTGCGGCCGGCCGGCAGGAAGCCAGCAGGCCGAGGAGTGCCAGCAGGGCCGGCCCGAAATGCCGACTCATGGCCGGCCGCCTTCCAGGAACGCCTTCTCGCGGAAGAAATCCTCCAGGTTTGAACGCCAGGGCCGCACGGCGAATCCCAGCTCTTCCTGCACGCGGCGGCGGTCCAGCACCGCATGCAGCGGCCGCGGCGCCCTGGCGCCGTAGGCGGCGGTGGCCACCGCCGCGATGGGGATCGCGCGGCCGATCATCCCGGCCCGCAGCGCCAGCTCCTGGATGGCGGCGGCGAACTGGCGCCAGGAGACCACGCCCTCGTCGCAATAGTGATACACCCCGAAGCGTTCACTGCCGGAGGCGACCAGGCCGGCGACGTTCGCCGCCAGCTGGCCGGCGTACGTCGGCGAGCCGAACTGGTCGTCGACCACCCTGGCCTCGTCCCGCTCGCGGAACACGCGCAGCATGGCGTGAACGAAGTTCGCCCCATGGACCCCATAGAGCCAGGAAACGCGGAACAGGAAGAAGCGCTCCAGGCACAAGGCCAGCCGACGCTCGCCCTCCAGCTTGCTGCGGCCGTAGACGGAGAGCGGCCGCGGCTCGTCGTCCTCGCGGTACGGTTCGGCCCGGTCGCCGGCAAAGACGTAGTCCGTCGAGAAATGGACCAGCTTCGCCTCCAGCCGCGCGGCCAGGCGGGCCAGGTTCTCTGTCCCCGTGGCGTTGACGGCGAAGGCGGCCGCGGGCTCGTCCTCGGCGCGGTCGACCGCGGTGTAGGCGGCACAGTTGACGATCCAGCCGATCCGCCGTTTGCGGGCGAAGGCTTCCAGGGAGGCGGCGTCGCGGACGTCGACCTCGCGGTCGCTGGCCAGGACGGGAATGCCCCGGGCGGCGAACTCGCCCGCCAGCTGCCGGCCCAGCATGCCGGCGGCGCCGACCAGCCAGATGCCGGGGCGTTCGCTCATGGCGCCGGCGCCGCTCAGGAACGCTCGTCGGCCACGCGCAGCAGGTAGTCGCCGTAGCCGCTCGAGCGCAGCGGCTCGGCCAGGCGCCGCAGCTGCTGGCGGTCGATCCAGCCGTTCTGGAAGGCGATCTCCTCCAGGCAGGCGATCTTCACGTCCTGGCGGTCCTCGATGGTCTTGATGAACAGGGTGGCATTGACCAGCGACTCGTGGGTGCCGGTGTCGAGCCAGGCGAAGCCGCGCCCCAGCACGTGCACGCGCAGCGCCCCCCGCTCCAGGTACACGCGGTTGACGTCGGTGATCTCCAGCTCGCCGCGCGCGGACGGCTGCAGGCCGCGGGCGACGGCCACCACCCCGGGATCGTAGAAGTAGAGGCCGACCACGGCCAGGTTGGAGCGCGGCCGCGCCGGCTTTTCCTCGATGGCAAGCGCCCGGCCGTCCGCGCCGACCTCGACCACGCCGTAGCGCTCGGGGTCCTTCACGGCGTAGCCGAACACGGTCGCACCCCCGGCGGCGGCGTCGGCGGCGGCCTGGCGCAGGATCGCGGTCAGCCCGTGGCCGTGGAACAGGTTGTCGCCCAGCACCAGGCACACCGGCTCGCCGGCGATGAATTCGGCCCCGACGAGGAAGGCCTCGGCCAGGCCGCGCGGCTGCTCCTGGACGGCGTAGGAGAAGCGCAGGCCCAGCCGGGAGCCGTCGCCCAGCAGGGCGCGGAAGCGCGGCAGGTCGGCGGGGGTGGAGATGACCAGGATGTCGCGGATGCCGGCCAGCATCAGGGTGGAAATCGGGTAGTAGACCATCGGCTTGTCGTAGACCGGCAGCAGCTGCTTGCACGTCACCTGGGTGACGGGGTGGAGCCGGGTGCCGTGCCCCCCGGCCAGGACGATGCCCTTCATGGCGTGTGCCCTCCTTGCTCCCGGCCGGCGTCGGCGCGGCTCATTCCACGGTGACCGACTTGGCCAGGTTGCGCGGCTTGTCGATGTCGCGCCCCTTGCTGCGGGCGATGAAGTAGGCGAAGAGCTGCAGCGGCACGATGTTCAGCACCGGCTGCAGGATGGGCAGGGTCTCGGGGACGCGGATGACGTCGTCGCAAACCTCGGCGATGCGGCCGTCGCCCTGGCTGGCAATGGCCAGCACGCGGCCATTGCGCGCCTTGATCTCCTGGATGTTGCTGAGCATCTTGTCGGCGGTGGCGTCCTGGGTCACGATGGCCACGGTGGGGAACTCCTCGTCGATCAACGAGATCGGGCCGTGCTTCATCTCGCCGGCCGGGTAGCCCTCCGCGTGGATGTAGGAGATCTCCTTCAGCTTCAGCGCCCCCTCCATGGCGGTGGGGTAGTTGTGCTGGCGGCCGATGAACAGGAAGTCCTCATACGGCGCGTAGCGCTGGGCGATGCCCTTGATGTGCTCGATGTCGGTGAGGATGCTCTTCACCTGCCGCGGCAGCTTCTTGACCGCCTGGATGACGGCGCTGCCTTCGGTGAAGGAGAGGCCCTGGTAGCGGCCGATGAGCAGGGCCATCAGCGTCAGCACCACCAGCTGCGAGGTGTAGATCTTGGTCGAGGCCACGCCGAACTCGGGGCCGGCGTGGTTGTAGACGCCGGCGTCGGTGACCTGGGCGATGGCCGAGCCCACGACGTTGACCACGCCGAGGATCAGCGCCCCTTTGCGCTTGGCCTCGCGGATGGCGGCCAGGGTATCGGCCGTCTCGCCCGACTGCGACAGGGCCAGCACCGCCGTGTCGGCGTCGAGCTTCAGCCGGCGGTAGCGGAACTCCGAGGCCACCTCGACCTCGACATGCAGCTCGCACAGGCTCTCGAAGATGTAGCGGCCGCACAGCCCGGCGTAGTAGCTGGTGCCGCAGGAGACGATGACCAGCCGCTTCAGGTTCTTCAGCCGCTCCAGCACCGGCTCCAGGCCGCCGAGCTTGGAGACGCCCTCGGCCTCGACCAGGCGGCCACGGCAGGCGTTCTCGATCGCTTCGGGCTGCTCGAAGATCTCCTTGAGCATGAAGTGCTCGAAGCCCTTCTTGTCGGCCTCGTCGCCGCGCCCCTCGCGGATCTCGATCTCCTTCTGCAGGAACTCGTCGTTCAGGTTCTTGATGTGGTAGCCGCCGGGGCTGAGCACCGCCATCTCGTCGTCGTTGAGCGAGATGACCTTCTGGGTATAGGGCAGCAGGGCATTGGCGTCGGAGGCGGCGAAGAACTCGCCCTCGCCGACCCCGACGATGATCGGGCTGCCGCGGCGCACCACCACCACCTGGTCTGCCGCGTCAGCGTGCATCACCGCCAGGCCGAAGGTCCCCTCCAGACGCAGGACCGCCAGGCGCACCGCCTTCTCCAGGTCGCCGTCGAAGCTGTCCTCGACCAGGTGGGCGACGACCTCGCTGTCGGTCTCCGAGCGGAAGGCGTGGCCCCTGGCCTGCAGCTCCTGCTTCAACTCCAGGTAGTTCTCGATGATGCCGTTGTGCACGATGGCCAGGCGCTCGCGGCAATCCAGGTGCGGGTGGGCGTTCTCCACCGATGGCCGGCCGTGGGTGGCCCAACGCGTGTGGGCGATGCCGCAGTGTCCGGGCAGCGGCCTCTCGATCCCTTTCTTCTCCAGGTCGGCGACCTTGCCCACGGCGCGGACGACGTGGAGCTGGGCGCCGTCGGCCACGGCCATGCCGGCCGAGTCGTAGCCGCGGTATTCCAGCCGCTTCAGTCCGTCGAGCAGGACCGGCCGCGCCGCCCGCCCCCCGCAGTAGCCGATGATGCCGCACATGTTGACCTCCCGGGCGCGCCTCAGGCGAAATGGGTCAGGCTGGGCTTGCCCAGCGGATAGACGTTGAAGCCGATGGCGTGCAGGCGGCGGTGGTCCAGCAGGTTGCGGCCGTCGAATACGAAAGCCGGCTTGCGCATCGAGGCGAAGATGCGCTCATAGTCGAGATCGCGGAACTCGCGCCACTCGGTGATCACGGCCAGGGCCTGGGCGTCGGCGGCGGCGCGGTAGGGATCGGTCTCGAAGACCACTTCGCCGGCGACGCCGGCCAGGTCGGCGCGGGCGTTGTCCAGCGCCTGCGGGTCGCAGATGGCCAACGCCGCCCGCTCCTCGAGCAGCCGGCGCGCCACGCGGATCCCCGGCGACTCGCGGGTGTCGCCGGTGTCGGCCTTGAAGGCGAAGCCCAGCAGGGCGATCTTCTTGCCCACCACGGTGTGGAACATTTCGCGGATGATCGCCTGCACGAAGCGCTCCTGCTGGTAGTCGTTCATGGACACGACCGCCTGCCAGTAGTCGGCCACCTCGTTCAGGCCGTAGCTGCGAGCAATGTAGACCAGGTTGAGGATATCCTTCTTGAAGCAGGAGCCGCCGAAGCCGACGCTGGCGTTGAGGAAGCGCGGCCCGATGCGGCGGTCGCTGCCCAGGGCGTAGGAGATCTCGCCCACGTCCGCGCCGGTCTTCTCGCACAGCGCCGACACCGAGTTGATCGAGGAGATGCGCTGCGCCAGGAAGGCGTTGGCCACCAGCTTGGACAGCTCGGCCGACCACAGGTTGGTGGTGATGATCTTCTCCCGCGGCACCCAGCGGGCGAAGATGTCGACGATCTCCTGCGCCGCCCGCAGCCCGCCCTCGCTCTGCCGCGAGCCGATCAGCACGCGATCGGGTTCCAGCAGGTCCCGGACCGCCGTGCCTTCGGCGAGGAACTCGGGATTGGAAACGACCTCGAAGCGCAGCCCCTTGCGGTTCTCCTGCAGGATGCGCTCCATGGCCTCGGCGGTGCGCACCGGCAGCGTGCTTTTCTCGACAATGACCTTGGGGCCGTTGGCGTACGCCACGATTTCATGGGCCGTCCGTTCCCAGTACTGCAGGTCGGAAGCCATGCCGGCGCCGTGGCCGAAGGTCTTGGTCGGCGTGTTCACCGAGACGAAAATGATGTCGGCCTCGCGGATGCCGGCGGCGATATCGGTGGAGAAAAAGAGGTTGCGCCCGCGCGCCTGGCGCACGACCTCGGGCAGCCCCGGCTCGAAGATGGGCAGGCGGTCGCCGTTCCAGGCGCGGATGCGCTCGGCGTTGACGTCGACCACCGTGACCTTGAGGTCGGGACACTGGGCGGCGATGACCGCCATGGTCGGGCCGCCGACGTAGCCGGCGCCGATGCAGAGGATGCTTTTCTTGAACGTCATGGTCGCTCCATGGGCGGGGGAGGCGTCAGCGCACTCCATAGTACCCCTTGTACCAGCCGATGAACCGCGCCACCCCCTCCTCCACCGGGGTCTGCGGGGCGAAGCCCACGAGACGGCGCAACTCGTCGATATCGGCGCTCGTTTCGGGCACGTCGCCCGGTTGCATGGGCAGCAGGACCTTGCGCGCCTCGATGCCCAGGTTCTTCTCGATGAGAGCGATGAAGCGCAGCAGATCGACGGGGCGGTTGTTGCCGATGTTGAAGAGGCGGTAGGGCGCCGACGAGGTGGCCGGGTCGGCGCGCCGGGCGTCCCAGCCCGGGTCGGGCCGCGGCGGCCGGTTCAGCACCCGCCACACCCCCTCGACGATGTCGTCAATGTAGGTGAAGTCGCGCTTCATGTCGCCGTGGTTGTAGACCTCGATGGGCTCGCCGGCCAGGATGCGGCGGGTGAAGATAAAGAGGGCCATGTCGGGCCGGCCCCAGGGCCCGTACACGGTGAAAAAGCGCAGCCCGGTGACGGGGACGGCGTACAGGTGGGCATAGCTGTGGGCCATCAGCTCGTTGGCCTTCTTGCTGGCCGCGTAGAGGGAGAGCGGATGGTCGACGTTGTGCCCGACAGCGAAGGGCTGCGCGGCATTGCCGCCGTATACCGAAGAGGAGGAGGCGAAGACCAGATGCTCCACCGGCTGGCGGCGGCAGCCCTCCAGGATGGCCATGAAGCCGGACAGGTTGCTGTCGATGTACGCCCAGGGGTCTTGGAGAGAATAGCGCACGCCGGCCTGCGCCGCCAGGTGCACCACCCGTTGCGGCCGTTCGCGCTCGAAGACGGCGGCGACCGCCTGGCGGTCCTTCAGGTCGGCCTGGTGGAACACGAGGCCTGGCCGCTCCAGACGCGTCCCGGCGCGGCGCTCGAGCCCGGCCGTCTCGGCCTCGGAAAAGCCGAGCTGGCGCAGGCGGGCCAGCTTCAGGCCCACGTCGTAGTAGCCGTTCAGGTTGTCGAGCCCAACGACCGGGATCCCCTCCTGCAGCAGGCGGCGGGCGAAATGGAAGCCGATGAAGCCGGCGATGCCGGTGAGCAGCACGGCTGGCTTGGCGGCCGAGGCTCGCTCGCTCCCTGGTTTCAAGGTAAAACTCCTTTGCAGTCGGGCACGGGCGTGCCGGCCAGACCGGCAATATTATAGTATATTCATGGGAAAAGTGAAAGAGCGGCAGGGCGGGCAAGAGGCGATCTCGAATACCCTGCTCGGACACGAGCCCAGGAAGGCCAGGCTCTTTCACCCAGTCCCTCACCTAAAAGGTCGCCACAAGTTCGTTTGCTTCTCCTTCACTCATGCCTCTTTCGCAGGCCCGGCGCGGATGCGGCGCGATTGACAAGCGGCGGAGGCTCCCGTACAATCGATGGATGGAACGCAACGAGATCCTGGCGCGCCTCGACGCGATCCGCGACGAGGTGCGGGCCGCCAATCCCGGCATCATCCGCCGGCTGATCGCCGAGGAGCACCTGCACGTCCAGGTCTCCAGCCGCCGTTCCCTCGCCGGCCGGATGGTCAACGCGCTGCGCCGGAGGCTCCTGGCCGAGGTGGAACTCGGCCTGCGGCCGATCCTGGACCGCCAGTTTGAGATCAACCTGCGCCTGCTGAAGGAGCTGGAGTCACTGCGGGAGGAGCTGACGCGGCACGACCATGGGCAGCGCTCCTGACCCATCCTCCGCCCCCCTCACCGTGGCGGTCTGCGCCCCGCAGGTGCCGTTCGTCACCGGCGGCGCCGAGGAGCACGTGCGCGGGCTGTGCGCCGAGCTGGCCCGGCGCGGCCACCGCGTCGAGCTCGTCACCATGCCCTACCGCTGGTATCCCCGGCGCCAGCTGCGGCGCAGCATGAGGATGTGGGAGCTGGCCGACCTGCGCGAGAGCGACGGCCGGCGCGTCGACCTGGTCATCTCCACCAAGTTCCCCTCCTATTACGTCCGCCACCCGCGCCACGTGCTGTGGCTGATCCACCAGTACCGTCAGGCCTATGACCTTTACGGCACCCCCTACTCCGACCTTTCGCCCACCGGCCTGCGCGGCCGGCTCTTCCGCGGCCGCTTCGTCCGCCGTGACACCGCCGCCCTGGGCCGCATCCCCGTCCGCTTCACCAACTCGGCCAACACCCGCGACCGCCTGCGCCGCTACAACGGCCTGGACGCCGAGCCCCTATACCACCCCTCGCGCCTGGCCGCCGCCCTCCACTGCCGTGGCTACGGCGACTTCGTCCTGTCGGTCGGCCGCCTCGACCCGCTGAAGCGGACCGACCGTCTGCTGCGGGCGCTGGCCCGCGCCGGCCACGGCCTGCGCGCGGTCATCGCCGGCAGCGGCCCGGCTGAAGAAGACCTGCGGCGCCTGGCCGCCGACCTGGGCGTGGCTTCGCGCGTCGAATTCACCGGCCGCGTGAGCGACGAAAGGCTGGTCGAACTGTACGGCGCCTGCCTGGCCGTGTGGTTCGCCCCCGTCGACGAGGACTACGGCTACGTTACCCTGGAGGCCTTCGGCGCCGCCAAGCCGGTGCTGACCTGCTCCGACTCGGGCGGGACCCTGGAGTTCGTCCGGGACGGCCGCAGCGGCTTCGTCCTGCCGCCGGATGACCCCGGCGCCGCCGCCCATTGCCTCGACCTCCTGCGCCAACGGCCGGCCGAGGCGGAGCGGCTCGGCCGCGAGGGCCGGGAAATGGTCCGCGGCATCACCTGGGAGCATGCCGTCGCCCGGCTGCTGGAGGCCCGGTCGTGAGGCTCGCCTGGTTCTCGCCCCTCAATCCCCAGCCCAGCGGCATTTCCGACTACAGCGCGGAGCTGCTGCCGGAGCTGGCGCGCCACGCCGAGATCGACGTCTGGGTCGATCCCTCCTGGAAAGGGATGCCCGGAGACACCCCCAGCTTCCGCGTCCGCCCCTACACGGCCGCGTCGTTCCCCGCCGGCGACTACGACCAGGTCGTCTACCATGTGGGCAACGACTACGCCGCCCACCGCTACATGCTGGCGGCGCTGGAGCGCTACCCCGGCGTGGTGGTGCTCCACGACCTGGTGCTGATGGGATACTACGCCGCCTGGCTGGATGCCGGCCGCCGCTTTCCCGCCTTCACGGAGTTCCTGAAGCGCTACTACCCCCGGAAGGCCGCCTGGATCGATGCCCTCCTCGCCGGCCGCCCCCCCTTCGCCCTCTGGGAGGACGAGCTGGCCCTGCAGCTGCCGATGAACGAGGAGGTCTGCGCCCGGGCCACGGCGCTCATCGCCCACTCGCGCTTCGTCCTCGACCGCCTCGATCTGCCGCCGGCCATGCCGCGCGCCATCATCCCTCACCACGGCCACCGGCCGCGGCAGGTCGACCGCGGCAAGGTGCGGCAGTCGTTGGGCGTCGCCGCCGGGGAGCTGCTGGCCGTCTCGGCCGGCTATGTCACCCCGGGGAAGCGCTATGGGGCGGTGCTGGGGGCGCTGGACGGGCTGGGCCGACCCGGTCTGCGCTACCTGATCGCCGGCCGCGACCGCGACCGGCTGCTGGAGCGCCTGGGTGCGGCGCAGCGCCCCGGCGTGCTGGTCCGGGGCTTCGCGCCGCTGGACGAGCTGGAGGGCTGGATCGCCGCTGCCGACATCGGCGTCAACCTGCGCAACCCGACCATGGGCGAGAGCTCCGGCTCGCTGCTGCGCATGCTCAGCAACGGCCTGCCGACGCTGGTCAGCGACATCGGCGCCTTCGCCGAGCTCCCCGACGGCTGCGTCGTCAAGGTGCCGGCCGACATCGACGAGCGCGAAACGATCCGGGCGGCGCTGGCGGCCCTGGCCGACGACGCCGACCTGCGCCGCTCCCTGGGCCGCGAGGCCGCCGCCTATGCCCGGGAGGCCTGCGGCAGCGAGCGCTGCGCCCGGCTCTACGCCGAATTCCTCGCCGGCCTGCCGGCGCGACCCCAGGAGGCCCCATGACCGATCCCCGCTTCGCCGCCGCCCTCGAGGAGCTGCGCCGCGAATACGGCCGCCAGGCCGCCGCGCAGCCCGATATTGACGCCATCGCCGGCGAAAAGGTCGACCGCGATCTCGCGCCCGACTACTGGACCTACGACGGCGCCGACCTGGAGAACGAGATGTGGAGCCGCATGCCCGAGCTGGAGTCGGGCCTCGACATCCTGTCGCTGGGCGGCTGGCCCGGCGGGCTGCGCGCCAAGCTCCGTCACCTGCTCCTGCGCCTGGCCGGGCCGCTGGTCCGCGCCGCCCTGGCGCGCCAGGACACATGCAATCGCCGTGTCCAGCGCCAGCTGTTCCTCGACTTCCTGGCCTACAAGCGGATGCGCCAGCGGTTGCAGCTGCTGGAGGCCGACCGCCGCGAGCTGCTCGCCCGCCTGGACATCGTCGAGGCGCTGCTGGCGGCCCGCGAGGAGGACCGTCATGAGTGAGGCCCCGACCCTCGGCGCCACTGACCGCGAAGCCCTGCTGGAGGCCGGGGCGGCGGAGCTGGCTTCGTTGCGCGCCGAACCCGACGGCGCCTCCCGCGCCGGCCGTCTGGTCGCCGGCCTTGCCGCCCACGCGGGCTCGGGGGCGGCCTGCAACGCCATCGACCGCTGCCAGCTGCTCCTCGGCCTGCGCCGGCCGCGCATCGCCGTCTACGATCACACCTGGCACTTCATCGGCGGCGCCCAGAAGTACGGTGCCACGCTGGCCGAGGCCCTGCTGAGGCTGGGCGACGTCACCCTCGTCGGCAACCGCCCCTTTGCGGCCGCCGACCTGCAGAGCTGGTACCGGCTGGACCTGGGGGCCTGCGCCACGCGGGTGGTCCCGCTGCCGTACTACGAGGAGCGCGGCGACGACTACATCGATCCGGCGCGCATCGTCTCGCGCGCCATGGAGAACCCCTTCCACGCCGTCAGCCGCGCCAGCCTCGATTACGACCTCTTCGTCAACAACAGCATGCTGGAGATGGTCTGCCCCCTCGCTTCCCGCTCGCTGTTCATCACCCATTTTCCCGAGCGCCGGCCGCGCAGCTACTTCTACGCAGACCGCTACAGCCGCGTGGTGTGCAACAGCCGCTATACCCGGGACTGGATCGTGAAGCGCTGGGGGCTGGAGCCGCATGCCCACGTCTATCCGCCGGTCGACATGTCCGGCGAGCCGGCGGAGAAGGAGCCGCTGATCCTGTCGGTGGCGCGCTTCGATCCCGGCGGCAACAAGCAGCAGCTCGACATGCTGCGCGCCTTCCTCCTGCTGCGGCGCAGCCGGCCCGAGGCCTGCCGGGGCTGGAAGCTGGCCCTGGCCGGCGGCAGCCACGGCGACAACCCCTACCTGCTCCAGGTGCAGGACTTCCTGCGCGGCCATCCCGCGCTTCCCGTGGAGCTGCATGTCAACGCCCCCCACGACGAGGTGGCCGGCCTCTACCGCCGGGCCGCCCTCTTCTGGCACCTGTGCGGCCTGGGCCAGGACGACCCGGCGCGGGTGGAGCATTTCGGCATGACCGTCGCCGAGGCGATGCAGAACGGCTGCGTGCCCCTGGTCTTCGCCGGCGGCGGCATGCCGGAGATCGTCGCGGACGGCCGCAGCGGCTTCCTCTTCGCCAGCGTCAGCTCGCTGCTGGAGCAGACGGCGCGGCTGCTGCGGGATCCCGGCCTGCGCGCGTCGCTGGCCGGCGCCGCCCGACGCGAGAGCCGGCGCTTCGGCAAGGAGGCCTTCGCCGAACGCGTCCGCGCCCTGGCCACCGAGCTCCTGCCGCCGCCCAGCGCCGGACATGCGCCTGGCCGTTGACCTGCGCCCCGCCCTCTCCGGCGCCACCGGCGTCGGCCTGTACATGGAGCGCCTCCTCGCCGCCATGGCCGGCCGCCCCGACGCCCCCGAGCTGCACCTGTTCTCCGCCTCGCTGAAAGAGCGTTTCGACCCGCTGCGTCTGCCGGAGGCGCTGCGCGGCCGGCTCGCCGACCGCCGGCTGCCGGTGCGCCTGCTCAACCTGGCCTGGCACCGCCTGCGCTTCCCGCCGGTCGACTGGCTCCTGGGCCGGCGGGTCGACCTCTCCCACTCGCCCACGCCGATGATCCTCCCCTGCCGCGGGCGGACCGTGGTCACCGTGCACGACCTCTTTTTCCTGGCCCGGCCGGAGCTGGTCCGCGGCGAGATGCGCCGCCACTACCCGCGCCTGCTGGCCGCCAGCCTGCGCCGCGCCGACGGCGTCATCTGCGTCTCGCGCGCCACGCGCGACGCCCTGGTCGAGCGCTTCCCCGGGATCGCCGGGCGCGCCGTCGCCATCCATTCGGGGGTGGGGAGCGAATTCCTGGAGTCGGCGTACCCCTCCGGGCCGCTGCCCGCCGGGCTGCCGCCGCGCTACCTTCTGTTCGTCGGCACCATCGAGCCGCGCAAGAACCTGCCGCTGCTGCTGCAGGCCCTGCTCGACCTGCGCCGCGCCGGGCTGGCCATCCCACTGGTCGTCGCCGGCGGCCGCGGCTGGGGGCTCGGCGAGTACCTGCGGCTGAAGAACAAGCTGGGAGGCCAGGTCTTCGAGCTCGGCTACGTCCCGGCCACGCACCTTCCCGGACTCTACCGCGGGGCCGCCGCCCTGGCGCTCCCTTCCCTCGACGAGGGGTTCGGTTTCCCGGTCCTCGAGGCGCTGGCCTGCGGCGTGCCGGTTCTCTGTTCCGCTATCCCCGCCCTGCAAGAGGTCGGCGGCGACCGGGCGTCCTACTTCGACCCGCGCCGGTGCGGTGACCTGCGCGACCGGCTGGCCGCCCTGTGGCGCGGCGAAACGCGGTTCGATGCCGTCGCCGCCCGCGCCCACGCCGCCCGCTTCACCTGGCAGGCGACCGCCGGCGAAACCATCGCCTTCTACCGCCGGCTGCTCCCATGATCGCGGCCATCGACGGCTTCGAGTGGCGTGACCGCCCCACCGGCGTGGGCCGCTTCCTGCAGAACGTCCTCGCCGCCATGGCGCCGCTGGCGCCCCGTGACCGCTTCGTGCTCTTCCTTCCCGCCCCGCTGGCGGCTCCGCCTGCCTGGCCCAACGTGGAGACGATCGTCGCGCCCTGCGCGGGCGGCTTCTTCCGCTGGCAGAACCAGGTGCTGCCCGGAATGGTCGCCCGCCGCGGCTGCGACCGGCTGTGGGCGCCCAACAACGTGCCGCCGCTGCGTCCCGGCGTGCCGACGCTGGTGACGGTTCACGATGTTTCCTGGCGCGGCGTCCCCGCCGACTACTCGCTGAAGGAGAGGCTGTCCCTCGACCTGCGCACCCGCTGGGGGCTGCGCCGCGCCGCCGCCGTCGCCGCCGACTCGGCGTTCAGCGCCGCCGAGGTCGAACGCTGGTACGGCATCCACCGCGGCCGCGTGCGCGTCGTCCATCTCGGCCGGCAGCCCGGCCTGCGCCGCGCCGGCGCCGCCGAGATCGCCGCCTTCCGCGGGCGTTACGGCCTGGAGGGCAAGACCGTGATCGGCTTCCTCGGCGCCCTGTTCGGCCGGCGCCACGTCCCGGAGACGGCGGCGGCGGTGGAGCGGCTGCGCCGCGGCCGCGATGCCGTGCTGCTGCTGGCCGGCCCCGACCGCCTGGGCGCCGCGGCGCGCCGCCGGCTCGACCGCGACTGGATCGTGCGCCTGCCCTGGCTGCCGGAGGGGGAGATCGCCGCGTTCTACTCCAGCCTCGACCTGTGCTGCTATCTTTCGGAGTACGAGGGCTTCGGCCTGCCGCCCATGGAAGCGCTGCAGTGCGGCACGGTGCCGCTGCTGCTGCCCGGCTCCTCGCTCGGCGAGCTGTACGACGGCTGCGCCTTGTTCGTCGACCGCCCCGACCCCGGCCGCGTGGCCGCGGCCATGGCCTCGTTCCTGGATGAACCCGCCGCCGGCGCGGGGATGCTGCGCCGCTGGCGGGAGCGCCAGGAGCTCTTCAGCTGGGCGCGGACGGCGCGCGCCTACCTGGAGCTGCTGGCTTCCCTGGACGGCGGCGGCGCGGCCCGCGGTTCCTGAGGCCGGACGCTTCGCCCGCGGCTCAGCGGAAGGGACAGACCCCTTTGCGGCAGGGAAGCAGCGGCCTGCGGCCGTTGACCGTTTCCCTCAACTTCCGGTACTTCCTGTTATTCCAGACGGCGGCGAACGGCTTCCTGCGCAGATCGCCCAGCTCGTGCGACGAGCAGCAGCCGAGGTTCACCTTCCCGTCGGCGGTGATCAGGCACTCCGCCCAGGGAATCTGGCAGGCCGGCGAGGCGTAGCGGGGATACTGGACGAAGCGGTCGGGGTTGTTGCGCTGGATGCGGAAGGGCAGGCTGCCGTTGACGTCCAGCAGCTCCTGCAGCCGGCCGGAGAACTCGGTGTTGCCCTGGACCGGCGCGTAGACGTAGATGCCGAGGTCGTTGGCCTTTTCCAGCGCTTTCACCAGCTCCCGCTCGAGGTCGCGCGCGGAGGGCACCTTGTCCCGCAGCAGGGGGTAGTAGGGGATGAGGAGCGAGAACTTGACCTGTTCCATGCCGTGGTCCCGGGCCAGGTCGATGAACAGCGGCAGCTCATGCAGGTTGTCGTTCTGCAGCACGACGCCCAGGTAGGGGTAGAAGTCCTCGTTGTTCACCTCCCGGCCGATGGTGCGGATCAGGTCCAGGGCCTGGAGCATCCTCTCCCATTTGAGGGGAAAACGCAGCCTCTCGAACGTCGCCGCCGCGGCGCCGTCGATGGAGACCCCCAGGCAGGCCCCCGCCCGGGCCAGGAGCGTGACCGTCGCCGATGTCAGCGTCGAGGCGTTGGTATACAGCAGGGGCCTGGCGCGGTAGCGCAGGCAGAGCTCCAGCATGCGGGAGAAGTCGGGGTGGAGCAGCGATTCGCCGCCGCCGGAGAGGATGACCCGGCAGGCGGCAGGGAACAGCTCATCGGCGATGCGCTCGAAGAGGGGGAAATCGATCTCGGGCCAGTCGGCACCCGCATGCTCCGGCGCCGAGCGGAAGCAGCTGGGGCAGCGCAGGTTGCATTTCTTCGTCACGTCGACGTACAGGGACGCGGGCAGCGAGCGCAGGCGCGCGCTTCCCGCTTCATACCCGGAGGCGATGAGGCGCAGGTTGCGCTCCTTGATCGCGGTCAGGGCCGCCTCATCCATTTCCATCCGTTCTCCCCCTTTTCCGGCATGCGCCGGCCTGACGACGCCTCATTCGCGCGGGATGATACCCTGCCGCCGCCAGGATGGCAAGAGGCGCCGGCAGCGGCCCGGCGGGGCGGAGCGCTGCCGATTCCGCCTCGCCCGCGCCTGGCGGCTAGTCGAACTTCTCGCTCCGGCTCTTCAGGAACTGCAGGATGTTCAGCGCCTCCAGCGGCGTCAGCCGGGCGATGTCGATCTCCTTCAGCTTTTCGCGGATCTCGTCCCAGACCTTGAGCTCCATGTCCTCGGGGAAGAGGCCGGCGCTGGCCGGCGGCGCCTTCTGGATGCGGCCGGTGATGCGCTCCTTGACCAGCCGGTTCAGTTCCTTCTTCTCCAGGTTGAGCAGGATGTCCTTGGCCCGCTCGATGACCGGATGCGGGATGCCGGCGATCTTGGCCACGTGGATGCCGAAGCTCTGGTCGGTGGGGCCGGCCATGATCTTGTGCAGGAAGATGACGTTGTCCTGCCACTCCTTGACCGCGATGTGGCAGTTGCGCACGCGCTCGAGGACGGAAGCGAGCTCGGTCAGCTCGTGGTAGTGGGTGGCGAACAGCACCCGCGGCCGCGCCTTCAGGGCGTGCAGGAACTCGACCACGGCCCAGGCGATGGAGAGGCCGTCGTAGGTCGAGGTGCCGCGGCCGATCTCGTCGAGCAGGATCAGCGAGCGCGGCCCGGCGTTGTTCAGGATGATCGCCGTCTCGATCATCTCGACCAGGAAGGTCGACTTGCCCTCCAGCAGCGAGTCGGAGGCGCCGATGCGGGTGAAGATGCGGTCGCAGATGCCGATCTGCGCCCGGGCGGCCGGGACGAACAGGCCGGCCTGGGCCAGGATGACGATCAGGGCGTTCTGCCGCAGGTAGGTCGACTTGCCGCCCATGTTCGGCCCGGTGATGAGCAGGATCTGCTCGCCGTCGGCGGCGAGGCCCAGGTCGTTGGGGATGAATCCGCGCCCCGAAGCGGCCTCGACCACAGGGTGGCGGCCTTCCTGGACGCGGATGGCGGCGCCATCGTTGACCTCGGGGCGCACGTAGCCGCGGCGCTGCGCCAGCTCGGCCGCGGCGGACAGGACGTCGAGCAGGGCGACCTGGTCGGCGTTGCCGTTCAGCTGCGGCGAGAAGCGCTGGATCGCGGACAGCACGTCGAAATAGAGCGTGCGCTCGATGGCGGCGATGCGCTCCTCGGCCTTGAGGATCTTCTCCTCCAGCTCCTTCAGCTCGGTGGTCAGGAAGCGCTCGGCGCCGACCAGGGTCTGCTTGCGCGTGTAGCGCTCGGGCACCAGGTGCAGGTGGGGCTTGGTAACCTCGATGAAGTAGCCGAAGACCTTGTTGTACTTGATCTTGAGCGAGGGGATGCCGGTGGCGTCGCGCTCGCTGCGCTCCATGGCGGCCACGATCTCCTTGGCGTCGCGGCTGATGGCGCGCAGCTCGTCGAGCCCGGCATGGAAGCCGGCGCGGATGACCTGGCCCTCGCCCAGGGCCGCGGCCGGCTCCTCGGCGATGGCCCGCCCCACCAGCTCGACGACCTCGGGCAGGGGCTGCAGCCCGGCGCCGGCCTCGCGCACCAGGCCCGACTGCATGGCCTGGACGTCGGCGAGCACGGCGGGGACGCGCGCCAGCGTATCGCGCAGGCTGAGCAGGTGCTGGGGCTGGGCGATGTTCAGGGCGATGCGCGAATTGAGCCGCGCCAGGTCGGCGAACGACTTCAGCTTCTTGCGCACCTCGCTGCGGCCGATCAGGTTCTGCGCGAACTCGTCGACCCCGTCCAGGCGCCGCTCGATGGCGCCCCGGTCCAGCAGCGGGTAGGTGAGCCACTTGCGCAGCAGCCGCCGGCCCATGGGGGTGACGGTCATGTCCACGGCGGCGAACAGCGAGCCGGCGGCGGCGCCGTTGCGCAGGTTGGCCACCACCTCCAGGTTGCGGAAGGAGACGGCGTCCAGGACCAGGTACTCCTCGCGGGCGCTGAAGCGCGGCGCGCCCAGGTGCGGCAGCGACCCGGGGCGGATGGAGCGCAGGTACTTGATGGCCACGCCGGCGGCGCCGACGGCCTGCGGGTGCTCCTTCAAGCCCAGCCCCTCGAGGCTCTCCAGCCCGAACTGCCGGCGCAGGACCTCGGCGCAGTCGGCGGCGGCGAACTCGGCGTCGTCAAAGGCGGTGAGCAGGACGTCGGCGAACTCGGGGAAGCGCTTGCAGAACTGGGCGAAGTCCTTCTCCTGCGAGCGGGCGATGACGACTTCGCGCGGGAAGCGCCGGGTCAGCTCGTTGAACAGCGCCTCGTCGCCGCCCGCCGCGAAGGCCCGCACCTCGAAGTCGCCGACGGCGAGGTCGAGGGAGGCCAGGGCCAGCGCCGCGCCCTCGCGGCGCACCACGACGATGAAGCTGTTCAGCCCGGCATCCAGCGCCTCCACCTCCAGGGCCGTGGCCGGGGTGAGGATGTGGGTGACCTGGCGGCGCACGATGCCCTTGGCCAGGGCCGGGTCCTCCATCTGCTCGCAGATGGCCACCTTGTAGCCCTTGCGCAGCAGCTTGGCGGCATAGTTCTCCCAGGCGTGGTGCGGCACGCCGCACAGGGGCACCGCCCCCTCCTTGTTCTTGTTGCGCGAGGTCAGCACCACCTCCAGGATGGGGGCGGCGACGCGGGCGTCGTCGAAGAACATCTCATAGAAGTCGCCCAGGCGGAAGAACAGGATGGCGTCGGGGTAGCTCTTCTTGATCTCCTGGTACTGGCGCAGCAGCGGGGTCGGGGCGAGGTCGTCCATGGCGCGATTATACCACAGGCCCCTGCGGGCGCCCCGAAGGTTCCGGGGGCGGCGCCGGCGCGAACTCCTCGCGCAGCCGCTGCAGCAGCAGGGTACGGCGCTGCACCGGCTGCGAGTTGGCCACGGCGCGGGCGATGGTTTCCTCGTCGGAGAGGAGGATCAGCCGGCGCCGCGCCCGGGTGACGGCGGTGTAGAAGAGCTCGCGGCTGAGCATGCGCGCGTGCGCGCCCAGCAGGGACAGGACCACGACGTCGTACTCCGAGCCCTGCGCCTTGTGGATGGAGACGGCGTACGCCAGGGACAGGTCGTCGAGTTCGTCGGCGGCGTACTCGACGACCCAGCCGTCGAAGTCGACGCGCAGCAGGCGTCCGCCGGCGTCGTAGCCCTCGACGATGCCCAGGTCGCCATTGAACACCCCCTTGTCGTAGTCGTTGCGCGTCTGCATCACCTTGTCCAGGCGCTTGAAGGCGCCCTTCTCCCTCCGCAGCAGGAGGGGCTCGGGGTTGAACTTCTCCTGCACCATCTGGTTGAGGCGGTCGATGCCGGCGTCGCCGCGGTACATCGGCGCCAGCACCTGCAGCCCCGGCGAGTTGAAGGGGTGCTCCGCGCCGTAGCGGCGCAGGACGCGCTCAACCTTCTCCAGCGCCTGCGCCTCCTCGCGCACGCGCAGGAAGACGAAGTCGGCGTCGGGGTCGGGCTTGGGCAGCAGCAGCGGCTCGCCGCTGTTGACGCGGCAGGCGTTCTCCACGATCAGGCTGCCCTGGTCCTGGCGGAAGTTGCGCTGCAGGTAGATGACGGGGAAGTAGCCGCTGGCGATCATGTCGCGCAACACGTTGCCGGGCCCGACCGAGGGCAGCTGGTCCTTGTCGCCGATGATGATCAGCTGCGTGTCGTCGCTCAGCGCCTGCAGCAGCGAGAACAGGACGAAGGAGTCGACCATGGAGAACTCGTCGACGATGACCGTCCCCGCCGGCAGCGGGTTGCGGGCGTCGTGCACGAAGCGGCCGCTCTCGGGGTTGAACTTGAGCAGGCGGTGGATGGTCGAGGCCTGGCAGAAGGCGCTCTCCTCGATGCGCTTGGCCGCCCGGCCGGTGGGGGCGGCGACCAGGACCGGACGGCGGTTGGCGCGCAGCACCTCGATGATGGCGCGGATGATGGTGGTCTTGCCGGTGCCCGGGCCGCCAGTGATGACGGTCAGCCGGTTGCGCACGGCGGCCAGCACGGCCTGCTTCTGCTCCTCGGTCAGCTCCAGGGCCAGGGTGGCGAACACCGAGGCGAAGTCGACGGCCGGCTCCTCGGCGGCGGCGCCGTCCAGGGCCAGCCGGCGCAGGCGCCGGGCGGCGGCCGTCTCGATCAGCTCGTTCTGCGGGGTCAGGATGCAGGCTTCCGGGAGCTCGACGAGGCGCAGCTCGCCCCGCTCCAGCAGCCGCTGCAGGACGGCGAACACGTCGGCATCGTCCACGTCCAGCAGCCAGGCGCACTTCTGCAGCAGCTCGTCGCGGGGGACGAACAGGTCGCCGCGCTGGGACTCCGCCTGCTGCAGGTGGAACAGGATGCCGGCCCGCAGCCGCTGCGGGTCGGTGCGGGCGACGCCCACGGCGCGGGCGATGGCATCGGCGACCTTGAAGCCCACGCCGCGTATGCGCTCGATCAGCTGGTAGGGATCGCCCTCGACCATGGCCATGGCCAGGTCGCCGAACTCGCGGTGGATGCGGTAGACCGTCTCCTGGCCGACGCCGAAGGGGGTCAGGCGGACGGTCAGGTCGCGCAGGACGCGGCTGCCACGGACGCCCTCCTGTATGGCGGCGGCGGCGGTTCGCTTCAGCCCGGGCACCTCGCGCAGGCGCTCCGGCTGCTCCTCCAGGACCGCGAACGTCGCCGGGCCGAAATGGTCGGCGATGCGCTGCGCCGTCTTGCGGCCGATGCCCTTGAAGCGTCCCGAAGCCAGATAGCGGACGATCCCCTCGGCGTCCTCCGGCCTGACGAAATCGAAGCGGCTGACCTTGATCTGGCGGCCGAAGCGCGGGTGCTCCGACTCCTCGCCCTCGATCTCGAGAAAGTCGCCCACGCTCAGGGCATGGAGGTTGCCGACGATGACCCGGCTTTCACGCGCCCCCTCCAGCCGCACCAGGAAGACGCCGAAGCCGGTCTCCTGGGAAACGAAGATCTTGCGGCTGACCCGCGCCTTGTAGACGGGCAATTCAGTGCCGGGCCGCGCCGGCCGGCGGAACAGGGGCGAACTTCATCGGGCCTCCGAGGGAAAGGCGGGCGTTCCCGCATGCAAGGGACGATTATAGCAGGATGGGGCGGCAATGGCCAAGGCGCGCTCCGGAGGGCGGATAAAAGCAAAAGAACGATCCAGACACGTCAGATATTAGACGTTGGCGGTCAGCAGATCTGTCCATAATAGCTTTTATAAAAGACTGAAATAGGGAAGAGAGCCTACCAAAAAAATTAGGGCTAGATCGGGCAAGTTGCCCGATGCGCGAGCGTTCCTTGGCTAGCTGAACTTGGCAGGTGCAGCGGCAATCGCCGGAACGCCTTGTGGACGTCGAGTAGACGGCCATCGGTTCCCGGATGCTTCACCCACGCGTACAATCCCGCCTGGATTGACCGCGGGTAGCTAACGAGGGGGTCCTCCCGGAGCGCTCCGGGAAAAAGTGGAGGCGATTGGCGCGAGAGCCTGCCAACGGGCTTGAATTTGTTCTAAAAGACCCGACTCCAATTGAATGCCTTGGTTTATAACCCTTCTTCACTGGCCATGCTTGCGTCCAACGTCCGGCGTCTCCGGCCCGCCGTCGTCCTTGCATTCCCTCCGCTCATCGGGTATAGGAGGTGGCATGGGATTGAGGCGGCTGAACTGGAGCGAACGCAATTTCAGAGAATTGAAGCGGCTCCTGGCCGTTGTGCGGCCGGGAGACATCGCGGTGTTCGACTGGGACAACACCTGCGCCTTCAACGACATCGGCGAGGCGCTGCTGCGGCACCTGGCCTTCGGCCTGGATTTCCGGGCCGACGCCGCCGCGCTGGCCGCCACCCTGCCCGACCGCGTCAACGGCGTCGGCCATCTGTCGCTCCAGGGCGGGCGCTATCCGCTCGCCAGGGTCCGCGACGAGGTATTTTCGGCCCTGGACCGGCTTCAGCGCCGGCCTATCGCCGAAGAAGCCGAAAGCGGCCGGACGGACTTCCGGATCTTCTCCTCGGGACTTCTGGCCTTGAACCGCGCCCTGGAGGAGACGCCGGGCATCGGCTGCGCCTTCGCGTATCCCTGGGTCAACACCCTGCTGCAGGGGTTCTCCTCCGCGGAACTGGAGCGGATCGCCTCCCAGGTCGCCGCGCGCGAGGGGCGTGCGCCGCTGCGACGCCGCGCCGTTCTCGACCCCGCTGGCCGCTGGCGGTACGACTGGCTCGACGGCGTGCGCCTGTATCCCGAGATGCGCGACCTGGCCGCCTGCTGGCGGGCGCGCGGCGGAGAGATCGTGGTCTCCACCGCCAGCAACCGCCGGCTGGTGGAAAGGACGATTGCCGTGGCCGGCTTCCCCTGCAGCCGCGTCATCGGCATGGAGCTGGCGCTGGCCGGCGGCCGATTCGCCGGCCGCATTCTGCCGGGAACGGAGCCCAACCTGGGCGCGGGCAAGGTCGCCAACATCCGCCGCCTGCTGGCGCGGGAACCGGTCCTGGCCGCCGGCGACAGCGGTAATGACTACGAGATGCTCACCTCCTTTCCCGCTACCCGGCTGCGCTTGGTCATCGACCGCCGCGCCCGCGGCCGGATCCGCGAGCTGGTCCGCCGCGCCCGCGCCGGCGAGGCGGGCTTCCTGGCGCAGGAGGTCGACCCGCGGCGCGGGGCTTTCCGCGCCCCGGGCAACGGCTGAGCGCGGTGCCGGGCCGCGCTTGTAATTTCATTTTCACTTGCATAGAATGGGTCCATGCGCTATGTCCTGCTGGTCATCCTGGTCGCCCTAGCCGTGGTCCTGGCGCTGCACCTTGCCCGCGAGCGGAAAGCCGGCCCGGCGGAGGAGGCCGGCGCCCGCCTCGACGAGGCCAAGCAGGCCGCGCTCGGCGCGCAGCTGCGGGAAGTGGAGGCGGCGCTCGACGCCTACGCCGGAGAGCGCGGCGGCTATCCCGCCGACCTGGCCGAGCTGGTCCCCGGGCATCTGCGCGCCGCCGACCTTCTCGTCGACCCCTGGGGGACGCCGCTGCGCCTGGAGCGCGACGGCGCCGCGGCGGCCGTGGCCTCGGCCGGCCCCGACCGCATTCCGGGCAGCGGCGACGACGTCCGAAGGAGCTTATGATGAAACTGGCCAACCACCTCAAGCCGGAAAACATCTTCATCTGCGATACCTGCCGCGACACATCCCACCTGTACGGCGATTTCGCCCATTTCCTCAAGGAGAAAGGGACCATCGCCGACGCCCGCAAGGTCAAGCGGCTGTTCGTCAAGCGCGAGAGCGTGCAGTCGACGGGGATCGGCCGCGGCGTGGCCACGCCCCACGTGTTCTCCGACGAGTTCTCGGAGTTCTTCCTGGCCCTGGCCCTGGTCCGCCGGGGCATCGACTTCAAGGCCCCCGACGGCGTGCCGGTGAGCCTGGTCTTCCTCATCATGAGCGACGACCGCGACATCGGCCTGCACCTGAAGACGCTCGCCCATCTCGCCCGCCTGGCCTCCAGCTGCGACCTGGTCCCCGCCCTGCGCGACGCCGGCGACGCCGCCGCCGCCTACCGCATCATCCTGGAGAGGGAGAAGGCCATCCTGAAATAGGCGTCCCGGTCCGCGAAAAAGCTCGGCGGCACTGCGTTTCGGGGTTGACGCCGCCGGGAAGGCTGCGCTATAATCCCGGGTTGGAAACCCCGTCAGGACGAGCGAGAGGACCGTGCTATGAAGACCCTGCAGGAAAACCTGAGGCGAAGGATCGCCGAGCTGCTGCGCGACGCGTATGACCTGACCGGCGTCGAGGCGGAGTTCACGGTCCCCCCCGAGCGGAAATTCGGCGACCTCTCCACCACCCTGGCCTTCGCCCTGGCCAAAAAGACCCGCGGCAAGCCCTTCGCGCTGGCCAGCGACATCGCCTCCCGCCTGCAGGGGCGGCTGGAGGAGGTCGAGGAGGTGCGGGTCGCCGGCGGCGGCTTCCTCAATCTGTTCCTGCGCCGCGACGCCTTTTTCCGCGGGCGGCTGGACGCGCTGGCGCGGCCGCTGCCGCCGCCGTCGCGGGGCGTGAAGGTCATCGTCGAGCACACCAGCATCAATCCCAACAAGTCGGCGCACATCGGCCACCTGCGCAACTCGTGTTTGGGCGACACCCTGGCGCGCTGCTGCCGCTTCCTGGGCTACGAGGTCGAGGTGCAGAACTACATCGACGACACCGGCATCCAGGTGGCCGACGTCGTGTGGGGGCTGCTGCGCCACCGCCGGCTCGACCTGGAGGCGATCCGGCGCATCCCCGACCTGGCCGCTTATCTCTGGGAGCTGTACGCCGAGGCCAACCGCCTGTTCGCCGGCGACGAGGAGCTGGCCGCCCAGCGCCGCGAGGTGCACCAGCGCATCGAGGAGAAGTCCGAGCCCGAGTACAGCGTCTGCCTCCACGTCGCCGAGCAGGTCCTGCTGGACCACGTCCGCACCATGGAGAAGCTCGGCATCCAGTACGACCTGATGGCGCGGGAGAGCGACGTCATCGCCCTCGACTTCTTCAAGGCCGCCGCCGCCGAGCTGACCGCCCGCGGCGTGCTGTTCCCGTCCGCCGACCCGGAGAAGCGCGGCTGCCTGGTCATCCACTACGAGCGGGAGAAGATCGAGAAGATCATCGTCCGTTCCAACGGCACCATCACCTACGTGGGCAAGGACATCGCCTACAACCTGTGGAAGTTCGACCTGCTGGGGCGCGACTTCTTCTACCGGCCGTTCCACGCCTATGCCGACGGCCGCGTCATCGCCATGACGGCATCGGCTCCCGCCCCCGCCCCGCTTCCCGTCCCGCCGCGAGCGGGCTTCGGCCGCGGTCGGCGCGTCTACAACGTCATCGACGTCCGCCAGTCCTACCTGCAGAACCTGATCGCCCAGGTACTGGGGCAGCTGGGCCATCCCGAGGCCGCCGCCGGTTTCGTCCACTTCTCCTACGAGATGGTGGCGCTGACGCCGGCCTGCGTGCGCGACCTGGGGCTGGAACTGGAGCCCGGAGAGGAAGGCAAGCCCTACATCGAGGTCTCCGGGCGCAAGGGGCGCGCGGTCAAGGCCGACGACCTGATCGCCATGCTGGAGGAGAAGTCGCGGCGCGAGGTATGCCGCCGCAACCCCGAGCTCCCAGAGGCCGAGGCGCTCAAGCTGTCGCGGCGGATCGCCATGGCCGCCCTGCGCTACTTCATGATCAAGTTCAGCCTCAACACGGTGATCGCCTTCGACTTCCGGGAGGCGCTGAACTTTGAAGGCGACAGCGGCCCCTACCTGCAGTACGCCGCGGTGCGGCTGAACAGCATCCTGCGCAAGGCCGCCGCCGCCGACCTCGAGGCGGCTCGCGGCGCCGCCAGCCTGGCGCCGCTGGAGGGCGCGGAGCGGGAATTGTACTGGGAGCTGGCGCTGCGCCTGTCGCTGCTGGAGACGCAGGTGGAATACGCCCTGGACCACCACGAGATCTCCTCGCTGGCGGCTTATGCCTACGGCTTGTGCCAGCAGTTCAACCATTATTATCATCTCTTCCCGGTGCTGGCCGAACCGGACCCCGGCCGGCGCGCCCTGCGCCTGGCCCTGGTCCTGCTGTTCAAGGGAAGGATCGAAACGCTTCTTTCGCTCCTGGGGATCGAGATACCCGAACGGATGTAGGGAGGACCGATGATCCAAGTCGAACACCTGACCAAGAAGTTCGCCGAGACCGTGGCGGTCCGCGACATTTCCTTCGCCGTGGAGAAGGGCAGGATCTGGGGCTTCCTCGGGCCCAACGGTGCCGGCAAGACCACCACCATGCGCGTGCTGACCGGCTACCTGCCGCCCAACGAGGGCCGGGCCCTGATCGATGGCATCGACGTCGCCTCCGATCCGCGGGCGGTGCAGCGGCGCGTCGGCTACCTGCCCGAGGTGGTCCCGGTGTACGGCGAGCTGACCGTCAAGGAGTATCTGCGCTTCGTGGCCGAGCTGAACGGACTGGAGCGGCGGAAAATCGCCCCGGCCGTCGAACGCGCCGTGGAGCGGACGAACCTGCAGTCGGTCTACGGCCGCCTGGCGCGCAACATCTCGCGCGGCTTCCGCCAGCGCCTGGGCATCGCCCAGGCCGTCATCCACGAGCCCGACGTGCTCATCCTCGACGAGCCGACCATCGGGCTCGACCCGGCCCAGATCGTCGAGATCCGCGAAATGATCCGCTCCTTCCGCGGCAGCGCCACCGTCATCCTCTCCTCGCACATCCTGGCCGAGATCACCCAGGTCTGCGACGGGGCGGTGATCATCAAGGAGGGGCGGCTGATGGCCACCCTGACCCGCGAGGAATGGGGCAAGAGCCTGGAGATCGTCGCCGCCGCCCCGCTGGCGGGGGAGCTCGCCGCCGCGCTGGCGCAGGCCTTCCCCGCCCTGGCCGAAGCCCGCTGCGACGGCGCTTCCCTGAAGCTGGAGTTCCTCCGGCCGCCGGGCGACCTCAACCCGATCCTATCCTGGCTGCTGGGCCGCGACGTGCGCATCCGCGAGATCAAGGCCGGCCTGGAGGCCCTGTACATGAAGGCCGTCCTCGCCGAGGAAGGGAGGGCGTCATGAGAAGCGCGTGGACGATCGCCAAGAAGGAGCTGAAGGCCTATCTGTACTCGCCCGTGGCCTACGTGCTGGCCGCCTTCTTCCTGCTGGTCAGCGGCTTCTTCTTCTACAACATCCTGGCCTGGGCCAACGAGCAGACGGTGCGCATGCTGCAGCAGGGCTACCCGGCCGAGTATCTCGATGTCAACCAGATGCTCTTCCAGCCCTTCTTCGGCAACGTGGCCATCGTGCTGATCTTCCTGCTGCCCCTGCTGACCATGCGCCTGTTCGCCGACGAGAAGAAGACGCGCACCGAGGAGCTGCTGCTGACCTCGCCGGTGCGCCTGGGGGCGATCATCGCCGGCAAGTACCTGGCGGCGCTGATCGTCTATGCCGGCATCCTGCTGCTGACGGCCACCTACTCCCTGTTCGCCTTCGCCTACGGCAACCCCGACCCGGCGCCGCTGCTGACCGCCTACCTCGGCCTGTTCCTGCTGGGGGCGTCCTTCATCGCCGTCGGCCTGCTGGCCTCGGCGCTGACCGAGAACCAGGTCATCGCCGCCGGCGTCTCCTTCTCGGCCATCCTGCTGATCTGGGTGCTCTCCTGGGTCGGCGAGGGCGGTCCCGGTGCCTGGCGCTCCGTCCTGGCCTACCTGTCGTTTTTCTCCCATTTCAAGAACATGGCCGGCGGCGTCATCGACACCCAGGACGTCATCTATTTCCTGACCTTCAGCTTCCTCGGCCTTTACCTGACCCGCGCCGTGTTCGAATTCCGCAAGTGGAGGTGAGCATGAACAAGCTCCTGCGCCTCGGCAACTGGCTCTCCCTGCTGCTGATCCTGGCCGGCGTCGCCCTCTGGCTCAGCTACGGCGCCGGCGCCTGGAAAGGCCGGGCCGGCCTGGGGCTGCTGCTGCTGGGCGTGGCCGGGCTGGCCGCCTATTTCGCCGTCCATTTCTCCCGCTTCCGCACCCGCAGTGCCCGCCTGAACTTCCTCTTCGCCTCCAACCTGGCCGTGGTGGTGCTGCTGGTGACGGCCATCGTCGCCGCCGTCAACTATCTCGGCGCCCGCGTGCACCAGCGCTTCGACTTCAGCGCCGGCCGGGTTCATTCGCTGTCGCCGCAGTCGGTGCAGGTGGCGCGCGGAATCCGCAAGGACCTGGTCATCAAGGCCTTCTTCGGCAAGGAGAACCGCGGCCGCCAGCCGTTCCTGGCCCTGCTGGAGATCTACCGCTTCCACAACCCACGGATCAAGGCCGAGCTCATCGACCCCTTCCTCAAACCCGAGATGGTCAAGCGCTACGACATCAAGGCCGACGGCACCCTGGTATTCGAGTACGGGGGCAAGAGCACGCGCAGCGAGGAGGCGACCGAGGAGGCCATCACCAACGCCATCGTCAAGGTGACGCGGCGGACCGAGAAGACGGTCTATTTCGCCCAGGGCCACGGCGAGCCCGGCATCGGCGACACGGGCGAGGCCGGGTATTCCGAGGCCCGGTCGGGGCTGGAGAAGCTGTCCTACAAGGTGAAGGACATCGTCCTTTTCCAGGAGCCGTCCGTGCCCGCCGACGCGGCGGCCCTGATCGTCGCCGGTCCGCGCAAGCCATTGCTCGAGAAGGAACTGCTCCTGCTGGAGAACTACCTCGACCAGCGCCCGGGACGGCTGCTGCTCCTGCTGGATCCCGGCCAGGGCGCCGAGCTGAAGCCGCTGCTGGCCAAGCGCGGGCTGGCCCTGGAGGAGAACGTCGTCGTCGACGCCGACCCGCTCTCGCAATTCATGGGCGGCAGCTACGCCATGCCGGTGGTGGCCAAGTACCCCGAGCACGCCATCACCAGGGGCTTCGGCTATGCCACCATGTTCCCGCTGGCGCGGGGGCTGGCCCGCCTGTCCCCGGCCCCCGCCGGAACCACGGTCGATTTCCTGGCCGCCACCAGCCCCCAGTCGTGGGGCGAGACCCGCTACGAGGCCGAGGCCAGGACCGAGCGCATCGCCCGGGACCCCGCGGACAAGGCCGGGCCCATCGACATCGCGGCCGCCGTCGAGGCCGCGGCGGGCAAAGGCAAGTCGCGCCTGGTGGCGGTCGGCGACTCCGATTTCGCCCTGAACCAGTACTATTTCTTCCAGGCCAACGGCAGCTTCTTCAACAACGCCGTCTCCTGGCTGGCCGAGGAGCAGGACCTGATCGCCATCCCCGCGAAGGTGACGGCGGCGCGGACGATCAGCCTGACGCAGAGCGCCGGGCGGCTGGCGTTCTTTTACTGCCTGATCATCCTGCCGCTGCTGGTGTTCGCCGCCGGCATCGGCATCTGGCTCTACCGGAGGAAACTGTGAACATCCGCAAGATCCTGGCCCTGGCGCTGACCCTGGCCGTCCTGCTGGCGGCCATCGTTCTCGTCGACCGCCGCGACCGGGCCAGGCGCTCGCAGGAGGGAACGCTCCTCGACCTCACCGCCGAGGCGGTCGAGCGCATCGAGCTGCGCAACGCCCGCGGCGCGTTCGCTTTCAGCCGGGACGGCGTCGGCTGGCGCCTGGAGAAGCCCGTGGCGGCCAGGGCCGACAAAGTGATCGTCGAGGGCATCCTCGACAACTTCTGCCCGCTGAAGTACGACCGCCTGATTGCCGGGCAAGGAGCCGAGTTGAAGGACTTCGGCCTGGACCGGCCGGAGATCGAGCTGAAGCTGCTCGCCAAGGGCCGGCCGGCGGCCACGGTGCTGCTGGGGACGAAGAACGGCATCGACGGCTCCTCTTACGCCACGCTGGCCGATGGCGGGCGCGTGGCGGCCATCGCCGGCTACCGCCGCAACGACCTGGAGAAGGACCTGTTCGCCTTCCGCGACAAGAAGTTCTTCGCCATCGATCCCGCCTCGGTCACGGCCCTGGAATTCCGCACCGCCGCAGGCGCCCTGGCCCTGGCCAGGAAACAGGGCCGCTGGTTCCTGGAACGCCCGCTGCGCTCGCTGGCGCGCGAGGAGAAGGTCGGCGACCTGATCTCCTCCGCCTCGCTTCTCGAGGCCACCGCCTTCCTGCCGCTGGCCGGGGACGCCGCCCGCGCCGGGTTCGGCCTGGACCGGCCGCTGTTGACGGCCGAGTTCACCACTCCCCTCGGCAAGCGGCGGATCGAGATCGGGCGCAAGGACGAGGCGACGTATGCCCTGGCGGACGGCTCCGCGGAGGTGGGCGCCATCGCCGGCGACTTCCCCGACAAGTTCGCCGGCGCGGCCGTCGACTGGCGGGAAAAAAGGGTGGCCCGCGTCTTTGCCTTCGACGTCCGCGAGCTCTCCCTCCGCCGGGGAGTGTTCCAGGCCGACCTGAGCCGGGACGACTCCGGCTCCTGGGTTTTTTCCCGGCCCGCGGCCGGGCGCAAACCCGATGAGGAGAAGACCAACGCCCTGCTGGCGACGCTGGCCGATCTGGAGGCGGCCTCGTTCGTCGACGACCCCGGCGCCCTGGCCGGCGTCGCCCGCCAGGCGGCTGTCGCGCGCGTCGTCCTGAAGACGGAAGACCCGGCTGTGCCGGGGAAGCGCAGCGAACGGATCCTGGAATTCTTCCCGGCGCAGGGCGAGGAGGTCGTCGTCCGCGATCCATCCCTGGCCTACGCCTTCCGGGTGAACCGCGGCATACTGGGGAAGCTTCCCGGCAAGATCGATGACATCGCCTCATCATCCAGTCCGGACGGGTCCGCTGCGCCCAAGGCCGGCAACTAGCTCCGCGGCCGCCGCCCTCCCTGGGACCGGCTCTCGGGAAACCCCTGCCGTCCCCGTTTCCGTTCGCCATTTTCCCGTCGCTTCACCTGGAGGGCGGGAGGAAAGGGCATGGCGGGGGTTTCGCGCCCCCGTTTTCCCGCAAAACGGCGTTATTCCCGGCCAGGCGTGCAACTTTCTCCCGGCCAGGGGCATCTTAATCGTCAGACATGGATGACCTGATCGCCAAGCTCAAGGAGGGTGACGAGGCCGCTTTCAAGGAAGTGATGGCCATGTACAAGAAGCCGATTTACCATTACTTGAGCCTGCTGATGGGCGACCGCCAGCTGGCCGAGGAACTCACCCAGGACACCTTCGTCAAGGTCTATTTCAAGGCCAGCACCTTGAAGTGCGATTCCCTGCCGGCGGCCAAGGCCTGGATCTACACGATCGCCACCAACCTGGCCCGCAGCGAATTCCGCAAGAAGCGCATCCGGCGGGTCTTCTCCCTCTCCGAGCTTGGCGAGGCCCAGGCATCCTACCGTCCCGACGTCGAGGGCAAGCTGCTCGCCGAGCAGCTTCTGGCCATGGTCCCGGAAAAATGGCGCGTGCCGCTGGTGATGAAGGAAATGGACAATTTTTCCTTCGAGGAGATCTCCCGCGTGCTGAACAAGCCCGTCGGCACCGTCAAATCGCTGGTCTTCCGGGGCAAGGACCACCTGAGGAAACAGTTCCTCGACGCGGAAGGAGCAACCCATGCGTGAATGGCAGCAACTACTCGAAAGGCAGGAGGAGCCCGGCGGCCCGGGCCGCGATTTCGAGGAGCGCGTCTTCGCCAAGATCCGCCGCGTCAAGCGGCGGCGGCAGGCCGGCATCGGCCTGGCGGCGGCGTTCGCGGCCGTGACCGTTGCCGTTCTGGCCGCGTTCCAGATCGGCCGTCCGGCCTCCGGCCGCGCCCCACTGCGGGCAGCGGACAAGGAGGAAGTGCCGGTGAGCGAGGAGCTCTTTTTCGCCACCTCCGACGGCCGCACGCGCTACACGCTGCAGCCGGTCGCCCTGGGCGGCAGCCAGGCGCCCCAGGCGGCCAGCAACCAGATCTAGGGAGTCCCCATGAAGAGAATACTGTTCCTGCTGTTGATCCTGGTGCTGCTGGGATCGTCGCCGTCCCCGGCGGCCGACTCCCCAGGGCAGGCGAACGACGGCGAAGGCCGGGCCCGCGCCGTCCTGGAGCGGGTCGCCCCCTCGCTGGTGAAGGTCATCGCCGAGAACGGAAAGAGATACGTGGCCAGCGGCATCGCCCTGGACGGAGGGCTGGTCGTGACCTCGACCTTGGTCACCAGGCGACCTTTCGCCCGCATCGGCGTGGAGACCGCCAAGGGCGAGTTCATCGCCGCCCGCGTCGCCGGCCAGGAGGACCGCTCCGGCCTGACCCTGCTGCGCCTCGAGCGCAAGGGGCCGCCCCCCCTGAGGGAGGCCGCCGCGCTTGAGGTCGGCAGCTGGGTGGCGCTGGTCGGCCTTTTCTACGACAAGTTCCCGGCCATCTCCCAGGGAATCGTCAGCAGCCTGGGGGAGAACGAGCTGATCGTGAACGCCCCGGTCGCCCCCGGCTCCTCCGGCGGCGCCGTGGTCGACCGCGACGGCAGGCTGGTGGGCGTCATCCGCGGCAGCGTCGGCTTCTCGTTCACCCCCGACCTGACCTTCAAGGACCACTCGACGACCATCGTGGTCAGCGGCAGCCGCAGCCAGGGCAACAGCCTCTGCTACGCCATCCCCGTCGCCCAGGTGCGGCGCACGGCCGACAAGCTGCTGCGCGACGGCAGGATCGTCCCCGGCTGGATGGGGGCGATCTTCGTCGAGGCCACGAACGAGGTCCAGGGCATCTATAAAAATTCGCCTGCGGCCAGGGCCGGCATCCTCAGGGGCGACCGCATCGTCAAGCTGGCCGGCCGGCCGGTAGCCGACTGGCAGGAGATCGTCTCCGCCCTGGCCTTCCGTTTCGCCGGCGACAAGGTCGACGTCACGGTCAGCCGCGGCGGCAAGACGCTGCCCCTGGCCGTCGTGCTGGACGAGCGCCGCCTGCCGGCTCCGCCCGAACCGCCGCAGCCGGTCCCGGTCCCCGAGCTCGCCGATTTCCCCGAGCTGGCCGAACGGCTGGCCGAGCTGCCCGACATTTCCGAGCTGGACTCGACCCTGCCGAGCGTGCGCCACTATGTCATCGAGCTCGGCGGCGCCCGCCAGCTGGGGGTCGACGTGATGGACATCAGCGCCGAGCTGGGACGGAAGTTCGCGGTCAAGGAGGGCTACGGCCTGCTGGTCTCCAGCGTCGTGCCCGGGTCGGCCGCCGACAAGGCGGGACTGAAGGCCGGCGACGTCATCGTCCGCGCCAACGAGAGCCCGCTGCGCACGGCCGTCGACTTGCGCCGCGCGCTCAACACTCTGAAGGACAAGGAGAGCGTGCTCCTCATGCTCTACCGCGATGGCCGGCCGCGCCGCTTCTCCGTCGTGCCCGATCGGAACGAGAGGCTCCCCTGGGACATCCGCCGCTTCTCGCAGAAGATGGAGGAGCTGCAGGACAACGCCAGCGACGAGACGCGGGCCATGCTGCTGGAGGAACTCCGCAAGCTCAAGCAGCTGAAGGAGAAGGAGTTCGCCGAGCGGCAGAAGGATCGCCAGCTCTCGCTGCGCGAAGCCCGCGAGGAGAGCCGCCAGCTGGTCCGCGAGCTGCAGCGGCTGCAGGCCGCGAAGGACCGCCTATCGGAAGCGGCGCGGAAGGAATATGCCGCCAAGCTGCAGGCGATCCAGGAGGAGCTGCGCCGCATCGAGGAAAGGATCAGGGCCGAGGAGAAGGGAAACGGCGGCGGGTGACCGCCGCCCGCGGACGAAGCCTTCAGCTCAGCAGCGACTCGGCCAGGCGGATGGCGGCCCGCATGCTGGAGGGATCGGCGATGCCCTGGCCGGCGATGTCGCGGGCCGTGCCGTGCACCGGCGAGGTGCGCACGAAAGGCAACCCCAGGGTCACCTGCACGCCGTCGGTCCCGTGCAACAGCTTGAAGGGAATCAGCCCCTGGTCGTGGCTCCAGGCGACGACCACCGCACCCTTCAGGGAACGGGCCTTCACGAAGACGACGTCGGGCGGATAGAGCCCCGCCACCCGCACCTTGCCCCCCAGTTCGGCGATGGCGGGAAGAATCCGCTCGATCTCCTCGCTGCCCAGCCGGCCCTTCTCCCCGGCATGAGGGTTCAAGCCGCTGAACAGGTAGACGAACTCCTGGCCGAACTGCCGCCGCAACTCGTCGTCCAGGCGGCAGACAAAGGCCGTTATGGCACCGCGCTCCAGGCGGGCGAATACCTCGCGCAGGGGGATATGGTGGGTGAACAGGGCCACGCGCATCCCCGGCGACCAGAAGAACATGAGCGGAGCGGCGGCGACGGCGGCGGCGAAGAAATCGGTGTGCCCGCGATAGGGCAGGCCGGCGGTCAGCCAGCGGTCCTTGTCGACCGGACCGGTGACCAGGGCCTGGGCTTTGCCCTGCAGCGCCAGCTCCACCGCCGAGCGCACCCAGTGGAAGGAGGGATCGCCGCCCGCCGGCCCGTCGCCCACGTCGAGGAACGCCGTCTCGCCGGCGCCGATGGCGCCGGCGTCGTCCAGCAGTCGCAGGCCGGAGGCGGGAAAATGGCGGCGGGAGCCGACCACCAGCAGCGCGGCGGCCGGGGAGTGGGCGTCCAGGCTCTTGGCGACGACCTCGGGCCCGATTCCCTGGGGGTCGCCCAGCGTGACGACGATGACCTTATTTCCCGGCTGCGGGTTCTTCGCGTTTGGGTTCGGCAAAGTCGGGGTTTTTGTAGATGTACTTGATCTGCGACTTGAATACGATCAGGGTGCCGCCGTCCAGCTTCTTGACCTTCAGGCATTTCTCGTCGTACCAGTCGAGCAGTCCCTTGAGCACGTCGCCGCTCAGCAGCTCGAAGACCAGCTGGGTGCGGTTGTTCATCTGCTTGATGTAATAGTAGTTCTCGGCGTGGGTCTTGTAGGGCGGCGGCGGCTTGCGCTTGTTCTCCTGGTTGGATTTCTGCTTCATTTCCCTGAAATTCGGCTTGATCAACTTCCTGATCATCGGCGCTCCTCGGGACGTTTCGGGTTGGCCTCATTATAGGGGATCCGGACGAAAAGTCAACCGTGGCCGGCGCAGGCGGGTTCAGCCCCGCTCGCTCACGAACTCGCGCCGCTGGCCGTCGGGAACGCGGATGTTGCGCAGATAGGCGAATGGGCCGATGGCGCAGCCGGCGCCGATGCGCGTGCCGGCGGCCAGGTAGGTGCAGGGGTAGAGCACGGTGTCGCGGCCGATCTCCACGTCGTGCTCCACGGTCACGGTCTCGGGCTGCAGGACCGTCACCCCTTCCTCGAGCATCAGCTGCCGCAGGCGGCGCTGGTTGAATTTCGCCTGCGCCCGCTGCAGGTCCAGTCGGTCATTGATGCCGATGGCGACGTCAGGGTCGGCGGCCGCCAGCGCCTCCACGCTCTCGCCCTGGCGGCGCAGCAGGGCGACGATGTCGGTCAGGTAGTACTCGCGCTTGGCGTTGTCGTTGCCGATGCGCGCCAGCAGGGGGAAGGCCGTCGGGGCATCGAACAGGTAGATCGAGGCGTTCACCTCGCGGATGAGCCGCTCCTGGGGCGAAGCGTCGCGCTCCTCGACGATGCGCTCGACGAGGCCGTCGGCGCCGCGCAGCACCCGGCCGAAGGGCGGGATGTCGCCGGCGAAGACCGCGCTGATCAGCGCGCAGGCGGCGCGGCTTTCCCGCTGGCGGTCGATGAGCCGCCGCAGCTCCCCGGCGCTGACATAGGGATTGTCACCGACCAGGACCAGCAGGCCGCCGCGATGGCCGGCGACCAGCGGCGCCGCGCTCAGCAGGGCGTGGGCGGTCCCCAGCGGCTCCGGCTGGCGGGCGTAGCGGTAGCGGCCGCCCAGGGCTCCCTCGACCTCCCGGTGGTTGTCGCCCACGACCACGACGATGTTCTCCGGGGCCAGGCCGCATGCGGCCAGGCTGTCCAGCAGATAGCGGATGATTTCCCGGCCCAGGATGGGATGCAGCACCTTGGATCGCTCCGAGCGCATGCGCGTGGACTTGCCGGCGGCCAGGACGACGGCCATGATGTTCTCTGCCATGACGGCATTCTACGGCCCCGCTCCCGCGAAGTCAACGGCGGCAGCGGCGCGCCGTAGCCCCGGCTGCCGCGCCTGTGCTATAATGGCCCATGCTCATCGTCGATCTCCTCTATCTCCTGTTCCTGCTGCTGAGCTGGCCCTTCTGGATCGGACGCCTGCTTTCGCCATCGCGGCGCGCGCTGCTGCGGGGCAGGCTGCGGCCGCAGCTGCAGCCGGGAGGCGACGGGGCGGTGTGGCTCCACGCCGTCTCGCTGGGGGAGGTTCGCAGCCTCGGGTCCCTGATCGCCGCCCTGGAGGAGCGCGGCCGGCACGTCGTCCTCTCCGTCACCACGCCGGCCGGCTTCGCCTGCGCCCGCCGCGAGCACCCGCGCCTGGCCGTGTTCCTGTCGCCCCTCGATTTCTCCTGGGTGGTGCGCCGCTTCATCGACCGCGTCCGCCCGCGGCTGGTGGTGTTCAACGAACTGGAGGTCTGGCCCAACTGGACATGGCAGCTGCGCCGCCGCCGCATCCCGGCGCTGGTGATCAACGGCCGCATTTCGGAGACGGCCTTCCGGCGCTACCGCCTCTTCCGGCCCGCGCTGCGTCCCTTCTTCGCCGCCATCGACGCCTTCCTGGTCCAGAACGACCTATACCGCCGGCGCTTCCTGCGCCTGGGCATCCCGGAGGAGAAGATCGCCGTCTGCGGCAACATCAAGGCCGATGAGGCCGACCGGCTGGCACGCCGCCTGCCGCCGCCGGGCGAAGTGCGCGCCCGCCTGCGCCTGGCCGGGCCGGCGCGGCGCATCGCGGTCCTGGCCAGCAGCCACGAGGAGGACGAGGAGGTGTTCCTGCCGGCGATCCCCGCCGCCGGGGGCGGTTTCTTCTTCATTGTCGTCCCGCGCCACGTCGAGCGCGCGGCGGCCGTCGCCGAGCGCCTGCGGCGGCGCGGCGTTGCCCATGCCTTGTTCAGCCGCCAGCGGGAGGCCGACCCCTCCCTGCAGGTTCTCGTTTACGACCTCACCGGCTACCTGCTGCCGATCATGAGCATCGCCGACATCGTCTTCATGGGCGGCACGTTCTCCCCGCGAACCGGCGGCCACAACCTTTACGAGCCCGCGGCCCTGGGCAAGCCCATCGCCGGCGGGCCGCATTACGAGAACTTCCCCGACATCGGCCGGGACCTGGAAGCGGGGGGCGCCTATGTCCGCATCGACGGCGGCGCGGCGTGGGGCAGGCTCCTGGCGGCCTTCCCGGGCCTGGACGCCGCGCGCATGGGCGCGGCGGCGCGCGCGGCCGTCGAACGCCGCAGGGGATCGCTGGCATGCAGCCTGGAACGGATCGAGCCCTATCTCGCCTGAGGCGGCTCCTGCTGGACCCGCTCTCGCTGGCGTTCAAGGCCGTCGCCTATGCCCGCTTGCGCGCCGGCGGACGGCGCGCCCGCGCCTTCCCCGACCTGTTCATCATCTCCGTCGACAGCCTCTCGTTCGGCGGCGCCGGCAAGACGCCGCTGGTCATGGCCCTCGGCGACGCGCTGCAGGCCCGCGGGGCCCGCTTCGCCGTGGTCAGTCGCGGCTACCGCTCGCGCCTCGAGAGGACCGGGGGGCGCGTCGAGGCCGGCCATACCTTCCGCGACGTGGGCGACGAGGCGCGCATGGTGAAGGCGCGCTTCCCGGGCCAGGAGGTGTTCGTCGGCCGCGACCGCCTGCGCTCCCTCGAGGCGGCGCGCGCCCTGGGCGCGCGCATCGTGCTGCTCGACGACGGCCTGCAGACGGCCCATGTGCGCAAGGACCTCCGCCTCATGCTGGTTCACCCCGCTCATCCCTATTTCTACCTGCGCCATTTCCGCTTCCTGGCCCGGCGGGCCGACATCGCGCTGCGCTACTCCCCCGGCGGGCGCGGCGGCGACGGCTACGACTTCGCGCCGGCCGGCTTCCTGGACGCCGGGGGCCGGCCGCAAACCGTCGGCGATGCCCCGCTGGTGGCCTTCTCCGCCCTGGGCGACAATGCCCGCTTCCGCCGCGACATGGAGCGCTTCCGCCTCGCCGCCTTCCGCGGCTTTCCCGACCATCATGCCTTCTCCGCCGCCGACCTGCGCGCGCTCGAGGCGCTGCGCCGAAAACAGGGGGCCCGCTGGCTGGTCTGCACCGAGAAGGATTTCTGCAGGCTGGACGACCTGCTCCCGGCCGGCCTTCCTTTATTGCGCGCCCGGAATGAGATCCAATTGCCCGGCGGCGTCCTGGCCGCGGTCATCGCCCATGCCGAAGCAAAAGGGTTCCTGTAAGATACGCCTGGAGCACGCGCTGTTCACCGGCGCTCTCTCCCTGGCCCGGGTCTCCCCGCCCTGGGCCCTGGCGCTGGAGCGCCGGGCCCTGGTCGCCCTGCTGAAGCGGGGCAGCCCCCGCCATGCGCGGCGCGTCGCCCGCAACCTCGCCCTCTCGTTCCCCGAGGCCGCGCCGGCCTGGCGCCAGGACCTGCTGGGGCGGATCTACGACCACTTCGGCTTCGTATTCCTGGAGCTGGCCCGCGCCTTCGGCCGCCGCGACATCCGCTCCGTACTGGAGCGGGCGCGGGTCAGCGGCATGGAGAACCTGCAGCGCGCCCTGGGAAAGGGCCGCGGGGCCATCGTCTTTTCAGCCCATTTCGGCAACTGGGAGTGGTTGCCGCCGCTGCTGAGCGACCGCCTCGGCCGCCCGGTCCACAGCGTCGCCCGCCCCATGGACAACCCCCTGATCGAGGCCAAGGTGCGGGCGTTCCGCGAATCCCTGGGATCGCGGATCATCTACAAGCAGGGGTCGCTGCGCACCATCCTCAAGCGCCTGGCGGAGAACGAGGTCGTCTACCTGCTCATCGACCAGAACGCCGTGGCGCGCGAGGGGGTTTTCGTCGACTTCTTCGGCCGGCCGGCGGCCACCGTCGCCACCGCCGCCCAGCTCCGCCTGAAGAAAGGCATCCCGCTGGTGCCGGCCTTCCTGCACTACGAGCCGGGCGCCGTCGTGCTCGAGGTCTTGCCCGAGATCGGCTGCGCCGCCGGGGGCGACGACCCCGCCGCCGTCACCCGGCTCACCCAGGAGCTGACCCGGCTGATCGAGGAGCAGGTGCGCCGCTTCCCCGAGCAGTGGCTGTGGTTTCACGACCGCTGGCGGACCTGTCCCCAGGAGCAAGGAGGATCGCATGAGAGCCCATGACCGCGCCGCCGACCAGCTGCGCCCCATCGCCTTCGTCCCCGGTTACGTGCGCCATGCGCCGGGATCGGTGCTCTGCGAGCAGGGGCACACCCGCATCGTGGCCACCGCCACCGTGGAGGACCGGGTGCCGCCGTTCCTGAAGCGCAGCAACCGCGGCTGGATCACCGCCGAGTACGCCATGCTGCCCGGCTCCTCGGGCAACCAGCGCATCGCCCGCGAGCGGGGCAAGATCAACAACCGCAGCGGCGAGATTCAGCGCTTCATCGGCCGCGCCCTGCGCACGGTGGTCGACCCGCGGGCGCTTGGCGAACGCACGATCACCCTCGACGCCGACGTCATCCAGGCCGACGGCGGCACCCGCTGCGCCTCGCTCAACGCCTGCTACCTGGCCCTGGCGCTGGCGCTCCGGCACCTGGTCTTCGAGCAGATGATCGCCGGCCTGCCGCCGCTCCGCCCCATCGCCGCCGTGTCGGTCGGCGTCCGCGACGGCGCCCTGCTGGCCGACATGGACTACGAGGAGGACTCCGGCAGCGACAGCGACATCAACGTCGTGTCCACCGCCGCCGGCGAGCTGGTGGAGGTGCAGTCGTTCTGCGAGGGAACGCCCCTGCCCGAGGCGCTGTTCCGCGAGGCGTTGGCCCTGGCCCTGGCCAAGAACCGCGAGATCATCGCCCTGCTGGAGCGGGCGCTGGCCGAGGCCGGCGTCCGGGGCTGAGCGGTCCAGGACCGGCTCAGCGGTATTCCTTGAGGATCTTGATGTAGCTCTCTTTCTTGAGCTGGGCGATGTAATCCTTCACCTTGACCTGCTGCTCGGCATCGCGCAGGGTCATGATGATCTCCTCGCGCACCTCCCTGACCTCGCGCAGCCGCTGGGGGACGAAGTCGGCCAGCTGGATGCGGTACCAGCCGCTGCCGGCCTCGATCCAGCCCGAGACCTCGTCCTTCTTGAGGAGTTGAGCCGCCTCCTCCAGCCTGGCGTCCAGCTCGCCCTTCTTGAACTTCCCCAGGGCGATGTTCTCGGCGGCGCCGGGCAGTTCGGAGTGCCGACGCGCCACGGCGGCGAACGGCTCGCTCTTCAACTCGGCGTCGATGCGCTCCATCTTTTCCTGCGGCACGGCGCCGCCTTCGCCCGGCTTGAGAAAGATGCAGTTGAGGGTGAACTCGGCGGGAAGGGTGTACTGGTCGGCGTGGTTGCGGTAGTACTCCATGATCTGCGGGTTGTCGATCTTGATCTTGGCGCCGACCTCCTCGGCGATCAGGCGCTGCTGGCGGCGGTTGTCCCGCAGCATGTCCATCCAGGCGGCGTAGTCGATCCCCTCGCGCGCCAGGGCGGCCTTCAACTCCTCGTCCGAAGCCATGTTGTTCTGCTTCTTGATCTCCTGGACGATGACCTCGACGTCGGCGTCGACGTCGTAGTTCTTCTCCTTGACCTTGGAGAGCAGGAGCTTCTGCTCGATGAACTTGTCGAGCAGGTTCTTCTTCACGTCGGCGATGGCCTGCTCCAGCTTCTCCCCCTCCATCTCCATCTGCAGGGAGCGGATCATCTCGGCCTCGAACTTCTTCAGCTCGCTGCCGGTGATGGCCTCCTCGTTGACCACCGCGTAGATCTCCTCCACCACGTCGGCGGCCAGGAAGGGCAGGCTAGCCGTTAGGAAGAGGATCAGCGCCAGGAAGGTTTTTGCTTTCATTGTCGTTCACTCCGGGGTCGGGTTTGGTGTACGGGAAAAAGAGGTTCTCGGCGCGGATGCGCACCGGGACCTCGGCCTGCAGCCCGCGCAGGAAGGCATCGTAGGCATCGGTCAGCTTGGCCGAGAGCAGCAGGCTGCGGATCTGCTCGCGGACGTCGGCCAGCACCTGCGTGCGCGCCCGGCGCCGGCGCGTGACCATGAAAAGATGGAAGCCGTAGGGCGACTCGACGACGGGGCTGATCTCGTTCACCTTCAGGGAGAAGACCACGTCCTCCATCTCCTTGGGCAGCATCCCCTTCTCGAAGAAGCCCATGGCGCCGCCCTTGGCCGCCTCGGGGGCGGTCGACTCGGCGCGGGCCGTCTCCGCGAAGCGGGCCGGCTCGCGGACCAGCTCGGCGCGGATGCGCAGCAGCGTCTCGCGGTCGCCGGCCATGATCTGGGACAGCTCGATCTCCTCCTTCTTCTGGTATTCCGCCAGGTGCGCCTCGTAATAGGCGGAGATCTCGGCGTCGGGGACGTCGATGTCGTGGTAGGCGTTGGCCAGGAGGTGCTTCTGCACCTTCAGCGAGGCGCGCACCGCCTCGCGGTCGAAGGCCGGGGTCTGCCCCCGCGAGCGGGCCTCGTCGAGGAACGCGGCGACTTCGCCGTCGTCGACCTGCGTCCCCTCGCGCTCGGCCTTGTAGAGGATGAGCTGCTGCTCGCGGAAGACGTCGAACAGCCGGGAGAGGAGCTTGGCGTCCTCCTGCTTCCCGAGGCCGTCGGCGTACTGCAGCTGGATAAAACGCTTCAGGTCCTCGTTGGTCCGGCTGACGTCGCCGATGGTCAGGATGACCTTGGCCGGCCCGGCGGCGGGCTTGGCCCCGTCTTCGCCCTGCGCCGGCGCCGGTTTTTTGCGGCAGGAGGCGGAAAAAACCGCCAAAACCAGGAGCAGGACCCACTTTCTGTTCATAGGCGGCCATTATATACCAGCCCCGGCGCCAATTCAATCGCGGCCAATGGCCGCGGCGGCGGTTCAATTGACAACCACGGGCCGAGACACTATAATTTTCGGATGGAAGAACAGGCCCTGGCCCCCTATCCCCCCGGCAGCGAAGAGCGCGGCCTGATCGAGCGCATCGACCCCACGCGCCTCCCGCTCCACGTGGCGATCACCATGGACGGCAACGGCCGCTGGGCCAAGAACCGGGGGCTGGAGCGCAACGCCGGCCACAGCGCCGGCGCCGAAGCGGCCCGCGAGGTGACCGAGGCCGCCGCCCGCCTGGGCATCCGCTATCTCACCCTGTTCACCTTCTCGTCCGAGAACTGGCGGCGGCCGGCCGGCGAGGTGCAGTTCCTGATGGACATGCTGTACGAGAACCTTCTCGACCGCGGCGAGCTGCTCACCGACAACGACATCCGCCTGAAGGTCATCGGCGACCTGGAACGGCTCCCCGGGCGGCTGCGCCGCAAGCTCCAGGAGGCGGAGGAGCTCTCCCGCCCCCACCGGCGCATGCAGGTCAACCTGGCCCTCAACTACGGCGGGCGCCAGGAAATCCTGCGCGCCGCGCGCGCCGTCGTCGAGGCCGGCATCCCCGCCGGCCGCATCGACGAGGAGGCGTTCGCCTCGCGCCTCTACACGGCCGGATGCCCCGATCCCGACCTGCTCATCCGCACCTCGGGCGAGATGCGCATCTCCAACTTCCTCCTCTTCCAGATCGCCTACAGCGAGCTGTACTTCACCCCCGTCCTGTGGCCCGATTTCCGCGCGCGCGAGCTGTTCCGGGCCGTCATCGACTTTCAGGGCCGCGAAAGGAGGTTCGGAAAAATATGAAGGACCTGGGACGCCGCCTGCCCACCACCGTCGCGCTGATCGTCTTCTCCTACACCGCCATCCGCTTCCTGCCCATACCCTATTTCGCCGCCCTGCTATACCTATTGATCAGCCTCGCGGCCTGGGAACTGCTGCGCCTGACCCGGCCGAGCCGCCACGTCTGGCCGCTGGCCTTCAGCAACGGCCTGCTCGTCGCCCTGGCGTTCACCTTCCCCTGGTTCGACCTCGGCCTGGCCCTGATCGGCTGCCTGCTCGCCGACGGGCTGTTCTTCCTGTTCACCGTCAACGGCCGGGAGCGGCTGGATGCCTATGCCCGCGACTGGGGCATCCTGGCGCTGGCCGTCCTCTACCTGTATTTCCCGCTCTATTTCATGCTGGAGCTGAAGAAATGGGGGCCGAACTACCTGTTCTTCATGATCCTGGTCATCGCCATTGGCGACTCGGGCGCCTATTTCGTGGGCAGCGCCATCGGCCGCCACAAAATCTACCCCGTCGCCTCGCCGAAGAAATCCCTCGAGGGTCTGATCGCCGCCGTGCTGACCGCCGCCCCCAGCGGCTGGCTGTCGATCCTTCTCTTTCCCCTGGACCGCGGACCGTCGCCGGCCAAGGCCATGGCCACGGCCGCCGTCATCGGCCTTTTTTCGCAGCTCTCCGACCCGGTGGAGTCGCTGTTCAAGCGCGCCGCTGGCCGGAAGGACTCGGGCAGCCTCTTGCCCGGCCATGGCGGGGTGCTGGACCGGGTCGACAGCTACATCTTCTGCGCCCCGCTGCTGGTCCTGGCCATCCACTATTTCTGGTGAGCATGAGCCCGGCCGGCCGCGCATCGTCCCGAGCGTCCCGATGGTGAACGGCGTCGTCGTCCTGGGTTCGACCGGCTCGGTCGGCCGCAGCGCCCTGGCGGTGCTGGCCGAGAACCGCGACCGCTTCCGCCTCCTCGGCCTGGCCGCCGGCGGCAACGTCCAGCTGCTGGAGCGGCAGATCGCCGAGTTCTCGCCGCTGGCGGTGAGCGTCAGCGGCGAGAAGGCCGCCCGCGAGCTCCGCGGCCGCTTCCCGCGCCTGCGCGTCCTGCACGGCGCCGAGGGGCTGGACGAGCTGGTCGCGCTGCCCGGCTGCGACGCCGTGCTGGCGGCCATCAACGGCACCGAGGGCCTGCGTGCGGCGGTGCAGGCGCTGCGCCTGAAGCGGCGGCTCTGCCTGGCCAACAAGGAGACGCTGGTCGCGGCGGGCGAGATCGTCCGCCGCGAGGCCGCCGTTGCCGGCGCCGAGATCGTCCCCGTCGACAGCGAGCAGAGCGCCATCTTCCAGTGCCTGGCCCAGTCCGGGCCAGCCGGCGTGCGCCGCGTGGTGCTGACCGCCTCGGGTGGGCCGTTCTTCCGCGATCGCGGCCGCGACCTGGCCACGGTCACGGTGGCCGAGGCCCTGGCCCACCCCACCTGGTCGATGGGCCGCAAGATCACCATCGACTCGGCAACGCTGATGAACAAGGCGCTGGAGATCATCGAGACGCGCTGGCTGTTCGACCTGGCGCCCGGGCAGATCGACGTCGTCGTCCATCCCCAGAGCGTGGTCCACTCGCTGGTGGAATTCGTCGACCGCTCCATGCTGGCGCAGCTCGGCGTCCCCGACATGAAGCTGCCCATCCTCTACTCGCTGACCCACCCCGGGCGCATCGCCGGCCCCTGCCCCGGCCTCGACCTGGCGGCGCTGGGGCGCCTGGAGTTCTTCCCGGTCGACCGCCGCCGCTTTCCCGCCGTCGCCCTGGCCTACGACGTGCTGAGCCTGGGCGGCGACGCCGGCGCCGTCTTCAACACCGCCAACGAGGTGGCGGTGGAGTACTTCCTGGCCGGCAAGATCGGCTTTTCCGCCATCCCGGCCGTGGCCGCCCGCATGCTGGAGCGGGCCGGCCAGCAACGCCCCGTCGCGCTGGAGGACGTCCTGGCCCTCATCGCCGAGACGCGGGAGCGCACCAAGGCCCATATCGAGAACGAGGTGATCTCATGACCGTCCTGTACCAGTTCCTGACTTTCCTGGTGGTGCTGGGGATCATCGTCCTGGTCCACGAGTTCGGGCACTACCTGGCGGCCAGGCTGATGAAGATCCGCGTCGAGGTCTTCTCCTTCGGCTTTGGCAAGCGCCTGTTCGGCCGCCGCATCGGCGACACCGACTTCCGCGTCAGCCTGGTGCCGGTGGGCGGCTACGTGCGCATGGCCGGCGAGGAGGACTTCGATCCCGCCCACGCCGCGCCCGACCAGTTCATGGCCAAGAACCGCGCCCAGAAGATCTTCACCCTGCTGATGGGGCCGCTGATGAACCTGGCGCTGGCGCTGCTGCTGATCGCCGGGGTCAACATGGCCGGCGTGGAGATCGACGCCTACAAGCTGGAGCCGCCGCTCATCGGCTGGGTGGAGAAGGGCTCGCCGGCCGAGCAGGCCGGCCTGCGCCCCGGCGACCTGCTGCTGGCCATCAACGGCCGGGCCGTCCCCACCTGGAAAGAGGCGGAGATCACCATCGGCACCAATCCCAAGGAGGTGCTGCGCGTCGATTTCCGCCGGGACAACCAGCCGCGGCGCACCGAGCTGAAAGTGGCCGCCAGCACCCGCTACGAGATCGGCACCGCCGGCTTCTACTGGCCGCTGCCGGCCGTGATCGACCAGGTGGCGCCGGGCTATCCCGCCGCGCGCGCGGGCCTGCGCCCCGGCGACCGCATCGCCGCCGTCGACGGCCGGCCGGTGGCCACCTATTTCGAGCTGGCCGAGGCCATCCACGCCGCGCCGGGCAGGCAACTGCTGCTCCACGTCGAGCGCGGAAGGCAGGCGTTCACGACCGCGGTCACGCCGCGGGCCGAGAACGGCGTCGGCCTCATCGGCTTCAACGTGCGCATCGCCACCACCGAGGTGCGCTACGGCTTCTTCGCCGCCCTGGGCAACAGCGTCCAGGAGGCGGCCCGGCTGGTCCGCCTCACCGTCGACGCCTTCCGCAAGATCGCCCAGCGCAAGCTGTCGGTGAAGAGCTTCTCCGGCCCCATCGAGATCGCCCGCGTGTCGCAGCAGGCGCTGGCCAGCGGCTTTTCCAGCTTCTTCATGCTGATCGCCTTCATCTCCCTGCAGCTGGGCATCGTCAACCTCTTCCCCATCCCCGGGCTCGATGGCGGCCACCTGCTGATCTTCATCGTCGAGTCGCTGATCCGCCGCGACCTGAACGCGAAGCTGAAGAACGCCCTGATCTACGCCGGCTTCGCCTTTTTGATCGCCCTGATGGGATTCGTGCTGCTCAACGACATCGCCAAGACGCTGCCGCGCGGCTGGGGCAGCCTGCTGCCCTTCCTGAAGTAGCGCCCGCTCCGGCTCAGCCCCGGCGGAATTTCTCCTTGAGCTTGGCGTCGACGATGGGCGGCACCAGGGAGCCCACCTCCCCGCCCAGCTGGTAAACCTCCTTGACGAGCTTCGAGCTGAGGAAGGAGTAGGACTCGGAGGGGACGAAGAAGATCGTCTCGATGCGCGGGTCGATCTTGCGGTTCATCAGCGCCATCTGGAACTCGATCTCGAAGTCGGAGATCGCCCTCAAGCCCCGCACGACGGTGGTGACGCCGCGGCGCCGGACGTAGTCCACCAGCAGCCCCTCGAAGTGGTCGATCTCGATGCGCGCCGAGTCGCGGAACACCTCGCGCAGCATGCGGCAGCGCTCCTCGAGGTCGAACATGTACGTCTTGTCGGGATTGCGCAGCACCGCCACGATGATGCGCTCGAAGATCTTCAGCCCGCGCTGGATGATGTCGATGTGCCCATTGGTCAGCGGGTCGTACGACCCGGGATAGACCGCCGTGTTCGCTTTACTCATGTCCCGCTCCCAGCGCCGCCAGGACCTCGTCCACCCGGGACTCGAGCCCGGCCAGCGCCCCGTTGTTGTCGATGGTGAAGTCGGCCATGGCCATGGTCGGGCCGACCTGCTGGCCGCCCGCCGGCTCGCCGCGGCCCCATTCGCGCTCGAGGGCCACACGCAGCTCGGCTTCGGAAACGGCGTCGGTCGCCCGGCCGCGCCGGCGCATGCGCTCCAGGATGGTCTCCAGCGCGCACGCGACGGCCACCAGGCGGAACGACTCCATTTGCCGCAGCTCGAGCACCTCGGCGGGATTGCGGATGCCGTCGATCACCCAGCGCGGCCAGGGGTCGGCCTCGATCGCCTCGCGCACCCGGCGGGCGAGCACGCCGGCGCCGCCCTCGGCCCGCAGCCGGTTGCCGATGTCCTGCATGTCGTCGCGGCGGGTACCGCCGCCGTTGCGCGCCGCCTCGGCGCGCACGATGTCGGAGAGCGAGGCATAGCGGAAGCCGCGCCGCTCGAGCAGGCGCGCCACCTCGCCCTTCCCCGATCCCATGCGCCCGGTCAGGCCGATGCAACGCCCGCGCGCGGCCACGCTCACTCCGTCCGCCCGTAGCGCACGCTGTCCTCCAGGATGTCCTGCTCGCGCCACTCCCGCGCCCAGTCCTCGACCTGGAAGCGGCGGCAGCGCCCGGCGCCCGGGGCGCCCGCCTCGGAGACCAGCACGCAGCGCAGGCCGGCGTTGATGATCATCTTCTTGCAGATGAAGCAGGGGAAGGCGAAGACGGCCTGCCCCGACTCGCGATCGGCCCCGTAGATGAACATGTCGCCCCCGAGCAGGCTGACGCCGGCGCGGGCGGCGTTGATGACGGCGTTCTGTTCGGCGTGCACCGAGCGGCAGAGCTCGTACTGCGTGCCGGAGGGGATCTGCAGCCGGCGGCGCAGGCAGAAGCCGTGGTCCAGCGAGCTGCGCGTGTGCCGGGGCGCGCCGTTGTAGCCGGCGGCGATGATCTGGTCCTCCTTGACGATGATGGCGCCGATGAGCACCTTCAGGCAGGTGGAGCGCTGCGCCACCACTTGGGCGATGTTCAGGTAATAGTCTTCCTTGGCCGGCCGCTCGTTCATGCTCCCATCATACTTGCCGCCGGGCGTTTTTGCAAATCGGGCGGCGGCGCGGACTCACTCCTCGATTGCCACCCGCAGCATGCGGTCGCCCTGGCGGATGGCGTCGACCACCGCCTGGCCTTCGACCACCTGGCCGAAGACGGTGTGCCGGCCGTCGAGATGGGGCTGGGGGCAGTGGGTGATGAAGAACTGGCTGCCGTTGGTATCGGGGCCGGCGTTGGCCATGGAGAGGGCGCCGGCGACGTGCTTCAGCGGGTTGTTCCTCAGCTCGTCGGCGAAGCGGTAGCCCGGGCCGCCGCGGCCGCTGCCTGTAGGGTCGCCGCCCTGGATCATGAAGTTGGCGATCACGCGATGGAAGGCGACGCCGTCGTAGAAGCCCTGGCGGGCCAGGAAGACGAAGTTGTTCACCGTCACGGGCGCGTGCCGGGCGTGCAGCTCCAGGACGATGGTGCCGCGCTCGGTTTCGATGCGGGCCCGGTAGTCCCGCTGGGGATCGATGGCCAGCGGCGGGGGGGCGTTCCACTGCTTGGCGGGCATGTGCTTTCTCCTTGGCCGGGCGCCGGCGCCAGGCCGGCGGCGGACGCGTCCGGATCCCCGGCCTGTCCGGTCATGACCGTGATTGTAGCAGAAGCGGGCGGCGGATCAAAGCGGGCCGCCGGCGCGGCCGGCCAGGAAGGCGCCCACGACGGCGATGCCGCGGAGGTCGTAGGCATGGAGGGGAAGGACGAGGGCGCCGCTCCTGCTGGAGCCGGCGAAGACCATCCGCGCCCCCAGCTGGCGCGCCGCCGCCTCCTCGGCCCCGCCTGGGTTCTCATGATCGAGCCAGAAGCGGCCGTAGCCGAGGCGGATGAGGAGATCGAAGGCCTGCGATGCCTGCAGGTCGTATTCCCGGCCGCCGGCGACCTTCAGGCGGCCGCGCAGGTCGTCGAAATAGGGCGCCGTTTCACGGCTGCGGACCTCGGCCCACAGCGTGAGCGAACGCCGGGTTCCCGGCGCGACGCGGGCGATGCGGCGGCCGCAGGCGGAGCGCAGGCCCCAGGCTCCGGTCCCGTCGATCTCGATGCGGGCCACGCGGGTGAGTGGCCGCGATCCCTCGCCGGCGGCCACGGCGGCCGCGGCCAGGGCGGCGGCCACGACAAGCCAGAGGCTTCTGGGCCGCCACGGCGAGCGCCGCGACAGCCTGAGGCCGAGGGCGAGCGCGGCAAGCAGGAGCATGAACAGCGCCGCCAGCGACCAGAGGAAGACCGTTGCCCAGGCGCCGCGGGCATCGCCGAGAAGGATCGTCGCCGCGCCGGTCATCGCCGCGTCCTCACAGCGGACCGGAATAGGAGGTGTTCGTCCTGCCGGCGCCGGCCACCCAGGCGATCCGCGACCTGATCCCGGAAACGAATCCCGGCGTCTCCCAGTCGCTGCCTGCCCAGCCGACGTCGATCTGGGCCATGAAGCGCCGCGGCTCCAGTCCCGGCTCCCGCAGGGTCACGACATAGTAGGCGTTGTCGTTGCGCTGATCGTAGCTGTCGAAGGCCGCCGTCCACGAGCGCTGCCCGGCGAGGGCCTCGGGCACGGAAAAATCCGGCCAGGTGAATGCCATCTTTCCTCCTTCAGCTCCCGGGCGCCAGCTCGCGCTCCAGGAGGTCGCGATACCCCGACAGCCAGGGCGACGAGGCCGAAATGAATGCATCGCCGCCGGCGGGAAGCCGCTCCCACGACTCCAGCCAGGAGCGGACCACGAAACGGGCCGTTTGCTCGTCCTCGCTGCGCTGCGGAAGGGTGGCCAGGAGGGAGCGGCACACCCGGGAATGGGCGTCCGCCCAAGCGGCGATGATTTCCGGGCACACGCTGCGCAGGGCCTCCACCCGGTCAGCCAGCACTTGGAGCCGCACGGCGGCCGCCTCCCGCTTCTCCTGCATGGCCGCGTAAGCCGACCTCCCCTCTTCGCCGGCGGGCCGTCCGCGGTCGATGTAGTCCCCGAGGGCGCCGGCGGCGTCCTGCAGGTCATCGATCTCCCGGCGCAGAGACTCCAACTGCCAGGCCTGACCGCGCGCAAAGTCGGCGGCGCCGGCGGCGCTCATCCGCCTCAATTCCTCGCTGTCCTCGGCGCCGTTCATATGGTATTCGGAATAGCGGAGAAGGTCGTACAGCGCGCCGCACGACGGGCAGCGGCGCACCTGGCGATCATCGCCGGCAGCGGCCAGGCCGGGCAGGACGACCAGTTGCCCGGCCTCGGCGGGAAGCGGGCGGTCGAACTGCGGGGCAAGGTACTTGGAAAAGGAGGTCTCGACATCCTTCAGCCGGCCGCAGATCGCACAGTCGCCGATGCGTTCACCTCCGTGGTAAGGGATTATAACGGCCGCCTGCGCCCGAGGCAAGCATCCTGTTGAAATTGGCGCCCGATTGTGGTTGAATGGACGGCAGCGCAGGAGCCCATCATGAAACAGGCAGTCATCTTTCTTGCCGCGGCGGTCCTGGCCGGCTCCGCCCTCACGGCCGCCTCGTCCTCCGCCAATGTCACGGAACGCAAGGGGACGGCCCTGACCATCGACCGCGGCGCCCTGGACGGCGTGGCCGTCGGCATGAGAGGGATCGTCAAGGCCGTCTACAAGGATCCAGTCGAAGGCGAGTATACGATCAACATCGGCAGCTTCACCGTCGTCCGCGTGGGCGAGCGGACGGCCGAGTTGGAGATCGAGGTCGGCAAGGGGCTGAACCCCGACGACGCCCGCACCGTGGCCTTCGACCGCGAGCTCAGCCCGCCGGCGCCGGCCAAGCCGCCCGCCGAGACCAAGTCCCGCGGCGCCGACTGGTACCTGGAGCAGGGCGACCAGGCCGTGGAGAAAGGCGACCTGCGCGCCGCCCAGGAGCGCTACCAGAAGGCGCTGGCGCTCGAGCCCGGCAACCTGGTGGCCAAGGAGAAATGCCGGGACATTCAGCTGGCCATCGACCGCACCGAGCGCCGGGCGAAGTTCAAGGAATACCTGAAGAAAGCCGACGCCAACTACGAGAAGCGCAGCGTCAAGTTCGCCTTCCTCTACCTGGTCGAGGCGCTGCGCCTGTATCCCGAGGGCGAGAACGAGGTGCGCGGCCGCCTGCAGGCGATGAACGGCGAATACGCCGGTGACCTGGCGGCGATCCTGAAGGAAAAAGCCGCGGAGCTGGCCGATATCCGCCCGCGCCTCGACGCACTCCTGGCCAGGCCGGCCGCGCCCCAGAAGGAAACGCCTCCCCCGGCGCCCGCGGTCGCGCCGCAAAAGGAGCCGACCGCGCCGCAGACGGCCGATCAACCGTTCCTGGCCCGCGTCCGCGGCAAGGCCGACCGGGTCTGGCGCAACGAGAAGGGATTCTGGGAAGCCGTGTTCCTCAACAACGTCTCCCTGATCTACGTCCCCGCGGGCGAATTCACCATCGGCTCGCCCGACGGCGAGGGCGATGCCGACGAGCACCCGGCCCACAAGGTCTTCCTCAAGGGCTACTGGATCGGCAAGACCGAAGTGACGTTCGAGCAGTATGACCGCTTCTGCGCCGAGACCGGCCGCGCCATGGCCCAGGACGAGGGCTGGGGCCGCGGCAGCCGTCCGGTCATCTATGTCTCCTGGCATGATGCCGCGGACTACTGCGCCTGGCTGAAGAAGAAGACCGGCCTTCCCTTCCGCCTGCCCGGCGAGGCCGAATGGGAGAAGGCGGCGCGCGGGCGCTATCCCTGGGGAAGCCGCCTTCCCGATCCCAGCCTGGCCAATTTCAACAAGGACCACATGACGACCCGTCCCGTGGGTTCCTATCCCGCCGGCGCTTCCCCCTACGGCGTCCTCGACTTGGCCGGCAATGTCTGGGAATGGACGCTCGACGGCTACGATGCCGCCTCCTACCGGAGTCCGGCCGGCGCGGCGCCGGGTTCCCCGGCCGCGGGCGCGGAACGCTCCGTGCGCGGCGGCTCGTGGGTCAACGGCGCCAACCTGGTGCGCGCCGCCAACCGCAGCAGCGAGAAGCCCGACAGCAAGCTGAACATCCTCGGTTTCCGCCTGGCCCTGGATGGGGAGTGACGCGGCCACGGCTTGGAAAATGGCGGCCCCTCATGTATAATTCCTGACATGAACGGCAACGAATCGCCGGTCCAGGCGGCGCCGGCGGCGGCCCCGCCGCCCGGGATGAGCGTCCAGTGCACCAAGTGCGGCCATGTCCAGGAGCTGGACCCGGACTACAGGATCTGCCTGAACTGCGGCGGGCCGGTCGGCGAAAAGGACTTCCTGATCCTCAAGAACCCGCGCAAGGGCCGGGGCATGGAGGGGCTGGCCATCCTCGCCTTCCTGCTGTTCCTCTTCGTTTTCTTCTTCTGGTCCAAGTACATCGGCCGCCACGGCATGGCCGTCAGCGCCTTGGTCGCCATCTGGGGCTATTACAAGAACTACCTGCACCGCCGCGAGGCGCAGGAGGAGCATGCCCGTCGCTGAGAACCTGGAGCGGATCCGCGGGAATATCGCCGCCGCCTGCCGCCGCGCCCAGCGCGACCCGCGCCAGGTGCGCCTGCTGGCCGTCTGCAAGGACCAGGGGCCGGAGCGCATCCGCCAGGCCCTCGACCTGGGCGTGCGCCTGTTGGGCGAGAACAAGAGCCAGGAGGCCGAGGCGCACATGCGCCACTTCCCCGATGCCGGCATCGAGTGGCACTTCATCGGCAACCTGCAAAAGAACAAGATCAACCGCATCCTGTCCGCCTTCCGCCTGATCGAGTCGGTCGACGGCGTCAAGGCGCTGGAGCACATCCACAAGCGCGTCGACGAGCCGGTCGAGGTTTTTATCGAAGTCAACATCGGCGAGGAGAAGAACAAGGCCGGCTTCACCGCCGAGGGGCTGCGGCGAGCCATCCCCTACATCGCCGGCCTGGGCAAGGTGCGCGTCACGGGGCTGATGGCCGTCCCGCCCTACTTCGAGGACGTCGAGAAGGTGCGGCCGCACTTCGTCCGCCTGCGCGAGCTGCGCGACGAAGTGCAGCGCCTGCAGGTGGCCAACATGCCGGTTGCCCAACTCTCCATGGGCATGAGCCATGACTACGAGGCGGCCGTCGAGGAGGGAGCGACGCTGGTGCGCATCGGCACGGCGCTGTTCGGGCGGCGCAAGCCGTGAGCCGGACCGGGAACGGCAAGGAGGGAGCATGAAACTGACCCCGCAGGAGATTTTGAGCCAGACGTTTTCCAGCCGCTTCAAGGGCATCGACGCCAGTGAGGTGCGGGCCTTCCTGCAGCAGGTCGCCGAGACCCTGGAGGAGGAGATCCAGGAGAAGGAGGAGCTGAAGAAGGGCATGGAGCGGCTGCGCGAGAGCCTGGAGCGGCTGGAGAGGAAAGAGGAGCTGTTGCGCGACACGCTGATCGCCGCCCAGAAGTTCTCCAGCGAGATCAAGGTCAATTCGCACAAGGAAGCGGAGCTGATCACCCAGGACGCCGAGATCAAGGCCGAGGAGATCGTCAAGCATGCCGTGCTGCGGCAGATGGGCATCCGCGAGGAGATCAAGAACCTGCAGTTCAAGCGCAAGGAGATCGAGAGCGACATCATCCACCTGCTCAACTCGCTGAAGGAGCTGATCGAGACCTACCACAAGCAGGACGAGGAGTTCGACAAGGTCGAGTACCTGGGAGGAAAGTGACCGGGCGCACGGCACACGGCGTACGGTGCAAGTCAGGAAAAAGCCAGGAGATGACTCATTGAAGAACAATCAACATTGGAGATCCGTCAATGGAAGATGTTATTCAAATTCTCTCGATTCTTACCTTCCGCCCTATGCCTTGCGCCCCGTGCCATTTTTTTGTTGATTATCCCATCATATTATGATATTATAATAGCGGAGGGTTCATGCCCGCCGTCAGCTTCTACCTGAGAAAGGAGGTCCTGGACGCCGTGCGCGCCCGGGCCGCCTCGCGCAACCTGCCGGTCTCGCGGCTCATCAGCCGTGCCGTGGAGGAGTACCTGCGCACCGACGAGATGGCCGGCGCCCGCAAGCGCGTCATGGACAACATCCGCCGGGCGCTGGCGCCGACCGGCTGGGAGGCGCTGCACCGGGAACGTACCGCCGCCAATGCTCGCCGGGATTGACACCAGTTTCTTCTACGCGCTGGCGGCGGGGCGGCCGGCCGCGGTGGAGGCCTGGGAGAACCGCGACCTGCTCACCTCGGCCCTCTGCTTCCTCGAGCTGAAGAAGAGGCTGCTGCGCGGCGACCTCGACTCCTGGCCGACCGTCCTCCAGGACATCGCCAAGGCCGTCGAGGTGGCCCCGGTGACCGCCGCCGCCGCCCTCAAGGCCGCGGAGGTCGCCCACGCGACGGGCATGCCGGCTTTCGACGCCCTGATCCTGGCCCAGTTCCTCGAGGCCGGCTGCGAGGAGGTGCTCACCCTGGACCATCATTTCAAGCTGTTCGCGAAAAAGGGCCTGAAGATCGTGCTGCTGTAGGCAGCCCCGCCCTGGACCATGAAAGAGCCAAGGGAGGCGATACCTGAAGGAGGATGCGCTCGCGGCGGCATGATCGCCCATCACGCCGGAAGAGCTTCGGCCGCAAGCGTTTTCTCCGGCCGTACGCCGTACACCGTACGCCCTATGCCCAGGACGATGCCCTTTTCTATTCCGCTCATTCCTGTTACAATACGGCTCCGGCAGCGGAGGAGGACCCATGGCTGAAACGAGCAACAAGACGACCGCATTGAACAACGCCGTATCGCAGATCGAGAAGCAGTTCGGCAAGGGCGCGATCATGAAGCTGGGCGGCAAGGAAGTGGTGCAGGTGCCGGCCATCTCCTCGGGCTGCATCGCCCTGGACATCATCTCCGGCATCGGCGGCTTTCCCCGCGGCCGGGTCATCGAGATCTACGGCCCCGAGTCATCGGGCAAGACGACGCTGGCCCTGCACGCCATCGCCGAGGCGCAGAAGGCGGGCGGCTACGCCGCCTTCATCGACGCCGAGCACGCCCTCGACCCGCTCTATGCCCAGAAGCTCGGCGTGAACATCGACGAGCTGTACATCGCGCAGCCCGACTGGGGCGAGCAGGCGCTGGAGATCGCCGAGATTCTGGTGCGCTCGGGCGGCGTCGACATCATCGTGGTGGACAGCGTCGCGGCGCTGGTCCCCAAGGCCGAGCTGGAGGGCGACATGGGCGACAGCCACATGGGCCTGCAGGCGCGGCTGATGAGCCAGGCGCTGCGCAAGCTGACGGCCATCGTCTCGCGCTCCAAGACCACCTTCGTCTTCCTCAACCAGCTGCGCGAAAAGATCGGCATGTTCGTCGGCAATCCCGAGACCACCACCGGCGGCCGGGCGCTGAAGTTCTACAGCTCGATGCGCGTCGAGGTCAAGCGCACCATGGCCATCAAGGAGGGGACCGACGTCGTCGGCGGCCGCGTGCGCATCAAGATCGTCAAGAACAAGATGGCCCCGCCCTTCAAGGAGGTCGAGGTCGACCTGTACTACGGCAAGGGCTTCTCCAAGGAGAGCGACCTGATCGAGCTCGGCGTCCTCTATGGCATCGTCAACAAGCAGGGTGCCTGGTACTCCTACAACGACAACCGCCTGGGCCAGGGCAAGGAAGCGGTGCGCAAGCTGTTCGAGGAGAACCGCAAGCTCTTCGAGGAGGTCAAGGGGCGAGTCCTGGAGAAGGCCTCGCCGCTGATGCGCGAGCGCGAGAAGGAAGGCGAGTGAGGAAATTCAAGTTCTCGCTGGCTTACGCCGCGATCCTGCTGGCCACGTCGCCGCTGCACCTGCAGGTGCGCAATCTGCTGCTGCGGGCGCGGGGATTCCACTTCGTCAACTATGTCGTGCTGGGGGTGTTGGCGGCCTTCTTCCTCCTGGCCCTCTTCCGCGCCGCCAGCGGCGGCAAGGCGCTGGAGATGACCGCCATCCTGCTGGCGGCGACCGTCGTCGCCTACCTGCTTTTCCAGCGCCACATCTTCCTCAACCGCACTTTTTTCTCCAACTTCCTGCACATCGCCGAGTTCTTCCTGCTGGGCGTCCTGCTGTCCAAGGAGAACAAGCGCGCCTCCTCCATCGCGCCTTTCGCCATCCTGGTCGTCTCCGCTTTCGCCTTCGAATTGATCCAGGTATTCTTCCACGGCCGCGTCGTCGACGCCAACGACATCTGGACCAACGCCATCGCCGGCCTGGTGGGCATGGTGGTGGGTTACTTCTAGGCCCGGGCCAAAAGCCGGCCCGGAGCCGCCCCTCTTTCCCCGGGCAGCGCCCGTTTGTCTTGGCCGGGCCGTTCGGCTATAATGCCGGCATGGCTCTCAGGGACCTCTTGCGCTTCCGCCTGCACGATGGATTGGCCTCTGTCTTCGCCCCGGGCCGTATGCGCGAGGAGGTTCTGGCGGAGCTCCAAGAGCAGCTGCTCCTGGCCGACATCGCCATGCCCGAGGTCGAGCGCCTGACCCGGGCCGTGGCCAGGCAGGCGTCCGGCCGGGACGGCCGGGAGGAGTGCCTGGCGCTCCTGCGCCGGGAGCTGCTGGCCCTGCTCCCGGCGCCGCGCCGCCCCTTCGCCGACGGCGGCCGGCCGGTCGGGGGGTGTGGTGGGCGTGGGCAACGGGCGGGGGGCGTTGCTGCCCATGCCCGGGCCGCCGCGCCGCCCCTTCGCCGACGGCGTCCGGACCGTGGTGATGCTGGTGGGGGTCAACGGCAGCGGCAAGACGACCAGCGCCGCCAAGCTCGCCCGCCTCAGCCAGTCCCAGGGCCGCAGCGTGATGCTGGCCGCCGCCGACACCTTCCGCGCCGCCGGCTCCAGCCAGCTGTCCCTGTGGGGCGAGCGCCTCGGCGTCCCGGTCGTCGGCGGCGCCCGCGGCGCCGACCCCGGCTCGGTGGTGTTCAACGCCGTGCAGGCGTGGCAGGGCCGCGGTCTCGAGCGGCTGGTCATCGACACCGCCGGGCGCATGCAAAGCCGGGAGAACCTGATGCGCGAGCTGGAGAAGCTCGTGCGCATCGTGGCCAGGATCGCACCGGGGCAGCCGGCCGAAACCTGGCTGGTCCTCGATGCCTCCACCGGGCAGAACGCCCTGGCCCAGGCCGAGAAATTCCGCGAGTTTTCGGGCATCAACGGCCTGCTCCTGGCCAAACTGGACGGCACGGCCAAGGGCGGCGCCGTGGTCAGCATCGCCGCCCGCCTGGGCCTGCCCGTCCTCTTTGTCGGCGGCGGCGAGGGGGCCGACGACCTCTGGGAATTCTCCCCCGGCGAGTTCGTCGCCGCCCTGCTGGGCCCATGAGCGCGGCAAGAGGGCGCATGGCCGGCGACGACCTCAGGTTCATGAAGATGGCGCTGCGCCTCGCGCGCCGGGGGCTGGGCTACACCGAGCCCAACCCCATGGTCGGGGCCGTCGTGGCCCGGGACGGCCGGGTGCTTGCCGCCGGCTTCCACGCCCGTTTCGGCGCGGCGCACGCCGAGACCATGGCCCTGGAGCGGCTGGCCGCTCCCGGCGCCACCCTGTACCTGACGCTGGAGCCCTGCAGCCACTTCGGCAAAACCCCGCCCTGCGCCGACCTGATCATCAGGAAGAAGGTGCGCCGCGTGGTCATGGCCATGTTGGATCCCAACCCGCTGGTGAACGGCGCCGGCCTGGCCCGGCTGCGGGCGGCCGGCATCCAGGCCGAGGTCGGCCTCTGCGGCGCGGAAGCCGGGCGTCTGAACCGCCATTACCTGACGTTCATGCGCACCGGCCGCCCCTGGGTGACGCTCCATGCCGGCGTCTCCCTCGACGGCAAGATGACCGACCGGGAGGGACGCTCGCGCTGGGTCACCCCGTCCGAGCTGCGCCGCTGCTCCCACAGCCTGCGCGGCGAGTTCTCGGCCGTCATGGCCGGAAGCGGCACCGTGCTGGCCGACGACCCGCTGCTCACCCTGCGCGAGCCCGGTTGGGAGGGCAAGACCCTCCTGCGCGTGGTGCTGGACGCGGGCGCGGCGCTGCCCCGCGAGCGGAGGGTCTTCCGCGCCCGCGAGCGCTTCCCGCTGGTCGTCTTCAGCGGCCTGGCCGCCGCCGGCAACGGCAGGAAGGGGGAGCGCCATGTCTTCGTCCCCGCCGACGGCGAGGGGCTGAACCTCGACGCCGTGCTGAAGGCGCTGGCCGGCATGGGCATCGCCTCGCTGCTGGTGGAGGGCGGCGGCCGGCTGATCGACTCCTTCCTGCGCCGGGGGCTCTGGGACGAGGCGGTCTTCTTCTACTCGGGCCGGATCGTGGGCGGCCGCGACGCCGTTCAGCCCTTCGCCTCGGGCACCTGCCTGGACGCGGCGCCGGAGCTGGCCGGGCGCCACTGGACCCCGCTCGCGGGCGGCGCCATCCTCAGGGGGTACCGATGTTCACCGGGCTGATCGAGTCCCAGGGGACGCTGGTCTCCCTGGAGAAAGGGAGCCGGCCGCGCCTGACCCTGCGCGCCGCCCTCGCGCCGCCAGTGCCGGTCGGCGCGTCGCTGGCGGTCAACGGCGTGTGCCTGACCGTGACCGAGCGCAAGGGCGCCCTGCTGCGCTTCGACCTGGCGGAGCCGACCCTGCGCCTGTCCAACCTGCAGGACCTGACGCCCGGCGCGCCGCTCAACCTCGAGCGGCCGCTGGCGCTGGGCGGCCGCCTGGACGGCCACCTGGTCAGCGGCCACATAGACGGCACCGTGCGCCTGCGCTCGATCCAGCGCGGCGGCGGCGTGTCGCGCTGGTCCTTCACCTTTCGCGAGCGCGAGTGGCGGCGGCTGCTGGTGCCGCGCGGCTCGGTGGCGCTCAACGGCGTCAGCCTGACACTGGCCGATGTGCGCGACACCTGGCTGGCGGTCGAGCTCATTCCCCAGACCCTGGCCGCCAGCAACCTGGGCCGGCTGCGCGCCGGCGAGCGGGTCAACATCGAGCTTGATTTGCTGGGCAAAACCCTATATAATTTTTACCGAAGCGAAAAAGGCAGGATCCGCTAAATGACCATCACCGTCCCCGAAGCCATACAGGCCCTCCAGCAGGGCAAGATGATCATCATCGTCGACGACGAGCAGCGCGAGAACGAGGGCGACCTGATGATCGCCGCCGAGAAGGTCAGCGCCGAGGCGGTGAACTTCATGGCCAGGGAGGCGCGCGGCCTGATCTGCGCCTCGCTCACCGAGAAGCGCAGCGACGAGCTGGCGCTGCCGCTGATGGTCCACGACAACACCTCCCACTTCCAGACCCCCTTCACCGTCTCGGTCGACGCCAAGCGCAACACCACCACCGGCATCTCGGCCTTCGACCGCGCCGAGACCATCCGCTGCCTCATCGACCCCGCCAGTCGCCCCGACGACCTGTCGCGGCCCGGCCACATCTTCCCGCTGCGCGCCAAGGACGGCGGCGTGCTGGTGCGCACCGGCCAGACCGAGGCCTCGGTGGACCTGGCGCGCATGGCCGGGCTGACCCCCGCCGGCGTCATCTGCGAGATCATGAAAGAGGACGGCACCATGGCGCGCATGCCCGACCTGGAGGTCTTCTCGGCGCGCCACGGCGTCCCCATCATCACCATCGAGGAGATCATCAAGTACCGCGTGCAGACCGACACGCTGGTGGAGCTGGTCTCCGAGGCGGCGCTGCCGACGCGCTGGGGCGACTTCACCATCCGGGCCTACGTCGACCGCGTGCAGCAGGAAACCCACATCGCGCTGGTCCAAGGCGACCTCGGCGGCGCGGAGCCGGTCCTGGCCCGCGTCCACTCGCAATGCCTCACCGGCGACACCTTCGGTTCGCTGCGCTGCGACTGCGGCCCGCAGCTGCAGGCGGCCATGCGCATGATCAGCCGCGAGAAGCGCGGCGCCCTCTTGTACCTGCTCAACCAGGAGGGGCGCGGCATCGGCCTGACCAGCAAGATCAAGGCCTACAGGCTGCAGGAGCAGGGGCTGGACACGGTCCAGGCCAACGTCACGCTGGGCTTCAAGCCCGACCAGCGCGACTACGGCATCGGCGCCCAGATCCTGCGCCACCTGGGGCTGAAGAGGCTGCGTTTGATCACCAACAACCCGGCCAAGTACATCGCCCTGGCCGGCTACGGGCTGGAGATCGCCGAGCGCGTGCCGCTGGAAGTCGAGCCGGTCAAGGAGAACCTGGACTACATGAGGACCAAGAAGGAGAAGATGGGGCATCTTCTCGACAACCTCTAGGGGCGGCATGATCGAGGAATTCCTCAAGCTCTCCCCGGCGGCGCAGGTGCGCTACCTCAAGGACGAGCAGTTCGCCGCCCGTGAGCGCGACCAGCGCGTCGCCTTCCTCAAGGAGCTTGCTTCAAGCAACCGCTGCTCCTCCAAGTGCCTGGCCAGCGCCCTCAAGCTCCTGCGCGAGCTGCGCTACCACGACCGCGCTTTCTACCGCGGCTTCCTCGAGCACCCCGACAGCTCGGTGGTCATGGCCTGCAAGAAGGCGCTGGGCGACCGCCCGCACGAGAACGGCCTCGGCTTCGTCCCCATGCGCGAAATGGTCAAGAGGCAGAACAACGAGCGCAAGCTGGAGACGGTGAAGCTGATCGTAAGCGAAACCGGGCAGGCCGGCGAGGAGCTGCTGATCTCCTTCCTCTCCGAGGACAACCTGCGGGTGCGCGAGGTGGTGGTGCGGGAGCTCTCGCAGCGGCCGCAGCTGGACGAGGAGAAACTGGCCGCCCAGTTGCCGCGCTCCATCTGGTTCACGCGGGCGGCCATCGTCGAGGTGCTGGGCAACCGCCACAGCGGCCAACTGCTGGAGCGCGCCACCGCCCTGGCCGGGGATCCCAACGTCGAGGTGCGGCTGCAGCTGCTCATGGCCCTGGCCAAGTTCGAGCGCGGCCAGGTTCGCGAGCTGCTGGCGCGGCTGACGAAGGACCCCCACGTGCGCGTCAGCCGCGAGGCGCAGCGGATCTTTTCCTCCATCTAGGAGCGGCCGCCTCCCCGCAGCGGGGGTTTCGCGCCGGGAAAGGAAAACGGATCAGCCGATGCGGTAGAACTTCCTCTTGCCGACCTTCAGGCGGTAGGTCCGCCCCTTTTTCAGCACCTGGGTGATCTCGGCCGGCCGCTGGTCGTCAAGATAGATGCCGCCCTGGGCATGGACGCGCTTGACCTCGCCGCGCGAGGCCAAGACGCCGCGGCGCACCAGGAAATCGACCAGCGCCTCGTCCGCCTCCAAGCTCAGGAGCGGGGCGTCGTCGGGCGCCTCGCGCCTGCGGAAGACCCGGATGAACTCGGCCTCGGCCGCGTCCGCGGCCTGCGGCGAATGGAAGTCGGCGATGATCGACTTGGCCAGGGCGATCTTGGCATCCATGGGGTTGCGCGCCCCGGCGGCGGTCTCCACGCGCAACCGTTCCACCTCGCGGGAGGGCAGGTCGGTCAGCAACTCGTAGTAGCGGAACATCAGCCCGTCGCTGACCGACATCAACTTGCCGAACATCTCCGCCGGCGGCTCGTGGATGCCGATGTAGTTCCCCAGGCTCTTGCTCATCTTCTGCACGCCGTCCAGGCCCTCCAGCAGCGGCATGGTCAGGATCACCTGCGGCTCCTGGCCGTAGGATCGCTGCAGCTCGCGCCCCACCAGCAGGTTGAACTTCTGGTCGCTGCCGCCCAGCTCGACGTCGGCCCGCAGCGCCACCGAGTCGTAGCCCTGCATCAGCGGGTAGAGCAGCTCGTGCACCGAGATCGGCTCGCCGTTCCTGTAGCGCTTGGCGAAGTCGTCGCGCTCCAGGATGCGCGCCACCGTGTAGGCGGAGGCGAGCTGGATGATTTCCACCGGCGTGAGCGCCCCCAGCCAGCGCGAGTTGAAATCGATGACCGTCCGCTTCGGGTCGAGGAGCGCGAAGATCTGCGCCTTGTAGGTCTCGGCATTGGCGGCAATCTCCTCGCGGCTCAGCGGCGGGCGCGTCTTGTTGCGGCCGCTGGGATCGCCGATCAGGCCGGTGAAGTCGCCGATGAGGAAAACCACGGTGTGGCCCAGTTCCTGGAAGTGCTTCATCTTGCGGATGAGCACGGTGTGGCCCAGGTGGATGTCGGGGGCGGTGGGATCGAAGCCGGCCTTGACCACCAGCGGCGCGCCCGTTTTCAGCGAGCGGGCGAGCTTGCGCTCCAGGTCCTCCTCGCTGATGACCTCCAGCGCCCCCTTGCGCAGCAGGTCCAGCTGTTCGGCGACGGCTGGGAAGGCCATCCTACTTGATCAGGTTCATCCCCACCTCGATGGCCTTCATGTTCATCTCCACCGCGCCCTTGGGGGCCCAGTGACGGATGTGCTCGACCATGTGGTCGTAGGTGACGATGTTCGTAAGCTTCTGGGTGACCGCCAGGCTGACCACCGAGGTCAGCACCACGTTGCCGGCGCCGACCTTGGTCTCGTTGATGATGGGCACGGCGTAAACCTTCCAGCGCCGCGTGTCGCCCAGCTCGCGCACCAGGTGCGAGTCGACCACGACGATGGCGTCGTCCTTGATGCGGTCCTTGTAGATGTCGTAGGGGCGCTGGTCGGTGCAGAGGAAGAAGTCGATGGCGGTGGCGTGGGGGAAGTCGATCCGTTCGTCGCTGATGATCACGTCGACCTTGGTCGGGCCGCCGCGCACGGCGGCGGTGTAGGTCGGGCTCTCGCTGGCGAACTTGCCCTCCTTCTCCACGGCGATGTCCACCAGCAGGGCGCCGGCGGTGATGATGCCCTGGCCGCCCACCGCGCCGTAGCGGATCTCGTATTTCTTCATTTCTCCCCCCTGGCGCCCGACCCCTGGGCGACGGGCACGATGTGGTTGTAATAGAGGTCGGTGTACTCCAGCCGCTCGGTCTTCTCCACGAAGACGCCCAGCGGGTACTTGGGCGCCTGCTCCGCCGGCGACAGCTTCTCGAAATCGGCCATGTTCATGGTGATGTCGCGGATGTACTTGGTCATCACCAGCGGGCTTTTCATCTTGTTGCGCCGGCCGAGGTTGACATGGCAGTTGCTCATCACCTCCACCACCGAGAAGCCCTTGTGCTGGAACGACTTCTTGATCACCTGCTTCAGCTGCATCAGGCGGTTGACCGTCTCGCGGGCCACGAAGGAGGCCTCGGCGGCGGTCAGCAGCGTGCGCACGTTGAAGTGCGGCTCGATGTTGCCGTAGGGAGTGGTCTCGGTGAAGAACGTGGGCGGCGTCAGCGGCGACACCTGGCCGCCGGTCATGCCGTAGATGCCGTTGTTGACCAGGATCATCTTGATGCCGATGTTGCGCCGGGCGGCGTGGATCAGGTGGTTGCCGCCGATGGCGGTGGCGTCCCCGTCGCCGGAGATGACCACCACCAGCTTCTCGGGCCGGGCCAGCTTGATGCCGGTGGCGAAGGTCAGGGCGCGGCCGTGGGTGGTGTGCAGGGTGTTGGTGTTGAAGTAGGTGGGCATGCGTCCCGAGCAGCCGATGCCGGCCACGACGATGATGTCGTCGGGGTCGAGGTTCAGCTCGGCGAACGCCATGGCGATCGACTTGAGGATGACGCCGTCGCCGCAGCCGGGGCACCAGGGGGTGGGAAAGGTGCGGTAGCGGATGTATTTCTCGTAGTCTCTCATTTGACGAACTCCTTGATGGCGGCCAGCACCTCGTCGGGCGAAAAGGGCATGCCGTTGGCGCGCAGCAGCGTCTGCTTCTCCACCCCCGGCGGGGCGACGCGCTCCACCTCGTACTTCATCTGCCCCAGGTTCATTTCCACCGTCAGCACCTTCTTCGTGCGCTTGAAGCGCTCCTGCAGGGCGGCGCGCGGGAAGGGCCATACGGTCAGGGCCTGGAACAGCCCGGCCTTGACGCCCTGTTCGCGGGCCGCCTTGACCGCGGCCAGCGCCGAGCGCGCCGAGATGCCGAAGCTGAAGACCAGCACCTCGGCGTCGTCCAGGAAATACTCCTTGTAGCGGATGATGTCGTCGAGGTTCTGGTAGATCTTTTGCATGCGCAGCCGCTGCATCTTGTCCACGGTCTTGGCGTCGAAGGAGGGCCAGCCGTGGGCGTCGTGCTCCAGGCCGTCGATGTGGATGGGGTAGCCCTTGAAGAAGTCGACGCGCGGCGGGTTCTCGCCGATCTGGCGGTCGTAGATGTTCAAATCGACTACCTGGTGCGTCTTCTCCCAGTAGACCTCGTAGGAGCCGGGCTCGGGGATTTCCACGTCCATGTGCGCCTTGCCCAGCACCTCGTCCGAGAGCAGCACCACCGGGTTCCAGTACTTTTCGGCCAGGTTGAAGGCGCGCACCGTCTCGCTGAACATCTCGTCGGCGAACGCCGGGTAGAGGGCGATGACGGGATGGTCGCCGTGGGTGCCCCAGCGCGTCTGCATCATGTCGGCCTGCGCCGGCTTGGTGGGCATGCCGGTGGAGGGGCCGCCGCGCTGGACGTTCACGATGACCACCGGCACCTCGGCCATGACCGCCATGCCGATATGCTCCTGCATCAGCGAAAAGCCGGGGCCGCTGGTGGCGGTCATCGCCTTGCGGCCGGCCAGCGAGGCGCCAATGCACGCCCCCAGCGAGGCGATCTCGTCCTCCATCTGGATGAAGGTGCGGTCCATCCGCGGCATCTCCTTGGACATGTACTGGGCGATCTCCGAGGAGGGGGTGATGGGGTAGCCGGCGAAGAAATCGCAGCCCGCCGCCAGGGCGGCCTTGGCGATGATGACGTTGCCCTGCAGAACCTTGCGCGCGCTCATTTCGCCGCCTCCTTCTTCTTCTCTTCCTCGTAGTTCACGAAAATGGCGAAATCGGGGCACTGCAGCTCGCACATGCGGCAGCCGATGCAAAAGTCGGGGGCGTCGATCCTCACCGACGTACCGAACTTGTTCTTGGGGTCGTCGTAGAGCTGGAGGGTGCCGGTGGGGCAGATGTCGACGCACAGGCCGCAGCCCTTGCAGTAGAGGGGGACCAGTGTCAGCTGGTTCTTTTTCGGCGAGGGCTTGCGCTTGGCGCGCCGCTCCAGGGCGTCCTGGTTCGCCTTTTGTTCTTCCTTCTCCATTCTTCACCTCGGTTTGGTTGGTCCGGACAGCGTGACAGCAAATTCTATCACATTCGCCGGAGAATGGGAACCCGCAGCGGGCGGCGGCTCAGGTGCGGATGCGGAAGAAGAGCACGAGCGAGGCGAGCGAGAAGGCGGCCGGCGGGGCGAAGGCGGCCAGCAGCGGCGACATGGCCGCGGTCGTGCCCAGGGAGTTGAAGATGCCCAGCATCCCCCAGTAGACCATGGAGACGCCGACGGCGATGCCGATGCCGAACAGGGCGCCGCGGTTGCCCATCAGGAAGGAGAAAGGGATGGCGATGAAGACCATGACCAGCGCCGAGAAGGGGAAGGCGTAGTTGTTGTACAGCTGCGCGCGGAAGCGGGCCGGGTCGCTGCGCTTCGCCTCCAGGTAGCGGACATAGTCGCGCAGGTCGCGGCTGTTCATGGCGCCGGCAAAGCGGACCTTTTCGGTGAAGAACGGGGGGCTTTCGGGGACGTTCAGGCGCAGGCGCTGAAAGGGGACCAGGACGCCGGGAAACTGGCCGTGGAACTTGCGGCGGAAGCCGTCGCGCAGCAGCAGCGCGCCGTCCTTCTGCCAGGAGGCGCTCGTCGCCGACAGGCGTTCCTTCAGCCGGGACTGGTCGTCCAGGTCGAGAATGTTGAACTGGCTGAAGCGCCGGCGCCGCTTCTCGTAGAAGTCGTAGAAGTAGATGCGGTTGCCCTCCCCCAACACCCAGTTGCGGGCGAACTCCACCTCGGCCGCCGGCTGGCGCCCGCGGATGACGTCCAGCGTGCGGATGGCGCGCTGCCGGGCCTCGGGAAGGACGCCCTCCTGGATGAAGAAGACCCCCAGCGAGACGAGGAGGCCCAGGGCCAGCGCCGGCAGGGCCAGGCGCAGCAGGCTGATGCCGCTGACCTGGACGGCGGTCACCTCGTTGTTCTTGCTCATCAGCGAGAAGGCCAGCAGCACGGCGGTCAGGATGGCGATGGGCAGGATGATGGTGGCGATCTCCGGCGTGTTGTAGAGGTTGTATTGCAGCAGGGTGGCGAAGGGCACCTGGTTCTCGATGATGTTGTCCACGTACTCCAAGATGTTGATGACGTAGAAAACCAGCAGCAGCGAGGCGACGACCAAGAAGAAGATGAGCAGCATGCGCCGCAGGACGTAGAGGTCGAGGATGGGCAGCCTCAGCCGCCGCCGGCGCCCCGGCTCTGGCGCCCCCTGGAGTCCCGCGGCGGCGCCCGGCCGCCGGCGGCGGCGCAGCGGGCCGAAATTCAGCAGCCGCTCCCAGTTGATCGCCTTCTCCAGCGAGGAAAAGCGGTAGAGCCAGATTCCCAGGGCGGTCAGGAAGAGGGTCGGCGCCCACGAGCCCCAGAAGGGGGAGACGATGCGCTTGACGATCAGGTTGCGGCCGGCGGTCATGAACACGTAATAGAGGAAGATGATGCCCAGCGAGATGACGAAGCCGCTGGTCTTGCCGCCCTTGCGGGTGGAAATGCCCAGCGACATGCCCAGGAAGCCCAGCGCCAGGCAGGCGAAAGGCAGGGCGAACTTCTTGTGGAACTCCAGGCTCAGCATCACGTCTCCCGGCGCAGCGCGCAGGCGGCGCAGCAGCTCGGGGAGGACCAGCTGGGTGCTGCGCCGGCGCTGGCGGAAGGGGACCAGGCTGCTGACCGTCTCGCTCTTCAGCGAGAAGAGGGTCAGCGAGTACTGGCCCGGCTCCTCCTTCTTGAAGGCGTGCACCGCGCCGTCGCGCAGGACGATGGCGCTCTCCTTCTGCAGATCGCCCTTCTGGAAGCGGCCGCTGCGGGCCAGGATCAGCGTGTCCTCGTCCGGCTTCTTGGTCGAGTACAGCAGGACGCTGCGCCACTCGCCGTCGCGCCCCTGGTCGGGGAAATAGAGGGTGGTGAAGGGCAGGCCGCGGTAGATGACGCCGGGCTTGATGTCCGACACGGCCTGCGAGAGGGCGACGCCGGTGAGCAGGCGGTTGAAGCGGTAGTTGCCCTCGGGGGCCAGGAACATGATCAGCCACGACGAGACGAGCCAGGTGGCCAGCGAAAAGAGCAGCACCGGCCGCAGCAGCTGGCGGTTGCGCACGCCCATGGTGCGGAAGGCCACGATCTCCGAGTCGGAGCTCAGGCGGCTCATGCCGGCCAGCACGCCCATGAGCGTGGCCATGGGGATGGTGAAGGAGAGGAGGTCGGGGAGCATGTAGAGGAGGATCTTCAGGATGGTCCCGGTCGTCGCCCCCTTGGTGATCAGGGTCTTGGAGAGGAGGAGGATCTGGTTGACCAGCAGGGTGAAGGTGTAGACCAGCAGCCCGATGGCGAAAGGCGATGCGATCTCCTTCAGGACGTAGCGGTCGAAGGCCCTTTTCATCCGGAAATCATAGCACATGGCCCGCGCCTTGGGAACCGCGTTCAGGGGACCAGGGCCAGGGGCGCCGGCGTGAACGAGAGGGCGAATATGGCCAGGGCGGCGACGGCCAGCAGCCGGCGCCGGCGGTCGAGCCGCTCCGCCTCGAAGACCGGCGGGTGGCGCAGGCCGATCAGCGTGGCCAGCAGCGCCCAGAGGAGCCAGCCCTGCCAGAAAAAGACGCCCAGGGCGACCAGGACGGCGACCGCCGCCACGCCGGCGGCGTACGCCCTTCTCCTGCCGGCGACGGCGTAAAGGATGTGGCCGCCGTCGAGCTGGCCGATGGGGAACAGGTTGAAGGCCGTGGCCAGCAGGCCGAACCATCCGGCGAAGGCCATGGGATGGACCAGCAGCTCGCTCCCCGGCGGCAGCGTGCCGACGATGAGGCGGGCCAGCAGGGTGAAGAGCAGCGGCTCGCCCAGGCTCAGTCCGCCCGCCAGCGTCCCGCGCTCGACGACGCGCGAGGAAGCGATGCCGGCGGCGATGAGCGGCAGCGCCGCCAGGAACCCGGCCAGCGGGCCGGCCAGGCCCACGTCGAACAGCGCCCGCTTCGAGGAAAAGGGGGAGCGGATCTTGATGAAGGCGCCGAAGGTGCCGATCAGGGTCGGCGCCGGCAGAAAATGGGGCAGGGTGGCCGCGATGCCGTGGCGGCGGCAGGCGAGGAAGTGGCCCATCTCGTGGACCAGCAGGATGCCCAGCAGCGGCAGGGAATAGGAAAGCCCCCACAGCCAGGCGCGGGGATGGCGCCAGAGGAAGCCCCAGAAGCCCTCTCCCGCCCCCAGGCGGACCTCATGATAGGAGATGTGGTACTGGACGCCGATGACCAGCGTGAAGGCCAGGGTGAGGAGGAAGAGGATGAGCGGCACCCCGACGCGGCGGAAGGTTCCCGGCGCGCTCATGGCCGGGGGCATTCAGGTTCGGGGCGCAATTCCGGCCTCGACGGGACGAAGGCGGGCGGAAAAGGGGGAACGGGACGGATTACTGCTTGACGCAGGAATCGGTGGGGCACACCGAGGCGCACTGCGGTTCCTCGAAATGGCCCTTGCACTCCACGCACTTGCTGGCGTCGATCACATAGTACTGGTCGCCCTGGGAGATGGCCTGGACGGGGCAGACCGCTTCGCAGGCGCCGCAGCTGATGCAGGTATCGATGATCGTCAATGCCATTGTTTCCTCCTTTAAGGGAAAATCATTTTATTATCAAAACCCGGTCTTGTCAACTTCAGAACTGCGAGGCCAGAGGTTCCAAGTTCCATGTGCCATGTTTCATGAGGAGAACTCATTGAACTCGGCGTGCGGCTCACGGTAAAAACTCCACGAAATAAGTGACAAGTGACGCGTGACCAGTGACGAGGAACAGCAGCAAAAATCGCGCACGACGGTAACGCGGCACAAACAGATAATGAACCATTACGAAAATTTGAGGCATGCCAGAAATCGGTTGATGCTGTTCCAACCACTACCACTATCACTATCACTCAGAGCTTCGGTAAGCTCTTACTTGCCCCCGATCATGCGGCCGAAGGCGCCCAGCAGCGAGCCCTCGTCCTGCTTACTTGCCCCCGATCATGCGGCCGAAGGCGCCCAGCAGCGAGCCCTCGTCCTGCTTGCGGCCCATGCCGATCCGCGAGGCGGAGATGATGCGGTCGGCCAGGCGCGAGAAGGGCAGGGTCTGCAGGTAGAGCTTCCCCGTCCCCTTCAGCGTGGCCAGGAAGAGCCCCTCGCCGCCGAAGAACATCGACTTCAGGCTGCCGGCCATCTCGATGTCGTAGTCCAGCGCCGGCGAAAAGGCGACCAGGCAGCCGGTATCGACGCGCAGGGTCTCGCCGCGCAGCTCCTTCTCGATGACCGTGCCGCCGGCGTGGACGAAGGCCAGGCCGTCGCCCTGCAGCTTCTGCAGGATGAAGCCCTCGCCGCCGAAGAGGCCGGCGCCGAAGCGCTTGGTGAAGGCGATGGAGACGCCGGTGCCCAGGGCGGCGCACAGGAAGGCGTCCTTCTGACAGAGCAGCTCGCCGCCGTGGGCAGCCAGGTCGACGGGGACGATCCGGCCCGGGTAAGGGGCGGCGAAGGCCGCGCGCTTCTTGCCGGACCCGGCGTTGGAAAAGTGGGTCATGAAGACCGACTCGCCGGTGATGACGCGCTTGCCCGCCGACAACAGCTTGTCCATCAGCCCCGACTCGGGCCGGGAGCCGTCGCCCATCTTGGTCTCGAAGACGATGCCGTCCTCCATCCAGTTCATCACCCCGGCCTCGGCGATCACCGTTTCGCCCGGGTCCAGCTCGATCTCCACCACCTGCATGTCGTCGCCGTGGATCGCGTAGTCAATCTTATGTGCCGTCATGTGACCCTCCATTTTTCAATGATAATCATACGAGAAGCAGCGCGTCTCGGTTTGAAAATGAACTATCGTGACGCATAACGCGTGACTCGTGACAAGGAGCCGCAATAACTCTCCTGCCGTTCCAACGACCTCTCGCATCCATCAGGGTTTGTCGCGTATCTTAACCCCGCCGGCGAGGGGATCGCCCCATCAAGAAAACCGCTACTATGCTATTTCCGTCCGCCGAGTGCTGTTTCTCGTCACGCGTCACGCGTTACGCGTCACGAAAGCTTGGTTGAGTTACTCTAGGATCTGCGACACAAACACGATCTCGACCCGCTGCTGCCTGAGCCAAGGCACCGCGTCGCGCAGCGCCGCCAGGGTGGTGGGAAAGGGGTGGCCGATGGCCAGCGCCCGGCCCTGCTGGCGGGCGATCTCCGCCAGGCGGCGCAGCTGCGCGGCGGCGTGTTCGTAGGTCGGCTCGTCGTCGAGGAAGACGTCGCGCAGCGCGGTCGGCACCTGCAGGCGCCGGGCCTGGGCATAGGCGACGGTGCTGGGCGCCGTCTTGGAGTCGACGAAGAACAGCCCGCGGTCCTTCAGGGCCGCCAGCACCCGGCGCACGGCCGCCTCATCGGAGGTCAGCAGCGAGCCCATGTGGTTGTTGACGCCGCGGGCGTAGGGCACTGCCTGCAGGGCGCCGTCGACCAGCGCCGCGATCTCGCCGTCAGCGGAGTCGAGCAGCACGAACTGGTCGCGCGGGTGGTGGTTGGCCGGGTCCTTGGGCTGCATGGGCAAGTGGACGATCTGCTCCAGGCCGAAGGCATGCAGGCGCTGCGCCTCGCTGCGGGCGTAGGGTGCGGCCGGGATGACCGCGCCGGTGACCGGAATGCCCAGCTCGTGGAGCTGGTCGGAGACCAGGTCGGCGTAGCCGATGTCGTCGATGACGATGGCCAGGCGCGGCGTGCCCCGGGATGCGGCCCTGGCCCGCGCATTCGCGTTCGCCGCCGGGGCGGGCGGGGCGCCCTCCGCGCGGCGCGGGCCGGCCGGTTCCGCGGCGCGGGCCGGCAGCGGCAGGCGCTTGCTGACCAGGATGATGTGGGTGAGGCGGCGGTCGAAGCGCACCTGGTAGAGGTAGACGACCTGCTCGCGCATCCCCTGCATCTCGCTTAAGACCTGCACGCCGCCGCGGCGCGCGACCAGCCGCTGCAGGTCGCGGGCCAGCGGCGCGAACAGGGGCGCGGCCAGTTCGATCTTGAGGTGGGTGATGCCGTCGCGGTCGCGGACGAAGTCGTGGGGGATGCCGCGGCCGGCCAGCAGCTCGGCCAGGTCGCGCTGGAAGGAGTCGGCCGCCGGGACCCTGCGGCCCAGGCCCAGCACCCGGTCGAAGATGAAGGAGTAGCGGCCGGCGTGGTAGTCGATGAACTCGAGGGCGACGACGATCGCCAGGGCGATGAAACCGAAGGCGGCAAAGGAGAGGATGGCGGCATGGCGGCCGTTGCGGGCGGGCGGGCGGCGCGGCATCTTCGTTCTACGGGTCATGGCGGGAGGGTGATTCTATCACTTTTTCTCCAGCCACAGCAAGGGATCGAGCGGCTTGCGGTGCTGGCGGATCTCGAAGTACAGCGCCTTGCCGTAGAGGGAGCCCGAGGAGCCGGCCAGGGCGACCACTTCCCCAGGGGCCACCCGCTCGCCGGTCCGCTTCAGGAACCGCTCGCAGTGGCCGTAGAGGGTATGGAAGCCGTTGGCGTGCTGCAGGATCAGCAGGTTGCCGTAGCCCTTGAAGTAGTCGCCGTAGATCACCTCGCCGCCGCCGACGGCGCGCACCTCGTCGCCGCGCTCGGGCTTGATCTCGATGCCGTTGTTCATGGTGTAGGTGTTGAAGCGGGCGCTCTTCTTCCTGCCGAAGCTGGAGATGACCACGCCCGGCAGCGGCCAGCTCAGGCGCCCGCGCAGCGGCCCCAGGTCGGTGGCGCCGGCGGCGGTCTGGACGGCCTTCTGGTCCAGGAAGCGGGTCAGGTTCTCGCTCTCGGTGCGCAGCTCGTCGAGCAGGCGGGTGTTCAGGTCGCGCTGCTGGTTGACGCGGGCGATCATGTCCAGCTTGTCGCGCTTCAGAGCGTGCAGCCGCGCCAGCCTCACCGCCTTCTCGCCCCGCAGCCGGTCCAGGCGCGCCACCTCGGCGCCCAGTTCGGCCTGCAGCCGCTGCAGGCGCGCGATGTCCTGGCGGATCTGGCGGATCTCGACGATCTTGTCGTCCATCAGGGCCCGCACCAACCGGTAATTGCGGAACAGCTGGTCGACGCTGCCGATGTTCAGGAACAGCTTGACATAGCCCAGGTCGCCCATCTTGTAGAGCACGCGCAGGATGCGGCGCACCCGCTCCCGCGAGTCGCGCACGCGAAGCTGCAGCGCCGACTCCTCGCGCTGTTTGCGCGCCACCTGCGCCTGGGCGTCGCCCAGCTGCAGGTCGGCCTTGTTCAGCTCGATGACCGTGGCCTCGGTCTGCAGCTCCAGGGCGTAGATGTCGTTCAGCAGCGATGACTTGTCCCGCTTGCTGGCGGCCAGCCTGGCCTGCACCTCGTCGATCTGTTTCTGGATCTCGCGCAGCTTGTCCTGGCTGGAGGCGAAGAGCAGCAGCAGGGCGACGGCCGGGACGAGGAGCTTGCTGCGCCGGCTCATCGTCGGCGGAAGACGTAGACCAGGCCGCCGATGGCCCCTAGCGCGGCATTGTACGCCAGGTCGACGGCAGAGAAGGCGATGGCGAACTCGGCCGGGTAGCCGTATTGGACGAACAGCTGCACCAGGAACAGGTCGCGCACCCCCAGGCCGTTGATGGAGATCGGCAGCGAGAGGACGAACAGCATGATGGGGATGGAGAAGAAGTAGTCGAGCAGCGGGATGCGCGCCAGGCCCAGCGCCCGGCCGATGACGAAGTAGTGCAGCACGACGTTGCACTGCAGCAGGACCGCCCAGAAGAGGACCCGCCGCAAGAGGCCGGGATCGCCGAGAAAGTCGAGGATGACGCCGTGGAAGGCGTCCAGGCGGTCGAGCAGGCGGCGCAGCCAGGGCCGGCGGCAGGGGCGGGACGCCAGCCAGCCGCGCGGCAGACGCTTCCAGGCGAAGACCAGCAGGGCGAGGCCGCCGACGCCGGCCAGCAGCGAGACATAGAGCATGGGCATGCGGCGGACAAAGCCCAGGCGCAGCAGCGACGCCAGCACAGCGAAGGCCAGCAGCGCCACGATGCCGCTCATGCGCTCGTAGACCACCACCGCCAGCGAGCCGGTCAGCCCAGTGCCGATGCGCCGCGTGTCGCTGACGCGGACGACGTCGCCGCCGAAGCGGGTGGGCAGGAAGAGGTTGAAGAAGGAGCCGACGAGCAACGAGCCGGTCAGCCGCAGCAGGCCGAAGCCGGCCTGCTGACGGTCGAGGATCAGCTTCCAGCGCAGGGCCGAGAACAGCAGGCCGAAGGCGTGCAGGGCGAAGGCCAGCAGCAGCAGCCCCAGCGAGGCGCGCCCCAGCACGGCGACGATCTCCCGCGGCCGGGCGATCACCAGCGCCAGGTAGAGCAGCAGCCCCAGCCCCAGGGCGAGGCGGAGCAGGAAGAAGGCGCCGCGCCGCGTCACGGTTTGCCCTCTTCGCGCGGGTGGCAGCGGCGGTAGGTCTGCAGCAGGTCGGAGAGGTCGAGGCGAGTGTACTTCTCGGTGGTGGCCAGGCTGGAGTGGCCCAGCAGCTCCTGGATGGCGCGCAGGTTGGCGCCGCGGCGCAGCAGGTGGGTGGCGAACGAGTGGCGCAGCAGGTGCGGGTGGACGCGGGACAACGAGCGCGACAGGTCGCGCCAGGCCGCCTTCAGGATGCGCTCCACCGAACGCGGCGTGAGCGGCCCGCCGCGGCGGTTGACGAAGACGCGCTCGCCGCCGTCGGGGAATTCGGCGTCCAGGCGGCGCAGGTAGCGTTCCAGCAGCGCGGCCGCCTCCTCGTGGAAGGGGACGATGCGCTCCTTGCGCCCCTTGCCCAGGACGCGCGCCAGCCGCTCGCGCAGCAGCAGGTCGCCGCGGCGCAGGCCGGTCAGCTCCGAGACGCGCAGGCCGGTGGCGTAGAGGAGCTCGAACAGCGCCTTGTTGCGCAGCCGCAGGAAGTCGTCCTCGGGGAGGGCGTCGAGGAAGGCGTTCATCTCCTCCTCGCTGAGGACGCGCGGCAGGCGCTTCTCCTGCTTGGGCGCGCCCAGGCCGTCGAAGGGATTGGCCGCCAGCGCGCCGCTGCGCACCAGGAAGCCGTAGAACGAGCGCACGGCGTAGACCTTGCGCGCCACCGTGGCCCGGTTGCGGCTGCCGGCGAAAACATGGGCGATCCACTCGCGGGCGCCGGCGCGGTCCGGCTCCCCGCCGCGGGAGGCGAAGTATTCCAGGAAGCGGCGGATGTCGCCGGCATAGGCGCGCACGGTGTGCGGGGAGAATTTCTTGATGTCGCGCAGCCAGGCGACATACTGGCTCAGATGCCGGCTTTCGCGATCCATCGTTCCAGGGCCTCGCTGGCCCGCTCGGCCTTGAGCTCCTTCCTGCGTTTCTTGTCGCGGGGCTCGTCGCCGCGGTCGGGGAGAAGACCGAAGCTGAACTTGCAGGGGCGGAAGTCGCGCCAGCCGGCGCCGGAGATGGCGGCCAGCAGCGCGCCCAGCGCGGTGTCCGCCGGCAGCTCGGCCTTCTCCCGGCCCTGGGCATCCCAGGCGGCGAACAGGCCGCAAGCCAGCCCCGAGGCGACCGACTCGATGTAGCCCTCGACGCCCGAGATCTGGCCGGCGAAGTAGACGCGGCCGTCCTGGCGGCAGCGCGAGAAGCGGTCGAGGATCAGCGGCGCGTTGACGTAGGTGTTGCGGTGCATGCGGCCGAAGCGCTCGAACTCGGCGTTCTCCAGCCCGGGCAGGGCGCGGAAGATGCGCCGCTGCTCGCCGTGCTTCAGGCGCGTCTGGAAGCCGACCAGCTGGTAGAACTTCCCCTGCAGGTCGTCCTGGCGCAGCTGCACCACGGCGTACGGCCGGGAGCCGCTGCGCGGGTCCACCAGGCCCACCGGCTTCAGCGGCCCGTAGGCCAGCGACTGCGGCCCGGAGCGTGCGATCTCCTCCAGCGGCAGGCAGGCGTCGAAGAAGAGACGTTTTTCGGACTCGTGCACCTCGGCGGTCTCGGCTGCGGCCAGGGCCGTGGAGAAGTCCTCGTACCGGGCCCGGTCGAGGGGGATGTTCCAGAAGTCGGCCGCGCCCTTGCCATAGCGCGAGGCGGCGAAGAGCCGGGTGAAGTCGATGCTCTCGGCGCGCAGCAGCGGGCAGGTGGCGTCGTAGAAATAGAGGTTTTTGCGCTGGGTCAGGCCGGTCAGGGACTGGGCCAGGGCTGGGCTGGTGAGCGGCCCGCTGGCGACGATCAGCGGCCCGTCGCCGGCGGGGAGCGCGTGCACCTCGCCCCGGATCAGGCTCACGCCGGGCCGGGATTCCACTTCGGCGGTCAACCCGGCGGCCAGGCGCTGGCGGTCGACGGCCAAGCTGCCGCCGGCCGGCACGCGCGCCCCCTCGGCGTGGCGCAGGAACAGGGAGCCCAGCCGGCGCAGCTCGCGCTTCAACAGCCCCGCGGCCGAAGTGACCTCCTCCGCGCCCAGCGAGTTGGAGCAGACCATCTCGGCGAGCATCCCGCCCTGGTGGGCCTCGGTCATCACCTGCGGCCGCATTTCGTGCAGGTCGACGCCGACGCCCAGGCGCGCGGCCTGCCAGGCGGCCTCGGCGCCGGCCAGCCCGCCGCCGATGATCGTGATCCTGCGGCTCACCCTTTCTGGACGAAGCGGCACTCGGGGTAGCCCGAGCAGCCGACGAAGTAGCGTCGCGTCTTGCGCGAGAACCTCTTGGTCAGGGGCTTGCCGCACTGCGGGCAGGGGCCCAGCTCCTGGGCGTCGTTCTCGATATGGGTGCAGGCGGGGTAAGCGGAGCAGCCAATGAAGTACTGGCGGGTCTTGGGCGAGTAGCGCCGCACCAGGGGCTTGCCGCACTTGGGGCACGGCTTGTCCATGATCTCGTCCTTGCCGACCCGCTCGTTGTTCGCCGTCGCCTTCTCGGTGTAGCGGCAGCGCGGGTAGTTGGAGCAGCCCACGAACCAGCCGCGCGTGCGCAGCGAGTATTTCTTCACCAGGTCGCCGCCGCACTCGGGGCACTTGCCGCCGGTGAGCAGCTCCACCTTCTTGCCGTCCTTGACCTTCTCCAGGTCGAGGGCCAGCTTCTGGTAGAAGCGGTCGATGCCGGTCACCCAGTCGAGGCGGCCCTCGGCGACCTCGTCGAGCTCCTTTTCCAGCTCGGCGGTGAAGTTGTAGTTCATGATGTCGCGGAAATTCTCCTCCAGGTAGTCGACCACGCGCATGCCCAGGTCGGTGGGGAGGAACTTCTTTTCCTCGCTGACGACGTACTCGCGCTTGTTGAGTGTATCGATGATCTTGGCGTAGGTCGAGGGGCGGCCGATGCCCTTCTCCTCGAGTACCTTGACCAGCGAGGCCTCGGTGAAGCGCGGCGGCGGCTTGGTGAAATTCTGCTTGTCATCGGTCTTCAGCAGCTGCAGGACCTCGTTCTCCTGCAGCGGCGGCAGCACCGTCTGCTCCCCGTCGCCCTTGAGCACGGCCAGAAAGCCCTTGAACTTCACCACTTCGCCCTTGGCGACGAAGAGATAGTCGCCGTTGCGCACGTCGAACTGCGTCTCCTCGATCTCGGCGTCCGCCATCTGCGAGGCGAAGAATCGCTCCCAGATGAGCTGGTAGATCTTGAGCTGGCCGGGATTGAGGTCGCCCTTGATCTCCTCGGGGAGATGGAAGGGGAAGGTGGGGCGGATGCACTCGTGGGCGTCCTGGATCTTGGACTTGCGCTTGAAGACGTTGGGCGTGGCCGGGCAGTACTCCTGGCCCAGCGCGGAGGCGATATACTCCCTGGCCTGGTCGCGCGCCTGGTCGGAGACGCGGAAGGAATCGGTGCGCATGTAGGTGATCAGGCCGGTGGGCTCGGCGCCGCGGATGGGCAGGCCCTCGTACAGCTGCTGCGCCAGCTGCATGGTTTTCTTCACCGGGAACTTGAAGCGGCGGAAGGCCTCCTGCTGCAGGGTGGAGGTGATCAGCGGCGGCGGCGCCTTGCGCCTGCGGGCCTTGCGCTGGACGCGGTCCAGGACGTAGTCGCGCCCCTGCAGCTCGGCGAGGACGGCGCCGCAGCGGTCTCGGTCGGGGATGGCCAGCGTCTTGCCCTTGTGCTTCTCCAGCTTGGCGGTGAAGGGCGGCTTGCGCGAGCCCAGCAGCTCCACGGCGACGGTCCAGTACTCCTCAGAGACGAAGGCGCGGATCTCCCGCTCCCGCTCGACGATCAGCTTCAGGGCGATCGACTGCACGCGGCCGGCCGAGAGCGGCCCGCCGATCTTGCGCTGCAGCACCGGGCTGATCTTGTAGCCGGCCAGGCGGTCGAGCAGGCGGCGCATCTGCTGCGATTCGACCTTGTGGCCGTCGATTGTCCGCGGATGCTCCACCGCCTCCAGCACCGAGGAGCGGGTGATCTCGTTGAACAGCACGCGCAGGATGCGCGGGTTGTCCTCCTGCAGGATCTGCTGCAGGTGGAAGGCGATGGCCTCGCCCTCGCGGTCGGGGTCGGAGGCGAGCAGGATGCGGTCGGCGGCCCGGGCCTGCTTGCGCAGGTCCTTGATCAGCGGCGCCTTGCCCGGCAGGTTCTCGTAACAGGGGCGGTAGTGGTTCTTCAGGTCGATGCCCAGCACCGCCGCCGGCAGGTCGCGGACGTGCCCCATCGACGAGCTGATCACGAAGTCGTCGCCGAGGTACTTGGAGATCGTGTGCGACTTGGCGGGCGATTCGACGATGACCAGCGTCTTCTTAGCCATGATGCGTCCTTCGATAGCCGCCCGCCTCCTCGACGACCAGGTTCTTCAGCACCAGGCCCATCAGCAGCGAGAGGGTCTCGGCGGGCGGCAGCTCGAGCTTTTCCACCAGAAAATCGATATCTTTTACATCATTTTCGCCGCACAAGTCAAGCAGCCGCCTCTCCTTGGGGCTCAGGGCGGCCTCGGCCCGCGCGCTGGCCGGCGCGGCCAGGCCGAACTCCTCGAGAATGTCGCAGGCGGCGGTGATCGGCTTGGCGCCCTGCTGCAGCAGCCAGTTCGTCCCCTGGCTCAGCAGCGAGTCGATGTTGCCGGGGATGGCCAGCACCTCGCGGTCCTGGTCCAGGGCCAGTCGGGCGGTGATCAGCGAGCCGCTGCGCAGCGCCGCCTCCACCACCAGCACCGCCCGCGAGATCCCCGAGATGACGCGGTTGCGCACCGGGAACAGGAAGGGGCGCGGCTCCACGTCCAGGGGGAATTCGCTGATGACCGCCCCGCGCTCGACGATGCGCCCGATCAGGGCGGAGTTGCCCGGCGGGCTCAGGTGCAGCAGGCCGCCGGGGTTCACGCCGATGGTGCCGCCGTTCTCGCGCAGCGCCAGGCGGTGGGCCATGGAGTCGACCCCGTAGGCCATGCCCGAGACGATGACCAGCCCGGCCCGGCAGCAGTCGGGCAGGACGCGATTCAGCGCCGCCTGGCCGTAGGCGCCGCCGCGGCGCGAGCCGACCACGGCCAGCGTCTCTCGGGTGAGCAGCCGGCGGTCGCCCTTGACGTAGACCAGGTCCGGCGGGTCATAGATGCGGTCCAGCAGCGGCGGGTAGTCGGGCTCGCCGCGGAAGATGATCCCGATGCCGTTGCGCTCCAGGCGGGCGATCTCGCGCTCGGCCGCGGCCCAGTCGCGCTCGCGCACCGCCCTGACCTCCGCGGGAAAGAGGCCGCTGGCCTCGAGCTCGCGCGGCAGCAGGCGGAAGAAGTCGGCGATCTTGACCCGGTTGCGCAGCACGTGCTGCCGCGCCCGCGGGTTCTGGAAGGTCAGGAGGTGAAAGGAAATCCTTCTAAGCTGCTCCTCACCGAAGTCAGCCATTGCCCTCGAATTTCTTCTTGAGGCTCTCGGAGGGGATGAACTTCACGATCTTGGTGGGCGGGATGATCATCGGCTCGCGGTTGATGGGGTTGATGACCCGCTTTTTGTTCTTTTTCTTGATGATGAGCGTGCCGAACTTGGAGAGGACGAGCTTGCGCCCCTTGCCGAGGTTGTCCAGGGCGACCTCGATGAACAGGTCGATGAAGTTGTAGGCTTCGTACTTTTTTATGGAGATCCTCTTGGCGATGTCCTCGGCCAGGTACTTTTTGTTCATGCTGACCTCCTACTGGATGGAATTGTGGCATGTGGAAAATGAAAAGTCAAGCATTATGGAGCATCTCAATCGTTTTTTCCCATCCGCGCGCATCGGCCGTTGACTTTTTCCACCGCCATGGTAGGATGCGGACGGCTGCCGGCCGCCTGCCGAGGGGGGTGCGCTGCTTGATGCCTCAAAGAATGCCGATAACAATATGCTTTTTATATCATAGCCCCGTATGAGAGGATGCCGATGAAAGAAAAAGTGCACTTCCTGGCGGTTGCCGACAACGAACCCGACGTGCAGGTGGCGCGCCGGCTGGAAGCCATGCTCCGCCGCATCGGCCTGTTTTCCTTCATCCAGGCCCGGGACCTGGTGGCGCTCAAGACCCACTTCGGCGAGGAGAACGGCAAGGGCTACGTCCGTCCCGTTTTTCTCAAGATGCTGGGTGACCTGGCGCGCGAGCGGCAGGCCCTCCCCTTCCTGACCGAGACCTCCACCCTGTACAGCGGCATGCGCCACCAGGCCGTCGGCCACATCGAACTCGCCCAGCGCCACGGCTTCGGCTTCGAGAACACCGGCATGCCCATCATCATGGCCGACGGGCTGACCGGCGACGAGGAGCTGGAGGTTCCCATCCCGGGCCGGATCTACCGCAAGGTCCGGATCGCCTCGCAGATCGTCAAGGCCCAGGCCCTGGTCGTGGTCTCCCATTTCACCGGCCACCTGGCCTCGGGCTTCGGCGCGGCCCTGAAGAACATGGGCATGGGCTGCGCCAGCCGCCGCGGCAAGCTCGAGCAGCACTCGACCGCCAAGCCCTCAGTGAAGGGCAAGAAGTGCACCGGCTGCGCCGCCTGCGTCCGCTGGTGCCCGGCCCAGGCCATCACCGTCACGGACGGCGTCGCCCGCATCGACAAGAAGGCGTGCATCGGCTGCGCCGAGTGCCTCACCGTCTGCCGCTTCGACGCCATCGGCTATAACTGGTCGGCGACCTACGAGCAGCTGCAGCGCAAGATCGTCGAACACGCCTGGGGCGTGGCCGAGGCCCAGAAGGGCAAGATCGCCTACATCAACTTCCTCTCGCGCATCAGCAAGGACTGCGACTGCATGGGCGGCTACGAGAAGATCGTCCCCGACATCGGCGTGCTCGCCGCCGCCGACCCGGTGGCCATCGACGCCGCTTCGCTCGACCTGGTGGAGGAGCGGGCCGGCAGGCCCCTCACCGCCCTGGCCTACGACATCCCCCACCGCGTGCAGATCGACTACGCCCGCGAGCTCGGCTTCGGCTGCCCCGACTACGAGATCGTGAACGCGGAATGATTTTGCGCGGCGCGGCCGGCGGGGAGTTGAAAAAAGGCTTGCGCTATGCTATAGAGTAATTTCGAGGCCGCACAAGGAGAACAACATGAAGATAGAAAAAAGGAAGAGCGGGAACGTCACCATCCTTGACCTCAAGGGCAAGATCCTGTTCGGCGACGGCATCGAGGAGCTGCGGCAGTCGATCAACCAGGCCATCAAGGCCAGCGAGAAGCAGCTGGTGCTGAATTTCGCCGACGTGCCCTACCTCGACTCGACCGGCCTGGGCGAAGTCGTCCGCTCCTACACCACCCTGAAGAAGGAAGGCGGCGCGGTCAAGATCGCCAACCTGACCAACAAGGTCAAGGACCTGATGATGGTCACCAAGCTGATCACCGTCTTCGAGACCTTCGAAAACGAGAACGACGCGGTCAAGAGCTTCAAGTAAAACCTGCCCGGACAGAACGGCCGCTCGTACCGGCGCTGGGAAGCGGTGACCCCCGCGGGGGCGGCGCTTCCCGGTTCGGCCGCGGTACGCCAGTCCGGGCGCGCGGGCTCTCCCGGGCCCGCCGCGCCCTGCGGCCCTGATTCATAACACCATGTGCGGCATCTGCGGATTTTTCCATCTCCAGGAGGGTGCCGACGCCGCCACCCTGAAGCGGATGAACGACCGCATCGTCCATCGGGGTCCGGACGATGACGGCTTCTTCCTGGAACCGGGCATCGGCCTCGCCGCCCGGCGCCTGAGCATCATCGACCTCACGACCGGCCACCAGCCCCTGGCCTCGAGCTCCGGGGACTGCTGGATCGCCTACAACGGAGAGGTGTACAACTTCCCCGAGCTGCGCCGCGACCTGGAGGGGCGCGGCCGCGTCTTCCGCACGCGGAGCGACACCGAGGTGGTGGTCAACCTCTACGAGGAGTTCGGCCTCGACTTCGCCGACCGCCTGCGCGGCATGTTCGCCTGCGCCATCTACGACCGGCGGCGCCGGCGCCTGGTGCTGGCCCGCGACCCGCTGGGCAAGAAGCCGCTGTATTACGCCCAGATCGGCGGCGGGCTGGTCTTCGGCTCGGAGATCAAGTCCATCCTGGAGTTCCCCGGCGTTCCCCGCGAGATCGATCCCGAGGCGCTCGACCTCTTCCTGACGCTGGAGTACGTGCCGGCCCCGCGCTCCATCTTCCGGGCGGTGCGCAAGCTCCCCGCCGGCCACCTCCTGGTCTTCGCGGACGGCCAGGCGAAGGTCAGCGAGTACTGGGACGTCGGGCCGCGCGATGGCCCGCGCGACTTCGGACGCGCCCGCGACGAGTTCCTCGGACTGCTCGAGGAGTCGGTGCGCCTGCGCATGATCTCCGACGTCCCACTGGGCGCCTTCCTCTCCGGCGGCATCGACTCCAGCGCCGTCGTCGCCTTCATGGCCCGCGCCTCGTCGCTGCCGGTGCGCACGTTCTCCATCGGCTTCGAGGAGCGCTCCTACAGCGAGCTGCCCCACTCGCGGCGGGTGGCCGCGAAGTTCGCGACCGAGCACCACGAGCGGACGCTGAAGGCCGACATCCGCGAATTGGTGCTGCTCCTGGCGCGTTTCCTCGACGAGCCGCTGGGGGACTTCTCCAACTTCCCCACCTACCTGGTCTCGCGCACGGCCCGCGAGCAGGTCACGGTCGCCCTGTCCGGGGACGGCGGCGACGAGGTCTTCGGCGGCTACGAGCACTACGCCGCCCAGAAGCTGGCCCGTTTCCTCGACCCGGCCCCGCTGCGCCCGCTGACGGCGCTGGGCCGCGCCGCCCTGCGCCGCCTGCCGCCCACCGAAATGAAGAAAGGGACGGTCAACCGCCTCAAGCGCTTCGCCGAGGGCTTCGCCAACCCGCCGGCCGACCGCCATTTCCGCTGGATGATCTTCCTGACCGCCCGGCAGAAGGAGCGGCTGTACAGTCCCGAGTTCTTCGCCCGCAGCGGGGCGGCCGAGCTGCACGAGCGCGAGCCGTTCCGCGCTTTCTTCGAGCGGGGCCGCCGCTTCGCCGGCATCAACCAGGACCTCTACCTCGACCTGAAGACCTACCTGGCCGACGACATCATGGTCAAGGTCGACCGCATGAGCATGGCCGCCTCGCTGGAGACGCGCGCCCCGCTCCTGGACCGCAGGCTGGTCGAGTTCGCCTTCTCCCTGCCCCCGCAGTGGAAGGTGCGCGGCCGGACCGGCAAGTGGTTCTTCAAGAAGGCCATGGAGGGAATCCTCGATGACGCCACCATCTACCGCCAGAAGGAGGGCTTCTCCATCCCTATCAAGAACTGGCTGCGGGCGGATCTGAAGGAGCTGATGCAGGAAACCCTGGCGGAAAAACGGATACGCGCCATGGGCTACTTCTCCTGGCCCGAGGTGGCGGCCATGATCGGAGAGCACCTGTCCGGCCGCGCCGACCACGCCCACCGCCTCTGGGCATTGATGCAGTTCCACCTCTGGCACGACCAGTACGCCGGGTCCTGACGCCCCGATGGCGCTGTCCTTCCACGTCTTCCTGATCGTGCTGCCGGCCGTCTTCCTGGCCGGCCTGGTCGACTCGATCGCCGGCGGCGGCGGTCTGCTGTCGGTGCCCGCCTACATGGCCGCCGGCCTGCCGCCCCACTTCGTCCTGGGCAACAACAAGTTCTCCTCCAGCTTCGGCACCCTCTTCGCCACCCTGCGCTACCACCGGCACGGGATGATCGACGCGCCGGTGGCTCTGCTCAGCGCCCTGCTGGCCCTGGGCGGCTCGTTCCTGGGCACCAGCGCCGTGCTGCTCCTGAGCCCGGCCTTCCTGCGCTGGCTGCTGGTCATCCTGGTGCCGCTGGTGGCCGTCTTCACCCTGGCCAACCGCTCCATGGGGGGCGTGGACCGCTCCGCCGACCTGCCGCGCGGCCGGAAATTCCTCGTGGCCGCGCCCGCGGCCCTGCTGCTGGGTTTTTACGACGGGTTCTTCGGCCCGGGCATGGGGATGTTCCTCATCCTGTTCTTCACCCTGGCGCTGAAATACGACCTGGTCACGGCCAACGCCAACACCAAGGTGGTGAACCTGGCCTCGAACGCCGCCGCCGTCGCCACTTTCGTCGCCCACGGCAAGGTCATCTACGCCATCGGCATTCCCGCCGCCGTCGCCGGCATCGCCGGCAACCTGGTCGGCAGCCGGATGGTCATCCGCCGCGGCGGCAGGGTCATCCGGCCGGTGTTCCTTTTCACCTTGCTGCTCCTCTTCGCAAAGGTCCTCTACGACCTGCTGGCGAAGCGCTAGCCGCTCCGCCGCTGCGGCTGTCCTCCCCCTCAGGCAGCCCCCGCGTCGCTGACCCGCGCCGTCCGCCCCAGCGCCCGCTGCAGGTAGGCGACGGCGCAGGCGCGCCCGCTCATCGCGGCGACGGCCGCGGCCGTGACTCCGACCAGGCCGCTCAGCGATACCGCCAGCCAGAGCACGGAGGCGATGACCCCCAGCTCAATGGCCGTGGCCAGGGTGATCGGCCGCGTGCGGGCGGCGACGACGAAGCGGGCGCGCTGGATGGCGAGCAGCACTTCGAGGGCCGGGATCAGGGCGAAGATGCGGATGGGGACGACCGCCAGCCCGGCGAGGGCGGGAGCGAGCCCGGAGACGCCGCGGAACCACCAGCCCACGGCCGGGGAGAAGGCGATCGCCAGCAGCAGCCCCGAGGTGGCCGCCGCCAGGAGCCAGGCAAAGCGGCGCAGCGGGCGGTAGCTGTCGCCGCCGCGCTTCAGCAGGGCGATGGCCGCCTCCTGGAAGGAGAGGCCGGCGCTGCGGAACAGGAAGGTGAGGGAATTCACCACCGGCAGCACGGCGAGCGACTCGATGGGCAGCCGCCCCTTGCCCAGGAAGAACGACATCAGGGGATGCACGGCCAGTCCCAGCAGCGAGGTCATGGCCAGCGGGAAATAGAACGCGGCCAGCTCGCGGCGGCTCGGCGCCTGATCCTCCGCCGCTCCAGGCGAGCCGCCGGCCAGCAGGCGCCTCACCAGCGCCCCGGCCATGATCCGGCTGGCCAGCGCCTCCATCACCACCCCGGCCGAGAGGGCCGCGGTGCCGACGCAGGCGCCGGGGAGCGATGACAAGCGGTCAAGCAGCAGCGCCGCCGTCATCATCGAGCCCAGGCGCACCAGCGTGCCGTAGGCTACCCGCCGCGGCAGGTGGTTGCCGATCAGGATCCCCTGGTAGAAGCGGCGGAAGCCGATGGCCGCCGGCCAGGGCAGGAGGAGCAGGGTGGCGCGCCGGGTCAGCCGCGCCACCTCCGGCGGCATGCCGATGACCCCCTCGGTCAGCGCGGCGAACAGCGGCGGGGCCAGGACCACGCCCATGGCGGCGGTGATCAGCAGGTTCAGCAGGAGATTGAAGCGGCGGAGCTTGAGATAGGAGCGCCGCCCCTTGACCAGGACGTTGGCGGCGCTGAGCATCATGATGATCGGCGACTCGAAGAACATGCCCAGCGAGAAGGCGACGCCGTAGGCGGCCAGGTTGAACGTAGGGCCGGCGAGCCGCGCGATGACGGCGGCGATGAACGGCCCCTCCACTCCCATCATCAGCCAGGTGGAGAAGAGAGGCAACCAGAAGGCGGCGATCTTCCTGCAGGCGGTTCCGGGGGTTGGGGGATTCACTCCACAGAATACCACGGCCGCGCCGGCACGGCAAGGGCCGTTGACTCCCGGCGGCCGGCAGGATACAATCCCGATGCCCCGCTCATGTCGACGATGAAACGAATCTCCCTGCCGCTCGGGCGCGCCATGCTGGCACCGCTGTCATGGATCCCGCTCAGCCGCTGGTACGGCCGGGTCATGCGCCTGCGCCGGCCGCGCTTCCTGGCGCGCTGGATGATCCGCCGCTTCCAGCGCCATTACGGCATCTCCATGAACGGGTTCCGCGGCGGGCCGGAGGACTACCCGTCGCTCGCCGATTTCTTCCTGCGTCCCCTCGATCCGGCGCAACGGCCGCTGGCCGCCGACGACGGCCTCCTGCTCTCGCCGGCCGACGGACGGCTGAGCGGGCTCGAGAGGGTCTCCGGCGACGCCGCCACCCAGGTCAAGGGCTGGACCTACTCCCTGAGCGGATTCCTGGCGGAGGAGCTCGACCCGGCGGCGCAATGGCTCGTGGCGACCATCTACCTGTCGCCCCGCGACTACCACCGTTTCCATTACCCGCTGTCGGCCCGCATCACCGGCTGCTTCCACGGCGGCACCCGCCTGTTCCCGGTCAACGGCTTCTCGGTGCGTCGGGTCAGGCGGCTCTACGTCCGCAACGAGCGGGCGGTGACTCGCTTCGCCCTGCCGAGGCGGCCGCTCTACATGGCCGCAGTCGGCGCCACGTTCGTGGGCGGCATCGGCCTGGAGTTCCTGGAGCACGGGCTGCCGGCGACCGGCGCCTGGCAGCCCTGCGACATCCCGGTACGGCAGATGGCGGAGATGGGACGCTTCGCCATGGGATCGACGATCGTGCTGGTCGTCCCCGCCGACCATGTCGGCGAGACGCTGGCCGGGGAAGGATCCCCGCTCCGCGTCGGCCAGCCCCTGTTCAAACTATGTACCTGAACATTGAGAGCCCTGAATCCAAAGTAAAAAGGTAGAAGGAAAAAGTTAAAGCCCTCGCCCAAACAAAACATTGAACTATCGTGACGAGTGATGCGTGACGAGTTCAGACTGTAATTCAAATCACACGCACCAAATGCCAATGAACCAATGACCCAAATGAAGAAAATGTCAGTGGTCGAACTGCGGTTCAATCGAGCTAAATTTCAGTGCCCGGGTTAGCCAAACATTGGTTTTGGACATGGGAACTCTTTTCTTATTGGGTGATTGGAATTTGCTGCTTCACTGTTATCGTACGCCGAGTGTCTTTTCTTGCTTATGCCTTTTTCCTTCTGCCTCAAGCGGAGCTTCCCCTCCCGCGCGAAAAAGTACTCGGCCATGGTCTTGTGCTAGTAAGCTCCGCTGAAGGGGGCGCACCCCATTTCATCGCCACCTGGATTGGGAATCTCTCCCGCAGATGCCAGCCCTCGCGTGCCGGCGGGTCGGCGATGATCTTCATCGGCCCCTCCCGTCCCTGGCAGATGTTTCCGCCATCGGCCGCGCCAGGGCCAGGACGGCGATGCCGGTCACGGCCGTCAGCATGCCGGCCAGCTTCAGCCAGGGCAGCCAGTGGCCCAGCACCGCCAGGTCGAGCAGGCTGACCAGGATGGCATTGGCGCCCGACACGGCCGACGCCGGGCCGGCCTGGCCCAGGGTGACCGCCTTCTTGATCCCCAGCATGCCCAGGGCCAGCGTCCCGCCGGCGAGGAAAGCCAGGAGCGTGAGCCAGGGGGTGGCCAGGGCCGGGAAGCGCGCTTGGCCCAGCCAGCGGCCGCCGACCGCCAGGGCTCCGCAGGCGCCGACGGCGAGCCACAGCACGATGGCGGCCGAGATCGAATCGCAGCCCTGCCTTCCGGCAAGCTTCAACAGGAAATTCGTGATCCCGAAGAGGAGCATGGCGGCGACGGCCAGGCCGACGGCTCCCAGCTGGGCGCGGCCGCCGCTGCCCAGGCTCACCAGGACGATGCCGGCGACAATGACGGCCAGTCCCGCCCATTGTCCCCGGGAGAGCCGCTCGCGGATGAGGGCCCAGGCCAGCAGGGCGACCACCAGCGAGTTGCTCGAGGTCACGGCGACCATGGGCCCCTTGGCCAGGGGGTTGGCGGCCAGGCTGCTTTTCAGCAGCAGCATGCCGAGGGCCAGGGCGACGCCGGCGGCGATGGGCGCTCCATAGGACCGCCTGCCCGGCATCCCGGAGAAGCCGCGTCCCAAGGCCTTGAACAGGAAGGCTCCGGCAACGCCGAGCAGGCCGCAGCCGAGCCAGAGGACCATGGCCGCCTTCACGCTGGCGC
>JAEAMF010000132.1_pt1 | contig 135612 bp, 123 predicted proteins | sample 8958721 | NCBI WGS metagenome assembly JAEAMF01 (sample SAMN16933255, study PRJNA681124) | bioreactor sludge metagenome | isolation source: anaerobic bioreactor treating anionic surfactant - SDBS | place: India: Bengaluru | collected 2019-02-28
ATAAGGATAGATGGGGTGCTTCATTAAAAACGTAATTTATTAAGTTGACACTCTGATAAAATTATTAAACAATTTAATATTTATTAAATATTACTATTAATATTCTTATCCTATCACCCATATTATATTATCAACATAAAAAATAAATAAATATGATACATTTGTTCTTATTGTTTGTAATAATAGGCACCAAAAACTATATATAAAGTCAATCAAATTATATATTGCGGGGTAAGAGGTTATTATTCATAGATTAACGGTAAATTCAGTTTACATCCCATCCTATTTCCCCATAAATCCTCCTATCCCTCTTACTCCCAAGAATAATCCATATTGATATGGGTTTCATATTCATTCTTAACTCCAATATTTTTTTTAGTTGTTCAAATTGCACTTTTGTGATTTCACCTTTAGTATTTCTCGTATTGGGAAATTATTATGATTCTCTATTAAAATTAGCTTTATTTACACAAAAAGAAATAATTTTCGATTTAAATTGAATAAAATAGTGAGTTAAACTAATAATAGTATAATTGATTCATCAATAAAAATAAGGAGTAAGATTCAATTGCCAAGTTCGATAGGCAGTACATCTACAGTAATTATATCTTCAACTCAGGATGCTGCAAGTATGAACATCAAATCATGTCTTTTAGACGTTTCGCCATGGAAAGAAGATAACTCATTTTTTAATGAAGTTACTTATAAACACTCTCATTTAAAGAATTTGTATTTAGTGACAATTTCTGATAAAACTATAATTCATGAAAATCTGGAGCAAGAACTTTTTAATCATCTTCATTTGATACCGTCTCGATTCATTTTTATTTCCCGGCATCGGAGCAAAACAGGAGAACCTTCGTTAACAACTCACCCCATTGGTAATTATGGGATTGCAGAGTTTGGTGGGAAACATAAGACTCTTACACCCTCTCTTCCTTTTGAAATGGCACAACTACTTCGAATTATGCATATTAAGGCTAAAGAGAATAATCTCTACCATCATGTCTGTTATGAGATTACTCACCATGGACCATTTCTTCGAGCTCCTACACTATTTGCTGAGGTGGGTAGTAATGAAAAAGAATGGCAGAATATTGATGCTTGCCGTGTTGTGGCTCTTTCAGTAATGAAATTATTAGAAACAACATCTCAATTTATATCAGAACAACCTGACGACATCGTTCTCGTTGGTATAGGTGGAGGGCATTATGCACCTCGTTTTACTGAAATTAGTTTAAAGAAACATGCCGCTTTTGGTCATATGATTCCAAGTTATCATATTAAAACTGGATCGATTGATAAAGAGATGATACTGAAAACAGTAGATGCAACCCCAAATGTACAAGGGATATATCTCAATAGAAAAGCAATGAAAAAATCAGAGGTTGCTTTGTTTACAAAGCTATGCGGTGAAATAAACATACCTGTCGTTTCAAGTAATAATTTACCGAATCTTTGATAAGGAGGTAGTTGCTAGTAAATGAGCGTATCGTAATGGTTCAGGATGTTTTGTCTTTGAAAGTCTTTTTGTGATTTTATACGAAGTATCGACAGATATCTTATGACCTGGGGATATGTAAATAGGTTTTTTCACTTTCGATGATACAAAAAAGGCATAACCAACATGTTTACCATCAACAAATATCTTCTTTGTTTTTTCATCTAATGATCCACAGAGCATGCTTTTCGCAACACCTATTGTAGGCATTTGTAATGTCACACCTACATGACATGCAAGACCAGAATAAAACGGATGTAGAATACCATTTCCATCTACCATGAGTACAGAAGGTTTTTGTTGAAGATTGTTAAAAAGATTTCTAATTAGAGGTAATTCTCTAAAAGAAAGATAGGTAGGGATATATGGAAATAATGTTTTTTGATACAGGAGATGTTGCTCAACGATTTCCATCGTATGATAATCAATGACCACACAAGCACCACAACTTTTGTTCCAATCATTCTGAGGATATGCAACATCAAACCCTGCAATTGTTTCAATAGGTTGTTTTTCATCTGTGATATCGACTTGTAATTGTAGTTGTTGTTCTCTAAGTTTTTTTAATGGATATGTTGTTTGGAATTTATTAAAAAATATGTTTTTAAAGTCCATTATCCTATCATTTTCTACTCTAATGTTATCTTTTTCCAATCTTCGAATTTTATCCGGTTTTCCTAGACCGAATCCACCGATATGTCCATCTGAATGAACGATTTTAAAACAAGGCATAGTGTCTGCATTAGGGTTCTGATTCATCATACGTCCAACAGCTCGAGAAGCACGAATGTCCCCTAGTGCTTCAGCAACAGCACCATAGGTGGATACTCTTCCTGGAGGTATTTGTCGGACAAGATCATAGGTATAATTGTATAAATCCATGAGAATTTGCATCATAGCAATATGTATATAATTTACTAACATACAACTGGGAAATGTTTTTGTAAGAAAACAAGGGTCCTTTATGTGAAAAACGTGGTAGATTGCGGTATCATAAAAATAAAAAATAAGAGGATGTCATATGGCTAATTGGATTAAATTTCTTGGAACGGCCGGAGCTCGTTATTCAGTAACTCGACAATTGAGAAAATCTGGTGGTATATGGCTTTCATTAGATGAAACACAGCTTCTAATTGATCCTGGACCAGGATCTCTTGTTCGGTGTCTTTCAAGTAAACCTTTGTTAGATCCAAATCAACTTGAAGCTATTGTTTTATCACATCGTCATATTGATCATTCAAATGATATAAATATCATGATTGAAGCAATGACCAATGGCGGTAATATAAAAAGAGGATTCGTTTTTGCTCCTAGTGATGCATTAGACCAAGACCCCGTCATATTACACCATTTTCGAACTTATGTAAAGCAAATAATTCGACTTCATGAGGGTGAACAATATTTTGTTGGTTCTATTCAGTTTTCAACACCAATAAGACATATTCATGATGTTGAAACATATGGATTGCATATTACTGGAAAAAACATTTCTGTTTCGATTGTCGCTGATACACAATATTTTGATGGACTAGAGAGATATTATCCAGGTGATGTGATAATTCTACATACTGTTTTAGTCCAATCAAAAAAAGATATATTGCATTTATCGTTAAATGATGCGGAACACATGGTATCAAAAATAAAACCTCGTATGTGCGTACTTACTCATTTTGGGATGGGGGTGATTAAGAGAAAACCTTGGGAACTTGCTTCAGACCTATCTGAAAAAAGTGGAGTAAATGTAGTTGCAGCATCTGATGGAATGGAAATCAATCTTGATGAAGTTTAAAAAATAGAAAAAAATATTTTATAATAAAATTGAATATATACATATATATCAAAAGTACCTTTTATAATAATCTTTTTTTACCATTGTCTCTTGAACATTAATTCAATTATATTATTACAATCGATTGACCTAAAAATCTATCTTTAAAAAATTAGCAAAAAGTACGTTTACCTCAATTCAACCTAGTCCATTTAAAAAATCAACATATACTCGTCCTGACCTTTCTATAATACATTATGTTATCTCATATGATTCCATAAATCACTTTTAAAGCAGGATATAATAAATTCTTCTGAATATGTTTCCTCATACTGGGTAAGGGAACCGAGTTCTAATGACATATCAAAGGTTTTTTCAAAGCCATATTTCATAGCTTTTGCAACAGTCCCAAAGGAAATACTATCCCCAGTGATATGCCGTAAGGAAGTGACACGCTCTTTAGCATCAGTAATGAGTTTATCTTTTAATTTTTCATTGGGCACTTTTAAAAGACGAAACATTTTATCAACATCGACATCCAGAAGAATTGTACCATGTTGAAGAACAGTTTGAAATTTTCTTGTTTGAGCATTACCAGAAATTTTTTTCCCTCCAACAAGAATATCATTAATTGGTGCATAATTACTTGTAACACCCAGACAGGAAAAACCTTCTATGAGTGCCTGACAAATCTGCCCATAACTCTCGAGAATGTTCTTAGGAATCAATGGATGTTGTTCTGAAACAACAACACTGTAAGTTAGTTCATTTTCATGAAAAACAGCACCTCCGCCAGTAATTCGTCGAACACAATCAACGTTGAGCTGTTTGCATGCTTGTATATCGACTTCTTCATCTAAACTCTGGAAATATCCAATTGAAATTGCTGATGGTTTCCAACGATAGAAACGCACTGTTGGTGGAACCAGTCCTTTGCTATGAGATAAGAGAATTGCCCGATCGATTGCCATATTCTCAGCAGCATTATGATCTCCCGTAATCAGTAAACGCCATTGTTCTTTCATGCTACCCCTCTCAAAATCGCTTCTGTTAGAGACATTGCATCAACCCCAATGAATTGGACATGGTAGGTTTGAATAAAGGAATTGATGGTATCTAAAAGTTCTTGTTTTTTAAGAGGTTTTTGTTTAAGGGTCTGTTCAAGCTTCTGGATAGTTTCTTCAGGATATGCAAAAAAATCACCAGTTATACGTATGTTGTCAATAATGTTATTTGCTTCATCAACGATCAGAAAGATCTTTAAAAGTTTCCCACCAGGGACTTTATAAATAATCTGTTTTTCCATATAATAGATAATAAACGAAAAAACGTTTATAAAAACATGGTTTAACGAGCCTACTTTAACAATGATTGCTCTGCGTGATATGAACTTCGCACAAGGGGACCTGATTCTACATGGATAAAACCCTTTTTATACGCCTGTTGTTTCAATCGATCAAATTCTTCAGGAGTATAATACTTTTCAACAGATGTATGTTTTGGGGACGGCTGCAGATATTGGCCGATAGTAAGCAAATCTACCTGCGCATTTCGTAAATCATCCAGAAGCTGCATAATTTGATTTAGTGTTTCACCAAGTCCTATCATACAACCTGATTTCGTCAGAATCATACTATTAAGGTTTTTAATTGTTTTAAGAAGAGAGAGACTAGCCTCGTAATTCCCCTGCGGACGCAGAGTTGGAAACAAATCTTTCACGACCTCAATATTATGATTTAGGATATCAGGACCTGCGGAGAGTACTGTTTGAAGAGCACTTGTATCACCTTTGAAATCGGGAATGAGAACCTCGACCTTACATTCCGGGTTTCCCTGTTTGATTGCTTTGATTGTTTTATTGAACATATATGCGCCGCCATCAGCTAAATCATCCCGAGTAACAGAAGTTATGACTACATAGGAAAGATTCAATGCTTTCACACTTTGTGCTACCTCATCTGGTTCAGAGCTATTAAGCTCTTTTGGGATGCCATGTTTCACATTACAATACCTGCAATTTCGTGTACAAGTATCTCCAAGAAGAAGAAATGCGGCAGTCCCTCTACCAAAACAATCTCCAAGATTAGGACATTTAGCTTCTTCACAAATGGTATGTAACTGAGAAGAACGTAAACGGTTTTTTATCTCAATATACTTTTGTCCTCCTGAAAGAGGAACTTTCAACCAATCAGGATGTCTTCTGTGTTTCTTCATACTTGTTATACACCCATACTTACACGCAGGATATCTCGAAGGCCAGGTGCAAACCCTAATATAAAAATACCAATTTTTAAAAGGTTTGCTAATCGAGGGTAGTTCAGTAAGTCATCTTTATATAATACATCCAAAACATAGATGACAATAATAATTAGTATGAATTTTACAATAGGAAATAAAGGCGGCCATAGTTGCATGAGAAAATCTGATGCAGGATGCAGTTCGACATAAGATGGAAGATTCATATAGAAGGGATCATAAATACTAATATAGCTAGTTATTCCATCAAGCATGTGACCAAGAAGCATGAAAAGATTCAGGGGATTAGCATAAACGGAGAGAGATGAATGTGTTTTGCATGTTTTTCCAAACAAATATACAGGGAAAACACTAAAAAAAACAAGTCCAGATATGAGTAGAAATATATCAAATCGAACCCCATCAGTTGGGCTCCATTGGTATCCACACATCCATAATGTCATATGGTATAGAAATGGGGTAAGACAAACAAGACCTCCAAGGAGAATAATTTTCTTTGCGCTAATGCATCTATAAATCTGCTTTTTTTCCAAAAAATGTCCTATGCATAGAAAGAAAAGTGCAAGAAAGAGACTTTGAAAATAAATCAGAGGAGTTACAAACCAATATACAACTGGTTCTGTAAATAACTGAGCATCTTCAAGGACTCGAACAACGCTTCCATAAATAATAAAGGGCAAAATAGCAATAAGAAACGAAAAATCAACAGATATCTTCCATTTTTTAAGCAATCGATAAAGACCATATATAGCTATGACAACAAGAATACCATAGACAAGTTCTGATACAAATGAAAATTTTTCTGCTGGGATCACCCCATGATAAGTGACATGTTGATTTGTGGCATCCTCAACGATTGGACCCCAGAAATATTTCCATATAAAGTGATCATAAAACAGATCTGGAAATAGAGATATACCAACAAAAAGAATAAGTAATAGAGCAAAGAAACAACTTACAAGAATCCAGAAGTTTTTTGATTTTAAGGCAATAGTTGAAGTCATATGCGACTAAGAAAGGAAAAAATAATATATTAAAGGTCTGGTTTATAAACTGAAAATATGCATCGATTCACCAAATCAAAAACCATGGTATTTCCTCGCGAAATCATTGTTGGCCATAAAGCCATTGAACAAGTTGCCGAACTCTGTGATAGAATTGGTAAGGGACACAATGTGCTTGTGATCGATGACAAATATACAAAAAAAATCGCTGGAACAAAGATCATTAAAACACTAAAAAAAGTAGGATATTCTGTTGAGGAAAGAATTATTTCAGGCGCATATGTAAATAATGTCAACATGGTGATTAATTTTGCTGATAGGTATAAAACAGATTTACTTCTAGGTGTTGGGGGTGGAAGTGTCGTTGATGTGACGAAACTAGCATCATTCGAACTTTCAAAATCATTTGTGAGTATTCCGACCTGTGCATCTCATGATGGTATTGCCTCTCCTCGAGCTTCTCTAAAAAGTCGAAATGGATCGGTATCAAAAAATGCTACTTCCCCATTAGCTGTCTTAGCAGATACTGAAATTATAAACAAAGCGCCTTTTCGGATGCTTGCAGCAGGATGTGCAGATGTCCTTTCTAATATCTCAGCAGTGCACGATTGGGAACTTGCTCATCGACTAAAAAATGAAGAGTATAGTAGTCACGCAGCAGTACTGGCAAAAACCGCTGCTGAACTTATCATTGAAAATGCTGATGAAATTAAACCCAATGTGGAAGAAGCAGTTTGGTTTGGTGTAAAGGCTATGATTGTTTCTGGCGTAGCTATGAGTGTTGCTGGTAATACACGTCCCGCATCTGGTGCTGAGCATATGTTTTCTCATATGCTTGATCATTTGGGGCCAGGAATTATGTTAAAAGGCAGACGAAAACATCAACCTCTTCATGGTGAACAATGCGGGATTGGAGCCATTATGATGATGTATCTGCATGGAGGAAACTGGCAGATTATTCGGGATACGCTTCAGAAAATTGGTGCTCCAACCACTTCAGAAGCATTAGGTATTTCAAAAAAGAAAATTATTGAAGCATTAGTTCGAGCAACAGAAATTCGACCAGATCGTTATACGATTCTTGGTGAAAATGGATTAACCGAAGACGCAGCACGAGCTTTAGCAAAAAAAACCGGGGTGATTTAAAGCGATGGGGCTTGTAACAATCATAGGTGAACAACTCGCCGAGAAAAATAATGAATTTATTTTTTTGGGGCCTTTAAATGAATGCCGCAATTGCAAATTGAAAACAGTATGTTTTAATCTCAAACCGTTTCACCAATATAAAATAATTGATGTACGGGACAAACGTCATAACTGCAATGTACATGAGGGATCTGCTGTAGTTGTTGAAGTTGAGGAACAGCCTATAACAACAACAATCGATAAAAAAATCTCTAAGGGAAGTATTGCCCAACTTGAACCACGACTATGCAATCAATCGTTCTGTGATTTTTTTGATTTGTGTACCAATCCGGCAATACAAAAAGGAAAAAAATACAAAATTGAAACCATAATGTCCGATATTGATTGCAAAGAAAAGTTTCCTCTAAACCTTGTACAAGTTACAAATGTGTAAACTATATAGTCTCTTTTATCATATAAAGAAAATAAATGATTGATTAAAATGTTTTTAGAGGGACATGAAACCTAATATTTTTGAATTAGTTCGGCAATTTTTTTACGTATGTCTTTTTCAGATGGAAGGGTAATTGAGGTTTTGTATCCTTTTTGTCCATCTGGAAGATAAAACCCTCGAGCAATTGAAACAAATTCTACATCGCCATTATCTGTTGATGCTTTTTTTCGTGATACTTCAATAAAGTTATTCCGACCGAATTTAATTTCTTCTGCTTTAATTGTATCATACTTAACCATACAAATTCACCTTGCTTATAGTGATATAGAATTTCATCAAGTGCAGCTCATGACTTGTTTCATTAAATTTTTTAAAAAACATATACAGTTACTTCCTTATATAATTTATATTTATTGATATAGGGGGATACAAAAGATAGAAAAATTATTTAATACCTGCCTCTTTTTTTAATATGTTTACACGATCTGTTTTTTCCCAACTGAAATCTGGTTCTGTTCGACCAAAATGCCCATAAGAGGCAGTCTGTTTGTAAATCGGCCTTAGCAAATCAAGATGATTAATGATATTATGCGGTGAGAGTGGAAAATACGTACGAATCAGTATTTCAAGATCATCAAGATTAATTTTGTTTGTATTGAAACAGTTCAGATTGATTGAAACTGGATCAGCAACTCCAATTGCATAGGCAAGTTGGATTTCACAGATATCAGCAATTTTTGCAGCAACAATATTTTTTGCGATATATCTAGCGATATAAGCAGCACTCCTATCGACTTTTGTTGGATCCTTTCCAGAAAATGCACCACCGCCATGCCGACCAACTCCACCATAGGTATCAACTATGATTTTTCTTCCTGTGAGTCCTGCGTCTGCATAGGGACCTCCTCGAACAAATGCACCAGTCGGATTTACATGAAATACAGTTTTTTTATCAATCCATTCTTCACAAACAGGTGTAATAACCTCTTGAATGATATCCTTACGAATTTTATCGTGATGGACACCACCATCATGTTGGCCGGAAACAACAATAGTATCTGCCCGCAGAGGTTTCCCATCGTGATCGTATTCGATAGATACCTGACTTTTACCATCTGGCCTCAGATATGGAATCGTACCATTTTTTCGTACGCGGGATAGTTTATACGTCAACTTATGAGCAAGGGTTATAGGAAGTGGCATAAGCTCTTTTGTTTCATTACATGCATACCCAAACATCATCCCTTGATCGCCGGCTCCTTGTTCCTTATGAATGCGTGCATTTTCAGTAACTCCCTGTGAAATATCGGGACTTTGTTCGGTTATTTGCACCCAAACAGAACAGGTCTCCCATTCAATACCATAACTTGAATTTGTATAACCAATCTCTTTTATGGCTTCTCGAACTACATGAGGAATATCGATATATGCTGATGTGGTCATTTCCCCAAATACCATAACACCACCGTTTTTTGTTGCAGTTTCAACTGCAACTCGTGAGTTTTTATCTTGACGAAGCGCTTCATCAAGAATGGTATCTGAAATGATATCACACATTTTATCAGGGTGTCCTTCCGTGACTGATTCCGAACTCATAATAATTTTTCTTTTTGCCATTATATTCCCTTCATGTATTTTTTTGTTCCTAAGAAGAACGGTTTTTAAAATGGATATAAAAACATAGATATTAATGTTTGTAACAATAAGAAAAATTTTATTAACTTAAATATATTTACTCATGAAAACTAATTTTTGAATAACGAAAATGATTTATCGTATCGGAAAAAAAGAATGAAGTACTTAAGATATAAGACATTTTATCTCTTATTTTAAAAGGTGGTGAACAAGAATGAAAAAATTAGACAAAGAAATTATTATTTTAACACTAATTTTTGGAATATGTATAACAATCTATATTCCAAATGTGAAAGCAGATCCGGCAGTTATGATTCAACAATATCAGGTGTCTCCTGAAATCTTAATGCCAGGTGATACTGCGATACTGACTATTCAAGTGAAAAACTGTGAAAATATAGCAACAGAGCAAACAACACTAGGTTCAGTCGGAGAAACAACGACCATTATGCGTACCATGGGGGCCCCTATCGATAATATTCATATTGTTCCTGCACAATCAGGAGATAAACGAATCCGGGCAACTTCATACTATGATGATATTGGGTATTTAGCTGCAGGGGCAAGTATTGATGTCAACTTCCAATTAATTGTCGATTCAAATATGAGCGAAGGTGTTTATTTTCCCACTGTTAAAATTGATGTCGGTGGTGGAATTGATGTCCACTATCCGATTATGATAAAAGTAAGCAATTCATCTGTTGACCTTATTAATACAAACATTCCTTCAAAAATATCAAAAGGTGGAACAACTGAGATAATCGTTACTGCGGTAAATAAAAGAGAAAATGTGGTAAATGAGGTAATTATCACTCCACACGCAGAGGATGCAGAATTTATCCCTTCCAGTTATTTCATAGGATCACTCAATGCAAAGACCTCTCAGGACATGGTTTTTTCCGTTAAACCTCTTAGAGAAGGAAAATGCAATCTTGCCTTTGATATTAGGTATAAAAATGGGGATAACATCCACACAAACCAGTTACTTGCCCCAATAAGTGTCATTCAAACATTAGACGTTGCACCAATTATTACCAATTTTCCGATCAGTATCACTAAGGGGGATTCCTCACAAATCAATATTGAAGTATATAATGCAAAAACAGCTAGAATTACTGGCGTTTTAGTAACACCAATATGTAACGCGACTGTTATTCCATCACAATATTTCATTGGTTCAATGGATTCTGATGATGTTTTTTCTGCATCGTTTGATATCTATACCGATACTGTTGATTTAGGGACACATACCATAGGGTTTGTTGTCTCATTTAAACAAGGAAATAATTACTATGAAATACCTGTTATAAGCAAATCATTTAGTGTTGTCTCCGGTTCTGGGATAAGTTATCAATCATCAGGCAGCTCAAATAGTCAGTCGTCCAGTTCAAATGGCATATTTCAAACGTCATCACTTATGACGTGCTTATTATCGGTTTTTATTATTGTCGTAGCAATAATCGTGATTGTTCTTCTCTATGTGAAACGGAAAAAACGGCGGAAATCAACATGAGTAAGGACGTCATTATCACACAGAATATCTCAAAAACCTATGGAAAAAACCCTTTGCAGGTCGTTGCATTACAAGAAACGAATCTTACTATCAAACAAGGGGACTACATCGCCATTATTGGTCCTTCAGGTTCGGGAAAATCAACATTGATGAACCTTTTGGGATGTCTTGATAAACCAAGTTCAGGCAAGATCTATATTGATGGTAGAGATGTATCAATACTATCTGATAATGAACTAGCGAGAATTAGAAGAGAAGAGATAGGATTTATTTTTCAGAAATATAATTTGATTCCAACATTGAACGCATTGGAAAATGTTGAGCTCACAATGGGATTTGCTGGGGTCAACAGTCGTGAGCGAACCGTAAGAGCAAAAAGACTTTTAGAGAATGTTGGGCTTTCAAAACGGTTAACTCACAAACCATCGGAAATGAGTGGTGGTGAACAACAACGAGTAGCTATTGCACGAGCGCTTGCAAATAATCCTTCGATTATTCTTGCAGATGAACCAACAGGAAACGTTGATTCGAAATCAGGAGAAAACATCATGAGCATTTTGGAAGAAGTCAATGGTAAAGGTGAAACAATCATCATTGTGACCCATAATATGATGATTGCAAAACGAGCGAAGCGAGTGCTTCAAATTCAAGATGGTGTGGTAAAGGAGGACTATGCTTAAAGATCATGCCAAACTTGCAATTAAAAATCTTCGGCATCGGATGTCTCGATCAATTTTAACATTGCTTGGTATTTCGATTGGCATTATGGCAATTATTTCTCTAATAGGCATTGGCGAAGGGATGCAACAAGCAGTCTCTGGGGAACTATCTTCTCTGTCTGATATAATTACAGTGACAACTGGTGGTGATTTTTTTGCCTCGTTTACCAGCGGTTCCTCTGATGAATATTTTACTGAAAGAGATATAAACGATATCAAGAGAATACAAGGCGTTAAGGAAGTAACTAATCAATTGACAGGTTCGGCTGTTGCAGAGTATAATGGAAAAACAGCAATCGTTACTCTAACAGGTATGGAAAGTGAAGTCATGCAGCTTCAATATGCGAATATGGATATGGAAGCTGGTGGATCTATAAATGAAGGCGATCAAAACAAAGTTATGATTGGATATGGGATTGCCCATGACACTTTTGACGCAGATGTTTCTGTTGGCGGAAGAATTAAGATAAATGGTGAAAAGTTTTTTGTTGCTGGTATTTTTTCGAATCAAGGTATGATGGGTAGTTCGTCCACAGATAGTCTAATTCTTATGACTATCCGTGATTTTAAAACCTCCACCGGTCAAAGTAACATGAGCCTGATTTATGTTAGAGTGTATAATGTCAATGATGCTGAATCTATTGCATATCTTATAGAAAATGTTGTAAATGAAAATCATGGTAAAAAAGATTTTGCGTCAGCAACAACGATGAAATCGGTTCTTGAAACCATTCAATCTGTTATTGGAATTCTTCAACTAGTACTAATTGCCATTGCTTCCATTGCTCTAATTGTGGCATCTATTGGAATTATGAATACCATGTTGACTTCTGTGATGGAAAGAACTAGAGAGATAGGAATTATGAAAGCGATTGGAGCAACAAATAAGGATATTATGAGTATCTTTATTATTGAAGGAATACTGCTTAGTGGTATCGGAGGTTTTATTGGTATCATTCTTGGTTTTTTTGGATCTCAAGGAATCACAATGATTCTGAATAATTTCATGGCAATGGGTGGCTCGTCAAATATTGCCCCGGTTATTACTCTAGTTTCTGTGGTTCTTGCTGTTGCTGTGTCTCTTGTTGTAGGAATTCTTTCAAGCCTCTATCCTGCATGGAAAGCTGCAAATATGAGTCCAATTGAAGCAGTAAGGTACGAATAACATATTATCCTATCTATTTTAATAAAAAAGTAATTGTCATTTTTCCCTTTGTAAATTCTTGATTTTTCTAAGAAAATTTCATTACATTTATATATCCCATTGTATAACATAGTTAGATTAATGATAAAAGTCTGGACCTGCCCCAATTGTGGGATGGAAATGAAAAAAAACGATGATTTACTACCACCTTGCTACGTGTGCTCATCCTGCGGATGTTCAATCGAGGCGGGAGAACGGATCTATCATAATGGTGAAATTTGCCCGAACTGCCATAAACCTCTCACTGAATCAAGTGAATGCCCCCATTGTGGGTATGATCTTGGATCAGATTTCGATTAATTTTTCATTTTTGTGTTTGAAACATATGCTGATCTACCAGTATATATGTTTAAAGAACAAGGCAGAGTTCCAGACAAATAGTCAAGATACAGTATATTTTATTTAACGATATTCTCATCATCAAGAAAGATATCAAGTTTTTCTAACTTGCTTTGCTCTAACAAAGTACAGTTCTTTATTGCCGATAACTGGATTTTTTTCTTTTAATCTGTTTTTCAATCATACTAATAAAAAGATTAAATCGATAAAAAATAAAAAATTGATGTTCAAAATATTTGAGGAGGTTTCCTTCATAAAAACCCTATTTTTTCGAAAGAAAATAGGGCTTTGCATAAAAATTATAGAAGCCCTATGCAAAATTGAAATTTTTTCATTGACCAATTAAGTGATATACATAAATAGGCTTTGCACACAAATACCCCTATTTATGTGCAGAATACAAATTTGCACATAAATTAATTAGAGAGGTTAGAGATATATCTTTTTGATATGCTTTTTATATATACGTTATTAGTAGTTTTTAAGGTTCTGTGTAAAGGAGTAGTGGACATTTGGTAGTGGAAAATCAGTGGTGGTTATTTTCATTAAATTTATAATTTCTATCTTGAATATTGTTTAATAAAGTTGATGGTTGGTTTTCTATGATGAAACGCAAGTTTGGGCCGTATGTCCGTGGCAAATCGTCAGAGTCTCAAGAAAACGAGATCCTTTGCAAGGCCTTATGCCATAACCTCTGCGTCCTCATTCAGGAAATGTTCGAACTTGGGATAAAAGTGGATTTCTTGGAGGTTGCCGCACCTGAATTTATGTGCAAAATAGAAGTGTAAATAATTTATGTGCAAAGCCACATAAATATATATTTTTATAATACTTTACAGCGTAGATTATGTGAATAGAATCGCCTGAAATAAGCTATTATAACAAAAAAGGTATACTGCATTACACCACGATGAAAAAATCATATCGACAGATCCTGAAACGAATATGAAAAAGTAAATATTGGTATACCTTAATACAAACAATTTATTGTTTTTTTTGTTTCACTTCATCGATAAGACTTCTTGTTCCATAAAACTTATCTAATGAATCCATTTCACAAAGTAAAGAAAAAAACAATTTTTTTATCTTATCTACGTTATCACTCGTCATATGTTCAATGCTATGCTGCTTACACTTAAGATCTGCTAAGTTTCCTTGTAAGCGACAGACAATGGGACGAACAGGATAGATACGGCACCTATCCTTGTGCAAATAAGGGCAACGCATCTGATGTCTTTCAAATTCTTCTTGTGTCCAACGAATATATAACATATGATGTTCTTCCAAATATTCTCGAATCAGCATTTCTTCAGGTTCAAACCACAGGATTGGTCCACAGCAAGAATGACAATGAGAACAGGTTATATCAGGTATGTTCGCATAAATTTCCAAAAGCTGCTTCAATGCCTCTTTTTTGGGGATCATCCTAAGCGTCTCTTAAATGTAATAGAGATAAAATGGAAAAAAATCAATGGAACTTTCATATAAAATCGTCATCCAACATCAAATTATAAAAAAATAGGGAAAGGGCAATAATTAATACATCCCTTCGCCTTCATAACCTGTTGGACCACCCCCTCCAGTGGATGCTTTTGAAGCTATCACATCATCAATTTTAAGAATCATCCGTGCTGCTTCTGATGCTGAATATATCTGTTGTCGACTCACTCGTAAAGGTTCCACAACATGTGCCTTCATCATATTATCAATCTTACCTGTTTCAACGTTCACTCCGGCATATTTGTTGCCTTTTTTATGTGCGCTTCTCATTTCAAGCATTATGTTTATAGAATCAAAACCAGCATTTTCCGCAAGTGTTTTAGGAATAACTTCAAGAGCCGAAGCGAATGCTTCAATTGCCATTTGCTCACGACCACCGACAGTTAAGGAATAATCACGTAAAACTAATGCTAATTCAGATGCTGATGCACCACCGCCAGCTGTAATTTTCTGATCCTCGACTGCCAATTTCACAACAGATAATGCATCGTGAATAGCCCTCTCAACTTCATCAACAACATGATCTGTGCTACCCCGCAGAAGAAAAGAAACGGCTCTTGGATTCTTACATCCGGAGACAAAGGTCATCCTATTATCTTCAATTTTTCGCTCCTCGACAAGACCAGCAAAACCTAAATCACTTGAAGAAAAATCATTGAAATTTGCAACAATTCTGGCACCAGTTGCCTTTGCTAGTTTTTCCATATCGCTCTCTTTGACACTCGCAATTGCATATATTTTATTTTTTGCTAGAAAATGTTCCGCTATATCACTAATTGCTTTTTCACAGAAAACAACAGTCGCACCACTCTTTGATATCTTGTCAACCATATGAGTAATCATGTTTTCTTCTCCGTCCAAAAACGATTGTAATTGCGTTGGATCTTTGATTTGAATTTTGGCATCGACCTCCGTTTTCTTAATTTCAAATGCTGCCTTAATGAGGGCGATCTTGGCATTCTTTACAAAGCTTGGCATTCCTTGATGAGATCGTTGTTTATCCAGAATAGTTCCTTTTATCATATCTGTTTTTTCAATACCTGCCCCAGCTTTTTTCTCTATTTGGATATTGTCAAGATTAACTCTGATGGCTTGTTCGTCTTTTTCTAAAATGGTTGATATTGCCGATACAACAATATGAGCAAGGTATTCTTTCGAAGAATATGCACTTTTACTCGCCATTGATGTGATTGCAATTTGTTCTAATGTTTTTGTATCATCTGGTTTTAGGGGCACAGCAATCTTTTCCAACGTATCTGTTGCTTTTTTTGATGCAAGTTTGTATCCAATGTTAATAACGGTTGGATGAATCTTTTGATTAAGTAAATCTTGAGCTTGTTTTAAGAGTTCCCCGGTTAGAATTACTGCGGTTGTTGTTCCATCACCACATGCTTCATCCTGGGCTTTTGCAACTTCAACAATCATTTTTGCAGCAGGATTTTCAACTTCAATTTCCTTTAAAATCGTTGCACCATCATTCGTAATGGTTATGTCACCCGATGAATCAACAAGCATCTTATCCATTCCTTTTGGACCTAGTGTTGATTTTACTGTATCTGCAATTGCAACAGCTGCGGCAATGTTGCTTGATTGCGCATTTTTTCCTTTTTCTCTTTTTGTCCCTTCTTTTAGTACAATTATTGGTTGGTTTCCAATCATCATAAGCTTGCTCGCCTCCTTGAGTTGTTTTTTCTACAAAAATTAAGAGGTTTTACTATTTTTTCTCAAATGTATTCTTCATTTTTGGTTTTCTATGAAGGAATAGCATCTATATCCCCTTTTTAAAAATAACCAGAGAAATCCTTTGAAAATTTTAAAAAAAATCTTGTAATGATGTTTTTTTTATTAAAAAAACACTAAAAAATTCGAAATTTTACCCAAGATAATTAAGGAATTTCTAAAGGTGCTAAGAATTCCGAATCTCCTTGAAGTACGATAATGAACTCTTCGTTGATAAATCCAATTGGAGCCAACTGATTCTTTATGATTTCTTTTATATGGTCATATGAAGATGAAACAATAAAAATTGCAAGACTATTCTTACCTGATATCTGATATACTCGGAGAACATTTTTTACTTTTTTTATACGTTCGAAAACATTATCAAAATCTTCAGCGTTCGTAGGATTTCCCAAGATAATTGCATAAAAATTTAATCCTAAGGCTGTTTTGTTGATCAAGGCGGTATAACCCTGTATGAGACCAACTCGTTCCATTGATTTTATTCTATCACGAATTGTTGTCTCAGACCTATGTAACTCGTCAGCAATTTCTTTATATGTTATTCGTGCATCCTTTTGTAAAAGAAATAAAATTTTCTTATTTATAGCGTCTATCTTCATAATTTCTAACATATACATCTCAATTTGTTATTTAACAAATACGTATTTTCCATAGCTTAAAGGGGTGTTGAAACCATACATGAGGCATACGATTTCAAATAAGGTTTTGGATTGTTACATATAATAAGAGGACAGGATAATGAAAACCTAGATAGATTTCCCCTTTAAAGACTAACGAAAAAAATGACAAAAGACCAACCGAAATCTATAAATTAAAATAACTCTTATGAAACATCATATTTTGAAGAAGAACAGACATATCCCTTATTAGATGAGGTTCTTTCGGAAAATCAAAAACCAAAGATATTTAAAAAATTGAAATGAAAGTATATATGGAGGCATTTATCATATGAGAGGAAAAAAAGGATACCAATGTGCAGCATGCAAAAAAACAATGGTTGTTAGGGATGATTCTGTTCCAAATTGTTGTGGCTTACCAATGAGGCAAATACCTCTTGATATCTGCATACAACCTTCGCATGCAGAACATGCTCGTCCAATGGATGATGAAGATGCTTGTGATGATTTCAGAGCGGGCAAATAATAAACGTCAATACCAGATTACTTTAGGGGAATTGTTCAAATCGATCTTGTGCCGCTTTGCATATAGGACATCGTTGTGGTGGTTGACTGCGAGCGCATAGGTACCCGCATACCCGACAACGCCAAACAGGAACATCTTTTTTTGTTTGAAATGGATTTCTATACGATTCTTGTTGATTTTTCGTTTGCTCTCGTATCTCCTTAACCGGTCGGCGTTCAGGTATTGGTTCTACATGCCTTTTCTTGTTTATCACATCTTCAGAAACATATAAACCGCAGTAACAGGTGCCATAGTCTTCAAGATCTGCATCTCGGTAATCGCAGGGACAAATAATATCCAAATCATCAAGTTTGTTTCCTGAAGCAAGACGACAGGGGCAAGCCTGATAGGTATAACGTTGCTTGTTGATATACAAGCTTTTCACAAGATCGCGTGCAAAGTTTTTATCGGGATTCAAATTATACCCTGAAGCTTTGGTGTCTTTCATCAATTGATAATATGCCCGTGTAACTTCTGATTCTTGGACATTGCTTTGGTTTTTCATTCTTTTAACGTTTCCCGAATCTTGTCCTCTTTAAAACCGACGATACATTCTTTATTATTTACCACAAGTGTTGGATAGGAACATAAAGGATTCCATGTCTCAAGTTCCGCCATAGCTGCATCTCTCTCGGATCCTTCAATTAGGTCAATATAAATATAGTTATATGCCACACCAAGATTTTCAAGTAGTAGACGAGTTTTTCTACACCAGATGCAGGTACTTAAGGCAAACAAGCGAATATCACCTTTTTCCGTTCCATTGACTTTCGTAAATTTAATCATCAGTTATTCCCCATTGAAATGATCATAATGTATGAAGCTGGTAAATGGTTTTCTGATTGGTCGATGGGGCTCCTGCTGCTGTTGTTTTTCTGATAGGATTGATTTGATACTTTCTGCATGTTTCCCAACGACAACAAGGGTGATTACTTGCATATCCTCAGGGATGGAACAAATCTGTCTTGTTTTTTTGGGACTATATCCAGCAATGGGATGAGCAACAAGTCCAAGTTCTGTAGCTTGGAGAATCAGAAATCCTGTTGCAAGTCCCGTATCAAAAAGATAATATTCACGATCATAGATGACACAATCATCTGATTTTTTCGCACACACAACAATATATAGCGAAGCATCGCTCGCCCATTCATTACCCGATGATAACGCCTTATGCATCTCTTTTAATTTCTCTTGTTTCAAAACGAAAATAAAATGCCATGGTTGATTATTAAAACAGGATGGTGCAAGTTGCGCAGCGGTTGCAAGCTTTACAATGATATCTTCAGATATGTCTGTATGATCAAGTGATCGGTAAGCTCTTCGTTTTTCGATAACCTCTTTTACTGACGTTTCAATCGCCTCATCATTACTTTACACTTTTTATCGACTTTATCTCTATAAGATAAAACATTTTTCATTATCATTATTTAGCATATTTCATTGCTCAAAAATAATAGAAATAAAGGAAAATTTTAATTACTTCGAATTTTTCCATAATCCGTGAATGTTACAATACTCACGTGCTTCAATGGATGATGCAGAAATCTTAAAGAGTGCCTCAGGTTTATTGCCTGGACTTAAGAATTTTCGAACACTTGTTCCATCAGCAAGAAGTTGTATCCATTCGATGTAATGTTTTTCTTCCATTGGATGAGCTTGATTCTGCCCAATTCTTACAAGAATACCTTTCTCTGTTTTTTCGATATAGGGAACATGTTTTTCAGTAGAAGCATCTTGGGTTTTCTCTTCTTGTTTCACCATTGGTTTACCACAACAAACCAATTGACCTTGACCTGTGTGGAGAACTTCAACAATATTTCCACAAATCATGCATTTATAAATCTCCTGAATCTTAGTCATATCTACTCCTCTTCTTCTCTAATATGTTTCAACAAACAACTCATAATAAGCCTGTGGATGCTGGCATGCTGGGCATTGTTGTGGCGGTTCTGTTCCTTCATGGACATATCCACAGTTTCGACATTTCCATTTTACTTTTTTCTCTCTTTTAAATACTAAATTTTCTTTTACATTGTTATACAGATTTCGATACCGTTTCTCATGGGAAGCTTCAACTTTTGCAATGAATGAAAAACTTCTTGCAATATCTAGGAAACATTCTTGTTCTGCAGTTTTAGCGAAATCGGGGTAAAGTGATCCCCATTCCATTTTTTCCCCATCTGCAGCAGCAAGTAAATTTTCTTTAGTTTTTCCAATAACACCACCAGGATATGCTGCAGTTATCTCAATGTCGCCTGCTTGAAGATATTTAAAAAACACTTTTGCATGTTCCTTTTCATTTTCTGCTGTTTCTTCAAAAATTGCAGCAATCTGTTCGTATCCTTCCTTTCTTGCTTGTGAGGCAAAATAGGTATATCTGTTCCGTGCCTGCGATTCGCCGGCAAATGCTTTTAAAAGATTTTTTTCTGTTTTCGTTCCATTTAATAATGGCATTTTTTCTCACCTCATTTCAAACATTCTTATGGACCTGCGTGAATCATTGGCCAATATATATCGGCTTCTTCAAATCGTTCCATGCTTTCTTTTTCTGTTTGTAGTATCCTATAATGGCCAAGTTCCATATCAGCAAAATACTCCAGCATATGCGAGATGGTTCTATCATTAAATTGTTTGGAAAAATTTCTATAAAACTCTTGGGCAGCTTTTTCGGCAATCATTGCTTGAGATAAAAGAAGACTTAATGGTGTGTCTTCATCCTTTGAGATGTTGATTTCTGGAAGGGGCACGGGAGTTTTTTTTGGAACTAAGAGTTTGTCCTTTGGGAATGTTTTCTTAAATACTGTTTCAAGATATTTCTGGTGTTTCATCTCCTCAGTGGCTAAGAAATGAAATTTATCTTTCATGAGCCCGTTTTTCACTTTTTTTTCAAAAGTGGTATACACAGCTTTACTGTCTATCTCGCTTTTAATCGCGGTAAGTATCCATTCTTTAAGGGAATATTGTTTTTTGTTCATTTCGCTCACCATTTACTCGTCTAGCAAACGCCTCTCTCCAGTAATTTTTTGCTTTTCAGAAATGTCTTGTGAAGCCTCTAAACAACCTATATAGTTGCCTTTTGAATCTCGCAATGCATAATACTCAATAAGAACCTTATGTGCTGGTTCATTTTCATGTATTTTTAAATCGATCCAGAACCGCGCTTTGTCACGTTTTCCTGTTTTCATTTCTTTGAGAATCTGTTCAACTTTCTCGATGCTTTTTTTAGGATGACAATTGCGGACATCACGACCAACGACCGCCTCTGGTCGCTTAAAGATTCGAGAAACATGTTTGTTCCATGCAATCACTTTTCCATCCTTGTCCAAGATTGAGATCTCAAGGGGGACAGCCTCCAGGATCGCATCAACATATTTTGATGATACATTCCCAATCATACAACTACCCTCGATTTAAACTGCCATCATTCAATTTGAATGGAAGGTTCGTTCCCCTAGTTGTCTATCAATCATAAAGATACCATTACCTTTGTCACCGACCAGTTTTAATTTTCCAATGATCTCGTTATCGTTGGCTTCCTCTTCAATTTGCTCGGTGACGAACCATTGTAAAAAAATCTGCGTAGCGTAATCATTTTCTTTCATAGCAAGATTCACAAGATCATGAATGGATTTTGTAATAAACTGTTCATGTTTCAATGTTTGTTGAAACATATCCATTAGATCTTTGAAACTCGATGGAGGTGCTTCAATCTCTTTCAGATGAACTTTGCTTCCTTGATCCTGTAAATATTTGTAAATTTTCATAGCGTGCTCCATTTCTTCCTGATATTGGACCATGAACCAGTTTGCAAAACCTGTTAAACCAATGTGGGTTGTATGAGCCGACATCGACATATACAGATATGCTGAATAGATTTCTTTATTGATTTGCTCGTTTAGAGCTGTTTCCATTTTTTTATTTATCATTTTTTCACCTTTTTTCATTGATTTTTTTCTCTCTCTAATTTTCTTACATTTTTAAACAATTGTAAATATTCTTGATAAATTCTATTTGATACGTTTCATTGGAGTGTCACAACAATAAGGTGTTTTATTTGGCACAGCATCAAATTCAATGATGGTATTGCAATTACAATCTTCATCTTTACAATCACACTTGTATTGCACCGATCTATTCGATATGCCACATCCACAATTCTTACACATATTTTACACTTCCCGACGTTTTGTCACTAAAGGATGATTTCTTACATGCTTTGCTAATTTTGAACCGATTTCTTTCAATTTTTTTAAATCTTGTGAATCCGGAACATAATTAATATTGACACTTTCAATAGGTCTCTCCCAGCCTAAGGTGTCGATAACTTTTTCGATTTCTCCAACTGCCTGTCCTCCCCATCCAAACGATCCGAAAATATACCCAATCCGTTGTATTGGTCGAAGTCCTTTTAAATATGTTAGAAAACTTCCCATACTTGGAAGCATCCCATTATTTAATGTTGGAGATCCGATGAGAACTAGTTTAGACACAAGAACATCCGTTATAATATCAGAGATATGATTCTTTTGAAGATTTCTCATACATGCCGGTATACCTTCTGCCTGTAAACCTTCATATAATGCATAGGCCATTTTCTCTGTTGATCCCCACATAGTATCATAAATAATAACGGCTTTTTTATCTGTCTCATGTGATGACCATTTACGATAAAGATCAATAATCGTTTTGTTTTGTTTCCTCCAGATTATTCCATGACTGGGTGCAATCATATCAAATTCTAAAGTGGCAAGGATATCAAGAACTTTTTGAACCTGTTCACCATAAGGAAAAACAATATTTGCATAATATCTTGCTGCTTCTTCGCGTATTATATCAAAAGGAAGTTCTTCATCAAATCGTTCAGAGCTTGCAATATGTTGACCAAATGCATCATTAGTGAGAAGGAGTTTGTCAAAAACACTATAGGTTACCATGGAATCAGGCCAATGAACCATGGGAATGTGAACAAATGATAACGTTCGATGACCAATGGATAGAGTTTCATTAGATTGAACAACTTTCATATTCCAATGATGTTTATAATTTAGGAACAATCCTTTTTCACCACGAGTTGATGTTATTACCTTTGCATTTTGAGTATACGGTAAGAGTAATGGGATGCATCCTGAATGATCCATTTCAACATGGTTTGATATAATATACGAGATATCGTTTGGATTCACTACTGATTTGATTCGTTCAAGCATCTGATTAAAAAGATAATGCTTTACGGTATCAACCAATGTGATTTGCTCGTCAACAATAAGATACGCGTTATATGATGATCCTCTTGGAGTAAGATATCCATGGAAGTTGCGGAGATCCCAATCAATACCACCAACCCAATAGACATTGGGTTTTATTTGGACTGCGTTCATTTGCATCACTGCATTTCAAATGCATCTTTTGTGGCACCGCAGACAGGACAGACCCAATCATCTGGAATCTCATCAAATGACGTTCCTGGGTTTATTCCACTATCTGGGTCTCCTTTTTTCGGGTCATAGACATAACCACATACTGTGCATACATATTTTTCCATAGGTTTTTCCTCCTTGTCTTTTTTTTCTTTTTTCTCTTCTTGTTTATCAATATATGTTGGTGCTGTGCTAGGTGCAAATCCTCCCTTGATACGGTGATAGTACTCGTATGTCATAGGGATATCATCAGTTAAAACATCTGCATTGATGACGTCTCCAACAAAAATCGTATGAGTACCAACATCAATCTTCTTGGTGACCTTAACTTCAATAAAGGCCACGGTATAATCAGTAACAACTGGTATCTTTGTCTTCGCTGTCTTAAAGGTGACTCCCGTCATCTTATCAATATCTCGTCCACATTTAAACCCAAATGTCCCGATAAATGACATCGGTGTTTGTTGACCTAGAATTGATAGAGTATATGCATTACTTTTTTTAATAAGCTCATGAGTAAGATTTTTTCGATGTATACTTATCGCAAGTGTCGGTGGTTCAGAAGTGACCTGAAAAACAGCATTTGCTATTTGCCCATTTTCTTTTCCATCATATTTGGAACATACCACATACAACCCATAATTAATCTTTTGTAATGCTTTTTTATCCATTATTTTCTCTCCTTCCCCTAAAACAGTGATTGCAGATTCCTTTAGCTGAGTCATGGACTTCATCAATCTGATAACCATTTTTCATAAATTTTTTTTAAAATTAAAAAAGATTCTAGCATGAACTATGTTCTATTGCATCATTCGGACACGCACTGACACATGCACAGCACTCAATACATTCTGAAACATTATGTGCTACTGCTTTTCCACCTTCAAGTTCGAAAATATCAACAGGACAAGCGGTTACACATTCACCAACACCTGTGCACTTTTCGTGATCAATAATAATTTTTATATCTCCATCTTCAAATTCTTTTTTAGTCATGGAAAAACAACCTCCATATTGTAAAAGAAGAAAGAACGGACATTTAAATTTGTTTCTATGCTTTTGGAAGTAAAACATTCTTGAAATTTTATAATGATATTTCGGTTTTATAAAAAATTTGACTATTAATCTCATAAATATTATCCAATAATCCAAATATATCCTGACATGAAGATATTCTCTGAACTTCATTTTTTAGCTTTTTTAACATATGGCAGGTTGAGAAGTAATAAGGAAGAATTGAACGCATTTTAAGAACACCTTTATATTCGCCGTAGAAATCACAGAGGTTTCGCATATGATCTAAACATATTTCCTTTTTATTTTTAAGGTTTGGATAAGTAAAAATGGAATGGGAAAATACCGACAGAATTTCTGATATAATCCATGGATTTCCAATTAGACCACGTCCAGGCATTACTGCAAATGCACCAGTTTGTTCAATCACATGTTTCGCATCGATCCCTGAAAATATACCACCATTTGCTATGATAGGAATCGATAGATGGTCAACAACTTCTTTTATTGATTTGAAATCGAGTGGTACACCAAATTTTTTTTCTCCTGTTCTGCGATGAATAGTAATTGCAATAGCGCCTGCATCCATCATTTGTTGAGAAAATGAAATAGCATTCAAATCTTTTTTTGTTGCACCAATCCGAATTTTACAGGTTACCGGAATATTAACTGATTTGACGATTGAAGAAGTAATAGAATAGGCATGTTCTTCTTGTTTCATAAGAGATATGCCAGCACCTTTACTAGTGATTTTCTTTATTGTACACCCCATATTGATATCGATATAGTCGTATCCTAAGGACTCAACAATCATTGCTGCCTCACTCATAATTTTTGGATGTGAACCAAAAAGTTGTACCCCATTGTATTGGGTTCCATTTGCTATTTTGAGCATCTGCATAGTTTTTTTATTTTTTCTAACTACAGCTTGAGCACTGACCATCTCAGTAATCATAAATGGTGGGTGAAATTTTGTTAGAATCCGTCTGTAGGGATAATCAGTGTATCCACTAAGCGGGGGAAGCAAAACTTTATATTTGATGAGTCTGTGAATAAAGGAGGAAGAATTCATTTAAAATCCTTAACTAGATAAGAATATTAGTTTTAATTATTTTTTCATCTCGGATATATTATTCTAATGCATCCCTCAGCTACAAGATTGATACAAACACGAAGGTCTAATGATCTCTGATTGTCTTTTATCGAATAAATCTAGTAAAAAATGTGTTGAAATTTTGAAGTTAAAAAAAGGAAAATTTAATTTGGAATATACTATCTTGAATTATACATAAAAGATTTAAACATCCTCTTGATAAAGGAATAACACTGTTCGACAAGATTATATTGATAGGTGAAGAACTATGCCTGAAGAACAAACAGACAAAAACGTAATATTTATTGGAAATAAACCACCGATGAGTTATGTTCTTGCAGTCGTCACTGAGTTCAAGAAAGACAATACTAAAGAAGTGATTATAAAAGCCAGAGGACGCGCTATCAGCCGAGCAGTTGACACAGCTGAAATCGTAAGAAATCGGTTTGTTACAGAAGCTGTAGTAAAAAAGATTCAAATTGGAACTGAGAATCTTACAAACGATGAAGGAATAACACATAACGTTTCCTCGATAGAAATCCACCTTTCAACAGAATAAACACCATAATTTCAGTAAACCCGATGGGAAAATATAAACCCATTTCAATAAGATTTTTTGGAAGAAATATATTTATAATGATAAAAAATTATATTATGAATCCGTTATGTGATTTTAATGAATAAATATTTCGATAATTATAAAAATCGACGTTTTCATGAGCCCATAAGCATATCTGTGACATTCTCTCCGCCATACATGGCGGAGTTTCTCGTTGCCTCTGTTACGTTGCTGGTGGAAACGATTCTAGACTGCTTTGTTGGAGTCACTGATCACGTACATACCGAAGAACGGTTTCCGCATCAGCATCACCAACTGTTCTATAGTAGTTCCTGGACTCCACAAATGTCCTTTCGGATAGCGATGACGGAAATGTGGTTTTCTTTCAAAGATCTCATGAGCAGATGCGCCTTTCAATAGATGAAATGCTTGTGATATGCTCATTGCTGAAGGCATTCCAACAACTGCATGAATGTGGTCAGGCATCACGCTGAGTTCGGAAATGGTGATGTGATATCTGTTGGCGATCTCGTTCAACACTTCTTCACAAAGTTTTTTATTTTCCTCCTGCTTAAACATGTTATATCGATATACGTGGGACACCATTCCAAGTGATACAAATTCTGGCCAATGCCATGGTTACCGCTAATTAGTTTCAAAATATTATGTCCTGAGCAGGTGTTCTATGCAACCCGCCTATGGCGGGTGCGCCTACCCATAAAGAAAACAATTTTCTGACTAAAAGAAGTGCGATTCATCCCACACACTGAAGTGTGGGGATCTCTGGCTTGGATTTCTTTAAGAAAAACGAGTGATCTGTGAACCATCAATTGGAAAAAGTAAGCTCGTGGTTCCCCGGCATGAAGAATGCCGGTGCTGGAATATGTTTTTAGTGTTTCATGCACAATAAAATATATCATGGTATTTTCCTCCTTAGTTCTCAGCGCATTGTTTTACAAATGCCGAATGCCCCGCCAGTAGCTAAGGTGAATTTGCACAGCTGTACTACTGATGATTCTTCTGTTGAATGCTGGACTTTTATAAATAGTGTTTATTGGAATGCTGAGGTTTATGGCTTTTGAATAAACACGCTTAAACAAGTGTTTTATACATGCAACATCGTCCTATTCATCCCTTTTCCATGCCATAAATGGCATGGTTTTCCTCCAATGGGAAACAAAACACTTGAACACGTTTTATGTCAATTCCTGCATGCGATTCATCCCACAAACTGAAGTGTGGGGATTTCTCGATTAGATTTTGTTAAAAAAGGAAAAGAATATTTATTTGAATTTTTCTCAGTGATGTATTCAATTTTAGAGGTTTGAATTCTTCTTATAAACATGACCTCAAGAGCATCGGAATCCACAAGATAACTCTTAAGACCCATGCAATCATTAAAAGAAAGATCAATGTTGATACTAAAGGAGTCAAAAGACGTATTTATTCTTCTATAACATGAAAAGCATTTTTATCATGTTCGTTTTTCCATAGGAAATAGAAAAACAGTATTTTCATCAATTGCTACAACCTTTATGATATCAGTCTCAAAAGATTGAACTTGTGGCTTCTTCAAAATCATTACCTTGTAGTTTTTTGGTTCCATAACCTGAACCTCGTAATTATTTTGACTGATAACTATCATGTCACTTATAAGCTCCTTGCCTCCTAAAATCTTAGCATTTTCAAAATCTTTGGGATTAATACTTCGTTTCTCCCATGTGGTAAGATTAATAAGATGTACACTATTTTGAGAGATCAAGGAAATAAAAAAATACTCTCCATTGAATTCAACGAATTCGCTTTGATGATACGGAGGCAAACGAATTAAATAAGTCACACGGTAAAGCTGTTTACTGTCTTTCATACCAATGTTCTTGAAAGAGGTTGTAATGATACCACCATATTTCTCTTGAACTTTCTTTGCGATTGTTGCACCTACTTGCTTGTCGCTAAGGTAAAAATCAAAGCCCCCATGTTCTTCCGACACATCCGCAATAAACAAATTCCGATGACCTTGCTCTTGCATAGAGGCTATTGTTATCTCCACATACCGACGTATCTTGAGAAGAGTATCATCCAGAATTTTTCGATTATACGGACGAATCTGAATTATTGCCTCATGATAGCCACCAAATTGTTTCGAACAAATATCGCAGGATTGCTGTTTCAAACGAACATATAGATGATGGGATTCCAATATCGGGACATCATCAACCAATCCTGAAATCCCCACATTACATGAGAATCGTTCTGATTCCTCCGTACAAATAACCTCTATTCTTATCTGTTTGAGTTCATAACTGATTGTGAATAATTGTTTAATATATTTTATAAGGACTTGCTCAACGGCATCGTGAGACCAAAGGCTTTTATATTTTAATGACCCACAGTGTACGCATACTGGAATATCAATAAATGATGGTCCTTTAGTAAATTGATGTCTTTTAATATAGCATTCAAGGCAAGATCCTTCTCGAAAGATGATTTTTTCTTCACCACAATCGACACAAAACATATTTGTCACAATTGCAACATACTTTTCTTCCTTAACGTGGAATAGACACCATACATTATAAAGAATGCTCTTAAGAAATTAAGAGAAATGCCCATTCACTTATGATGAAAAAAACAACATCAATGTAAAAAGAGGTGTTAAAACAGAAATTCAGTTAATGTTGTAAAACAAAATATCATGCAGCATAAATACAGACTGTTTAAAAGAATCTAAGAGATATAATATACAATTCGAACTGCTGGAAAACTACAGCCTGCTTGTCATTCATCACAGAATGAACAGAACACCGTTTATTTTTCCTTAAGAGCCTGCATGCCCATATGAAATGCATTTTTATTCACCGTTTTAGATGCAGAGGGGACAGCTTCCATAATCGTCTCTAATAGTATTTCCGAGTCGAACGGTAATATCTCTGTTGCAACAAGGGTACCAAGCATAACACTATTTTTTGTTATTGCACTACCGGCTTTCTTCGCAATTTCCAACGCATTCACAATATAAAGAATTGCACGAGAGCGTATCTCCTTATAAACATCCTCCAAATCGGGATAAGTCTCCTTACTAACTGTGGCTGTAAATGGCACCACTGGATTACAATCAGTAACCACCTTTGTTCCGTTATATGCAAAATGGATATATCGAAGAGCCTCAATCGGTTCCATGCCAATAAGAACATCAGCAGTTCCACTCGCAACAAGGGGGCTTGACACATTACCCATACGCACTGTACAATATACTGATCCACCTCGTTGAGCCATCCCATGAACCTCTGAGGCATAAACATTGACATTAGCCTTCACTGCTGCTTTCCCTAATATATTCGCCGCAGTGATGACCCCTTGACCACCAACACCAGTAAATACAATACTAGTTTTCATCTATATGTCCTCCTTTCGAATCTTAATCGCATGAACAGGACACACTTGTAAACAGTTCCCACATCCATTGCATAAGGTCTCGTTAATCTGGATGCGTCTATCATCCTCGTAATAGAACGCAGGGCATCCAAATTCACTAATACAGACGGCGCATCGTTCACATTTGTCTTGATCCACCATAAAGACATGAATTGATTTACCTTGATGTCTTTTTTCTCTATTTTCAAGGAGGATACATGGAGCTTTACTGACAACAACAGAAGGGCCTTTGAAATCTAATGCTCGTTTGAATGCCTCAGTTGTTTTTCGTATCGCATTAGGATTCACTATCTCGATATGTTCAATGCCACATCCTTTAACAACTTCTTCTATAAGAATGCGTTTCGCCTGTTTACCCATACCATCAATATCTGTACCAGGATGAGGTTGATGACCTGTCATCGCAGTCGTTCTGTTATCAAGGACGGTGATAACCACATCATGATTATGATGTGCTGCATTCACAACAGGTGGAATACCTGAATGGAAAAACGTAGAATCACCCATAAACGAGATAATTTTCTGATCGGTGGATACTGCAAGTCCGCATGCAATTCCTGCATTAGACCCCATACAGAGAAGCAGATCAGCTATTTGTAAAGGTGGTTCCTTTCCAAGAGTATAACACCCTATATCAGTTGGATATATCGTTGAGTCAGGTGCAGCTTTTTTTGCTGCATAATATGTTGCACGATGAGGACAACCTGGACAAAGAGTTGGCGGTCTACTTGGAAGTGAAATTTCTACAGACTTTTGCTTTCTTGATAAAAATTTACGTTTGAAGATTTTTGCTAATACAGAAGTCACAATATCTGGAGTATATTCATATAAACGTGAGAAATGCCCAGTTGATTTGCCAAGGATTGTTACTGATACGCCCATATCATACGCAAGGGCTTTGAATTGGTTTTCTAAAAACGGCTCCAACTCCTCAACAACAACAATGGTATCACAAGATTTGATGAAACGTTTGCACATTGATCTTGGAAGTGGATTGGTCATACCTAGTTTTAGAATGCAGACATTAAGTGATAAATCCTCAGCTGCTTCTTTCGCATAATTATAAGAAACTCCTGAAGCAACAATGCCCATTTTACTTTTCTTACCATGCTGAATGAGTTCATTGAAGGGCGATCTGTCAGAAAGTTCCGCAGCTTTTTCCATTTTATTTAATAACTCAAGGTGCAGCTTTCGTGCTACAGCTGGTACTGGTACCAAGTTTGGATTTTTTTCAAAAAAACCTTTTCCTTTTGGTTTTTTCGGTTTTTCAGAGGTAATAGGGCCACGAGCATGATTTAATCTTGTCGTTGTTCGAATTAGGATAGGCAATTTTAATTCCTCTGATAAATCAAATCCCATACGAGTCATTTCTTTTGCTTCTTGTGGCGTCGTTGGTTCAAGCATAGGGGCATTACCGAATAATGAAAAATACCGGTTGTCCTGTTCATTCTGTGATGAATGACAAGCAGGATCATCAGCAGATACAATGACATGACCTCCTTTACATCCCACATACAAATATGTCATAAATGCATCACTAGCCACGTTCAATCCAACATGTTTCATACATGTAAGACTTCGTAACCCACAAAACGAGGCAGCTGCAGCTACTTCCAATGCAACCTTTTCATTGGTTGAATACTCAAAGTAAAAAGACGGTGTCTTGTTTTGTTTTTTTAGGTACTTGGCAATAGCGGAAAAGGTGTCAGCAATCTCAGAAGAGGGTGTACCAGGATAGGTCGTTGCAATATCGACCCCTGCTTCTATAGCACCACGAGTAATGGCTTCGTTGCCCAGTAGCAAAATTGTTTTTCCCGGTTTTTCTTCTATTATATCCATGACGTTTCTCCCCAATTACAGTGATAATGCAAGATTCTTTGAAACGGTGAACTCTGAAAACCATATAAATCTAACTCAAATACATTTAAATCTTCAGTGATTGGAGCACAATATATACATAATCCAACCGACTTACTTCTTCTCTATGAATTTAATACCAGTGATGACCATTGGTGGGTCTGATCCATCGGGTGGCGCAGGTATTCAAACAGATATCAGAACTTTTCAAAGTCTCGAGTTACACCCCCTCAGCATTATCACAAGTATCACTGTCCAGAATACACAGGCTGTGAGAAAGGTTATTCCATTGAAACCTTGTATTATTCAACAACAAATCGAAGCAGTTATGGAAGATATCCCTGTAAGATATGTAAAGACGGGGCTTCTCCATAATGCAGCAATCGCTAAAGAAATCGCCGATGCGGGTACAAAATACAAATGGGATCTCATTGTTGACCCGGTATTGACATCAACATCTGGTGATATTATTACTTCTTTACGGTTTGAAAAGGAAATCAAAAGAATACTTCTACCAATCTCTCGAATCATCACACCAAATATTCCTGAAGCTGAATTATTGTCAAATATGAGAATTGAATCTCTAGAGGACATGAAAATCGCTACGCAACAGATGTACTCACTTGGAGCGAAAAACGTGATTGTCAAAGGAGGTCACCTTTTTGGATCAACTGCTTATGACGTCATGTTTGATGGAAAAAAAACAAATGTGCTTTCATTGCCAAAAATACCACATAGAAAGGCGCATGGATCAGGATGCACCTTTTCTGCATTGTTGACAGGTTTTATTGCCAGAGAACTACCAATAGAAACCGCTTTTTTTCAAGCAAAATATGCTCTATGGCATATGATTTATACAGGATACAAAATTGGAAAAGGATCCGATGTGCTTAATGTATCCGCCAAGGCAGTTAATGATATTCCAATGGATCTGCAAACACAAGATCATGTTGAAACATGGATGAAACTTTATGAAATTGTTTCAATCCTTCCACCGATTCTTCCAATAACATTCATCCCAGAAGTAGGTTGTAATATAGGTTTTGCGTTGTCAGACGCAAGAACAAGATATGATATCTGTACGATAGATGGACGAATCATACGAACTGTAACGGGACCACATCGCTGTGGGCAACTGCGTTTTGGAGCGTCAAAACATATTGCGTCAATCATTCTTGCTGCAATGCAAAAATATCCGACAATTCGGTCTGCCATGAACATCAAATATACTCCGTCTTTCCTTTCGCTTTGCAAAAAGGCAGAGTATGCAATCGCATCATTCCATAGAGATGAAGAGCCTAAACATGCTTTATCAACCATGGAGTGGGGTACAACCGCTGCATTAAGTACAATGGATGTCTGTCCTGACATAATCTATGACATTGGTGGTATTGGAAAGGAACCAATGATTCGAATTCTTGGAACAGACCCAAATGATGTCATGATAAAACTCAAGAAGATAGTAGATTTGACTAAAAAAGAATAAATATCTTTGTGAATGAACTGACATCAAGCTAACTAATTTGCAACTTGATAAAGAATAAATCTATCAATTATATCCATATTTTTGATAATCAATTAAATAAGCAACTTAACCGAAACTTGAAGGCCAATAAAAAGGAGACTTCCATGAACACCCTATTCTAATACCAAAGCAAAAAATATCATTCTAGCCTTGAAAAAATGATGGTTTTTTTTATGTGTTTATCCATAAGCAGGGGCGAAAGATTTATTAATTCTGGTCCTGTTTGGAGAGGCACTAGAAACATTAAAAGGACAAAAGATTCTCAGGAGATAAAGAAGTATGACAGAAAATGAAACAGCCGATGAAAATGAAAACACAATATTTGTTGGGAACAAACCACCAATGAGCTACGTTCTCGCCGTTGTCACTCAGTTTAATGGAGGATCAGATAACGTTACGATAAAAGCAAGAGGACGAGCCATCAGCAGAGCTGTTGATACCGCAGAAATCGTACGAAATCGGTTTGTAAAGGACGCTAAAGTAAAAGACATCGCTATTGGAACTGAGGTAATTACAAATGAAGAAGGCCGAAGTTCAAACGTCTCATCAATTGAAATAACATTGTCAACAAAATAAGGGCATTCGCTGAACAATCAATGTCAAGAAAGGAACCCTTATTTTCTTTTTTCTTCAAAAATTTTTTATAACGAGCATAAACAAATAGAATGTATGGAACACGTAGATTGATGCATTCATCATAGAAAAGCAAAATACTTTTAATAAGAGCAAACATTATGTGTTGCTGTTGATTTTACATGGTCAATTATATTATTGTAACTGGTGGAGTTATTTCTGGTTTAGGAAAGGGTATTACCACCGCATCAGTTGGCAAAATCTTACAACTACATGGGTACAAAGTTACTGCCATAAAAATAGATCCATATATCAACTGCGATGCTGGTACACTCAGACCAACCGAACATGGCGAGGTGTGGGTCACAGAAGATGGTGGGGAAATTGACCAAGATCTTGGTCATTATGAACGTTTTCTAGATATTAATATCCCTAAACATCATAATATCACAACTGGTCAAGTATATAACGCAGTCATTGAAAAAGAACGAAAAGGAGAGTATCTTGGAAAAACAGTTCAACCTATCCCCCATGTAACTGATGAAATCAAACAAAGGATACGAAGGCCGGCGAAAGAAGGAAAATTTGATTTCGTCCTTGTTGAAATAGGGGGGACTGTCGGTGATTATGAAAACGTATTATTCCTGGAAGCAGTGCGTCAGATGAAACTTGAGGGCGACAAGGTCCTATTCATCCATGTAACTTATGTTCCAGTTCTTGAGGCGCTAGGAGAGGCGAAAACAAAACCAACGCAACATTCTGTTAAATTACTTCGAGAAATTGGAATCCAACCAGACTTTATCGTCGCACGTGCAGATAGTCAACTGGACGGAATAAGAAAGAAAAAAATTGCACTTTTCTGTAATATTCATGAAGATGATGTCATCTCTGATTCTAATATCGATTATGTCTATGCGGTTCCACTACTTTTTGAGGAACAGGATTTCTGTAAGAAAATCCTAAGAAAACTACATTTAAGAAAAGATATTGATGATATCAAACCATGGAAGGAATTCATCACAAATATTCGAAATCTTGAAAAAAAAATCACTATTGGTATTGTTGGAAAATACTTTGATATTGGTACTTCGCAACTATCAGATTCATACATATCCGTTATTGAGGCAGTAAAACATGCTGCTTGGGAAAATAACCTAGAACCAACAATACAGTGGATCGATTCGAAAGAATTCGAAGATCATCCTCAGAATTTAAAGACCTTAGAAAAAGTTGATGGCGTTATTGTCCCTGGCGGTTTTGGTCTTTCAGGCATACAAGGAAAAATTGATACTATACGCTATGCACGAGATCATGGTCTTCCATTCCTTGGATTATGCTTAGGGATGCAACTAGCTGTAGTGGAATTTGCACAACATATCTGCAGATTAGAAGGTGCCAATTCGAAAGAATTTATGAAACAAACGAAATACCCTGTCATTGATTTTATCCCTGAACAAGTCAGCATACTTCAGGAGTCTCGCTATGGTGCTACTATGAGATTGGGATCCTATCCTGCAATTCTTAAAAGTGGAACGATAATTCATAGTTTATATGGAACAGTAGAAGTTACTGAAAGACATAGACATCGTTACGAAGTGAATCCCGATTATGTAGAAACGTTAGAAAATCATGGTCTTGTTTTCTCAGGTCGTTCACCCGATGGAATATTGATGGAATTCATGGAATTACCAACTCATCCTTTCTTTGTTGCTACCCAAGCCCATCCTGAGTTTAAATCTCGACCGATGAAACCTGCCCCTTTATTCAATGGTCTTGTTAGAGCAGCAGCAAAAAAGAAAAATATTTCAGGCTTGCCTATTAAACAACTAGCTTAAACAAAATTTTTCCTATCATTCTTATCATAAGATATACTTCAATAAAATGGGGGTTTTTTAAAAAAACCATGATTACTTTTCTCCCTATTTTTTCAAGTATAATGTATGTTAGTAGACTTAGGTAAAATAGAAGAATAGATGAGAAAAAACAGTATTTCGAAGTATACCTGTTGTTTATCTTTTTGTGAATTCTTTCCCTTTTTCTATTGGCTTAATGGTTCCATGTATGACTATGTTCAACATTCATTCAAATTTAATTTTTGTGTATCAATAATGATTATATTGTTTTTTCCTTTAAAAAAATTCACAAAGTTATTATTATTGATAAACCAAGAAGAGCAGGTTAATTATAGCAAAAAGTAGGATATATCCTACTTTTTAAGATAAGCATCAATTGCTTTTGCCGCTGTTTTTCCTGCACCCATTGCAAGTATTACCGTTGCTGCACCAGTTGCAATATCCCCCCCAGCATATACCCTAGGAATGTTTGTTTGGCCATATTGATCTATTTTGATGTTCCCCCATCGTTCAACCTCTAAACCGCTGGTAGCCTCAGGAATCAGAGGATTAGGACTTTGACCAATTGCTATAATCGCGGTATCAATGTCTATCATAAACTCTGTATTCTCAATGGGGACTGGTCTTGCCCGACCTGAAGCATCTAGCTCTCCAAGTCTCATTTCAATACATTCAACTTGTTTTACATTCCCATTTGTATCGCTAATAAACCGTATAGGATTAGTCAATAGTTTAAAAATAACTCCTTCTTCATGGGCATGCTCAATTTCCTCTTTTCTAGCAGGCATCTCCTTTTCGGAGCGCCGGTAAATAACATATGCTTTTTCGGCACCAAGTCGTAACGCTGTTCTAGCACAATCAATGGCAACGTTTCCTCCACCAAAGGTAGCTACTTTCTTACCGATTTTAATTGGTGTGTCATATTCAGGAAATTTGTATGCTTTCATCATATTGACGCGAGTTAAAAACTCATTTGCAGAGTAAACACCGGCGAGATTCTCGCCATCAATGTTTAAAAAACTGGGAAGTCCAGCCCCAGTTCCAATAAAAACAGCATCAAACTCACTTAAGAGTTCTTCAACATCAACTGTTTTTCCAACGACAACGTCATATTGTATTTCCACTCCAAGTTTTTTTATATACTCAACCTCGGCACTAACAATTTCCTTAGGAAGACGAAACTCAGGTATCCCATACATCAGAACACCACCTGGTGCATTTAACGCTTCGAAAATGATTACGTTATGCCCTTTTTTTGCTAAATCCCCTGCACATGTAAGGCCTGCAGGACCTGCACCCACAACCGCAATCTTTTTTCCTGTTGGTGCAGGTATTTTTGGTGGATTTTCACCTTTTTTCCGAGCGTAATCAGCAACAAAACGCTCAAGACGACCTATACCGACAGACTCTCCAAGTTTTAACAAAGTACATTTGCCTTCGCATTGCTCTTCATAAGGGCATACCCGACCGCAAACGGCTGGAAGGTTTGTCTTTGTTTTAAGGATGATCGCTGCCTGTTTAAAATCACCTTTTGTTATCTCTTTAATAAATTCAGGTATATCAATTCCTACAGGGCAACCTTCTGTACAAGGCCGGTTCTTACATTGTAGGCAACGCTTGGATTCGGCAATAGCAGTCTGCTCATCATAACCAAATGGTACTTCATTAAAATTATGAATACGCTCTTTGGGATCCTGCTCAGGCATCTTGTGTTTCTCTTTTGTGACTTTCATAACTAATCAACGATCGCAATTTTACAGGCATGTTTCTCCTCATCTACAAAACGCCTGTTTCTAAGCATAAGGTTGTCAAAATCGACCTGATGGCCATCAAACTCTGGTCCATCAACACAGGAAAACTTTGTTTTCCCTCCAACAGTCACACGGCACCCTCCACACATTCCTGTCCCATCAACCATTATTGGATTAAGACTCACTATTGTCCTAATATCATATTTACGTGTTAGATCTGCAACAACTTTCATCATAATCACGGGACCTATTGCCCAAACAACATCGATTTTGATATGATCATCGATAAGTTTCTGTAAAACTTCACTTACAAAACCCTTTTGCCCTTTTGAACCATCGTCAGTGGCTATGAATAATCGGTCGCTATGTTTTCCAATTTCTTTTTCAAGCATTAATAGCTCTTTGCTTTTTGCACCAAGAATGCTAACAATATTGTTACCTGCTTTTTTTAAAGCAGAAACAATGGGATATAAAGGAGCAATTCCAACGCCTCCACCGATGCAAACTACCGTCCCATATTTTTTTATTTCAGAGGGCACACCTAAAGGACCCGCAAAATTTAGAATCGTATCTCCTTTGTTCATCATACCAAGTTTTTTTGTTGATTTTCCAACTTCCATAAAAATAATAGTAATACTACCTTGTTTTGTATCATAATCTGCTATGGTGAGCGGAATTCTTTCCCCTTTTTCATCTATTCTGAGAACAATAAATTGTCCAGGTTTGGCCTTCTTTGCAACAAGAGGTGCATCAATTCTCATTAGTTTAACGTTTTCAGACAATGTTTTTTTTTCAAGAATTGCATACATAGCATACCTCAAATTCAAGTTTTTTATGTGGTAATGTATAACAAATTGGTTTTTTAAAACTTTTACATCTATGAAAAGTACTTATACGTTTAACTTAATCAATAGGGTTCATAATGCAAGCAAATGACCTTAGAAAAATTAATAGACTGCTACCAAAAGAGCGTACTCTCTCATGAATACGAACAAATAGTTTAAATGATTAACCGACATTACCAAGACTTACGGTAGTATTGGATGTCGTTTGAAATAAAAGTGGTCAGCAATACACCATTAATTGGTGAAACAGACCCTGAAAATGCTGCAAAAACATTCTTTGAACAAATAGGATATTTATCAAAAGGATCTGACCCAACAATCCCTTACGCAATTTTTGCAGAATATTTTATAAAACATCCAGCAAAAGCATGGTTTGTCGAGGAATTATCCATTCAACTTGATACATCAAAACCAACAATATATAGGCATCTTAACAAACTAAAATCGTTAGATATCCTTGAAGAAATTCAGATATTTGATGAAGCAACAAACCAGAATAAAAAAGCATATCGGCTTCGTTATGGGGATCTTAAAAAGGCATGGAATTTCGTTGAAGCCCATGTTAAAGTTGCTATGGAAAATTATGGAAAGTCAGTTGAACATTTGCAAGAAATCATGATAAAAGAACAACAAAGAGGCAAAATAAATGAATGATAAACCAGAGATTGAGCTTACACAAGGATCGATATATAGAATTTATTCATTAGGCGCCAGAGATCGTATGCTCGAAACAGCCGGGTTATTTGAAGGATATATGACGATCGGTATCGAAGAGGTGGGTTTAATGATTCGTATAAATGAAGAGGGAGGAGATATGGTTGATAAAATCCGTATTGTCCCCCTTCATGCAGTCCTTGCAATCGATGTTCTTCGATCAAAACCAAATGATACAAAAAAAGAAGACAGTGAGATCCCACATTACGTAGGTTGAAAACATAGATGTCTATCAAGATATATCTATTATAGTTTTATATTGAGAAAAATAATATGGATATCCAAAATTAATAATTAAACCTAAGTTAATTCAATGATGAGAAATGTGGTTTTTATTGACGGAAAAATTGCACCACATTTAACAAAAAACGATTTATATTGAACTTCAATTGAGTTGAAAGTTAGATTAACTGAGCTTGAGCTCCAATTTTATAATTTGATAAGTCATCATACACATCATCTTCTTTCAAAACAGCCATAATTTCTTCAGATGAAGACGAGAGTTTAATTTCCCGAGTTCGGCCATATCTGCCTTTTGAGATAACTCTAGCGGTAATAATGCCAAGCATATCCAATTCAGAAATCAAATCTGCAATTCTACGTTGTGTTAATGGATCTGTTCGTACTTTTCGACAGAGGTCCTTATAAATATCATAGACTTCCCCAGTTGTGATAGGACTTACAGTTTCTTTCTGCAAATCATGTTGTTGTTGCAGTATAATTGCTAATAAAATTAACTTAGATTGGGCAGGCAGTGTTCGAACGACTTCATGAACTCTGTCTGTTTCTATTTTATTTTGCGCCAATCGAACGAATTTTTTGGAGATACTTGAAACACCTTGTCTTTCGGCTAATTCCGCTGACATTCGTAATAAATCAAGAGCTCGTCTCGCATCACCATGTTCTTGTGCGGCTAAAGCAGCACATAGAGGAACAACATCACTTTCTAAACAAGCTGGTTTCAAGGCAATTTCTGCCCGTTGGTTTAAAATATCTTGCAACTCTGCAGCATCATATGGTGGAAAAATTATATTTTCTTCTCCTAAACTTGATTTAACACGCGGGTCTAAAAATTCTGTAAATTTTAAATCATTTGATAAGCCAACAATAGAAACTTTTGCGTAGTTTAAATTACTGTTTATTCGGGATAAATTATATAGGGCTTCGTCCCCTTTTAGTTTATCAATCTCATCAAGAATAATGACATTAACTCCTTTATTTTTATCCATCATTTGTATGAGTTTTGAGAACACTTCATCAGTTGGCCATCCTGTAAAAGGGATGCGTTCAGACCATTCTCCAATAAAATGATTCGCAATGTTTTGAAGAAGGCGATATTGAGTATCGACAACTTCACAATTAATATAGATAAAATTAACTTGTTTACCCATCTCTTCTCCTTTCTTTAACAGTTCTCCCCCAACAAATTTTGTGACAATAGTTTTTCCAGTTCCTGTTTTTCCATAAATGAAAATGTTTGAAGGCGTTTCACCACGTAAAGCCGGTACAAGAATAGATGCAATCTCGTTAATCTCATTTTCTCTATGAGGCAAAACACTAGGCATATATGTTGATCTCATGGCTTCTCTATTTATAAATAAACCATTTGAAAGCAGAAGATGCCCAAAAATATCACTATTAACAGTCTTTGTTGGAAAGAAACTCACCCTTTTTTGAAATATCTTGTCAGTATTTAATATTATGTATTTTTATAATCTTAGGAAGGAAAATAAATTATTTACTATTGTTTAAGGGGACCTTTATTTCATATGGAATGCTGGAAAACATCTTATTCATATTTCCATTTCAACAATATTATTTTTAATAAAATGAAAATGTTCAAATATACCTAACTATATACATTTATGGATATACTCACGTCACATTTCTTTCTCTATTTTGCTACCCCACGTCTTTAAAGTTCCACACGAAATCAAAGGGTCCCCTTTTTTGTGAAAAATGTAAATTTTACTGTTTAAATTATTAAATCACATGAAAAATTTTTTTGAATTTTATATATAAATAGTATGTATTGTGCATCAATAAAAGAAAAGGAAGTTGCCAGGGTGATACTAGTAACAATGTTTACAATTTTTTTTAGTTTCCGATAATAACTACGTCCTTTACAGACTTAATGGATGTAAATGGAAACACCAGATTTCCCTGTTCATTTAAATGATATAAACGAGGATCTACGTCATCAGAAGGTTCAATTAAAATCTGCATTAATTGACCTGTCCGTTCATCAACCGTTGAATTTCTAAAAATTCCAAGATATAAGCCTTCTTCGCTCATAACTGTTTTTCCTCTTAACTCATTTTCTAAGATTTTCATAACTTAATCCCACCTCGCAATTGATACAATTATAAATATTGAATGTCCTTATCTCTTTTATCTTTTTTGGCTAAACTACTTCCAAGATCTTTAGAAACTGTTTGATAATACTTAACCAACTCTTCAGTTAAACTTGGTCGAATGTTTTTTAAAGCCTCTTCGAAATGTTTTAACCCAACTGTATTGCTATTAATATTTTCTCGGAGGGCTATCATTGCTGCTTCTCTGCACAATGCTTCAATATCCGCACCTGAAAAACCATCTGTCTTCTTAGCAAACTCTTCCAATAAGATATCAGATTCAAGAGGCATAGATTTGGTATGTATCTTGAATATTTCTTTCCGAGATTCTAGATCAGGAGCAGGAGTCAATATCAATCTGTCAAATCTGCCTGGTCTTAGCAAAGCTGGATCGATGAGATCCGGTTTGTTTGTTGCACCGATAATAACTACACCCTCCATACTTTCAAGACCATCAATACTTGTTAACAATTGATTAACAACACTTTCAGTTACATGGGATCCAGAATATATACCTCTTCGAGGTGCAATTGCATCAAATTCATCTAAAAACACAATCGATGGTGACACCTGTTTTGCCTTTTTGAAGAGCTCACGAACGGCTTTTTCACTTTCACCGACCCATTTACTCATGACTTCAGGACCTTTAATTGATATAAAATTCGCTTTAGATTCATTTGCAACTGCTTTCGCAAGAAGTGTTTTTCCGGTTCCTGGGGGTCCATAGAGCAGAATCCCTCTTGGGGGAGTAATCCCTAACCGTTTAAAAACCTCAGGTTGAGATAATGGCCATTCAACTGATTCGCGAAGCTGCTGTTTAACCATATTCAAGCCACCAATATCTGCCCAAGTTATCATTGAGACTTCAACAAAAAATTCACGCATAGCAGAAGGTTCAATACCTCGTTGCGCTTCTTTAAAATCATCCATCGTAACTTCCATTTTTTCCAATACTTCTACAGGAATTGGTTTTTCTAAATCTATTTCAGGCAAATATCGTCGAAGCGCATTCATTGCCGATTCTCTAGCAAGCGCCGCTAAGTCAGCACCAACATAACCATACGTAATATTTGCAATATCTTCCTTCATTTTATTTACAGATAATTCATTTACTTTATCAAAAAAATCTTTTGATAATATCTCCGTTTCTATTAAGTTTTTAATGATGTCTCTCACTTGTGACGTTTTTTGATTGGAGCTTTCCGGAGAAGAGATAATATTCTGGTCATCTTTTGTCCGTTTTATTAGGCTGTCTTTCAAATCTTTGATTTCACGAACTAATGACTTCATTAATTCTTTATTTTTTTCGCTTGAGAGTATAATTTCTTTAACAAGAGCGATTTCTTCCTCTCGTTTTTTAATCATTTTTTTTAAGTTTTTAATTTCTTGATTTTTTTGAAATTCAGAGGCTATATTTTTAATTTTTTCTTCAATACCTTTGTTACTTTTATTTATTTCTTCTTTAATCCGATTTATCTCGTCAATTGATTTATTTTCATGTTGGTTAAGCATTTCTAACAGTACGTTGCTGGCTATTTCAAAATCAAAATGTTCCAAAGGCATACCTCGTGTATGAATTTGTAAAATCTCTCTTCGACCATCCCGATCGGGCGCGTCAATACGTATCTCTCTATCAAATCTACCCGGTCTTCTTAAAGCAGGATCCAATGAATCAGGGATATTAGTTGCACCAATGACAATAAGATTCCCACGTCCTTTTAACCCATCCATCAATGTCAACAATTGAGAAACAACCCGTTTTTCTACTTCACCATGGGTTTCACTACGTTTTCCTGCGATAGCATCGATTTCGTCAATGAATATAATGGCAGGGGCATTCTTTTCTGCTTCATCGAAAATTTTTCTTAGGTTTTCTTCACTTTGCCCATAAAATTTGCTCATAATCTCTGGTCCATTTATAGTGTAAAAACTTGCACCAGATTCGTTTGCTACCGCTTTTGCAATCAATGTTTTTCCAGTTCCTGGGGGGCCGTGGAGTAAAACCCCCTTTGGAGGATCAATTCCAAGTCGATTGAAAATTTTTGGGTGCTTTATTGGTAGCTGAATCATTTCCTTTACTTTTTCAAGTTCATCCTTTAATCCACCAATATCTTCATAGCTAACTCGAGGGCCTTCAGGCTCCAATTGTTGAGCCGCCTCTTCTTTTACCTGAATTATGGTGTCCTCATTAATTGATACAATGCCATTAGGCGAAGTATTAAAAATGATAAAAGGCAAAGAACTCCCGAATAATGCAATTCCGGGAACAATGATTGTATCTCCCTTTGTCAACGGTCTTTTTAACAATCCTTTCTTAATCAAAATTTCAATTCCACTACCAAATTGTATTTGCTGTCCTTTTGATATCAAGGGCGCAAGTGTAACAGTGTGGGCAGGACTAACTGTTGCCTTCCGTACAGTAACGGTATCTCCAAGACCTGTTCCTGCATTCTTTCTTGTAAGATTGTCAATTCGAATAATTCGTTTTCCTTCATCGGATGGATGAGCTCTCCATACCACAGATGATGTACTTTTCGTCCCTTCAATCTCAATGATGTCACCAATAGAAAGATCTAGCTCAATTCTTGTTTGATGATCAATACGGGCTCGGCCATATCCAACGTCTTGCTGAAACGCTTCAGATACTTTTAGCATAACTTCTTTTCTAATCATATGAGCCTCAACAATAATTGTTGTTTATTTCACAATTGATACCTAATGTATTGTTAAAATGTTTAAGAGTGTTCCGATAATTAGTCTTATTTGTGTTCTGTCATATAACCAATCATCATATTGTGTTAGATATGAAAAAATTCTATAAATAATTGACTATATTTAACTCCCAATATTTTCTTTTAAAAATGAAAAAAAGGAACAACAAGATAGCAAATCATGCGCATCGTTAATTAACATCATTTCTATTCTAAATCGAGTCTATTGTCCAAAGATTTTTCCAGGTAAGATAAAAATTTCAGGAGATACAATTTACTTTTTTCTTGTATGCCTTTTTAGAAATATTCATTATAATGTTATGTTGTTTACATAACAATGAAATCAGAAATTAGAATTCTAGGTATCGATGATGGTCCGTTTCATTTTTTAGATAAAAGAACGGTACTTATTGGCGTTGTAATGCGTGCAAGCGGTTATATGGAGGGTGTTCTTAAGAAAGAGATAACGATCGATGGTTCAGACGCGACAAAAATTATCATTGACATGATTAATAACACCAGACATCGTAAACAATTAAAAGCGATGATGCTTGATGGTGTCGCTCTTGGGGGATTCAATATAGTTGATATTCCTCAGGTAGTTGAAGAGACATCTCTTCCGATTATTAGCGTTACAAGAGACAAACCCAATTTTGAAAAAATTAAGAAAGCGTTATGCGCTCATTTTGATGATTGGGAAATAAGATATTGTATCATTACAAAAGGACAATTGTTTGAAATGCAAACCCCGTATAATCCCATTTTTGTAAAATTCGTTGGAATAACATATGAAGAAGCAAAAGAAATAATAACGCTTTCAACAATACGAGGTGTTATACCTGAACCAATCAGAATTTCACATCTTATTGCCTCAGGTATTGTTCGAGGCGAATCTTATGGTAAAGCCTAAAGCCATAGTGGATGAAAATTTATGCCTTTCTTGTGGTGGTTGTGTTTCTGTGTGCCCTCAAGATGCAGTGAGCCTAAGAAATTTGATTGCCTATATTAATCCAAACAAGTGTATTTCTTGTGAAATTTGTGCAAATGCCTGTGCCATTGGCGCAATTTATATGGAGGTTCATTAACCATGGCTTATGATGTTATAGTTGTAGGTACTGGCCCTGCAGGAAGTGTTACCGCACGATTTGCAGCAGAACATGAAGCAAAAGTGTTAATGATCGATCGTCGAGCTGAGGTAGGGATTCCCGTACTCTGTGGTGAAGGCATCAGCCAACGAATTGACAAGTGGGGGATGCTAGAAGGGACGAAGTGGATAGCTAGTAAAATGGATGGGGCAAAGATTTTTTCTCCTGATGGAACCAAGGTAACGCTGTCGAAAGAGATGGCTGGAAACGAAACAGGATACGTTGTTTACCGTGATTTATTTGATAAAGAACTTGCACGACAAGCAGGAAAAGCTGGAGTTGAAATACAATTACGAACGGAAGCAATTGGTCTTATAAAGGATAAAAAAGGAAAAATTACTGGTGTTAACGTCAGACAATATGATGAAGAATTTGAGATAAACGCAGATATTATTGTTGGAGCAGATGGTATTGAATCAAAAATTGGCAAGTGGGCAGGTATTCATACAGCGTTGAAACCATCCGATTTAGAAACATGCATGCAATATACAATGACTAATATTGAGTATCCCTCTGATTATACGGAATTTTATCTAGGAAAGAAGATTGCGCCAGGTGGATATATTTGGATATTTCCTAAAGGAAAAAGCACATTTAACATTGGTATAGGTATTATTGCGAGTTTAAGTAAACCTGGTTTAGCAAAACAGTTGCTAAATCGTTTCATTAACACACGCCCCGAGATAAAAAAAGGAACCTGTTTGCGCATTCTTAGTGGTGCAGTACCTGTTTCTAAACCAGTAGAAACGATTCGCGACAACCTACTTCTAGTTGGTGATGCAGCACGTCATGCAGATCCAATAACAGGGGGCGGATTAACAACCGCATTGGAGGGTGGAAAGATTGCAGGGGAAACAATTGGGGACTGTGTACAAAGACAAACATTTAATAAAGAAGCACTATCATTATATGAAACTCAATGGAAACAGGCATTTGGAGAAAAACTCATCCGTGATTATCTTGTCAAGGAGATTATGCTCGATTTTGAGGATAAAACTCTCAATATGCTTGCGGATTCTTTGAAAGATTATAAATTTGAGGAATTCAGTACGTTGAGCCTAGTGAAAGCCCTCGTATTAAAACATCCAACACTTCTTATGAAGCTCAAGCCTCTTATACGTTTTTCTGAAAAAATGAAGTGAAATGGTTAAATTTATGAGATTCGGTATCGTTTGTAATCCCAATAAAAAAAAATCCGTTTTGCTTTCAAAAGATATTTATGAGTTTCTTTCTAAAGAGAATGAAGTGTTTGCCGAAGAAGACTTAGCTCGTTTTATAAAAGTACAGAGTTACACTCGTTCCGAATTAGGAAGAAAGGCAGATATACTTGTGACTATCGGTGGTGACGGAACGATTCTCAAAGTGTTACAAGATATCGATAAACCGATTTTTGCTGTTAACTCTGGAGGTATGGGTTTTCTTTCCGAGGTTGAATCTAAATATGCATTGGAGGGTTTGCAACGGGTTATTGAAGGAAGATATACTGTTGAAGAACGGGCGAAATTAAAGATATTGTTCAATGGATTACGTATTACAGACGCGACAAATGAGGTGACTTTACAAACAGCACGAATTGCGAAGATTATGTATTTCCATTTGTTTGTAGAGGGCGAACTATTAGATTCCCTTGGGGCAGATGGTGTGATTATTGCAACGCCGACGGGTTCTACAAGTTATGCATTAAGCGTTGGAGGCCCGATTTTGGATCCATCGGTCAACGCAATGGTTATTGCACTACTTGCACCTTTTCGTTTATCTGCTCGTCCATGGGTTATTCCATTACAAAAGAAAATCAGATTGAGTATCTTACCTAAAAGCAAAGAAACAAAGCTTGTGATTGATGGAGATTATTCAATCGATGTATCACACAATGACGAGGTTATCATCACAGGTTCTGAAAAAAAAGCTCGGTTTATTCGGTTTGGGGAATCTTTTTATCAGATGGTTAGGTTAAAGCTCATTCGATAGCGATTTATATGTCTTTTTTTAAGAAAAAGCAACCAATGCCCTTCATACAAACATCTTGGAGGATCACACAGAAGTGTTTATCACTTATCTGTGAGAGTGCAAAATCAACTTTTCCTTTCGAGTTTGCAGGGTTGTTGAGAGTCTCAGAGACAGAACTAGATATGATTACTGAAATTATGCTTCTGCCTGGAACGATCGCAGGTGATGCTCATGCAATTTTTCAAATGCATATGCGCCCTGTTGATTTTTTTTTGGTCGGAACTGTGCATAGTCATCCATCAGAGTCATTTTATCCTTCTGAGGCAGATAAACAATTGTTTCGTAAATATGGGAAAGTTCATATGATTGTAGCACATCCCTTTGATGAACATTCGTTCAAGGTATATGATGCAGATGGTAAGGAAACCATCATGCAAATTGTGTACTAATATTGGGATGCAGATGATAGAAATATGAGTCAGGTATCGCCCCTTGATGTAGTTATTCTAGCTCCTCTTTCTCCAGTGTTTGGCTTGATCATATTTTGGTTTATGCAGTTGTTATTTATCGAAAGTCAAAAATATTCACTTGGAAAATTAAATAAAAAATTTAATGCATTAATTCGATTTACTAATTTTATAGGTTTTTTTTTCCAAACGTTGTGTCAAGCTCTTGGGTACACAGTTACTAAAAGTGGTATTTCTCATTATCATCTAAGTGTTGATTATGGTCAAGTTGATCCAAAAAAGGCAAAAAGTGGATTATTTGAATGGATTTCCAATGTGTTTCTATATCTAGGACCATTTTTTATTCCACCTCTTTTACTTTTGCTGTGTTCGTTATTTTTAATACCTGATGGAATTGTATTCACTGAAAATACGACGTATACCTTTTCTGCAAATTTAATCGCGTTCTCCTCGAACTTATATGTATTTTCATTCAATCTTTTTACCTTTTTTTTCTCAATTGACTTATTACATCCGGCACATGTTGGATTTTTTCTTTTATTTATTCTTTTAGGATTGGGTATTCGTCCAAGTTATATTGAAAAGAAATCATTTAAAAAAATTAATATGTTTTATGATCTAAAAAATATTAAGGATAATCTACTAAATCATCCAGTTTATATAATTATGTTTTTACTTTTTTCCTATTGTATTTCATATGTTTCAGTACTGTTAAATGGAAATTGGTATGTTTCATTATTTTCAGTATTTGGATGGGCATCGATTCTAGCCATAGTTGCTTTAATCATTTCTAATGGGCTTTTATTTTTAATTCGTATCTCCGATGAAATACCAGGAAAGATACGGTGGATTCCGTGTTTAGTTTCAATAGGTTCATATATCATATTTCGAAGTATATTTTATTTTTTTCCGATATCATCTCCAACAAGCATTGCTTTACTTGGAATGTTTGTCATTTTTTGCGTATTAGAGTTGATCTTATTATATCGCTTTACCAATAAGTTTAAAACCAAAAAGAAGATGAAATCAAAGAAAAGACCTATCGAGGCGATGGATGATGAATCAAGATGATTTATTAAATCATGAGAAGGTTGAAAAATATCTTTCTCCGCACCCATTATCGTTTATGGGATTACAATCATTATGTATTTTTTTAATAGTATGGGGTCTTGTAGTTGGTTGGCTAGTAAATTTTTCTGAGTATAAAAATTGGTTTGTAGATTGGCAAATAATCCTTTTATGGGGCTGTGTTTTACTTTTTGGCGGTATTGTTGCGTCGATTCTTACTGTTCGGTGGAGGATTTTTTTCTTCTATCTTATTATTGTTCTAATAGGTCTAGGCATCGTATGGTTGCAAGAATGGTACAATATTGGAATAATTATTCCTTGCTACACTGTATTGGTTTCAATAGTCGGATTTCTAATTGTTGAATGGTTTCGTCGATCGCATAAGTATATTCTTACTAATCAGAGGATTATCTTTAAAGGTGGTGTTTTCACTAAAGAAGAACGAACCCTTAGGTACGATAAGATATCAGATATTAATTCAAAACAAGGTATTCTAGGACAAATTTTTGGCTTTGGAACAATTATTCCCATTAGTCAATCAGGCTTTGGTCTTGGTGCAGATACGTCTTTTGCTGCAGGCGGTGTCCAAATTGGGGAAAAAAAGGGAAAATTAATGGGACTCTTTGGCGGAGGAAAAGAGGTTCAAACACCCAGGACAAGAAGTTATTATGAACTGCATGGTATTTTTCCATTTAAAGAAGTAAAAAAAATTGTGGAAGCACTTGTACAGGGAACAGTCCTTGTGCCATATCAACAAGAGATAGTGGAACAAAATAAAATTAATAATGAATATCAAAAAGAACAATTGGAATTTCAAAAACAGAATATTGATTTACAAAAAGAGATGAGAGATCTACTGAAAAAACAAAAGAAACTTGCATCATTAGAATCGGATAAAACTATGGATGAAGAAGATAAAGACCAATAAAAAATAATGGAAACATCACAAAAACGTTGGATATACTTGAGATATCTTTAAATTCCTAGAAATATTATAGATAAGATTATGGTTCCAAAAAAAGCTTTTTTTACACAGGGCGTGGGTATCGCAAAACATGAATTACAATCATTTGAATTAGCATTAAGAGATGCAGGGATTGAAAAATGTAATGTTGTTAACGTTTCAAGTATCATCCCACCAAATTGTGAGATACTATCCAAGCAAAAGGGAATTAATTATCTAAAACCTGGACAGATAACATATGCGGTTCTTTCTAGGAATACGACCAATGAGCCAAATCGATTGATTGGTGCTGCAATTGGTGTTGCGATTCCTAAAGGTAAAACATCCTATGGATATATTTCTGAACATCATAGTTTTGGTGTTTCTAGTAAAAAACTTGGAGATTATGCTGAAGATCTTGCAGCCACAATGCTTGCGACTACTTTAGGATTGGAATTTGATCCAGATAAAGCATGGGATGAGAGGAAACAAGAATACAAGATGAGTGGGCAGTTCGTGCGTACGCTTAGCATTTCACAAACAGCTCGCGGAGATAAAAATGGCAAGTGGACAACCACTGTTGCAGCCGCTGTTTTTATTGATACTGGGAAAAAACCATAAAATTATAAAATAAAAAAATCATTTTTTTGAAACATTCCTCTGGCATAATAAAATACTTTATATACTAAAATCATTTCCTGTCGGAAGAGAACATTAAATAAGTATGTTAATAGGAGAATAATCATGATGAATGAGTATGTGAAATGGCTTGAAGAACTTCGTATTAACGATGTTCCATCTGTGGGCGGTAAAAACGCATCACTTGGAGAAATGATTCGAAATTTAGGTCAAAAAGGTGTTACTGTTCCAAGTGGTTTTGCAATAACTGCATATGCCTATAAATACACTATCGAAAAAGCAGAAATTGATAAAAAAATTAAAGAGATTTTAAGTGACTTAGACACGTGTGATGTGACAAATCTTGCGGAGCGCGGACAAAAAATTAGGACATTGATTAAAAACGCAACTCTTCCAAGAGAGGTTTCGGAGGAGATACGCAAATATTACAGAGCAATGGAACAAAGATATGGAAAAAATGTCGATGTTGCTGTGCGAAGTAGTGCAACAGCAGAAGATCTTCCTGATGCAAGTTTTGCAGGTCAACAGGAAACTTATTTAAATGTCTGTGGCGAAGAAGAGCTTCTAACAAAAGTAATGGATTGTTTTGCATCATTATTTACTAACCGTGCAATATCGTATAGAGTGGATAAAGGGTTTGATCACCTTAGTGTATATCTTTCTGTTGGTGTTCAGAAAATGGTTCGATCAGATCTTGCATCCTCTGGAGTAATGTTTTCGATTGATACAGAAAGTGGCTTTAAAAACGCAGTATTTATTACAGGGGCGTATGGTCTTGGAGAAAATGTTGTTCAAGGGACAGTAAATCCGGATCAATTTTATGTCTTTAAACCAACTCTAAAAAAAGGGTTCAAACCTATTCTTGAGAAAAAACTCGGATCCAAGCACCAAAAACTCGTCTATGATAAAAAGGGAACTGTGCAACAAGCTGTTTCTCAGGAGGATAGAGTTCAATATGTCTTAAATGATAATGAATTGATTAAACTTGCCCAATGGGCAATAATCATTGAGGATCATTATCAAAAACCAATGGATATTGAATGGGCTAAGGATGGAAACACAGGAGAGTTATTTATCGTTCAAGCTCGACCTGAGACCGTTCATTCTCAAAAGAGTGTTGCAACTCTTGTAACATATGTCCTTGAAGAAAAAGGTAACCTTCTTGCGCACGGTGAAGCAGTTGGCAGTATGATAGGTCAAGGGGCAGTAAATATTATTGAATCTGCAGAAAACATCGCTCAATTTAAGAAAGGGCAGGTACTTGTTACTGATATGACCGATCCAGATTGGGAACCTATAATGAAAATTGCTGGGGCTATTGTTACAAATAGGGGAGGAAGAACTTGCCATGCAGCAATCATTTCCCGTGAACTTGGTATTCCTTGTGTGATTGGTGCAGGAGATGCAACTAATAAACTAATAAATGGCCAGCCAGTGACAATTGATTGTTCGGAAGGAACGGGGAATATCTACGGAGGGTTACTGAAATATCGAATTGATAAAGTTGAGCTTGATGCAATTCCTAAGACTAAAACAAAAGTTATGATGAATGTTGGCACACCTGAAAAGGCATTTCAACAGGCACAATTGCCAAATGATGGAGTAGGACTTGCTCGTGAGGAATTTATAATTAATTCTCATATTGGCATTCATCCATTGGCATTAATTGAATATGAAAAACTTAAACAGCTCGCAGGTGAAAATAAAAAGATTGCTGATGTCATCAAAGAAATTGATAAGAAAAGCGCTGGATATACTGATAAAACCGCATTTTTCATAGATACTCTCGCACAAGGGATTTCAAAAATTGCAGCAGCATTTTATCCCGAAGATGTAATTGTTCGGATGTCTGATTTTAAAACAAATGAATATGCAAATCTTATTGGTGGATTTTTGTACGAACCTGAAGAACATAACCCGATGATTGGTTGGCGTGGTGCGTCTCGATATTACGATGTTAAATATAAACCGGCGTATGGGTTGGAATGCATAGCAATCAAAAAGGTCCGTAATGAGATGGGACTTATCAATGTGAAACCAATGATTCCCTTTTGTAGAACCCCTGAAGAAGGTCGAAAGGTTATTCAGGTAATGAATGAATTTGGTCTACGTCAAGGTGAAAATGGTCTAGAAATATATGTAATGTGCGAGATACCATCTAATGTCATTGTCGCAGATCAATTTGCTGAAATCTTTGATGGTTTTAGCATTGGATCTAATGATCTTACTCAATTGACATTAGGTTTAGATCGCGATTCTGACCTAGTTGCTCATATTTTCGATGAACGTAATGATGCAGTGAAACGATTGGTTGTTCAAGTGATTAAAACAGCACATAATCATTCACCTCGTCGAAAAGTTGGCATTTGTGGACAGGCACCATCTGATTTCCCAGAGTTTGCTTCATTTCTTGTTGAAAATGGGATAGATAGTATATCTTTGAATCCTGATACAGTGGCAAAAACTCGGTTAAATATTGCAGATACTGAAAAGCGAATGATGGTTGAAGCAGTATAACCAAATATTTTCTTTTTTTTAATAAAGATCAAGTTAAATACGACTTAATGTTTTTATTGTACATTTTCATTTCCTATTAAGTATGCAAGAAATCCCAATTATTCATATAAAAAATAATAAAATTTCTGATATAAATACATTTAATGAAGTTCAATTACTACTGAATCGCCTGCAGAGTTCAATAGTATATATTTTTGATGAAGACGGCATAAATAAAAATCAAATGAATGTCTCGATATATCAAAAATTTTCTAGCATTATCAATGTTTGGGTAGATGCAGGACCACGAAATGTTGACGATATCGTTGACGAAGTGTTTTCAGGTGCAAATCGAATCATTATTCGTAAAGATTTATGGGAAGAAGATGATCTAAAAAATGCTATTGATGTCACAGAAAATGAGTTGATGGTTCTATATTCTTCACAAGAGATTCAAAAAGGCATACCTACTGATATCCTTTTTCACGATGCTCAGGGGATTGTTATTTATTTTATCCAAAATTGTCCTCTGTTGGATTTTAAAATTGAGGGTTTTCTAAAACAAATTGCACAGTCAAAGCCAACATATATATTAAATGCAAACATGAAAACGAAAAAGTATTGGAGTTCTTTTATGATAGAAGGCATGCTTGTCCCAATTGAGAAGTTAGAAGTGTGAAATTGAATGTATGATGAAGCAAAACAGATTATTGCAGTTGTGTTTACTCGCAGTGGAAAACAAAAACTTCTAGATTCTGAAATGTATTTGATAATCTCTATGGATTTGCAATGGTGTTCCCCAAATATAGCAAAAGATTTTGTTGCCAATGCTTGTTTTCTTGGTTCATTAAAAAAAGAAGGGAACAATATTACACCGTCTTTTAACGTACGGTTTACAGCGGTGCCTCTCAGTTTTCATCCAACGGAAAAAATGTTTCATATAGCGAGTCAAGAAGATGTGAGTGTGCCTGAACAAAAGAAAGCACAAGATTTTCTAATTGAACGATTGCAGAGAAAAACATCGTTAGATGGAGAACAAATTCAAAACAAAATAAACAAGATTGTAGAAGAAAAACAATTGCATATTGCATCAGCTTCAGCACTACTTGCCCGTTCATATGATGTGGATTTTGTTGATATTTTAAAAGCATTAAAAGAAGAAATGCAAAAAGAAAACAAAAGTTAATTGCTTATAAGAGAAGTTTTATACAACGAACACATCGCAAATTCCATGGTATGAACATGAAACTGTTGAACGAAAAAAAAACGTAAAAATTTCGGATCTCTTTAATCTGCTATTTTAATCGGATTAAATTCCGAAGTATTCAATATAAGTTGGAAAAAAGAATGAAAAAATTATTTTTTTCTCACTGCAATTTTTGCCGAAATCTTACCCTCTCGAGCAAGCCAACCTAATGCAGAATAGCAATCTTTTTTGTCTATTTCTGATAAACGTGCAATAGTTGTTATATCGATGTCATTCCTTTTTTGAAGAACTTGCCACACCTTTCCAGCATTTGTCCCAATACTCTCTGTTAGATTTGTTTCTCCAATCTTATATCTTCGAGTATCTTTTCTTACCTTATTTTCACGAGCAAGCCATCCAATTGCACCATAAAATTCGTCTTCCGTCATCTGCATTTTTTCAATTAATTTTGTTTGAACTTGTGGGCCATATTCATTTAATGTTTCCCAAACCTTTCCTGCGTTGTTTCCAAATGTTTTTTCAACATCACTCATTCCATCCATCCTCCTACTCTGAGCAAATGTGTAATACTAAAGAAAAGATAAAAATATTTTGGTATTTTTCAACCATTTTATAATTTCTTTATTTGTACAACTAACACAGCATAAGCGAATAATTATGTTTTTTTACTATAAATCTCATTCAGAAAAAAATATCAAAACCATATTCAATAATCTTATCTTATTGTTTTACAACTTTGTCTAAACTTTTTAATGCTTAAGAGAGAGATAATAAAAAAAATTACAAAGATGCCACAAAAACCCTAACTGGCGATCTAATTAACAACACATCAAATTAAATAGAAGATTATTTTCTATTTTAATTAATCACTTATCTGTTTATCAATATTCTACAATGACAATGCAAGAACATCGGGAGATGATTAACCGGAGGTGAAAATTCAAAGATACCAATAAAAACTTATCTTACACAACAAGAAAACCGGGATTTGAATTTATTGTGCCTATCACATCATTTGATATACTTACTCAATTTTTACAAAGCAATAATTGATTTATTTTCCTTCTGTTCTTTTTTATAATAAAGATAAATGACCAGTAACCTGATCTATGATATTATCCGGGGCAGGGCCAATACCTAGCACTGTTTCTGTTCCAACGGGGATTTCAGTATATCCTGCATCAATTACAAGAAATGTCACAATCTTTAATTCCTCAGCTTTTCTTTTCAGAGGATAGAAATCATCTTTTGTGTCGACTTTTACAACTACCTTTTTTTCGCCTTCCTCCATCCATTTCTTAAGCCATTTTTTATTAGTTCTTTTCGTTTCTAACGCGCACGCCACCGCCGCATGAGCTACTTGAGTTGCAAGTTTACCTGGTGAAAGTCTTAAATCCTTGCGACTAATAAGAACCATTTTATATGAAAAATCCATTATTTTTCCTCTTGAGAAGATATACTTACTTTATTAGCTACGTTTTGCCATTTTGCTCCAAGTTCTAAAGCCTTGGATTGGTCTAATACTCCTTTGGCAATTAAATGGTTTCCCTCTTCCTTAACATGTTTTATTGGGATACCTAGAAAATCCCTTCTCGATTTTATTATCAAGATATCATCAAATAATGCTATACTTTCACCAATTTTTTTTCCTTGGCCATCCAATACAAATCGGCATAGCAACTCATAATCGACGCCTATATCAGATCCCCGTTCAATATTCCGCTCTATGCTTCGTCTCAAAAACATAAAACACAATCCAATCTATCCTACTCTAAACATACAATTGAAGCTCCTATCGGAACCTGCAATGATACAAATAGTCGATTCTGTTATAAATATTTGTGGTATACTCTTCCAGATGACATTATGGTTACAGAAATCTTATACGATGTTATTATTATTGGAGCAGGTCCTAGCGGAGGGTTTGTTGCAAAAATACTTGCTGAACACAAAGCATCCGTAGCGCTTGTAGAGCAACATCAAACAATTGGTCATCCAGTACACTGTGCAGGTCTTGTTTCTCCAAGAATCTTTGAAATGTTTGGCATACCCAGTGAACAAATTATTCAAAACAACATTAAAAAAGCAAACATCCATAGTCCCGGAGGGCAAATCTTAACAATAGGGGGAGATAAGATACAAGCATATCGTATCGATCGCGCTAGATTTGATATGCATTTAGTCAACGAAGCAAAAAAAAACGGAGTGTCACTTTTTACTCACGAAAAAGTGCTTTCTATTCAAAAAAGTTCCCAGAACATTGATGTTGAAACTTCAAGTGGATTGCACATCAAATCGAAAATAGTTGTAGGCGCAGACGGACCATATTCAAGAGTGCGTGATGTGTTTGGCTTTTCACAACCAAAAGAACTATTACGAGGTGTTGGCGCACAACTTTTAGACACAAATCTACAGGGATCAACAGTTGAAATATTTGTTGGTACGAAGGTAGCACCAGGATTTTTTGCTTGGATGATTCCAACAAATCAAAAGGGAACCAAAGCACACGTCGGACTATGCATACAAAAAAATTCATCGCAGCCACCCATGACTTATCTAAGAAATCTTTTTCTCAATCCTTTTTCATCTAACTATCTATCAGATGCAGTTATTGAGTATCAAACAGGAGGGGTTATCCCAATAGGTCCATTAGAAAAAACGTCTGATGAACGAGTACTATTAGTTGGTGATGCGGCTGCCCAAGTCAAACCAACATCCGGTGGGGGAATTTATCCAGGTCTTTTGTGTGCAAGACACTGCGCAAATACTATTTATGATGCACTTTGCACACAGCAATATGATGCGATGTTTTTCCAGAAATACCATGACGCATGGAGAAAAGATATTGGCAAGGAACTATCCAGGGGTATGTACTTTCGAAAACTGTTTACAAGATTATCCGATGAGCATTTTGATAAATACATCAAAAAATTTCAACAAGATCCTATAAAGGAGATCATATATGAATATGGGGATATTGATTATCCATCAAAGTTAGTGAAACCGTTGCTGAAAAAAACGCCATCGTTATTACGATTACTCCCTCAATTTGTGCAATAGATCTTAGATAAAACTTATTGTTTATCGTCTTCGAGATGGTGGTGGAGGTGGAATATAATCATCATCTTCTTCATATTCTATTTCGTTTGTTTCATATTTTTTATTTTTATTATTTATTTTTTTATTAGAAGATCCACGGAATTGGTTTCGCTTTTTTCTAATATTATATACAACAACAATAAGTATTATTATGATAATAAAACTAATAATACATGGTACAAACAGTCCTAAAATAAAAAGTATTGATGGCTTCATGTTGATAGATATAACATCGACTAAATCAGACTCGGAGGCATTAAATGATACGACAAGACATTTTTTTCCGTCATGTGTTTCTTTTATCTCCGCTCGATTTAAGGTATCGAATATTTCAACAGATGTTCCTTTTGGAAATACCATAGAATATGTTACTGATTGATACGGGATACCTGTTAACGAAATAACTTGTTTCGATACATTTATACCTGGCGGAAACATCAAAAAAGAAAAGGGGAGAGGATACGAACTATGAAATGTAGATACAACCTTTATAGGTATGGAATCATTTTTAGAAGAAATATCCCCATCCCATAGCAGTGAATGATCGAAAGCCGTTTTATCGACTTGAGCTTTTCCTTGCAGCAAGGGGAACAACTCTTTCGAGCGATTTTCAAATTCATATGTTTGATCTCTTAGAAATAATTCTATTTGTTCATCGGAAAATAATGACTCATCAATGCAAAGCCTGAATCCATTTGCATTTAAATAAGTCAGGGATATCTGAGGCGGAAGTTTAAAATGATTTGACAATGTGGTCACATTTCGTAACTGTGTTTCTGAAAGCAAAACTCCTACCGTCAATTCAGTTTTACCTGTGAAAAAGCTCAATAAATTCATATCTGTATTTTCAATTTCAATGGTTATTTGGGTATCAATGTCCTGATTTGTGTATGATGGTGCAATATCAGATGTAAAATCCCCTTCAAGTGGTGATGTCTGGTTCCATAGGAACTTTTGTTGATTAGTTAGAAAAACATGTTCTGGCAATATAAGGGAGCCATTATATGAATATTCTAAGGCATCTAAATTATTACCAAAATTCACGTCCGAGGAGGTTATGTGTATATCTGCTCCAGCATTTACTAAACCAAATACCGCACGAGATGATAGATTACAGATACTGAGCGTAACATTCTTATCAATAAGCATACTGCGAACAGGTGGTAAACGATTCATATTTGTTATATTGTATAATTCCTCTCCATCTGTTGTCGTTGTGTTATCCCAAGAGAAAACAACGTCAAGGGTCTGATTAAAAGAAGAAGACTGAATAGTGTCAATAATTGTTTTGCTTGCCGGTTCAATCGTGTTCAAATATACATTGTTCCAATTAGTAAAATTATTTTCTGTCAGCAAACGAATGCCGTCAGAAGGTACAACATTAATATGCGAAAATAATGGCGGGAACAAATTATACGATGTAATATTGATCGCCTCTGCGTTTAATAAAATTGTTAATTGAGTCTGCTTTGGATCTTTACAATCCATTTCAAATGTGATTTCGATAATGTCGTTGATTAAACCTTCTGATGAAGGGGATTTGTCAGCTAAAGTATATTCAGCTATTTTTTGCGGTGTTTCTCCATCGGTATTACTTATCTTCCACGTAATGGTATTTTGTTTTACTGTTCCAGTAGTTTTCCTATAAGTAATCTCTTCTGGAAGATCAAAAATATACGTATTATTCCAACCGAATGATGCCTGTAAAGGAATAGTATAATCTATATTGGCTCCGCAATCCAGCATACCATTAATAAAATCGTATACATTTACTGTTTCATTTAATAAGAAGAATGTAGGAGATAAAGTAATAGTATAAGAATCTGAAAATACAGAAGCACCATATGTAGGAAGTTCCTGATTTGCTATAATGTTTGCATATGGAAATGAGGCACGAAGTTGCTCAGAAAAAGTAGTCTTGATTGCATATTTTATTGCCCCCATAAGTTCAGGATTTGAGGTAGAAAATGATTGAATCTCCGTCTTTGAATATGTGTTACTACTTGCCGATAGTGTAATCTCCTCAACATCTGCTACGACTTGAACAGGAAACGTCACACCGTTCGTTACAACAATTTTGAACTCGCAAGTCACTAAATCCTTTGTTGGTTCTGAAGCATGTCCAGTAATAACAATACATAGTAAAATTATTAACAAACTTAAAGTGCATAAACTTGCATATGGCGTCCTCATTGCATCCCTCATTTAACAAGATATTGAACTAATCATAAATGTATTATAAAAGCCTTTGTCCGAAAACATTAAAACACAAACATTTTCACTCTCTGTATATGAAAATCATTGGCGGTTCAGCATCATTATCAACGGCTGATGAATTATCAAAACTACTCAATGTGCCGTTAGTAAAAACAGAGATAAAACGTTTTCCAGATGGGGAATTGTACCTTCGAGTGCTTCAGACTGTAAAACAAGAGCATGTTGTTGTTATACAGACCACACATCCTGATGAACGTATCATAGAACTTTTGCTGCTTCTCGATGCTCTTAAAAGAGCAGATGCTGCAACAGTCACAGTTATTATTCCATATTTTGGTTATGGTAGGCAGGATAAGCAATTCAAAGAAGGAGAACCTATTAGTGCTCAGCTTATGGCAACGCTTATCAGTATGAATTCTAATCGAATTATTACAGTAGATCCTCATAAAGAAAAAATCTTGGATTTTTTTACTGTCCCTGCATATGGCATTTCGGCAGTAGAACTATTATCAAATTACCTGAATAATAAAAATATTGATGTTGTCCTTGCACCAGATAAGGGAGCCTTAAATCGGGCACAAAAAACCGCAGCATTATTAAATTGCGAAGTTGACTTTCTCGAAAAAACAAGAATCGATGGTTCTACCATCCAAATTACTCCGAAGTCCCTTGATGTCAAAAATAAAAATGTAGCAATTATAGATGATATCATATCTACAGGAGGGACAATGGCATCAGCCATACAAGAACTCAAAAAACAAAAAGCTACAAAAGTCTATGTTTCTTGCACACATGGACTTTTTGTTGGTAGTGCTATTGAAAAATTACGGGCAGCGGGATGCGATGAAATAATTTCAACTGATTCCATTTGTTCTTCATTTAGTATTGTAAAAATCTCTCCAATTATTGCAAAAGCATTAAAAGATTTTTCTCGGTAAGGTATTTATAAGTCTATAGTTTTACGAGTGTGATTAGGTTTTAGGTGAAATCGATGCGAAAACGTGCTAAAAAAAAGGACATATCACTGTATGAAAAACCACAATCTGTTGAACAAAAACCAAAAACAACATTTCGAATGCCACAGGTGAATAAAAAATGGTGGGCAGCTCTATCTCTTGGAGCAATTTTCTTATTGGTGTTGTTTCTCACATCATATTTCAATTTCACAAGCGGAGCTCCTTTTAACCCAGAAGGTACAGGTTTCAATAAATACTATTTGTCAGGTCCTGACCCTTACTATAACATGCGTCTTGTTAATGAAACATTATATGGGAAAAATGCGGGTAACTACCCCTTTTATTCAACTGATGATCCACTACTGAATTATCCAATTGGGAGATCAGGAGCTCGACCACCATTCCTGCATATGACGGCAATTATGTTTGGGCAACTCTTAACCCCCTTTATGAATGAGGTTGATGCCATTGGTTATGCTATGCAGTTTGTACCTGCATTATTTGGTGCACTTCTAGTTTTTCCGATTTATTACATCGGAAAGATACTGTTTAACAAAAAAGTCGGTCTCGCAGCAGCACTGCTTCTCGCTTTAATACCTGCGCATCTTGGATCTGGTCACGGATCAGCGTACAGTTTGTTTGATCACGATTCCTTAAACCTCCTTTTAATTGTTACAACCTATGCTTTTCTCATGAAAGCGCTCCGGGAAAAAGATACAATTAAATCTATACTTTATTCATTGTTAGCTGGCATGCCTCTTGCTGCTCTTTCAATGACCTGGGTCGAAGCACGCTATCTCTATTCCGTTATAGCGGCTTTTACAATCATTCAAATGATTATCGATATCTATCAAAATAGAATTGAATTGCATGTACCACGTTCCATTTGTATTACGATGTTTACCGGACTTCTGGTTTCCATGCCTGTTCTTACCACGAGATCCTCTATACTTTCAGATTTACCAATCTACCTCTGTATTGGTGTTGCGGTATTTGGCATATTGTATTACTTTTTCAAAATTAAAAAGATTCCATGGACTCTTTCGTTACCATTTCTTTTTGTAATAGGTGTTGTTGGGCTTGTCTTTTTATATTTTGCCCCTTCTCTTTCACAGACCTTTCCATTCCTCAGTGGTCTAACCAGCATTTCAAATATCATTTTTGGTTCAGGAATTTATGGAAATAAGGTATCAATGACTATCGCTGAGGCAGGAACATATGGAATGAGTCAAACGATTATGTCTTTTGGTCCAACCCTCTTTTGGATAGCTTTGATTGGTTTTATATTTATTGGATATTATTATTTTAAAAATGAACACCGTCGAGATTATTTTTTCTTACTACTTTTATTCCTTATCGATATTTGGTTTATTACTATCGCTGGTCGTTTTATTAATGATCTAGTACCTGTGATATCTTTGTTTAGTGCATGGTTAATAGTGTTCATTATTGATAAAATCAATTACCCCGCTATGATTAAAAGCATACGAGGAACAGGAGGAGGTATTCACGGCATTCGGAGAGGGGTTAAATTCCTACATGTGTGTGGTATTCTCATTATTGCCTTACTTGTTATATTACCAAATGTGTATCTATCATTAGACGCAGCTGTTCCTGCAACGGAAAAAGAAAAAGTCTTTGGAACCTTACCAAACAGTGCCTTTGGTTCAAGTTTTGGAAAAGAGGATTACTGGGTCGCCGCATATACATGGTTCTCCCAGCAAGATACCGATATATCAAATCCATCTGATCGTCCTGGATTCATTTCTTGGTGGGATTACGGTTTTTATGAAGTGGCAGTTGGAGATCATCCAACAGTAGCAGATAACTTCCAGGATGGAATCCCCCCCGCCGCCAACTTTCATACAGCAACTAGTGAAGAGCAAGCCGTATCAATCTGGATAATACGTATATTGGAAGGGAACGCATATAAAAACAGCGGGACCATACAACCGTCAGTGAAAGCTGTTTTGGAACAGTATCTAGGTGACAATGACACAAACAACCTTATAGAATGGCTCGAAAATCCTAAACGTTCTCCCTCATATGGTGATCCAATAGATCAAAAATATAATTTGGAACTAGAAAAGAAATATCCCATTGGGGAGCAATGGCCAATGAATGCCGTGTATCATGATGGGTCAACACTTTTGGTCAATGCACTTGAGGATGAAGATCTCACAATGCTTTATCGGGACATACAAGAGGCAACCGGTACATCCATTCTGTACTATGGTGTTGAAGGATATGATAAACAAATTTTCAATATTTTTGGATTCCTTGCAGATAAAAGTCTTCTGCTTGTAGCTGGGCAAAGCGGTGCTAATCCTGAGGATGAGTTTTTACAGATTAAATATGTAACAAAAGGTGGCGACGAGCTCACTCTCGAACAGGTAAACGCACGGTCGGACTCCGAGAATAGATTGGATCCAATAGTCGATACAACAACTGTCTATAAATCAGCGTATTATGATACCATGTTTTACCGTACGTATATCGGTATAACTAGTAACGAATCGGGAACATTATCAGAACCAGAGTATCAGATACCTTGCTTCAACTTGAAACATTTCTACGCTCAATATATCTCTCCTTATCCGCAATACGCATATTATCAAGGCAAAAGTGCTGTTGTTATTGCTAAATATTATGCTGGAGCAGCTGTCAACGGAACGTTGACGTTTCAAAATAAACTGAACAATTATCAGGTTGTTGTACAGCAAAATATTACACAATACGGATCGGGTATTCCAGTTGATCATGATACAAATATTACAACTGTAAACGGAACATACCGTGTGCTTCTTCCAGCAGGTGTTTCAACATTACAGGTTCGGAGATACCCAGAACTTGGTACCAATGCGTTTATTATGCAGAATGTAACATTTAATGATGAGAATACTACATCAATTCTAGCACCGATTACTGAAGATGAAGCAGCGCGAAGGGGTTCATATCAAAGAACAGTTGATATCACTATAAAACCAGGAGATATCCAAGGATATGTTTACAAGAACAACGACAACAATACAGTATACAATGCATCGGTTGATTCACCATTAAATGATGTAACTATTTCATTCTATGGAATTAATACAGTTAATCCAAGCTCCGGTCAGCCACAATCATATGATAACACCATGATTAAATCAGATGTCACTGATGAAAATGGTTATTATAATGCGTCAGGATTTTTACCTGGATATTATCAGGTTATTGCAACAAATGCTGAGGGTTATATGATTGACAACACGCTTTTGCCAGTATATGGCGGTAACAATACATACGATATCGCTCACCCAGAACCAGGAGATGCGCAGGGCGTCATATACTTTGATGATAATAATGATGGAAAATATGATATCGGCGAAGAGATGAATGGTGTTAAAGTCGATCTGCTCTATACAACTTTGGGAGATGAAAAACTTGTCGGCTCGTTGACAACCAATGCGACAGGTGGATATAGTTTCTCTGGTCTTGTTCCTGGCGGATATTTGCTCAACGTGACAAAACTACCAGACTATGAAACAACACAAGAGATCACCATTGAAGAGAAACAAGTAAATGTTACCAATGTCTCTCTTCCATATGCCCAGATTAAGATGTCCGGTACAACTAAAAATAAAGAAAGCCTAAATGCTGTATCAAATATTTCAATGACTTTTAGCCCAAATGCATCTGTTGAGAATAATACTGCAAAACAAGCGACTGCAAAATCAAATACTAACGGGATTTATGCCGTCAATTTGATGCCTGGGGCATACAATGTTACAATATCACAAAAAATCAATGAAAGTGGTGTAAACGTAACATATACCTATTTAGATCAGTTGGTATTGAACATTGGACAGGGGACAAAAACATACGATATCCTGCTAGCACGAATAGAAGAATAACCTTGACCTGTTATTTTTCTTGCGACTTATACCATATATAGGTCGATTATTTGATCGACCCATATTCTTTTAATATCTCTATTCATACTTTTTGATATGTTGTCAGCAACGCAGGGAACCATGCTAGTAAAGTATGCTAGAATCATTGTCGAAAACTATGTGAAGGGTGGAGCTCCTTTTTCCAGTCCATTAGATTCTTTTCTTCAAAAAAATATGGGTGTCTTTGTAACACTTCATACCTATCCGCATCATCAGCTTCGCGGTTGCATAGGAATTCCAGAACCGGTAATGACTCTTGAGAAAGCAATAAAAGAAGCAGCGATGTCATCAACTCAAGATCCTCGATTTCCTCCGCTAAAGAAAAATGAACTTTCATCTGTAATTGTTGAAGTGACCGTTCTCACTCCCCAAGAACTACTTCATGTAAAAGACCCACAAGAATATCTCAAAAAAATTACAATTGGAAAACATGGGCTTATCATTAAAAAGAATGGGCATTCTGGTTTGCTATTACCACAAGTTCCTGTTGAACAAGGATGGAATGTGGAAGAGTTTTTAGTTCAAATATGTTACAAAGCATGGTTGTCACCAGATTCCTGGTTAGATCCACAAGCAAAAATATATGTATTTTCTGGGCAAGTATTTACTGAAATTAAACCATATGGAGAAATACTGGAGAAGTCATTGGCATGAAACATGAACTTGTTGTCGATGGAAATGCATTTATCCAAGGAATATTTCAGCAATGTTGCATTGGTATTGATAATGGAAAAATAACAGAGATAAAAAGAATTCTAACAGGTGATTTGAATTATAAATTTACAAAAAAAATACTAATTCCTGCGGGGATTGATATACATGTTCATTTTCGAGATCCTGGGATGACTCATAAAGAAACTTTTCAAACGGGAACACTAGCAGCTGCATATGGTGGTATCAGTTGTATCTTTGACATGCCAAACACCATTCCGCAAACAACAACTATTACAGCTTTGCAAGAAAAAAAATCCCATGCATCACGATATTCTCTTGTCGATTTTGGCTTTCATGCAGGAATCACAGATGAAAATATTCAACATATCTCTTCCATATCATCAATAGCAAATGGTTTTAAGATATATCTTGGAAGTACGACAAATTCTCTTTTACTTTCCCCATCTCAAATTACTTCAGCCCTTGAACAAGTTGCGAATACTCATTTACCTCTCTTATGCCATGCTGAAGATACGTCATGTTTACAGCAACATATGCTAAAAGAAAGAACTCTAGGAGACCATCATCGAGGTCGGCCACCAAAGTGTGAAACAATTGCTATTGAAGCTCTACTAAAAAAGGTAGCAAAGCATACCCTCTCTGTTCATCTATGTCACGTTTCATCAAAGGAATCGGTAGACTTACTGAAGAACAAACCTGCGAATTTGACGTATGGGATAACTCCCCATCACAGTCTTTTGAATATTGATTATCTTCCGCCAAACGGTGGTCGATATAAAGTGAATCCCCCTCTTCGGCCAAAAGATCATATGGCTGTCTTGTTCGAAGCGATCAGAGATGGTTCAGCAGATATCCTCGAATCAGATCATGCGCCTCATCTTTTAGAGGAAAAGAATGACGTTTTTTCTGAGGTCCCTTCAGGAGTACCTGGTGTCGAAACAATGATGCCCCTGTTCTTGTATCTTGCAAAAAAAGACATGGTGAGTTATCAACGTCTGATTTCTTTACTTTGTTCTCGCCCTGCAGACCTTATGGGAGTTTGCAAAGGGAGAATAGAAAAAGACTATGATGCGGATTTCATCGTAGTTGATTTGAAAAACGATTGTAAGATTACATCGGGCAGTCTCCATTCGCGTTGTGGTTGGACTCCATTTGAAGATTGGCCTGCGATATTTCCAGAAGCTGTTTTTATTCGCGGAGAAAAGGTTATAGAGAATAAGGAATTACTAGTGAATCAAGGTTTCGGCAGATATATTGAAGGAGTTGATCATTTTACACATGCTTCCTGAGTGGTTTCAGATCTTCTTCTTCTCTATGTTTCCTTGGTTAGAAGCAAGGTATATTATTCCTTATGCAATGCTTTTTTTGGAATGGCCTTGGTGGCAGGCATTTCCCCTTGCTGTTTTTGGGAACATGCTTCCCATTCCTTTTGTTTTGTTGTTTTTCAAATATGCTGAAAAATTCCTGCGGAGATATATGTTTTGGAGTAGGATTATGGACTGGTTTTTTGCACGAACAAGGAAACGAGCTGATGTCACAATTCAAAAATATGAACATATCGGTTTGTTTATTTTTGTTGCAATACCCTTGCCTTTTACAGGTGCTTGGACAGGTTCACTCATTGCATACCTGTTTAATTTAAAGTTCTCAAAATCGCTTATAACAATATTCATTGGTCTGCTTGCAGCTGCTATACTTATGATTGCATTGACATTGTTGTTTGGAAATATATTTGGTTTTAAGTTTAACCAAAGTTTAGGGTAATGGTTCATGGATGAAAACATCAAAGTATTAGTTCAGAAAATTACTGAGAATGTTGCAAGAAAAGTAAAAAAAGCGTATGTTACTGATTTCCATCGTTTTGGTACAAGCATTGGTATTGGTGCGGATGGTACACCTACAAAATATATTGACAAAATCGCTGAAGAAGTTGCAATAAATCTCATTAAAAAATCAAAATTGCCTGTAAATCTTCTCAGTGAGGAAATTGGATTTATTGATAAAAAGAGCCCGTATACTTTTGTGTTAGATCCTGTTGATGGAACAAGAAATGCATGTAGGGGTATTCCATTCTACGCTGTTTCTTTAGCAGTAGGATCCTCAACTCTTTCAGATATTTCCTATGGGATTGTGAAAAATATTGCTACAGGGGATATATTTATCGCTGAAAAAGGTCATGGTTCCTTTTTAAATAATAGACAATTAGTTATTCCTGATGTCCCTGCAAATGATATCCTGTTATCATTAACACTCGGGAAAAACGGCAATCCGTTGACTTGCGAACTATCCAAAACACATTTTATTCGTTCCTTAGGATGTGCATCTCTTGAAATGTGTCTGGTAGCAACAGGCGCATTAGATGGATATGTAGTAGGTCGAGACTTTATGAGGGTCACAGATATTGCAGCTTCGGCGTTAATACTTCGTGAAGCTGGAGGAAATGTGCTTAATTTTTTAGGTGAACCTCTTGACATGCCTCTTAGTTTAGACGAACGTGTTGGATTTATTGCAGCAGGAAGCCGCTCGCTTATAAATTCTATCATTACGAAAAGTAAAGATTTAAAATAGGAGACAATTATTTCACCTATAATGACCATCGCCGAAGAAATTGCTATGAAGGTAAACGAAGGGCCACTACATTTTGCACTTATTGACCCAGACAAACAAGAACCGGAAGCAGCAGGGAGACTTGCTTTTAAATCGGAAGAAGCAGGTAGTAGCGCAATTATGGTTGGTGGTTCAACTCTTTTCTCGCAAAAACAAGTTGATGATACAGTTCAAGCAATAAAAAAACAATGTCATCTTCCCGTTATTTTATTTCCATCTGGAGCAAAATTCCTCAGTAAATATGCTGACGCATTATTTTTTATGAGTCTACTCAATTCAAGAAATGTTGATTATATCATTCGAGAACATGTAAAAGGTGCACCGTTTGTGAAATATGCTGGTCTTGAACCAATTTCAATGGGATATGTTATTGTTGAGCCAGGAATGACTGCAGGAAAAATGGGGCAAGTTGATCTAATAAAAAGAGATGATATTGAAACAGCTGTTGGATATGCTCTCTCATGTCAATATTTTGGAATGGATTTTTTTTATCTGGAGGCTGGTTCAGGCGCTCCTGACTCTATTCCAAATAATATGATTAAAGCAGTGAAAAAAAATATTGATATCCCTCTTTGTGTCGGTGGAGGCATTCGAGACGTAAAAACGGCCAAGGAAAAAGTCCTTGCTGGAGCTGACATTATCGTCACAGGTACAGCATTAGAACAAGATAAGAATATTAAAAAAACACTTGGCGCCATCATCCATGAGTTAAAAAGGTAATGTCATCTATGAAACGAATTCTTGTCGGCATCAGTGCAGCTTCAGGTTGTATTTATGGTATTAGACTTCTCGAAGTTTTACAAGAAACTGGGATTGAGACACATGTTATTGTTTCTGATGGAGCTGATACAATTCTACTGCATGAAACCAACAAATCGATTGAATCAGTGACCTCTTTAGCATCGTATGTGTATGATAATACTGATATGAGTGCAGGGCCTGCTAGCGGTTCATTTCAACTGGATGGGATGTGCATTGCTCCCTGTAGTATGAAAACACTTGCCGCTATAGCTCACGGTTATGGTAGCACATTACTGTCTCGTGCAGCCAGCTGCATGCTGAAAGAAAATAAACGATTAGTACTCACAATTAGAGAAACACCGTTAGATCTACCCGGTCTTACAAACATGGTCTTAGCTCGCCAAGCTGGTGCCGTCATTCTGCCAGCAACACCTGCATTTTATCATAAACCAAAGACAATCGATGATCTTGTAAATTTTATTGTTGGGAAGATACTTGATCAGTTTGGTATAACTCATTCATTGTTTGAACGATGGAAATAACACATTTTGGCGACTATAGCTTGTGTACATCTATTTTTTCTTACAAATATTAACAAAATTGGTAAATATTTGCATTCCGTATTCAGTGTGTTCTACCTCAGGGTGAAATTGAAGACCAAAAAATGATTTTTCTTTGTGGCACATTGCTTGAATCGAACAGTTTTCACTTTCTGCAAGACGGATAAACAATGAGGGAAGAACAGTTACTTCATCATTATGTGATTCCCATACGATGGACGTTTGAGGGACCTTTTCAAACAGGGGATTATCAGAAACAAGAACGTTGAGTTCAATGCAACCAAATTCTGGTATCCTTGAAGGTTTTGCATCACCTCCAAAATAACGAGCCATGAATTGATGACCTGCACATATGCCCAAAATCGGAAAGGATGCTTTTTCAAGATATTCAGCACAATTACCCAATGTATTTTCTAATCCGATTCGTGGCGCTCCGCCTGAAAGGACCAATCCATCAATCTCTTCGTCTATTAACTCTTTGAAGCGAGTTGTATTTGGCAAGATTCTTGTCTCGACACCAAGATATTTTAATGTTCTCCACTCTTTATGTGTCCATTGACCCCCATTGTCTATAACATAGATTTTTAACATTGTATCTTTCGAACTCTCACTCCCATTCAATGGTTCCTGGTGGTTTATTTGTTACATCGTATACAACGCGGTTAATCGATTTGCCAAGGGTATTTGTGATCCTATTTGAAATATTATTTATAATCGCTGGCGGAATATGACTAAATGAGCAGCTCATTGCATCAAGACTTTCCACCGAACGGACAGCAATAACATGTCCATATGCTCGTTTATCCCCATGAACACCGACTGTTTTTATAGGCAGAAGTACTGCAAAATACTGCCACGGTATCATCATCTCACCTTTTTTTGCAGCTTTTTCTATTTCCTGTTCAACAATAAAACATGCCTCTCTTACAATTTCTGTACGTTCTTTTGTTGCTTCCCCTAGAATGCGAATAGCAAGGCCAGGTCCCGGGAAGGGCTGCCTTTCAGCTATTGTAAGATTTAGAAATCGTGCAAGTTTCCGGACTTCATCTTTATACAAATCTCGTAAAGGTTCCACAAGTTCAAGGTTCATTACGTCTGGAAGACCGCCGACATTATGATGCGATTTAATTGTTTCTCGTAGTTCGCCGCCAGATTCAATCCAATCAGGAGCAATTGTTCCTTGAATAAGATATTTAATCTTATTCTCTTTAGCAACACTTTCAAAGATTTCGATAAATTTTTTTCCTATTATTTTTCGTTTTTTTTCAGGGTCAATAATCCTTTTCAAAGCTCTAAAATACTGTTCACTTGCATTAATAAACAGATGATGTAATCTCATAGATTCCATAAGTTTTTTTACTTCAACCGCTTCGTTTTTTCTCATATAGCCAGTGTCAATATGAACTGCGATTAATCGATCTCCAATGGCCTTATTGACAAGAGCTGCGCAAACAGTGCTATCAACTCCACCAGAAAATGCAATTAACGCTTTTCCTTGGATTTTTGCTTGTAATGATTCGACGCTCTCTTTTACGAATGTTTCAGGGTTGAACATAACTATCAGTACTATTCTAAGGCTTTTTTTTTCATTTGTTCACGATATATTTTTAGTTCGTTTTCAAGTTTTTTATCTTTTAATGCAAGGATTTCAACTGCAAGAAGTGCGGCGTTATCTCCTCTATCTAATCCAACAGCTGCAACAGGAACACCTGGGGGCATTTGTATTATAGATAATATAGAATCTAAGTTGATTTTTCCGCTTACCGGTACACCAATCACAGGTTTTGTTGTATGAGACGCTATCATACCTGGTAACGCTGCAGCAAGGCCAGCTATACCAATAAAAACATCAGCATCACTAAGATCAATAACACTTTTAACAAGTTCTGGTGTGCGATGGGCAGATGCTATAGTCACCTCAAATTCGACTGAGAATTGTTCTAAAACCGTTTTTGCCTTTTCTGCTATGGGCGTATCGGATTTTGAGCCCAGAATGAGTTGGATTTTCATTACTATCAGCATGTAATAGTGCTGATTAATAATTAATGGTTTCTACCCATGCCATCAATATAACAAACGTGTTAAATAGAAGGTACTTGTTCATCTGAAAAAATCAGTTCAAAATGAGTTACCTATGAAACTAGTTATTTGTGAAAAAAATATCGCAGCATCACGAATTGCGTCTATACTCTCAAAAGGGTTAGCGAAACGAAAGACTATTGGTTCGGTACCAGTATATGAATTCAAGTATCAAGGTGAAGATTGGGAAATCGTTGGGCTTCGAGGACATATTATCAATTTAGATTATCCAGCGGATTATAATTCTTGGAAACACATTGAACCTAAAGACCTTATTTTAGTTGAGCCTGAAAAGAAAATTACTGATCAACGGATTGCATCGGCCTTGAAGGTATTAGTTGATGAAAACCCTTTTATTATAGTTGCCACTGATTTCGATCGCGAAGGTGAACTTATTGGTGTCGAGGTTCTCGATCTTTTAAAAAAACAAAAATTGGCATTTTCTTCGGTAAAACGAGCCCGTTTTAGTGCGATTACCGGATTTGAAATTAACGATGCTTTTGCCAACTTAGCAGAAGTTGACTATCATTTGTCATCTGCTGGGGAATCACGGCAGATTATTGATCTTATTTGGGGTGCAGTATTGACACGTTTTATTTCCATTACTTCTAATAAGGTTGGTCGTGATTTTCTTTCTATCGGTCGTGTTCAGTCACCAACACTGGCGTTACTTGTTGAACGTGAAAAAGAAATATCCTCATTTAGTCCACAATCCTTCTGGAAACTTATTGCTCGATTAAAAAAAGATATACCTTTTGAAGCAATTCATCATCATGGACAATTTTGGGAAAAAGAAGAAATAGAAACGATTTTTAATCGAATAAAAGATGGAAAAGAAGCAATAGTGGTTGAGATCAAGAAAGAAACGAAAAACGAACTACCACCTCCCCCTTTTAGCACTACAACATTCCTTCAAGCCGCGTCTCAACAAGGTATTTCGACAGTACTTGCAATGAAACTAGCTGAAGAACTCTATGTGAGTGGTCTTATCTCATATCCACGAACAGATAACACCGTGTATCCTCGGTCACTTAACCTTAAGAATATTTTAGAGAAATTGGCAGTGTCTACTTTTTCCAAAGAAGTTGAAGAGGTCTTAGCTAATGGAAGATCGTATCCTACTCGTGGGAAAAAACAAACGACGGATCATCCTCCAATTCATCCTGTTGGTGTTCCAAAGATAGCGCTTAGCGGGGAAAAAAAAGAGATATATAATCTCATAGTACGACGGTTCCTTGCTACTTTAGCAAAAGATGCAGTTGCTGAGACAGTTGATGCCACATTCGATATCAAAGATGAATTGTTTGAAAGCCACGGATATAAACTCATTGAACCAAATTGGAAATCGATCTATCCGTATTTCACAAAAAAAGATATTGTCCTTCCACTGTTATCGAAAGCCGAAAGCATACTTGTTACCGATCTTTTTGTCAAAGAAGAGACAACAAAACCTCCTTCACGATATTCCCAAGGTTCATTAATTGCTGCAATGGAACAGTTGTCTCTTGGAACCAAATCAACCCGGCATGAGATTATCCAAAAACTATACCAACGAAAATATATCACTCTTTCACCTCTAGCTCCCACCCCTCTTGCATCAGCTGTTATTGAAGCAATGGGGGATTGCCAAGTCATAAAACCTAATATGACTGCTCAATTAGAAACAGACATGGATCTAATTGCTGAGGGAAAGAAGACCCTTGATGACACCGTTAAGGAATCTCGTGATCTTCTTATGAAGGCACTTATGGAGTTAGATAAAAGAAAAGATCAAATTAAATCAACTATTAATATTGCCCACAGGGAACAACATTTTGTTGGTCGTTGCCCTAAATGTGGAAAGGATCTTGTCATCAAAATTTCACGGAATCGAAAACGATTTGTTGCCTGTATTGGCTTTCCAGAATGTAGAAATACCTATCCCATTCCCCAAAAAGGATTGATTATTAAAACAGATAAAATTTGTAAAAAATGTCAGACTCCTGTAGTTCGAATAAAATCAAAAGGCAAAAGACCCTGGGAGATGTGTTTAGATCCCGAATGTTCAAGATATCAAAAGACATAATCAGTGATATGTACTCATTTCTTTCTTATTCCCTCTTCAGTGATAAATCCCGTGACATATTTAGAAGGTGTGATGTCAAATGCAGGATTCTTCACCGGGGTGTGTTTTGTCATTATCTGCATATGCTTATAGCATCTTACTTCATCATCTGAACGTTGTTCAACGATGATATCTTTACCTGTCTTAATTGATGTGTCAAATGTGCTAATAGGTGCAGCAACATAAAATGGGATATTATTTTCTTTTGCAATGACTGCTTTTTCATATGTGCCAATCTTATTTGCAAAATCACCGTTTTTTGCAATACGATCTGCACCAGTTATTACCACATCGATTTCTCCATTTTTCATATAATATCCTGCGGCATTATCTGCGATAACTGTATGAGGGATTCCTTCTTGAGATAGTTCCCATGATGTTAATAAACCCTGAAGACGTGGTCGTGTTTCATCGACAAACACAAATATTTTTTTTCCTTTTCGATGAGCAATACGTAGTGGGGCAAGCGCAGTCCCATAATCAACGGTTGCTAAAGCCCCGGCATTACAATGTGTTAATATCTTCATATTATTTTCAAGTAAGAGTTCCCCATGGTCTCCAATCTGTTTGCATCGCTGTATTATCTCTTGGACATAATGGTGGGCTGCATCTTCGATATTTTCCCCTTTTTTTATGCAAGTAATTATATGATCAACAGCATAAAATAAATCATATGCAGTTGGCCGAGTTTTTTTCAGGAGCTCTGCTGTTGTATTGATGTTTTTTTTCCCGATGGCCATTCCATAAACAGCAGCAGCGCCAATTGCTGGTGCGCCACGAACTACCATGGCAGTAATTGCAAAGCAAACCTGTTCAACAGTGGAGGCTGTAAATAAGCGGAATTCTTCCGGGAGTTTACGTTGATCAATTAGATAAAGAACATTGTCTTCATACCATAGAGATTGTTTTTCTTTTCCATCGATTCTCATTTTTTCTTCTCCAAGTATTGATAGATTGTTTCTTTTATTTGTTTAAAAGAATTTCCGGTGATTATTACTCCTTTACTTTCTACTAATATGATCTGTTTTTTTTGTAAAGTTTTTAAAATCGTTTTTGCTGTTTCAAGGATGGTGTTCCCCTCGCGAATTGTTTGGCTAATTGTTGTTGGAAATCGAAGAGAATTAGTCCCATCTAACAGCATAACAATTGATATAATTTCTGGTTTTGCATGATGGATGATCCAATGAAGAGGTGTAATTTCATGAGGTGGTTTTGATCCAATAATTAGAAGAATATTCCTTATGGGGTCAAAGTCGATGATTTCAATGAAATCACTGCGAGTTAGTCGATTGATAGGGACATCAGTGGTGTTAATAACGACGCGTTTTCCAAAGCCTGAACTCATAGTCACTTTTATGTTACCTGTCATGGATTCTGATTGATTAAGTATTTTTCCAAAATGGATTAATTGTGGGATCAGTGGGCAGTTACTTTCTTCTTTCGATAAAGTAAAGAGTTGGAAAGGGAGTTGCATATTGTTATACATTTTATTCTCACCATCAGCTATTAAATGGTATTATATCTTTTCTTGCAACCCTTATTAATTTAATAAACAATCGAGATACTTCATAGTGTTATTATCGCATATCACTTGAAGAGTAATACCTGTTAAATGGAAATTGTTGTTCGTGCATGAACACTGCAAAACTATGAAACACCATTTTTGTTTATTAAGGGGCAAAGGGCAATAATTTTTATACAGATTATAACTGTTTTACACATTTTTTTATTATTGAATAACTGACAGACATCAAAAAATCAACAAAAATCTAATCAAAAAAATTAGGTAACAATTTAAACTATTCCATAGGAACTGATTGAATGTGCATAAGGAACAAGCAAATTATATCCTCCTGCTCGTCATAGTAGTTCTTTTATGACATTCTTTTCAAGAGAAGTACGTTTTTTCTTCAAATATTTTGTCTTTCTTTCAGACAGAATAGTCAAATTCCGATTTAACAATGTGTTATCAAAATTTAATTGTTATCTTTTTAGTTTCATAATGCGTTTTTACCAAATGGTTTATATCAATCGAATCACTTTATAGTCTCAGTGATGTACTTTGAGGAGAGATTTCATGAAAAAAATAGTGTTAGATGAAAATGATATTCCAACATCGTGGTATAATATTCAAGCAGACATGCCAAATCCGCTTGATCCTCCGTTGAATCCTAAAACCCATGAACCAATGAAACCAGAAGAATTGAATATCATTTTTCCAATGGGCCTTATTAAACAGGAGATAAGCAAAGAACGTTGGATTCCAATCCCTGAGGACGTTCGCGATATCTATCGCATATGGCGCCCTACGCCGTTGTATCGAGCAGAACGACTTGAAAAATCACTTAAAACTCCCGCAAAGATTTATTTCAAATGGGAAGGTGTAAGTCCACCAGGTAGTCATAAACCCAATTCTGCTGTTCCACAAGTGTATTATAATATGAAGGAAGGCATTGAACGTATTGCAACAGAAACAGGCGCAGGACAATGGGGGTCAGCTCTTGCATTTAGCACTCGATTATTTGGTTTGCAATGTCGTATCTATATGGTGAAATGTAGTTACGACCAAAAACCCTATCGTCGTATTATGATGGAAAATTGGGGTGCTGAAGTATTTGCAAGTCCCTCAAATCAAACAAATGTGGGACAAGAACTTAGGGAAAAAATGCCTGAGAGTCCTGGGAGTCTTGGTATTGCGATAAGTGAAGCGGTAGAAGATGCCGCAACCCACGACAATACAAACTATGCGCTTGGGTCCGTATTGAACCACGTTGTTCTACATCAGAGTATAATTGGCCTGGAAATGAAAAAGCAATTTGAACAAATAGAAGAGTATCCAGATATTGTGTTAGGGTGTGTTGGTGGTGGAAGTAATTTTTCTGGTGCAGCATTTCCATTCTTAATGGACAAAATACAAAGGAAAAAACCAAATCTTCGAGTCATTTCTGTGGAACCACTTGCTTGTCCAACCCTGACAAAAGGACAATTCCGTTATGATTATGGAGATAATGTTGGTTTGACACCATTATTGAAGATGTATACTCTTGGGCATAATTTTATCCCGGCAGCTATTCATGCAGGGGGATTACGATATCATGGTGATTCGCCATTACTTTCAAAACTGACAAAGGACGGATATATGGAAGCCGTTGCATATCATCAAAAGGAAGTATTTGATGCAGCCCTACTATTTGCGCAAACAGAAGGATTTGTTGTTGCACCTGAGGCTGCTCACGCGGTGAAAGCTGCCATTGACTTTGCTCTAATATGTAAAAGAGATAACGAAGAAAAAACAATTGTATTTACAAATAGTGGACATGGTCATTTTGATTTATCGGCTTATGATTTATATCATCAAAATCAAATTCAAGATTATGAATACCCCGAATATCTCATTAACCAATCCATGGCTGAACTTCCAATTGTTCAATAGACGTCATATGTGCAAACAGATACCCATACATAAAGGTCGAGAACCAGAAGTGGGTTTTTTGAACATATTGGTGTTTAGGATAAAAATATCATAACATAAGGAGGATACCATTGACGCCTATATAGACGCCGAGGAGGAGATTTGAACTCCTGCGGGGAAAATCCCCACGAGCTTTCCAGGCTCGCGCAGTTCCGGGCTGTGCCACCTCGGCAAAAAACAGTGTTGTGAATAACAAAACAACCCTTTTAATGTTTTTTCCAAATGGAGGGATATGTCCCTTTTTTCATAAAAACTCTATCAATATTCACACAGATACCTGAATCCTTTTCAATAATCTCCTCTGTGGGACACAATGCTTTTCCAATTGCAACTCCTTCGCCTTTGAGTGTAAAAACTGCGACAAGCATATCTGTTTCGATATTTGAATCAACATCTACCACACCTGGAATGGCAAGATTTGCTCCATGGCATAAAGCATCTACGGAAGAATCTCGTATTACCAGTTTTGGAAGATGTTCAAATAAACATTCCAATGGATGTATAATACTTTTTAATTCTTGATCGTTTTCATCCTCACTCCAAAATGCATATGCGTCTTTCAGATCATGAAGCGTATTAGTATCTTCTTCGTTAAATCTACCGGCACGTGTACGTCGCAATTCTGCTAAATGCGCCCCGCATCGTAGTTGTCTTCCAATGTCAACACAAAGTGTTCGAATGTATGTTCCTGCTTCGCAACCCACACGAAAAAGTACATTTCTATCCTGTATTTCCAATACTTCTAAATAATACACCGTTCTAGTTCTCTGCACCCGTTTTACAGCAGAACGAATCGGAGGTAATTGATTGACCTCTCCTTGAAACTTTTCAAACATTGCAAAAATATCCTCTTTTTTCATAGATTTATGAAGAGTCATCACGCCAACATACTCTTTTCCTGCGGTAGACAAAACATCTAGTGCCCTTGTTGCTCTGCCGATACCTAAAGGAAGGATGCCCGTAACCCGTGGATCAAGTGTGCCAGCATGACCTACTTTTGTATTATGAATAATATCTCGAACCCAAGCATCGACTTGATGAGATGTTGGACCCGATGGTTTATCAAGGAGAATCATACCGCAATCTAACAAATCATGAACAGTCCTTTCAGTAGGTGATTTTCCGTAATGGGGGTTAGTAACGGCATCACTTTTAGTCAATTTTTTTCGTTTGAAATCAGATGGCAACATTTGCAAAGGCTTTAACATGCGATTCAACTCCCCATATCACTTCTCTATAAAAAACATAGACCTTCATAGACGGGATATGATTAACTTTACTACTTCTTCAGGGTTTTTTGATGTGGAATCGATCACCAGATCATATATTGAGGTGTCCCGTAAATCAATATTGTAATATTTTTTGTATCTTTTCCGCTCACTTTTTTCTCGAGTAAGTAAGTCCTGTTTTCTTTGGTCAACAGTTCCTTGCTCTCTTGTGACGATTCGTTGTGCACGTATTGTTACATCTGCATCTATCATTACTTTAAATGCAGAAATATTATTTAGATGCGCAAGCCACCCAGCAAGACGCCCTTCGAGAATCACATTTCCCTTTTTTAGAATCTTCACTTGTTTGGTATCAATCTCTCGATCCACTTCTTTATGGTGTTCACAATATACACCAAAATCAGCAAGAGTCATATGATGTTTGTCTGCAAGAGATCGAAAAATCATACCCGAATATACATAGGGGATGTTTAGCTGTTCTTTGAGCATACATGCAATGGTTGATTTACCACTGCCTGGAGTACCACTAATCGTAATTGTTACCATGCTATTTGAATGACGGAATAATTTTTGGTTTTGTTTTTTTCCACCAATCAGACCAGCTTATCCATTTTAATCCTTGTCGAATGACCTGTCCAACGACCATTGAAAAAATCAAGTACAGCCATAACCATGCTTGCATAATGATATATTTATCAAATAAACTAACAGTTTGTGCCCAGGGAACAGTAAAATAGTAATAATCAAGTTTGCCTAAGAAGAATCGTAACCACATAAAGATAGGGACAATGAAAATAAATAAGAACAGCATTGGTTTCATCATGCCGCTAGATGCTTCCGTCTGTCGTTTCATAATTTCTGGTTGCATCTTCATGAGTTTACTTACCCGGTTTGTATTTCCTTCCTTTCTCGCAGCCGTCATTTCTTTTTGGAACGCTTTCGTGACCTCTTGAGATTCACCCATTTTTTTCCAATCGGTGAAAAGATTCTGAAAAAATGATGAGAGAAAGACGACGAATATACATGCCAATACCACTGTTAAAACAGGGTAGTTGCCTCCAAAGCCAATCGCCGGATAAAACACCGTGTCCAAGGATCTTGAGAGCATACTACTTATGGTAGGGTCACCAAAAATAAACAGCATAGCAAACATTATCAGCATCAATAATAACATTTGCCTTCCTTGTGCATTTTCATCCATTTTTCGCATGATTTCTCTCCAGTTTACTCTTATTTTTTAAAATAAAATAATGGAATTACTTTTTATGTCTAATACTTCGGAACCCACCACCGATTTTTTAGGTTCTTTTTAAATTATTCATTACCAAAGAATCCTCTTAGGACAGGGTGCATTTCCATTGCTTGTTCCTTAGCAATGTCTTCATACATACGAATCATAATGCCAACAGTCAATAGCACTCCAGTTCCACTTGCATTACCAACTGTTCCAATGGCATCGGCAAAACCTGCAAGAGCGCCTACTCCTGCTCCTCCGATAACTGTAACAACAGGAATATATCGTTCAAGCACCTTTTTTAATACTCTTGGATCCCGACGAAATCCTGGGATTTGCATACCAGAACCCTCAATCTGTTTTGCTACATCTGCAGCTCCCATATTTGTTGTCTCAATCCAAAACTTGGCAAATAAAATGGACCCTACGATTAATATCACTAAATAAATAATAATTTTTGCTGCATATTGCCAAGCAGTATGACCGCCATACCCACCAGCAAGAATCGGTAGCAACCAACTACTAACACCGTTAGGATTTGAAAGATACCATGCACCTCCACCTAGTGGTTGCGTTGTCACGGTTAAATCATAAATACCAATCCACCATTGATGACCTAGAACAGGTAAATTTGAATTGTAAAGTAACATAGCAAACATGTTTATGTTTGCAAGAAGTGCAGCCATTAATATAACCGGTATGTTTGAAGCATAAAAAAATCGAATAGGATATCTTCCACGTGCACCTCTTACTTTTGCATGGGTAAGCGGTAATTCAATGCGAGTTGATTCTGCATACACAACAAGAAAGAAGATGAATATTGTTCCAAGTAAAGGCAAAATTGCATTTGAATACCCAACACTAGGGGCGCCAAGGAAAATAGATTCATACCCACCACCTACTATTTCTCCTAAACTCAATTGAGTTGCGAGATAGTATGTACCAGGAATGGTACCGGCAGGTGGATTGCTTAAGCTAACAGCTCCACTTTGCACCGGAAGCCAGTTGAAGACACCAGTGAAAATCGCTTGTGAGACACCTGCAGCAATAAACAGAGAGATTCCCGACCCAATGCCCCATTTTGATATGGTTTCATCCATGAAGAACACGATGATAGCACCAATAACAAGTTGAGCGATAATGACGGCATTTGCCCCGAAACCTCCAACAGCATTTATAAGACCAGTTGTTGGTTCAAGGTAACCAAAGATTTGCGGAATGGCTTCAACAAAAATCATGACTATAACAAGGATTTTCTGAGTTCCTTGATAAATTGCTTTATCCTCTTGTTTAGTCAAATCAAGGTTAATGATTTTTGCTCCAACAAATAATTGCAGGATAATGGATGCGGTAACAATTGGTCCAATCCCTAAATGCATAATAGAACCAGAGGCACCAGCCATAATGAACCTGTATTGAGAAAACAAATCAATGACATCACTTTTCAATCCAAAGATCATAATATTACAAAGGAAAAAATACAGTATCAAAAATAAAACTGTCCAGAATATTTTGGTTCTAAATGTCACGTGTCCTTCTGGCTTTTTAATTGCAGGAAAACGCTCGGTCAAAGGTTTTAACTTGTATAGATAACTTTTCTTTTCTTCTGCCATACCTAAACCCGTTATTGATTTTTTATTCTGTTATTGTTACTTTACCTTGTTCTGCTTCAATTTTTTCTATGGCTTTTAGAGTAGCATTGTTTACTGTAATCTGAAAACTTGATCCAACTTTGCCACCGCCAAGAAGTTTGGTATACCCTTCTTTTTGAAGATCAATCGTTTTCTTTCCTGAGAATCGTTCCTCTAGTTGCCCAACATTAATTGCAATCTCTTTTTTAATCATCTTTTGTGGTCGTTTAAATCCATGTTTCCCCAAGTGGTTTTCTGGCATATATTTGAGAAGATGCATAAACTTATGTTTATGAAGCCCAGCGTTTCCGCTTCCACCTCTTAAACCTTTACCACGGCCACCTTTCTTGCCTTTGCCATGTGTCATCGAACCTCGAAATCTCTTAGTTCTTTCTCGTGCCACTTTTATCACGCTCCATGTCAGTTATGAATCTATAGGTCGAAAGCAGATAAAGTAATACATTATTATACTTTCGGATGATTTGATGATTCATTTATCGGTTATAAGCATTTGTTTTTTTAAACAGGTATTTTTCTAGTACTTTTATCTTTTTGCTTTCAGATCTCTTTTTTCTTAAGATATTGCGCGTCAAATGTAAAGAAAGGTTTAAATAAAATATATTATATAAGAATAACCGAAAATAATTATTTATGGTAGACTACAGAGGTCAATAATATGAAAATTGGAATGAACAGAACAATAATTTTTGGAGTTATTGCACTATTTGTTAGTATTTCAATCTCTCCTATGGTCGTAGCAACAGAACTGCCAGCTGAAGAAAAGTATGCTGTTACGTATGCAATGATCAATAACGATGGCACATTCTCTGAAGAAACAATTCTTCTAGATGCTGAAGAACTTTTACATTTACAAGATCAGTTATCAACCTTTTTAGAGTTATTTAAATCTACAACAGATAAAACAATATTATTGAACCTACTTTATACCTTCTTGAATGGTGACAACTATCCCGTTTTATCTAATATCATTCAATATTTCCTTAGTTCGGGACTTTTAGCAAGTCATGAGTTGATTGTAAGTGAAGGATGGGGTTATAATCTCAACCCATTCAAAAAGATGTCAATAGATATCGTGAAACCGGTCACTTTATGGCTATATGGTGGGCAATCAAATATTCTCTCTATGCCTTCCAGTACTGTTATTATGAAACTTAGTCCCTTTGAAGTAAAAACATTAACAGGGAGTCAATTGGGATGCATGTTTCGATTCCGTGGAATATATGTTCATATCCCTCAACAGGTGCCTATGCAAAGCTTTACGTTCTTCTTAGGCTCAGCTCGCAATGCGTTTGGGGTTGCGTTTCCAGGAATCACGCTGCCATCATCTTAAAGGGACAAATTGATTTTTCTCAGGACGGTTTGTTCCTTCTCTATTTTTTCAATATAATATTAATATTGAATATACATCGATAAAATTATTAAGCGCTTCTCTGTTTATAATCTAATGCGTATATGTTAATGAGGGAAAACATATGAAACATGCCCATGTCATCAAATATTCTTCAGTTCTTATTCTTCTTATACTTCTTGTCCCTTCCCTTATTCCAACATCTTCAGCAGGAATCGTAAATAAAAAACGCACCATTAAGGTCGCGTTTATCTGGCAACGATGGGACCCTTTAGACACACCAGCAAAAATAGGTATGATGATTTACAAAAAAATACTGCGAGATGCAGAAAAAAGATACGATGTAACCTTTGAAATCTATGAATTCTGGGATCGTTGGCGTGATGGGGATGTTCAGCAAGGAAAACTTCTGAAGTTCAATATTGATGTTGTTGTTGGACCGGGTGGTTTTGGTGGATGGAACTCCCCCAAAGGGTATCGAATGGAACTGAGAGATTTTGTGCGAAAAGGAGGTGGTTTTTACGGCATCTGTGGAGATTCGACATTTGGGTCTCTTGGTGCAGTGAATCTACCCCATGGGTATCAAATACCTTTGAAAAAAGCGACAGAATCCTGGGGTCTTACTCCTATGCTTGGACTGGCAAATGTCTATACTGATGCATCTGCGTTCGATCATATTCTTAAATATCCCTTATGGATTAAAAAGGCGGATATGATTAAATTGGTAGGGCAGTTGCCAGTCTCCAGAGCAGCGATTCGTATTGAACCTGCTGATCTTCCAATCTATGAACCCTATTATAATGATCGTATCAGAGTCATGCTTGGTAATGCACCTCTTGTTGACGGGCCAAAGATTCTTCGGTTATTTATGTCAGATGTATACACTCTTGCTGAATTCAAAGGAACAGACAATCCCTATGATACAACACTTAAAGGAAAAAAAGCAATTGTTGCAACGTATTATGGACGAGGTAGAGTAATTCTCTCTGTTCCCCATCCAGAGCTTACTATCGGTAATGAAAACGCTCATGATGTTTTTGTACGTAATATCCTTTGGCTTGCTAACGCTCTCCCAATTCAAGAACGACTGCAGGGCAAAGTATTGTTCTGGGGATCATTATTTGTTGCAAATAAACTTGAAAAATCGGAACTTTGGTCTCTGTTAATCATACTTAACCAATTACGTGAAGCGTCCTCAATAGCGTAACGTCAACACTTACTACAGGTTTCTCATGAAATGTGAATACTCCTTGCAATGGAAAGTGATATGTTTTATGAAACGTAATTTTTCCTTCTAATGAAGTAATAAGCGTAGTGATGTACGGAATCGTATTGGTAAGATGAAGCGAATACACAACTGGCGCGATATCCATTGCCTTTTTTACAAACACCCTATCTGCATGTTTATTTGCCTTTTGCGCACCAAACGGGGGATTCATAAGGACAGTGTCCGCTTTGATAGTAACTGTATTGATATCCTGGCAGAGGAATATGACAGATAGGTTATGAGCCTTTGCGAACTTCTTTGCCTCGTCAATACTATTTTTATCAATGTCGATACCAGTTACCTTTGTAGCGTGACTCATCATAGCGCCAAAAGCAAATATTCCTGTGCCACACCCAAGATCGACAATAGATTTTCCGGCAATATCGTTAGAACAAAAAGCAGTGTAAATAATATCAGAGACGATTGAGGCAGGTGTTTGATATTGTTCTAAAGAAGCAGTTGGATTTTGAAATGGTGGTACCCGCTGAAGAAAGATCTCGAGTTGTTTTTTTTTCAATTGCATTTGATCAATATGTCTTTTCTATGAGAAAATCCTTTTGCTCTTTCTTCTATTCGATATTTGTTGAAAAAAAGGGTTTCTTTTCAATCATATCAGTTTTTTGCAAGGTAAAGAACAATGTGGAACCTTTTCCTTTTCCTTCACTTTCTGCCCACACGGTTCCGCCATGTTTTTCAATGATTTTTTTTGTGATCGTTAGTCCCAATCCGCTCGAGTCTAGATCATGTCTACTTTCATCAGCCTTATAAAATTCGTTAAAAATATTGGAAATTTCTTCTTGCGTCATCCCTATGCCTGTATCTTTTACAGAGATAGTAACCATGGTTTCATCCTCATCAGCATTAATAGAGATGGTTCCACCTTCTTTAGGCGTATATTTTATTGCATTTGATATAAGGTTGTTGAAAACTTCATTGATTCGCAGTTTATCTGCTTGCACAAAGAGTGGTTTTGAAATATTATTTATTATACTGATATGGTTTTTTTCTAAGAGCACTTGATTATTCTCCACAAGCATAGCGGTGACGTCATTCAAATCTACTGTTTCAATAGAAAAAGCGATTTTATCGGAGTTTAATTTTGCCAAATCAATCGTTTTATTGACCAGATCCTTCATAAAATAGACATTACGAATAACAACTTCAAATAATTCCAAGTCTTTTTCAACTGTCGTTTTTTCTTTTAACAATGGAAGAAGCACCATCATTGGAGTCAATGGTGTTTTTAGATCATGCCCGAGTTGATTGATGAAATCGTCTTTTTGTTTTATCAAACCTTCGATTTGTGCCGTTCGTTCCTTTACTTTTTTTTCCAAATCTCTATTGACCGTATAAAGCAGTTCATGGGCGTCTTGTAGTTCGTTCATCACCATCTTTTGTTTAGTAATGTCGCGAACAACACAAATCAAACCTCCATCTTGTAACGATGTAAATGTGACTTCTTGATTGAATTCAATTCCAGATTTTTTCTTGCCAACTGATTCGCCGCGCCATCTCCCTTCTTTTTGTAATTGAGGCATGATTGTGTGTTCAAATCGTTTTAATTCTTCTTCATTGAAAATTGTTACCCATGTTTTTCCCATTAACTCATCCGGATTATCATACCCGTAAATTTGTGAAAAAGCTCGATTTACATAGGTATATTCATGATTGTCATTTAAAATAGCAATGCCATCAATTGATGAGGTAATTGCTGCTAATTGTCTCTCTACAGTTACCTCTGCTTCTTTTCTATCGGTGATATCGTTTGCTGTTATCAGAACCGCAATTTTATTATCATATTTGATGGTATTAGCTTTGAGATCCATCCATTTCTCTCTACCGTCTTTTGAGATAATTTTAACCTCATAATAATCCGGGGGGGTCTCTCCGCGTTGTCGTGCTCTACCCCTTCGAATAATAAAATCAGTGTAATCAGGATGGACGATATCCCAAAAGTACATTGAAAGAAGTTCATTGTTGGAATACCCTGTTATTTTTTCTGCAGAAGGATTTGCATAAATCCATTTATCGTTTTGATAAATCATGATTGCCACTGATGCTGCTTCCGTATACGTTCGAAATTTCTTTTCACTCTCCAGCAGGGCGTTTTCTCCTTTTTTACGTTGCGTGATATCCCTGAGTGCGAGTAGATATCCTTTGCACTGTTTTTTCTTATCTGAAAGACAGATGACATGGACGTCAAATGTACGCTCACTATCATTATAATTGTAATTGAACTCCGTAGGCTCTGTACTTGAGTTCTTGAGAAGATCAATTAGTGAGGGTTGATTTGCAAAGACGGTATATGCGTCTTTTGCAATGATTTCTTTTCCATTAAGATGAAACAGTTGCTCAGCACAGGGATTGATCTCAAGTAATCGATGATTTGCATCAAAAACAAACACAGGATCATCTAAATACTCAAAAACAGCATGTTTTGCAAAAGAGGGAATGTCAATGAGCCTCAGACGAGAAAAGCCCCAAGCAAAGATGACCCCTGTAATAATAAAAGCTGTAGGAGTAAAATCAACAACGGCAAAGGGACCGAGGTTGAATGCATAGATGGCATTCGCAATCCATGGAATGAAAGCACCGATAAGTAAAATCAACGCCTGTTTTTGATATAAATAGCGGGTGTTGAATAATGCATTTATAAAATAAATTATGCCAATAAGAATTAGAAAATATGAAAATGCCCACATGGACCACCAACCGATGCCATGAACAGTAATCATATTAGTAAATGATCCATATGGCACAAACTCTATTTTTTCCCATATAAGGTGGTGATATGAATCAGTGAAAATAATGGCAATATAAACGAAAGAAGGGACATATAATAATAAGATTTTCAGGGGTGTGAGAAATGCGCCTCTTCCTGTCCACTTTGCTGCTAAAATTGCCCATGAAGGCGGAATAATGAGAATGCCAATATATTTGAACTGTTCCCAAAAATAAATTAGAGAATTCTCGGCTCCAATGACTGCCAGTGCACTTCCTAAAGCCCAAATACAGACGGCAAAAAACATAACAGAAAAAATTCGCGGTGGATCAATTCTTCGTTTAGCACCATATTTTACCCATGCATATATGGATAAACTTAAAGAGATGAATCCTGTAAGAAGGAGCACATAAAAATAAAATCTGATGAATTCTATCATGTTTCGTCTTCCTCAATATCCACCAAATTAGCATATAACAATTTAACATATATTAATACTGAGGCGCATAAAAAAATTTTGACTTTTTTCATCATTCATTTATGCGCAAATTATATGAGCCCCTAATAGTTTTACAGGCCTCCATCCTAAGAAAAGGAATTCGGGCTTGTAGATCAGACCGGAAGATCGCCTCCTTGGCATGGAGGAGGCCTCGGGTTCAAATCCCGACAAGTCCATTTATTAGATTCTTTACTTACTTCAGCATTACTTGTATTATGATAAAATGATTGATGAAGAATAAGAGAGAAAATTCTTATGTTCTTCAGTAAGATTTATATCACAAAAGAATATATAAAATAACAATAGTCGGGAGGCAATAACCATGAGTGATCTACATAGACCATGCATTTTTTTATGTATCATCATACTGGTAGGGCTTTCTGATGCCAGTGCTGAAGTCATGCAAAGAGATTCAATGGATGGCAATCAACTCTATCGTGCATCAGGTTGTTCTCAACAGGTTGTTTTAGCGGATCAGCCATACCTCTCCGAAGTAGAATCTCCTTCTCTTTTCGATATTATCGTCCCAGATGATTATCCAACGATTCAGGAGGCGATTGATCATGCTACGGAATATTCAAAAATTTATGTCCGGTCTGGATTGTATGAGGAGCAGATTGTGGTTGACGTGAATGCCCTTCAGATCATCGGGGAAGACCTGTTTACCACGGTGATCCAAGGGAATGACCATGGGGCGACAGTTGAGGTTCATGCGTTTTTGGTAACAATCAGCGGGTTTAATATCTCTTACAGCGATCTTGGTTTGACGTTCAACGGGTCGTCACCTACTTTTAATACTATCTGCGGTAACACGTTTTTCAGTAATGCTATCGGTATACAAATTGGCGGTATTGCACGTAGCAATTTGATATACCATAATAATTTCCTTCAGAACCAACTTCACGCTCTTGACCCCTATGAGAATACGATGTGGTACGATAGTGATATCCAAGAAGGAAATTACTGGGATGATTACACTGGTGCTGATGCCGATACTGATGGTATCGGCGATAGCCCGTATGAGATCCCAGGAAATCATTCGCAGGATTCCTATCCTCTTATGAGCGTATATTATGATAGTGCGTCGCCGAACCAGCCTTCAACACCAGTTGGAATCAGGCAAGGTCATATCAAGGATACGTACAGGTATAGTAGTCAGGCATCAGACCCACGAAGTCTTGAGCTGTTTTATTGGTTTGAGTGGGGTGATGGGAATGACAGCGGATGGATTGGTCCAATACCATCGGGTCTCTCTTGTAATGCATCTCATGCGTGGGATCAAACTGGACAGTATCATCTCAGGGTTCGCGTCAAGAACTCAGCGGGGGCTTTTAGCAGATGGTCTGATCCCTTGGTTGTAAGCATGCCAAAAAAATTGTCCGTTGATATGACACATTGGGAACAGAGGATATTTCATTGCATATCTTTTAACCCAATCGCTAGGTTCCTGATCAGTAATAACAATAATGATAAATTCTGTTAAAATATAGTGAAATACTATGAAATATTATAAGAAATCAGGATAAAATTTATATGATGCGGGATTATTTGTTATCTTAACAAAATTGGGAGGTAGCTGTGTTATGGGGGTCCCTTCAAAGATAGTAGCAGTATTTAGTGTTTTTTTCATGGTGTCCACAGGATTATCGACCGTCTATGCTACTACTGTTCAGAAACAATCTGGTCTTTTTACAGAAAAAAAGTATCCTTTATCTGATGCCGAGGTTCATAAAAACATCCGTGATAGTGAGCGACACAACTCGGATATATCGAAACATGTGACCATGAGTATCAAGAGGTCGCTAGAAGTAGATCATCTAGGAAAACGAATGATAGATTGGTATGAATCTTCGAACGATACTCAATCACCAAGAGACTCTATTGAGATTGATAACGAAACATGGGATATGATTGTCCCGGATGATTTTCCAACGATTCAGATGGCGGTTAATGCTGTGGGACTCCAATATGGGTATCGAATTTTTGTTCGTTTAGGAACCTATAATGAGAACGTTATGATAAAAACGGATGGTGTAGTTTTGCAAGGTGAAAGTAAGGAAACCACAGTGATTGATGGTGCTTTGAGTGGATGTGTGATAAACATTTCGTGTAATTATTCGGAAGTATCAGGATTCACTATTCGAAACAAGGGCAATGAAGGCGTCGGTATAGAGTTGTGTGAGGCGAATGGCAATCATATCGATGATATTATTGTTACTGATACTGCTGTTGGTGTGTGGGTCCATACACATTCCCATTCGAATAACATCAGCGGATGTCGTATAACAGAGAATGATAGAGGCGGTGTATATATTGATGAATTTTGTACCGGTAATTTGGTATTTGATTCGTTGATTCAGGATAACAATCTGTATGGGCTCAAGATCAGTAAGGTCTGTCGGATGAATTTCATCATTGGCAACACAATTACTGGTCATCAGATCGGTATGAGTTGCACCAATTTTTCCGAGGGAAACTGGGTGTATCATAACAGTTTCATTGGGAATGAGGTGAATGGATTTGATGATCATGTGAATAGTTGGGATGATGGTGCTCAGGGGAATTACTGGGATGATTATACAGGTAGAGATGATGATAATGATGGCGTTGGTGATACACCATATCCTATTGCTGGTGGTAGCAATGTTGATCAGTTTCCGTTGATGATGCAACCCATGGTAAGAGAACCTTGTTTCTTTGCTAGATATTTTGGTGAAAGCAAAAAGAGTGGTGGTTCATGTTCACCAGTTGGTTCCTCTTCCTATACTGGTGATGTGATTATAATTCCGGATGATTACCCGACAATTCAGGAAGGTGTTGATCATGCAGAGGAGGGTGACACCGTTTTTGTACGGGCAGGCCATTATTACGAACATGTAATTGTAAATTCATCAATTAAACTCAAAGGTGAAGGCGTTGGGATGACAATTGTTGATGGCAGTAATGAAAATAAACACATTATCAAGGTAATGGCTGAGAGTGTTGAGCTCTGCGGAGTGTCCATTCAAAATTGTGGTGTAGGATTTTCTGGTGTTCGGGTGTACGGAGCGTTTTGCCATATTCATGATACTGTTATCACAGCGTGTGGTGGTGGTATCGAGCTTTGGTCATCAAATGAATCCATTCTGCAAGAAAACCTTCTTACTCATAATACCTGGGGAATATATGTGGATCATTGTTACGGCTGCATCTGTACAGACAATTCGTTGTTGTCTAATGTGTATGGACTTGAAGTTGGCATATCAACAATCGATATACTTCACAATACAATTAAAAACAACTCCGAATCTGGTATGTTGCAGGCTCTATGTTATGGATGCCTTATTTCCAATAATACTCTTTCATATAATAAAGGAGTTGGATGTCAACTCTTTGAGTGCAACAACACTCTCATACGCGATAACTCAATCACATATAACTTACTCGATGGCATAACGTTTTCAAAATCGGCATATAATCGTATCATCAATAACAGCGTCCAGTCTAATTTGTTATCAGGGATTTCCTTATGGTTTTTATCAAATGATAACACAGTAAAAGGCAATCATGTGTCATCAAATACTGAACAAGGAATCACTTTGCATTCATCGCATTATAATACTCTTTTTGAAAACGTCATTGATGGAAGTTTTGATGGACTTTGTGTGTACAGTTCCACAGACACTATGATACAAAACAATAGTCTATTGTCTCTGTTAAGGACAGGGATTCTTTTATTTTATACATCAACTACCAAGATAATAAATAATGTAATAAATAATACTCGAGACGGAGTAACATTATATTACTGCTTTCAAACGACCATTAAGTATAATGCTATATCATTTACTATTACGGATGGAATAGGTCTTTACTACAATTCAACCACGACTGATATTCTTGAAAACAACTTTGCATTCTGCTTATATGGTATAGGAACCAATGGTTATGATTACTCTCGATTAGAAGATACGAGAGTAATCGGCAATACCTTTTCGCATATTTCGAGGTTGTCAGTGGGTTTCTACAATACCTATAATACAACCATTGTCAACAATACCATCGGTTCAAATGGCGTTAATATTATCTTTGATGACCCTGAAGGATATAATACCATCACTATGGAAAATAACTATATCCAAGGTAAACCAATCTATTTTTTAAAAAATATTAACAAGGGTTGGGAACTCTCTGATGCAGTACAAATCTTTCTTTTCAACTGCTCCAATTTTTTAATTCAACACTGTAATTTTTCTGTTGTAACGACTCAAATTACATTGGCATCCTCCCATAATAATACTATTATGAATAATATTTTTTCTAATGGTAATGATGGCATTGCATATCAAAACTCTTGTATGAATACCTTCAAAGAAAACATAGTAAACCACAATAAATTCCTAATTATCTATGATTATTCAGATAAGAACACTTTTTCATCAAATTATTTTAAAAATGATTCCTACATCCTTTTTGCCGACTCATGCGGCAATATAGTCTCAAACAACACATTTGAGAATGATTATTATGGTGCCAAATTCTATTATAATTCAAGTTACAACCGTGTTATTGGTAATACCCTCTCTAATACCACGATTTGCTTTATGAGTGAGAATTCAAATGACAATGAATTTGCACATAATGCCATCCTTAACAACTTTAATAAAGCCTTCTACTTGAAAAACTCTTCCAATACCCTCGTCATGAGAAATACCATTTATAATGCGAAAGTTGAGTTTGGTACCAAAGGTATTATCATTGCAGACTCCTCTAGTTGCAAAATATGTGAGAATCGAATAACGAACTTTACTCCATCTATAGACATTGCAAATTCAACGACAACCATAATTTCCAAAAATGTTCTTCAATGCTCAACTATCGATTATTCAGTCAATACGGGACGTGACACTAGCAGTACGTCATTCCAAGCTAATATTTCTAGCAGTAATATAAGTCACTGCGAGGGTTCTGATATCGAGATCACGTATGAACATCCTCCTTCCTCTGCGAAGGAGTATACAGTTACCTTTTTCGTCCATGGGATATCTGTTGTTAAAAGTATTGATAGCATCATAGAAAACAATCACATATTCAATATCACTGATGATGGCATTTATGTTAAATTATCATCCCAGACGACCATCCAGGGAAATATCCTTTTTGGCAACTCCTATGGCATTTTTCTTGAAGATTCATCTAAAACGTTTCTCATCGGAAATACGCTTCATGATAACATGATGCATGCCCTGAACTTGCAATATTGTGAGAGTACCATCCTCTATAAGAATAATTTTGAGGATAATAATCATCAGGTGAACCTTGAGAGTTCACGCTATACTCTTGTATATCGTAATTATTGGGATGATTGGATAGGGTTGGAGTATATCTTCTTACAGTTCATGCCATATCATTTAGTAGAATTAGTCTATGATTGGCATCCCGCTCAAGAACCATATGAGATCCCCTCTTTAGATATCTTAGTTGCTATGTGGCACTTACCGATAGATAAATAAGTTATTAAATACCAGGAAAAATTTATCTATAGGATGTACTGTATTATATATGCCAGTTTTTAGGGAGGCAAGAGCAATACGGGAGTTCCTTCAAAACTAGTAGTAGTTATTGTTTTCTTCATAGTGTCAACAGGATTGTCAACGGTCTATGCTGGTTCTATGAAGAGGCAGACTCTTCTTTTGACAGAAAAAAACAATCTTTCTAATGAACCGTATTCATATGAAGAAAAATCTGACAAGGTCCATGATGGAATTGATGTATTGGATAAATCGGAATTGGGCAGTTGTGGTTCTCCTCAAGTAGATTTTCTGGGACAGCACCAAGAGGATCGGTACAGGTCTTTCAATAATATCTTGCCGAGGAGAGAGTCTATTGTTATTGATAATGAAACCTGGGACATTATCGTTCCTGATAATTATTCGAGTATTCAAGAGGCAGTTGATAATGCTGGTCCTCAGAATGGATATAGAATATTTGTGAGAGCAGGAATGTATCGTGAGCATATTATTATTGGTACAAATGCGATAGTATTACATGGTGAGAACAAGGAAGATACGGTTATTGATGCATCTTATGATGGTGATGTAGTTCAAGTAAGATGTAATTATGTGCTTATCTCAGGTTTTACGATCAAAAATGGTGGCACGGGATGCTCCCTGAATCGATCCAGTGGCAATCTCCTAATCGATAACCTAATCACTAGCAATCATTATGGAGTAAGGATCGATAATCATTCTCATGCCAATAATGTGACATTGAATAGAATCGAGGAGAACAATGATGGCGTTGTTCTCTCAACGTATAGCAGTGGAAATCAAATCATTGATAACAGCATAACAGGTCACCAGGGATGCGGAGTGGCCATTGATGGGATTTCTCGTGGGAACATCGTCATATGGAACCAGCTCTCCCACAACAAGGTCGGGGTGAATTGCTCCGGTATCTCTAATGGAAATCTGCTATATCTTAACAGTTTTATTGAAAATGATTTGAATGCTTTTGATGCTTCTGATGATCGATGGGATGATGGAACAGTAGGTAATTATTGGAGTGACTATACCGGTGCTGATAGTAATAACGATGGCATCGGCGACACACCCTACCTTATTCGAGGTGGAGAGAACCTGGATCGGTATCCTCTGATGCATCAAGTATTACCCAAGTCTTCATCACCTGTCGTACAAATCAGGCAGTTCCAGTCGATTGAACCTTATAGATACTCAAGTTTTTCATCTAGTTCTTTTCCGGGTGATGTGATAATTGTCCCTGATGACTATCCAACGATTCAAGGGGCAGTTGACCACGCAGTAGATGGCGATACAATCATGGTTCGAGCAGGGGTCTATAATGAACATGTAGTGGTTGATAAGCAGTTGAAAATCGAAGGCGATGGTACCAATGTGACTATTGTTGATGGTCAAGACAGAGACGATAATGTAATTAGTCTTGAGGCTGATGGTATTGAGATCACTGCGTTGACGATGCGGAACTGCAGTGCGGGTTTTTCTGGCGTCAGGATCTATGGTGATAACTGTTTAGTTCATCATGCTTTGTTAGTTGGTTGTGGTGGTGGTGTGGAGCTGTGGTCTACACAAAACACACTGGTACATAACACTACGTTTACGAATTGTATTTGGGGGGTGTATGTGACTGGTTCCGATGCATGTATGATGCGTGATAATCTTTTCATGGAGAATGTGTATGGTTTTGAGGTTGGGTTTTCATCGGTGGATATTCTGAGTAATACGATTATGAATACTTCGCTGCTTGGTGTTCTTGGTATCGGGGTGCATGATGGCGCTATCAAGGGGAACAGTATCTCTTCGGTAGGAGATATTGGCATCCAGATGTTCAGTTCAAATGGTATTGATATTCATGAGAATGTTTTTCGTGACGATCCAGCTGGTATATCTCTTTTTAAATCTTCTGATAATGTAATGGACAATAATAACGTGTATCAGAATTCGAAAGCAGGGATTTCTCTGTGGTATCATTCAGATGGCAATGTTATTGAGGATAATGTTATCGAAAGAAATGTTTCGGAGTATGCTCGTTTTCTTCGCTATTACCGGTTTCTTGCCTCCATTTACCCGCTTTTGTGGGTACCAGGCATTAGTAATTTATTTGATATCCAGTGGTATGTGAGCAACTTAGTGAAATTCTTTCCCACCGCTGCCCTCCTAAAACTCAATGAAACGTTTACTATGGAGCCAGTCGGTATTTCTCTTGAATTATCAGACAACAATACGATATCCAGGAATACGATCTCAAATCTTTATAGTCATTATCATACAGGAGGTATACTTACAAGATATGTTAATAACAATATCATTACAGAGAATATTATTCAGAACACTATCGCTTTTTGGAATGACGGTGGTATCACATGTGACTCAGGAGATACCTCTCATAACGTTATTACTGATAATTCTGTTATCAATACCATTGCATTAGACGCAGGGGTATATGGGATAACCTGTTATGGTGGGTCGAGTATCGTTTCTGGTAATAGTGTGAGATACACAGAAGCATTAACGAATGGGGTCTGGGAGACAAGTGGCATCTGGGTAGACGGCGATGATTCTATCACTGTATGTGATAATATTGTAGCCAATACAATAGGTGGGAGAGTGATGACAGTAGGTATCGTTGTTAGTGGTCTGCATAATAACGATATTGTTCGAAATAACACTATAACGAACACAAGAGGGAAAGAAAATGCATATGGCATATTTGCAATAGGCGGTGTCACACGGTCAAAATATCTTGTTTTTGATAATAATACAGTCATTGATACCGAAGGATGGGGTATTTATCTCATGGCATGCGCATTAGGTGTAATTAGTGGTAACATCGTGAAAAATTCCTATGGAGATTTTGGGGTAAGTATATACATAATGGATTTAATTAGATGTGTAATAAAAGAGAACACTATAGCTGAAAGTACATTCGAAAATATAGTTTTAGGTCGTTCTTCTAGTAATATTATTTATCATAATAACTATAAGGATACTATTCAAAATCAAAATGCTTATGATGATGGTACGAACACCTGGGATGATGGGTATCCTTCTGGTGGAAACTACTGGGATGATTATCAAGGTATCGATGCAGATGGTGATGGTATTGGTGATACTCCGTATACTATATCTGGTGGGGATAATCTTGATCGGTATCCATTGATGGAACCGTATACGGATTGAATCTCTTTGAACGGTTTCTCTGCTTTCACTCTCTTTTCTTTTCCTAGATGCAAGAGTTGACAGGTGCCAGATGAAAAGATTATTTATCTGAATCTTAGGAAAAATATAATAATCAGATACTCTGATATATATATGCCAGTTTAAGGGAGGCAAGAGCAGTACGAGGGTTCCTTCAAAGCCATTAGCGGTTATTGTAATTCTACTGGGAACAATGGGTTTGTCAACTGCCTCTACTTGTCCGATAACAAGGAATTCAATTTGTCAGAATATAAATCATTCTCAAATTTGTCAGATACATGATGTCAGAGATGCATTTCTACAGGAATTACAAACCAATAAAACCCTGACGGTTCGCACAGTACTACATATTGATGATTGGGACTTTATCGTTCCTGATGATTTTCATTCGATCCAGGATGCATTGGATCATGCTCAGAACGGATTTCGCATCTTTGTACGAGAAGGGACATATTATGAGCACGTGACGATCCGATTGGATGATATTGTGTTGCAAGGGGCATCAAAGGAAACCACCATTATTGATGGAATGAAAAAACGGTATGATGTTGTTTCCATTCAAGCAAATGATGTCAGTGTTTCTGGGTTTACTATCAAGGGGAGTGGTATGAACGAGCAGGAAATCTATCACGCAGGTATTCTAGCGTCGGGCATAACCAATTTAAATATCACAAACTGCATCATTCAAAACAACAATGGATATGGCATCGTTCTTGATAACTCCATACATTGTACGTTTGTTCAGAATATGATCTATATGAATCATTATGATGGCATGTACATTTTGGATTCTCATCAGTGTATCATTGCATCGAACAAGCTTGAAAAAAATACGGAAAACGCCATCTCATGCTATAGTTCGTCTTCAAATATCATACGGAATAATACGATTACCTCAACAAACACGAATGCGATAGTGTTTTCTGCATCCTCTGCATCAGCGATCACAGGAAATAACATCACGGGAGAGGCGTTTACCTGCATTAAACTGCAGAGTTCTTCAGATAATATGATTAATGAGAATATCATTTATTCAAAAGCAGATGAAGCCCTCTCGCTCTTATATAAAAGTAACAAAAACCGCATTCATCGCAATACCTTTATCGGCGTATCTTCAACAGATACCATCGGGATTCTGAACTATGACTCTGATTTCAATGAGCTCTATGGAAACGCGGTCTCTTCATTTGCCAAAGGTATAGAGATATGGACAAGTATGCTACTGGTCATACAATCCAATGAGATTGTTTCAAATACTTTTGGTATCACCATGAAGGGGTGCTTTGATATACGTATTACAAACAATAATATGTCTTCCAACAAAAGAACAGCACTGGATATCGATTCGTCAAACAACATCATCATTCAGAACAACACCATTACAGATAACGGATTTCATGGAATCCATATGGTATCATATTCTGATTATTCAGCAATTCTTGAAAATCGCATCTTATATAACTCTAAAGATGGGATCAATTTGGATTGTTGCGATTATGCAACCATATCTGATAATTTTATTGCATATAACGAATTGAATGGCCTCTTTATTTTTGAATCATCGAACGCGTCAGTCGATCACAACCTCCTGATAGAAAACAAAGACTATGGATTATATCTGAAACATGACGATTTTAAGGTCGGCTCCCATATGGTTGTTGATAATAGGTTTTATGAATGTGGGGTGTTTTCTGAACGATCGTTCAAGAATTTCTTTCAGAACAATACGATCAATGATCTGCCATTGCTATATCTTGAAGGTATAACAGACTATACGGTGTCCGATCAATCATACGGGAGCATCATGCTTATTAGTTGTGACAGAATTACTATTCAACATCAGAAAATCCATAATACGTCTATAGCAGTACAACTATTGTTTTCTTACAATTGTACAATCACTCAAAATGATTTTAACGATAATGACATCGGTGTCAATCTGTTCTATTCAAGCTCAATCAACATCATTGCAAACAATTTCAAACAAAATGAACTCGATGCTGCCTACATAATATGGGAATCGGATCCATTGATTAAGGCAAATACCTGGAATCAAAATTATTGGGGCTCAAGCCGCTCAGTAATATTTCCTATTCACGGGTATAAATATCTGTATATTTTGGATATATGGCTCTTAAAAGTACCGACGGTATGTTTTGATGTTCATCCGTCCTCAACACCATATGATTTTTCGAAATAGGAAAGGTGAAAAACACGAAAAGAACAAGCTATGGGAGCTTATGCATATGGGTCATCGGGGTACTATTAATTGTATCACCAATGCATTTTACAAGTTGCTCTGCTGTTCTTCCAAATACTCCATCATTTCATCCAGTGAATGATGTCCTTCTAGCATCTGATGAATACGGTAACTATGGGACCAATGGTGTGTTAAATACGGTGTTATACGTTGGCGGTCAAGGAGCAGATAATTATTCAACCATCCAAGATGCAGTAGATGATGCATCTGACGGTGATACCATTTTTGTGTACGGCTCACCCCTGCCCTATTACGAACATGTTATCATAACTTCTTCCATCACACTATGCGGAGAAAACCAAAAAACAACGATTATTGATGGGTTGCATAACGGATCTGTCATCAGCATCCGACATGATACAGTTGTCGTAACAGGATTCACCATTCAACATAGTGGGTATGATATTTTCCATGAATGGGATGCAGGCATTGAACTGACTGAAGTGGACTTCTGTGAGATTTCCTCAAATATCTTAAGAGACAATTATATTGGCATCCATCAGTCTCTGTGCGGCCATATACAAATCATCAATAATTCAATTTATTCGAATTATACAACCTCCGATGGTATTATCTGTGAATTTTCAGATGATACTATGATAGCAGAAAATGTGTTTGGTTTTGATGCAACAGTGGGAAGAGATGCATTGTATATGTCCCATTCAACTGATTGCATAGTATCTGCAAACTTAATCAGCAACTATCAGAATGGTCTACGGTTTTTCCGATCGAATGCCAACAGTATCGAAAAAAACTGGTTGTCACAGGTTCAAATGTTGGGTGTTCAGATGCAATATTGTGGGAATAATGCTGTTCAAAATAACTCAATTATCGGTTGCAGATTTGGCATCATACTTGAATATGTCCCCCTTTCATGTAAGAATTACATCCTCGGAAACGATTTCATCGATAATGATATCAACGCATTTTACCTTGAATTATATTCTGGAAAAAATATCTGGTATCGGAATTACTGGAATGCCCCTCGCATCGTACCAAAGGTCATTGTTGGGATAATCAGAGATCCGGAAAATTTACACACCGGGCTTGCTACCCCTGTTTTCTCTTTTGATCTCTTCCCAAGCATGAAACGAAACAATATGAAGAATCAAGACACATACTTTCCATCGACTATACAAAGGAATCATATGGGTAATCTTGCAGGAGGATTTGATTCGCTTTCGCAGGAGAAGACTGACGAAGAGGATATAATGCCAGTAGGGAACCCTGTGGCTTTGTTCTCTCCACGTACTACAGAAACGAAGCAATATAATTCATATCAGTGTGGAATAGAAGAGGTGAACATCAGCGTTGGAGATTTGATTTTCATGGATTGCAAGCGATATAGTCCTGCGCATAGCCGCCCTGGAAATTACTCGGACCATGTCGCCATATACATTGGGGAAGACCCTGTCACGAAAGAAAAACTGTTTGTCGAAACAATTCCCCATACAGGCCCACGAATTTCAACCATGGCCATGTTTGAACAATGGGCATATCATTTTGCACTGGGACGAGTGATGTCGGCGACAGAACAACAAAAAATGGGTGCCGCTGTCTGGGCAACACAACTCTGTTTTGAAAGAAACAAGCCTATTTCAACGTTGGGCGACCGTTTAATTGATAACTATCAGTATCTTCCAACAGACTACGATCTCATGGGTTGTTGGAAATCCTATCTGATCGATGGTATTGAAAGCTATAGCGAGTTTTGGTATTGTTCAGAACTTGTGTGGGCATCATATTATAACATCGATAAAGACGGAAACCTCAATCTGTACCAAGAGGATTTCGAACGAGTTGATATAGATTTAAACGATTGGTCACTGCCGTTTGTCGTGCTGCCAATAGAAATATTCTATGACGACGATGTTGAAATATATTACCGGGATCCTCTCTAATTTCGGTAAAAGATGATTAAATGGAGAAAAAAATATAAATGAAGAAGAAACATACCATATGATTGGGAGGCAAGATTATGGAGCATAATAAAAAAAACAAAACACGTATTTTAATTGGATTTTGTTGTGTAAGTCTGGTGATATCGACCTTTGCATCAGCCGCACAAGTATCAGATCATTCAACACATGTAACGAATATAGAAACGCATAGTACCATTATTGTCCCTGATGATTACTCAACCATCACTGATGCCTTAAGCCATGCAACAAATGGCGACACTATTTTTGTCAAAGCAGGAACATATAAAGAAAATATTGTCATCGATAAGATGGTTTTCCTGAAAGGTGAAGCGTGGGAACACGTCATACTTGACGGGGATCAAAAAGATCATGTGATATCCATACAAACATCCGGGGTATCAATCAGTGGTTTTACTATCTCAAACAGTGCATCGAATTGTGCTGGAATTGATATTAAAAACAATCATTACAACATTATCACCATGAACATCATCCAGTCAAATTTTTATGGAATCAGCCTGTATTCATCGAACGGAAATAACATCAATGATAATATTATAAAAAATAACGTCTATGGGATTAAGACCGACGCTTCGCATGCCAATATCATTGCTGACAATGAGCTCAGCAATAATGAGTTAAATGGATTATATTTTGATTTTACGTCCACATTTAACCAAGCGACATGGAACATTGTTGATGAAAATGGATTAGCAAAAAATGCGGTATTTTATGATTCTTCGTTAGCTGGCGGCATCGTCCTTGATTCCGCATGCAGAAGTAATTCCATTATCTCCAATGAAGTTGCATCCAATCAGATTGGGGTCAATAGTGATAATTATAATGAAAATAACATCCTCTATCTCAATAGTTTTATGGAAAATGTTCAAAGCAATGCCATGGACACCGCAAACAATACGTGGAACGGGGGAACTATGGGGAATTACTGGAGCGATTACACTGGTATCGATGCAAATGGCGATGGGATTGGCGATATACCGTATTTAATTCCCGGTGGGGACAACTCAGACGCATTTCCACTGGTTGATCCAATAAACCCTGAACCGCCTCATATTGAAGCCCCATCGGAATGGGATTATCGAAATGGTGAAGCTTCCTTTGCCTTTTATTCATTGGATCCAAACTATGACCAGGTTCACTTTGAAATCAAATGGGGAGATAGTTCAAACGAATACTTGACGGACGAATTGAAAGCATCGGAAGGAATCACGCTCCTCTATTCCTATGACACCGAATTACGATATACAGTATGGGCACGAACCATGGTTGAAATAGGAACCACCGGAGACATAGTCAAGAGCGATTATGCACGTCATGTGATTACTTGGTCCCATAAGAAAGATGTATCTGAAAGTGCAAACAAGATTGTTAACACCCCCTCTTATCTGAGTACGTTACTTCAAAAATGTGTTGACATGACCTCAAAAATTCCTGATGAAGATCCCTTTTGCATATCAAACGAGTACTCTTCACCTATGAGGTCTGAAGTGTCACCGATACTCACCGAATCGACACGACATCTTTGCAGAGAGGGGAGTACGACGACTTGGTTACTGAGACATCTTCTTTTCGTTTTTAGAGATGCAGGAGGGTTGCCGACATACGTGCAAGACATATAAACTGCCTCAGTTCTCACTCATATGCATTGTCTTGACGATTGGTGCGATACTTGTACCCTACGGCTCTAGAGCTGGTATGGAGACGGTATTTGTTGATGATGATAATCGATCAGGTATATATGATGGTACTCTTGACCATCCATATCGAACCATTGATGATGCCTTAAAAAACGCAGAGGAATCTGATGTTATCTTTGTATTCAACGGTTTGTATCCTGAAAGAATTAAAATCAGCACATCCATCATATTGATTGGTGAAAATAAAAAAACAACGATCGTTGACGGGCGGGGAGAAGGAACAGTCATTGATATTTATGCGAATAATGTCGAGATGTCTGGATTCACCATACGAAACTCAGGATCCGGCTATAGCTATGAGGCCTGTGGTATCTCAGTGAATGCGGATGAAGTTACCATTTCTGATATGATTATTTCTGAGAACTATAATGGTATTCATGTTGATTATTCATTTCAATCTACGTCCGTTCATCATACTCAGATTTACAACAACAAGAAGGATGGGGTGATAATCACCTATTCCAATAAATTCGTGATAAGCAACAACGAAATTTATGAAAATGGGAGATATGGCTGCATTATATCGAATTCCATTCAGGGCAGCATCACCAACAATTTGCTATTGGATAACAACAAAAGTGGCATCACCTTCTGGGAATCTTCCGATAATGATTTGCATCATAATCTGTTGGAGGGCAACCATGAATTTGGTGTTTTAATGAACTATAGTCAAAATAATGATGTGTACAAGAATACTATTCAAGATTGCTCTCAAGGTATCTACCTGTATGATTCAGGCACCAATGAATTTTATAACAATAATTTCCTAAAGAATACTGAGGGCCATGCGTTTTTCCATACGATCATTCGGAGAGTTTCCGTTGATGAATTACAATCCAGTGGTCGGAACGTCTGGTCTAGTAATTTCTGGGATACCTGGGATGGCAATGGAGCATATGTGATTCAAGGGACCATCAGCATTATGTCGATAGATGTAACGTTGAAAAATGTGGATCGGTCTCCTGCGCAGGAACCATATGATATCTGAATGAGAGGTTGACCCATAAAGGTATCAGGGTTTTTTGCATGTAGAGAAATATCAACATTGAAATGGTGTCTTTTATCCCATGGGGCACAATTTTTAGTATCAACATATATCTTACCTGTCATTCAATATAGAAGTATATAAAGGAGAAGAGAGGAAAATGGAACGTTACAACAGTTTCACCATCAGCTAAATGATGGGATACTATACGGTTCCTGTGCTGGATGCCAGTCAAACTGCACCCATGGGAGTATCATATTCCCCAATCGTTCTAGTTGAAGTGTCCCATAAATCGGTTTAGGCAAAGGGTAGTGACACTCATCCCAATAATTGTCAATCCAGAAATTTGGGTATGAATTATCAAAATAAGCATAATACTTAATATGAAAAATATTATTTTCTAGTATCATATTGTGCCTACTTGAATCTCTTAAAAGGAAACTATTATCGGATTCACTAATAGTATTATGTTTGATGGTATTGTTGTTCGATGCCTGTATTACTATCGCAGTCACATAGTTTTCTGATACATTATTACTATCGATAATGCTGTCATTAGAAAAACTGATGAAAATACCAGCAGGATAGTTATATAAGATACTATTTCCAATTATTGTATTGCCATTAGATGATTGATGCAAAATAATACCACAATAACCATTATTCGACACATAATTATTACTTATATAATTACAAGGGGAAAGTGCACATAAAATACCGACTTCAGCATTATATGATATATTATTATCAATAATAATATTTGACGAATAACTGGTTAAGTATACTCCTATATCACTTCTTGTTATCTTATTTTTTGAGATCGTATTATTCATTGAGGAAAAAATATGAACGCCAGTATTAGGATTCTGTGTCATAGTATTATCACAAAACATATTATTGTTTGATGAAAAACCAAATCTAACACCATAATGAAGATTATGAATGATAGTGTTTAATGAAAGAGTATTATATTCAGATTGCCCAAGAGAGATACCATAAAAATTAGAAGCAATCACATTCTTTTCTATGGTATTGTTGTTTGATGCAAACCAAAAATACACACCATATCGATTGCCAGAGACATTGTTATCATTTATCGTATTATCTGTTGATTCATACAGAGCCACACCGTACTCATTCTCCATCACTTTATTCCCTTTGATGATATTATGATGTGAGCTATAGATCTGGTAAGCAATATTCTCATGATGCTCAAACCTATTGTTCTCAATTATAACTCCGTTGCTCCATAATTGAAGCACACCATAGAGTGTATTTCCCTGAAACCTATTGTTTGTCAAATGGATAATTGAATATCCGACTTCCATACCATACATATTATTCCTGATAGTGTTATTATGGATACTACAATTCAACGAGTTGTGCACATAGATGCCCCATGTATTGTTCTCCATCGTATTATGATCAATCACTGCATTGGTAGCATTCCAGAGTTCCACACCACCCCCACACTCTGTAAACACATTGTCATGGATGTGACACGAATCATTATAAATTCTTACCCCAGAAAACCCAACACTGCAATGCCTTATAGTAAAGCCAGAGATCTCTACAACATCACTCACAATTTTAACAATATGTTCATGCAAGCCCATGCCATCAATAATAGTAGTATCAGCGCCCTCACCAATTAGGGTTACTCGTTTATCTACTATAATATGTTCGTAATAGATACCAGCAGGAATATAGATGGTATCCCCGTCACTAGCAGCACTGATTGCGTCCTGAATACTCCAATAGGAACCAGTATGAGTATTGATAGAGATATTAAAATGAGAGTAATCATTATTAGATGCTAAAGAAGGAACACTTGCAAAAAGCATCATGAGAACAATACTGCTTATGATGGATTTCTCTAGCATGATACCTCCCTTGATCTATCATATATAAATCAGTTCATCTCATAGATATATTTTTCCTGAGATTTAGATAAATTCTCTAGAATGCATCTCTAGAAACAATAATCATCTATTATCTAAGACATCTAGGATGGGATCTCATAGGGTTCTTGAGCGGGATGCCAGTCAAACTGCACCCACGGTATCATTAAATTCCCCAATCGTTCTAGTTTGAGTTCCCCATAGATTGGTTTGGGACTGGTTGTATGCCAGTCATCCCAATAGTTCCTTGCCCAGAAGTTTGGATATGATGATGTGAAGAATGAAGGATTCGTATTATTGATCATATTGTTTTCATTGATACTATTGAATTGACTTGACTCACTAATAGCGATACTTATGTTGTTATTTGATATTGCATTATGTATGATTTTGTTTTTATTTGATAAACGAATGATATTAATCCCTATTTGCTCTTTAATTGGCTGATAAATATTGACTAGTGTATTTTTCACGATGTCGTTATTGCAGGAAGAATACTTCAACTGTATATATGTGTTAGAAATATTTGACACAAAATTGTTATTAATAGAATTAAATGAAGCGTTTGAGACAACTATTCCTATAGCACTATCTTGAATGATGTTTTCATTCACTATATTGTATTTTGTTTTACCTAAATAGATACCTAGATGACTATTATTTTTGATAAAATTATGACAAATAGTATTATCATCTGAGGTACCATAACTTGAGGAAATCCAACTAATAACGATACCTTCATAACTGTTTGATATTGTATTACTGTCGAGCGAGTTGTTGTTTGAATGTATTACCCATATACCTCCCATATCATTATTTTGTATATTATTTTTATAGAGGATGTTATGACTTGAATATTGGTATAACATTATACCCACAACATTATTTGAAATATTATTGTATGTAACTTGATTTGTGAATGAAGACGCTCCTATAAGAATCCCATAATCACCTCCTGATATATTATTCTGAATAATAGTATTATAGAAACTTGAGGTAGCAAAGATCCCCATGGCAAAATTATTTTTGATAATATTTTTTGCTATAGTATTATAGGACGAGTAAAGAAAAATTCCATTTTGATTTTCTAGAATGATATTTTCAATAATTATATTATAACAACATGAATAACTAATTTCAATACCACTTTGTGTATTATTGATGATATAATTTGATGAAATAATATTATTGTTTGATTGCCCAAGATATATTCCATATAAAATAGATTGTACCCTATTATGCACAATATAGTTATGATTTGATTGAAACCAGAAATAGAATCCATACTGATTACTAAGTACATTGTTCTCACGTATCGTATTATTGCTTGATGCATACAGAGCGAGACCATACCCATTCTCTGTCACATCATTCTCTTCAATGAGATTATAATCGGAACTATAGAGCTGGTAAGCAATGTTGTTATGATGTTTAAACGTGTTATATTCAATAATAACACCGTTGCTCCATAACTGAAGTACACCATATAACGAATTTTTCTGAAAGCTATTGTTAATAATCTGAACAGTGGAATATCCGAGCTCCATGCCATACACATTATTTTGTATCATATTATCGTGAATACTGCAATTCAGTGAGTTGTGGACATAGACACCCCAGGTATTGTCTTCTATCGTATTATGATCAATCACTGCATTAGTAACATTCCAGAGTTCCACGCCACCCCCACACTCTGTAAACTCATTGTCATGGATGTGACACGAATCCTTATAAATTCTTACCCCTGAAAATCCAATACTGCAATGCCTGATAGTACATCCAGAGAGTTCGACACCATCACTGATAATTTTAATGATATGTTCGTGTAAGCCCATGCCATCAATAATAGTACTATCAGCTCCATCACCGATAATAGTGACTCGTTTATTCACAATCACATGCTCATAGTAGGTGCCAGCAGGAATGTAGATAGTATCTCCATCTTGGGCGCTGTCTATCGCATCCTGAATGCTCCCATAAGATACAGGTTGAGCATTGATAGAAATAGCATGGTGTGTGTCATCGCTGTTGGAAGCTGCAGAGAGCCCATTGATAAAGAGCAGAAGTAACACAACACCCCAGGTGATAAGTTTCTCCAATACTATTGCCTCCCTTTTTCTATCATATATAAATCAGTTTTTCTCATAGATATATTTTTCCTGAGATTCAGATAAATACTCTAGAGATCATCTATGAAAACCATCCTCATATAGTATCTAGGACATCTCTGATGGGATCTCATAGGGTTCTTGTGCTGGATGCCAGTCAAACTGTACCCAAGGGATGATCCTCCCATTAAACAGTGCCATTCGTATATCGCCATAAATAGGTCTGGGGCGTGGTTCATGCCAGTCATCCCAATAGTTGCCATACCATAGGGTGAAAAACGATTGACGGAACATGACTTGATGAGTATTGTTAATAAAATTGTTCGTATCTACCATATTGAGAGTAGTTGGATAGCCAAAACCGAGATTAATCTTTACACCATATCCGTTTTTTTCTATATTATTTCTACATATTCTATTACACTGCGAGAACTCTTTGATTACAACCCCTACATTGTTTTCTACTATAGAATTTCCGTTGATGGTATTGAAATGTGATGATGTATCGATGCCAATCCCTAGATCATTGTTTGTTACAACATTATGTTCTACATGATTTTTCCAGGATGAGTTACTTATTCCAATGCCAACAATTCCATTGTTTGATACGGTATTCTCCTTGATTTCATTATGATGTGAGTATCGATATGTATAGATTCCTTCCATATCACATGCTGATACATGATTATGACTGATAGTATTGTAGTTTGATGAATTTTCACATCCAATGCCATACAATCCACCGGCCATTGTGTTATCTTGCACAACGCAATAGCTAGACAAGTAATTGATATAGATTCCTATCAACGTTGTATTTAGAAGAGTATTGCTACAAATCGTATTATAGGAAGAGTTCCAAAATAATATTCCCCTCATAGTATTTTTCATGATGTTCCCATCGATAAGCGTATAATTACAGTTATCGACACACCATATGCTCTGATTTTTATTGTTAGAAAAATAATTTTTGGCAATGATATTGTTGAAACAATAATTCTTGATTATAATGCAATAATAATTGTCACTTATGTTGTTGTTTTCAATAATGTTATGATTTGATGAATGGAATAACTCTATACCAGTACCGTTCAGATGAGTATTTGTAATATCATTGTTTTCGATATAATTATGCGATGATTGAGAACAAAAAATACCAAATGTATTATTAAATAATTTATTATCAATGATGATACTTGATGAATAACTAGTTAAATCAACTCCGTTATTACTTCCTGTTATATTATTTTTCGAGATCGTATTATCCATTGAGGAAAAAATATGCACACCATTTTGTGGATTATTTGAAATAATATTTCTCATAATGATGTTATAATATGCTGAAAAACCAATAAGGACACCATCATGAGTATTATTTTTAATTATGTTTGTTGAAAGGGCATTATAATTAGATTGCCCAATATAGATGCCATAAAAATTAGAAGCAATCATATTCTTGTCGATGCAATTATTGTTTGACTGGAACCAGATATACAATCCATAGCGATTTCTAGAAACATTGTTCTCTAGAATCGAATTATTACTTGATTCATAGAGAGCTAATCCATACTCGTTCTTCTCGAAATCATTCCTTTCAATGATAGAGTGATGTGAGCTATAGAGCAGGTAGGCAATATTGCCCTGATGCTCAAAAGTATTACCCACAATTATCGCTTGGTTACTCCATAATTGTAGGATGCCATAGACATTATGATTTGCTATGATGTTATGTATAATTTTTATTGTGGAATAGCCTAATTCCATTCCATAGAGATTCCCCATAAAACTGTTATTATCAAGCTGGCACTGATCAGACGAATGGATATAGACGCCCCAAGTATTCTCTTTAAAGGTATTATGATGAAGAACCGCATCGTCAACATCCCAGAGCTCAACACCACCACCACACAACGTGAGGATGTTGTCAGAAATGATGCATGCATCCCCTAATACTCGAATACCTGAGAATCCAACGCTACAATTCTGAATGGTAAATCCAGTGATGTCAACGTTATCAGCTGTAATTTTAAACACATGATTATTGTCACCACTTCCATCAATATAGGTAACATCAGCACCCTCACCCTCAATGTTCACCTGTTTATCCACGATTACATGCTCATGATAGATTCCAGTACGGATATGTATAAGATCACCATCAGTGGCATGATTGACTGCCTCTTGGATAGATGGATAGTCACCAGGAACATAGATAGTTGTACCAGAAGAGGTAACACTAGATATTGTTGATTGAATACCTTTTGTATGATCTATTATCGTATCAAGTTGACTAGAGTAAGTGTCTGCTGGCTGACGCATCAATGGATAGTTGTCTTTGTTCTGACCACCAGCAATAGAGTAGGGTGTGTCACCGATCCCATCGCTATTAGTATCAACACCTGTATAGTCATCCCAAAAGTTCCCAATATGGCCATTATCCCAACCATTCTCGGAGTCATCATAGGCATTAAGGATATTAGCAATCATACTGTTAGAGTAGAAATAATTCCCATCCGATACACCTGTGACATTGATACCTACTAAATTATTGTTGATTGCATTAGAAGTCACCATATTCAATCGACAGACAGATGATATTGTGATTCCACACTGTGAGTTCTCTGATATCATATTGGCAACGATCATGTTCCCCGTGCAGAAACCATTGAGTATGATTCCATCATGTGAGTTTTGTGCTACTTGATTCTCCGTGATATTGTTAGCATGGGAATGATTATGAATTTCTATACCCACAATATTCTCTTTGATGATCATATCCTGTATGAGATTCCCACTCGATTGATTGATGAAGATCCCAGAGATACCATTTTTCAAAGTAAATCCAGAGATAGAGAGATAATTACAGTTAATAGAGAGTACATTCCCAGTATGCTTGCCATCAATGATCGTTGTCTCTTTCTGTTCGCCATGCAGCACGATGCCGTCAGTGGCAATCACAACATGCTCATTATACACACCAGCTTTGACAAAAATACGAAACACTTGTGCTTCACTCGCATTATTTACTGCCTCTTGAATTGTTGGAAAATCATCGGGGACAAGGATATCCCATGTTTCATTATCAATAAGAAGAGGTGCTCTCGGTTGTGCCTTATCTGTCAAAGAGGTTTCTCTATCGGATAGTTCATCATATCCAAGAGACATTTTGGAAGAATTGTAATTTTCAATAAAAGGGAGAGTATGCTTCTCTAACGGATAAGCATAGACCGTTGACAAACCTGTTGAAACCTGGAATAAAACAATAAAGAATGCTACTAGTTTTGAAGGAACCCTCGTACTGCTCTTGCCTCCCTTAAACTGGCATATATAAAACGGTGTATCCAATAGATATATTTTTCCTTAAAATAATATAAGTACTCATGATAGTATCTCTAGTACCAATCCTCATCCACTATCTAGGAGATCTACGATGTGATTTCATACGGTTCTTGTGCTGGATGCCAGTCAAATTGAATCCAGGGTGCAAAAATAAATGGAAAAAACACTATAATTAATCCACTAATAGGTTTAGGGAAATTTCTTTGTTTATTCCAATAATTATTATCAAAAATATTTTCACTGAACAGAGGACCAGCGTTCGTGCTGATTCGTTTATCAATACAATAATAACATATTGCATCAATTTGATTGTCCAAAAAATTATTTTTTGATACAAGAGTTTTTGTACACATATAAAGAACTAGCCCTGTTCCACCATGTGTTTGGATGATATTATTAATAATAAGACAATCTGACCCCTGGATATCAATTGCCGCAGCTTGTTGACCATATATAGAAAACACATTCCCATCAATAACTGTTTTATTACTAAAATCGCTTGAAATATCGCAAGATTGAGAGAATGAATTATTTACTATCGAAGTGTTGGTGGACGAGCCAATATAGATTCCATTAAGGTTCTCACCATTGAATGCATTCTGTTTAATAGTATTATTGTCAGAGTTAGATAAATGAATACATGTGGAATCATCAGTTGATATGATATTTCCCGTAATGAAATTATTATTTGATGAATAAATATAGATTCCCTGTGTATAATTATTTTGAATAATGTTATTTTCTATACAGGTATTATTCACATCGATGATTGTTAACGTACTATACTCATTTACATGACCCCAGTGTTGTATTGTAAAACCTTTAAGTGTAATACAATTAGATAGAATCAAAACAGCACATCCATCTCGCAAACCATGAATAATAGTACTATCTCGTTCTTCTCCAATTAACTCAATAGTTTTATTGATGATAACATTTTCATAGTATGGAGATGAATCATCATAGACAAAAACGGTATCACCAGCACTTGCAGTATCGATCGCATCCTGAATCCTCGAATAGTTCCCAAGACCATCCCCGCCAACATACCACCATTTTCCATCCGAGCTTGAGAGGTATAGTTCCTCTCCATCTTGTGCAACGGTCGAAATAACTCCTGGTATAATGAGGAATAAACTGATTCCAGCAACCAAACCTCTTCCCAACCTGTTATGATTCATTTACCATGATCCTCCGATGCCATAGGGTTCTTGTGCGGGATGCCAGTCAAACTGCACCCATGGGATAATTCTGTCAGTAAACAATCTCAGTCGTATATCACCATAAATAGGTCTGGGGCTTTGTTCATGCCAGTCATCCCAATAGTTCCCATACCATAACGTGAAAAACGATTGATTGAACATGGCATGGCACGTATTGTCTATGAAATTATTCTTAGAGATCATATTGTGGTTAGAAGGATGATCAAATCCAAGATTGATGAAAAACCCAAAGATATTTTTTGTAATATGATTACTATAGATTTTATTGCTGTGTGCTGAGGTGTCAATGCCGATTCCTATCATATTTTCCGACACAGTATTTGCTTTGGCGGTATTATAATATGATTCATTTCCAATACCAATACCATAGAACCTGCAATTGCATACGATATTACCATTAATCTCATTATGGTGAGATACGTTATTTACAAATATGCCTCCAATGTCAACTGATACATTATTTCTCATAATGATGTTATAGTTAGATGAACTATTCACTCCAATACCATACGTTCCAACAGATATTATGTTATTAATTACATGGCTATACGAACAGCGATGAAGGTATATCCCTCCATAGCCATAGGTTATGGTATTCCCATTGATAACTGTGTTATTGGATTTTAATCCTAAAAAGATACCCCATGCATTTTGATGCGAAATCGTATTTCTAAGAATTATATTACTATCACAAGATGAATTTATCGCTATTCCTATCTGATATGTTCCTGGTCGATCTTTGTTAATGATCGTATTACCATAAATCATATTATTATTGCTGAACGATTGAAATTGAATACTATCATACGTAATATTTGATATAGTGTTTCCACTGATATTATTATAAGACGAGTTTCGAATCCATATCCCAAAATTACTATCTTTTAATATGTTATTATATATCATATTTCTATTGCAGAACTCAACGCAGGATATACTCTCTGTTCTCTCATTACGCAAATAATTATTCGAAATAGTATTGTTGAAACAATATCGTTCCATATAGATACAAGCACCTGTACCTGTATTATTTATGATATTGTTTTTCAGAATGGTATTATTGGATGAATAAAGCGTCATAAATATACAATTATTATTTTTACCATTATTGTCGGTAATATTGTTTTCAATAATGGTATTATATGATGATCTATAGAGATATATTGACACAATATTGCCAGAAAAATTATTTTTTAAAATATTACTTGATGAGTAAGAAATCAAATAAAATCCTCTAAAATTATTTGTTATATTGTTTTGTAAAAAAGAATTATTTATTGAGGAAGAAATCCATAAAGACTCAGAAGGATGATTTGCTATAAGGTTACGATAGAACGTATTATTGTTTGATGAAAAATCAATGAAGACACCACTACGAGTATTATTAATGATGGTATTAAATGAAAATGTATTATTCTCAGATCGCCCAAGATAGGTGCCATAAAAATTGGAAGCAATCACATTTTTTCCTATGGTATTGTGGTTTGATTGATACCAGAAATACACACCATACTGATTGCTAGAGACATTGTTCTCATTGATTGTATTACCTTTTGAGCCATAGAGAGCTATACCATACTCATTACATATCACAAGATTCCTATCAATCACATTGTTATGTGAGCTATACAATTGATAAGCAATGTTATCATGATCCTCAAACCGATTGTCTTCTATGATGGAATCATTGCTCCATAATTGTAGGACACCATACATCGTATTTTTCTGAAAGCTATTGTTTGTCAGATGAACAGTGGAATACCCAAGTTCCATACCATACACATTGTTCTGTATGATGTTATCATAGATACTGCAATTGAGTGAATTGTGAACATACACGCCCCAAGTATTATCCTCCATGATATTATGATGAATTACACAATCAGTGACATTCCAGAGTTCAATGCCACCCCCACAGTCAGTAAATATAGTATCATGGATGTGACACGAATCATTATAGAGTCTCACCCCAGAAAACCCGACACTACAATGTCTAATGGTACACCCAGAGAGTTCGACACCATCACTCACAATTTTAAGGACATGTTCATATAAGCCCATGCCATCAATAATCGTGGTATCAGCACTTTCACCAACTAGCGTTACCTGTTTATCCACAATCACATGTTCATAGTAGATACCAGCAGGGATATAGATGGTGTCACCATCCTGAGCAGCATCGATTGCATCCTGAATGTTCCCATAGGATTCAGAATGAGCATTGATGGAAATAGCATGATGAGAGTCATTATTGTTAGAGGCTATAGAGATACCATCTATAGAAAGTAGAAGTAGAACTATGCCCAATATGAAAGGTTTCTCTAGCATATTGCCTCCCTTAATCTGATGTATAAAACAGCTCATCTCATAGAAATATTTTTCCTTAGATTCAGATAAAATCCTTGTGCTGCTCTTGCCTCCCTAAGTTTGGCAGATATAGAACATCTCATCGAGTATTAGATTTTTTCAAATTTATATGATTTATGCCTCCATCTCATCTTCTGTGAATTTTACGAACATCCTCGCGAGATATCCCCACACTTCAGTGTGTGGGATGAATCGCATGAGGAAGTGATATAAAACGCCGACAGAGGTTTTGTTCCCCATTGAGGGAAAACCTTGCTATTGATAGCAAGGGAGGGGGATAATATGTATAAACATATGTAATATGTTTCTGTATACTCAATGTTTCAGCAGGTGTTCATAACAAGAAAACAACTGTTTGCCAATAAGTTTTAAATCATGGGCTTCAGCAAGTTTTCTTGCATTACTCTTGAGTTTCTCCCGCAGAGAGTCATCTGATACTACTTGATTAAGATTCTCAACAAAGTCTGCATCGTTTTTACATTTCAAACAGTTTTCTCCATGAACAAGCCAATCTGCATAAACAGGGAGATCGCGGATAATCAGAGGCGTGCCAAAACTTGCAGCTTCCAAAAGGACAATCCCTTGATTTTCCTCATACGAAGGGAAAAGGAATACATCAAATGATGCGTAGCTTTTCTGAATATCTTCCACATAACCAAGAAACTCAACATTTTCCGGTATTTTTGTCGCATGAATATCAAAGAGCAGACTGTCATGTATTGCTCCCACCCATTTGAACGTATATGTTGGACATTGTTCAGCCACATATGAAAACGTACCGACACCTTTCCTCTTTGTAACAAACCCTACACTCCCAATAACAGGTGTTCCATTTGTTTCAACACGGTTGCTCAATGATCCATGTAAGAATGAGGGATTTATACCATTGCTAATAACCTCAATTGGTTTCTCTATACCATACTCTCTGAGAAGCCCTTTTGTATATGTCGAGGGAGCTATAAGCAAATCCGCTAATGAATAGTACCATTTCAAATACTTTTTTAAAAACGAAGACGTAATTGAGCTAAAGGTGAACGTTTGCTTATAATCTTCTGCTGTTACATGTGTACCCATAACAATTTTTTTATTATTCTTTCGCGCCCATAATGCATAAAATGACGATTGGGGGCTTGGGCATTCAAGCTGCAAAATATCAAACGATTTCGTGAATGGATGCGTAGAATAATCAATAGAACATAGCTCAAGAGCCATTTTTTTATTTGCATAGGCTGTTTTGATGCCGCCCGTTTTGAAATATTCAATTCCCCCGGGGTACAGACAGATATTCATTGACTACCCTCATACAGGATGTACAACACGCTTCTTAATGGTAGTTATGAAACGTATAGCACAAACATCATATCATTGTACCTTATTTAAATAAAATTGAAAAAACCATCGTAATCTTTTTATGTGAAAAAAGTTCGATAACCACAATGTCAGAGAAACAGAGCTAAAACAATGTTTGTTGTTTCTTCACTCCTGGCATATTTTCGAATTTTTCCAACACCGGTTTGATTCTATGTTCAGTAAATTGATGTCTCCTACATAACAAATCTAGCACTGCAGGAATATCAGGTTGAGACCAGAGGAGTTCAACCTCTTTACTAACGTTAGGTTCCAAAAAGAGATTTCGAAGTTCGTTTATTTCATCACCCGATAACAGAGGGTCATCCTTCAACGTAGAGAATACTTTTTCAACGGTTCCATATGTCTTTATGAGTTGAAGGCTTTTCATGGGACCTATGCCCTTCACTCCCTGATTAAAATCTGTTCCAATGAGAATAGCCATATCAACAAGTTGGTGTTGAGTGATGCCCAGTTTCTGTAATTCAGTAAAGAGGTGTATGCGTTCTGGATGTACAGAGGTGAATGCCTTTTTTCCTGGGAGTTTTCGGCGAGAACTTGATGTAAGATTTCGTATGAGGACAGGTGCGCCAACAAGCAGGCAGTCGAAATCCTGTGACCCAACTGCATGTGCGTCTCCTTGTTTTACCAAATAGCTTGCCTGAGCTTCTCCCTCCGAGGGAGCTTGGACAAAAGGAATCCCTAACAAAGAGAGAAGCTCCTTACTCTGCTGTACAATCTCATCGGTGATGCGAGAGGTTTGCTGTGCTTTTGTTCGAGCGGCATCCAAATCACCTTTTTCGAGGGCTTCGCGCCATTCCTTCTCGGCCGCAAGTTTTCTATGTCTGCGAAGCTCAAGAGTCTTTTTTTTTAACGGATGTGGAATGCCGTCAAAGATGTAAATTGGACGAATATGGTACTCCACCATCGTTGCTGTTCGATGTAGTAAGCCTGAAAGATGCGAAGTGATGTTCCCCTGGGCGTCTTTCAAGGGTGTACCATCTCGCTGCCGAATGCTTGAAAGAAATTGATGGAGAACATTATGCGCATCAATGGCAATCACTTGATGTTGCATATCCTTTAACGTAATTTCTTCCATATGGAACAATGCACCGATGTCTACTCCCATATCAATCAACCATCAGATATAAGGTCATATAATTTAGAGTTTCCCTTAACGATAAATTTAAACTAAACTTCTTCATTCTGTCTTGCCTATGAAACGAGATTTAATTTCAATGCTAGATGTAAAAAATGATTTGGAGACAATTATTGACCTTGCGATTCAATTGAAAAAGCAAAACAAACAGGGGAAGAAAACACATGTGTTAGAGGGAAAAACGCTTGGGATGATTTTTGAGAAATCAAGTACTCGAACGCGTGTTTCATTTGAAGTCGGCATGGAAAAACTCGGTGGCCATGCTTTGTTTCTCAGTAAGAATGATATACAACTTGGGCGAGGTGAATCCATCGAGGATACCGCCCTTGTTCTCTCCCGATACGTGGATCTGATTATGTATCGAGCGATGAGTAATACGGCAATGAAGGATCTTGCCCATTATGCCACAGTGCCGGTGATAAGTGGGCTTGATGATAGAGAACACCCTTGTCAAGTGATTACCGATCTTATGACGATCAAAGAACACAAGGGGACCCTGAAAGGGTTACAGTTCGCATATCTTGGCGATGGAAAAAACAACATGTCCCATTCCTATCTCCTTGGGTGCGGAATTGCACACATGGACTGTACTATTGTTTCACCGAAAAACTATTGGCCGGATCAATACTACGTTGATGAAGCAAAAAAATGTGGCGTATCTGTAAAGATAACCGACTCGTTGCATGAGTGCACGAAAAATGTTGATGTCGTTGCAACCGATACATGGGTGTCAATGGGTGATGAAACACAAAAGGAACAACGAATCAAGGATTTCAAAGGTTACACCGTATCCAGAGACATAATGAAACAAGCACAGAAGGATGCCATTTTTCTGCATTGCCTTCCTGCGTATTATGGGTATGAAGTGACAAAAGAAGTTGCCCATGGACCCCAATCAGTAATTTTTGATGAAGCAGAGAATCGAATGTGGGCACAAATGGCAATCATGGTAACACTGGTGAACTCTGTGTTAGAAAAAAGCATGGATGCAACGAACAACGCCTGCAGATCAGTATGATAGTTAGGAGAGTATTTCTTCCAATTGATCATGGTGTGACGCGTACTGAATTTCTTGGGCAATCCGTCTGCCTGTGGAAAGCCCCGGCATGATTAAATCAGAGTACGGGGAACCGGTGATGTATGGGTTTGTCCCAGCAACAATACGAGCGGATATCTCAAAGACCTTGAATTCAAGATTTTCTGTAACAACGGTTTCTAAACAAAAAGATCCGATGATGCCACCAAATAAGCAAAGAGATGTTTCAACGACCTGTTCACCCATCTGAAACACACGTGGTAACAATGACTCCCGCATGACGATGGGAATGTTTCCTGTGACAACAAACGTTGGATGAATCCCAATTTCTTCAAGTTCTGCGATAGAGCCAAGTCGTTGCACTTCGTCAATGGTTGTCTCATCACGTCTATCCATGGAGAGCATCTGAAGACTCCCTTTGCTCAGCTTATATGCAGTAGTTTGAATTGGAGAATAAAAAAAATGGATGTAGTATCTGGTTCCCATGACGAATTCTTGAATGGTATATGGTTTGTCCGATTGAATACGTTTTTTGAATTCTTCATATGTTTTTGCGATGAAAAATCCCTTTCCCCCTTTTGCACCGTGATATTTCACAATAACGGGTTTTTTGATATCTTTTGGGTTTTTTATCTCATACGGCATCGTTAAACCGGCACCTTCAAGCCATATTCGCTCTTTGTCTCTATCCGATTCCCACATCAACACTTGTCTATTTCCAAAGGTGGGAAGTTGCAGGGTCATAAACTTATCAGCACCAAGGTATTCAACAAACGATCCATGAGGGATGACAATCGTATTCTGATCCTGTAACTCATCAGTGAGAGACAGTATCTCTTTATAATTTTCAACCATTAAGAACTCATCAGGTTTTCCTAACGGAAATGCATCATAGAAACGTCTTCGCTGCTCCCCCACAACAAGACCTAATGTATGAAAACCTTCTTGTTTTGCACCATGAAAAATTTGCAGGCTCGAATGAGAACAAACAGTTGCAATTGTTAACTTCTTTGTATCATATGATGCAAGTATGTCGTTAATATCGTCGTGTATCATTATTGCGACACCTTGCAGTAGTATAATGAACGCCCTTGTTTTATTGGTTTCGATGGAAAACAATGAACGGGGAACAGCCACTCTCAAACAACCGGCTGTAGACAAAACCTCCTCTTGTCTCACCGCCTAATTGTTTGCTCTTTGATAATAAAACAATGTATTTATCCAATTGCCTTATACAATTGTTGTGGGGATAAGAGACCCGAAGATGAATGAAACAGAGGTTGAAAGAAAGACAGTAGGGTCTTGCACGAACGCTAATCCCCACAGAAGTTGGACATAAAGTAGGTGGAGAGCCAAGAGCAGTATTTGAGTTCCTTGAGAGGATCCTTTCCAATTAAGAATTAAGAGAAGTACTAGGTTAAAAGATTTAAATGTGGCAGTGAAGAGAGTGAAAATCACAAAAGAAGACTGGTTAAAAGTAAATAGATTGCTCCTCAGAAATCTACAAGATATGTTAATATTACACTGTGAAATGTCAAAGATACCTAACCGCAACGATGAAGAGGAGATAATACGTGAGATTCAAGAATTAACACAAAGAATTACACGAACAGAACACGATATCGAACTAATGGAGAAAGGGTATCAGGAATTTTTTGAGATCCCAGATGATGATTGTTTGGATGAAACTATTGAGATGTTATCTCATTTAATTGAAGTCACTTTACAGATAGCAGTAAATGAAGAGGATAACGAGATACGGACGGATGCAGAAGCAATAATAAAAGAATTGGTTGCAACTCGAGATGAACTCATAGTGCACCTCCAAGTGCTAGAGTAGTGGTTGTGAAAAAAAGCAGATCATTGATTTTTGTTGTAAAATTTTTGAGAAGCTTGTTCAGTACGAATTTTTGCATCACCTTCGCTACATCTCAACCGAATGTACCGGTGAATGAGAGCCTCGTTGTAGCGTCTAGTGAGATTCGTAGTTTCGCCCATATATCGTCTCTACATTCTAATATTTTATTCACTTAAATAAATATATTTGCCAAAGAAAGAGAAGCAGTACTACAATATCCATATTTTCAAACATATCTTCTATAAATAGATTCATTTCAAAACCTTTACCGCAGTATCAAGGGAGTAGTATAGGGTCAGGAGCGGGTTAATCTCCTTGAGTCACGCGATTGTTAGAACAAGGGGACATGACAAGTTTCCTGCCTCGTTTCCTCCAAAAATATTCATTTTCCATGAGATGGATTCCGTAACGTTTATTCGACCAATATACGTTTTATGTGCAAAAAAACGGACAATGTGTACCTTATTTTCCATTTGCCAACAGAATAGGTAGCACCCATCCCGTTTCATCCCTTCAACAACTTTATCTTGAAATGTTCATTTTGGGCACTGTACAACGGAGAAGTGTAGCGAATCTATGTGCAATGTTAAAACAACCTCATTTTACCCATAAAAGTTTATTAATGAACGAGGAATTGTTTCTATTATTCAAACATATGGTGCGTTTACAATGGCATATAAACGTTTCAAACTCATGGTATTGTGTGTACTGTTCATTAGTGCAACATTAAGTGGCTGCGTTGATGATGAAGAAGACACGACACCACTAGAAGAGAAAAGTGATCTTGAGATAAGTCATTATGAGGTTGAAACGCAACAATTCAATCTCGATAAATCAACATACGAGAAAATTGCGGATGGCTTTACATACAATGATGCTGCAAATCGATACCTCGTGAGTGGTACCGTAATGAATAATGGTACGAAGAATATATCAAAAGCATATGTCTATGTTAATTTTTATGATAAGGACGACACCCTCCTTTTATCACGATATGACATGATTTTCCAACTTGCACCAAACGAAACTAAAGATTTTGCAGCTGATTTTACGAAATATGACGGTCAAGGGTTCTCAAATGTGAACCATGTCAAATTTTCATTTACGATAGAATATGAATAAATTCATAACGAAAGGGAATTAATTATTCATAAAATTTTATAATTTGGGATATGCTTGTACCGCAAGTCCTTATTAAGTGAAAGGCAACAGATATTTGCTGATAAAACATGATGATCGTCGGACAGGTATCAAGTGAGGAAGAAGCTCAAGAAATTACTTTTATCGCAAAGCTATTTGTTGTTGGGCAACGTGCACGGGTACTTGGGCATCAAAGTAACAAATAATAGGATAATCTCTCTTTTTTGTGTTTTTTTCTTTTTTCATCTCATTATTTTCAAAGAGGAGAAAGCATTTAAACTCATATCTGATAAAAAATGTTGTGATATCATCTTGTCATTAGTGTGTTTTTCAAGGGGGGCATAAGTGGTATGCCAGATATGTATCAGTATGAAAAAAAGACTGCCGAACAGGCAAGCATCCAGACTGACACAGGCAGGCGAAAAAAAGAACAATTCATCGAAGATCTGCGAGAGGGAGACATTGTCAATGACATCTTTGCAGTTAAAATAAAAAATGCACCACGATCCTATCGAAAAGGAACGATGTTTGATTTTGTTATTGTTGACAAGACCGGAGAAATTGCGGTAAAATACTGGGGTGGCGACAAAAAAGACCGGGTCAGACGACTGTATGACAGCTTTAGAACAAGTGATGTCATTCAAATTCGTGCTGGAACCGTCGAACTCTATAATGAGTTACTGCAGATATCAATCAATGAAACAAGTGGCGGCATCCGAAAATGTAACGATGACGAATACCTCAAATCAGATTTCATTACTGCTCTTGATGAAACTCATATTTCATCGTTAATGACACAAGTCACATCAATGATTGCCGAAATTAAAAATTCCGATTTAAAAAATCTACTGTCCACGTTTTTTGAAGATCCGACGTTCGTGCATCAATATAGTCATTCCCCGTCAGCGATGACGTTCCATCATAACTATGTTGGGGGAAATCTTCAACATTCTCTCGGAGTCGCCCGTCTCTGTACGACCATTTGTGAATATTACCAAGGACTAAACAAGGATTTGATTCTTACCGGGGCATTGCTACACGATGTAGGGAAACTGAGAGAGTATCAGATAAAAACTTCAATTGATAAAACAGATGAGGGAAATTTTATTGGGCATATCGTTATCGGGGAACGATGGATTCGGGAAAAAATTACAGAAATGAGAAAGAATAACCACTCCTTTGATGAGCGCCTGGAACTGTATCTGTGTCACATGATTCTCAGCCACCATGGAAAATACGAATATGGATCTCCGAGGATGCCAAAAATTGCAGAGGCAGCAGTGCTCTTCCAAGCAGATATGATGGATTCTCAAATAAAAAATTATTTACAAAGCATGGAGGATAAAAAGAAGAATACCGATGAAGACTGGGTGTTTGTCTGGGACCCTGATTCCGGACGAAAAAAGGCAATGTATTTGCCAAGTCTATTTGAACAAGAGAATCCGTTCTAACGAAAAAGGTGGAAGGTATGAAAAAGGAAATAATGGATATTCTTTGCTGTCCAATCTGTAAAGCTGATTTAACATTACACATTGATAAAGAAGATGACAAAGAAGTCATCTGTGGAACATTGACATGTACGTCATGTCATGTACAATATCCCATTGAGAACGGCATTCCAAATCTGTTGCCTCAAGAGAAAGAATAACTCTTAAGACTCAGGAATCAGTTACTGAGGAAGTCTCTGACATCATGCAAAAGATTGGATGTCAATTCTAAATCTTTGATGTATTTTTTGAACCGAGGCGTACGCCTGTCTAGTATAATGGCTACACCTCTATCGGATTCATTCCGGATGAGCCTTCCAATGGTCTGCAGCAACTTCCGAGCAGTTGGTGCTTCAACAGTATATTCCCACCCTTTTCGGAATTTCATATCATAATACCGCTGAAGACCACGCTGACGGGCGGTTGGCTTAGGATATGGAATACCGATAATAACGACAATTTCCAATTGTTCGGCGGGAAAATCCATTCCTTCACTGATCCGCCCACCCATGACAGAGAACAACGCTGCCCCATCGCCCTCTGTATCACCATATGATTTAAAATCAGAAACAAGTTCCATTAACGCTGATTGGCTCATCTGTTGTTCCTCTAGAAAAACGGATCGTGTGATGGAGGAGAATTCCGCATTCCGCTGAAACATGGAAAGTGTACTAAAACTTGGAAAACACACCATGGTGTTTTGTGGAAAGGTGTTACAGATAGAAGACACATACTGCCACATTCGAAGCATCACTTGTTTATCTTTCACAAGCTCCGAATATTTGGTCGTTACATCGTTCACATACAAGATTTTGCGATTTTCTTTGGGAAACGGTGAAGGAAATGAAACAAGAGTTGTTGTCGATGATAGTCCCAGTGAATCTCGATATTCTTCCAAGGGCTCTAATGTGCCGGACATATGGATTGTGCTATAAAATTTAGATAGAATCTCAGTTCCAACAGAAGGGTCTAAACAATATGCCTCAATCCGAGGGTTTTTTCCGTCAGATGCATCAACAACTAGTTTCGCATACTGTTCATGAGCGAGATTGACCCAAAAATCAAGGAACATCCCGAGTTTATGAACATATGACCGGGGCAACTTGTTTTGTTTTTGTTTGATTTCTTGAATTTTTTCTCCATATGCAATAAGATCTTCAATGATACTATGAAGTTGCTTAGAGGTAATACCTATCCGAGAAATGAGTTCTGTAAGAAACTCATGGGACGGGAGAAACGCATCTGTTTTTTTCTCGCTGTTGATCCGAATTCCTGTCTCGAGGATGGAATACACATAGGTATCTCGAATTTCTCTAATGATATCTTCAAGCGTTTTACAGAAACTTGCTGTGGAGCATTGACCATCAAGCATTGAAGGGTTACCGTATTGTTCGACTTCATAGACACAGTTTCTCACCATCCAGACACTTAACTGATTTGAAAAGAGATCACGAATATAATCAGGTAGATTATGCGCTTCATCGATCACAAGAATCATATCTTCTTCTGGCGACCCTAACCAATCGAACAGCATTGTTCGAATAGTAATGTTAAAAATATAGATGTAAGGCACAACTACGATACGTGCATCTCGAACCATAAGTTTATTGAGTTCATAGGGGCAAATGTATTTTTTTTGGCAATACTCAATAAACTCTTCCGCGGTTGGAAGGGTAGTTTTCACCCAATGGGTCGCTTGGTTGATGTTCTCTTTATCTTCGACAAAAGTCCGATAGTATTGACAGCCTTTTTCTTTTGATGAGCGGACCCTTTTTTTTTCGTTGGCGCAAAACCGAGATAATTCTTCTGATGTTCCTTGCGAGAGTTCTTTATCATGATGTGCCAATAGACACATATTTGATCGGCCTTGGATACCAACACCGAACAATTGTTCTTTTTTTTTGGAAGTTGTGTGACGTTTTCGAATAGCCCTAAGTTCAATAATGACCTGTTGCTGTTGGGAGTTTGTCCGAGTAATATACACAATTTTCTTATCATGTTGTATCGCATGCGCTAATGCAGCACACAGTGCGCAAATCGTTTTTCCTGATCCGGTTCCCGATTCGATGACAGCATGCCCACGATTGTCAAGTGTCTGTGTTATTGTACTCATAATCGCTTGTTGATTCTGTCGTGGTGTATATGGAAAAAGATTCATGTCCCATCAGATAATAGAGTCATTGGTACATAGAGTTATTGTTTAGAAGTAAGAGAGTGTACCCTGTTGTTTTATAAATACGACTCCTTTGTTATGCTGACGTTGATGAAAAAAACCCCATTTGAAACGATATACGAACAGTGTACACTTATCGTTCCCGCTCCCTTTCTATCTCTTCTTCCAAGAAAATGGGAAAAAATCGGAGATGTCCTTCTCTTAAAGATTGCATCTGAGCTTGTTCCCTACCAATCACACATCGGGAAAATCTACGCGTCGGTACTCTCCTCTAAGAGTGTTTTGAAGGAAAAAGGACCAATAGGTGGACCCTTCCGAGTACCTTCTGTTGAGCTTATGTGGGGAAACTCCAATACTGAAACAGTTCACCATGAAAATGGCATTCGATTTCGATTGGATCCTACAAAAGTGATGTTTTCATCAGGTAATATAGCTGAACGAAAAAGGATGTCAACCGTTGCTCGTAGAGACGAAACTGTTGTTGATCTGTTTGCAGGAATTGGGTATTTTTCTATTCCTCTCGCAGTCTTTAGTCGGCCTGTACAGATTATTGCGTGTGAAATGAACCCTGATGCCTTTGCGTTTTTAAAACAAAATATTGTTCTTAATGATGTAACAGAAATCATAAAACCCCTCTTAGGTGATAATAAAAAAACTGCCCCAACGAATGTTGCTGATCGAGTCATTATGGGGTATTTTGGTGAGACTTTCTCTTATGTTCACACTGCTCTCTCTTGTTTGAAAGATGAAGGGGGCATCATCCATTATCATGACCTATTTCCAGATCACCATATTCCCAATCGTGCTATTGAGACCATCGTACAGCTTGTTGGAGATACCGGTAAAACAGCGAGTGTAAAAGAGGTCCGAAAGGTAAAATCATTTGCTCCGGGTATTAGTCATTATGTCTTTGATGTGTCTATTGAAACGTGATCGAATATGACAAAACCTATACGATTGTTTGTCTATCATACGGCAGACGATGACCCTAAAAAATGCACCGCACTAAAACTGCAGCGGTTTGGATATATTACGTTAGAAAAGAATCTTCGAAGGATCCATCCCGGAATGATTCTTCTCAATCCGTTTTCTGAAAAGAGTCTGTCTAAAGAGGATAAACACATCGCAGACACCTTAGGAATTCTTGCACTTGATTGCTCTTGGAACACAGTGGACGAACAATTCCCACTACTTGAAAAAAAATTTGTTCCTCGGGCTTTACCTTTTGTCCTGGCAGTCAACCCTGTCAATTATGGAAAAGCAAACAAACTGTCTACTCTTGAAGCATTTGCTGCTGCATTATACATCCTTGATGCAGTTGACCAGGCGCAACAAATTTTAAAACTGTACAAATGGGCACCACAATTTTTACACATAAACAAAGAACCTTTAGAGGATTATAGATCAGCATCGACAAGCAAAGAAGTGATTGAATATATGAAACAATATCTTCCAGAAGAAAAGAACGAAGTGTGAGCATTTAAGTAATACCTTTTGATTTCAGAATACTGAAATAAGTATATTGAAGAAAATATAGATACTTTTGTGCTGTGATGCATTATGAAAAGCGATCTTAACGGATTCTTCAAACCAAAGAGCATTGCTGTTGTTGGTGCATCAAATGATTCAAGAAAAATTGGCCATGCCGCATTGAAAAATATCCTTATTTCGGATTATCCCTGTAAGCTGTACCCAATTAATATTCATGAAGACCAAATTCTAGGGATGAAATGTTACAAAACACTCATGGATGTCCCAGGACCTATCGATTTAGTGTTGGTTTCAGTTCCAGCTGACATTGTGCCAAAGATTATGAAGGATTGCGTTCGAAAAAATGTGAAATATGCAATTATTATTTCTTCGGGATTCAGTGAAATCGGCAATCACGCATTAGAACAAGAAGTTGCTGCAATCATCAAACAGTCTTCGCTTCGAGTGCTTGGGCCTAATACGATGGGGTTCAAAAATGCTTCAGATGGTCTTGATGCATCGTTTGTGTTCGGAGTGCCGCGAAAGGGAAATCTGTCTCTCATCAGTCAAAGTGGGGCTCTTGGCATCGGCATGATCTATTTGGCAAATAATGAGTTCGTTGGTGTAGCAAAAATTATCGGAGTCGGAAATAAACTCGACATTGATGATGATGATCTTGTTGATTTTTTTAGTGCAGATCCGGATACAAAAGTGATCGGATTGTATATTGAAGCAGTGAAAGAAGGACGCGCATTTATGAATGCATTGAAAGCGTGCAACAAACCAATTCTTGTTGTCAAAGCCGGTCGAAGTAGTGCTGGAGCTCGAGCAACGGCATCGCATACCGGATCAATGGCAGGAAGCGATCGGATTTACAGTGCTGCGATTAAACAAGCAGGTGGTATCCGATGTCGCGATTTAGTTGAATTATTTGATATGGCAAAAGCCCTTGCCGGTCAACCACCTATGAAAGGAAATCGAGTTGGAATCGTCACAAATGGGGGAGGGCTTGGCATCATGCTGACCGATGCCTGCGAAGAGTTTGGGCTCACTGTTCCAAAATTGTCAACCATAACAGCAAAAAAAATTGATAAGATTTTACCTAATCTTGTCAAGCCCAATAACCCTATTGATCTTGTGGCAGATGCTGGATTTTTCAGGTATGAATCGTGCTCAAGAATTTTACTTGAAGATCCAAACATCGATGGCCTTATTGTTGCGTCAGTTCATGGCGGATATGCTCGCCCTAGGGAATTCACTGGTGCAATTCTAAAAATGATTCGAGAGAAACGATTGCATGAAACGCATCAAAAACCAATTCTAGGTACATGGGTAGGCGGAATGGAGTTCGAAGACTTGGTCTTTGATTTGAAATCAGCGGGGGTCCCTGTGTATCCTTCATCTTTGAGAACTGCCCGGTCGATGTATGCGTTATATGCTGAAGGAGAGCGCTTAAAACGTGAAGCGTTACAAAGAAAGAAAAAACAAGAATTATTGACAAAAAACCAAGAAAACGTAGGTTAAAAGATCCATTCTTCATTTCTCTGTTTTTCACGATGAGGATGCGTTCTATCCCATTTTTCAGCTATTTCTGTTGGTATGCATGTTTTACAGATCCCAATGAGAGTATAATAACAAGAGGGGCACACCGATTGTCCGCATTTCAGGCAGATGAATTGTGCTCGGTTATTCTTACAGATCGAGCATTTGCCGAGTGGGCGTTTAGTGTGTTGAACACCTTCTTCTTTGATACGTGTGAAGGTGTGTTTTGTCTCTCTGATCCATTCTCTAAGATCTTTATTCATTGATTTATCGGAATTACTAGACTCTTTACTCATACAAAATTCCGTCTGTACACCGTTCATTATGTTGAAATTTAAATACTTTTTTTTGCATTGGATTGGCGCATCATCTTCTTATGAACGAAATTTGCAAAGAGATGAATGAATGGCGTCACGAGAAGAAGAATGAGAATATGAATAGGAGTAAAATTCTGAAAAAACCAATTATAGGGGATACATCCACAGAGTTGAAGAAGAATACTCATGAAGAGTGCGGCAAAAAGAACGCCAATAATAAAATCAAGTTGATCAAACGGTATCCAGTCTTCCCCTCTCTTTTTTCCAATCCGCCGTTTAAAAAAACTTTCAACAATATCTCCAATCAACGCACCAAAGCAGATAGAAAAAATAATTGGTATCATAAAGGGGAATCCTGTGAAATCTGATAGAGAAAGGGAAAAGCGATAGAATTGTGCATATTTAGCTGCGACAGATAAACCAAACCCAGCGGTCATACCAAGAAAGGCACCTGCAAACAATCCTCGCCATGTTTTTCCATCACCTAGTATGCGCCTTCCGTCGTTGTATGTTTTTCCAAAATCGATTGGTGTACCTCCACCTACAAGTAAAGCACTTGCATTGGCTACGTACGCAGGGATGATAAGCCAAAATGCCTGAACAATAATCTCGTAATACATATAGTGACTGAGGGTATTGAAAACATGGTTAAAACTTTATGTTTTTTTTCCATGGTTCAACACCAAAGACAACGGATGATGTCTTCTTTTTGCCATGCACCATGATTAAAAAAACGGAAGAATAACTGCTTTTGTTTCTATAGAACTAACAGATTACTTTCGAACAACTTTCAAACCTTTAAATGAGATGAGATCAGAGCGTTTTATAATGCTTTTTAAAACAAGGGTTGAAAGATGAAAATGTTCTGAAACGGTATTACTAAATTTTCCGTCTTCTCCTAAAAAATCATAAATGTCCTGTTCTAGTTTTGTAAATTCCGAATCATCCAGAGATGCTATCGTGAATATTTCACTAATTTCGTTCACTGGACAGGAAATGTTGATATTGAATGCAGAATAATAGGATCGATATTTCTTCTGTGGTTTTCCACCGAAACCTTCCTCCGAGGTTGACCATCGAGTCTCAACGAGTTTCATACTATCAAAGAGCTCAAGCGCTTTTTCGCCGTTTTCCCCATATTTATCACGGATTTCGCTTAGTGCTTTCCATTCAACCTGGATTTCTTTAAAAATCTCTTTTTTTAATGGCGAATCAAATGCCCGCATCAGCGGAATGAGGTCAGTAGAATCGTTAACGACTTTGGTTCGTATCATGCCTTTTTTCCCATGTAAAAAAACCACACTATTGCTATATAAGGTTTGCGCATCAAAACCTGATGTGTAATTTCCGAAGTACCATTCATCTTGTTTTTCACATTCGTGATTTCAAGACACTTTTTTTCTGTGTACTGAAATCCTAGTGATACAACCGTATAAAAACCTCGGACCTGAATGCTCTTGGCTGCATACGAGAGGTGAAATGCTCATAGACCAGAACGCAGCATGCCAAGAGCAGCACTGGTTTCACATGCTCTGTAATGTTTTACTTAGGTGTTCAACTTTGTACTTTTTCTCTTTGAAGAACGTCTGATTCATAAAAAATGAGCGAAAGGTATTACTTCTCGCATGGCTTCAAACTTCCATTGTTGATAGCACATTCGTATAATTTTTCGTTATGATCACCAATATAAAGAGTTTCACCTCGTTTAAATTTAGTTCGTGTTGTCCATTCAGTGAACGATCGTTCAACGATATATTTCTTCAGTCCCGCTTTTGAAAGATATGCGAGATTTTTTCCAGAGACGTCTGTTAATTCCTTAAGCCTCTGACGTTTGAACGTTGAATAATTGCCACTATATGTCCGAAGTGTCTTATTATCTATGAGAAAAATCGTATCGGCCACATCATCTAAGAAATGCCTATCATGAGAGACAAGAATAACAGTTCCATTGTAGGAATGCAACGCAGAGACTATTGCTTTTTTTGATTGCACATCCATATGGTTCGTTGGTTCATCGAGTATAAGAAAGTTATATGGCTGCATTAATAACCGTAACAACGCGATTCGAGCTCGCTCTCCACCGGAGAGCTGATTAATCTTTTTGAACACAGTATCATTTTTGAAATTGAATTGACCAAGTAGTGCTTTTGCATCACTTTCCTTGAGATCATGATGATCTTTTAGTATCTCTTCAACGAGTGTATGAGTAGAATCAAGTGATATTTGACCTTGATCAAAATAACCAGATCGAACACCTCTGCTTATATGAAGCATTCCATTGTCAATTGCCTGTTCACCGGTCAATAGTTTTAAAAACGTTGTTTTACCACACCCATTCGGACCGATAAGACCAATTTTTTGACCAGATAATATCTCAAAATGTACATTGTCAAGAATGATTTTTCCATCAAAGTGTTTGGAGATGTTTGTACCATCTGCAATATTTTTTCCAGATTTAAACACGCTTTGAAAGTGAAAGCGCAATAAATAATCTTTAAGTACTGGGTTTTCGATATGGGTAATTTTTTCCAAACGTTTGTTTTTACTTGCTATTTGAGTATCATATCGATTTCTTCGGGATATTTTTTGTATCGATGCTTGTTGTTGTTTGATATTGCTTTGGATTTTTTTAAATTCCTGAAATTTAATTTGTTGCCTTAGACGATTCTGTTCGAGATATTCTTCATACTTTGTATCAAAAATTGCGATCTGATGACCTTGAAAATCAAAGACCCTGTCAACGAGATCATCTAAAAGATATTCATCATGGGTAATGATCATGACGGTACACGGAATACTGACTATGCTCTCCTCTAGCCATTCTATTGTTTCTATATCGAGATGATTTGTTGGCTCATCAAGAAGCAAAAGGTCACATTGATCAGGTTGGGCAAGTACACTTGCTAACGCTAATTTTTGTTGTTCTCCACCAGATAAAACGTGTATTTTTTCTTTGCGCAAACAATCCTGAAGCGACACTTCCTCAAGAATATTCATTATTGCCTGTAAGCGTGCTTCCCCGGACTCTTGATTTAGAGAAATCCGTAACTTTTGAATGGTTTCAAGGATCTCTTCATAGGTTGAGGAAGAATAAATTGTAGGATTTTCTAATTGTTTCTCGTATGCTTCAATTTGTTGTTGATAGTTATTGGTATATATTATCTGATTGATAAATTGTTGAATGCTAAGATGCTGCATATTTTCATTTGTTTGCTGAAGCATGCGAACTCTGAGACCATCCTTTATCCAAAAATCGCCATCATCTGGCTTCAGTTGTTGCAAAAGAATGCGAAAAAGAGTTGTTTTACCACAGCCATTTGGACCAATAACACCAATACAATCATCCTTAAATACCTTAAAAGTCGCATGTTCAAAGAGTAGTTTCCCGCCAATTGTTTTTGAAATATTGTTAGCTCTTACAAGTATATCCATTCGTTAGACATAATTATGTGCTATCCTAAAAGCTTTTTAGGTAAAAAATGTATTTTATGTAAAATATGAAGCTACAGAAAAGTAATTAGTTTTATCGATAGATATCTTTTTTATATTATTATAAATATTATGTCATGAAATTAAAACGTAAGAAGAGTATATGCTTAAATAAGTAGAGAGACATCCGAATTTGAGAGGTGTAGAAACCTTCATAGCATTGAATACGGAATATTGAATATCAAATTAAAGTGAGAAAAATATGAGTAAAAAACTCATTGTGGCAGGCAGCATGCTACTGATTTTGACTGCAGGATTGAGCGGGTGTAGCGAAACAATCGTTGAACCAATAGACATCAGTACTTTAAGCGCAAATCCTGAAAACTATGTAGGAAAGAAAATTTCCGTTGAAGGTACGTGCCATGATTATTCAAAAAAAATATTTGATGATAACGGACAATATTTTTTTTATATCTCTGACATGAAACTAAACGGAAAATACAAAATCACAGGGATTGTGATGTTTATCAATGAAGTGTATTTTATCAATGTGTCAGATGCGAAGACACTATAACACGCTAGAAGTAACATTCTCTTTTGTCAAATGTTGATGATCAAGAGAAAATTTATACCAGAAATACCTTTTTCCATGATACGCAGCTATTAAATATCCCGGATTATTAAGAAATTAGATTTCGTGTATTTTTCAATGATTTGTGAGCGTTAATACGATAACTTACCCGAGGTAAGAACAAAACTATCAAATAAAAACTATACCCTACTTTCCATCTTTATCTTTTCATAACCCTTTTTGAAGGCTGTTCCCTAACTTTTTTACAGATATCTCATCTCTTTTCCAAAGAAGCATAATGATTTCAATCTGTATGCAAGTTTATTGAAAAAAAAAAGATATTCCCGCTAAAAGTGGGAATACTGTTTTACTTGTCAACTTCTACAATTTGAGCTTTTGGGGCATTCTTTCGAATACTCTCGATACCATTCAAGCATGAGGTTTTGGATTTATAGCTCTCGCCCGTGGCGATTACTTCACCATTTGCTGCCTTTAAACGAAAACGATATCCACCAGATTTGTCTTGATAGACTTCAAATTTTCCTTCTGCCATGTTATCACTTCCTCACTCTCACATCTCATTTAATTTATTTAACATTATCGAAAAATAATAATCACAATGATAAATATTTTTATTTTGTATCATAAAAGAAAAAAATCAAAGATTGCCAAAACAAATAAAGTTTATGATAAATACATATGTTACAACCCTGGATATTTTCGAATACTCAAGAGGCAGGAATGTGGTAATGAAAGAAAGGTAAAATATGAACCAGAGTTACATCGCATGATGACTCTATCGAAAAAAACAAAGGACAAATAGAGAAAAGAATCCAACATACCTGGAGCACGAGTGACCGATATCTATGGAAAAATATATCAATAAGATACAATAGTTCTATATGTGCCATTTTAAGGGAGGCACAAATGCATGAAAAACAAAATCGTGGGGATATTTATATGCATCTTATTGATTGCGACCATAGGTTTACCTCTTAGAAATTCAGAACCAAAGAATGCTTCAAGGCTTATTGCAAGAAATGATTGTGGCTATTTTAATACAACATACACTTCGAGGATGTTTCTTCCACCACTGATAACAGAAATAGTCCAATATCCTATAAGAGAAGACAGCGCTTCAAGCATTACTATGACCGATACACCTGAGTATTTCAATTGGATGGAATACGAACAACAGGATTGGACGACACCGGCAAAGGATCAAGGGAATTGCGGGAGTTGCTGGAATTTTGCCGCTCTTGGTGCACTGGAAAGTATCATTCAGATCCGAGAAGGATGTCCTGCTCTCCGTCTTGATCTTTCTGAACAATATGTTCTCTCCTGTCTTTCTCGTGCCGGCAGTTGTGCTGGAGGATCAGCATATTCTGCTTATAAATATATTAAACTGAACACCTCGTTGGGAAACAACTGTAACGGAATTATCCCAGAATGGTGCTTTCCCTATCTCGTCAATGATGATGTTCCTTGCACAAATGCCAGCCCCAATTGGAGCGATTTCCTTATCCCTATCTCGGCGTATGGGCATTTCACACCAAATCGAGAAACGATAAAAACCCAAATCATGCAATTTGGACCTATCGTGGCTACAATGCTGTTTACCTATTATCCTCATGGCCCGAACAACATACAAGAATGGGGATGGGAACATCATGACCCTAATGACTATTATGCCTATCCTGGTCCTGCACAAAGTGCCAACCATCAAGTCGTTATTGTTGGATGGAAGGACGATGTGTCGATTCCAAATGGTGGTTACTGGATTGTGAAAAATAGTATCAGTGAAGAGTGGGGATACAATGGGTATTTTAACATCGAGTATGGCAGTCTAAATATTGATACCCTAGAGTGCGTATGGGTGGATTATAATCCGAAGAATTATAGTAATTGGGTTCCTGTTGCATATACAAATGGCCCCTATCAAGGGACAATCAATCAAGAAATCAGGTTCGATGGAACTGCAAGCATTGATCTTGAAGGGAAGATCGTCTCTTACCTTTGGGATTTTGGGGATGGAACAACTAAAACGGAAGTAACACCAACCCATGCATATCTTCAAAGAGGGATCTATGCAGTAACCCTCACTGTCATGGACAACCAAAGTCATACCAATACTCAGGCAACCTTTGCGTATATTGACACAGAAAACCAACCACCGATGAAACCAATACTAACGGGAAAGGAAGTTGGAAAAAATGGAACATCCTACAAGTACACGTTTTCATCTACCGACCCTGATGGAGATAATCTGTATTATTTTTTCAATTGGGGTGATACCTATTGGGATGGAGGCGCAGTAGGATGGATTGGACCCTATCAATCTGGTCAGGAAATCACCTTGGAAAAGACGTGGGCAGAAAAAGGAAACTACACGATTCGTGTCAAAGCTAGCGATCAATATCATGCAAAAAGCGATTGGGGGACCCTTACGGTAAGTATGCCCGTACAATCCAATAAACCTCAGTTCAAATTCTTGGAACACTGGTTCGAACGGTTATCATTTGTAATCCCGATTCTAAGTCACCTACCAGAATATGAATAACCTATCTCTTTTTCTTTTATTATACTATACATTTAAATCTAGTGAAGAGTAGTGCATAAAATCAAAAAATGGACTTGTCGGGATTTGAACCCGAGGCCTCCTCCATGCCAAGGATTGCCATAGTCCATACATATACCCTAGATGAATATCTAAATATTAAGTCACTATCAGGAGTAACAGCTAGTCATTTATATGAAACAAGAAGATTTCTAACACACTATCTAAATTACGTAAATTTTAGAATTGATAAAGTAAAAAGCTTACAATACTTCACCTATCTAAAAGATACCTATTCTATATCAACATTTAGAAAAACAGTATATCAGATATTGAAATTTCTTAGGTTCTTAAAGATAGATTGGATTGGAGAAATTAAATTACCACCCGATTCTACCTATATTCCAAAACATATTTCCAAAGAAATGATTGAATCTACTATTAATCACTTTGAAAATCATGAATACAATCTAAGATTTAAAGCACTCATTTATCTTGGTATGGATACAGGTCTAAGAGCAGAAGAATTATATCAATTAACCTTCAATGATATAGATATTGACAAACAAATAATCAGAATAAATCATAGTCCTAATAATGGACAATCCACTAAAACAAAATTAAGCAGAATATCATTCTTCACCAATATTACAAAAAAGATACTATCCGAATATCTAGCCTTCTTTAACAATAACAATACTCTATCTAAATTATTTCCTCAAAGACGGATGGAAAGAAAATTCAATGATACACCAATCAAAGTTAAAGACCTACGAAAATACTTCAGTCAAGAATGGGATAGAAGAGGGGGACCTACATCTATCAAAAAGATACTTATGGGACATTCTCTGAAAGGTGATGTGGATCTTATGCACTACAATTGTCAATCTGAAGAGGATCTTAAGAAGATTTACGATAAGGTGATGAATCAGGAAATTGTTTGGAAAACAACAAACAATATCTGAATGATTAAAAAGGATAACAGTATAATATTATAACTATAAGGAAGGAAACAATAGGTGACATTCTTTTTGGTGCATTCTCCTTCCTTCCCTCCCTCGTTTTAATATTTCTCGTTAAGGTGTAAGGGGCTAAAGAATTCTCATATTATCCCTGTATAGGATAAAGATAATCAGTATGTGATGATACTAAATATCTAATATGAGAGTACCTTACCTTTCCTTACTTTCTAAGAAAATACCTGAATTAGAGAGTTTTCAGTATTACAAAACGTTTAAAAAGGTTAGGTAAATATATTAATAGTCTTATAATTAATAACAAGGAGAGAATAGATGGCAAAATATTGTCAATTATGTAAAAGGAAAATTGGTTTCTTTGATGAAGAGCATTATGCGAACCTTGATGATATTTTTAATGATCATGTAAAAAAGTCACGAGCAAATATTATTTGTGATGAATGCTATTGTGATAAAAGGAAAGAACGTGGGAACGAATTATATAAAGAAGCATTAGCATTTATTTCTTCAAATACTTATTTTTCGAATACAAACTACCAGAAACAATAGAGTATAATTGGAAGTCAGTATCCAAGTAACCTGAAATAGTATAAAGTAAGATAGTGGATAAGAGGGTAGGTTTTAAAGAATACTCGTACTCTATATATGAAGCATGTAAGTATTGTGTAGGCATAGGTACTAAATACCTTAAACAAGACCACCTTTCCTTACCAAGTGTATCTAATTATTACATATTATCTTTAAAAAGATAAAAGGCTATAGGAATGGCATATTTTTGTAAAATTGAGTCTTCTACTCCATATGGAGAAGAAAAGACGTTTTAATATTAGGCAAAAACCCAAATCGATTCTAGGGGCATTTCCGTCAATCCTCGGGCAAAATATAAGGGTTATTTTGCATATCCCGGATATTTTTACATATGGTGAGAATAAAGGGTTAAAATGGCATTTTATGTTAATTTTTCGTAAAAGGATGAGAGTCCCTCTCTAAATGTACAGTAAACTATAAATTGATAATCGACACATAGTGTTTATAGGGAACATGTATAAGAAACTACTGGGAAGTTGTGTTTTCGTTATCGCCATTATTATGTCATCATCATTTTCAACAGTGGTATCTGATCCTCTTGATAATGACTCACTTGTAGAATATTCTGTCACATTTTTTGGTCTTGATTACGAAAAAACCATTTTTCTCACAAAAGGAGATTTAACATCTATTGAAGCACTCATCGATGAGTTTAGAGTACGATTATCCCACGTAACAACAAAAGCACAAGTAAAAGAGATCTTTACAAACATGATCGTAAATCTTGATCAATATGGGTTATTTGGTGATATGGATACTGAACAAGTGCAAAGATTCGTTACCGAAGATTGTTACCACCATCTCTCAGATGCCTCCAGTAAACACTTCTATACTGAAAAAACCGTGGAAAATGGGAGTAACGCCCTCTGTTTAATCGCAGGACATACATACTTTACTATATTTGAATCAAACATCGCTAGGATCATCTCAAAACCAACATATGTCTTGTTGGCACTACAAAAGTATGCGATACTGCATAATCGATCACTCCTTCTAAAAGTGAGTACCCTGTTGGTAAATCCATTAAAAGTTGCCTTATTTGGTACTTTTGCTCTATCAACATACAATCCTCTGCCAATCAGCTGTACCATTGGATTAGGCGATAGGGGTGCAAAAATCATTCCTGCTAGCGGATGGGTCACAACAATCGGGCTCAATGGTGCAAAAAGTTGGAACGGATCGTTCTACGGTCAACTCATGAGATTACCAATACTCATAACATTATTTGACGGCGGGATCGTCTATCCAGGTGTATCCGGTTTTACAGGTATCCAATGGACAGAGCCCGGTTCAATGGAGTGCTTCTATCTAGGTACAGCACTTCATGTCAAAATCGGTTCGGAAATACCCTATGACTATTATCCATTTTAATAAACACAAAGAATAATACAATTTCAATACCAATACCTCTAAATTACAATCTTATTGTAGCGGCTGGGAATACTGCGTGGTCTGAAACAACGTTGAAGACCCGC